>OOBR01000021.1_pt1 | contig 191342 bp, 162 predicted proteins | sample 1671281 | NCBI WGS metagenome assembly OOBR01 (sample SAMN06348140, study PRJEB24527) | human gut metagenome | biome: human gut; feature: ankylosing spondylitis patient; material: feces | host: Homo sapiens | place: China | collected 2015-10
AACTTGTCGGGGCGGGGCCCCTCCATCCTGCTGACGCAGGACCGTTCTGTCGCTTGAAAGCCCCACTGGGGCTTTCCTTGCTGCGCTGCGCTCGCAAACGCGGAACTTGTCGGGGCGGGGCCCCTCCATCCTGCTGACGCAGGACCGTTCTGTCGCTTGAAAGCCCCACTGGGGCTTTCCTTGCTGCGCTGCGCTCGCAAACGCGAATATTTTGCGTTCTACAGCTTTCTGTGCTATAATTAAACTGGATTACTATGAAAACAGAAAGCAGGAATCCCTTTATGCTGCAAAATTCTGAATTGCATTATCTGGACAATGCCGCCACCACCATCGTGGCACCGGAGGTGGCAGACGTCATCGACAAGGCCATGCGGGAGCACTGGGCCAACCCCTCCAGCCTGTACGGCCCCGGTGCCCGCAGCGAGGAAGCACTGAACGCCGCCCGCGCTGCCGTGGCCCGCACGCTGGGCTGCAAGGCAAAGGAGCTGTATTTTACCTCCTGCGGCAGCGAGAGCAACAATCTGGCCCTGCTGGGGGCCGCCCGCACCCGTACCTTTGGCAAGGACATCGTGGTGTCCGGCTTCGAGCACCCCAGCGTCCAGCGCCCGCTGAAAGATCTGGCAAAGCGCGGCTACAACGTGACCGTGGTGAAGCCCCGCGCCGACGGTACGCTGGACATCAACGAGATGCTGGAGCATGTGGGCAAAAACACCATCCTCGTGGCCTGCATGATGGTGAACAACGAGGTGGGTACCCGGAACGATGTGGAGCGTCTGGCGGCCGAGGTCAAGCGCCGCAACAGCCGCACCATCGTGCATGTGGACGCCGTGCAGGCGTGGATGCGGGTGCCCATCAAGCTGGACAACATCGACACTCTGGCGGTGAGCGGCCATAAGATCCACGCGCCCAAGGGCATCGGTGCGCTGTACCTGTCCGACCGGCTGGTGCAGGCGTTCCAGCCGCCGTATCTGGGCGGCGAGCAGGAGCGCGGGCTGCGCCCCGGCACCGAGAACCTGCCTTACGCCATGGGCCTTGCCGCCGCGGCCGCCCGCCTTGCCAAAACCATGAAGAGCCGCGACACCGCCATGCGGGCGCTGAACCAGCGCCTGCGGGACGGGCTGGCGGCCTTCCCGGAAGTGGTGCTCAACAGCCCGGCGGATGCCGTGCCGGAGGTGCTGAACTTCAGTGAAAACTGCATCAAGAGCGAAACGATGCTGGCATTCCTGGCCGAAGCGCAGATCTACGTTTCCTCGGCCAGTGCCTGCGGCCGGGGCCAGCCCAGCCACACGCTGGCGGCTATGGGCCGGGACCCGCTGGCCATCGACACCGCCATCCGGGTGTCCTTCTGCGCCGACAACACCCCGGAGGATGTGGACGCCTTCCTCAACCGCTTCGAGGACGGCATGAAGCACCTGCAGAGAATCAAAAAATAATCAGGAGATACAACATTTATGCATGAGATCATTCTGGGCTATCAGGGCGAAATGTCCCTGAAAGGCCTCAACCGCAACCAGTTCGAGTCGGCCATGATGAAGATCCTGCGCTACCGGCTCAAGACCGTGGGCAAGTTCAAGGTGTACTGCACCCAGTCCACCTTCTACATGGAGCCGGAGGAAGAGGACGTGGACATGGACCTGGCCTTCGACCGGGTGAGCAAGGTGTTCGGTCTGGCGTCCCTCAGCCGCGCCGTGGTCTGCGACAAGGACTTTGACACCATCTGCCAGACCGCCGAGGAGTACCTCGGTGCCAGCCTGCACGGCATCCGCACCTTCAAGGTGGAGGCCCGCCGTTCCGACAAGAGCTACCCCATGACCAGCCCGGAGCTGATGCGGGAGCTGGGCGCCTACCTGCTGGGCAAGCACAACTACCTCAAGGTGGACGTGCACAACCCGCAGTTCAAGGTCATCGTGGAGATCCGTGATTACGGTGCGTATATTCACGGCCCGAAAGTACCGGGTGAGGGTGGTCTGCCCGTGGGCACCAGCGGCCGCGCCCTGAATATGCTGTCCGGCGGCATCGACAGCCCGGTGGCAGCTTACCGCATGGCAAAGCGCGGTCTGGCCCTGGACCACATTCATTTTGCGTCCCCTCCGTATACTTCTGAACGCGCAAAACTCAAAGTTAAGGCTCTGGCCCAGCTCACCAGCATCTATACCGGCAGTTCCAACCTGTTTGTGGTGCCCTACACCAAACCGCAGGAATACATCCGGGATAACGCTCCCGATGTGCTGTTCACGGTGCTCATGCGCCGCAGCATGATGCGCATTGCCAACGTCATCGCAAAGCGGCAGGGCTGCGAAGCACTGGTCACCGGCGAGAGTCTGGCTCAGGTGGCCAGCCAGACCGTCAAGGCCCTGCAGTGCACCGACGCCGCACAGGACCTGCCCATCCTGCGCCCGCTCATCGGCATGGACAAGACCGAGATCGTGGAGACGGCCCGCCACATCAATACCTTTGAGACCAGCATCCTGCCCTATGAGGACTGCTGCACCATCTTCACGCCTCCGCACCCGAAGATCCGCCCGGAGCTGGAAGAGATCCTGGAAGCCGAAGCCGCCATGCCGGGCCTTGCCGCACTGGAAGCCGAGGCCGCCGAGAACGCCGAGCGCATCCGCATCCGCATCACCGATCAGGTAGAATTCGAGGGTTGATTTGTCCATGACTGCAGAGATCATCAGTGTCGGCACCGAGCTGCTGCTCGGCAACATTCTCAACACCAATGCCCAGTACCTCAGCCGGGAGCTGGCCGCGCTGGGCATCACGGTCCAGCGGGAGAGCACCATCGGTGACAACCACAGCCGCCTGGCGGATTTTGTCAACGAGGCCAAGCAGCGCTGCGACCTGCTGGTGTTCACCGGTGGGCTGGGCCCCACGGCGGACGACCTGACCAAGGAGACCGTGGCCTCCTGCTACGGCGACACCCTGGCCTTTGATGCGGAAGAGTGGGACAAGATCGTGGCCTACTTTACCCGTACCGGCCGCACGGTCACCCCCAACAACCGCAAGCAGGCCATGGTTCCGGTAAAAGGCCATAAGGTGGTGAACCGCCATGGCACCGCGCCGGGTGCCTGGTTTGAGCAGGAGGGCCGCTGCGCCGTGCTGATGCCCGGTGTGCCCCAGGAGATGAAGGCCATGTGGCAGGAGGAAGTGCGCCCGCTGCTGCTGGCGCGGCAGAACTGCGCCCTGCACAGTCTGACGCTGCGGGTGCTGGGCGGCGAGAGCAACCTGGAATATCAGGTGCGGGATCTGCTGGAAAATGCAAACCCCACCGCTGCCATCTACTGCAAGACCGGCGAATGCGAGATCCGCATCACCGCCCGGGCCAAAACCGACACGGAAGCCGAAACAATGTGCCGCGCCTATGCCAAAAAGTTCTATGATCTGCTGGGCGATGCGGTGTATGATGAGGATGTGGCCGGGCTGGAAGAAACGGTGGTGCACACCCTGCAGCGCAAGGGACTGACCCTTGCCACAGCAGAGAGCTGCACGGGCGGCATGATCGCCCAGCGCATCACCAACGTGTCCGGTGCAAGCGAGGTGTTCGGCTACGGCTTCGTGACCTACTGGGAGCAGGCCAAGGCAAAGCTGGTGGGGGTGGACCCTGCCGTGATCGAGCAGTACAACGTGGTGTCCGCTCCGGTGGCGGCACAGATGGCGCTGGGCGCGGCGCAGGCTGCCGGGGCCGACATCGGCATCAGTGTCACCGGTGTGGCCGGGCCGACCGGCGGCGATGCCGTGCGGCCGGTGGGCACCGTGTATCTGGGTGCTGCCCGCGGTGATACCGTGTATGTGGAAAAGCTGTTCGTTTCCCGGCCGGACCGGGCACTGATCCGTGCCCGCGCCGCGCAGGAAGCACTGGTGCTGGCCCTGCGGCTGGCGCAGGACAAGGTGCCTGCCGCCACAAAGCCGCTGGCCGCCGCCGACTGCCGCGATGCAGCCGCGCTGGAGGCCCTGAACGCCGCCTTTCTCGCAGAATAATACGGTCCCCTGCGGACCGCGGGGGTGAAGAACTTGAGCTGTGAACAAAACGAACCGGTCCGCTGTGTGCTCCGGCTGTTCGGGGCATCGGCGCTGGGGGTACAGCAGGCGGCGTCTGCTTTCCCGCCGGAGTGGTGTGTGACCGCCCAATGCCGCAGCCGGGGCGCGGAAACGCTGATCGCACTGCAGAGCGAAAATGCCGCCGGGCTGGACAAGGCCCGCCGCAGTCTGCACGGCTGCTTTGCGGCTGACTTGTATGGGGAAGGGGACACGGACCTTGCCGCCGCCGTGGTGCAGGCGCTGGAACACCGCCGTCGGCTGCTGGTGTGCGCGGATGCTGCCGCCGGGGCCCTGATGGAAGCCCGGCTGGAAGCCGTGCCCGGGGCCGAAAAGGTGTTCGACTTTGGCACCCAGAGCTATGCCGACCCCAAGGTGGGGGCACAGATCGCCCGCCGGGCTGCCCGCAGGCAGGACGCTGCCGCCGCATTGGCCCGGGTACAGGCGGCACAGCACCTTGTGGGGGCAGAGCTGTCCGCTGGGTGCTGGGAGCAGGACGGGAAATTTCTGCTGCTGCTGGGCACCCGCAAGGGCTGCTGGCTGCGCACCGTGTACCGGGAGGATGGGCCGGGCCTTTGGCTGCTGGACATGATCCGCCGGGCAGCCTGTGGTCTGCCGCAGGTCCCCGGCACGAGCTGGCAGCACTACCGCGACCCGGTGCCGGAAGCTGTGTCTGCCCCGCCTGCAGCGCAGGCGGAGGTCCGCCCAGCTCCGCCCAAAAAGAAGCGCCGCTGGCTGCGCCGGGTGCTGTTGCTGCTGGTGGCGCTGGCCCTGGCCGCGCTGGCGGCGGGCTGGTGGTTCACCGGCGGTGACCTGACCGCCCTGCCGCAGCTGCTGCGGGAGACCCTGCACGCCGACCGTCTGCCGCACTCCGGCGCAAAACTGATCTGAAACGAGCAAGACCCCGGAGGGCAGATTGCCTTCCGGGGTCTTGTTGTTGCAGGGAACGTTTATGCGTTGTGGTCTGCCAGCCAGCGCAGGGCCATATAGGTGTAGGCGGCAGAGCCCTCGTACAGGACGCTGTCGTCAAAGCGCACCTTGGGGTGGTGCTGGCCGTAGAGATAGCCCTCCTTGGCGTTGCCGGCGGAGAGGAACATGCTCACGGTGGGCACTTCGTGGCTCACAAAGGCGAAGTCCTCACTGCCGCCGCCGGGTTTGCCGCCGGTGAGGGAGGTCATGTCCATGGCACCCTTGCCCAGCAGCTCGGTCATATAGGTCAGGGCGTTCTGTGCCAGGGGCTTGTCCACCACCATGCAGGGGCAGTAATCGCTGAAGGTGACCTCAGCGGTGCAGCGGTAGGCCGTGGCCACACCCTGCGCAATTTCGGTCATGCGCTGATGGATCTGGGCGCTGACCTTCTGTTCCGGGTCCACGGTGCGGATGGTGCCCCACATATCGGCACTGTCCGGGATGACGTTGGACGCCTTGCCGGCCTCGAACCGACCGGTGGTGAACACGCCGAACCCGGCGGGGTCCAGCTCGCGGCTGTTGATCTCCTGCAGGGCAATGTGGATGTGGGCCGCTGCGGTGATGGGGTCGATGCAGGCGTTGGGCATGGAGCCGTGGCCGCCCTTGCCGTGCACCACGATGTGGTACTGCTCGCAGCTGGCCATGGTGATGCCGCCGCCCGGCACCAGCACCATACCGGCGGGCAGGGGCATCCCGGCCAGCACGTGGAACATGACCGCAGCGTCCACCTTGGGGTTCTCCAGCAGACCGCTGTTTATCATATCCAGCGAGCCCTGAAAGATCTCCTCGGCGGGCTGGAACTCCAGCTTGACCGTGCCCTCGATCTCGTCCTCGTGCTCCTTGAGCAGCTTGGCCGCACCCAGTACCATGGCGGTGTGCATATCGTGGCCGCAGCCGTGCATCTTGCCGGGCAGCTCGGAGGCAAATGCCTCGCCGGACTCCTCCTGCAGGGGCAGAGCGTCCATGTCGCCGCGCAGCAGGATCACCTTGCCGGGCTTTTTACCGCCCGCCAGCGCAAGCACGCCGCACTTGCCGCAGTCCTGCGGGGCGTAGCCCATTTCGGTCAGGGCTTTCTTGACCAGTGCCTTGGTCTGGGGCAGGTCGAACCCAACTTCCGGGTGACGGTGCAGGGTGCGCCGCCATTCCTGCAGCTGGGGTTCCAGCTGCTTTGCAGTTTCCAACAGCTTTTCCGGTGTGATCATTCCAAATCAGCTCCCTTTCATTTTATCAAAAGTCTCCCAGACCCCCGCCAAAGACAGGAGCCGGGAGGCTTTTCAGCTTAATCTTCGTTTGCGTCGGTGGGCAGGCCTTCCGGATGGAACTTGGCGCAGGTGCACTTTTTCCACTTCAGGCCGCTGCCGCAGGGGCAGGGATCGTTGCGGCCGATCTTGATCACCCGCACGGGCTGGCCCTTGGGGGTGCCCTTCACGCCGGGGGCACCGTTGCCGGGCACAAAGCCCTCACCGGTGGGCTTTGCCACCTGCTCCCGCTTGGGGGCGGCACCGGCCTGCCGGATCTCAATGGTCAGCAGCATCTTCACGCTGTCCTCGCGGATGGAGTCCACCATCTGGTCGAACATGTCAAAGCCCTCGATGCGGTATTCCACCACGGGGTCTTTCTGGCCGTAGCCGCGCAGGGCGATGCCCTGCCGCAGCTGGTCCATGTTGTCGATGTGGTCCATCCACTGGCGGTCCACGCACTTGAGCAGGCAGATGCGCTCCAGTTCCCGCATCAGGGGCGCACCGTAGCGCACCTCTTTGGCCTGCAGGATCTGCATGCCGCGGTTGTACAGCATGTCGGCGATGCCCTCGCGGGAGATGTTGTCAAAGTCGGCCACGGTGTAGCGGAAGTCGGCGTCCGTGGTCAGCCAGCCCTGATAGTGGCGGCGCAGGGCACCAAAGTCCCAGTCATCCTTCACGTCACCGGCCAGGAACTGACTGCAGCTGGAGTCGATGTTCTCCCGCAGCATGTTGTGCATCTCGGCGCTGATATCCTCGCCATCCAGCACCTTGCGGCGCTGGCCGTAGATGATCTCACGCTGCTGGTTCATCACGTCGTCGTACTTCAGCACGTTCTTGCGGATCTCGAAGTTGCGGCCTTCCAGCTTCTTCTGGGCGCTTTCCAGCGTGTTGGTGATCATGCGGTTCTCGATGGGGGTGTCCTCGTCCAGCTTGAGGGTGTCCATCAGGCTGGAAACGCGGTCGCCGCCGAACAGACGCATCAGGTCGTCCTCCAGGCTCAGGTAGAAGCGGGAAGCGCCGGGGTCGCCCTGACGGCCGGCACGGCCGCGCAGCTGGTTGTCGATGCGGCGGCTCTCGTGGCGCTCGGTGCCGATGATGAACAGGCCGCCGGCGGCGCGCACTTCCTCGGCCTCGGCCTCCACGGCGGGCTTGTACTGGGCGTACAGCTCCTCGAACCGCTTGCGGGCGGCCAGGATGTTGGCGTCCTCGGTGTCACCGTGACCGTTGGCCTCGGCCAGCAGCATCTCCACGGCAGCGGGGGCGGCGTCCTGGGGCTTTTCGGGGCTGAGCAGGTTCTCGCAGAAGTGCTCTTTGCGCATCTGGGCCTTGGCCATGAACTCCACGTTGCCGCCCAGCATGATATCGGTACCACGGCCTGCCATGTTGGTGGCGATGGTAATGGCACCCTTCTTGCCGGCCTGTGCCACGATCTCGGCTTCGCGCTCGTGGTTCTTGGCGTTCAGCACGTTGAAGTCGCGGGTGTGCTTCTGCAGCATCTTTGCCAGCGTCTCGCTCTTTTCCACGCTCACGGTGCCTACCAGCACGGGCTGGCCGTTCTTGTGGCACTCCAGCACCTGCTCGATGACGGCGCGGTATTTGCCGTTCACCGTCTTATAGATGGCGTCCGGATAGTCGATGCGCTGCTTGGGGCGGTTGGTGGGCACGGTGACGATGTTCAGGCCGTAAATCTCGGTGAATTCGGTGGCCTCGGTCTTGGCCGTACCGGTCATGCCGGACAGCTTTTTGTACATGCGGAAGTAGTTCTGGAAGGTGATGGTGGCCAGCGTCTTGCTCTCGGCGGCGATCTTCACGCCCTCCTTGGCCTCAATGGCCTGATGCAGGCCCTCGTTGTAGCGGCGGCCGATCATCAGGCGGCCGGTGAACTCGTCCACGATGATGACCTCGCCGTTCTTCACCACATAGTCGATGTCCTTCTGCATGACACCGTAGGCCTTGATGGCCTGGTCGATGTGGTGGGCCAGGGTCATGTTCTCGGCGGCGGCCAGGTTCTCGATGTGGAAGTAGGCCTCGGCCTTCTTGATGCCGCTGGCCGTCAGGGTGCAGGTCTTGTGCTTTTCGTCCACAACGTAATCGCCGTCGGCCTGCTCGTCGGTGGAGACTTTATCTTCCAGCTCCACCACCACGCTCTTGCGCAGAGTGCGGGCAAAGCGGTCCACCTGGGTGTACAGGCTGGAGGAGTCCTCGCCCTTGCCGGAGATGATCAGCGGGGTACGGGCCTCGTCGATCAGGATGGAGTCCACCTCATCGACGATGGCAAAGGCATGGCCGCGCTGCACCATGTTGGCCTTGTAGGTCACCATGTTGTCGCGCAGGTAGTCAAAGCCGAACTCGTTGTTGGTGCCGTAGGTGATGTCGGCGGCATAGGCGGCACGGCGGGCGTCGCCGTCCATGCCCTGTGCGATCAGGCCCACGCTCAGGCCCAGCCAACGGTACAGTTTGCCCATCCACTCACTGTCGCGCTTGGCCAGGTAGTCGTTCACGGTCACCACATGCACGCCCTCGCCGGTCAGGGCGTTGAGGTAGGCGGGCAGGGTGGCCACCAGCGTTTTGCCTTCGCCGGTCTGCATCTCGGCGATATCGCCGCGGTGCAGGGCAATGCCGCCGGTGATCTGCACCGGGAAATGCTTCATGCCCAGCACACGCCAGGCGGCTTCGCGGCACACGGCAAAGGCGTCGGGCAGGATGTCGTCCAGCGTTTTGCCGTCGGCCAGCTGCTGCTTGAAAGCAGGGGTCTGGGCCTGCAGCTCTGCGTCCGAAAGGGCCGCATACTTGGGCTCCAGTGCCAGCACCTGCTTGACAATGGGATTGACCTTTTTCAGCTCCCGGTCGGAGAAGCTGCCAAAGAGTTTTTCAACAAGGGACATTCGTTACACCTCATACAATAAGATCAGGACGCACACACGTCCGGAAAGGCACATCAATACAATCTATATGATACACCAAAGCAGCAGGGGCGTCAAATCTGCAAGGCTAGTTTAGCCGCTTTTTGCATGAACTTTCTGTAAAAAGATGCTGCCGGGGCGTTCATAAACGCAAAAACCACCCGTGATGCAGCCATCACAGGTGGTCGGTTTTGCATTATAAGCTCTCCAGCAGATCCGGCAGCAGGGCCAGGTCGTCGATGACATGGGGGCAGGCAGCTTCCAGCAGCGCGCGGGACTGATGCCCGCCGGTGTACAGCACACACTTGGCGCCAATGGCGGCGGCCACTTCGGCATCATGCTGGGTGTCGCCGATCATCACGCAGTGGGCCGGGTCGATGCCGGTGCGGCGCAGATAGTCGGTGCCAAGCTGCACCTTGCTCACGCCGTAGATGTCCGCAAGGCCGAGCAACTCGGTAAAAAAGCCCTGCAGACCCCGCGCGGCCACCTGCTCGATCAGGTAGTCCCGGCGGGAGGCGGAAAGTACAGCCTGTTTCCAGCCGCGGCGGGCCAGCTCGGTGAGGGTGTCCACGGCGTGGACCATCACCGGGCAGGTGTCCACCCCGGCATTGTAGTGCGCCATAAAGTGCTCTGCCAGCATGGGGTAGGGGTGCCGGGAAAAGTCAAACCCGGCAAGGCGGTAGTAGTCCTCAATGGGGAAGCGGAACAGCTCCCGGTACTGGGCCAGATCATACCGCTGCGGGTAGCCGTGGCTTTCCAGCATCCAGTTCAGGCACCCGTGGGTAAAATCCACATCGTCCATCAGGGTGCCGTTCCAGTCCCAGAAAATCATACCATTTGGCTGCATGGGGCCCTCCTGCGGCAAAGCCGCTTATTCCGCCCCAAAAATCTGGCTCAGAGCGGTGTTGCTTTCAATGATCTTCACCAGCAGCACGCCCAGAACGGTGCAGCTGATCAGCTCGCCGATGCCAACGGAGATGCCGTTGGTGATGCAGGCCAGCCAGATCGGGGCGCTGGAAGAGGGGTCCGGGAACATCACGGCGATCTCGATGCCGATGATCACAGCGTTGAACAGCACCGGGGGCAGGCTGGCAGCCAGGGCCAGGCCCTTGAAGCGGATGTTCCGCAGCCGGTAGGTGACCAGGCAGGCCAGCAGGGTGGCCAGAGTGCCAAAGATCACGTCCACGATGGTGGAGCCCAGCAGGTTTGCCAAAAAGCAGCCCAGCACCACACCCAGGATGTACTCGGTGCCAAACACCGGCAGCAGGCACAGAGCCTCGGCCACACGGACCTGCACAGCCCCGTAGGAAAGGGGCTGCAGTGCCAGGCACAGCACCACATAGATGGCAGCCACCACGCCGCAGCGTGCCAGTTTACGGACGGAAGAATTCTGATTCATGATAATACTCCAGCGGTTTGATTTTGACCGCACAGGGCCGCCAGCCCCTGTGGGTTTGGCCCGGCGCGGTTCGAGACGCACCGGGGAGCCTAAAATCCTAAGTTGCTCTAAAGGAACTGCGCAAAAAAGCACAGCAAAGGGGAGTATAGCATAAATTGGCGCGGAATGCAACAAAAAATGCCATTGCATCATGCAATGGCATTGAAATGTTACCCTCTGGGGTGGCCGGTGTACACCAGAGCCACGGTGTCGGGGCCGGTGTTGGCCGACACCACGCCGCCCAGCTCAAACACCACCAGCGGAGCCTTGCCAAAGGCCTTGCGGCAGGCCTTTTCCAGGTCCTCGGCCTGCTTGATGTTGGTGTGGCCGATCATATAGTCGAAGTTCTCCACGCCGTCGGCGCGCTTTTTGCACAGCTCGATCATAGCGGGCACGACCTTGTCGTCGCCGCGCACCTTGCTCTCCACCTTGGTCTTGCCGTCGATCAGGGTAATGATGGGGCGCACGCCCATCAGCTCGCCCATGACGGCAGCCGCAGCGGAGATGCGGCCGCTCTTTTTCATCTGCTTCAGGCTGTAGGGTCCCAGGATGATCTCCATGCAGTTCATCTGCTTTTCAAACTCCTGGATCACATGGCTGATCTCGGCACCGTTCTTCAGCTTGCGGGCCATCTCGCACAGATACCAGCCGAACACCATAGAATAGGTGTGAGGATCCAGCAGGTGGATCTTCATATGGTGCTCCGGGCGCTCCTCCCGCAGCATGCCCTGTGCCATCAGGGCGTTGTTGTAGGTGGAACTGCCGGACTTGTTGATGGGCACATGGATCACATCGGTATAGCCCTCGTCCACATACTGGCAGTATTTTTCACAGAACTGGATGGGCGTGATGGCGGCGGTGGAGGGCACCCCCTTGGACAGACGCATCTTGTCGTAGAACTCGGTGTTGGTGCAGCTCTCCCGCTCCACATAATCCACATCGTCCAGCAGGATGTGGAAACTCATGATGTCGATGCCGTATTTCTCGGCCATCTCCTGCGGGATGTCGCAGGAGGAATCGGTCAGAATCGCGATCTTGCTCATAGTAACCTCATTTCCATTCGTAGTCTCGTAAATGTCCGTGGTCCAGAAGTTCCGGGAAATCCCACTGGCGCAGCACCTCGTACACGCCCACGGCCACGCTGTTGGACAGGTTCAGGCTGCGGCAGGTGTCCCGCATGGGCATGCGGATGCAGTGTTCCTGATTGGCGGCCAGCAGGGCTTCCGGCAGGCCGGCGTCCTCCCGCCCGAACACGAGGTAAGCCCCGTCCGGGTAGGCCACATCGGTGTAGCGCTGGGGTGCCTTGGTGGTGAAGTAGTAGTACGGGCCGCTGTTCTTTGCAAAGAAGTCATCCAGCCCGTCATAGTAGCTGATGTCCAGATAATGCCAGTAGTCCAGCCCGGCGTGCTTGAGTTTTTTGTCGTCGATGGCAAAGCCCATGGGCCCCACCAGATGCAGACGGCAGGCGGTGCAGGCGCAGGTACGGGCCACGTTGCCGGTGTTCTGGGGGATGCGCGGCTCCACCAGAACGATGTTCAAAGTTGGTTTTTCACTCATCTGCGGTCCTCCGTTAAAAGTCCCGGGGCGGGCACAGGCGGGGCAGCAGCGGCTCGAACCAGACGCCGAAGCGGGTGTCCTGCCCGGCGGGGGTGTTCTGGATGGCCAGCGACACGAACTCGGCGGCGTTGTCGGCGGCAGCGCTCAGGGCGTTGCCCTGGATCAGGGAGCCGATGAGCACCGCACCGTACAGGTCGCCCGTGCCGGGGAAGCTGCGGTCGATGTGCAGCTTCTTGACCACAAAGCGGTCGGAGCCGCTGCCGGCGCAGCCGATGTACTTGCCCAGCGGCAGGCCGGTGACCACGGCACTGGGGGCCAGAGCCGTCAGCTCGTCGGCCAGTGCCTGGGCGGCTGCGTCATCCAGCGGATCATCCACGGGAGTACGCTGCAGCAAAAGCTGCGCCTCGGTGTAGTTGGGCAGGATCAGGTTGGCCGACCGGCACAGCTGCCGGATGCGGCTGATGAGTTCCGGGGTCACGGTGGCATAGGCCTTGCCGTTGTCGCCCATCACGGGGTCCACCACCTTGTGGGCCGACGGCCACAGAGCAAAGGCTTTTTCGGCCAGTGCCACCTGCGCTTCGCCGCCCAGGTAGCCGGTATAGATGCAGTCAAAATCCAGGCCCAGTGCATGATAATGCTCCAGAGCGGCCTCGCCGTAGGCACAGCCGTCCAGACGGGCCGGGGTGCCCAGCCCGCCGGTATGGGTGGAAAGCACCACCGTGGGCAGAGCCACAGGCTGCAGCCCCATGACCGACAGCACCGGCAGGATCACCGCCAGACTGCAGCGGCCCACGCCGGACAGATCATGGATGCAGAGGATCTTTTTGGGTTCAACAGGTTTTATCAAATAAGGAACCTCCTTACTTTGTACGGGTCCAATGCAGGCAGAATGCCGCCAAAAGGCAGAACTGCCTGAAACACCATGCTACAGTATACCACAACTTTCTGTACAAAAAAAGCGTATAGTGGATTCTTTACAGGAAATACTACCGCCAATGGCCCGCACAGCGGGCAGGGAAAGGAGTGTTTGCAATGAAACAGCAGGCAAATCAGGGAGCGTCCGGTATGCTGCTGGGCATGGCGGCCGGGGCGGCACTGGGGGCCGTGGGCGTAATGGCGGCCACCCAGAACCAGCGGCAGCTGCGCCGTACCACCCGCAAGGTGATGAAGGGCGCAGAGAATGCTGTGCTGCAGCTGGACCGCATGGTCGGCGACTTTGTGGAAAAGCACATGGACAGCTGAACCAAAAACAACGCCGTTCCCACTGCGGGAACGGCGTTGTGCGTGTGCGGGGAAACCTTACTTATTCCAGATGCACATCCGGGCGGAAGTGTTGATCTCGCCCAGCAGGCTCAGGTCCATCTGGATGTTGCAGGTCACGGTGAGGGCCTTGTTCACATCGCTGCCGGTCAGCACCGAGGCGGGCAGGTTCTTGATGGTGAGCACGCCGGTGTCCTTGGTCACATCGCCGGTCACGGTGCCGTTGTAGGTCACATCGCCGATGGTCAGGCCGGTCAGGTAGCCGGTGACGCCCATCTTGGACACCTGCTGGATGGGCAGGGTCAGGGTGTAGGTGCCGTTGGACTGGCGGGTGAGAGAAGCCTCCCGGCTGGTGTCGATGCCGGAATTGGCCATGGACTCCTTGTCGGAGCCGGTTTTCCAGAACTTGACGCCCACCCGGAGCTTGGAGGCAGCCCCGGCGCTCAGCGCCAGAGTGCACAGCAGCAACACCGAGAGCAGGACCGTACCGGCACGCTTGAGAGAAGTTGTCATAAAATATCAGCCTTTCCTGCCGCAGGAAGCGGCAATGACAGAATCACATGGTTTATCACCGCAAATATAGCAGACTTCGGCAGAATTGTCAATGCGGGCTGTGAATGCTTCACAAAAATATTGCACATTCACGAAGAAGCGGAGCGCATCCCACAAAAAAGCCGCCTCCCGGAAACGGGAGACGGCAGAAATGCTCAGACGGGAAGCGGCTTACAGCTCAAAGTCGGGGTCGTCCTTCAGCACATGGATGTTGCTCATGAAGGCGCTCTGCTCGGGGTCGGTGAAGGGAGCTTCCTTGATGTACTTGTTCAGCTGGACGGCAGTACGGGCCGGGTCGGCAATGGTACCGGCACCGCCGATGCAGCCGCCGGGGCAGCCCATGCCCTCCAGCAGATAGCCGTTGTACTTGCCGGCCTTGGCCAGCATCAGCAGCTTCTTGCACTCGGCCAGACCCTGTGCGGATGCGATCTTCACATCCATGTCGGGGTGCCATTCCTTGATCTTGTCGGCAACGGCCTTGGCCACGCCGCCGGACTGGGCAAAGCCGCGGCCTGCAGCGGAAGCGTGGATCAGATCCTGCTCGGCGGGGTCCACTTCCAGCGAAGCCAGATCCAGGTCCTTGGCCTCAATGATGCCGGCCAGCTCCTCAAAGGTCAGCACGAAGTCCACGTCGGAACGCACGGTGCGGCGGGAGGCCTCCAGCTTCTTGGCGGCGCAGGGTCCGATGAAGCACATACGGGCTTCCGGGTCGGCCTGCTTCATCATGCGGGCAGTGAACACCATGGGGGTCATGGTCATGGAGATGTTCTTGGCCAGATCCGGGAACGCGGTCTTGGCCATCATGCTCCAGGCCGGGCAGCAGGAAGTTGCCATGAAGTTCAGCTTCTCGGGCACTTCCTGCAGGAAGTCGTGGGCCTCGTCCACGGTGCACAGGTCGGCACCGATGGCCACCTCCACCACGTCGCAGAAGCCGACGGCCTTCAGGGCAGCCTTGAGCTTGCCGGTGGAAGCCAGCCCCGGGAACTGGTTGACGAAAGCGGGAGCCACCAGCGCGTAGATGCGGTCGCCGCGGTTGAAGCCCTGGATCAGCTGATAGATCTGGCCCTTGTCGGCGATGGCACCGAAGGGGCAGTTGACCAGGCACTGGCCGCAGGACACGCACTTGCTGTAGTCGATCTCGGCACGGCCCAGCTCATCGGAGTGGATGGCACCCATGCCGCAGGCTGCGGCGCAGGGACGCTCGGTCTTGACGATGGCATTGTAGGGGCACACGCCGACGCAGCGGCCGCACTTGATGCACTTTTCCTGATCGATGGTGGAACGGCCGCTCTCCCAGGTGATGGCCTTCTTGGGGCACACTTCCATACAGGGGTGTGCCAGGCAGCCCTGGCACAGGTCGGACACCTTGACCAGCTTTTCCGGGCAGCGGTTGCAGGCGAACTTGATCACGTTCACCAGCGGGGGATCATAATACTTATCGGCAATGGAAGCGTCCTCCAGACCGGAGACGACGCTGTTGTGCTCGTCCATGCGGCGGGTGGGCAGGCCCATGGCCAGACGGACGCGCTCCTCAACGATGGCGCGCTCCAGGAAGATGTCCTTGCGCAGCTTGCCTTCCTCGCCGGGGATGATGGTGTAAGGGATCTTGCGCATCAGGTGGTTTGCCTTTTCACCCTTGACGTTGGCATATGCCATCCGGGCCACCTCGGTGAACACCTGGCGGCGGATCTGGATGACCGTGGTATTGATTCCTCGAAAACTCATTCCAATCTCTCCTTGCTCTGCAGTGAACAACAAAAATGCATCGTTTGCCCTGTCTCCGGACGGCCCGGAGCACACGGCATCCCACGGGAACGTTTGGTACGGCACCGCTGCAAACGGTGCCACGCCCCGGATATTCCATCCTCATTTTAGCATAAAGCTTCGCTCATGAAAAGAGAAAACCGCAAAATTCGTTAAGGAAATCGCAAATGGATAAAAGTAAACAAATTTCACTTTAAAATTTCAGCAAAGTGTTGCACGCACCCGTTCGCCGTCGTACGGGCCCAGCCGCACATGCACGATCTCGCCGCTCTTGCGGCCGGGGGCGGACACCACCACCGGGATGTACAGCCGGGTGTAGCCGGTGAACAGGGTGCCGGACAGCGGCGTTTCCAGCAGCACGTCATCCTCGGTGCCATCGTGGGCGGCCAGCACCTCACAGCGCACCTGCTCGGCAAGGGCGTTCATTTCACGGCTGCGCGCCTGCTTTTCGCGCTCGTGCACCTGATCCGGGAAGTCGTAGGCCGGGGTGCCGCTGCGGCGGGAGTAGGGGAACACATGCACCTTCAAAAAGCCGATCTTCTTCAGGAAGTCGCAGCTCTCGGCAAAATCCTCGGGCGTCTCGCCGGGGAAGCCGCAGATGCAGTCGGTGGTAAAGCTCACCGGGCGGCTGCCGTAGGCGGCGCGGATCTGGTCCACCACCTGGGCATACTGTTCGGCACTGTAAACACGGCGCATCCGGCGCAAAGTGGCGGTGCAGCCGCTCTGCAGGCTCAGATGGAACTGGGGGCACAGCTTGTCCACAGCGGCCAGCCGGGTGATGAACTCCGGGGTGAGCATGTCCGGGTCCAGGCTGCCCAGACGGATGCGCTGGATGCCCTCCACCTGAGCACATTTCTCCACAAGCTCCACCAGATTGGTGCCGGTGTCCAGCCCGTAGCTGGGCAGGGAAATGGCACTGAGCACCACTTCCCGGTAACCGGCGGCGGCCAGCTGGCGCAGCTCGGCCAGAATGCTGCTTTCGGCGCGGCTGCGCACCGGGCCGCGGGCACGGGGAATGACGCAGTAGGCGCACTGCCGGTTGCAGCCGTCCTCCACCTTGATGAAGGCGCGGGTGTGGGTCTCGAACCGCTCCACCGGCAGTTCCTCGAACTGCTCGCCGCGCTGGTGCGGGGTGATGGCCACGATGCGCTCATGGCCGTCCAGCAGCTTGAGCACATTGTCCAGAATGGCCTTGCGGTCGCCGTTGCCGCACACCAGGTCGGCCTCCAGGAACTGCGCAGCCTCCTCCGGGAAGGCCTGCGGATAGCAGCCGGTGAGCACGGTCACGGCACCGGGGTTCTCGCGCTTGGCACGGCGCAGCCACTTGCGGCTCTTCTGATCGCCAAAGTTGGTCACGGTGCAGCTGTTCACCACGAATACGTCCGCCGGTTCGCCTTCCTGCACGATGGTAAAGCCGTTGGAGCGGAACATCTGCTCCAGGGCACCGGTCTCGTTCAGGTTGACCTTGCAGCCCAGTGTATAAAAACAAACTCGCATGAGGGATTATCCTTTCGACAAAAGTGAGTTCAGAAAATTGCAGTATTATTCATTATATAACAGAGCGGCCCCACAGTGCAAGAGCGGATTTTGCCCGGCAGCACGTTCCAGCGCACAAAAACGGGATTTTACAACGGGGCATTTGCAGGCAGTCTGCCGCATACATTGCAGCAGACGAGATCGTGCGGGGAGGGGACCGGAATGGAACGGAGAAATCTGGCATTGCTGTGCGCGGGGGTCCTGTGCTTCTGGCTGTTTGCGCTGGCCTTCGGCACGGCAGAGGGCAGGGGCGTTGCGGTGCAGGCGGAACTGCCCACAGCAGCCCCGGCGGCGGTGGAAGAGGTCCCGGTGGTGGACGCTGCGGCGCAGCCGCAGTTGAGCCTGAACTGCCGGGCGGCCATTCTGGTGGATCAGGACACCGGTACGGTGCTGTACGAAAATAACGCCGATGAGCAGGTGCCCATTGCTTCCATCACTAAGGTGATGACCCTGCTGCTGACCTTTGAAGCCATCCACAACGGGCAGCTCACATTGGAAACAACGGTGCCGGTGAGCGAGCACGCCTACCATATGGGCGGCAGTCAGATCTGGCTGGAACCCGGGGAGCAGTTCACGCTGGATGAGATGATCAAGGCCATCTGCGTGTCCTCGGCCAATGACGCCGCCGTGGCAGTGGCGGAGCTGGTGGGCGGCAGTGAGCCGGCCTTTGTGGAGCGCATGAATGCCCGGGCCGCCGAGCTGGGCATGAAGCACACCACCTTCCACAACGCCTGCGGGCTGGATACCGAAGGGCACCTTTCCACCGCCCGGGACGTGGCGGTGATGAGCTGCCAGATCCTGAACACCTGCCCGGAGGTGCTGCACTATACCGGCATCTGGACCGATACCCTGCGGGGCGGGGCCACCCAGCTGGTGAACACCAACAAACTGCTGCACCGCTACAACGGCATCACTGGCCTCAAGACCGGCACCACCGGCGGGGCTGGGGTGTGCATCAGCGCCAGTGCCGCCCGCGACGGCCTGCGGCTGGTGGCGGTGATCCTGGGGGCACCCTCCAGCAAGGACCGGTTTGAAGCCGCCGCCGCCCTGCTGGACTATGGCTTCGGGGGTTGGCAGGCCGCCCCGTTGCCGGCACCGGAGGTCCAGCCCTTACAATTAAAGGTAAAGGGCAGTGCAGAGGACAGCGTGCCGCTGGATTATTCCGCTCTGCCGCAGACCGTTCTGCTGCCCCGGGAGGGCACGGCGGCGCTGACCGCGCAGGCCAGCCTTCCCCAGCAGCTGGAAGCCCCGGTGGAAAAGGGTCAGACGGTGGGCACCGTGCAGGTATACCACGGCGAGACTCTGCTGGGCGAATACGAGGTGAAAGCGGCCGCCGACGCGCCCCGTATGGACTTTGGCACCGCCTTCAGCCTGCTGTGGGGCAGCCTGACCGGCTGAAAAACCGAAACATACGCTTCAGCGCACAAAAGTGAAAACGGCCCCGCGCGCAGAAACTGTCTGCCTGAACAAATCTGGATGAAGAAACAAAAAAACACTATTAAAATTGTATGAAATCCAAGGATTTTGACCTTGACTTTGCCCGGAGGGAACGGTACACTTATACCAAGACTAGTTCCTCGCAGGGCAAAGTGCCCGGCAAATCGTTTGGAGGTTCGAATACAATGAGTGTTGCACTGAACACGAAACACCTCTCCGGCTTTATCAGCGAAGAGGAATATGCAGCGATCTATCCCCAGGTGGAAGCAGCTCACAAGCAGCTGGAGGCCAAGAACGGCCCCGGCAGCGACTTCCTGGGCTGGATGTATCTGCCCCGTGATTATGACAAGGAAGAGTTTGCCCGCATCAAGGCAGCTGCCAAAAAGATCCGTGAGGATTCCGACGTGCTGGTCGTGGCCGGCATCGGCGGCAGCTATCTGGGCGCCCGTGCCGTGGTGGAGGCCGTGAAGGGCCAGTTCCACAACGAGCTGGAGGGCGGCCCCAAGATCTACTTCTGCGGCAACAGCATCAGCCCCACCTACCTGAACAACATCCTGGACCTGTGCAAGGGCAAGCGCTTCTCCATCAATGTTATTTCCAAGTCCGGCACCACCACCGAGACCAGCCTGGCCTTCCGTGTGCTGCGCGAGCTGCTGGAAAAGGAGATGGGCGTGGAAGAGGCCAATAAGCGCATCTACGCCACCACCGACCGTGCCAAGGGCACTCTGAAGCAGCTGGCCGACGCACAGGGCTGGCCCACCTTCGTGGTCCCCGATGACGTGGGCGGCCGCTACTCCGTGCTGAGCGCCGTGGGCCTGCTGCCCATCGCCGCTGCCGGCATCGACATCGACGAGCTGATGCAGGGCGCTGCCGACGCCATGGAGCGCTTCTCCGTGCTGAGCCCCGACAACGACGCTTACAAGTATGCTGCCATCCGCAACATCCTGTACCGCAAGGGCAAGAGTATCGAGATCCTGGAGTGCTACGAGCCGGACTTCACCCTGATGAACGAGTGGTACAAGCAGCTGTTCGGCGAGAGCGAGGGCAAGGATGGCAAGGGTCTGTTCCCCGCAAGCTGCATCTTCTCCACCGACCTGCACTCCATGGGTCAGTTCATCCAGGAAGGCTCCCGCACCATGTTCGAGACCGTCGTGGACGTCAAGAAGCCCGCAAAGGACCTGTTCATCGACCCGCTGGAGGGCAACTTTGACGGCCTGAACTTCCTGGCCGACCAGAACATGAGCGTGGTCAACCGCAAGGCCATGGAAGGCACCATCCTGGCTCACACCGACGGCGGCGTGCCGGAAGTGCTGGTGGAAGTGGACGACCTGTCCGCTTACAACGTGGGCTACCTGATCTACTTCTTCTGGCGTGCCTGTGCCTGCAGCGGCTATCTGCTGGGTGTGAACCCCTTCAACCAGCCGGGCGTGGAAAGCTACAAGAAGAACATGTTTGCGCTGCTGGGCAAGCCGGGCTACGAAGGCCTGACCGCCGAGCTGGAAGCAAAGCTGAAGTAAATCATAAAAATGATCTCCCGCCGCGAGGCGTGGAAAATACAGGAGGACTGAACTATGATTAAACTGATTGTTGGTACCAAGGGCTCCGGCAAGACCAAGGCGATGATCGACCAGATCAATGACGCGGTCAAGACCTCCAAGGGCAACGTGGTCGTCGTGGAAAAGGGCATGAAGCTCACCTACGACATCGCTCCTGCTGCACGTCTGATCGACCTGGACGAGTACAAAATCGCCGGCGGCGAGATGCTGTACGGCTTTGTTGCCGGCCTGATGGCAAGCAACTACGATATCACCGACCTGTACATCGACGGCATCCTGAAGGTGCTGGACCACGACATCAACCGTCTGGGCGTTGTGCTGGATGAGATGGCTGCCATTGCGGGCGACTCCGTCAAGGTCACCGTCACCGTCAGTGCTGACGAGGCTGCCCTGCCCCACAACGTGAAGAAGTACCTGTAAGTTCCGAACGGTAGGCTTACAACAGGCAGGAGACCGGAAAATTTGAAATTTTTTCGGTTTTCTGCCTGTTTTGGTGTTGACAAAGGCCTTTGTTGGCGCTATACTAACAAAGCAGCCTTTTAGAGGTGTACTATGCAATTTGACCTGAGAAAGTTTATCACAGCCGGCAGGCAACCCTATCATGCAGAGTTTCAGTGTGATTTATCTGCTCATGATTATGCCGGTGCAAGGATCCCTCAGCCGGTCACTGCGGTGTTTGACGCGGAGACGGACGGCGACGAGATCCGGATGACACTGCGGGCAAACGCATTGGTGCACGGAGAGTGCGCCCGCTGCCTGGACCCGGTCACCCGGGAAGAGACAGTCGATACGGAGTGGACCGTCAAGGAACGGGATCTGGATGACCCGGATTTCGAGCTTCCGCTGGATGAAAAAGGGCATTTGGATGTGGATGAGTGGCTCAGCCAGGAATTCATGTTCCAGATCCCCACGGTGCTGCTTTGCAGCCCCGACTGCGCCGGACTTTGTCCGCAGTGCGGCAAAAAGAAAGCGGAGTGCATCTGCCAACCGGCAGAACCGACCGAAGCTCCCGTAGACACAAGGCTCGCAATCCTTAAATCACTGCTGAACTGATAAACCCATCAAGGAGGTGCAAAAATATGGCAGTACCTAAGAGACATCTTTCCAAGGCCCGCCGCGACAAGCGTCGCAGCAATGTTTGGAAGCTGGAGGCCCCCGCACTGGTCAAGTGCAGCAACTGCGGCTCTCTGAAGCTCCCCCACCAGGCATGTGGCAACTGCGGTTACTACAAGGGCGAGGAAGTCATCAAGAAGGCCTAATTTGCGCGTAATTGGTGGCATAATGGTGTTATGTACAGAAGGGGAGGGCGCGATGCCTTCCCCTTCTTGTTCTGTCTGAACAAAGGAGGTGGATGCGTTGGCGATCAAAATCGAGCGTGTGGAACCGGGCAGCGAAGCCGAGGCGCTGGGCCTTGCGCCCGGTGACGAGCTGCTGGCCGTGGATGAAAACGAGCTGAACGACTCGCTGGATTACGATTTTTATACCGACAGCTCCAGCTTTCACCTGAAAGCAAAGGTGGCCGACGGCATCCGGGAATGGAATGTGCAGCGCACGGAGCGCGGACCCTTTGGCTGTGACTTCAAGACCTATCTGGGCGACCAGAAGCACTCCTGCTCCAACCACTGCATGTTCTGCTTCATCGACCAGCTGCCCCCCGGTATGCGCGAGAGCCTGTATTTCAAGGATGATGACGAGCGCCTGAGCTTTTTGTTTGGCAACTACATCACCATGACCAACATGCAGGACCATGAGATCGAACGCATCATCAAGATGCACATCTCGCCCATCAACATTTCGGTGCACACCACCAACCCCCAGCTCCGCGTGCGGATGCTGGCCAACAAGCGCGGCGGCGAGGTGCTCAAGTACCTGCCCCGGTTGGTGCAGGGCGGCATTGCCGTGAACTGCCAGCTGGTGCTGTGCCGCGGCATCAACGACGGCGACGAGCTGCGCCGCACCCTGACCGATCTGCTGGAACTGACCCCCATGGTGCAGAGCGTGGCGGCGGTGCCCTGCGGTGTGACGGATTACCGTCAGAATCTGTTCAAACAGATCCCCTACGACGCCGAGACCAGCGACGCCGTCATCGACATTCTGGAAGAATTCGGCGACGAGTGCAAGCGCCGCCACGGCAAGCGCATCATCTACCCCAGCGATGAGTGGTATCTCAAGGCCGGGCGTCCCATCCCGGACCCGGAATTCTACGAGGACTACGACCAGCTGGAAAACGGCGTGGGCATGATGAGCCTGTTCCGGCAGGAATTTCTGGCCGAACTGGACAAGCCCCACCGCATTTACGGCACCAAAAAGCTGGATGTGGTCACCGGCACCATGGCAGCTCCCCTCATCATTGAGATGATGGAAGAGCTGCACCGCCAGTACCCCATGATCGAGGTGACCGTGCACCCCATCCGGAACAAGTTCTTTGGCGGCAACGTGGGCGTGGCGGGCCTTGTAACGGCCACCGACATCATCGCCCAGTGTGAGGGCAAACTGACCAGCGGTACGCTGGGCGTGCCCGCTGTGATGCTGCGTGAAGAGAAAGATACCTTTTTGGACGATGTGACGATCACCCAGCTGGGCGAGCGTCTGGGCGTGAAGGTCGAGGTGCTGCCCGTGGGCGGCGGCGACGAGGCCCGCGCTCTGCTGCGCAGCGGACTGCACATCGCAAGAAGAAAACGATAAAAAAGAACCCTCTCCGTCATCGCTGCGCAATGCCGCCTCTCCCGAAGGGCGAGGTCTGAGCTGCTTTCCCGCAACGCATCAAAAAGCTCTCCCTTTCGGGAGAGCTGGCACGGCGTGAGCCGTGACGGAGAGGGTCTTGCTACAAGGAAGGAGGAACCCCCATGAGCAAACCGATCGTAGCAGTGGTGGGCCGCCCCAACGTGGGCAAGTCTACCCTGTTCAACAAACTGTGCGGCCAGCGTCTGGCCATCGTGGAAGATACCCCGGGCATCACCCGCGACCGTATCTTTGCCAACTGCGAGTGGAACGGCCACGAATTTTTGCTGGTGGACACCGGCGGCATTGAGCCCAAGGCCACCGAGGGCATTTTGGCCCATATGCGCGAGCAGGCCCAGATCGCCATTGACACCGCCGACTGCATCATCATGGTAGTGGATGTGCGCGATGGCCTGACCGCTGCCGACGAGGATGTGGCCCACATGCTGCGCCGCAGCCACAAGCCCATCATCCTGGCCGTGAACAAGTGCGACAAGGTGGGCGAGGCCCCCATGGAGCTGTACGAGTTCTACAACCTGGGCTTTGACGAGGTGATGCCCATCTCGTCCGTGCACGGTCACGGCACCGGCGACCTACTGGATGCCGTGTGCGCGCACCTGGACTTCAGCGAGACGGTGGTGGAAGAGGACCGCATCCCGGTGGCCATCATCGGCCGCCCCAACGTGGGCAAGTCCAGCCTGACCAACCGCATCCTGGGCGAGAACCGCATGATCGTGGCCAATGAGGCTGGTACCACCCGCGATGCCATCGACACCCCGGTGGACAATGCCTACGGCAAGTTCATCTTTACCGACACCGCCGGTCTGCGCAAGCGCAGCAACATCACCGACGGTCTGGAGCGGTATATGGTGGTGCGCGCCCTGGCTGCCGTGGAGCGCAGCCGTGTGGCCCTGATCCTGGTGGATGCCACCGTCGGCTTTACCGAGCAGGACAGCAAGGTGGCCGGTTATGCCCATGACCAGGGCAAGGCCTGCATCATCGTGGTGAACAAGTGGGACGCCGTGGAAGGCAAGGAGACCAACACCATGGAGCAGCAGCGCCGCGGCTATGCCGAGGACTTCAGCTTCATGGGCTACGCCCCCATCATCTTCATTTCGGCCCAGACTGGCTACAACGTGAACAAGCTGATGCAGCTGATCCGCGACGTGGACGCACAGAACGGTGCCCGCGTGCCCACCGGCGTGCTGAACGAGATGCTGGCCCGTGCCACGGCCCGCATGCAGCCGCCCAGCGACAAGGGCCGCCGCCTGAAGATCTTCTACCTGACCCAGGCTTCCACCCGCCCGCCCACGTTTGTAGCCTTTGTGAACGCAAAACACCTGTTCCACTTCAGCTATCAGCGGTATCTCATCAACCAGATCCGCGAGAACTTTGGCCTGGAACACACCCCCATCCGTCTGGTCGTGCGGGAGCGCGGCTCCGGCGAAGTGGGTGCCAAGGACGTGTAAGCGCCCCGAAGGAGGCATCCGGGTTCCGTTATGATGCAAACCATCCTCATCGCCGTGCTCACGGCTGCGCAGGCTTACCTGCTGGGCAGTGTGGACACCGGCATCCTCATCAGCAAATTCGTGTATCACGATGACGTGCGCAACCACGGCAGCGGCGCTGCCGGTATGACCAACATGCTGCGCACCTTTGGCAAGAAAGCCGCGGCCCTCACGGCCGCCGGTGACGTGCTCAAGGGGGTGGCTGCCGTGTGCATCGGCCGCTGGCTGTTCCACTTCCTGCCCGCCGACGCCGGTATCTCGGCCTGGCTGGGCGTGTATCTGGCCGCCATCCTGGCGGTGGTGGGCCACCTTAAGCCCCTGTATTTCGGCTTCAAGGGCGGCAAGGGCGTGCTGGTGGCCGGTGGAGCCATTCTGGCCATCCAGCCGGTGCTGCTGCCGTTCCTGGCCCTGATCTTTCTGGCCTGCCTGCTGCCCACCGGTATGGTGTCGCTGGGCAGTGTGACCATGGCGGCGGCTTATCCGTTGTTGACGCTGGGCTACTGCCTGCTGCGTGGCTATGCCGTACAGGACCTGCTCATCTGTCTGGTGGGCTCTGTCATCATGGCTGCCATGGTCATCTATATGCACCGCTCCAACATCCAGCGCATCCGGGAGGGCAAGGAATACCGCTTTGGCCGCCACGGCAAACAGTAAAATCAAACAATGAAACAGGCGGTGCCTGCACACAATGCTGTGCGGCACCGCCTGTTTTTCTTTTTGTAAGGTTATTCGTCGTCCTCGCCCGGTTCTGTTTCCGGTTCGGGGTGCAGCCAGTGGATGCCGCTTTGCGCGGGCGAAAGGTCCGGAGCGAGGTGGCCGTCCGGCAGATGGGCACCAAAGGCGGGCACAAAGAAGTATTTGCGCACAATGAAGATGAGGGCGATGGCACCCACACTGAGCAGGTTTTCCAGCGCCGAGTCATGGCCCACCACCAGATGGCGGGCAATGGCGTAGAGCAGTACTTCCAGACTGCTGCCGGGGCTGTGCTTGGCCAGCATCTTGATGAACTCGATACCGATCACGATGTCCAGACTGCGCTCCAGAAAGGTGCGGATCTCCACCTCGTTGCCGTCGATCAGCAGGCCGGGCATCCACCGGATGAGCGGCACGGCGCTGAGCAGCAGACCAATGAGCACCAGCCCGGAGAGCAGGATCTCCAGCAGGCTGGACGCCTGAATGATGTGGTTGCGCAGCTGGGTGCGCCAGTGGCTTTCCACATGTAAAGCGGGATGTTCCATAACAAGACCGTCCTTTCGGCATTCTGCTGTAGAAGATTCGACAAATCTTTGACATTATTGTAGCAGAAGAACGAAAGCGTGTCAATTCAAACGGTGCAGGTTATGGCAGGGATTCAGCCGTTGGCGGCTGCACTGCCGGCAGGCACATAGCCGGCCTTTTTGATGCAGGCCTGCCCGGCCTCGGTGTCCAGCCAGTCGTAGAGCTGGCGCTCCGGGCTGTCGGCGGCGGCATCCGGGCGGATGACGGCGTAGAAGTCGTTGCAGAGGGGATAGCTGCCATCGGCCAGTGTGTCGTTGGAGGGCATCACGCCGTCCACACTCAGCAGCCGCAGACCGGGCTGGGAGTACATCTGGTCGATGTAGTAGTACACCGAAAAGCCGATGGCGTTGGCGGAGTTGTTGTAGGCGGCAAGGCTGTCCACCAGTTCGCCCATGGCGGTGGGGGCCAGCTCGGTGGGCGGGTCCATCAGTTCGCCGCCCTGAATGAGCAGCTTCTGGAACAGGGTCTGGCTGCCGGAGTCGGACCGGCGCTGGAAGGCCACGATGTCCAGATCCTGGCCGCCCACGTCCTTCCAGTTGGTGATCTTTCCGGCGTAGATGTTCCGCAGCTGCTGCTGGGTCAGGTTGGTCACGGGGTTGTCCTCGTTCACGATGAACACCAGTGCGTCCACGCCGATGGGCTTCTGCTCCAGCTGGACGTTGGCGGCCTCCAGCTCTTCCTTGACGGAATCCGGGGCTTCGTACACCACCAGCATTTTGGTGTCGGTGTTGTACAGACCAAAGCTCTCCCAGGCATAAGCGGTGGTGCTGACCGAAATGCTGCTCTGGGCTTCTTCCAGGTCCATGCCGGTGGTGTCGGCCAGCATTTGCGCCATCAGGGGGATGCAGGCCGTGCTGCCGTCCAGGGCAGGGAAGTCCTCCACGGTCAGGAACGGTGCGGCGGTCACCTCACTGGCAGCCGAGGAAGCAGGGGGCTCCGGGGCGGTGGAAGCAGACGAAGCAGGCTCGGTGCTGCCGGAGCAGGCCGTCAGGACCCCGGCGGCAGAGCAGGCGGCAAGACCCAGCAGAAAGCTGCGGCGGGAAATTTTCGTGTTTTTCATTAGAAAAAACCTCCTGTCATGGTTCAGTAACCGAGTTCGTCATCGGCATTGACGGACGAGAAGATGCTCTGGCAGTAAAGCCAGTTGCCGTCGGTGTCCATCCAGCCGTAATAGAAGCCACGCCGTGCCACGAATACATGGTCCGGCAGGGCGTTCAGGCTGTTGTCGTAGTAGCTGTAGCAGCTGCCAAGGCCCTGCATCACCACGTTGCCGGTTTCGTCCAGCACATCGCATCCGGTGGCGTAACTGCTGCCGGGAACGCTGCGGGTGCCGTAGTACAGCGGCCTGCCGTTGGCATCGGTGGTGAGGTAGCTCAGATAATTGTAGGTCTCATTCAGGCTGCTCAGGTCGGAGACGAGGCCTTGGGGGCTGTACACCCGGATGGCAGCGATCTCATAGCTGTCGGCATCCCGCAGCTCCATCCAGACAAAGCCGTCCTCTTCACAGTCCAGCGTCACGCGCTGATCGTCCCCAATGGTCCCGGCGTTCACGTCGGTGATCAGTGCTCCGGTGTCGGTGTCGCAGACCTTCAGGCTGCCGTCCTGCGCATACAGGGCAATGCGCTTCCCGGCAAGGCTGACAGCATACAGCGGTGTGACCTCCCCGGTGGAAAGGTCGTGCAGGGAATAACGATAGTCACTGTCCACGTTCCAGGTGACCACATACCCCGGGAAATAGTTGCTGGGCAGGGCGTCGAATTCGGCAATCACGCCCCGGTCCTCGGTGGTCAGGTCCCGCAGCTGATAGGTGCTGCTTGGGGTCAGGAAAGCTGCCGTACCGTGGCCGCAGGTCTGCCGGTAGCCGCGCAGGCCCTCCCCGGTGGCAGGGTTGTGCAGGACCTGGTCGACCGGGCTGCCGTCTGCATGGAAGATGTCCAGTTCCACCCAGTCGTCCAGTTCATCCGGCTCATAGGAAATGCGGCTGGCCGTGGAGGTGGAGGACCCATAGGTCTGGGTGCCGTCCTTCTGCTGGACAGTGACCCAGCTGTGCAGGCTGGGGTCGTCGTCCCATTCGTCTGCGGCAAGGTCTGCCGGGCGGGCGTAGCAGTTGAACACCAGTGCGTCCCCGCAGACGATGCAGCTGTAGGCACCCTCCGGCATTGGCAGGCTCTCGCCGGTGGCAAGGTCGATGACCTGACAGCTGCCGTAGCTGTCATAGTCGACATCGTAGCTGTCACCGACCATCCTGCTCTCCTGCAGCACCAGCAGACCGTTCTGGATGGTGGCGCTCTGCTCGCCGTCAAAGGCCAGCACTTCGCTGCCGTCCTTGTCATACAGGGCACTGCGGCGGCCGCCCCGGCCGGTGGAGTCCGACCAGGTGCGGAACCAGTAGTTCGTTTCGCCGGTCACGATATCCTGCAGCAGGCTCACGTTTTCGCTGCGGGCAGACTGGTACAGCACCTTGCTGCCGCACAGGACGGTGCGGCTGTCGCCGGAGTTGTCGTAGCCGTACAGGATGCGCAGGCGGCCGTCGTCCAGCCGGGTGGCATCGTACAGGGGCTTGCCCTCGGCGTCGGTGGGAACGGACACTGCCGGGGAAGCGGGTTTCTCGGAGGAGGCAGGCGGCATTACCGCGCAGCCGCAGCCCAGCGCAAGGCTCAGGGTCACGCACAGGGCAGCACTGCCCAGACGGGAAACGGTCTTTTTCATGGGATCACTCCTCTTAAAACAATACAAAAAGCAATGCAAAATGCAGATGCTACTGTCTGGAATGGAAAAACGCACCCGGAAGAAAGTTCCGGTTCATCTGGAATACGAGACAGCCGCGCATTCCATTGCAGAAAATGCGCGGCTGATGGTTACAGATTTATGACAGAATTTCAGGACGCGGTTTTGCTCTGTTCGGCGTCATCCATCCGGCCCAGCTGCTGCAGAAATGCAATCAGGAAGGGCAGGGACACTAGGAAGGTGAGCACATCCGCGATGGGCTGGCAAATCTCCACGCCGAACAGCCCGTGGGTGCGGGGCAGGATGAGGATGAGCGGGATGAAGAACACGCCCTGTCGGCAGCAGGCCAGGAAGGTGGCCCGGCCGGACGCGCCCACGCTCTGGAAGGTCATGTTGGCCACCACGATGATGGGCTGTAGCAACATGGCCAGGCACTGGTAGTGGAAGGCGGGCAGCGCCACGGCGGTGACGGCGGGGTCATCGCGGAACAGACGGATGAGGGCATCGCCGTTCACCCAGCACAGGCCCACCAGCACCACCAGCATGCAGAAGGCCGCTTCGATGGTGAAGATGGCGGCCTGCCGCACCCGGCGGTATTTGCGGGCACCGTAGTTGAAGGATGCCACCGGCTGCAGGCCCTGTCCCACGCCGATGGCCACCGAGACGATGAACATGAAGATGCGGGACACGATGCTCATACCGGCCACGGCGGCGTCGCCGTAGCTGCGGGCGGCAAGGTTCAGCAGCATGCCGCCGATGCTGTTCAGGCCCTGACGGCCAAAGCTGGGCGCACCGCCCAGCAGGATGCGGCCGAAATCGCGGGCTTCACGGGTCACGGCGGTGATGCGGAACTGGCTGACCGTTTTGCCCCGCAGGAACATGGACAGCAGGATGCAGAAGCTGATGCTCTGGCTCAGGGCGGTGGCAATACCGGCCCCGGCGGTGCCCAGCCCGAACACGAACATGAACAGCGGGTCCAGCGCGATGTTCAGCACGCCGCCGGTGACCAGACCGATCATGGCAAAGCTGGCTTTGCCCTCATAGCGCAGGATGTTGTTCATCACCAGGCTGGAGATCATCAGCGGGGCGGCAATGAGGATGGGCCGCGCGTAGGCGCAGGCGTGGGGCAGGATGGTCTCGGTGCTGCCCAGCAGCATCATGAAGTGGGGCAGGGTGCCAAGGCCCGCCACGGCCAGCACCACGCCAAACACCAGAGCCGTGAAAAAGCTGGTGGACGCAAACCGGGTGGCGGCGGTGGTGTCGCGGCTGCCCAGGCTGCGGCTGATGATGGTGCCGGCCCCGTGGCCCAGCATAAAGCCCAGCGCCTGGATGATGGCCATCAGGCTGGAAACAACGCCCACGGCACCGGACGCACTGGTGGAGATCTGGCCCACAAAAAAGGTGTCGGCCAGATTGTAAATGCTGGTGATCAGCATACTTAAAATGGTGGGAGCAGCAAGGCTGAGGACCAGTTGCGGGATGGGCGTCTCGGTCATCCGGCGAAACTGCAGCGCACTGCGGTCATCGCTTGTCATAAAAAGCCTCCTTGAATGGGATGGAGTAGGGAAAGCCGCCGCCAAAAGCGGACGGCGGAAATCAGCAACATCATAGTATAACGCAAGTACGGCAAAAAGTCGAGAGGGGAACCGTGTGAAAAAACGGCTCGCAAACCGGTGCGAAGGGGCGAAAATGACGCCGAAAGAACCGGCGATTCTGTATGATTTGCTAAAGAAAGGTCGAATTGCTTGTGGAAAATCACGATATGTGGTATCATTTAGGCAGGAAGATGTTGGCAGACCCTGCCCGGCATCGTGACAGATGGAGGAACTGAAGCATGAAAACCGTAGCACAGACCGTGATCGAAGCCGATCGTTTTTATACCATTGCCGCCCACACCGGCAATGTGATCCAGGCCGTGGAAGCAAGCAAGGACGGCGGCACCGTTCGTCTGGGCAAGTATGACCACAAGCCCGAACAGGAGTGGAGCTTTGTCCGGGTGGGCGAGGGCGTGTACCGCATCCGCAACCGCGCCTCCGGCAAGCTGCTGGACCTGACCATGACCGGCACCGCCAACGGCACCTGGCTGCACCTGTGGGAGGATGTGGGCGGCACCTCCCAGATGTGGGAGCTCTGCCCCACGCCGGAAGGCACCGTGCGCCTGCGCTCGTCCTGGGCCGGCGGCAAGTGCGTGGACACCGTGGGCATGGGTGCCGAAGCAGGTGCCGTGCTGCAGATCTGGCAGGAGGTGCCCGGTGCCGACCAGCTGTGGACCATCGCTGAGGTGAAGGACCGCGCAAAGCGCACCGCTAAAAAGACTGCCGAGCCTGCTGTGGAAGCCGCACCCGCCGCTGAGGCTGTTGCCCCGGCAGAGGAGAAGAAGGCACCGGTCAAAAAGCCTGCCGCCCGCAAGCCCCGCACCACCAAAAAGGCCGTTGCGGAACCGGTTGTGACCGCCCAGCCCGCTGCCGAAAAGGCAGAAGAGCCGAAGACGGAGCCCGCCGCAAAGGCGGAAGCAGCAGAGAAGCCCGCCAAGGCTCCCCGCAAGACCACTGCCCGGAAGAAGGCTGCACCCAAGGCAGAAGCCGCCGCAGAAGCTGCCGCCCCGGCCGAAAAGCCCAAGCGCACCTGTAAGGCCCCTGCCAAAAAGGCAGATTGAGCAAGGCTGAACCCGTAAAAACCAGAAGCACCCGTCGGATCGTGAGACCCGGCGGGTGCTTCTTGCGTTTGCGGGAGGTTCACTCCGGCAGTTCGTTCAGGGCAAAGCGGTTCTTTTCAAAGGTCAGCAGGCCCTCGTCCCGCATCTTGCACAGCTCCTTGGAGAGGGCGCTGCGGTCCAGATTGAGGTAGTCGGCCAGCTGCTGCCGGTTGAACGGGATCTCGAACTGCAGACTGCCGCTGCGGGCGGCCTGTGCGGAAAAGTAGGTCAGCAGACGGCCCCGCACGGTCTTGGGGGTGGTGCAGAAGATGCGCTGCGAAAGGCTCAGGTTTTTGCGCATGGACACCGTGAGCAGGTTGCGCAGCAGCTTTTCGTGCACCGTGCCGGGCGCGCCGCCGGAAAAGGCGGAAATGTTCACGAACAGCACTTCGCAATCCTCGGCGGCCACGGCGTCCACCATCATCACGTCGCCGCACAGCGCGTAGGTCTCGGCAAAGGCCTGCCCGGCAGAAATGCTGCTCAGGATGCTCTTACTGCCCCACAGGTCGAGATTTTCGATGTGGACGGTGCCGCGCAGCACCACGCCCAGAGCATGCACTTGCGCTCCGGCATGAAAAATGACGGCGTGCCGGGGGTAGCTCTTCGCGCGCAGGCAGCCGGACTGCTCCAGTGCAGCCCACTCCTCTGCCGACAGGCCCTGAAACAGCGGGGATGCAACGGGTCTCATAAAAAAAGCCTCACTTTCGTGGTTATAACAACCGAAGGTCTGCCCTGATTATAGTATACTCAAAGCACAAACACAAGGAGGCTTTTCTATGATCCGGAAAATCATTCATATAGACGAAGAAAAATGCAACGGCTGCGGGGCCTGCGTCACCGCCTGCCACGAGGGTGCCATCGGTCTGGTGAACGGCAAGGCAAAGCTCATGCGGGACGACTACTGCGACGGCTTTGGCGACTGCCTGCCCGGCTGCCCCACCGGTGCCATCACCTTTGAAGAGCGCGAGGCAGCCGCCTACGACGAGCAGGCCGTGCTGGAAAACAAGCAGAAAAAGGCCGCACAGGCTGCAAAACCGGCCTTCCACGGCTGCCCGGGCAGCGCCATGCGCCAGTTCCGCCGGGAGGAAAGCGCACCTGCTGCCCCCACCGCAGCACAGCCGTCGCAGCTGCGCCAGTGGCCCTGCCAGATCAAGCTGGTGCCGGTGAACGCCCCCTATTTTGACGGGGCAAAGCTCCTGATCGCAGCCGACTGCACCGCCTACGCCTACGCCAATGTGCACGAAGAGTTCATGAAGGGCAAGATCACCCTCATCGGCTGCCCCAAGCTGGATGCTGTGGACTACAGCGAAAAGCTGACCGAGATCTTCCGCAGCAACGACATCCGGAGCGTGACGGTGCTGCGCATGGAGGTGCCCTGCTGCGGCGGGCTGGAACACGCCGCCGTGACCGCCCTGAAAAACAGCGGCAAGTTCGTGCCGTGGCAGGTGGTGACCATCTCCACCGACGGCCGCATCCTCGACCGATAAACGCATCAAAAAACGGCAGACGCTTTGCAAGGCGTCTGCCGTTTTTGCATAGCAAGGAGGTTCAGGAGGCGCTCTGCGTGCCGGATGCAGCGCCCTGCACGAACTGCACCACGCTCTCGACAGTCTGGCGCAGCTGCACCAGCGAAGCAATGTCGCTGTCCTGCATGCGGGAGGTGGGAGCGGTCAGAGTCGGAGCTGCCGGAGTCACGGTGCCGGTGAGCTCGGTGTGGATGCCGTGGGCCGGGATGTCCAGCAGGATGTGCACGGCGGGGGAGGCAGCCCGCAGCAGGCCGCTCTTTTCCACGCCCAGCGTCAAAACGGGGGAATCGGCGGCAGTGTCGTCAGTTTCCAGCCGGAAGTAGAGGTAGCCCTCCTTGGCGTTCTCCGGCTGCACCTTTTTGATCTTTTTCAGCTCCAGCTGGAAGTCGTTCATGGACTGCAGACTGGTGGCGGTATCATCCACGCCCAGCAGGCTGGCCAGCTGGGTCTGGGAGATGTAGCTGCCCATATTCCATTCCGGGATCAGCACACCGGCCAGCGGATAGTTGTCGGTGATGCTGCTGCGCAGGGTGCGGTAAAGCTGCCCGGCATCGTACAGCGTCTCGTCCTTGCTGATGTACAGGCGGGTAAGGGGCTGGCTGCTGCCGCTGGCCTGCGGGTACAGCTCCAGCTGCAGGGCTTCCGGCGTATATTGGCCGTCCACCCGGCCGGAGGTGCCGCCGAACTGCGCCAGCACCTTATATAAAGCGGGCTCTTCGGCAGCGGTGGAAGTGATCTGGTAGTCCAGCGAAAAGCTGGCTCCGCCGGCAAAGCTCTTCACGCGGCGGCTCACCAGCCCCAGCGCGACGGCGGCGGCCACTACGCACACCAGCACAAGGCACAGCACCACCACGACCGCAGCGCGGGCACCTGTGCGTTTCTTTTTGGATGCAGCCATAAAATGTTCCTCCTTCAGGAAAATCTTTTTTTCAGCATAGCGGAACGCAGGGCGATTGTCAAGGACAGCGTTTTGGAATAAAACAAAAAACCTGAAACATCTCTGTTTCAGGTTTCTGGCGGAAAGATGGGGATTCGAACCCCAGAACGCTTTTGACACGTTACACGATTTCCAGTCGTGCGCCTTAGACCAACTCAGCCATCTTTCCACATCTTTTGTTCTGCCTTTGGGCGGGTGCCCTTGGCGCTCCACTATAATACCTGAAACCAGCTGTTTTGTCAAGGATTTTTTTGAAAAAGATCAGACTTTTTTTAAAATGACGTACCATCGTGCTGCAAAATGACAAGAGGCGGGCAAAAGGTGTGCAGAGCCCTTGACGGGGAGCCAAAACAAGGCTATGATGGGGGCAGAGAGTGCAGCAGCAGGGCATTTCCTGCCGCAGAAATGGAAAACAAGGAGGATGGACTCTGTATGAACTATGCTGAAGTGCTGGCCAATGCGCGGGAGTGCATCGGCAAATACTGCAAGGCCTGCCCGGTGTGCAACGGCGTGGCCTGCAAAAACCAGATCCCCGGCCCCGGTGCCAAGGGCGTGGGCGACACGGCGATCCGCAACTATAATAAGTGGGCGGACATCCGGGTGAACATGGACACCCTGTGCGAGGGCGGCACCCCGGACACCACGCTTGAACTGTTTGGCAAGCAGTTCAAATACCCCTTCTTTGCAGGCCCGGTGGGTGCGGTGAACCTGCACTACTCCGAGACCTACACCGATATGACCTATAACGACGTGCTGGTACGCGCCTGCGCCGAGAACGGCATTGCCGCCTTTACCGGTGACGGCACCAACCCCACCGTGATGGAGATGGCCACCAAGGCCATCGGTGCGGCGGGCGGCTGCGGTGTGCCCACCATCAAGCCCTGGAACATCGACACCATCCGGGAGAAGATGGCCCAGGCCAAGGCCAGCGGCTGCTTTGCCGTGGCCATGGACGTGGATGCAGCAGGCCTGCCCTTCCTCAAGAACATGACCCCGCCGGCCGGCAGCAAGAGCGTGGAAGAGCTGGCCGAGATCGTGAAGCTGGCCGAGCGGCCCTTCATCGTCAAGGGTGTGATGACCGTCAAGGGTGCTTTGAAGGCCAGGGAGGCCGGTGCCGCCGCCATCGTGGTGTCCAACCACGGCGGCCGTGTGCTGGACCAGTGCCCCGCCACCGCTGAAGTCCTGCCGGAGATCGCTGCAGCCCTCAAGGGCACCGGCGTGAAGATCCTGGTGGACGGCGGCATCCGCACCGGTGTGGATGTGTTCAAGGCACTGGCCCTGGGCGCCGATGGCGTGCTGATCTGCCGCCCCTTTGTCACGGCCGTGTACGGCGGCGGCGAGGAAGGCGTGAAGTGCTACATCGACAAGCTGGCCGGGGAACTGGCCGACACCATGCAGATGTGCGGCGCTCACAGTCTGGCAGAGATCACCCCCGATATGGTGCGCGTATAAAACCGAAGAAAAACGGGAAAAGCCGGAGCATGCCTGCGGGTGTGCCCCGGCTTTGTTAAATTTTGTTGAAAAGATGGATGTACGAAATTTGGACGCTTGTGTATTGCCCCAAAATGCGCTACACTACAATCAACTGAACCGTAAACCGGATGCCTGCAGGCGGGAGTGCCGCCTGCTCATTTTTAGGAGGATCTATGAAAAAGAAAACCGAGCAGAACGCTGCGGGAGCGCCGCAGACGGGGAGAATGGCCGGTGCCGGAGCAGCCGGGTTCCTGAAAAAGAACTGGAAGTGGCTGGTCCCGGTGGCCTGCGTGGCCGTGCTGGGCGGTGTGTGGCTGCTCAAGCCCAAGGCCGACAAGCCTGCCAGCGTGGATACCAGCTATGTGGAGACCGCGCCGGAACAGCGGGACCTCGTCAATGCCTTGAGCGGCACCGGCACCCTGAAGCCGGCGAATACTTATAATGTCAAGTCGCTGGTGTCCGGCAAGGTGCTGACCTGCAGCTTTGAGGAAGGCGACAACGTGGAAGAGGGCGATGTGCTCTACACCGTGGACTCCTCCGACGCTACCACCAAGGTGGAGCAGGCGGGCATCACCCTGCAGCAGGCCCAGCGCAACTACGACAAGACGGTGGACCGCCAGTATGTGCGCGCGGAAGTGGCCGGTGTCGTGAGCAGCCTGAAGGTCGCCAAGGGCGACGAGGTGACCAGCGGCCAGGAAGTGGCCGTGATCCGCGACAACTCCAAGATGACACTGGCACTGGAGTTCCCGGCGGCAGACGCAGCCGGTTTCTCGGTGGGGCAGAGCGCGGACGTGACGCTGGACGGTACCTTTGAGACCCTGACCGGCACCATTACCGCCGTCACCGGCACCGATGCCCTGAGCACCGGCAACCTGCTCACCCGCACCGTGACCATCTCGGTGCGCAACGCGGGCGGCCTGACCACCGCCCAGGCGGCCACCGCTACCGTGAACGGCGTGAGCTCCATCGGCGCGGCCACCTTCCAGTATCAGGCCGAGCGCACCCTGACGACGCTGGCCGCCGGTACGGTCACCGCCATCCATGCACGCGAGGGCGACAGCGTGAACAAGGACGACATCGTGCTGCAAATCAGCGGTGACGACCTGAGCGAGTCCATCCAGTCTGCTTCTGAGACCCTGCGTGGGGCCGAGCTGTCCATGCAGAGCACCCAGGACACCATGAACAACTACACCATCACCTCGCCCATCAGAGGCACCATCATCGAAAAGGCCGCCAAGGTGGGCGATGCCCTGAGCACCGGCAGCGACCTGTGCACCATCTACGATCTGAGCTACCTGGAAATGACCATCAATGTGGATGAGCTGCAGGTCAGCAGCCTGTCGGTGGGGCAGACCGTGCAGGTCACCGCCGACGCCGTGCAGGACAGGACCTATGAGGGCGTTGTGACCCGCGTGTCCATGAAGGGCGACACCAGCGGCGGCACCACCACCTACCCGGTCACCGTGCGCATCGACGAGACCGACGGCCTGCGCCCCGGTATGAACGCCAACGCGGAGATCGTGGTGGCCCAGGCCAAGAACGCACTGGCGGTGCCCAACGCAGCCGTGGTGCGCGGCAGCTATGTGCTGGTGACCCAGGACTCTCCCAGTGCGGTCAACGCAGACCCGGACATGGTCGCACCGGACGGCTTTGTGTACGTCAAGGTCAAGCTGGGCGTCAGTGACAGCGATTACACCCAGGTCGTCAGCGGCCTGACCGCGCAGGACACCGTGGGCTACGACCCCAGCTCGGTGAGCAGCGATACCTATTACGACAACGGCGGTTATGAGTACACGACCGACGGCACCACCGACACGACGGGCGGCGAGACCACCGACGGCAAGGCCGATGGGGAAGGTGCAGAAAGCACCGTGACCGAGGAACCGGCCGTTGACGAGCCGGTGGACGCCGGAAATGACGGCGAAGTGATCGGCGAGGCCGACGGCGTGGTCCTGACCTGACACGGAGGAATGCATGAGCGCTCTGATCGAATTTGAAGAGGTCTGCAAGTATTACCAGATGGGCGACACCACGGTAAAGGCCGCAGACCACATTACCATGAAGATCGACAAAGGCGAGTTCGTGGCCATCGTGGGCCAGTCCGGCTCCGGCAAGTCCACCTGCATGAACATCATCGGCTGTCTGGACGTGCCTACCCACGGGGTGTACCGGCTCAACGGCCGGGACGTGGGCAAAATGAACCGCAACGAGCTGGCGGCGGTCCGCAACGAGATGCTGGGCTTCATCTTCCAGCAGTACAATCTGCTGCCCCGGCTGAACCTGATGGAAAACGTGGAGGTGCCGCTGGTGTATGCGGGCGTCTCCCGCGCCGAGCGGCACGCCCGTGCCCGTGAGGTATTGGAGCAGGTGGGCCTGGGCGACAAACTGAAAAACCGGCCCAACCAGCTTTCCGGCGGCCAGCAGCAGCGTGTGTCCATTGCGCGGGCACTGGTGCGCAACCCGCCGGTGATCCTGGCCGACGAGCCCACCGGCGCGCTGGACTCCCACACCGGCCGCGAGGTGCTGGGGCTTTTGCAGCAGCTGCACAAGCAGGGACATACCGTGGTGCTGATCACCCACGACAACTCCATTGCCGTGCAGGCCGACCGCATCATCCGGCTGGAGGACGGCCGGGTGGTCTACGACGGCGACTCTCACGCACCGGAGGCCATGGTGCAGCCCACTCTGCTGGCCGAAACGCCGGAAAAGGAGGAACAGGCATGATCATTGAGACCTTCCGGCAGGCCATCCAGAACGTGTGGAGCAACAAGCTGCGCACCTTTCTGACCATGCTGGGCATCATCATCGGCGTGATGGCGGTCATCGTCATCGTGGGTCTGGGCAACGGTATGACCAAGAGCATGCGGGATAGTTTTTCCGCGCTGGGCACCAACACCCTGAGCATTCAGGTTTGGGGCTACGGCTCCCGCACCGTACCGGTGGACGATATGTACGACATCTGCCAGCGGCACTCCGACCTGATCAAGGCAGTGTCGCCCCAGATCGAATTCAGCGGCAAAGCCAGCGGTACGCTGAAGATCGGCACCACCAGTTACCGCTGGTCCAACATCAGCGGTGTGGACGAGAGCTACACCGAAATGAAAAATTACCAGATCGCACAGGGACGCGGCCTGCAGTACATGGATATGCAGGACAACAAGCAGGTCTGCATCATTGGCGATTACCTGAACCGGGTGGCTTTTGGCGGCAACGGTGTGGGGCAGACGCTCAAGATCGGTGCCAACAAGTTCCGCATTGTGGGCGTGCTGGCGGCCAAGGTCAGCAACCCTACCATGCAGCAAGGCAGCGACGACGACTGCGTCTACCTGCCCTACACCACCGTGATGCGGCTTTCCAGCCAGAGCGCGGTGAATAACTACACGGCTGTGATGACGGACGAAAACTTTGCCAACGAGGCCAAAACCACGATGGAAGAGGAGCTGCAGAAGATCCTCAAGACCGAAAACGGCTACTATGTGTACAGCGCCAGCGAGTGGCTGGAGGAAATGAACAAGATGATCAATATGGTCATCGTGGTGCTCACCGGCATTGCCAGCATCTCGCTGCTGGTGGGCGGCATCGGCATCATGAACATCATGCTGGTGTCGGTGACCGAGCGCACCCGTGAGATCGGCATCCGCAAGGCACTGGGTGCCAAGGAGCGTACCATTCTGGCGCAGTTCGTGGTGGAAGCAGCCACCACCTCCGCGCTGGGCGGTGTGCTGGGCATCGCACTGGGCTATGCGGTGAGCATGGCGGCCAACAAGGTGCTGCCCATGTTCATGAGCGATACCACCATCACGGTGAGCCCGTCGTTCAATTCCATCGTGGTGGCCTTTGGCATCTCAGTGGGCATCGGTGTGCTGTTCGGCTATCTGCCGGCCCGGCGCGCGGCACGTCTCAATCCCATCGAGGCGCTGCGCTACGACTGAGCCCGAAGAAAGGGGAATACCTATGAAAAAACGTTTTCTCGCACTTTTGCTGGCGGTGAGCATGGCGGTGTCTATGCTGGCCATGCCGGCGGCTGCGCTGGGCAGTGCCAGCAACACGGCCGTGCAGACGGCCATCACGCTGGGCGGTATGGACGCCGGGCAGACCGGCAGCCTGGACGCCGCCGTCACCCGCGGGGCCTTTGCCCGCATGCTGGTGGCGTTCTCGGCGTACCGGGAGAGCGCAGCCTCCCAGGGGGCTGTGGGCACCCTGTATAAGGACGTGCCCGGCTCTTCGCAGTGGGCACCCTATATCCGCATTGCGGTGCAGCAGGGCTGGATGAACGGCTACACGGACGGCACCTTCCGCCCGGACAACGCCGTCACGCTGGAAGAAGCCTGCACGGCCGTGCTCAAGCTGCTGGGCTACAAGATGACAGATCTGAACGGTGCCTTCCCGGCGGCGCAGCTGAACAAGGCTCAGGAACTGGGCCTGCGGAACCAGCTGGCTCGCAGCCAGGGCCAGACCATGACCTACGAGGACTGCGCTGTGCTGCTGTACAACGCCCTCACGGCCAACACGGCCTCCGGCGGAGCCTATGGCAGCACCCTGGGCTTTACCGTGGCAAATGGTCAGGTGGACACCTCCACGGTGCTGCTCAGCAGCCTGAAGGGACCCTTTGTGGCGTCGGAGGGCACCCAGCTGCCCTTTGCACCGGTGAGCGTGTACCGCAACGACAAGGTGTCGGAGTCCGGCGAACTGAACAAATACGATGTGTATTATTACAGCGAGAGTCTGCAGACGGTATGGATCTATACCCGCCGCGCCGCAGGCCGCATCACAGCAGTTTCGCCCAGCGCCAGCGCTCCCACGGCGGTGACCGTGGCCGGTACCAGCTATCAGCTGGGCAGCTCGGCGGTGGCGTCCAAGATCTCGTCCTTGAACGGCGGCGGCGTGGGCGAAGTGGTCACCCTGCTGCTGGGCATGGACAATGAGGTGGCGGATGTGGTCACCGGCGAAGAGGCCGACAGCGTGTTCTACGGCGTGGTGCAGACGGCCACCCGCTCCCTTGTGGAGGACAACGGTGCCGACGTGCTGCAGCGCGTGGCAGTGATGTGCACCGACGGCATCACCCGCACCGTGAATGTGGACAAAAGCCTGAACTACCCCGCCGGCTGGATGGTGCGCATCGACGTGACGCCGGAAGGCGAGAACGTGACCGCTATCGAAAACCGGACCATCAGCGGCACGGTGAGCGCAGACGCCACCATGCTGGGCGACCGTAAGCTGGCAGACGACGTGCAGATCTTGGATACGACTACGGAGGGTGTGGCTGGGACGGTTCGTCCCAGCCGCCTATCCGGGACGAAACTGAACATGCTGAATGTCCGCTACTATACGCTTAACGACAACGGCGAGATCGACCGGCTGATCCTCAACGATGTCACCGGCGACCTGTGGAAGTACGGTGTGCTGGATGATATCCGCAACATTGCGGCCAACCTGCCCTCCACCAAGACCCCTGCCACTGCAGGGGATTCTGAGGGCGAAGGCTCTGATGGGACCAACCAGGTGCTGAAGGACCTGCGGAGCGTGCTGGTGCCTACCACCAGCGAGATCCTGTGGGGCGTCATCAACGGCGATATCCTCCAGACCGTGTGGAATAAGGTCACCAGCAGCACCGGCTCCCTGGTGAGCATCGGCGTCAAACAGCTGGCTAAGGTGGTAGGGGAGCCTTATGGCACCATCCTGAACTATGTGGGCGGCGGTGCCACCTATGTGTGCTATGTCAATGGACAGCTTACCAGCTACACCACCTCCATCAAATACCCGGTGCTGGCCGGCGGCCTGGCCGTGCGGCAGGAAGTGAACGGTTCGGTGAAGGCCATGGTGCAGCTGATGCCCATGAAGATCGACAAGGTGGGTGCCGCGTCAGTGCTGTCCGGTTCCACCCGCTATGAGGTAGCGGACAATGCCCAGGTGTACCTGTGGTACAAGGGCCAGTATTACGCCACGAAGCTGGCCGAGGTGAACTCGGACGCTTACTACCTCACCGGCTGGTACGACAACTTTGGCTGCGCCGCGGGCAAGCGCGTCCGCGTGATCGTGGCCGTGAAGAAGGACTGATGCGCTATTACAGCGCCCCGCGCCGGGCACTGCGCGGGGTACGGCAGCTGCTTTATCCGCGTCGGTGCCCCTTCTGCAATGCGGTGCTGGGCAGCATAAGGACCTGCCCGGACTGTGCGGAAGAAGTGGACCGGCTGCGCCGGAAGCCCGGCGTCCGGCTGGACGCATCGCAGCATTATCTGGGCGGCCTGAGCGGCGCAGCGGCACCGTTCCGGTATGAGGGCTGCGTGCGGCGGGCCATCCTGCGGGCAAAGTATCAGGCTGCACCATGGACGGCGGTGGAGCTGGGCGTGGTGCTGGCAGAGCTTGCCTTTGGCAGCGAGGTCCGGATGAGGGGCGCGGAACCGGTGCCTCAGCGGGTGGAAGGTGCCCGGCTCGGCTATGACTGCATCGTGCCGGTACCGGCGTCCAGCCGCAGACGCGGGTACAATGTACCGGAACGCATGGCGCAGCCGCTGGCAGAGGCACTGGACCTTCCGCTGGAAACAAAGGCTCTTGGTCCTGCCCGCCGGAAGAATCGGCAGGCAGGACTGCCCTTTGAACAGCGCCTGGCCAATGTGGCCGGTGCGTTCCGCGTGCAGGACCCGGACCTCATAGAGGGCCGCCGCGTGCTGCTGGTGGACGATGTGATCACCACCGGTGCTACGGCTGCCGCCTGTGCACAGGCTCTGCTTTCGGCGGGTGCGGAGAGCGTGTTTGCGGTGGCTGTGGCTACGGTGGAATTTTCGCCCATTGCCCAGCCGACCCTGCCCTTGCAGGAGGATGCGGACGAAGAAATTTAAAAAAGTTGCCGAAAAGTGCTTGACAAAATGCGAGAAGTCGGGTATACTAATCAAGCTGTGAGCGACAAACGCTTACAGATATCCGGGTGTAGCGCAGTTTTGGTAGCGCGCTTGAATGGGGTTCAAGAGGCCGTGAGTTCGATTCTCGCCACTCGGACCAAAAGGTCCAACGATTTCGCAACAGAAGTCGTTGGACCTTTTCTTTTTTTTTGTGCCTGCGGCAGACGGCTTTTTTTCGTGCGACAGGAGAAACGACGGCAGAAATAAAACACAAAAAATTTGTAGGATATGTAGAATATCGCGCTTGAAATTGTGCATTTCTCCCAATAAAAACCTTGAAAACGTGTCAATCCTGAGAAAAAATAACCGCCTTTGTTTACAAAATGGTTACAGGCTGGTATACTTTATGGCAGTGAAACGTGAAAAATGATGCCAGAAAAGGGAGGAGCGACCAGACCGTGAATACCGCAGCGCCAACGACCGCACATAAAAAACTGGTGGGCATTCTGCTCACCATCGTGTTTGCACTCACCTGTCTGCCCGCAGCACTGGCTGTGGACCTGAATGTGGATGCCGGGTTCTACTTCAAGCAGAGCCGGGGCGGCACCTGCACGCTGGCTTCGGCTGCCATGATGCTGCGCCGCCGCGCTTACTTTGACGGACGGACCGACTGGGTGGATGTGACGGAAAACAGTGTGCGCTCCACGGCCTGGTCCAATGGTCTGGCCCACAGCTTTACATACCGGGAGATGCAGGTGGCCTATGCGACCCTGCCCTCCAATCATCAGGAAAAGACCCAGCTGCTCATCCAGCTGCTGGCTCAGCACCCGGAAGGCATCGTCCTGTACGACCGCAGGCAGCCCCATGCCGTGTTGCTGACCGATTATACGAACGGCGTGTTCTACTGTTCCGACCCGGCCGGGAACATCTCCTCCGGCCGCATCCCGCTTACCAGCTCCAGCGTGTCCATTGCACAGGCGTCCTGCTACTGGTATGTGAGCGCCGACCACAACGGCGCAGCCCTGCAGGCAGATGACTTGCGGCTGGAAGGCATGCGCTATCCGGTCAATGTGCACACCGGCAGCGGCATGGCCCTTACCGGCACCGCCAACAGCACCTCCGGCAGCACGCTGGAAGGTGTGCAGGTGGCCATCCTGGACGAGAACGACAAGATCGTGCAGTCCGCACAGGCCCAGGTGGGCGGAACCAGCTTCTCCCTCAAGACGCTGGACGACCAGATCCACTTCGGTGAGCTGCCCACGGGCTGCTACACCTACATGGTCATCGTGACCGAGTCCAGCGGCGAGAATCTTTGCTTCGCCAGCGACTTCACCGTTTCGGATGCCGCCACCAGCACCGCTACCTATTGGTCGGTGCAGGACCCCGACGGTACCAAACTTACCGACCAGACCATTACGGCCACGGCGGAAGAAACAATCCAGAGCACCCTCGGCTGGCTGTCCGGCCTGTTTGGCTGATCCCTTCTGCATGCATTTCACAGAGCCTGTCTCCTTCGGGAGATGGGCTCTTTTTTTATCCGGACAGGGAAGTTCCGGGGTAGTAATGGGCCAGGATGTCGGCAAAGTTCTGCCCCTGCTCGGCCAGTGCCTTGGCACCCCACTGGCTGAGCCCCACGCCATGGCCGTAGCCTTTTGTGGTAAAACAGAACGCACCGCTCTCATACCGGACCGTGAAGCAGGTGCTGCGCAGGCCCAGCGCCTGCCGCAGGGCCGTACCGGTGATGCGCTGCCCGCAGACGGGCAGGGCAGCAACATAACCGGCGGCGGTGTACTCCGGGGTGCCGAACCACTGCTCCGGGGCGGCAAGGTCAGCGGTGAGGCCCAGGGCAGCCAGTTGCTGTGCCGTCTGCTGTGCCGAAAGGGTCAGGGCGTACTCGTAATGGTCGGCGGCAAGGTCGGTGCTGCTGTCCACCGAAACAAGGTAGGGCAGGGCGGTGCCCCAGACATTTTCGCTGGCCTCGGTGCGGCCATTGGAGATGGCAAAGTAGCTGGCACAGGCAGGGGCACCGTCGCAGAGCAGTACGGTATGTTCCACCTCGTCCACCAGTGCGGCCAGACGGGCATAGTTGGTCTCATAGGCAGTGCCCCAGTAGCTGCGCAGCACCGGGTCAGTCAGGCAGCCCTGCCGTCGTGCCGGGTCGGCCGTCAGCCAGCCGATACTGTCCGGTGCGGCATGGTCGCGGCAGTACAGCGCGTAGCTGTGGGCGGCAACGGCCTGTGCCTTGAGGGCCTCGTCCGGCCAGCTCACCGGCATTTCGGCCGCTACCGCGCCGATGAGATATTCCCGGCGGGACAACTCCAGCACCTGCCCGGTGGAGGCATCCTGAATCAGGAACCGGTCCGCTTCACCGGCGTAGGCAGCGGAGATTTCCGGGGCGGAAGCAGTGCTCTCCGGTGATGAAAGCGGAAGGCGGACCGTGGAAACGGCAGGCCCCAGCACCGCGCGGGTGAGGTGGTAGGCGGCCAGAGGCAGGGCGCATCCAAGCACCAGGAGCAGGGTGCACAGCAGCAGAAAAGCTTTTTTCATAACGGGATCTCCCTTGCAGCGTGAAAAAGATTCTGTCTCCAGTATAAAAAGACCTGCCTGCAAAACCCTGCGAAAAAACGCTGCCCGCAAAAATGAAAGTCGTTTGGCACGGGCCGGTGAGAAGTGAACACATTGCGCTTGAATTTACTGCACAAAAGCGATAATATAAGATTATGTCCATCAGTGAGGATGGCAGGAAAGTATGGGAAAGTAAAAATAGGAACCGGAAGAAAGGAGAGATCCCCCGTGAATTTTGCACATGCAGAAGTGGCGACCCTGGACCCCACCACGATGCGGACCCTGTGCGAGGAGTACATTGCCAACAACTACATCGACCCCGAAACCAGTGAGCGTCTGGGCGTCAAGCGCGGTCTGCGCAACCCGGACGGCACCGGCGTGCTGGCCGGCCTGACCAACGTGTGTGACGTTGTGGGCTACAAAAAGGATCAGGAAGGACATGTGATCCCCACCCCCGGCAAGCTGATCTACCGCGGCGTCAACATCAACGAGATCGTGGAGGAAGCTTATCGCAACGACCGCTTCGTGTTTGAGGAAGTGATCTGGCTGCTGCTGTTCGGCAGTCTGCCTACCCGGGAGCAGCTGGATGATTTCTGCGAGATCCTGGCCGAGCATCGCGCTCTGCCGGAGGGCTTTATGGATACCATGAATGCCCCCTCCCCCAACATTATGAATAAGCTGCAGCGTTGTGTGCTGGGCCTGTATTCCTACGACGAGCACGCCGAGGACCTGAGCCTGGAAAACATCCTGAACCAGAGCATCAACCTGATCGCCAGTATGCCCACCATGATGGTGAACGCTTATCAGATGAAACGCCGCTACTACGACAAGCAGAGTATGTTCTTCCATCTGCCCAAGCCGGGCCAGAGCACCGCCGAGCACATCCTGAGCACCTACCGGCCGGACCAGAAGTTTACCCACGAGGAGGCCAAGCTCCTGGATATGTGCCTGCTGGTCCACGCAGACCACGGCGGCGGCAACTGCTCCACCTTTACCACCCGTGTGCTGTCCTCCTCGGGTACTGATACCTACTCGGCCATTGCGGCGGGCATCGGTGCCTTGAAGGGCCCCAAGCACGGCGGTGCCAACCTGATGGTGAACCGCCAGCTCCAGGACATCCTGAAGCATGTGGAAAACCCGGAGGATGACGATGAGGTGCGCGAGTATCTGCGCCGCATCCTGCGCAAGCAGGCCGGTGACGGCTCCGGTCTGATCTACGGCATGGGCCACGCAGTGTACACCATCAGCGACCCCCGTGAGGTGATTCTGAAGCAGCGTGCCCGTCACCTGGCCTATGAGAAGGGCTTTGAGGAAGAGTACAACATGCTGTGCAGCATCGAGCGGCTGGCCCCCGGCATCTTTGCCGAGGAAAAGGGCAGCACCAAGCCGGTGTGTGCCAACGTGGACCTGTTCAGCGGATTGATCTACAATATGCTGGGCATCTCCGAGGACCTGTACACCCCCCTGTTTGCCATTGCCCGTGTGCCGGGCTGGTGCGCACACCGGGTGGAAGAGGTCGTGTTCGCCAACCGCATCATTCGCCCGGCCTACAAGTACCTGGGCGTACGTCAGAAATACAAGCCGATCGAGGAACGCTGATGAATGCACTGATTTTGCTTTCGATTCTCCTGTCCGCTACGCTGGGCATCGCCCGCGGGGCAGATCTTGCCTTTGGCACCAATGCCGTGACCGGGCTGTGTACGGTCGGTTCGGTGTGGTGGCGCTATGCGGCATTGGGTGCGGTGGTGCTGGCCGCAGTGCTCATCGGTCGGCACTGCGCCGGAAAAGCCGAGACGGTCCGCAGCCGTCAGCCTCTGGCCGGAGTGCTGGCCTTTGCCGGAGCCGTGTGCTTTCTGGCGGCTGCCGGTGCGCAGCTGGCGGTGGGCCTGTCGGCAACAAGCAGCTTCGTGCGGTCCATTCTGGAGTGCATCTGCGCGGTGTGGCTCAGCACGCTGGGCCGCTGCTGGCTTACCCCTTCCGGCTGGAAAAAGCCTACGGGCGGGCTGTATCTGGCGGTGGCGGGCAGTGTGCTGTTCTACTGGAATGTGCTGATGCGCTTTATGGAGAACAGCTCCAGCTGGCACCGGGTGGCCCCCACCGCAGCGGTGTGGCAGGCGCTGGCAGCACTGTTGCTGCTGAGTAGCCTTGCCCGGGCGCTGTACCTGCCAAAGCCGGAAAACGGCCGCACCCTGTGCGCCGCCGGTCTGGCAGCACTCTGCCTGTGCCTGTGCTGGGAGCTGCCCCATGCAGCGGTCCTGGCGGTTGGAGCAGCGGCAGACCCGGCCCTGCTGCCGGAGCTGTTTGCTGCGCTGGCACTGTGCTGCGTGGGAGCGCTGGGCGGCGTGTGCGCCGCAGCCTGCGCACGGCGTCCGGAGTGACGAAAACACCGCCCGTTCTCTTGGTGTAATTGCCCAAAACGGGAGAGGGAAATTCGATAAAATCGTACAAAAGCAAAAAATGATGGATTTACCTTGTTAATTTTTTGGCAGAGACTTGAAAGTTTCTGCATTTTGGTCTAAAATAAAGATACCGTGATTTATCCATTTTAGGGTAAAAACAATTAGGAGGTACTATTAACATGGCTGTTAGAGTTGCTATCAATGGTTTCGGCCGCATTGGCCGTCTGGCTTTCCGTCAGATGTTTGACGCTGAGGGTTACGAGGTCGTCGCAATCAACGACCTGACCAGCCCCAAGATGCTGGCTCACCTGCTGAAGTACGATACTGCTCAGGGTTCTTTCTGCGGCAAGATCGGCGAAGGCAAGCACACCGTCGAGGCTACCGAGGACTCCATCATCGTTGACGGCAAGGAGATCAAGATCTACGCTGTCAAGGACGCAAAGGATGCTCCCTGGGGCGAGCTGAACGTTGATGTCGTTCTGGAGTGCACCGGCTTCTACACCAGCAAGGAGAAGAGCATGGCTCACATCCAGGCTGGCGCAAAGAAGGTCGTTATCTCTGCTCCTGCCGGCAAGGATCTGAAGACCATCGTCTACTCCGTCAACGAGAAGACCCTGACCGCTGAGGATCAGGTCATCTCCGCTGCTTCCTGCACCACCAACTGCCTGGCTCCCATGGCTAACACCCTGAACAAGACCTACCCCATCGTTTCCGGCATCATGACCACTGTTCATGCTTACACCGGCGACCAGATGATCCTGGATGGTCCTCAGCGCAAGGGCGATCTGCGCCGTGCTCGTGCTGGTGCTCAGAACATCGTTCCCAACACCACCGGCGCTGCTAAGGCAATCGGCCTGGTCATCCCTGAGCTGAACGGCAAGCTGATCGGCTCTGCTCAGCGTGTGCCCGTTCCCACCGGTTCTACCACCATCCTGGTTGCCGTTGTCAAGGGTAAGGACGTTACCGTTGAGTCCATCAACGCTGCTATGAAGGCTGCTACCTCTGAGTCCTTCGGCTACAACGAGGATCAGATCGTTTCTTCCGACGTCATCGGCATGCGTTACGGCTCTCTGTTCGACGCTACCCAGACCATGGTCGCTAAGATCGACGACGACACCTACCAGGTCCAGGTCGTGTCTTGGTACGACAACGAGAACTCTTACACTTCTCAGATGGTTCGTACCATTAAGTACTTCGCTGAGAACTGCTAATGACGTTCTGCCGTTAAAAATCGCCTGATTTGTCTGCCGGGGTTTGTCTTGCTCAACTACGAACAAGCCTGACTAGGTACGACAACCATATCTAGGAATTTTCGCCCTTCTTTTTGTGGTCCGCCGCAAAAGGAAGGGTGTTTTTTTATGTGTTTGAAAGAGCTTCGGGACGAATTTTTGTATGACTGTGAATGCCGCCACCTGGCAAAGGGGTCTCTGCGGAATTATCGGGCATCTACCCGGTTCTTGCTGGAATTTCTGGAACGGAAGCAGATCACAGAACTGGAGGATGTGCGCCCACGGCACCTTCGGGACCTGATGAAGGAAAAGCAGGATGCAGGCAATACGCCCCGGTACATCAACGACCTGCTGAAGGTCTGGCGCACCTGGTTCAATTATCTGGTGGAGGAGGGCTATTTGGAGGAGCGAGATAATCCGGCCAAAAAGGTGAAGCCACTACGGCAGCCCCGGACCATCATTGATACCTTTACCGCAGCAGAAATGAAGCGGATGATCCAGTTTTACGACGGAAAGGACTTTCTGGAGGTGCGGAACAAGACCATCATCATGCTGCTGTTTGACACAGGGATGCGCTGTAATGAGATGATCCTGATGGAGCCCGAGGACATCAAACCGGATTACATTCTGGTGAAGCATGGCAAGGGCGGCAAGGAGCGTGTGGTACCGAAATCTCCGGCATTGTCCAAGCAGCTCATCAAATACTGTGCGCTCCGGGATGGCTACCGGAAAGAATGCCCCACCTGCCACAGAAACCTTTTCCTCAGCAAAACAGGCAAGCCCCTCACGGATGAGGCAGTTGCTCGGATGTTGAAGCACGCTGCAGAGGAAGTGGGAGTCTCCTCCTCGGTACGGGTCAGCCCCCACACCTGCCGCCATACCTTCGCTCAAATGCAGCTGAAGAACGGCCTGGACCTGTACAGTGTCTCTCGCCTGATGGGGCACGTCAATATCATGATTACCCAGCGGTATCTGTTGGGCATCAAGGATAAGGACATCGTGGACCGGGGCACCCAGACCAGCCCCTTGATGAACCTGTAAAAGAATAGAAGATCGTGTGAATAGGAGCAGTTCCGCCGGGTGGTGGGGCTGCTTTTTTGATAGATGGGCATAAAAATACCCCCATTGCTCTGCGGAGAGAGTAACGGAGGTGTAAGATCAGTCGATTTCTTGGTCTAAAAGTTTGAGGAGTTCGATGGAACTGGGGGTGGCGTATTGATCGTTGAAGCTGTCTATAAAGACAAGATTCGCAAGAGCCTGATTCAACTGATAGACGGCCTTATTATTGGAATGCTTCAGCAGGAAGATGAATTGACGCCGCAGATCCCCATCAAACTGATGGGCCCTTATGGTAAGCAGAAGTTTTATGGTGACTTCTTTCCCGAGAGCGTTTAGCCGGTCGAAATTGCACAAAGTATCGTATCTTTTGTCACCTATATCAAACGGAATAGAATTGTCCGTTTCAGTGTTGTTAGGAAGATGATTGCCGGTATCTTGTGAATCTTCGGATTCGTGTTCGGGTGGGCGGTGCGTGGAGAGGGCTCCGTTGCTGGATGGAGAATAATGGCTGCCCAAAATCTCGGCTAAGGATAGCTCTCCCGATTCCAGTAGTGCTCCAATGGGTACGTCAAGAGAGTGTGCAATGTCCTCCAGCAGACCGAGGTCGAACCGATCGGTGTTGCGATTCACCATATTATACAAGGTGGTATAGGGGATGCCGACCATGCGGCTGAGTTCTTTGATGGAAATCCTCTTGGCTTCTGCAATCGTCTTGATGTTCTGACCGACGCGCATTTCGAAACACTCCTTTCTAATAGATGTATATATAATACTACGAAATTCTAAAATGTCAATATTGGCAGAAAGAGAAAATGACTAAAAACCAAGAACGAGAATTGGCGATACTAATAAATTCTCAATTTGGATAGCTATTTTTGAAAAAGTTCTTGACATAGGTACTAATTGGGAGTATACTTACGCTGCGTGGATGACCGATATGAGAATCTCGCAAGAGTCCATTTCGGACCAACTTTTTAAGAAAGGAGATGCCATTATGGGGAGAGGGCTGAATCTGTACCCGAGGACGAGGTAGCGAGGTGTTGCCTCCGCAAGGACTACACGGGATGTGCTGCTGCAGCTAAAATCCCATAGCCCTGATAGGTGATTGGCTGGACTGATTCCCGGGTCACTGGGGGGCAGTTGGCTGGTCCGTCTTAAAATACAACAAATCAAGGAGGGAGCACAGGATGGATAGCTCGTAGAGCCTGGGCCGTGTATCGCCTGAAAAAACAATGGTAAAAAATAATGGAGGCATTCTATGCTAAAGATTTTTGACAACTACTATCTGGACGCAAGCAGTGTGTGCTATGTGCTGAAAAAAGCTCATGTGAAAGGTGACGGCAAGCTGGAGTACGATGTCTGTACCTACCACACCAGACTGGAGGAGGCGTTGGCAGAAGCTGTGCGGCGTGGGCTCCGAGAGGGGGTCGCAAGCAGGAAGCTGACGAAGTGGGAGCAGCTGTGCGGCGAACTCCGGCGGTTGAAGAGTGAGGTCCAGGGGCTGCTGGAGTCTATCAGCCCTGCAGACGATGCTTTGGACCTGGCTCTGAAGAACGGAAACAATTGTGCATAAATAGGAGGGACTATATGCTGGAACTATACTTTAATGATGGAAATTTTCTGCCCGAGAGCCGTGAAGAGGAGCAGTCCGCAGAGACGGTGCTCAACATCATGCTGGCTGGAAAAACGACCGACACGGAGATGTGCATCTGGCCCTGTTTTTACCATGCGCCCATGTGCAAGGGGGTGCTGATCAATCTGGACGACGGCACAACGCTGCGGATCAAGCCTTTCTTGAATAAGGAGGGAGAGCCGGAGCTGCTGATCGGATGTGTGACAGAGGAGACTGTCGGGGAGGTGTACCAGTGGGTCTCTAATTATGACTAAGGCGAGCATCGCACCGGAAATAAGCATGCATTCGAAAACGATATTTAATGAAAAGGAGCTATAAAATGATTAAAAATAACGTAAAAGAGAACCTGTTTGACGATGAGGAGAACATCTATGTGGGCCTGAGTGATCTGGTGAACCTCAGAGAGTCGGCGGAACTCAGGGAAGCCGCAAACGCATTTGAGAGCTATCTGGTAAACTATGCACAGGTAGCACATATGCCGCAGAGCGTCCTGTCGGATATCTGCCATCTATCTGTACAGGCAGCACACAGGGGAATGGAATTTTGCTTTATGAAGGGGTTTGAGCTGGGCTGCCGTGTAATGAGAAGCGCATTGGAAGGGGAGCTGGAAGCAGACGACTGCGCTGAAACCGATGAGGATTATGGGTTGGAAGGATGCGTCGCTATGGAAGAGGACTGCTTGACGGACGATCTGGACGACGAGTGGATTTTTTGATGGATCAGGCAGGAGAAATAAAACTATGGTGGATATCTACTTAGAGGGCGCCGAGGTCCATGCCGGAGCACTTGAAGAAGAGCAGGAAGCAGCACTTATTCTGAATGCAGTGCTGTCCGGAAAAACGACCCCGGCGGATGGATGCATCTGTCCGGATAAAAGGGACTCCACAATCGGCAAAGGCATCACGATGCGGTTCTGCGATGGTACGGGTGTGGCCATTACGCCTACATTGGACGTAGAGGGCAACCCCGAATTGGAAATCTGCTGCGGCATCGGGGATTTTGATCAGGAGGAACTCGATGAGACGGTCTACTATGAGGTAACGCTCCAATCAAAGCCTGTGCTGAGGAGCTATATCGCTGCTGCGTATCGGCTTTGCAATGAACTGACCGACAGCGAGCTTGTGCAGATGGGGCATGACCGGGATAGGGGGCGCATTCGTCTGCTGCAGGCACTGGAAACGGTGGATGCACTGGCCGATTACGATGAAGAGGCGGCAACGGAAGAGTTTGGAAATTATATGGATGCCAATTTCTCCACTGTGACCTTCAAGCCGGAGTTTGTGAACCCCCGGGCGGCACGATGGCGTGGAATGTAAAGGATAAGGAGGACATTTACGATGGACAACAAGACCTGTAGCGTGGATATTTTGGGTGTGTCGTTGGGCGAAGAAGGATATTTGATCATCCCACGGCAGACACGGGAGCTGTGTGAGTCGCTGGTGAAGGCCGCAGATGCGCTAGAGAAAGCACTGGATGACCTGCCGGTCGATGTGACAGACAAGAACAGGATCGCAGGGCTGTCGGCAGAGCTGATGGCCCAGGCAGAGCAATACGCAGTAGTACTGGGGGTCCAGGCATACTTGGAGTTTACCAGAACGCTGACCCCGGAGATGCGCGTTGGGCTTGAAGGGCACAAGGACAATGGGGTGCCAGAAACATGATCCGAGGCAAACAAAAAACCGCCTTACCTGTTGCGACCGGGTAAAGCGGCTATAGGGACGGGAATGATGTGTGATGTTCATTCTCATTCCTATAATATCACAGAACAAGGCGTTTGAACAGAGTTTTTTTATGGGCAGGCGCATACCAACCGGCGCATGGTCTGGCAAGATGGCTGGGCTGTGCGCCTTATTATTATAGGAGGACTAGACGCAATGAAGACAGCTATAGAGAAACCAATGACGCCTGGAGGTGTCTTTGATCATCTGATGGAGCCCCAGGGGGACGAGCCGGAATTTCTTCCCTCCAAGGACCCAAAGACCATGACCATGCAGGAGTTCCTAGAGGAGATGGGCAGGTTTCTGCGCTGGAATAGGATGACCCCAGAGGAGAAGCGGGGGGAGCAGGAGGCACAGAGGGCGGCCAGCCATGCCACAGAGCAAGCCGCCGGGGGCGATCTCTACACCATGGAACCGGAGAGGAAGCCAGAAACCCCACAGGACACGGTATGGGAGGACTTGACGGACGCTCCACAGGACATTGTGCGAGCTGATGTGCCGAATGGCCCACCGGACGATCTCCCAGACACTGTAGAGGGGAACATGCCGGATGTGGTAGGAGCCTTGACAGCACAGGAAAAGGCGGGAAATGAAACCGTACAGGGTGTGCCAGAGGTGGAGGTGGTGCCCCCAGAAGCAATTGTGCTATTGGAACAGACAGGAGAGGACGCCCCGGCGGCGGAGGAACGGTGGGCGTATGCCTCGGAGCTGATCGGTGATGCGTTCCAGCATTGGGGAAATGGAAGAGTCCTTCTGGATATGGGGACCGGACGGGGCAAGAGTGAATTCGTTATCCGGAAGATGGCTGGATGGGCGGTTGATCAATTTTTGGAGGGAAATTGTGACAACCGGATCCTTATGCTTTGCCCATTGACGCTTTTGCATGAAGATCTGGAAAACCGACGCAGGGAAGAATACTTGACAGTGTTCGGCGATGCTTCGGAAGAGGAATGGGATCTGTATGAAGAGGTCTTAACCGTTATAACCTACCAGAAACTTGAGCAGCTCTGTAAAGGAGACGCATCCGATCATAGAAGCCTTCAGAAGCTATTGGACAGACATCGAATTATCATTGCGGATGAATGCCACTACTGGTCTGAGTTCTCAGCCTTCAACATCAATACACACTATTCATTTGATGCCCTCCTACAGGCAGAGAAAGATCATACCGTGATTTATATGAGTGCGACCGGGCGGGACACTTGGAAACTTCTGGATGAAAAAGGCGGTCCAACGCAGCCTGAACGGATCTATAGGCTGCCGCAGCACTATGAGTACGTCAAAGCCGCCTATTTCTATGCCCGACACAATCTGGTGACAATTCTGAAACGCCTTCCAGTGGGCGAAAAAGCGATCGTGTTCGTGGAGCTTGGTGATGATCTGGCTGAAATGGAAAAAATATTTGGCGACACAGCCGCCTATTATTGTTCCCCTTTCAACGAAAGATATCGGAAAAAGTACAGCGATTTGTCGGTCTGCGTGAAGGATGGCCAGCAGCTAAAGGATATTCTGTTCACGACAAAGGCTATGGGTGTGGGAATCGGGTTGAAAGATCGGGGTGTGAAGCATATTTTTATCGACCAATGGAATCCTCTGGAAATAGCTCAGTCGCTCGGACGCAAGCGTTCCTTGGACGCAGATGACACCTGTACTGTTTATTTCAGGGATTATAGTCTTGACTGGTATTGGGGCACAAACAGTGGGTTGAAAAAGTTTCGTAGGATGCTGTTGAACAAGTATTTGCCAGCGCAGGCGTACATGGCGGGTGAAGAAGAATTTGATAAATATCTGCATAGTGACGATCCGGAAGTGATTCAGAAGAGAATCGATAAGAGTAAAATTTTGGAACACAATGTAGTCACTGGATACCATATCAATCCGCTGGGGATTCAACAGGTAGAACACGATATCGAAACGCTTGATGACATGATCAGCACAATGAATTATCCGGAGTCATTTATGAAGTATGCGATGTTTAACTTACACCAACCCATCAAAGCGTACCGGTTCAAGGATTTGGAGGATTGGCTCTATGCACACCTGAATCAACCGATGGATTCAGAGGAAATGACAGAAAAAATTATGAGTTTTGGCTATATTGAAAGATATCAAGGGAGAGAGCCGGGTCAGATGGGTTTGAATAAATTCCTTCCATGTTATGGTGTTAAGATTGTAAGTGATAGAGAGAATAAGAGAAATGAGAATCGCAATAAAACTTTCTGGACGTTGATGAAACAATGACTATAGTTGGTGGCGCAAAATTTGGTATAACGTATATATATGACTAGCAAAAAATGCGCCAAGCTACCTTTTAATTGCATATAAGTGAAAAATATGCACACAAAGATCGCTCTTTGTCCATGCTTCACGAATACGACGCCCATGAGGAACGGGCGATGATTCGATCAGGGTAAAACATCTCGAATAATTGACGCAGATAAGTGCTGTGTGGCTCGGTTTTGATTTGATACATTAAAAAGTGTACATAAAAAATGTGACGTTCTGCCATAGAATACAAGGCCGCCTACACCGTGGACATCGCTTGATGACTGAATTTTAAGCTGTCAAAAGGAAATCGCGTTACACGACAACTCTGACCCGGCACCAAACAGCACAAACCTAGAAGAGCCCTGCTACTCGTCACTGAGCGGCAGGGCGTTTTCTTTCGCAGAACAGGGGGACCGACATATCCCATCTCTACGACAGCTTTATGAACAGCTTTCTTTTGGCTAATGGACTGTCCTGCATGATACTCGCAGAAGACCCCAGACCCAACAGACCTAAAAAGGATGAATCAGTTCTACACATGATGTCGTTCTCCTGCGTTTTACTGCGTGTGTTCGATGCTTTTTGCGCCGCTCCGGGTGGCCTTTTCCTACTGCATAGGGTGGGACATTGGTGGTGCACTTATCTGCTTTTGATGCAGCTTTTCCCCTGGAAATTCCTACTGGGCAGAGGGCCTGGTCTGACGTTGGAATACACCTGGTCCTTCGCCTTACGATCGTGTGGAACGCCACTGTCGGCCTTCCTTGCTTTATGAAACAGGATCGCTGGGCTGCCATGAAACCTTGGGTCTGACAATATGATAGCAGGAGGACAAGTCCAATTGTTGGGACTTATAAGATGACTTATGTGGAATCTTGTGGGGCTCTGGGACGGTGGCGTCTTGATTGCCTGTTTCCTTGCCCGATGGAATAGGGACCGCCTGTGATCGTTACCAAGCTCCCGGCGGAGGAGAGAGGGCTACAATTCCTATACAGGGTGGAGAAAGGGCGTTTTTCCCTCTATGCCCCCGGGGGTGGTTAAAAATCTCAAATAGGTGTCCAATATAGTAGGAAGGGGGAGTAGTAAAATCTCCCCAGCATAGGTCAAAAATAGACAGGTGTCCTTTACAGCGAGGAGGGAAGAGACTGATTTTTTGCAGGTGGAAAGACGATGTCGGAGAATCTTGGATACAATATGGAAAAAACTGATTTTACGGACCCTTTTTTGGAGGCGTCTGAACCACAAACCTGCCGCAAAATCTTGTAACATAATGGGATTTATGGTAGAATAGTGGTTGTGATGAGAAAAAGATCCAAGGAGTCATGGCATCTTTTCCCACGGGGATGAAAGGTGCCCCTGGAGTTGCGGCTGGGGATAACCCGACGGTCTCTGCGATTGTACATAACCAGCAAGAAACCGCCTGATAGAAAGCGATGGTGCAGTAACTTCCTGATTTTGATTTGGGAGGGCTGGCTTGCGGACTGAGCAGCACAGGAAAGCTGCCCCACCAGACCTCTGAATGACACAGGAAGATGAAACTTGCTGAAACAGTGTGGCCGCATCGCATTTGAAATGACCCTGGACGAATCTGTCGCCCAGGGTTTTTATTTGCCTGGAAGTGGATAACGACGAAAATGTCGGGGCAAGCGGCTTCATGGTCCTCAAAATGGCTGTAAAAAGAGCCGGAAGCGTTGAATCGAGAACAAAGGAGTAGTTAGGGAATTATGACAAAAATTCGGCACGATGTAATGTTGAGACTCGTAAAGGTATTGGATGTGGTGATGATCACACTTCCGTTTGCGGCTTGCTGGGTCTGGTACTATGCGGCAAAAACACCGCTGGATGGAACTTGGCAGGGCCATGCAGTTATTTTGGGCCTATATGCGGTGCTGTTTATTCTGCTGGGCAAGACCTATGACGCATTCTGGATGTCCATGCAGCGAGTTTCCGAGCTGATGTACGGTCAGGTCCTGGCGGCGATGGCGACGGACGGGATCTTTTACATTGTGATCTGCCTGATGGCCACGAAGCTGTGCAATCTTCTGCCGGGAATCGCTGCCATTGCAGGGCAGTTTGTGATGGCTGGCATCTGGTCTGCGGTTGCACATCGCTGGTATTACAAAGCATTCCCTCCGCAGCCTACCACCGTGGTCTATGATGTGCGCCGTGGTATGGAAAAGCTGATCCAGGACTACGGTCTGGACAGCAAGTACGAGGTGAAAAAAGTTCTGAGCGTAGAGGAGTGCCTGGAAGATCTGAGTGTTTTGGATGGTATGAAGACCGTATTCCTCAGCGGCGTCCACAGCCATGAACGTAACATCATCCTGAAGTATTGTGTGATGAACGACATCAATACGTTCATCATTCCTCGTGTGGGCGATGTTCTGATGAGTGGTGCCTGGCCGATGCACATGCTTCACCTTCCGGTGCTGCGAGTCGGTCGATACATGGCAAAGCCGGAGTTCCTCTTTGTCAAGCGTGCAATGGACATTGTGCTGTCCCTGGTGGCCCTGATCATTCTTAGCCCGATTTTCCTGATCACGGCGATTGCGGTGAAGTCGGATGGCGGCCCTGCATTCTATAAGCAGGTGCGTCTGACCAAGGATGGTAAGCCCTTCGAGATCCTGAAGTTCCGCTCCATGCGTGTGGATGCAGAAAAGGACGGTGTGGCTCGCCTTTCCACCGGTGACAAGGATGACCGTATCACCAAGGTCGGTCATATCATCCGTGCCTGCCGCCTGGATGAGCTGCCCCAGCTGCTGAATATCCTCAAGGGTGACCTGTCCATCGTTGGTCCCCGCCCGGAGCGCCCGGAGATTGCCGCACAGTACTGTGAAGAAATGCCGGAGTTTGCGCTGCGTCTGCAGGCGAAGGCTGGCCTCACCGGTTATGCACAGGTGTACGGAAAATATAACACCACACCGTATGATAAGCTGCAAATGGATCTGATGTATATTGCCCACCCCAGCCTGGTCGAGGACCTGAAGATCATACTGGCTACGGTGAAGATCCTGTTTATGCCTGAAAGCACCGAGGGCGTTTCCGAGGGGCAAACTACGGCTATGAGTGGAGAAAATCACTAAATATCGATGATTTTGCACATTCTAAGCTGCTAAAAATTGGAAGAAATTCCAGAGTGGAGTCAGGCATAAATGCACCTCTTACGGTAGCGTTAAGCTGGGAAACTTGCAAAATGCCATGTATAAAACTAAAATAGGGCTTCTAACAGTGCGAAATGCCGGATGGCACGGTGATGATATTACCGACACTGTGGGGACTTTCACATAGCGTTATCTGGACTGAGCAATGATGACCTCATCTGCGATTTCATCCCGGTCTTGGAGATAACAAGGCGGATGTGAGCAAGATGGTGATAAACACATGGTCGCAGAGATGCTCATTCGTGTGGGGGTAATCCGGCAAAAGCAAGGGAGCTACCGTAACGAGCGAGGGTGCTATCCGGACTAAAGACAGCGGTTACCGTAGCGTGAATTTGTCGCAGAAACGCTTGTTTTTGCGGTGCAAGACATAGCGGCAGTGTGATTCACACTGATGAGGACGATTAGTAGAGCTTTATAAGGAATAAACGGCTCAGACTCTTTGAGATTGAGTCTGGGCTGTTTTGTGGTTGATAATATTTCATTGATGAGGAGTACAAAGTTATGAAGGTGGCGTACTGCACTGGATTCTGGTGCACGAATATCGGAAACGGTTTTTTTAGTTTGGGTGTAGAGTATGTGCTTAAGAAAATTCTGGGCGCAGAGAATGTGACAGTCGTTTCAGATTATCAAACTTACACAACAAGTTACGGAAAGCGGCTGTATCCCCATAAGAATCAGCTTGAGTACATCGCAAAACTCGATGTGGATTATATTGTGCTTGCCGGCCCTGTGATTTCTAAGTATTTCCTCCTGCTGTGGAAAGACATTCTGTTGGAACTCAAAGAACGTGGCGTTGGTTATATGATTTTGAGTGCTGGCACTATGAAGCTTGATGCTACTGCCAGATGTGCAGTTGAAGAATTCTTTAAGCAGTGTCCTCCATTTGTTTTTTCGTCTAGAGAACATGAAACCTATGAGGCGTTTGGAAAATACGCAACCAATGCGTATGATGGAATTTGCTTCTCCTTCTTTACCCCGGATTACTATGCTCCCTGCAAGATTGATTTTGGGCAGCCGTACTGGATTTCCAATTTTGATAAAATTATTGAGCCAGAAATCTGGGTCGATGATTCTAGCCGTAAACACACCCATGAATTTGAATTTGACAATCAAAGGATTTTCGTTAATTCACCTTCTACGGTTGCAGCAAAAACAGATCGGTTTACAGATGCATTGATTTATGTTCGAAGTCTTCTGCCAGCACCGAAACGTGAAAACGAAATCGGTCGGTATAAGCTGGTAAGAACGGATCAGAGATTCCACCCGCATTTTAGAAGCAAAATTTACGCATATAAAAACTCCTTCTGTGCAGATATCCCTTACGGCTATATTAATCTGTATGCAAATTCTCAATTAACCTTGTCCGATAGAGTGCATTCCTGTGCGGTAACACTTGCATACGGTCATTCTGCAATGCTCTTTGTGAAGACTAATCGGGTGGGTCTGCTCGAGAGAGTTGGAGCAGGTGAAATAACAAAGAAACCTGTCAAATTGGATATGGAAATACTTGATGCCGAAAAGGAAAAGATGACAGAATGGCTTAAAGCTGTGCTATCATAATGGAGAAATAGCATGAGAATTTTATTTTGGCTTAGTATAGGCTTGGATCGAAGAACGCCATCAGAGCACTTACTTACTGCGATGATAGAGGCTCTATACAAGAGAGGACACACGGTTCATATTCTCCAAAAAGATACAGGTGGAGAAATTGAGGGACTCTACCCCAAACTTGAAAATCTAGGAGTTACAACAACAAAAATTCCTATGACTGCTGTAGCACATAGCAATCTTGTAAGTCGATACTTATCTGATTTAAGTTATGTGAAAAAATGCGATGAATGGATAAAACAAAATAGGAACTATGATAGAGTTTTTTTGCAGTCATCAAATGTTGCAGGCTTTCAGATGTGGGTTTTAAAAAAACGGATGAAAACTGTTCGCACTGTTTTTAATGTTCAGGATATGTTCCCGGAAAATGCGGTATATAGCGGAAAAATCAAAAAGAATAGTTTGCCTTATATATTTTTTTCAAGAACGCAAAAATATGCCTATGATAAAGCGGCAGAGATTATTACAATTTCAGAGGATATAAAGACTGAACTTGAAAGTAATGGAGTTAATGGAAGTAAAATTAAAGTAGTATATAATTGGAGCTATCAGGATAAACCGTTTGAAAGAAGTTTGTCCATGGATAATGATATTCGGAAGCTGCTGCCCCAGAACAAATTCAATGTAGTATATGCGGGAAATATAGGAGTCATGCAGAATGTCGAAGTTGTAATCGAGGCGGCGCGTAAATCAGAAGACCCAGATGTTTTGTTTCATATTTTTGGGGATGGTGCATACAAACAGAAGCTTATTGAAAAAGCAAGCGATTTAAATAATGTGATTTTTTGGCCGATGCAACCCGTTGATAAAGCACCTGCCCTGTATGCCTGTGCGGATGTTAACATCATACCACTTGCGCAAAATATCTATCGTACAGCACTGCCAAGTAAGACAGCAACGTGTATGGCTGTCCATGCACCACTAATTCTCTGTATTGGGACGGAATCACTGTTTGCACAAAGGGTGAAAAGAGAAACAAATTGCCCAATTGTCGATTGCTCGGATGATAAAGGCCTCAGACGTGCAATAGAAAAAATAAAGAGTAAGGAAATAGTGTGCCACACAGAAGAATTCTTCTTAGACAATATGGAAATGTCTGTTAATAGCATGGTTTATGCGAAATCAATTGAAGCTGATGTAACTGCAAATTGACAACGCAAATTGATAATATCTGTTTTGGTTAAATAGCAAAGGAGAATAATTTAAAATGTCTGCATTTGATAACGCAACCCTTATGATCACTGGTGGTACTGGTTCTTTCGGTTCTACCGTTCTGAAGCACTTCCTGGATTCTGACCTGAAGGAGATTCGTATCTTCTCCCGTGACGAAAAGAAGCAGGATGATATGCGCCATGAGCTTCAGGCCAAGCACCCTGACACTGCAAAGAAGGTGAAGTTCTACATCGGTGATGTCCGCAACCCCCAGTCCATCCGTGACGCAATGCCCGGCGTTGACTACATTTTCCATGCCGCTGCATTGAAGCAGGTCCCTTCCTGCGAGTTTTTCCCCATGCAGGCGGTTCAGACCAACATCATCGGTACTGACAATGTCCTTCACGCTGCTATTGATGCCGGGGTCAAGCGTGTCGTCTGCCTGTCCACCGATAAGGCAGCCTATCCCATCAACGCCATGGGTATCTCCAAGGCCATGATGGAGCACGTCATCTACGCAAACGCCCGTGTGGCAGCTGAGCGGGGCGGCACCACTATCTGCTGTACCCGTTACGGCAACGTTATGTGCAGCCGCGGTTCCGTTATCCCTCTGTTCATCGACCAGATCAAGGCTGGTAACCCCATCACTATCACCGACCCCAACATGACCCGCTTTCTGATGAACCTGGACGAGGCTGTGGATCTGGTCTTGTTCGCTTTCCAACATGCAAATCCCGGTGATTTGTTCATCCAGAAGTCTGATGCTTCCACCATCGGCGATTTGGCAAAGGCAGTCCAGCAGTTGTTTGGTGATACCGGTACGAACATCATCGGCACTCGTCACGGCGAGAAGCTGTTCGAGACCCTGATGACCCGTGAGGAGCGTCTGCGCAGCCAGGATATGGGTCATTACTTCCGTGTTGCTGCGGATAATCGAGACCTGAACTATGATAAGTTCGTGGTCAAGGGCGAAGTACATACCATGGCAGACGAGTCCTATACCAGCCACAACACCGAGCGTTTGGATGTGGAAGGCACTGTCAAGAAGATCCTGACCACCGAATATGTCCAGAATGCGCTGAAGGGCATCCCGAATGTCTAAAGAAAAGCTGCTGCTGGTTGGTGCAGGCGGCTTCGGACGCATGGTTGCAGAACAGGCAATGCTCCAATACGACTGTGCTTTCGTAGACGATGGCCAACCCGTAGGCACTGAGATCTGTGGTATTCCGGTGGTTGGCAGTCTTGCTGATTTGCCGGAGCTGCGGAAGGAGTACGGCTTGCTGGTTGTGGGTATCGGCAACAATCAGTTCCGGGCACAGGTGTATGAAAAGGCAAAAGCTCTTGGCTTTGCTTTTCCCAATATCGTTGCTCCCAGCGCCTATATCAGTCCGCATTCCAAGATGGGATGCGGTTGTGTGGTGCTGCAAAACGCTTGCATCCAGAATGGTGCATCTGTCGGAAACGGTGTTCTGCTGAATGCCGGAACGGAAATCCACTGTGATGCAGCGGTAGGGGATTACGCCCTGATTTACACCAACAGTGTGGTTCGCACCGGTGCGACTGTAGGCAGTTTTGCCCGCATCGGCAGCAACGTAACGGTTTGCAATCATGCAACCGTGCCGGACGGCGCAGATATTCCGGACTGCGCCGCAGTACATTAAAGAGGTAAGTGAATGAACATTCTAGTCACAGGTGCCAAGGGCATGGTGGGAACTGCCCTGTGCAACAACCTGAAAAACATCCGGGATGGGAAAAACAAGACTCGCCCGGCATTGGATATTAAAGAAATCTACGAGTATGACCTGGACTCCACCGCCGAGGAGCTGGACGAGTACTGCCAGAAGGCAGACTTCGTATTCAATCTGGCAGGCGTGAATCGCCCGGAGAACCCGGAAGACTTCATGAAGGGCAACTTTGGCTTTGCATCGGACTTGCTGAACTGCCTGAAAAAGCACGACAACAAGGCCACCATCATGCTGTCTTCTTCCATTCAAGCTACGTTGGCTGGTCGTTTCGGCAACAGCGAGTACGGACGCAGCAAGAAGGCTGGCGAGGAACTATTCTTCCAGTATGCTCAGGAGACTGGGGCTAAGGTTGCGGTTTACCGTTTCGTGAACCTGATGGGCCACAGCCGCCCCAAGTACAACAGCGCCGTCAGCACCTTCTGCTGGGCGGTTGCCAATGACGAACCCTTCACCGTCAACGACCGCAGCACAGAATTGGAGCTGCTGTATATTGATGACCTCGTAGAAGGTATGTTTGATCTGCTGGAAGGCAAGGAGCAGCACTGCGAATTCGACGGCGTGGAAACGGTTCTGAATGCAGACGGTCGTTACTGCTGCGTCCCTGTGACACACAAGGTAACACTGGGCGAGATCGTAGATCTGCTGCAGGAGTTCAAGGCGCAGCCGAGTACGCTTATGATGCCCAAGATGCCAGACGGTTCCTTTGCTAAGAAGCTGTACTCCCTGTACCTGACCTACCTGCCGACGGACAAGTTCAAGTATGCCCTGAAGATGAACATAGACAACCGTGGCTCTTTCACCGAGCTGGTACACACTGCTGACTGTGGACAGGTGAGCATCAATATCTCGAAGCCCGGTATTACCAAAGGCCAGCACTGGCACAACTCCAAGTGGGAACTGTTCATCGTGGTTGCCGGTCACGGCCTGATTCAGGAACGGAATATTAACACCGGAGAGACGGTGGAATTTGAAGTTTCCGGAGACAAAATCGAGGCTGTCCACATGGTTCCCGGATGGACTCACAACATCATCAACCTGTCCGAGACGGAAAATCTGGTGACGGTGATGACCTGCAACGAGATTTTTGACCCCAACCACCCGGACACCTTCTTCGAGCCGGTGTAAGAGAAGATACTGGTTGACGTTAGGAGAAATTTTATGGAACACAATTTTACATGGAAAAACGACGGGCGCACCAAGGTCATGATTGGCTGCGGCACCCGTCCGGAGATCATCCGACTGGCTGCCGTTATCAAGCGCTGCCGGGAGTATTTTGACTGCTGCGTGGTCTATTACAATCAGAACTGGGACAGAAATCTTTCCACCGTTTTCTGGGAGGATTTTGAACTGAAGAACACCTTCGGGGAGTATGGTCCGGATATTCTGGTGCCCGTGGTGGGCGAGAATCTGGGCGTGACCTGCGGTAACATTCTGGGCCGCAGCTATGAGCTTCTGTCCGAGTTGCAGCCGGAGGGTTATCTGGTGCTGGGCGATACCAACTCCTGCCTGTCTGCCATCAGCGCAAAGCGGCTGCACATCCCGCTGTTTCACATGGAGGCCGGCAACCGCTGCAAGGATGAGTGCCTGCCCGAGGAGACTAATCGCCGCATCGTGGATGTGATCTCCGACGTGAATATGTGCTATTCCGAGTTCGCCCGGAAGTATCTGGCGGATACCGGTTTGCCCAAGGAGCGCACCTACCAGACCGGCTCTCCAATGGCAGAAGTGTTGCACATGAATCTGGAGAAGATCCAGAAAAGCGATGTGCTGGAACGTCTGGGACTGGAGAAGGACAAGTATATCCTGCTGTCCGCCCACCGTGAGGAGAACATCGACTCCGAAAAGAACTTCCTGAGCCTGTTCACCGCCATTAACGCTCTGGCAGAAAAGTACGATATGCCCATCCTGTACTCCTGCCATCCCAGAAGCAAGCACCGTCTGGAAAAGAGCGGTTTCCAGCTGGACCCTCGTGTCCATGTCAACGAGCCGCTGGGCTTCAACGACTACAACAAGCTGCAAATGAACGCTCTGGCAATCGTCTCCGACTCCGGTACTCTGCCTGAGGAGAGCAGCTTCTATCTGTCTATCGGTCATCCCATCGCTGCCGTGTGCATCCGCACCTCCACCGAGCGTCCCGAGGCATTGGAAGCCGGTGACTTCATTCTGGCTGGCATTACCACCCGGGAGCTGCTCAACGCCACCGATATGGCCATTGAGATGAAGCAGAAGGGTGTTCTGGGCAAACCCTGCCCCGATTATGTGGACGAGACCGTGTCCATGAAGGTGGTTCGCATCATTCAGGGGTATGTAAACGTAGTCAATAAAATGGTGTGGAGAAAGGGCTAAATGCTTAGTTAGCAGGTGGGTTCAGAAGATGATAAAATCAAAGTATATAGCAAAAATACTAGCCAAATTGAGAATACCGTCATTTGATAAATGTGAGCTAGATAAGACCTGCAATGTGAATTATGAGAGCGCACTGTCAAAGGTTAAAATGGGCAGATATTCATATGTTGGTGCAAGGACGACAATAACAGATGCACAAATTGGTCAGTTTTGCTCAATAGGAAATAGATGTAGTATTGGCGGTGGAATGCATCCACTCGATATTGTCTCTACTTCTCCGGTATTTCTAAACGGTAGAAATTTTTTGCACCATAATTTTTCAAATATTCAGTATACGCCATCAAAGCCTGTATGTATAGGTAACGATGTCTGGATTGGAGATGGTGTTTACATCAAAGCTGGAACTACGATTGGAACAGGAGCGGTTATAGGTGCACATGCTGTTGTAACCAAGGACGTTCAGCCTTATTCAATTGTAGCAGGTGTTCCGGCGCAAGAGGTAAGAAAGCGATTTGACAAGGAAACCATTGACAGGCTTTTGGAATTAGAGTGGTGGAATTGGTCGGAGGCTGAATTAAAAGAGATGGGGCAGTACTTTTTATCCCCCGAAGAACTTTTTTGTAAAATAGAAGGAGGTTCCATCAGTTTATGAAGATTGTGCATCTCTGTCTAGCATCTTTTTTTCCGGACAACTACTCATATCAGGAAAACTTACTTCCTAAATTTCATAAAGAACTAGGATATGACGTTGAGGTAATTGCGTCTACGCAGAGTTTTGATGAACATGGAAAAGTGTGTTATTTAAGTAACGTTGGTACATATAGAAACGAGTATGATATTAAGGTAACAAGGCTGCCCTATAAAACAGATAATAAGATTTGGAAGAAGTTGAAACGATATCAGGGATGCTATGAGGCAATAAGAAGAGCTAAACCTGACATTCTTTTTATCCACGGTGGTCAGTTCCTTGATATCGATCAGGTCGTGAGATACGCAAAAGAGAATCCGAAGGTCGTGATTTATGTGGACAACCATGCGGATTTTTCAAACAGTGCAACCAATTGGATATCCAAGAATGTGCTTCATAAAATAATATGGAGAATGTGTGAGAATAAAATCGAACCGTATACAAAAAAATTCTACGGTGTGCTTCCAGTTCGGGTTGAATTCCTAAAGGAAATGTATAATCTGCCTGAAAACAAGTGCGAGCTTCTAGTGATGGGAGCGGATGACGAAAAAGTTGAATCCGCAGCGAGACAGGAAGTTAGAAAAAAGATACGCATGAAATATGGTATTGCAGATGACGATTTTCTGGTTATGACTGGAGGAAAAATTGATAAGTGGAAAACCCAAACACTTCTTCTAATGAACGCAGTACAAAATATTGACAGAAAGAATTTAAAACTTGTGGTTTTCGGCTCTGTCACGCAAGAACTAGAAGAAAAAGTTAAGGAACTTGCGGATGGGCAAAAGGTGCAATACATTGGTTGGGTGCAGGCAAAAGACAGTTATAACTATTTTGCAGCCGCTGATTTGGTAGTTTTCCCGGGACGTCATTCAGTTTTTTGGGAGCAAGTGACGGGACAGGGAATTCCCATGCTAGTAAAAGACTGGCCTGGAACGCATCACGTTGACCTTGGTGGAAATGTGGCTTTTCTGGAGAATGATTGTGTAGAAGAAATACAGAAAAAGATCGAGGAGCTTCTTGACAATCCAGATGAATATAAAAAGATGAAGGAAGTTGCAATGGAAAAGGGGATGAAGGTCTTTTCGTATAGGAATATTGCTAAAAGAGCATTGTCCTAAAAAGAGGTCATTATGAGATATGCTAATTATGACGTAAAATTGCTACAGATGTGTATTTTGACATCGATTTTCTCCCAAATAGAGTCTATATCAAGTTTAATGAGACCGATAATGTACATAGCCTGGATAGTGACAGCTGTTTTCTTTATAGCAAGAAATCGCGGTAGAATAGTTATCCATAAGTGTACAAAGATTTTTTTTGGTTGTTATTCACTCTTGGTTGTTGGATGTATATTGATGGCACTATTTGGTTCGAGGCATCTCGAAGGAAATTACATCCATATTATGTACATTCCATTAATTGTGTCAGTTATTGGGGAGAATCTTGCACCCGTTGCTCAAGACTCTGATTATGAGAAAATACTAAAAACATATTTGTATGGTGCTATGGTATATGCACTTTGGGTCAACATAACATATTTCTCATCGTACAATGACTGGCTTAAACAGAATATGTATACATTTCTGCAAAAGAACTCCGCTGCTCAGATATGGGCAACAGGTATATTAATAGCCCTATTTCTTTTGGAATATCGTACAAAGTGGAAAAAGGTACTTGGATACGCTTGTGCCGGTTATTTGCTTCTATTGTGCGGCATAAGTCAGTGCAGAACGGCTGTACTGGCATTGGCAGTCGCGTTGGTTTGTTATATTCTCTTGAAATCAAAACATAAAGTTCGTTGGAGTTTCTTTACCCTAATCATTGTTCTCTTTTTGTGGAATAACTCAGTGACAAGAAGATTCATTGATCAAGCGTTACTTCTTACGAAATATGCTGGAGCAGATATCAATACTTTTTCAAGTGGCAGATTAGACGGATGGGATCGAGCACTTGCAACATTTGCTAAAAGTCCTTTTTTTGGATGCGGACGTTATTATGTTGACTGCTCGTATATCTCGGTACTAGCGGAAATTGGAATCCTCGGATTTGTTCTTGTAGAGTCGGTGTGGATTACTAGAGCGGTATCTAATTTTAAAGCTGGGTCTGGTTTGAACTCGGATGCATTCCTTATGTGCCTCACCATGTTCTATTTTATAGAATCAGTTCTGGAAGGTTACCCCCCCTTTGGACCGGGTGTAAGCTCTTTTATGTTCTGGTTTCTCAGTGTAACATTTGTTGACAATAAAACCGAGAAGATACCGCAGGGCGTTGGAGAAATAAGCAATGAGTAGCTTGAAAAAAAATATTGGACTTCAAATGTCCTACAGAGTCTTGACAATAATTACACCGTTGATAACGTCTCCCATCATTTCGAGAGCACTTGGAGCGGAAAAAATAGGCGTTTATTCAGCAACACAAGCATATGCAAACTATTTTATGCTGTTTGCAATGCTTGGTATTGAGTATTATGGTCAAAGAAGTATTGCGAGTACTCAAACAAGAAACGAACGGTCGGTGATGTTTTGGGAAATATACGCTGTACAATGTGGCGCATCGATAGCTTCTATAGTGATTTACTACCTGAGTGCCTATTTTTGGTCGTCTACAAGAGTTACAATCTTGATGATTCAAGGCCTATGGGTGATATCATGCCTGTTTGACATTAACTGGTTGTTTTTTGGAGTTGAGGACTTTAAGACGACTGTTACAAGGAACTTCATAGTAAAAGTTGCTACAGTTTGCTGTATTATTCTTTTTATTCGCAAACCATCGGATTTATGCCTTTATGCACTGATAATGGCGGGGAGCACAGCAATAAGTCAACTACTACTATGGACGAAAACAGTAAAATATGTGGACTTCCAGAAGGTGCAACTTGCGCAAATAAAAAAACACTTTTTGCCTATTATTCGACTGTTTGTTCCGATGATAGCGTTAAGCATATATCATTTTATGGATAAAACAATGCTTGATCTGCTAAGTACAGAAGCGGAAGTTGGTTACTATTATGCAGCAGATAAAATTATATATATCCCCCTTGGTTTGATAACAGCGATAGGAACTGTTATGCTACCACGCATATCGAGCATAGTAGGTGAATCGAAGGAAAAAACCGAAAAGTTATTAAGTAAGTCTACTGAATTAAGTATTTGCATGTCGTGTGCAGTAGGTTTTGGTATAGCAGCAATAGCTCGTGTGTTTGTTCCACTTTTTTTTGGCGAAGGGTATGAGAAATGTGTAAATCTTCTTGTGCTGTTTGTACCAGTTCTGTTTGTGAAGTCACTGAGTAATGTGGTTGATCAGCAGTATTTAATTCCTGCGAAGTGCGATAATCAATACACATTGGCAGTTACCGGGGGCGCTATAGTTAATTTAATCTGCAATGGTTTGCTTATTCCACAATTGGGGTCTGTAGGAGCAACGTTGGGAACGCTGATGGCAGAATTATCGGTGCTTATTGTTTCAGCGCATTGTGCGAAAAAGGAAATTCGTTTCTTTCGGATGTTCTCAAGATATAGCTATTACTTGCTTTTGGGACTGATTATGTTTATTGCTGTTCGATTCTTTGATTCATACAGTCATATTGAACGATCGTTCATTCGGCTTATTCTTATGATAATGATAGGAGGGGGTGTTTACTCTCTACTCTGTCTGACTGTGTGGTTGAAAGTTAAGGAGAAATCAGTTTTTGGGAGCATCCTTATTTCGTTAAGCAAGAAAGGTGCGATAAGAAAATGAGCAAGATGAAAAGGGCTATTGAAAAGTTTCAGATAGATATTAAAATGAAACGGTTAGATCTTCATTTTAAGAGAGAATTGGAAAACGTTAGGGAAAAGTCACCAGTTGAAGTGAAATCCCTGGATTCTAGCCAGTTGAAACAAATTAATGATTTTTATAATGGATTTGGATTTCATGGTGTTGACACGCGATGGCATGAGTATCTTTATGCAGTGACTGGGAGACATTCCGTAAATTATATTCCGGAAAATTTTTATCACTGTACTATTGAGCCCTTGTATACGAGAGGCTCGGTTGACCTTGAGGATAAGTCTATAATGAGTCGAATGCTTCCGGGTATTCGTATGGTTTCTAATGTTTTGATAAATACAAATGGTGTCTTTTTTGATGAGCACGATGATGTGCTCTCTACAGATGAGGCTGTAAGGTATCTGAATAATCTTGGTTGCAATTTAATTATCAAGCCCTCGAGAGAAACGGGGGGGGGTATGGGCGTTCGATTAGTTAATGCCGGCGGTTTCAATACAGCTATTTTGGATGTCTATAAAAAGGACTATATTATTCAGAAATGCATCGCACAACATCCACAGTATAAGGAGTTTAACCCGAGTTCCGTGAATACCGAAAAAATAATTAGTATGTTCTTTAATGGTGAAGTGCATATTCTTACTTCTATATTGAGGGTCGGTGCTCCAGGTTCTCACACTGATACAGCGTCAACAGGAAAAGGATACACGGTTGGAATCGGGTTAAACGGGCAACTTAATAAGGAAGGGTACAATATTTATGGAGAACGAAGAACGTCCACGTCGAGCGGTCGAATGTTTGAGAATGTAGTTCTTTGCGGACATGACGAGATTTGCAGTCAAATAAAGAAAGCACATAAGATGCTGTCGCGCTTTGGCATAATTTCGTGGGACTTTGCAGTTGATGAAAACGGCGAACCGATTTTGATTGAATATAATTTGAATTACCCTGATGTGATGATTTACCAGATGAATAATGGTCCTTTGTTTGGTGATTTAACACAAACAGTTTTGGAAGATGTCAGGGAAAAGCTAAAAAAGGAGAGATGATATGAAATCCCTAAAACGGGCTATGCAGGGAGCCTTCAGAAGTACGCTGACGTTGATTTCGCCAAAATTAAACACAGCGGTAACATACCGTGTGAAGTTTGGAAGAAAGTTGGATTTGACTAGGCCTACAACATTTAATGAAAAGGTTCTTTGGCTGAAATTCAATACTTACTGGAATAATGATACAGTAAAGCAGTGTGCGGATAAACTAAGAGTTAGAGATTATCTTGAGCAACACGGCTATGGCTACTTGCTGAATGAATTGATAGCGTCATATGAGGACGTTGATTCCATTGATTTTTCTACCCTTCCAGATCGGTTTGCGATTAAGTTAAATGTCGGTTGTGCTTGCAATATAATTGTACAGGATAAGTCAAAACTTGATATTGAAGCCACTAAAAACACTATGAGAAAGTGGCTTAAGAATAACTATTGGCTTGGATGGTCCGAAATGCAATACAAGGATGTTAAACCCTGTATTCTGATTGAGAAGTATCTAGGTGGAGATGATGGTAGCCTGCCGGTAGATTACAAATTCTACTGTATGAATGGAAAAGCAACCTCTGTTATGGTTTGTGAAGAACGGGATGGAATACATCATCCGAAGTTCTTTTTTATGGACAGAAAATGGAATAAGCTTCCTTATACAGAGGAGGTATTTAAGTATCCAGACTTTGAGATTGAAAAGCCTGAAAGTATGGACGATGCGTTTGAAATAGCTGAATTGTTGGCAAAGGAATTTCCGTTTGTTCGAGTGGATTTATATATTGTAAGGAACAGAATTTACTTTGGCGAATTGACGTTCACGCCGGCGGCAGGAATGGATACGGATTTCAAATTCAGGGCTCCGGGGGCAATTAAGGATACGGACACTATTCTTGGAGAGTTGCTGAAGTTACCCGAGTGATTTTAGGAGAAAGACTATGAAAATTGCAGTTGCAGGTACCGGCTATGTCGGTTTATCCATTGCTACGCTATTGTCGCAGCATCATGAGGTTATGGCGGTAGACATCATTCCGGAGAAGGTTGATCTTATCAACCACAAAAAATCGCCCATTCAGGACGAGTACATTGAGAAGTATCTGGCAGAAAAGGACTTAAATCTGACTGCCACACTGAATGCTGAAGCCGCCTATAAGGATGCAGACTTCGTTGTCATCGCAGCACCTACCAACTACGATAGCAAGAAGAACTTCTTTGATACCTCTGCGGTTGAAGCAGTTATCAAGCTGGTTATTCAGTATAATCCGGATGCTATCATGGTCATCAAGTCTACGATTCCGGTTGGCTTTACAGCTTCTGTTCGTGAGAAATACCACTGTGATAACATCATCTTCAGTCCGGAGTTCCTGCGTGAGTCGAAGGCTCTGTACGACAACCTGTACCCGAGCCGTATCATTGTGGGTACTGATGTGGATAACGCACGTCTGGTGAAGGCTGCTAATACCTTTGCGGGTTTGCTGCAGGAAGGTGCTATTAAAGAGAACATCGACACTCTGATTATGGGCTTCACTGAAGCCGAAGCAGTCAAACTGTTTGCCAATACCTATCTGGCATTGCGCGTGTCTTACTTCAACGAACTAGATACCTATGCTGAGATGAAAGGACTGAACACTCAGCAGATTATCAAGGGCGTTTGCCTTGACCCGCGTATTGGTGATCAGTACAACAATCCCAGCTTCGGCTATGGTGGTTACTGCCTGCCCAAGGATACTAAGCAGCTCTTGGCCAACTACGCCGATGTGCCGGAAAACCTGATTGAGGCAATTGTGGAATCCAACCGTACTCGCAAAGACTTCATAGCTGATCGTGTGCTGCAGATGGCGGGCTACTACGGATATGGCGAGGATAATGAGTATGATAAGGCACAGGAGAAGCCTTGTGTAATTGGCGTATACCGCTTGACCATGAAGTCGAACTCCGACAACTTCCGCCAGAGTTCAATTCAGGGTGTCATGAAGCGCATCAAGGCCAAGGGTGCAACGGTCATCATCTACGAGCCGACGCTGGAGAATGGCAGCACCTTCTTTGGCAGCGAAGTTGTGAATGACCTTGAGGAGTTTAAGAAACGTAGTCAGGCTATCATTGCCAACCGCTATGACAGCTGTCTGGATGATGTACAGGAAAAGGTTTATACACGCGACCTGTTCCGCAGAGACTAATATTTATCGCAGCCATGTGTTCAGCCACATGGCTGTGCTGCTCAAGTGTGCTACCTCTTCGTGGTGAGCAGCAGACAACGGATAATTATCCGGCTAAAGGCACATTTCTATTCGTCAAATCACTCTTTGGATGAGAAAAACTATAATGGGAAAGTATTTTGGAACCGATGGATTCCGTGGAGAAGCTGGAATTACTCTGACCGCTGACCACGCCTACAAGGTTGGTCGTTTTCTGGGCTGGTATTACAACGCTCTGCGTGAGCGCAACGGTGATACGAATCCTGCACGCATTGTAATCGGCAAGGACACTCGTCGTAGCTCCTATATGTTCGAGTACAGTCTGGTTGCAGGCCTGACCGCTTCCGGTGCGGACGCTTATCTGCTGCATGTCACTACTACGCCAAGTGTTGCATACATCGCCCGAGTGGACGACTTCGACTGCGGCATCATGATTTCTGCCAGCCATAATCCCTACTACGATAACGGCATCAAGCTGATCGACTGCTATGGCGAGAAGATGCCGGAGGAGATCTTGCTGTTGGTTGAGGATTACATTGACGGAAAGCTCCATGTATTCGATAAGGACTGGCCGGAGCTGCCCTTTGCTCATCGTGAGCACATCGGCTGCACTGTGGACTATGTGTCTGGCCGCAACCGCTACATGGGCTATCTGATCAGCCTCGGAATCTATTCCTTCAAGGGCGTCAAGGTCGGTCTGGACTGCGCCAACGGCAGTTCCTGGAACATCGCTAAGTCTGTGTTCGATGCGCTGGGCGCTGACACCTACGTCATCAATGCACAGCCCAACGGACTGAATATCAACAACAATGCAGGTTCCACCCACATCGAGGGCTTGCAGAAGTTCGTGGTAGAAAAGGGGCTGGACATCGGTTTTGCCTATGACGGCGATGCTGACCGTTGCCTGTGTGTGGATGAAAAGGGCAATGTCATCACTGGCGACCATATTCTGTACATCTACGGCTGCTACATGAAGGAGCGTGGCAAGCTGCTGACCAATACCGTCGTTACCACGGTCATGTCCAACTTTGGTCTGTATAAGGCTTTTGATGAGAAGGGCATCGGCTACGCCAAGACCGCTGTGGGCGACAAGTATGTCTATGAGTACATGGCTAAAAACGGCTGCCGTATCGGCGGTGAGCAGAGTGGCCACATTATCTTCTCTAAGTACGCCAGCACGGGTGATGGTATCCTGACCAGCCTGAAAATGATGGAGGTCATGCTGGCGAAGAAGCTGCCTATGAGCAAGCTGGCTGAGCCCCTGAAGATCTACCCGCAGGTTCTGGAGAATGTCCGTGTGACCGACAAGAAAGCTGCACAGGATGATGAAGCAGTGCAGGCAGCAGTCAAGGCCGTAGCCGAGGCACTGGGCGACACTGGCCGTATCCTTGTCCGTGAGTCCGGCACTGAACCGGTCGTGCGTGTGATGGTGGAGGCTCCCGACCACGATACCTGCCAGAAGTATGTGTCTCAGGTTGTGGAGACTATCAAGAGCAGAGGCTACGGAGTTTGAGTGCAAACCTGAAACGAGGATGCGGAATCCTGCTGATTGCATCTGTGGTTCTTCTGTCTATCTTGGCGTTGTTGCCTGATGCGGATGTTGACCACGATGCAGGATACACTTCCTCAGAGCTGAGTATCCGAGAAACCGTAGATGGAAGCGTGACCAGCACAAGTTATGTGAATTTTGATGGAGTAATCACAGAAGCTATTGATATGGGCTATGCGACCGTGTGTAGAATGCAGGATGATAACGGCCGAGTTGTAGAAGAACGTTATCTTGATGCAAACGGAGACCCAGTGGCAAGATATGGAAATTATTACGGATTATCATATGAATACGATGAAACCGGTACTGTGATAACATATCTTGATGCCGAAGGTAATCCGATAATACGCAGTGACGGATATTCTACTATTGTTAGAACGCAGGTTGATGGCAGGGCTTCCGATGATTTTTACTACGATTTGAACGGACAGCAGGTACAGTGCTCCGGTGGATACTATGGGCTTCATCGTGAGTATAACTCTGAGGGTCAGAGCACTAGTTCGACCTTTCTCGATAAAGACGGTCATGCAGTGAGTACATCATCTGGATATGCGATTAAGACATATCAGCGTGATATGGATGGAACCATTGTCGGTGAGCAGTATTTTGACACAGAAGGAAATCCTGTGAGGTCTTTGCTTGGTCAGTACGGTGAGTTATACCAGCGCAACGAGCAAGGATACATCGGTCAGATCACCTATCTTGATGCAGATGGCAACCCTGCCCCTACCAATGCAGGCTATACTATCCTCAAACGTACCTATCATAGAGATGGTACAGCAGATACGGATATGTATTTTGATGCGAATGGCAATCCAAAAGCATTATCTAAAGGGCAGTACGGCATCAAACGTAGTGGCAAGGTGAACCTTCTGCTTGACAGAAACGGCAACGCTATGCCGTGTGTGGACAACCTTCTGAATGGCTTCCCATGCATGGTGGTTGTTTTTGGCTGTGTGATCTGCTTGCTGATGATTGTTCTTCCGAAGAGTTTGAGCGTAGTACTGACGATTGTTTATGTAGCGTTCATTCTTTATGAAACACTGATGTTTCGGGAGTCAGGGGATGCAAGAACGAACTTTGTTCTATTTTCCTACGCTGGGAAGTTCCTGAAAGAGCAATCTGTGAGAGTGGGGGTTATCAATAACATCTGGCTGTTCATTCCACTTGGAACGGGACTGTATAGGTGGTTTCAGAAGAAGTGGGCGTTACTGTTCCCCTTCGGGATGTCTGTGGCAATCGAAACGACCCAGTATATTACGGGACTTGGCATCGCAGAGTTCGATGATGTGTTCGGTAATACGATGGGCGGATGGATTGGCATCTTGGTGGCATACATCAAAATGATGTGGCATAGCGAGACGGTTAGTCGTCCTCAACGCCACTCCATCCGATGAAAATTTCCTCTGCATCCTCCAGTTTTGACCAGTCGAGATACTGTCCACAGTTGCCGCAATAAGATTGATACTCGTATTTGATGACCATCTTGCACCGAGGGCAAATTGGGAAACAGTTCCGGTCTCTATAGATTCGAATTGCGCTCACTGTTCTGGACGATTGGTATGTAGGGGAGAGCAGCAGATCAAGGATGACGTGGGCAAGAGATGGCTTTGTTGGATGGTTCATCCATTCTTCGTCGTCAAAATCCAAATCATCTTCTTGTGAATCAGCATCGATCTCATGCAGATAAGTGCTGATTTTCGAGGAAATGGTTCTAAGAACAGCAGTTTTTTGAGTAGCGTTTTCATTATAATCACCTCTGTATTTAAGCATAGATGATTATTTGACTGCGGTGTTGTATATTTGCTTGCAATCCTTGAAAAACACTGGTTTTTAGTATACTATAAGGCTGTGGGAGATTTCTCACAGCATTGTCGCTCGAAACTTTGCACACCTCTACGTGGTGGGCGGCAGGCAACGTCTACTCCATAGATGGCTGAGATGCAGAGTGGATTTGATTGTTAGAGGAAAAGAATATGGCTACTATTCCGCAACCCAAGAAACACGATGAGGCGGCAAAAAAACAGCATTTGATACCACGCTGTTATGTGAAACCGTGGTATATAGGTAGTAGTGAAAGTGTATGGGCGTACAATAAAAAAGAAAAATATCATTCGGGAGTAAATTCTGAGTGGGATATTGAACGCAGAAATATCGAGAGAATTCTGCAAATAAATGGTTTCCATGATATTAAAGCGGGTTCTCTCTGTATGCCGGAAGATGCAGAGCACGAGATTTTTGATGACATCTTGCAATTTGATGTGACCTGCAATGGGAAAAAGCTAAAAACGGCTTTGGAGTGGAGTCTGGCATATAGTGATTTCAATCAGTGGATAATAAAAGATACAAATGGTGTTACTTTCACGCCTGATGAAAAAGCAGCGTTAAAAGAATATCTTGATAATACTCGGTGGGTATATATAGAGACGGAATGGAGTAAGGCCTATGAAAATCAATGGCATGACTTTATAAATCAAATTGAGAGCCAGGCAAAAGCTCTGTCCTTCGGAAAACGGCAGATAGGGAAAACGCCTCAGGATATTTCTCAGGATGAATTTAAAAAACTGATTAAATATAGCGTAGTATTCGACTGGAGAAGCTTGGAAGGTAATGAGATTTTTAATGAAATTCAGGAAGTCTTTTATAGGCTGATGCCATTAGGAACAATAAATATTCCAGAAGGAGAAAGAATACACAAAGAGGATAAAACAGCAGAAGACGAGATTAGGCATAATCTTATCTTGCAAGCATTTACAAGATATCTTCAAAATGATTCCGGCTGGATGAAAACGATTGAGACTTTTTGTGTAAGTAATTGCTCCCTGTCAATTTGGCTAACAGATTTAAATCATCCGTTTATCACTTCTGATAACCCGTCATTTTCCGAAAAAAAGAGTGATGGCAAACAAAGAAACTATTTTGTAGCCCTGCCGACTATGCTTATTTCTTATGAATCGGGAAATCCAAATGAGTACACCATAAATTGTGCAGCGCCAGATCAGGTATTAGACTTAAATAAAAAAATAGCGCAAAATGGCCAATTGCTAATCGTACAATCAGATGCATATAATATTAAGTGCCTTTTTTGATAAAAACAGATTAAAGAATAGCAAGTCTGTAGTAGAGGATTATTTTGTCACTAGATAACCCACAATGTGACAAGAATTTTTATGGCTCAAATTGAAATTTACTGGTCAGTGGTATGAGCGCAGATGAGATTCTTGCCAAGCTGAAGTAAGCAAACTAGCTGTGTGTACACTGAACTCCAGAAGATCACATGTATCGGAGGTATCATTTTATGCCCAGAACGAAAGGCAGCAAAAACCGTCCTAAGCACACCACCAACTCAGTTCCTGAGACTGATTTTGCTTCCCAGATTGCAGAGAAGCAGGAGACTATTGCATCTCTGAATACTGAGATTGCATCCATCACCACCAAGATTGACACTTTGAAGGCTGACCTAAAGGAGAAGAAGTCGGTTCTGAAGAAGACCGAAAAAGAAATCGCAAAGTTGGAGGCCAAGAAGGCTGCCGCTGAGGCGAAAGCTGCCGAAGCTGCTAAGAAGGTTGAGGTCGAAGCAGTGCTGAAGAAGCTGCTGGCATCCGGTATGACGGCAGATGAGATTCTCGAAAAGCTGAAATAAAACCATACGCCGTGTGGACTGAATTCCAGAAGTTCGCACGGCGTATTTTAGAGTGTACCATATAGTTCGTGATGGAAATAAAAGAAATGGAGTGTACGGAAATGAATTTATCAAAAATACATCATATTGCAATTATTGTATCTGACTACGAAGCCGCAAAGGATTTCTATGTAAACAAGCTGGGCTTCTCTGTCGTTAGAGAAAACTACCGCCCGGAGCGTAAGGATTGGAAGTTGGATCTTCGTGTTAATGAACACACGGAGCTGGAAATTTTCGCTGAAGAGAATCCGCCAAAGCGTGTGAACCGTCCGGAGACCTGTGGTCTACGCCATCTTGCGTTCTGCGTTGATAACATAGAACAGACAGTGAATGAGCTGGCAGAAGCTGGAATTGAATGTGAGCCGATTCGTGTGGATAGTTACACCAGCAAGAAGATGACTTTCTTCCACGATCCGGATGGTCTGCCGTTGGAGTTGCATGAATAATCATGGGCGAGAAAAGACCATATAAAGCCAGAAATCCGGGTGGTGGTCGGAAAAAGCGGAAGCCGGAGCACAATGCCGGAAAAAAGCTGAAAGAACAGTTGGACGCTGCTGTTGTGCTTTACAATTCCGAGATGTCATTGCAAGCCATCGCAGACGCATTGTCCCTCACCCCCATCAAGGTTCGGAAGCTGCTCATCACAGCCGGGGTCTATGAGTCGGACACGGCAAAGCTCGTCCAGCAGACCTTCAATGCCTTCAGAGAAACACAGAACTACTCCACTGCCGTCACCTCCACTATGGCTGCCTTGCGGCTGTCCCGTCCCTCTGTGACCTCTTATCTGCCGTATGAAAAAGGCGTGTACTTCCCGGAGGACGCTGACGCAGCCAATATCAGCAACGGGGCAGAGCGGCAACGCCACTACCGAGCTGTGGTTGAGCTGAAGAAAAATCCATGCGAGGAGAATCTCTGGAAGTGTGTGGTGGCTTTTCGGGGATACAAGTTCAAGACGATGTCCGGCTTGCTCTTTACCTATAAGCTGAAGAAGGGCAGGGGAGATGAGTTCACCAAGGAACTGTGGATCGACCGTAGAGAGGACAGCAAGAGCCTTGCTTGGAGTTCCGTGATGCTGGCGTATCACAATATCGGTAAAATCGGAGAGGTAGTGGTCAGACCCAAGGTTCTGGGAGACATCCGGGGAGTGTCGTACATTTATGGGATGTTCTACCGATTTGGCTTGATTGACGTGCCAGGCAAGGTCAGAGAACAGATGTCGAAGTGATAAGGGAGTGAGAGTATAGTTTGTGATAGAAATAAAACTGCCCTCCGTGGATACCACAGAAGGCAGTCAGTTGGCTTATTCCCAGTCTTCATCCCTAGCCCACAGAAGATTCTGCACTTCTTTTTCGGTAGCTGGGCGGATGGCAGGTCTGTTCTGATAGTCCGTTTTGCCGCAGTCTGGGCAACGGTCGGGCAGCGATTCCGCCTCAAAGCAGTAATGGCAGACATCGCAAAATAGTAGTTCACAGTGGGGTACTTTTAGCTGGTCTTTAGTTCAAATTGCTTGCGCTACACCAAATCTCGAGATTTGAATCCCACAATGAGGTAGTGTTTCAGGCATAGTAGTGGCAGGGATCATGGTTCCAACTGGTCGTCAAGAGAAGTCGGCTATGAGAAAAATGTTTATACGGATGACTTGTTTGTTGGCTTGTGATATACTGAAACGAGAAAAACGACGACGGGTGCTTTATAAATTTAAGGAAAAATTTGACAACATCGAAGGATGGTTTATCTATGCAAATTGAAAATGAAATAGAGCATGCAGCCAGAAAAATTATATCCTCTAATTACCAAATAGGACTTGCACAAGAGGATCTGGACGATGCTGTGAATCGAGCGAAAGAAGCATTGAAAACTGGTGAGTTGGATTTCTCAAGGGTAGAATCATTAGTTCTTACGCAGGATGGACATACTCGCCACGTCTATCGGTATTCTGATATGTTGGCACCGGAGAATGTAATTTGCCAATGCCTGAAACAGCTTCTGGATAAAGTGTTTAGTGTTCGCTATCCGAATCGTAATAAAATGGTTAAGACACTGTTTAATACACTTCCAGCGGTTGTCCAAATGTCTGCATTTACGATCGTGAAGTTTGATTTTAAAAACTATTTCAACTCACTCTCGGCAACTTATGTCTACGAGAAATTTCTGAAGAATCGTTTGTCTTTCCGGAAAGATGCAGATTTGATGAAAAAATTCGTGGAAGAAACACAGTACACATACGCAGGACTGAGTACTTCAAATGCGATGGCAGAAATAGCGGCTTCTGCATTTGATTGTGCGGTTCGCCAGAGATTTTCTCAATCAGGGCTGATCTATTATGAGCGATATATCGACGATAGCATATTGATTCTAAATCGAAATTGGGAAAGCCCAAAAATTCAATCGATATTGGAACAAGTGCTGCAGGAAATATTCCATGATGCGCAGATCAAATATGGAAAGCCGTGTAAAACTTCTTTTAATATGAAAAAGTTTTGCTGTGTCTCTGAAAAAAATCTATCGCAAAAGCATATAAAAATAAATTACCTGGGGTACGAATTTGATTTTTCCATACAAGATCTGGAAAAGCGTAAAGTTGAATTGACGTATGGGATTACAGAGGAAAAGCGAAAAAAATATTGTCGTCGAGTAGGGAAACTGATCAAGTTATATAATGATCCAGCTAGTCCGGATTATCGTGACGTGGAATTGCTCCGACAGAGACTTAGAGCTTTTACTTCTCGTGTAGTGTATGTGTCAAAATATTCAAGTGGAAATGTCTGGAAAGTGAAGGGCTTTATTTCAAATTATTCAGAACTTCGCTATTTCGAGGATAACAAGACACTTGAAAAAAATACGGTGGATTTTTTGAAGAATATGGTTATAAGGGAGTTTCAGAGTCAAAGAACTCCCATTCCGTATTTTTTGACAATGTATACTACAAGTGATCGTGAAAAAAGAAATGCGGCTAGCGGATATGATTTGTATAAGAATATGAAAAGCAATCGGACGCTTCTATTTGTGGAGGGAATAGGTTATGATTATGATGCTCTTCAAAAGCTCTGTCAAAAAGTACATATTCGACCGGTTGATTCAAATGGTATTCGGAAATCCTATAATGAGCTGGCAAAGGAATATCTTATCAGAATGAAAGTAGGCTTTTAGAAAAACAAAACGGCAAGGTTTCCCTTACCGTCTCGGAACATTTGCCGTAGCTATGTTCTAAACACGATATTGGCTAAAGCCGTTTACCGTGCCGATGATGTGTGTGTCTACACGTATGTAAACACTGCAAAACATGTGTTTGCCCATTAAGCATATACTATTAGGGAGGAAAAGTCAATGGGGTGGAAGGGATTAGAAAGAAATAAGCTGGATTTCATCCTTACAGATTTGTTGCCGGTGGAGGTTTCGGAGTTATTTTCTTTTACAAACTTTTATGATTTTTTGACAGAAGGTTCTCAGCAGAAAGTAATTAACAGCTTACTGAAGGAATTCTATAGAATGAAGGCCGCTGGAGGATTGTTATTTGAGAACGGTTGGGGAACAAGACCGCTAAAATATAGGATTCTTAAGGGCACTACTTCAACAAGGGAAATGAGCATTATTCAGCCATGCTCAGCATTGAATTTGTTTTTCTTTATTGACTGTTATCAAAAAGAAATCTTAGACTATTTTGAACAGCACCATGAGTTTTCTATCCGATACCATCAAAAAAATACAGACCTGGTATACCAATCTCGTTCAAAAAAGAAACACTCTACTTTCAAGATAGTGCCTGTTTTACAGATCGTTCGATAATTCAGCAAAGTGGAAACTTCTTTAAGATTGGCCCGTATAAATCAATTAATAGCTTTACGGGTTCGCATATTTGGCGAGTAAACAATTTTAAATTTCCTGTATATGCGAAAGTGGACTATAAGGCTTGCTTTGATAGTATTTATACCCATGCTTTTGCATGGTGCATAGAGCAGAATACAGTTGACGCCAAAAACGCCAAAAACTCTAATTTGTTCGTGGAAATCGATCGGATTATGCAAAATATTAATGGCCGGTTTTCGAATGGGATTGTGGTGGGGCCTGAGTTCTCTCGAATGATGGCGGAAATACTGTTGCAATGGATTGATTGCGAGGTTGAAAGGTCGTTAGAAATTCAAGATATTATTTGCGGATCGGATTATAAAATATATCGATATGTTGATGATGTTTTCGTTTTTGCAGCAAACGACGTAGTTATCGAGCATATTGTTGAGCAGTATCGTTTGCATGCGGGGCGATATTTGCTAAGATTAAATGATTTGAAATTTAAAAAAGAAGCTACACCCTGTTTGCCGAAAGACTGGCTAGAAAGTACGAGGTTGATGGCGGACGCTATTGGCGATTTTTTCTATCAAGGAAAACGAAAGGACTTCTATGATCTTCCAGATGAGAAACAGATTTTGGTGAAAGACAATTTTATTCCTATTGACAGAATTAAAGATGAAATAGCCGTTTTAATGAAGAAGCATTCAGAAGATAGACACACAATTGTTTCGTTCTTGCTCTCAACAATGCTAAACAATATCGGAAAGAAAAAGAATGGATATAAACTCTTTCACCCAAATCATTGTGGAAAGGCCATGCTTCTAATCGATCTAACCATGTATATCTACGCATATTGTCCCTCGTTTGAATCGACGCGAAAAGTGATATCAATTCTATCATATATCAATGATGAGCTTGATTTTAAAACCAATGAAATCGTCAGGGAAAAACTGAGAAGATGTCTGTGGAGGTATGCATTTATTTTTGAAAAGGGTAACCTCTTTGATCTCTGCGATTGGTTTCCAGTGCTTTTGGAGTATGGCTTGACGTTGCCAACTAGGGTAGAGGAAAATATCATCGAGAAAATTCGAAAATTAGACAATCCAATATTGTGGGGAGTTATATTGTGTTATTCAAGATATTACGAAAATTTCTTTAAAAAATTACTTGAAGAGGTGGAATTGGTGATTGACGATAAAATTGACAGGATTTCAAAAAAGGAGGCAATGATGTATGAGGAATTTTGGTATGTTCTTATTTTTCATAACTGCCCTTTTTTATCAAAATCATTAAAGAAAAAAATCACCCAATTTGTGGAAGATATAACGCCGAGAGCACCAAAATTACCAAATACAATGAGTCCTTCCGATAAGGTGAAAAAACTCTTATGCGATTTTCTCCAACGTTCAAACCAAGGAAATAAACCTGAGAAGAGCTTTTTTAACTGGGGAAGAGTGCGAGCTTTTGATAACCGAATTACTTACAGAACTTATCAACGAACTGTTTTTAAAAATTACAAGAAATACCAAACGGGAATTATAACTAGCCTGGACTAAAAAACACAGGAAGGCGTATACGTTCGGAAATTTCCTGGTGTGAATTTCTGGAGTGGAAATATAACAATAGGCGTATTGAAACATTGGTCGCTGCGGAGCTGCAACTCCCGGCGACTTTCTATTTTGTAGACTTTATCACAAGATGGATGGTGCTCAACATTAGATTGACTGTTTGGCTTGTTCCAGTCTTGTGGGCAACGATGCTTCTGCTATGCAGATTCCAGAGCATGAACGGATAAGGGGACACCTTTTTGGTGAGGATATAGGAAATATCTTCTGTGTTCTGTGTCGAACAAATATCCCCCTTCTCCCACCGTACCCTTCAAAAACACGTCCGGTGAAATTTCAATCCAAAAATCGCCGGGAAAAAGCTGTAAGGGCCACAAACAACCTGCTACACAGCGGTCTGGTATCTACTCACCCCCATAAGATCCACCCCAGGATCGCCCTTCAAAGCTGCGAGATCACTGGCAGAGGAGAGTACCTGGGCAGGGCAGACGCCCCGGCGGAGGCCCCTGGGCCCCAGGCTCTCCGAAGATTTGTAAATGAGAATATACGTTATCGCTCGGATAAATATACTGCCAGAAATAGAAGCGAGAAAAACTTGAAAATAACGCTGAAACGTGGTATAATGATGGTACGAACAAGCCGTGTTTGGTACGACAACTGTGCGCTGTGGTACTGTAACTGTTGTTTCAAAATTAGGAACGACTACAAAAAGTGTGCGAAAAACTAGCGTAGCTACGACGACACCTACCAGGTCCAGGTCGTGTCTTGGTACGACAACGAGAACTCCTACACCTCTCAGATGGTCCGTACCATCAAGTACTTCGCTGCGAACTGCTGATCGTAGCTTCTCACTGGAAAGTGCCTGAGGTGAACGTACCGGGCTGTGCCGGTTCCGGCATGGCCATGTGAATACGTTGACTTGCACCCTTTTCTCTGCATTCCGTGGAGAAAAGGGTGCTTTTGTTTGTCCGGGTGTATTTTGACCGGGGCGTATACAGCAGGGGAAGCGTCTGTTCCTGCCGGTAAAAATGGTACGGCAGGAGAGAGATGTCGCCCGCAAAAACAGGGATGCATCGTGGTTTGTGCCCGGTTCGGTCAAAATAGACACATTTTGGAACAACCACAGGAAATGTTTGTTAAACAATTATCTATTCTGCGTCCTTGCATTGTACACAGTTTTTGTTTATAATAGTAACAGGCGGGGCAGGAATGCCCCCTGAAAAGCGAGCGAAACTCTAGTTCAGAAATCAAAGTTTGAGAGGAGTTTATTACCATGGGTTTAGGTAAGAAGACGATCGACGATCAGAACTACTGCGGCAAGAAGGTGCTTGTCCGCTGTGATTTCAACGTCCCGATGAAGGACGGTGTCATCACCAACGAGAACCGCATCAATGCGGCTCTGCCCACCATCCAGAAGCTGGTCAACGATGGCGCTAAGGTCATCCTGTGCAGCCACCTGGGCAAGCCCAAGAACGGCCCCGAGGCAAAGTTCAGCCTGGCACCCGTTGCTGTGGCTCTGAGCGCAAAGCTGGGCAAGACCGTTGTGTTTGCGGACGACGACACCGTCGTGGGCGACAACGCAAAGGCTGCTGTGGCTGCCATGAACAACGGCGACGTCGTTCTGCTGCAGAACACCCGTTTCCGCAAGGAAGAGACCAAGAACATGCCCGAGTTCAGCCAGGAGCTGGCTTCTCTGGCTGATGCATACGTTGACGATGCATTCGGCAGCTGCCACCGTGCACACTGCTCCACCGCAGGCGTCACCGACTACATCAAGGACACCGCTGTCGGCTACCTGATGGAGAAGGAGATCAAGTATCTGGGCAACGCCGTGAACGATCCCGTCCGTCCCTTCACCGCCATCCTGGGCGGCGCAAAGGTCGCTGACAAGCTGAACGTCATCTCCAACCTGCTGGAGAAGGTCGATACCCTGATCATCGGCGGCGGCATGGCTTACACCTTCGTCAAGGCTCAGGGCTACGAAGTGGGCAAGAGCCTGTGCGATGACTCCAAGCTGGACTACTGCAAGGAGATGATGGCCAAGGCTCAGGAGAAGGGCGTTAAGCTGCTGCTGCCCGTCGATGCTGCCTGCATCAAGGACTTCCCCGATCCCATCGACGCTCCTGTGGACGTTACCGTGGTGCCTGTCACCGCTATTCCTGCTGACATGGAAGGCTGCGACATCGGCCCTGAGACCATGAAGCTGTTTGCTGATGCTGTCAAGGCATCCAAGACCGTTGTCTGGAACGGACCCATGGGCGTGTTCGAGAACCCCACTCTGGCAGCCGGCACTCTGGCTGTTGCCAAGGCTATGGCTGAGAGCGACGCTACCACCGTCATCGGCGGCGGCGACAGCGCAGCAGCTGTGCAGCAGATGGGTCTGGGCGACAAGATGACCCACATCTCCACCGGCGGCGGCGCTTCTCTGGAGTATCTGGAGGGCAAGGAGCTGCCCGGCATCGCAGTCATTCAGAACGCATAATTTTTTCCGGCATCAGGATGGGTGCGGCGGCTGCAACGCCGCCGCACCTTTTTGTTTGCAGAAGGTAAATAAAGGAGATAGAGTATCATGGATAAGGCAAAGCGCAAGGCTATTATTGCAGGCAACTGGAAGATGAACAAGACCGCCTCCGAGGCTGCTGTTCTGGTGGACGAGCTGGTGCCCGCCGTGCAGGACGCAGGCTGCGAGGTCGTCATCTGCACCCCCTACACCGACCTGGTCACCGCTGTGGAAAAGACCAAGGGCACCAACATCCATGTGGGTGCCGAGAACGTCCACTTCGAGAAGTCCGGTGCTTTCACTGGTGAGATCAGCGCGGACATGCTGGTGGATCTGGGCGTGGAGTATGTCATCGTGGGCCACTCCGAGCGCCGTCAGTATTTCGCAGAGACCGACCAGACCGTTAACAAGCGCGCTCTGGCAGCCCTGAACGCTGGCCTGAAGGTCATCATCTGCGTGGGCGAGAGCCTGCAGCAGCGCGAAGAGGGCGTGACCGAGGAGCTGGTGCGCATGCAGACCAAGATCGCTCTGCGTGACGTGACCGCTGAGCAGATGGCCAACGTGGTCATCGCTTACGAGCCCATCTGGGCCATCGGCACCGGTAAGACCGCTACTGCGGACCAGGCTGAGGAAGTCTGCGGTCAGATCCGCAAGGTCATCGGCGAGGTGTACGGTGAGGCTGTGGCTGAGGCTACCACCATCCAGTACGGCGGCAGCATGAACGCCAAGAACTGCGAAGAGCTGCTGAGCAAGAAGGACGTGGACGGCGGCCTCATCGGCGGTGCATCCCTGAAGGCTCCTGACTTTGCAGTCATCGTCAACGCAGCCACCAAGGGCTAAGGGCTGACGAAATTATGCTTTCCAGCGCCCGGCTGCGCCGTAATCCAGCGCTGAGCCGGGCGCTATTTGTTCAAATTAAAGGAGATTTCATTTTATGGCAAAGAAACCTGTTCTTCTGTGCATCATGGATGGCTTCGGCTGGGTGCCGGGCGAGACCTACGGCAATGCCGTGGTGGCCGCCAAGACCCCCCATCTGGATGCTCTGATGGCAAAATACCCCATGACCACCATCGAGGCTTCCGGCATGGCAGTTGGCCTGCCCGACGGCCAGATGGGCAACTCCGAGGTCGGTCACACCAACATGGGTGCCGGCCGCATCGTGTACCAGCAGCTGACCCTGATCACCAAGTCCATCAAGGACGGTGAGATGCTCAAAAACCCTGTTCTGGTCAAGAACATGCAGGCTGCCATCGACGCCGGCAAGGCCATCCATCTGATGGGCCTGGTGGGCACCGGCGGCGTGCACAGCCACGCTGACCACTGGTTCGGCGTGCTGGAAATGGCCAAGCACATGGGTGCCAAGGACGTCTACCTGCACTGCATCACCGACGGCCGCGACACCGATCCCCATGACGGCAAGCGCTTCCTGGCCGACCTGCAGGCCAAGCTGGACGAGCTGGGCATCGGCAAGATCGCCAGCGTTTCCGGCCGTTACTACGCCATGGACCGCGACAACAACTGGGACCGTGAAGAGAAGGCCTATGCTGCCTTTGTCTACGGCGAGGGCAACCACGCCGCCAATGCCGCCGAGGCCATCGAGGCTTCCTACGCTGCCGACAAGACCGACGAGTTCGTTCTGCCCTGCGTCACCTGCGAGGGCGGCCGCGTGCAGGACGGCGACACCGTCATCTTCATGAACTTCCGCCCCGACCGTGCCCGTCAGATGACCCGCATCTTCTGCGACGATGACTTCAAGGGCTTTGAGCGCCGCGGCGGCCGCAAGCAGGTGCACTACGTCTGCATGGCCGAGTACGACGCCACCATGCCCAACTGCGAAGTGGCTTACCCGCCGGTGGAGCTGAAGAACGTTCTGGGCCAGTACCTGTCTGAGAACGGCAAGACCCAGCTGCGCATTGCCGAGACCGAGAAGTACGCACACGTCACCTTCTTCTTCAACGGCGGCGTCGAGGCTCCCTACGAGGGCGAGGACCGCTGCGTCATCCCCAGCCCGAAGGTGGCTACCTACGACCTGAAGCCGGAGATGAGCGCCCCCGAAGTGGCTGCCGAATGCGTCAAGCGCATTGAAAGCGGCAAGTATGACGTGGTCATCCTGAACTTCGCCAACTGCGACATGGTCGGCCACACCGGCGTGTTCGACGCTGCCGTCAAGGCCGTCGAGGCTGTGGACACTGCTGTGGACCAGGTGGTCTCTGCCGTGCTGAACGCCGGCGGCTGCGCCTTTATCACTGCGGACCACGGCAATGCCGAAAAGATGATGAACCCGGACGGCACCCCCTTCACCGCCCACACCACCAACGTGGTGCCCTTCGTGGCCGTTGGCTGCGGCGACGTGAAGCTGCGCGAGGGCGGCTGCCTGGCCGACATCGCACCCACCATGCTGCCCTACATCGGCCTGCCTGTCCCGGCAGAGATGACTGGCAAGAGCATCATCGTGGAGTAAATCAAATCCTTTTAAAAAGCGGAGTGACTGCGGTCGCTCCGCTTTTCTTTTTGCCCCGCCCGTGATACAATAAATAGGAATATGCATTGAGGGAGACTGAGCGGATGGAATCAACGCGCAAACAAATCGTACTGGGCATTCTGGCCCATGTGGACTCCGGCAAGACCACCCTGTCGGAAGCCATGCTCTACCGCGCCGGTGTGACCCGCCGCCTGGGCCGGGTGGATCACAAGGACGCCTTTCTGGACACCGATGCGCTGGAAAAAGCGCGTGGCATCACCATCTTTTCCAAACAGGCCCTGCTCACAGCGGGTGATACCGACATCACCCTGCTGGACACACCGGGCCATGTGGATTTTTCCACCGAGACGGAGCGCACCCTGCAGGTGCTGGATTACGCGGTGCTGGTGGTCAGCGGCACCGATGGCGTGCAGAGCCATACCGAGACGCTCTGGCGGCTGCTGCGGCGCTACCATGTGCCCACTTTTGTGTTCGTGAACAAGATGGACCTGCCCGGCATGGAGCGGCAGGAGCTTCTTGCCCAGCTGAACCGCCGCCTGGGCGAAGGCTTTGTGGACTTTGGCGCAGAGCAGGCCGACCGGGACGAGGCGCTGGCCCTGTGCGACGAAAACCTGATGGACCGGATGCTGGATGCCGGACAGCTGCAGGACGCCGACCTCATCCCTGCCATTGCGCGGCGGCATGTGTTCCCGTGCTGGTTCGGGGCGGCCCTCAAGCTGGAGGGCGTGGATGCCCTGCTGGACGGGCTGGACCGTTACACCCGCCCGGCCCCGGCACTGGAAGCCTTTGGTGCTAAAGTGTTCAAGGTGTCGCAGGATGAACAGGGCGCGCGCCTGACCTGGCTGCGGGTCACCGGCGGGGAACTGAAGGTGAAAGCCCAGCTTACCGGCGAAGCGGACGGCGAACCCTGGGCCGAAAAAGCCAACCAGCTGCGGCTGTATTCCGGTGCCAAATACACACTGGCAGAGGCCATTGGCCCCGGGCAGGTGTGTGCCGTGACCGGCCTGACCAAGGCCCGCCCCGGCGAGGGACTGGGCGCGGAGCGGGACAGCGACCTGCCGGTGCTGGAACCGGTGCTGAGCTATCAGGTGCTGCTGCCGGAGGGGGCCGACGTGCATGCGGCACTGGGCAAGCTGCACCGGCTGGAAGAAGAGGAGCCCCAGCTCCATGTGGTGTGGAACGAGACGCTGGGCGAGATCCATGTCCAGCTGATGGGCGAGATCCAGCTGGAGGTGCTGCGCAGCCTGCTGGCCGAGCGGTTCGGGCTGGAAGTGGAGTTCGGCCCCGGCGGCATCCTGTACAAGGAGACCATCACCGAGCCCATGGAGGGCGTGGGCCACTATGAGCCGCTGCGCCATTACGCGGAAGTGCACCTGAAGCTGGAACCCCTGCCCCGCGGCAGCGGCATGCAGTTTGCCGCCGACTGCCGGGAAGAGGTGCTGGACAAAAACTGGCAGCGGCTGGTGCTGACCCATCTGGAAGAAAAACAGCATCTTGGCGTGTTGACCGGGTCGCCCCTCACCGATGTGAAGATCACCCTCATTGCGGGCCGGGCCCACCTCAAGCACACCGAGGGCGGCGACTTCCGGCAGGCCACCTACCGCGCAGTACGGCAGGGCCTGATGCTGGCCAAAAGCCAGCTGCTGGAGCCGTGGTATGCTTTTCGGCTGGAGGTGCCCGCCGAGAACATCGGCCGCGCCATGAGCGATATCCAGCGCATGGAGGGCACCTTTGACCCGCCGGAAAGCGGGGAGGAGACGGCGGTGCTCACCGGGTTTGCACCGGTGTCCACCATGCGCAGCTACCCCATGGAGGTGGTGAGCTACACCCGCGGCCGGGGCCATCTGAGCCTGACACTGGACGGCTACCGCCCCTGCCACAATGCGCAGGAGGTGATCGCGGCCATCGGCTATGAGCCGGAGCATGACCTCGACAACCCGGCAGATTCGGTGTTCTGTGCCCACGGGGCCGGATTTGTGGTGCCCTGGGATCAGGTGCGCAGCCACATGCATGTGGACAGCGGCTGGGGCAAAAGCACCCGCCCGGAGCAGGAAGCGGCTGTGCCTCAGCGTCGGGCCATGGCCTACCGCGCCACGCTGGAAGAGGACGCCGAGCTGCTCAAAATTTTCGAGCGCACCTACGGCCCCATCAAGCGGGACCCGCTGGCAGCCTTCCGCCCGGTGCAGAAGCGGGAACGCCCCGACTTTGCCGCCGAGCAGTGGGAGATCGCGCCGGAATACCTGCTGGTGGACGGTTACAACATCATCTTTGCGTGGGACGAGCTGAACGCCCTTTCCAAAGAGAGCCTGGACGCCGCCCGCCACAAGCTGATGGACATCCTGTGCAACTATCAGGGCTTCCAGAAGTGCGTGCTCATCCTGGTGTTCGATGCCTACCGGGTGCCCGGCAGCCCCGGCAGCATTGAGCAGTACCACAATATCCATGTGGTCTACACCAAGGAGGCCGAAACGGCAGACATGTTCATCGAGCGGGTCACCCATGAGATCGGCCGGAACCGCCGTGTCCGGGTGGCCACCTCCGACGGCATGGAGCAGATCATCATCCTGGGCCACGGTGCCCTGCGTGTCTCCGCCCGCATGTTCCACGAAGAAGTGCAGAACGTGGAAAAGCAGATCCGCGCCCTGGTGCAGGGGGAAGCGTGATGCTGCAATTTTCCGTTACGACCCACCCGTGAAAAAGCAATGAGAGCAGCCCGCAGGCTGCTCTCGCTGCGATAAAAAATAATTTTTCCGCTGAGAATGCCCAGAGTGAAACGGAGGGCATTTCAAATCATCCGGCCGGAGGTGGAATGATGGCTGTTGAAATTACCGAAGAATTTGTCTGGCAGAATATCCCCCGCCGCCCGCGGGACAGCCATAAGGGCACCTTTGGCAGTGTGCTGGCCGTGGCGGGCAGCGCATTCTACCGGGGCGCTGCACTGCTGGCCGCAGAGGGCGCATTGCGCACCGGGGCGGGCATCGTGACCCTTGCCAGTGTGGAACCGGTGGTGAGCGCCGCCGCAGCCCGCCTGCCGGAGTGCTGCCTGTGCCCCTGCAGGGCAGGGGCCGAGGGCGGTATTTCCCCGGAAAACGTGCCGCTGCTCCGGCGGCAGAAAGCAACCGTTCTGCTGCTTGGCCCCGGCCTTGGCGGCACCGCTCAGAGTGCGGCCCGCGCCGCCGAGACCCAGGCCCTTGTGCAGCAGCTTTTGCCCGGTTTTGCGGGCAGTGCCGTGCTGGACGCCGACGGCCTGAACGCCGCAGCCCAGCTGCTGGCAGAAGGGGGAGCTTTCCCACACCCGGCGGGGGAGCTGATCGTCACGCCCCACCCCGGCGAGATGGCCCGGCTCACCGGCCTGTCGGCGGCGCAGATCAACGCGGACCGGGAGGGCACGGCCCAGCGGTATGCGCAGGCGTGGAACGCCGTGGTGGTGCTCAAAGGCGCCCGCACGGTGGTAGCGGCCCCGGACGGCCGGGTGCGCGTGAACCCCACCGGCAATCCCGGCCTTTCCCGTGGCGGCAGCGGGGACGTGCTGGCGGGCATGACCGCCGCCCTGCTGGCCTGCCGCCTGCCCGCCTATGAGGCTGCCGCCTGTGCGGTGTACCTGCATGGTGCCGCCGCCGACCGTGCCGCCGCCGTCCACGGCGAATACGGCATGCTGCCCCATGATATCCTGCCGGAACTTGGCAGGATGTTTGCGGAACATCAGCGATAAAAAAGCCTCCCCACTGTGGTGGGGAGGCTTTTGTGCCCTTAATCCTGCTCCAGCTCCAGCAGATACTCCTTTACTTCCAGCCCGTAGGCGTAGCCGGTGAGGGAGCCGTTGGCACCCACTACCCGGTGGCAGGGCTGGATGATGGCAATGGGGTTGCAGTGGCAGGCCCCGCCCACGGCGCGGGCGGCCTTTGGTTTGCCGAGGGCCGCGGCCAGCTGACCGTAGGTGCGCACCTCGCCGTAGGGAATCTTGTTCATCTCGGCCCAGACCGCTTTCTGGAAGACGGTGCCTTTGGGGGCCAGCGGCAGGTCGAACTCCCGCCGTGCCCCGGCAAAGTATTCGTTGAGCTGCTCTTCGGTTTCCTGCAGCAGGGGCGTCTCGCAGACTTTGCGGGGCAGCGGCTCCAGGTCCGGCACGCCGTCCGGACACAGCTGTACCCCGCACAGGGCGTCGTCCTCTTCCTCCAGCCGCAGGGTGCCCAGCATGCTGTTGATGTACCAGACGTTCAAAAAACCAACGCTTCCTTTCTGGCCAGAATGTGCTATACTGATGGTATCTTAACACAAAATCAGCCATGAGGAAAGGGGCGTTTGCGTTTATGGTACAGGCATTGGAAGAGATTCTGGCAAAGAGCAGCCGCATCGTCTTTTTTGGCGGGGCGGGAGTGTCCACCGAGAGCGGCATCCCGGATTTCCGCAGTGTGGATGGGTTGTATCACCAGAAATACGACTACCCGCCGGAGACCATTCTCAGCCACACCTTCTGGGAACAGAACCCGGAAGAGTTCTACCGGTTTTACCGCGATAAGCTCATTGTAAAGGGAGCCAAGCCCAACGCCGCACACCTGCGTCTGGCAAAGCTGGAAAAGCAGGGCAAGCTGAAGGCCGTGGTCACCCAGAACATTGACGGGCTGCATCAGGCCGCGGGCAGCAAGACCGTGTACGAGCTGCACGGCAGCACCCTGCGCAACTACTGCACCCGCTGCGGGGCTTTTTATGATGTGGACTACATCGCCAACAGTACCGGGGTGCCCCGCTGCGAAAAATGCGGCGGCATCGTCAAGCCGGATGTGGTGCTGTATGAGGAGGGCTTGGACGAGGAAGTGCTGTCCGGCGCGGTGAACGCCATCCGCCACGCGGACACCCTCATCATCGGCGGCACCAGTCTGGTGGTGTACCCGGCGGCCGGGCTCATCCGGTATTTCCGGGGCGACCATCTGGTGGTGATCAACATGCAGCCCACCGGGGCCGACGCCCAGGCAGACCTGTGCATTGCCAAGCCCATCGGGCAGGTCCTGAGTGAGGACGTCGTGCTGGAATAAGGCAGCGCGGTTTCGAGCCGGTTCGCACCCGCTTTTCGGTATGCTGAGAGCATTCCAGAAAAGAATGGGGGACCCAAAATGATCCAGGTTTGTGACCCGCCGCGGGTGCGGCCGGTGCGGCGGTTTTCCGCCGAGGAATTCTGTTTTCTGCTCCGGGGCGAGGCAGGCAGTCTTTACCGCCCCCGCAGCGAGGTGCTGCGGATGCTTACCGTAGGCGAGGCGTGCGGCGTGTGCGATGCCGCCGGGGCTCCGGCCGGGGCGGTGCTGCTCCAACCGCTGAACGCTGACACCGCCCTTGCCGCGGCCCTGCGGGCCTGGGCAGGCTGGCGCGGTGTGGAGGGCGGGCAGTTCCTCACGCCGCCGGTGCTGCATCAGCCCGATGCTGCCGAACCGCTGCTCCGGGCGGCCTTTGCCCGGGCGGAGCGCCTTGCCCGGGGCGGGCGGGTGCTGGCGGTGCTGGAATGCACCGCGCAGTCCGACGCTCTGCTGCCGTTGTACATCCGGCAGGGGCTGGCGCTGCGGGCCCTGCGCCCGCTGAACAGTCTGGCACCCTGCTTTGTGCTGGCCGCCGGGTGTGCGGCCCGGGACCCGGTGCCGGTGTGGGTGCCGCTGCAGGACCGTGCCCGGCTGGCCCGTCTGCTGGCAAGCGGGTATGCGGCACTGGACAGCCGACAGACCGCCGGGCAGGAGACCTTGCTGGCCATGTACCCGGCATAACAACAAGAGTGTGAAAAAGAGAGGAAGAACCATGAAAGCAGTCATTTTGGAAAGCTATGTGATGGAGCCGGGCGACCTGGACTGGTCCGGTGTGAAGGCGCTGGTGCCCGACACCGTGAGCTATGTGCGCACCGCCTATGAGGAGATCGCGCCCCGCATCGGGGACGCCGATCTGGTGCTGTTGAACAAGTGCCGCATCGACGAAAACATTCTGGCCCAGTGCCCCAACCTGAAATGGGTGGGCATCATCGCCACAGGCACCGACAATCTGGACCTGGAAGCCTGCCGCCGCCATGGCGTGGCCGTGGCCAACGTGCCGGGCTATTCTACCTACAGTGTGGCGCAGATGACCTTCAGTCTGCTGCTGGCCATCTGCCAGTGCGCTGAGCGCTACAACCGCGCCATGAAAGCGGGTCATTGGCAGTTGGACATCCCGACGGAATATGGCCTGCTGCCCCAGATGGAGCTGCTGGACAAAACCTTTGGCGTGTACGGCTACGGCAGCATCGGCCGCCAGACGGCCCGCATCGCCCGCGCCTTTGGCATGAAGGTGCTGGTGTGCACCCGCACCGTGCGCCCGGAGTACGCAGAGGACGGGGTGGAGTTCGTGGACGTTGACACCCTGCTGGCCCGCAGCGATGTGCTCAGCCTGCATTGTCCGGCCACGCCCGCTACCCGGGGGCTCATCAATGCCGGGGCACTGGCCAAGGCAAAGCCCGGCATGATCCTGCTGAACACCGCCCGCGGTGCGCTGGTGGACGAGGAAGCCGTGGCCGATGCCCTGCAGAGCGGGCAGCTGGCCTATTATGGGGCCGATGCCTTTGGCACCGAGCCGCTCCCGCAGGACAGCCGCCTGCGCAGTCTGCCCAATGCCATCCTCACGCCGCACATCGCATGGACCACCAAAGAGGCCCTGCAGCGGCTGATGGACATCACCACCCGCAACCTGCGCACCTGGCTGGAGGGCAGCGGGGAGCACATTGTGAACGGCTGAATTTTATCCCGAAAAATGAGAAGCCCGGAGGCGTCTGATGCTTCCGGGCTTCTTTGCGCAAAAAATCAGTCGATGGTGGTCTTGGTACGACCCACGCCCAGCACGGCGGTGCTGATCTTTTTCCAGCTGTTGCAGCCGCACACCCCGTCCACCGAGAGACTGGTGCGCCGCTGGTAACCGCGCAGGGCTTCCTCGGTGCGGGCACCGAATACGCCGTCGATGCGGCTGCCGGTCTGGTAGCCCAGGGTGGAAAGAGCGTCCTGCAGGATCATCACATAGCAGCCCCGGCTGCCCCGCCGCAGGGTGGGGTAGCCTGCCGTGGTGCCGCTGCAGGCGGGGGTGCCGTAGCGGCGGTCCATGTGCACCCAGGTGGGGGTCTGGCTCAAAGGCTCCACATAGCCCCAGGCCCCGGTGTTCCGGGCCGCGTTGTAAATGGCGGTGCGCTTGGTCTGGGTCAGGCTCTGGCCCACGTCGAGTGCCACGCCTGCATAGTGCTGGCTGCGGGTGCCGTGGCCGCCCTCCCAGATGCGCCGGAAAGCATACCCCACCGGGATGCTCTTGCCGTATTTGCGGCGGGTCAGGTTCCAGGCTTCCATAGCGGCAATGGTGGTCCACAGGGTGGGACTGGCCGATTTGCCCCGGAACTCCCGCACCCGCAGGGTGGTGCCGGTGCTGTAGGGCATGGGGTCGTTCTCGTTGAGGTTGGCGTAGGTGTACACCTTGTTTTCGTAGGCGTCGTAGATCAGAAGCCGTGCCATGGCTCACTCCTCCTTGTCGCAATTGCAGCTCTGGGCCTGCAGGGCGGCCCAGGTCTCGCGGTTCACGATGCCGGTCACCAGCAGCCCCGCCTGCTGCTGGACGGCCCGCACGGCAGCGGCGTCTGCCGCGCCAAAGCGGTTATTGTCGGCCACATAGTCCTCACCGCAGGAAAGCTGTGCCCGGCGGTTGAGCCAGCGCTCCACCTGTCCAACCTCCTGCCCGGCGCTGCCCTCGGCGATGGCGCGCCCCGGGTAAGCGGTGCTGGGTGGGATGTCTCTATCGGGGTTCGGGGCGTGGGCGGCCAGCTGCAAACTCAGCGCTTCTACCGCCGTCCAGGTGTCGGCATCGGCAATGCCGGTCTGCTCCAGCCCAAGCAGTTGCTGGGCGCTGCGGGTGGCGGCGGCTGTCTCGTCGGTGTACTGGTCGGAGAGGGGCGGGTTTTCCACGCTGTCAAAGTAGTAGGCAATGCGCTGCAGCAGAAGGGCGTAGTACAGCACGGCACTGCCGCTGCTGCCCACGGTGAGCGGGGTGCCGGGGTAGGGCAGACGCTTCAGCGTGACCACCGGCCCGGAACTGCGCAGCTGGCTGGCGCGGCCATAGAGGGAATTCCATGTGGTGCGCCCTACCACGCCGTCCACGGTAAGCCCCGCAAACCGCTGGTACGCCCGCACCGCGCGCTCAGTATCCGCGCCAAATTTGCCGTCAATGCTTACCGGCGGGATGCTGCTCTCGTAGGCGCTCATGAGGTAGAGGTAAAATTGCAGCTCCCGCACCGCTGTGCCGGAAGAGCCGGTGCGCAGCACACCCGGGTACTCGCCGGGGCGCAGGGAAGAGGAAAGCAGCCGGTTGGCGATATCGTTGTACACCTCGTACAGCTTTTGCCATGTGGTGCGCCCCACTACCCCGTCTGCCGTCAGCCCGAAGTACCGCTGGAACCGCTGCACAGCCGCTGCCGTGCCAGCGCCGAATTTCCCGTCCACCGTCACGTTGGCAAGGCTGGTGTACACGGTGCGGGCGATCTTGAGCCAGAACTGTACCAGCCGCACGTTCTGGCCGCTGGAACCCTCCCGCAGGGCGGTGCCGGGGTAGGCGTTGGGGGTGCCGTTGTCGGACTGGATGCTGCGGAACTGGTCGTATACCTCGGTCCAGGTGGTACGGCCCACCACGCCGTCCACGGTCAGGCCGTATTTGCGCTGGAAGGCGCGCACCGCATTGGCGGTGCCGCTGCCGAACACGCCATCCACTGTCACCGAGGGGATGGCGCTTTCGTACTGCGCCAGGGTGTTCAGCCAGAATTGCAGCTGCTCCACGGCGCTGCCGGTGGAGCCGGTGCGCAGGGTGGTGCCGCCCCAAGTGCCGTCCGAGAGGGTGCCGCTGGAAGTCTCGCCCTCGCTGGTCAGCTCGGCCAGATCCTTGACCGACACATAGATATAGCTGATCTTATACCAGGTCTGGCGGCCCACCACGCCGTCGGCGGTCAGATTGAACTGCTTCTGGAACGCCCGCACCGTGGCGGCCATCCGGCTGCCGAATACCCCGTCCACAGTCAGTTTGCCAAGGAAGGGGTAATCCTTGGTGATGCGGTTCAGCTGCCGCTGCAGGGTGAACACCGCCGTGCCGCTGTCTCCCTGCCGGAGGGGCGAACCAGGGTAGCTCTGGGGGATGGACTGGATGTTGCTGGTACGCACGATCTCGATATCGCTGCCGTAGTAGTAGCGCAGGATCTGTAAAGCGCTGCGCCCGTTGTTGGCCAGCGTCACCGTGCCCCACTGCTTGAGCCCCGGGCAGGTGACCGACTTGCCGTCGCAGTATTCGGAGTAATAGGGGTTCACGGTGCCGCGCTTGCGCAGATAGGTGTTGAAAATGTCATCGGTGATGCGCACCATCACCTCGAACACGGTGCGGCCGTGGACGTAATACTGGTCGTAGCTGGTGGAGTTGGTGATGTTGAAGGTGTAGCCCTTGCTGGGGTACCATTCGGTGTAGATGCGGTTCAGCGCCAGCGAGATCTGGCAGTGGATGTTGGCCCGCAGGGCCTGCTCCGGCCACGGGGAGCAAAATAACCCAACTGGCCAGAGCTGCCTGCCCGGACTGCCGCAAGGCACGGAGCGAGATGCAGGAACTGGTCCGGGCGGCTTCCTCGACTGGCGCAAAGAAATCGGATACGCGCTGCTTTTATGGATCAATATATGAAATTTTATTGAAAATCCCTCATGGCGGTGGTAATATAATCCTATATCTCTGTCGTGCTGTACCTATGCCTTTTTGCGGTATTCGGGAGTGCAGAACGGCAGCTGCCCAAGAGTTGTGAGGAGAACGATTTGATGAACAAAAGAACATTACACCGCATGTTTTCCGTGCTTATGGCACTGGTGATGGCGGTCTCCCTGCTGACCGGATGCGGAACAAAAAGCGCAGAACAGGTACAGAAGCAGGAGGATGCCCAGACCATTCAAGTGTATCTGTGGACCACCGGCCTGTACGAAAACTATGCGCCCTATATCCAGGCGCAGCTGCCGGATGTGAATATCGAGTTCATCGTCGGCAACAACGATCTGGATTTTTACAAGTTTTTGCAGCAGAACGGCGGTCTGCCGGATATCATCACCTGCTGCCGGTTCTCGCTGCACGATGCTGCTCCCCTGAAGGACAGCCTGATGAATCTTGCCTTAACCAATGAGGCAGGTGCTGTGTACAACACCTACCTCAACAGCTTCAAAAACGAGGATGGCAGCGTGAACTGGCTGCCGGTATGTGCCGACGCACACGGCTTTGTGGTCAATCGCAGCCTTTTTGAGCAGTACGATATCCCCCTGCCCACCGATTACGAGAGCTTCGTTTCGGCCTGTCAGGCGTTTGAGAAGGCAGGCATCCGGGGCTTTACCGCCGATTATGCCTACGACTACACCTGCATGGAAACGCTGCAGGGACTTTCCGCTGCCGAGCTTACCACGACCGAAGGGCGCAAGTGGCGCACCGCTTACAGCGACCCCGCCAGCACCGCACGGGTCGGTCTGGACAATGCCGTGTGGCCGGGGGCGTTTGAGCGGATGGCGCAGTTCATTCAGGATACTCATCTCACAGCAGACGACCTTGCGCAGACTTACGATGACGTGATGGACCTGTTCCGGAACGGGGAGGTTGCCATGTACTTTGGCAGCTCTGCCGGGGTCAAGAAGTTTCAGGACGAGGGCATCGACACGACTTTTTTGCCCTTCTTCAGCCAGAACGGCGAAAAGTGGATCATGACCACCCCGTATTTCCAGGTTGCGTTGAACCGTGAATTGGAGCAGGACACCGCGCGTCGCAGTAATGCCATGAAGGTGCTGAACGTCATGCTCTCCGAGGAGGCGCAGAACCGCATCGTTGCGGACGGGCAGGACGTGCTGAGCTACAGCCAGAACGTCCCCCTGCGCTTGACTGATTATATGAAGGATGTGCGCAGCGTGGTGGAAGAAAACCACATGTATATCCGCATCGCATCCAACGATTTCTTTGCCATTTCCAAGGATGTGGTCTCCGAAATGATCGCAGGCGAGTACACGGCAAAACAGGCGTATCAGGCGTTCAATGCGCAGCTTCTTGCCGAAGAAGCACCCGCCGCGGACGAGATCGTGCTGACCTCCGGGAAGAGCTATTCCAACGTATTCCACGCAAACGGCGGCAGCGCCGCCTTCTCCGTTATGGCAAACACGCTGCGCGGCGTTTACGGCACGGATGTGCTGCTTGCCACTGCAAACAGCTTTACCGGCAGTGTGCTGCAGGCAGATTATAACAAGAAAATGGCCGCTTCCATGATCATGCCCAACGGTCTGATGTCCCGCCAGCGCACCATGACCGGCGCAGAGCTGAAGGAAACCGTCCGCGCCTTTGTGGAAGGCTGGGAGGGCGGCTTTGTGCCCTTCAACCGTGGTTCTCTGCCGGTGGTCAGCGGCATTGCCTTGGAGGTAAAAGAAGAAAACGGCAGCTATACCCTGACCGGCATCACCCGCAACGGGCAGCCGCTGCGGGATGACGATACCGTTACCGTGACCTGTCTGGCAACGGAAAAGCAGATGGCAGCGCTGCCTGCGAGCGAAAGCGGAACGTCTGCGGGCGAAGATACATGGGTGAAAAACACATGGCGCGATCATGTTTCCGGCGGCGACGCCGCGCTTGCAGAGCCGGAAAACTACATAACGTTGAGGTGAGCGGAATGGCAGACGAAAAGCGTAAGCCCAAACGGAACTGCCATTTCCGGCAAAGGTGGCTGTCTGCCGCTGCCGCGATCCTTCTTCTGGTTTTGCTGGCAGTCGGTTTTGGCGTCCGGTACATCTCGTTTGTGTCCCAGACCATCTATCAGGAAAGCACCACACATCTGGAAGAAGTGCTGCATAAATCCAACAATATGCTGAAGGAGATGGTGCGCAAAAACCTGACCTACCTGCATCTGTACAACGGCTTTCTGGCAAGCACCTCGGATGAGGCAGAGATCCAGGCGTATATCGAGGCGGCGCAGCAGGACACCGGCTTTGTCGGCTTTTACTTTCTTTCCTACGACGGCAACTATATGACGGTGACCGGGGAAACGGGCTACCTTGGCTTGCAGGCGAATCTGGACGAAAAGCTCTCTAAGGGCGAGGATATCGTTATGAATGCGGCGCTGCCCGGCAAGCCGCAGATGCTGGTGTTTGCCAGCCCCAAAACGCAGGGCAGCTACCGGGGCTTTGCCTATGATGCCATTGCCATCGCCTACTACAATGATGCGGTGCTGAAATTGCTGGACAACTCTGCCTTTGAGGGCAATGCCAGCAACTATGTCATCTACCCGGACGGCCGGGTGATCATCGACAATTCCGTAAACCGCAAGGAAACGGTCTACAACTTCATTGCGATGCTGCGCGAGCATTCCGACCTTTCTGAGAAACAGATCCTTGCTCTTTCGGATGCCTTTGCGCAGGGCAGCAGCGGAAACATGAGGGTGACGCTGGGCGGCATCAGCTATTATCTGGTCTACGAGGGCACGGCGGTCCAGAACTGGACGATGCTGGGGCTTGTGCCGGTCAGGGTCGTCAATGCCGGTCTGGATAAGCTGTGGTTCCATACCATACAGATTGTGGCGGGCATCACTGTAGGCATGGCCGTGCTGGTCATTCTGATGATCGTGCGCAGGGGCCATGCGAACCTGCGCCGGAAGAATACCGAGATCTCGTACCGGGACGAGCTGTTCAAAAAGCTCTCGCTGAACGTGGACGACGTTTTCCTGATGCTGGATGCAGAGACCGCCAAGGTGGATTATGTCAGCCCGAATATCGAGCGGCTGCTGGGCATCCCGTGGAAAGAAGTCCGACAGGATGCCTGTGTTCTGGCAACGCTGCACCCGAAGGACTCCCCGGAACGCGACAAAAACTATCTGGAAGGGCTTCTCAGCGGGCAGCAGCGCGAATGGGATGATGAGTATGCGCATCTGGAAACCGGGGAGCGGCGCTGGTTCCACATCGTTGCCATGGGCAGCGAGGTGGAGGGCAGAACCAAACACATCCTTGTCATGTCCGACCGCACCGCCGACAAACAGGTAAATCAGGCGCTTTCCGATGCCGTTGCTGCCGCCGAGACCGCCAACCGCGCCAAGAGCACCTTCCTTTCCAATATGTCCCACGATATCCGCACCCCCATGAACGCCATTATCGGCTTTACCACGCTGGCGATCAGCAATATCGACGATAAGAATCGGGTGAAGGACTACCTTTCCAAGACCCTTGCATCCAGCAACCATCTGCTCTCCCTCATCAACGATGTGCTGGATATGAGCCGCATTGAAAGCGGAAAGATCCATCTGGAGGAAGTGGAGGTCAACCTTTCGGATGTGCTGCACGATCTGAAAACCATCGTCAGCGGGCAAATTTATGCAAAGCAGCTGGAGTTCTACATGGATGCAATGGATGTGACCGACGAGGATGTCTATTGCGACAAGACCCGGCTGAACCAGATCTTGCTGAACCTGCTGTCCAACGCCATCAAGTTTACCCCGGCGGGCGGCACGGTCTCGGTGCGGGTGCGGCAGCTTGCCGGTAAGGTGCGCGGCTGCGGGCAGTATGAGTTCCGCATCAAGGACAACGGCATTGGTATGAGCCAGGAGTTCGCGCAAAAGATCTTTGAACCCTTCGAGCGGGAGCGCACCTCCACGGTAAGCCGGATACAGGGTACCGGCCTTGGCATGGCCATTACCAAAAATATCGTGGATATGATGGGCGGCACCATCAAGGTGCAGACAGCGCAGGGCAAGGGCAGCGAGTTTATCATCTGCCTGCCCATGCGCACACAGGCAGAGCACCGTCCGGTGGAAAAGATCACCGAGCTGGAGGGTCTGAAGGCGCTGGTGGTGGATGACGACTTCAACACCTGCGACAGCGTGACAAAGATGCTGGTCAAGGTGGGGATGCGCGCCGAGTGGACCCTTTCCGGCAAGGAGGCGGTGCTGCGCGCGCGGCAGTCCATTGAGATGAGCGATGTCTACCACGCCTATATCATCGACTGGCGTCTGCCGGACATGAACGGCATTGAGGTCACCCGCCAGATCCGCAGCCTGCACGATGATACACCTATTATTATCCTGACCGCCTACGACTGGTCGGATATTGAGGTGGAGGCAAAGGCAGCCGGTGTGACCGCCTTCTGCTCCAAGCCTATGTTCATGTCCGACCTGCGCGAGACCCTGATGAGCGCCCTCGGGCAGAACCAGACAGATGCGGCGCAGGAGCTTTTGCCCCAAAAGAATGCCGACTTCAAGGGCAGGCATATCCTGCTGGTGGAGGACAACGAGCTGAACCGCGAGATCGCGCAGGAAATTCTGCGCGAGTACGGCTTCCGGGTCGATACGGCAGAAAACGGTGCAGTGGCGGTGGAAAAGGTCTGCACGGCAGCGCCGGGCAGCTATGATTTGGTGCTGATGGATGTGCAGATGCCGGTGATGGATGGCTATACTGCCACCCGGAAGATCCGTGCACTGGACGACCCGGCTCGGGCAAAGATCCCGATCCTTGCCATGACCGCCAACGCATTCGACGAGGATCGCTGCAACGCGCTGGAAAGCGGCATGAATGGCTTTTTGTCCAAACCCATCGTGATCAGCGACCTGGTGCAGGAGCTGCACAAGATCCTGTGAACCAGACGCCTGTCATGCAAAATAAAGAAAGCACCCGCAGCATTCGCTTCCTGAGGTCAAGAGCCTCTGCGAAGCCTGCTGCGGGTGCTTTTGCTTTTGTCGGATGGTGTTATGATTTCAGTACATCTGCAAGAACCTGCAGCAGGTGCGGAATATCCAACGGCTTTGCAATGTGGCCGTCCATCCCGGCCTTCAATGCACTCTGGCGGTCTTCTTCAAAGGCATTTGCTGTCATTGCAAAAATGGGAATGCCTGCCTTTGCAGCATCCGGCAGGGCACGGATCTGCCGTGTTGCCTCGTAGCCGTCCATCTTGGGCATCTGGATATCCATTAAAATCAGGTCGTACTGCCAGGGGGCCGCCTGCTTCATCTTCCGGACGGCGATCTCGCCATCCTCAGCAGTGTCCACCGCAAAGCCCGCTTCCTTCAGGATCTCCTGCGCAAGCTCACGGTTCAAGGCATTGTCCTCCACCAGCAAAAGTTTCTTTCCCTTGAAACCGGAGGCATTTGGCTGCGATGGTTCGTGGATAGGCTCTGCACCAAACGGTTCTGCCAGCACTCTGCGCAATTGGGAAAGGAATAGCGGCTTTTCGCAGAAAGCGGTCACGCCGGCAGCGCGGGCTTCCTCTTCGATATCTGCCCAGTCGTAGGCCGTCAGGATGATGATGGGACAGCTTTTCCCAATCACCTTGCGGATCTGCCGCACGACCTCGATGCCGTTCATATCGGGGATCAGCCAGTCGATGATGTAGACGCTGAATTCATCGCCCTGTTCCATGGCGTACCGTGTGCGGATCACCGCTTCCCGGCCAGAGATCGTCCACTCCGGCCGCATCCCGATCTTAGACAGCATGGTGCTGACACTCAGGCAGGTGTCGGTATCGTCATCCGCTACCAATGCGCGCAGCCCTTCCAGCTGCGGGATCTGCTTGGGCTCCACCCTTTGTCCGCTGAGTGCGAAACAGAGATCTACGATGAATTCGCTGCCCTTGCCCGGCTCGCTCTCAATGGCAATGGTGCCGCCCATCAAGTCCACAATGTTCTTGGTGATGGACATGCCCAGGCCGGTGCCCTGAATGCCGCTGACAGTGGAGCTTTCCTCTCGGCTGAACGCCTCAAAGATGTGTTTCTGGAACTCTTTGCTCATACCAATGCCATTGTCCTTGATGCGGAACTCATAGCAGCCACGGCCCTTGGGCGCACCGTTCTTCTGGGCAATGCGGATGCTGATCATGCCGCCTGTGGGAGTGAACTTGATGGCGTTGGACAAAATGTTCAGCAAGATCTGGTTCAGCCGCAGCGGGTCGGTGATGATGTCCTCATTTTCCACATCTATGGTATCGATGAAAAGCGACAGCCGCTTTGCCGAAACATTGGGTTGAATGATGGAGCGCACATCGTGGACGAGGTCCGGCAGATGCACCGCTTTTTCTTCGATTTTTACTTTTCCGCTCTCGATGCGGCTCATATCCAGCACATCATTGATGAGGGAAAGCAGATGCTGGCTGGAGGTCGAGATCTTTTTCAGGTAGTCCAGTACCTGTTCTTTATTATCAATATGGGTCGCAGCCAGCGAGGTGAAGCCAATGATGGCGTTCATGGGAGTACGGATATCGTGGCTCATGTTGAACAGGAACTCCCGCTTGGCGCGGTTTGCCGCCCCTTCGTGCTGGAGTGCGATCTCCAGTTTGCGATTCTGTTCCTCCAGCTGAGCCTGATACTTCCTCTCCTGTTCTTTTTTCTGCTGCTCCATCTCCTGCACGGAGCGTCTGCGCAGCACCTGAAGGATCATTACAAGCAGGATATAACTGACCAGTGCCATCAGAATCAATGGAATGGATTCACGGAAGACCGATTTTTCGTCTGTATACGCATAGAGATCAAAAGATCTTCCATGGCAGTACATTCCAAAATAGCAGCCGGAGCCGTTCCAATCGTGGGTATGGGTCAGCGTTTCGGCGGTCCCGGTTTTGCGGATCCCCTGCACCAGCGGACTGTCCGCAGCACCCTGCCCGATCAGCTCCGGGCGGTTAGAGGCAATGACCTGATCGTTCTGCACGATGAACAATGTGCCGCTGGTCTCAGCTGAGTAGCCGTCCAGTACGCTCTGGATGGACAGAGCTGTTCCCTCTACGAATTTTGCCGGAGTATAACGGTAGGCAAGCAGGATCACATCGTTGTCTTCTGCCCGATATGCCGCAACATCCACGGCAGACCCATCTTCCAGCAGGACCCGCTTCAGGTAGGTCTTTTGCAGGTAAGAGAAAACGTCCAGAACGGTATCATTTTTGAGCTGTTCTCCAAACCGGGCATAGCCGATGCCGTTCGTTGTGGATTCGCACAGGAGCGTACCGTCCGGGGCCAGAACCGAGATCCCTGTGAGCCAAAGCGTCTCCACCTGCTTGTTCAAGCACTGCGGATCGGAAAAATCGAGCGCAGGGTCCTTTGCCAGCTGATGCACCGCTACCGCTGTGCGGCGGAGCGCTTTGGCAACAACGGTATCATTGTACTTTTCAAAGCTGGTGGACTGCGATTTGACAAAATCAAGAGTCTGGCAGAAACGTTCCTCTGTTGCGCGCAGTGCTCGCCAACTCGAGAAAAAAACGATGCCGACCATAAAAAGCACGCCGATGATCAGATGGATTCCCCATCTCCATGTATCCGGAAGGATTCTGTTTTTATGTGTCAATGGTGTCTACCTCCAGATACTGCGAAGCATGCTCAAGATATCGGCCAAGGATCTGCTCCAGTGTGCCGTCTGTGCGCATCTGCGCAAGAACAGCGTTTAGCTGGCTGTCCAGCCCACGGCTGTCATTTTTTGCAAAGGCGATGCCCAGGCCGGTGACCAGCAGCGGTTCTTCGAGGATGCGGAACTCCACAAAATTGTCCTTCATGTATTGCAGGATGGCCGTTTCATGGGCAGCGATGGCATCCACGTAGCCGCAGGCCAGCATCGCATACTGCACGCTGCGGTCTTCGGTGCTGAACACATCGACCGCTTGCGGGATGCGCGGATCAGAGCCGCTGAGGAAGATCTCCTCCGGCTTGCCGGTGCTCTGCACGGCGACGGTCTTTCCGGCAAGGTCGCCGAGTGTCCGGATGCTGCTGTCGGCATCCACTGCAACCACCTGACGACTCACCATGTAGGGCCCCGCCCAGCGGTATATCTCCTCGCGCCCATCCATGGAAAAGCAGCCCCAGATACAGTCGATGGTGCCGCTTTCCACCAGATTTGTTTTTTGCTCCCAATCGATCGGTTCAAACCGGGCAGCATACCCCATGCGGCGGAATGCTTCGGTGGCGATCTCCACGTCGATCCCGGCGGGAATGCCGTCATTGTTCAGATAAATATAGGGCGGATAGGTATCGCTTCCCACAAGGATCTGTGGAAGATCACTGTCCGTTGCGTCCGTTCCGCCGCAGGAAGTCAGACTGCCAACGGCAGCAGATGCCGCCAGCAGCGTGCAGCCGTGCAGAAATGCGCGGCGTGAGATTCTGTGTTTCATTCAGACTTTTCGTTCTCCTGTCTCTATTGCTTCCGCTGCTCAGTTGTGCTGCTGTAATTCTTCTTTCAGGTCGGCCTGGATATCCGTCAGACATTGCAGCAGCAGCGGGTTGAACGCTCCACACTCGCCGTTCAGGATCATCTGCATAGCTTTTTCGTGGGAGAAGGATTTTTTATAGCAGCGCTCGCTGGTCAGTGCATCATACACATCTGCCAGCGAGACCAGTTGTGCACTGATGGGGATCTCATCGCCCTTCAGTCCATCCGGGTAGCCGCGCCCATCCCAGCGTTCGTGGTGCCAGCGGGCGATCTCATAGGCGGTTTGCAGCAAAGGCTGCTCGCCCAAATTATCCAGATTTTGCAGCATCTCGGCTCCCAGCAGGCTGTGGGTCTTGATGACTTCAAATTCCTCCGGGGTCAGTTTGCCGGGCTTGTTGAGGATCTTGTCGGCAATGCCGATCTTGCCGATGTCGTGCAGGGCAGAGGCCAGCGGGATCAAATCCTGCTGTTCGGCGGAGATCGAGTACTTGTCGCTGACCTCCAATAGATAGTGGAGCAGCGTTTCTGTGATGATACGGATGTGCCGCACATGGAGACCGCTTTCACCGTTGCGGAATTCTACGATATGACTCAGAACACCCACCAGCATATCCGTATTGTTTTCACGGGCACGGATCTGGTCAGAAACCATCTGCACCAGCCGCCGCTGCTTGGCGTACAGCTTGATGGTATTGGTCGCGCGGCGGTACACGATGCGCGCATCAAAGGGGCGATTGACATAATCACTTGCACCCAGTTCGTAGGAACGCCGGATCGCCGCATCAGAGTCCTCGCTGGAGATCATAATGACCGGGGTATCCTCGATGGTGTGGTTGGCATTCATGGCTTTCAGCACTTCAAATCCGTCCATAACGGGCATATTGATGTCCAGCAGAACCAGTGCAATGTTTCCGGCTTCCTCCTGCAATTTTTCAATGCATTCTTTTCCGTTTTCTGCTTCCAGAACGTGGTAACGATCTCCTAAAATCTCTGCCAGCATCATGCGGTTCATTTTAGAGTCGTCCACAAGCAGGACCCGGGATTTTTCCTGCAAAAGCGTTTCCGGTGCGGCTAGGCTGCGCCCCGGAATCTCCACCATGACGGCATTCTTGCGGCACTTTGCCTGATACATCAGCCAATCTGCACGGCGAACAATGTTTTCCATGGGGTCGGCAATGGCCTGTATCGTTCCGCCGATGCTCAGCGAGATGCGGAAATGCGAATAGCCGGGTACAGATGCCATCTGTGCGGCCGTGTGGATCTGTTCCAGTTTGGTCTGCAAAAAATCTCCCGGAATGCCGGGTAAGACCAGCAGAAACTCGTCTCCTCCGTAACGGATGAGCAGATCCGACTCCCGGGTACAGGATTGAATGGCTTTTGTCGCCGTTTTCAGTGCCATATCTCCTGCGTAATGCCCGTATGCATCGTTGCATATCTTGAAATCATCCACATCCAGCAATGCGATTCCTGCCGGGCCGATGGACTTACGGACAACTTCTTCGTAATAGCGGCGGTTGTAAGCACCTGTCAGAGAATCTCGATAAAGTTCTTCTTTGAATGCCCGTTCCTGTGTGGCATGCAGCTGGTTTGTTTCGTCCAGCTGTGCTTTCTGATTTTTGATCAACTGTTTCAGCGTTTGCTCCGCTACAGTAAGAGCGGCTTCCTGTTGATGCAGTTTTTCCAACAGCCGCTGCTCGCGCTCCTGGTAGTAGTGTTCCACTTCGGAAAGTGTCGTTGGATGATCGTTCAAGTTCTGACCTTCTTCCATATCATGCGTGTTTTAACTGTCTGCGAAAGCGTGATGTGCCGCTATTTATTTTCGGGGGGGGGGTAACGCGGAAGCGCTTCACCGTCTGCTCCAGAGCGCTGATGTCCACGGGCTTGGACAGATGCTCGTCCATACCGGCCTCCTTGCTCTTCTGCATATCCTCAAGGAAGGCGTTGGCGGTCATGGCAAGGATGGGAATGGTGCGTCCCAGCGGGTTTTCGCCATTGCGGATGCGGCGGGTGGCCTCCAAGCCGTCCATCACCGGCATCTGTACGTCCATCAGGATCATGTCGTACTCGCCGGGTCTTACGCTGGCAAAGGCATCCACGATCTCCTGACCGTTGGAGCAGATGGTGCAGCTTGCGCCCTTGGTCTCCAGCAGCATCTGCAAAATTTCGGCGTTGAGGGCGTTATCCTCGGCGCAGAGGAACTTCATCCCGGACAGGGGAGAAACGGCGTCATCTTCCTCCGGGAGCGCCTGCGCCTTTTGTGCCGTGTCTGCCTCGATATCAATCGGCAATTCCAGCACCACTTCAAAGCGGGTACCCTTTCCGGTGGCGCTTTCCACACTGATGGAACCGCCCATCAGGTCTACGATGCTCCTGGTGATGGCCATGCCAAGACCGGTGCCCTGCACCTTGTTGATGCCGGATTTTTCCTCCCGGGTAAAGGGGTCAAAAAGGGTCTTTTGAAAGTCCTCGCTCATGCCGATGCCGTCATCCTGCACCACAAAGCGGTATTTGGCGTAATGCTCGGTATGGGTAAGCTCCTCTACCTCCAGCCGGATGTGCCCACCGGTGGGCGTGTACTTGACCGCATTGGAGAGGATGTTCATCAGCACCTGATTCAGGCGGTTGGGGTCGGCCAGCACGTTTTCGTGCTGCACAAGGGTGTTTACCGTAAAGGTCTGGCGGCGCTGGTTTGCCTGCTGGCGAATAACGCTATCCAGCTGGCTGATCTGCTGGGGCAGGTTCATCTTTTCCACGTTCAGGGTGACCTTGCCGCTCTCAATGCGGCTCATGTCCAGAATATCGTTGATGATGCCCAGCAGCAGCCTGCCGGAGGTTTCCAGCTTGGCAAGATGCTCGGCCAGTTTTTCCGGCTGGTGCAGCTCGTTTTTCATCAGGGTGGTAATACCGATGATGGCGTTCATGGGGGTGCGGATGTCGTGGCTCATGTTGGAAAGGAAGTCCGTCTTGGCCTTGCTGGCCTTTTCGGCTACTTCCAGTGCGGCTTCCACCGCCAGCGTGGTCTGGTGCTCGCCTGTGCGGTCAGACAGATCCACGATGCACTTTTTTGCACCCTGCGCATCATTGATAAAGCCGGTCACATGGATATAGCGCGGCTCGCCGGTCTCTTGATGGATAAACTCCCGATTCCATTCCTGCTGCGTGCCCGGCTCCATCTGCATCAAATCGTCCAGCCGTGATCTGCAATGATAGCCCCCGGCAGAACACAGAACGTGGAAATCCTCCTGCACCGCTTCAGTGGAGATGCCCAGAATGCGCCGGACGTTGGGGCTGATGTATTCCACCTTGCCGGTGCCGGTGTCGATCATCAAAAACACATCGTCCACGTTGCGGGAAAGGCTTGAGAACAGCTCCTCGCGCGCCAGCAGCTGCTGATCCTTTTTCCGCAGCTTATGCCGGTTGCTCTGCACCACCAGCAGCAAAGCGGTAACAGCCAGCATTCCCACGATGCTGCTCATCACGGCCATGGTGGTGTATTGCAGCCGGTTCATATTGGCGTTCACAACGCTTTTGGGAGCAATGCCAAGGATCGTCCAGTTCTGGAAGGCGGCAGAACCATAAACCATGTAATAGCTGACGCCATGGATGGAAAACTCAAGGCTGCCGCTCTTCCCGGCGGCAAAAGCCTTTTGCAGGGCAGTGATCTGTTCTGCCGTAAAACCAGCCGAATTCTTGAGCATGGCAAGGATGTTGTGCACGCCGCGCATATCTTCACTGCTGCTGTCCAGCACCACACGGCCATCCGGCAGCACGGCAAAGGTGCTGCCGTGCCCCTCAAAGGCAGAGATCTTCAGGGAGTCCACCAGATCTTTGTTGTTGTAGGTGACGGCAATGGCCTCGTACGCAAAGCCCTGATAGCTGCCTTTTTCCGTGGGGACTGCAAACACCATGATCTCCGGCTTGTCCGGTACGACCGAGTTTGCCACGATAGGCTGCTGCTCCAGAACCAGCTGCGACAGCATTCGTCCCAGATCGAGATAGCCTTGTTCTCCGTCCAGCGTGATATAGGAGCCATCCCGTGAGACGAAGAAAAAATCTGTAAACTGGTATTCTTCTTTTGCTTGTGCAAGGAAAGAGCGGACATCGGCGTCGCTTTGCGCACGTTCCAGATAAGGTGTCCACATCCGCATGACGCCCCAGTTGAGGGATACCTTATTGTAAAGGGTCTGGTTTGCCTGATGGTAGATCTCCGTAAGGTGTGCAGTGCTTTCCTCGTAGATGATGTGCGACATAAAATCCGTAAAGACAACGCAGCTTGTCAAAATACCGACGCCGAGCAGCAGCACTGCCAAAACTGCGAGGATACGGTTTTTTATCGCAGGCCGCATCTTAGTTTCATTTTTCAAGAGTTTATTCTCCCTGTACAATGGTCAGATACTCGGAGGGGGCGGGGAACTGCTTGCTGACCGCCAGCGAATCCTTCAGGCAGGAGCGGCTTTCTGCCCCTTCAATGGCGTATTCCGTCCGCTTGGCTTTCAGGTTCTCCGGCATGGGGCAGTTGCAGTAGACCTCGTTTTCTATCCACACATCAGTGCCCGCCACAAATACGGTATAGGTGGCGGTATCGTCCAGCGGTGCACCGTTGATGGTAAGCTCCTCCAGATGGAACTTGCCCTGCTCGTATTCGGTCACCTTGTATTCCATGCCGCTGGTCACGGGCATATAATTCCGGTGACGGATGGGGTTTGCACCGTTGTCCTTCACGTTTACCAGCCACTCCATCATCTGCCGCAGCTCTGCACCGGTATATTCACCCTGCGAGACAGCGTAGTTGCCAGCCATCACCCACAAAATCTGCTGCTTGCTGTACTCGCCGCAGTAGATGGAGGTGGACACCAGCGGCGAATAACCGACTGCAATAGACGCATCATAGGTGGCGCGCAGGGCGTTCATCAGCGAGGAAGCCGCAGCGCTGCCGTGGTCGGTCATGTCGATGGAGTATGCGGTATTCTGGGTGAACAGCACCTCGGCTTCGGGATCCGCTCTGGGGGTGACCAGCTGCTCATTGAACGCATCGTATGCGGCCTTGGCATCGTATTCGCCGGTGATCATCTTGTGTCCTACATCTTCCGAAATGCGGAAGATCTCGGTGGAAGCCAGACGCATATACAGATGATTTGCGCTGATGATATCCGCAACCTGTTCCAGAGAAGTGGAGGAGGTAATATTGATCTCCTTGTTATAAGACAGTACAGCAGCACCGCCAGCCATCTTGCTCTGCCCCTCTGCACTGTACACAGCCTCAAGTACCTTCAGCACAGCAGCCAGCTTTGCTTCGTCCTGCGCTACTGTGTTGGAAACTGCTGCCTGACACATGGGGTAGGTCAGCAGCCAGCTATCGTTGGCAGTCTCGCCGAAATAGGGCAGAATCGATGCGTTAAAGCCGTACTGGTCAGGCATTACATCCGCTATGCCTGCGGTGGTGCGGATCATGGCGGTCTGCCGCGCATAGAAAGGCTTGGCAATGGGATTCAACTCCAACCGATCGTCACCGGGCTGCACCCGCACATCCTTGAGGAACTGCTCGTATTTTTCAAAGACCTTCGGCCATACCACATCGTCCAGACCGGTGGAGCCGTCCTCGGTCTCGCTCTCGTAGTTCCTGCGCCATGTGGTGCCCTCCAGGCTCATCAGCTCCGGGATAGCGCTGCCCTGCATGGTTTCCAGACAGGTGTAGTCATACCTCCAGTCTGCCTGATAGCCCTTGATGCCGACAGCCTCAAAGGCATTGATGGCCGCCACGAACTCAGCGTAGTTGGTGGGTAGGGGGATGTTGTACTGAGCAAACAAATCGACATTTGCAGCCGTGCCGTCCACCTCGGCGCACATGGGCAGCCAGCGGATCGCACCGTCCGGCTCCTGATTGTTGTTCAGGTAGCTGGAATAGAAGGTGCCTGCAACCTCGGTCGTGCTCAGGTCCATCAGGTGCTCTGCCAAAGGAGCCGCATCGTTCAGGGAGAAGCGGCGGCAGGTGATGATATCCGGCAGCTGCTCCGCACGGTTCAGCAGATCGCGGTAGTAGTCCATGGTGTTGAAGCCCTGAATGAAGTTGAACTCATACTCCGGGAATTTTTCTTCCAGCCACGGAGTAAGCGCTTTCATCATGGAGCGATCCCACAGATAAAAAGTGATCTGGATCTTGCCGTTCTGGCTGCTGCTCTTGCCGCCCTCGGCCTTACCGCTGCCGCAGGCGGTCAGTGCTGCCGTTGCCGCAGTAATGCCGCAGACCTGCAAAAACGAGCGGCGGGAGATCTTTTTCATCATGCAAATATACCTTCCTCACAGTATCGGAGGGCAGCACTGCGCAGGTGCAGTAGCGCAGTGCTGCCGTAGCGATTCTTACACACCCCATAGGAATCTCCGCGCTCGCGGCCTGTCCGCACTGGGCTTTGCGCTGATTTTCCCATAAAATGACAGTATTATTGTACCATTGCAACAAAAGTGTTTCAAGCTGATTTTGAACGTCTTGCAATATTTTTCATAAAAAATCTGGAAAGTTCTGAATTTCGCTGACTGGAAATAGACTGAAGTGACACATATCACAACCAAGTGGACCGAAAAGGGGGATTCGATGAAAAAAACTCCTTTTATTCTGCACGAAAAATTTCGTTCGGACAACAACGAACAGCGCAAAGAAGATTTCCAAAAGGAATTTGAGCGATATATCATCGATGGATTGTTAAATGCCGTTCCTTCAAGAGCCTGCACCTGATGTGGCATCCCTGAATTTGAAGGAGAGATGCGTTATGCTGCGCATGGATGCTCGTGTACAAAAAGAAGGGGGAAAATCATGAAAGCAGCAATTTATTGCCGCCTGAGCAAAGAAGATGAAGATAAAATTGGCGAATCGGAGAGCATTCAGAATCAAAAGTCGATGCTGCTCCAGTACGCCATTGAGAAAGGATTTGAACTTTACCAGATTTATTCGGACGAGGACTATTCCGGCATCGACCGGAACCGTCCGGCGTTCAACGCGATGATCGAAGCAGCCAGTGAGCACAAGTTTGACGTGGTTCTGGCCAAGACGCAATCCCGTTTTACCCGTGACATGGAACTCGTGGAAAAATATCTGCACGGAAAGTTCATGGAGTGGGGAATCCGCTTCATTGCGGTGGTAGACCATGTGGATACCAACGATACCGCGAACAAAAAATCTCGCCAGATCAACGGCTTGATCAACGAATGGTATCTGGAAGATCTGTCCACCAATGTTCGCTCGGTGCTTGACCACAAGCGGAAAGAGGGACTGTTCATCGGCTCCTTTGCACTTTACGGCTATTGCAAAGATCCGGAGGCAAAGGGAAAGCTCGTAGTTGACCCGGAAGCGGCAGAAATTGTAAAGCGGATTTTCTCAATGGCTCTCAGCGGGATAGGAGCACATAAAATCGCGCGCATCCTCAACGATGAGAAGGTCCCAAGCCCGACAGCCTATAAGCAGATGAACGGCATTCACTATCACATTGCTGCGAAAAACAGGAATGTAGGACTTTGGAGCAGCCCAACGGTGTACCAGATGCTCCATAATCAGACCTACGCAGGAAATCTGGTGCAGGGGAGACATAAGAAGATCAGCTACAAGACGGAAAAGACGATGTGGCTCCCGAAATCGCAGTGGATCGTGGTCGAAAATACCCATGAACCGATTATTGACATGGAAACCTTTGAGACTGTCCAGATGATGCTGAAAGAGCGCACCCGGAGCGGGGCAAAGGGCGAGATACATCCACTTGCAAAAAAAATCGTCTGTGGATGTTGTGGAAGATTTATGGAGCAGACGGGACGACAGCCGAGGGCAGACGGAACAAAGATACGTTATGTTCGCTGCCGGATGCACCAGCGCGCACCGGAAGTGTGCGGCAACAAGACCTGTACAGAGATGAACGCATTGGAGAATGCTGTACTGGAACGTATCCGGGCGTATGCGGCAGACTATTTTGACCCTGAAAAAGTTACCCTTCCAGAACAGGATGACCCCATCCAGCAGCGAGAGCAGGCCAAGCGCGACGAGTTGAAACGGTTGAAAAGCGAAGCAGACCGGCGGCGCAAGGCCATGCAGGAACTGTATTTGGATAAGGTGTCAGGTTTAATTGATGCCGTTCAGTTTTCTGAAATGAACCAGACCTTTCTGGAAGAAGTGAAAAAGGCAGAGACTCGGATCGATACATTGGAAGCGGAACTGGAACAACAGCAGGAAGAGACCAGTGTGATCAAGACGCAGAGGCAGCGTGTCCGTGAACTGGCACAGGTTTCGCACCTGACCCGGGAGCTTGCAGTGCTGCTGGTGGACCGTGTAGTGGTCGGGCCGAAGGATGCACGGACGGGTGAGCAAAAAATAACGATTGAATGGAATTTTTGAGTAAGAAAAAGCTCTGGATGACCCGTTGGGTTATTTTCGTCCGCCCAGGTGGGGTATACCTCACTGGAGGCGACATTGGCGATATAATCCCGGAAGGACACGGTCACGTTGCGGGCAGAAGCTGCCGGTTTGCCCAGATGCACCGTGATGTTTTTGGGGATGATCACCTTGTCCAGCACCCGGGGCGTGCAGTTTTCCACCGGCTGTGCACCGCTGCCGCCGCTGCCCGCAAACAAAGGGTGCGGCGGGATGACGATGGGCGCGTTCGGGATGTCCTTGCCTTCCTCCGTGACCGGAATCATCGCAGGCTGTGCCAGTGTGATCTGCCCGGCAAAGATCTGGATGCCCTCAATGCGCACGGTGCGGTAGCCGGATTTTGCGGCGGTCAGGCTGACAACGGCGTAAGGGCGGATGGTGTTGTCCTCGTCCAGCGAGAGGGTGCAGGCGGGGGCTTCAACGGGGATATCGGCGGCGCTGCCGGTCGCATCGGTGATGCAGTGCAGGGTAAAGCCGTCCCCCTGCACCGCAACGGTCACCCCCTCCATGGGGGCAGACTGGCGGGCCGCAAAGGTCTGGATGCGGAGAGTTCCGGTGTTTTTCATGGAGATACGCTCCTTTGCTGGTAAAAGTATGCTTCTGCCCCAGCGTATTCCGTCCGGCACCCGGGCGTGCATGGCAATGCACACCGCAAATAAAAAAGCCGCCCGAAGGCGGCAGGGGAGAAAGGTTTATTTGGCGCTGTCCTTGGCAAGGGCGGCGTCGATATTTTTTTGCAGAGCGGCAAGGTTTTCTTCCTTGTCGATGCCGCCAAGCAGGGGCTGCCCCACAACGTTGCCGTCCCGGTCAAAAACGTAGGTGGTGGGGAAGGCCATGATGTTCAGTGCAAACTTGCCGGCCTCACTGCCGGAGGCAAAGTAGATGTTGCGGTAGCTTGCGCCCGTTGTCTCCAGCAGTTTTTTGGCGGCATCAATGCCCTGCTGGTTGCCGTCCAGCGTCTCAGTGTTGATGCCGATGACCTCGCCGCCCTGTGCCTTGACTTTCTCGTTCAGGGCGTTCAGGTCGTCCAGCTCCTCCACGCAGGGCTTGCAGCCGTTGAACCAGAAATTCACCACCGTAAAGGCGTTGCCCGCAAACAGGCTGTTGTCCACCGGGTTGCCCTCTAAATCGCTGCCCTCAAACTTGGGGAAGGCGTTGCCCTGTGCGGCGGCACTGGAAGCGGCATCCTCTGCGGGGGCAAGAGCGGCGATCTGCTGTTCGATGGCACGAATCTTTTCGGCATCTGCGGTCAGGGTCTTGTACTCCTCGTCCGAGAACTGGTCTTTTGCCTTTTCCACAGCGCTGAGCAGAAAATCGCCGTAGTTGGCGCTGATCGTGGTTTCGGTCACGTTCTTGTCCATGGAAGCGAACACCTTCTCCCACAGGGCATCGTTTGCAGAAAGGATCTCGTTTTCCTCGGCCAGCAGCTGCTCCTCGGTCTTGCTTTCCGCTGCCGCAGAGGAAGCGGAAGAAGAGGATGCAGAAGATGCAGAGGATGCGCCCTGCCCGCAGGCGGCAAGGCTGAAAGCCAGCACAAGGCTGAGCAAAAGTGCGGCGATACGATGGATCTTCATGGTTTTACTCCTTTGTTGTTTCGGTATTTGATTGGTCCCCCAGCCCGAACTTGTACTGAATGGCGTCCGTGGGGCAGGCTTTCATGCACATCCCGCAGCGGATGCATTCGGCGTGGTTGGGGGTCTTGGTAATGTCTACGTCCATCTTGCAAGCCTTTGCACAGGCTCCGCAGGAGACGCATTTGTGGGTGTCTACGCGCATCTGGAACAGCGAGACCTTGTTCAGCAGCGCATAGAACGCGCCCAGCGGGCACAGCCACTTGCAGAAGGGGCGGTAGAACACCACGCTGCCCACGATGACCGCCAGCAGGATGCAGGCCTTCCATGTGAACAGCTTGCCCAGCGCAGCGCGGATGCCCGCATTGGTCAGGGAGAGGGGAATGGCACCCTCCAGCACGCCCTGCGGGCAGAGATACTTGCAGAAGAAGGGGTCGCCCATGCCCAGCTCATTGACCGCCAGCAAAGGCAGCAGCACCACCATGACCAGCAGCACCGCATACTTTAAATAGCGCAGCGGCTTCAGCTTTTTGGTGGAGAGCTTGGGGGATGGGATCTTGTGCAAAAGCTCCTGAAACCACCCGAATGGGCAGAGGAAACCGCAGATGAACCGCCCCAGCAGCACCCCAAAGAGGATGAGGATGCCGGTAATGTAGTAGGAAAAGCGGAACTTGGAAGAGCCCACCACCGCCTGGAATGCTCCCACCGGACAGGCACCGGCCGCGCCCGGGCAGGAATAGCAGTTCAGCCCCGGCACGCAGACGTATTTTCCGCCGCCCTGATACAGCGCTCCTTTTGCAAAATTGGGCAGGTGAATGTTGGTCAGCAGGGTAGCCCCGGCTTGTATAAAGCCCCGGAAGCGGGCAAGGGGAGAGAGCTTTTTCTTTTTCTTATCCAATGCCCACACACTCCATACACAGCCGGATGGCTTTTGAAAATACGGTGTCTGCCTCGCCCCGCCATAAGCCGAACAGCAGCATCAGAACCCCGGCGGCAAGCAAAAGCAGCTGCGCCTGTTTTTTTGTCATGAACATCATAGCCTCCTGTTGTTTGATGGCATCAGTATACACCATGCGGGATAAAATCTCTGCTAAGAAAATCTTAACACGAATCTTAACACCGTCTGCTATAATCTGTTATAATGAAGAAAAAACGCAATTTTTATGGGAAAGGTGGAAAACAAAGATGCGCCTTTTGGTGGTAGAGGACGAGCACTCCCTGCGGGAGGATATTGCCCGAAAGCTGCGGCTGTCCGGGTACGAGGTGGATGCCTGTGCAGACGGCGAGGCCGCGCTGGAGGCACTGGCAGCAGAGCGGTACGACCTTGTACTGCTGGACCTCAACCTGCCCAAGGTGGACGGAATGCAGGTGCTGCGCACCCTGCGCCGGCAGGACCTTGAGACCTGTGTACTGATCTTATCAGCGCGCAGCGAGATCGCAGATAAAGTGGAGGGGTTGGATGCCGGGGCGAACGATTACCTTTCCAAGCCCTTCCATCTTGCAGAGCTGGAGGCCCGGGTGCGCAGCCTGACCCGGCGCAAGTTCATCCAGCAGGATGTCTGCCTGTGCTGCGGACGGCTGAGCTTCAACACCCGCAGCCGCGTTGCTGCTGTGGACGGTCAGACCCTTGCGCTGACGCGGAAGGAGAGCGGCGTACTGGAATATCTGCTGCTGCATCAGGGACGCCCGGTCAGTCAGGAAGAGCTCATCGAGCATGTCTGGGATGGCAGTGTAGACAGCTTCAGCAACTCCATCCGGGTGCATATCTCTGCCCTGCGCAAAAAACTGCGGGCGGCGCTGGGGTACGACCCCATCCGCAACCGCATCGGGGAAGGCTACGAGATCGGAGGCGAGGTACAATGAAACAGTTGTCCCTGCAATGGCGCATCACCCTGCTGACCGCGCTGCTCATCGCCTGCGCCTGCGTGTGCATGAACCTGCTTTTATACCGCACCGGCGTTACCGGCATGGATGCCCTCAACGGCTTTATGATGCAGTACCAGCCCGGCAGCGCGGATCCGTTGACCATCGAGATCCCGCAGGAGGAAATGTCCAGTCTGCTGGCGCATTTTTCGCAGGAAGTCTACGATGCAAAGGTGGTCTTTGGCCGCAAGGGCTGGTGCATCACCGTCGTGGTCACCATCGTCAGCGCTGCCATCGCTTATTTTGTCAGCGGCAGAGCGCTGAAACCGTTACAGCAGCTTGCGCAGCAGGCGCAGCAGGTCGATCAGGACAGCATTGCCACCACCCGTCTGGACGAAAACACTGTGCAGGAATTCGGGCAGTTGAGCCGGTCGGTGAACAAGATGCTGGATGGTCTGGCGCAGTCCTTTGAGTTGCAGCGGCAGTTTGCGGGCAATGCCGCCCACGAGCTGCGCACCCCGCTGGCTATTTTGCAGACGAAGCTGGAACTGTTTGCAGAGGAGCACCCGGCCATGGACGCCGAAACTGCCGGGCTGATCCGCTCTCTGCGGGAGCAGCTGGACCGCCTGACCACTCTTGTGCGCACTTTATTAGAGATGAGCAATCTGCAATCAGTCTCCCGCACCGACCAGATCGCCCTTGCGCCGCTGGTGGAGGAGATCCTGACCGACCTGACCCCCCTTGCCCAGAAAAACAATATCTCTTTGCAGCAGGACTGCGAGGAACTTGGCATGGTGGGCAGCGATGCGCTGATCTACCGGCTGGTGTTCAATCTGGTGGAAAACGGCATCAAGTATAACCGCCCCGGCGGTGCGGTGCGCGTCACCCTGCAACAGGAAAAGCAGACCGCTGTACTGCGCATTACAGATACCGGCCCGGGCATCCCCGCAGACTGTCGGGACAGCATCTTCCAGCCCTTTTTCCGGGTGGATAAATCCCGCAGCCGGGAGATGGGCGGCGTGGGGCTTGGCCTTGCCCTTGTGCGGGAGATCGCCGTGCTGCACGGCGGCAGCGTGACCGTGGAGAGCAGCAGCGAAAACGGCACCACCTTTTCCGTCACCCTGCCGCTGGCACAGCGGTGCTGAAGCCCGGCGACTGGGGCTTTCTTTTTGCGGGCGGGGAGAGTATACTGGTATCAGGAAATTTCATAAAAAGGAGACATAGCAATGCAGGCAACCATTCACAATGAATTTCTGACCCTGACCGTGGACACCCACGGTGCCGAGGCTGTCAGCCTGAAGAACGCAGCAGGCGAAGAGCTGCTGTGGCAGGCCGACCCGGCGGTGTGGAAGCGCCACGCCCCCATCCTGTTCCCCTGGACGGGCAAGCTGCCCGGCGGCACCTTTGAGGCAAAGGGCAAGACCTACAAGGGCGGCCAGCATGGCTTTGCCCGCGATGTGGAGCATACCCTGCTCAAGGCCGAGGGCGATACCATCCAGCTGGAGCTGCGCGCGGATGAAGCCATAAAAGCCGAGCGCTTCCCCTTTGACTTTGTGCTCACCAGCACCTTCCGGTTGGACGGCAAGACCGTGCACCACACCCTGAGCGTGCGCAACCCCGGTACCGAGGAACTGCGCTTTGGCATCGGCTACCACCCGGCCTTCAACATCCCCTTTGATGCCGCGCACACCACTACGGATTATGAGTTCCGCTTTGACCAGCCGGAAAGCCCGGTCATTCTGGACGCTTACCCCAACGGCCTGCTGACCGGCAAAAACTATTACCAGTGGAAGAACCAGCAGGCCATCCCGCTGACGGATGACCTGTTTGCCAACGACAGCTTCTGCATGGCGGGCCTGCGCACCAAAACGGTCGGCATCTACGAAAAGGACACCGGCCGCCACATTGTGTGCAATGTGGAAGGCTATCCCTACTCGCTGATCTGGTCGGCCCCGGCAAAGCCCGTGCGCTTTGTGTGCATCGAGCCGTGGCAGAGCCTGCCCGGTGCCGAGGACGACCCGCAGGACTGGAACCAGCGTGCTGCTGCGGCCTGCCTTGCCCCCGGCGAGGAGTGGTCCACGACCTTGAGCACTACCTTTGAACGGTAACAAAAAAGCACGCAGAAACGAGACTGCGTGCCCTTGACAGATTATTTGAAAACGAGTATACTGTAAACAAGAAAAGGCACTGCGACAAGCGGTCAGCCCTTTTTGATGATCTATTCTAAGAACCTAAGGATCTAAGAACCGTCACCGGCCAGGGTGGCGGTTCTCGCTTTTTACCTTGATGGTAAATACCAATCCGAAGATATGGAACGTCAAAGTAATCGGCATGAGTCTCACCTCCTTCCGGAAGTGGGGCCGAACCGCCTGCCGTTGTATGCAGTGCCTTGCCGCTAAAAAGCGACATACACATAATATCATAAAATTTGACAGAATACAAGAAAAATCCCGGAGCGCATCAGCACTCCGGGATTTTTGCGGTTAAAACAACCTGTTTTTAGTAGGCGATGCCCCAGTAGACCATGGTCTTGGCGGGCTTGCCGCAACAGGGGCACACGTCGCTCAGGTGCTCCTGCTCGAAGGGCATGCAGCGGCTGGACAGGCCAGCTTCTTCCTTCATCTTCAGCTCGCAGTCCAGGTCACCGCACCACATGGTCTTGATGTAGCCGGTGTTGGCCTTGGCCAGCTCCTTGACCTCATCCATGGTGGTGGCAGCCCAGGTGCGCTTCTCGCGGTTCTCGAGGGCACGCTGGTACAGGTCCTTGCGCAGGGCCTCCAGCTGGGCGGGAATGGCGGTCTCCAGCTCGTCCAGGCTCACGAACACCTTCTCGCGGGTGTCGCGGCGCACCAGCACGCACTGATTCTTCTCCAGATCCTTGGGGCCGATCTCCAGGCGCAGAGGCACGCCCTTCATCTCCCACTGGGAGAACTTCCAGCCGGGGGCGTTGTCGCTGTCATCCAGCTTCACGCGAGCGTACTTGCTGATCTTCTCGGCCAGCTCGGCAGCCTTCTCGGAGACGCCGGGCTTGTGGGCAGCGATGGGCACCACAACCACCTGGATGGGGGCGATGGCCGGGGGCAGGATCAGGCCGTCGTCGTCGCCGTGGGTCATGATGATGGCACCCACCAGACGGGTGGAAACGCCCCAGCTGGTCTGGTAGGGGTGATGCAGCTGGTTGTCACGGCCGGTGAAGGTCACGTCATAAGCCTTGCTGAACTTGTCGCCGAAGTAGTGGCTGGTGCCGCTCTGCAGGGCCTTGCCGTCCTTCATCATGGCCTCGATGGTGTAGGTGGCCTCAGCACCGGCAAATTTTTCCTTGTCGGTCTTGCGGCCCTTCACCACGGGGATGGCCAGATCCTGCTCGCACACATCGGCGTAGCAGTTCAGCTGCTGCTGGGTCTCAGCCTCCGCCTCGGCGGCGGTCTCGTGGATGGTGTGGCCTTCCTGCCACCAGAACTCACGGCTGCGCAGGAAGGGGCGGGTGGTCTTTTCCCAGCGGATGACGCTGCACCACTGGTTGTACTTCATGGGAAGCTCGCGGTAGCTGTGCAGCACACGGGACCAGTGATCGCAGAACAGGGTCTCGCTGGTGGGGCGGACTGCCAGACGTTCTTCCAGCTTTTCGGAACCGCCCATCGTGACCCACGCCACCTCCGGCGCGAAGCCATTGACCAGTTCGCCCTCTTTCTTCAGCAGGCTTTCCGGCATCAGCACAGGCATGGCCACGTTTTCATGGCCGGTGGCCTTGAACCGGGCGTCCAGATCCTTCTGGATCAGCTCCCAGATGGCCTGGCCGTAGGGGCGCAGGATGATGAAACCCTTTACGCTGGAGTACTCCACCAGTTCTGCCTTCACGCAGATGTCGGTGTACCACTGTGCAAAGTTTTCTTCCTGGCTGGTGATCGCCTGCACGAGCTTCTTGTTGTCTTTTGCCATTTTGTTTTATCCTCCCAAGGCCGTGCGCCAAACGCTGCGCGTTCCGCACGAACCAAAATAAAGCCCCGTCTGCAGCAGCAGCCGGGTGCCGCGCTGCAAGGGGCGGGGCTTTTTACCAAAATCAGTTGTTCTGCGTGTGGCTGTCCACAAACTTTACCACATCGCCCACGGTACGCAGAGACTCAATGGCGTCGTCCGGCACCTCGATGCCAAACTCGTCCTCCAGCGTCATCACCATGTCCACGATGTCCAGGCTGTCGGCCTCAAAATCGCTCATGATGTCGCTGTCCGGGGTGATCTTTTCCGGGTCAATGTCCAGCTGCTCCGCCAGCAATGCGCGGATTTTTTCAAAAGTATCCATTCTTGTGGTCTCCTTTTTGCAGTTGTTTTGCATACGCGCACAGCGGGGTCTCTCTGCGGTGCCGCGCGGCACGGCCCGCTGTACAAAAGCGCTCTCTTTTTTTATATCCCATGCCATGCATATTGTCAAGCCCTGTTTTCCGGTTCGGGGACAACTCTTTGCGAAAAATTGCCCCGAAACCGGCTTTTCTGCTTGACAGATGCGCCCCGGGTTCTTATCATTATAAGAGAACAGTTTTCGGGGACTGACTGCCAGCCCCTTGAAAGGAGTTTTGAGCATGGAGCTTTCATTTACCAAAATGCAGGGCTGCGCCAACGATTATATCTATCTGGACCGCCGCACAGCCGGTGTGCCGGAGAACATCGCGGCCCTTTCGGAAAAGCTGTCCCGGCGGCATTTTTCCATCGGGGCAGACGGCATCATCTGCATCTGCGCACCGCGCACCGCCGGGGCGGATGCCATGATGCGCATCTTCAACGCCGACGGCAGCGAGGGCAGGATGTGCGGCAACGGCATCCGCTGCGTGGCCGAGTGGCTGTACACCCACGGTATGCAGAAGGAGCAGCTGGCCATTGATACCCTCAGCGGCCTCAAGACCATCACCCGCAGGGGCGAGGGACTGTGGCAGGTGGAGATGGGGGCCTACAGCACGCTGCCCGCCGACCTGCCCGCTGTGAACATGGGAGGTGCACCTCTGGTGGATGTCCCACTGGAAGTGGACGATAACCTCTGGCGGGTCACCTGCATCAATGTAGGCAACCCCCACTGTGTGACCGTTGTGCCGGATGTGGATGCCCTGAGGCTGGAGGAGATCGGCCCGGCCTTTGAGCATCATGCCAACTTCCCGGAGCGCATCAACACCGAGTTCGTGCAGGTGGTGGATGCCACCCACCTGAAGATGCGGGTGTGGGAGCGCGGCAGCGGCGAGACCTGGGCCTGCGGCACCGGCACCTGCGCCACGGTGGCAGCCATGACCGAGCTGGGCATCTGCCCCGCCGGTGAGGATGTGCATGTCCAGCTGCGCGGCGGCGAGCTGACCATCCGGGTGCTGCCGGGCAACGAACTGCGCATGACCGGCGCGGCCGAGACCGTGTGTGAGGGTACTGCCGAAGTGTAAGAGAAACGTCCTCGCCCTCTCCGTCACGGCTTTGCCGCACTGCCAAAGGCTCCCCCTCTGGGGGAGCTGACGCCCGTGGGCGGCTGAGAGGGCGAGCAACCTAATAAAGCAAAGAGAGGGAAAGTACTATGAAAATGAACAAACACTACAACGAGCTGAAGGCAAGCTACCTGTTCGTGGACATTGCCCACAAAGTGGCTGCTTATCAGGAGGCACACCCGGAAAAGGAGATCATCCGTCTGGGCATCGGCGATGTGACCCAGCCGCTGGCCAAGTGCGTGGTCAAGGCCATGCATGACGCTGCCGACGAGATGGGCACCAAGGAAGGCTTCCACGGCTATGGCCCGGAGCAGGGTTACCCCTTCCTGAAGCAGGCCATCCAGGGCTACTACGCCGGCCGCGGCACCAAGATCGCTGAGGATGAGATCTTCATCTCCGACGGTGCCAAGAGCGACCTGGCCAACGTGCTGGGCCTGTTCGATGTGGACAACACCGTGCTGGTGCCGGACCCTGTGTACCCCACCTATGTGGATGACAACGTCACCGACGGCCGCAAGATCATCTACAGCCGTACCAGTCAGGAAAACGGTTTCCTGGGGATGCCGGACGAGAATGTGAAGGCAGACATCATCTATATCTGCAGCCCCAACAACCCCACCGGTGCCGCCTACACCCGCGACCAGCTGAAGGTCTGGGTGGACTACGCCCGCAAGAACGACGCCGTGATCCTGTACGATGCCGCTTACGAGTGCTTCATCTCGGACGGGGACCTGGCCCGCAGCATCTTTGAGATCGAGGGGGCCCGCGAGTGCGCCATTGAGATCTGCTCTTTCTCCAAGATCGCAGGCTTTACCGGCACCCGCTGCGGCTACACCGTGGTGCCCCATGAGCTGGAGCGCGAGGGGATGAACATCAACAAGCTGTGGCTGCGCCGCCAGACCACCAAGTTCAACGGCGTGCCCTACGTTGTGCAGCGCGCAGCCGCTGCTGTGTTCACCGAAAGCGGCATGGCAGAGATCCAGTCCAACCTGGACTACTACCGCCGCAACGCCAAGGTCATCGCTGACGCACTGGACGAGTGCGGCGTGTGGTACTGCGGCGGCAAGAACAGCCCCTACATCTGGCTGCGCTGCCCCGGCAACATGAAGAGCTGGGAGTTCTTCGACTGGCTGCTGGAGAACTGCGGCGTGGTCGGCACCCCGGGCGTGGGCTTCGGTGAGTGCGGCGAGGGCTATTTCCGCCTGACCGCGTTCGGCGACGCCGAAAAGACCAAGGTGGCTGCCCAGCGCATCAAGGCTGCTATCAAGGCACTGTAAAAAGGAAAACTCCCTCAGTCATCGCTGCGCGATGCCAGCTCCCTCTGAGAGGGAGCCTTCAGGTGCGGCCCGGAAAGCTGCCCGCTGCGAAAAAAGCCTCCCTCTATGAGGGAGGTGGCACGGCGTAAGCCGTGACGGAAGGAGTTCTCAAAAGCTCTGTTGCACAAATTGTGCAGCGGAGCTTTTTTGTTTGCCCAACTTTTCTTGTACCCCTTGACAACTGTGTATCTACTGTATATACTGTACATGTACAGATGAACGGGAGGAACTGCCGATGGATCTGTTTATTGACAACAAGAGCGGCGCGCCCATCTATGACCAGATCTACACCCAGATCAAGGATCAGATCATTCAGGGTGCACTGCAGCCGGATGAGGCCATGCCCTCCATCCGGGGGCTTGCGCGGGACTTGCGCATCAGCGTCATTACCACCAAGCGCGCCTACGACGAACTGGAAAAAGAGGGCTTTCTCTACGCAGTACCGGCCAAGGGCTTTTTTGTGGCCCCGAAGAACACCGAGCTGCTGCGGGAAGAGAACCTGAAAAAGATCGAAGCGCATCTCACCGAGGCCGTCCGCCTGTCCGCATCCTGCGGGCTGAGCAGGGAAGAGCTGCGGGAGATGCTGGAACTGCTATGGGAGGGCTGAATATGAACGCACTGGAACTGCAGGGGCTTACAAAACACTATAAGGACTTTACCCTTGGACCGCTGGATCTGACCCTGCCGGGCGGCACCATCTGCGGACTCATCGGTGAAAACGGCGCAGGCAAAAGCACCACCATCCGGTTGATCTTAGACATGGTGCAGAGGGACGGCGGTACGGTGACGATTCTTGGCAGGGACAGCCGCACCGCTTCTGTCCGCAGCAAGGAGGAGATCGGCGTGGTGCTGGGCAGCGATGGCATTCCGCTGTGCCTGAACGCTGTGGAGGTGGGCAAGGTGATGGCGGGCATCTACCGCAACTGGGACGCTGGTGACTACACGGCGTTTTGCCGGAAATTTGACCTGCCGCCGGACAAAAAGTATAAGGATTACTCCGCTGGAATGCAGAGGAAGCTGTGCATTGCGGTGGCGCTTTCCCACCACCCGAAGCTGCTGCTGCTGGATGAAGCCACCAATGGGCTGGACCCGGTGGTGCGGGATGAAGTGGTGGATATCCTGCTGGATTTTGCCCGGGACGAAGAACACTCCATCCTCATCTCCTCCCACATTGTCAGCGACCTGGAAAAGCTGTGCGATACCATTGCATTCCTGCACAAGGGCAGGCTGCTGCTCTGTGAGGAAAAGGACGCCCTGCGAGAGGAATACGCCTTGTGGCATGGCACGGCGGCGCAGCTGGCGGCATTGGATGCGCGGGTGTACGGCAAGCGGGTCACCCCCTACGGGGCAGAGGCGCTTGTGCGCCGGGACGCAATGCCCGCCGGAGCAGAGCTTGCCCCGGTAAGCATTGAGGAATTGTTTGTGTTGATGGTGAAAGGGGAGGATGTGCAATGAAGGGTCTGCTGTTAAAGGATGCCTATCAGATGTGGTACTATACCAGAATGCTCATTCTGGCAGCGGTGGTCATGATGCTGGTGGGAGTGTTTGGCATGAAGGAAGGCTCTAATTTCTTTATGCTGTACGGTGGGTTTTTGCTGGGGATATTCCCCATGACATTGCTGGCCTACGACCAGAACAGCCGGTTCAGTGCTTACAGTGCCGCCCTGCCGGTGACAAAAGAGCAGCTGGTGGGCAGCAAATACCTGATCGGCTTGGGTGCTATGGCACTGTCGGAGCTGCTGAGCATGGCAGCGCTGGCAGTAGCACAGCTGCTCTGGGGCACGGTGACCGTGCAGATCACCGTGGCGACCCTGCTGCAGGTGGCCATGCTGACCCTGCTGGGCAACATGATCCTGTTGCCTCTGACCTACCGCTTTGGCTACGAGAAGGCAAGGTATGTGTATTATCTTTGCATCGGCGTGCTGGCCAGCTTGATGGGCATTGCGGTGTCCTCCGATGAAATCCTGCTGAACAGCATCCTGCCTGCCCATGGCTCGCTGTTGTTGCTGGTGGTCGTGCTGGCAGCGGTGCTGGTGCTGTACGCTGCCTCCTGGCGGCTGTCCGTTGTATGGTATGGAAAGGCAGAGCAGTAAGATGAAGAAAAGTCAAATCGCGGGCATCCTGTTCGGTGTTGCTATGGGCGCTTTGTTCAGTGTGTCGCTGGGAACAGTCGGTTTTGCGCTGGGAGCAAGCCTTGCAAACTTGGGCATGGTGATGTTTGAAGGGCTGGATGACCCACCGGATAAAAAGTAAGGCATAAAAAATGCGCCGCCCTTACCGGAGAATCTTTTCCGGTAAGGGCGGCGCTGTATTTATTTCTCGGACTTTTCGGCGGTTTTCTGCGCGGCTTCCAGTTCACCCACCCGCTTTTGCAGGGCGGTGATCTTGTCATCCATTTTCAGAAATGCCCAGACCAGAACAGCCAGCACCACCGCGGGAGGAACGATCATCCACAGGGACTGCTGACACCAGAGCAGCAGCGAATAGCCGCCGAACACAGTAAAAAGAAACACGGCAAACAGGCTTGCAGCCAGTACAGCAAAAAATCCCATGCAGAAGGTCTCCTTTCGGTTATTCTTCCGTCTCATCCTCGTCCGGGTCCAGCTCAATGCTGAACACGGCTTTTTTCAGCTTGCCGCAGCCCTGGGCCTTCAGGCCGGATTTGTAGGGCTCCCCGGCCAGATACAGGGCAAACCGGCCCTCGCACAGCATGCCGGCGATGCTGGTGCCGGCGGTGCCCACAGTGGTGTCGGCGGCTTCGTCGGCGGGCTTGGTGGGGGTCAGCTCGGCCAGGCTCACCTCAAACAGCTCGCTGCCCTCCAGGTCGGTCTCCAGCACGATGTGGGCATCGTGGCGCTGGAACAGGGCCTTGTCGGAGCTCTGCGGGGTAACAGTGCTGACGGTGACCACAGCCTTTTCGCCGTCGATGCGGGTGCGCCCGGCGGGCAGGGTGGTGATATCGCGGGCCATGATGTACTCGATGACGGTGTCCAGGTTATCGCTGACGCCCAGGTAGTTGGGCAGGTTGTTGAGGGTATCGTAGATCATGGAAAAGCTCCTCCATCTATAAGTTTCGGTTACCTGTATGGTATCACAGGTCAGGGGCAGATGCAATATGCACAAAGCAAAGAGCCGGGCAGACACGGCGGTCCACCCGGCTCTGGGGGTCAGTTTACTCGGCGTCCTTGGGGTCGGTCAGCAGTTCCTTGATGCTGGGCACCACGCCGCCCAGATTCTGCAGTTCCGAGGGGATGATGATCTTGGTGGCCTTGCCGTTGGCCACCTTGGCCAGTGCCTCCAGGCTGCGGATGGCCAGCACCTTGTCGGTGGGCATGGCCTCGTTCAGCAGACGGATGGCGTCGGCATTGGCCTTCTGCACGGCCAGGATGGCCTGTGCCTCGCCCTCGGCCTCCAGGATGCGCTGCTGCTTGACGGCATCGGCGCGGAGGATGGCGGCTTCCTTTTCGCCCTCGGCAGCGGTGATGGCGGCCTGCTTTTCACCGTCGGCTTTCAGGATGACGGCGCGCTTTTCGCGCTCGGCCTTCATCTGCTTTTCCATGGCTTCCTGGATCTCACGCGGGGGAATGATGTTCTTCACTTCCACGCGGTTGACCTTGATGCCCCACTTGTCGGTGGCTTCGTCCAGAATGGCCGTGATCTTGCCGTTGATGACGTCACGGCTGGTGAGGGTGTGGTCCAGTTCCATCTCACCGATGATGTTGCGCAGGGTGGTGGCGGACAGGCTCTCGATGGCGGCAATGGGCTGGTTGACACCGTAGGTGTACAGCTTTGCGTCCATGACCTGGAAGAACACCACCGTGTCGATCTGCATGGTCACGTTATCGCGGGTGATGACGGGCTGAGGGGGAAAGTCGGCTACCTGCTCCTTCAGGCTCACCTTTTTGGCAATGCGCTCAATGAACGGGATCTTGACGTGCAGGCCAGCAGACCAGGTGTCGGAGTAGCTGCCCAGCCGCTCGATGACGTAGACCTTGGACTGCGGCACGATGACGATGTTGGTGATGATCACCAGAAGGACAACAAATACCAGCGCGAGGATCACAAAAAACAGAACCATAGTGCATCTCCTTTGTTGATAGGGTGGTCAGGCCTTGCGGCTTTCGGTGAGAATGGGCTCCACCAGGAGCAGGGTGCTGTGGATCTCGGTGACGCGGCAGTGGTCGCCGGGGTTCAGGATGTCGCCGGGGGTCACGCAGCGGGCGTTCCAGTCCACGCCGTCCAGCCGGACGCGGCCGGGCTCCTCGGCGGTGACGGGGGTCAGCACGGTGGCTTCCCGGCCAAGGTTGCGGTCGCCGTTGGTGGCGGTGTGGGTTTTGCGCAGTTTTGCGGCCAGCGGCCGGAAGGCCAGCAGGCACAGCACGCTCACCACGATGAACAGCAGCGCCTGCACCCGGAACAGATCGGTGAACAGACAGCTGATCAACGCGGCGGCCGCGCCGATGGCAAACCAGATGGAGGTCATATTAAAGGTACAACCCTCCAGCACCAGAAAGCCGACCGCGGCAATGAGCCAGAAAAATGGGGCGGTGTTCATGGGCAATTCCCTCCTTATGGCCCTATTATAGGGCATCCCCTTGGGGGAAGGTCAAGTGTTTTTTACTAGAACGTTGCGCAGAAAACAAAGTTTGGACAAAAATGCCAAAGAAAAATCGGAAATCCCACGGCAGGGGGGTGCCCGAGAAGCTGCCTGTCTGCCGCTGCGCCCCTCTCTGTGAAAAAGTAAGCTGGGAAGATCCGCAGATCTTCCCAGCTTACAGATCAAAATCAAATTCCGCTAAGGATGCTCAGAGCGCAAGCGGAGAGCATTTTATCGCAAGTCAAGAAATTAGCGCAACATTCAAACAGCATATTTGCGATATGCAATTCAACGTTGTTGCTGTTGCATTAAAAAGTTGAATTGCTATAAATCGTTGCAGCCTACAGGCATTACTGGATGTCGTAGTAGCTGTGGTTGGGGTTGTGGCCGTTTTCTTCCACCACGATGGTAAAGCCCATGGGGTTCACCTCGGTGTGTTTGCCGCTGGCCAGCGGCTCCACAATGATGTGCTCCGAGCGGTTCACGATGATCTCGGCGGTCTCGGTGGCTCCCACACGCTGGTAGTGCAGCACGCCGCCCTCGGCCCGCAGTACCCGCAGCGCACCGGTGCGGAAGGCCTCGCAGCTGTGGCGCAGCTGGGCCAGCTGCGCCAGCACCGGCTTGAGCCGCTCTTCGTGGCTGTCCCAGCAGTAGTACCCGCGGTTGAAGGGGTCCCGGTAGCCCTGCATGCCGATCTCGTCGCCGTAGTACAGGCAGGGCAGACCGGGCAGGGTGTAGATGATGGCATAGGCCATGCGCAGCCGCAGCATGCCTTCCTCGTAGGCTTCGCCGGACACGTTGCGGCCGCTCTGCCACTCGCGGCCCCGGCCGTTGGCGGGTTCGTCCGCAATGACGGTGAGGGCGCGCTCGGTGTCGTGGGTGGACAAAAAGTTCAGGGCCGTGTTCAGGGCCGGGGCAGGGTAGTGCTCGCAGATGGACAGGATCTCTCCGGCGGCCTGCTGGGCGGGCTTGCCCTTCACAAAGTCCAGCACGGCGTTTTTAAAGGGGTAGTTCATCACGCTGTCCAGCCCCTTGCCCAGCAGATAGGTGCGGCGGTGGCCGAAGCCATACTTGGTGGTGGCGTCCTCCCACACTTCGCCCAACAGGAATTTTTCCGGGCTGACCCGCTTGACGGCAGCCCGGATCTTCTCAATGAAGGCGTCCGGCAGCTCGTCGGCCACGTCCAGACGGAAACCCGCCGCACCCCGGCGCAGCCAGGTGTCGATGACGCCGCCCTTGCCGGTGATGAACTCCACGTAGGACGGGTTCTCCTCGTTGACTTCCGGCAGGGTCTCGAAGCCCCACCAGCTGCGGTAGCCGCCCTTGTACTTAGGGTCAAAGTCGTACCAGCTGCGGTAGGGGGAGTTGGGGTCGCGGTAAGCGCCGCCCTCGCCGTAGCGGCCCTCGCGGTTGAAGTAGCGGCTGTCGGAACCGGTGTGGCTGAACACGCCGTCCAGCACGATGCCGATGCCATACTTGGCAGCTTCCTTGCACAGGGTCTCAAAGTCCTCGTTGGTGCCCAGCAGCGGGTCCACGTTGAGGTAGTCGGCGGTGTTGTAGCGGTGGTTGGAGTGGGCCTCAAAGATGGGGTTCAGGTAGAGGTAATCCACGCCCATCTCGTGCAGGTAGGGCAGCTTGAGCTGGATGCCCTTCAGGTCACCGCCGAAGTAGTCCTCGTTCAGGTGGCCGCCGGTCTCGTTGGGCTGCCAGAAGGGCTCGGCATGCTTGTCGGCCTGATACAGTCGGTCCGGGAAGGGCATGGGCTTGTTCTCCACACCCTCGCAGAAGCGGTCCGGGAAGATCTGGTAGAACACCTTGCCCTTGAAGGTCTCCGGGGTGCGGAAGTCTGCCTCATACACGGTGATCTGCCATTTTTCGCCGTCCTGCCAGCTGACCACGCCGCAGTTGTCCGGCCCGCGCACGATGCGGCGGAAGTCGGTATACAGGTCAAAGTAATAGAAGTACAGGCCCACATCGTTCAGGGTCAAATCCACCGAAAAGTGGTTCTGTTTGGGGGTCTGACCGTCAAACTTCATGCGGTAATGCACCGGTACGTCGTATTTGCCCTCCTTCTGGATCACCAGATGAGGGTCCACATAGCCCAGCTCTTCTGGGATGCGGAGGGTCAGGTGCACGGACTGCCCGGCCCGCACTGCACCAAAGGGCTGCTTGAAATAGGGGTCGTAGCTATTGAACAGACAAGACAAAACTGAGTCGTCCTTTCTCAAAAAAGCCCCGGCGGGCGAAATGCCACCGGGGCTTTGGATTTTTAGCAAACCCTCTCAGGCTGCCTTCGGCATCCAGCTCCCCCGAGGGGGGAGCTTTTTACAAGAGAGGGAAACATTCAGGGAAGATGACGGAGAGGGTTCTTACTTGCCCATGGGCACAGTGGAAGCGTGCCAGATGTCGCGTGCGTAGTCCAGCACGGCGCGGTCGGCGCTGAAGATGCCGCTGTTGGCGGTGTTCTTCAGGCTCATCTGTGCCCACTTCTCACGGTCGCCATACAGCTTCTGCAGGTCGGCCTGTGCACGGCGGTAATCCTTGAAGTCGGCCATGACCATGTACGGGTCGCTGGTGCGCAGGTTCTCGGTGACCTCGTGGAAGTTCTCACCGTTCCAGCCACGCTCCAGGAAGTTCAGGGTGTAGTTGGCCACGTCGTCGCCCGTGATAAAGGCGTTGGGGTGGTAGCCCACCTGCTTCAGGTTGTTCACCTCGGGGGTCAGCATACCGAAGATCAGCTCGTTCTCCTTGCCGGCGGCATCGGCGATCTCCACGTTGGCACCGTCCAGGGTGCCCAGGGTGATGGCACCGTTCAGCATGAACTTCATGTTGCCGGTACCGGAAGCCTCGGTGCCTGCCAGAGAGATCTGCTCAGAGACCTCGGCAGCGGGCATCAGGTGCTCGCTCAGGGACACGCAGTACTCTTCCAGATACACCACGCGCAGCTTGTCGCGCACGGCGGGATCGTTGTTGATCAGGTCGCCCAGCTTGCAGATCATGCGGATCATCTGCTTGGCCATGTAGTAGCCGGGAGCAGCCTTGGCGCCGAAGATGTAGGTCTTGGGGATGAAGTTGGCGTTGGGGTTCTCCTTCAGGTACAGGTACTGGGCAGCGATGTTCAGGGCGTTCAGGTGCTGACGCTTGTACTCGTGCATGCGCTTGACCTGGCAGTCAAAGATGGAGCCCGGGTCAATGACCTGACCGGTGCTCTTGGACAGGTAGTTGGCAAAATTCTGCTTGTTGGCCAGCTTGATCTCGTTCAGGCGCTTGAGCACGGTCTTGTCGTTCTCATACTTGTTCAGCTTGGTCAGGTCGGAAGCATCGTGCTTGTAGCCGTCACCGATGGTCTCATCCAGCAGCTTGCACAGCTCCGGGTTGGAGGCCAGCAGCCAGCGGCGGTAAGCAATGCCGTTGGTCACGTTCTTGAAAGCCTTGGGCTTGAACAGGTAGTAGTCGTGGAACACGCTGTCCTTGATGATCTCGCTGTGCAGCTTGGACACGCCGTTGATGCTGTTGGCGGTGTAGGCGCAGATGTTGGCCATGCGCACCTGATTGTCGCCGATCAGTGCCATGTAGTCGATCTTGCCCTGGTCGCCGGGGAAAGCCTTGGCCAGCTCTTCGCGGGCGCGGCGGTCCATCTCGACCACGATCTGGTAGATGCGGGGCAGGGTCATCTTGAAGATGTCCACGTTCCACTTCTCCAGAGCCTCGGCCATGACGGTGTGGTTGGTGTAGGAGAACACCTTCTGGCAGATGTCGAAGGCCTTGTCCCAGCCAAAGCCGCACTCATCCAGCAGGATGCGCATCATCTCGGGGATGGCCAGGGTGGGGTGGGTATCGTTCAGCTGGATGGCCACCTTGTCGGGCAGGTTCTCCAGGGTGGCGTAGCTGGACAGGTGGTTCTGCACGATGTCGCCGATGGAGGCAGCAGACAGGAAGTACTGCTGACGCAGGCGCAGGATCTTGCCTTCCACATGGTTGTCGTTGGGGTACAGCACCTTAGAGATGAGCTCGGCGTTGGCGTTCTTGCTCATGGCGGTGTTGTAGTTGCCCAGAGAGAAGCTGGACATATCAAAATCGGGGGCCTTTGCCTGCCACAGACGCAGCTTGGCAACGCCCTTGCCGTCGTAGCCCTGCACATACATGTCGGAGGGAACGGCCATGACGCTGTTGTAGTTGGTGTGCTGGATGTAGTGGAAGCCGTTGTCCCAGTTCTCACGGATCTCGCCGTCAAAACGGACCTCCACGGCCTGATCCGGGTGGCTCTTCAGCCACACCTGACCGCCGGGCAGCCAGTTGTCGGCACGCTCCTGCTGCCAGCCGTCCACGATCTTCTGCTTGAAGATGCCGTACTCGTACAGGATGGAGTAGCCGGTGCCGCACACGCCGGTGGTGGCCATGCCGTCCAGATAGCAGGCAGCCAGACGGCCCAGACCGCCGTTGCCCAGGCCTGCATCGGGCTCTTCCTCAAAGATGCTGTCCAGGGTGATGTCAGCATCGGCCAGCGCCTTCTTGGCAACCTCGTCGAGGCCCAGATTGAACAGGCTCATCTTCAGGCTGCGGCCCATCAGGAACTCCATGCAGAGGTAATACACCTGCTTGGTGCCGGTGCCGATGGCCTTGGACTGGAACTTCTTGTGGTTCTCGCTCATCATCTGACGGCAGATCAGTGCAAGAGAACGGTAGATCTGCTGCTTGGAAGCAACGTTCAGCTCCACGCCGTACTCGCTGGTCAGCTTGTCCTGAAGAATTTTGCCAAATTCTTTCGATGTCATAACTGTACTCCTATCCGCATTCGTGCATAAAATGCTAAAAATCTTGCGTAATGTACGGCCTCTGGTGCTTTCCCTCTACCCCGCGTGCCGTCAACATAACAACGTTATTATAATATGAACACTTGGCAAATGCAAGAAATCAATGGATTTTTTCCGTAACTGCCATTTTTTTAACCTACTTTCTGACCAATATGCCGAAAATTCAAAAAATACACTTTTTCTTGCTGCTTATTTATATTATAATAAAGAAAGTATACGGGGCAGGCGGGCATCCGGCGAGGGTAACTCAGCCAGAAATGTGCCGGGTAACTCGCCCAGTGCGTGCCGGAATGGGAAAACGTTTCCGGAAACGGTGCCGCTGTCCCGGGAAAAGCAGGAATACACCGCCCGCGTGCCGGGCGGAAACGGATAAAAGGGGAAAAGACACATGGTCAACAAAGTACGGGTGAACATTGCGGGGACGCCGTATGCCATTGCAACGACGGATTCGGAAAAATACATTCAGTCTCTGGCCAAAAAGCTGGACGAGGACATCACAAAGCTGCTGGACGAGAACGAGAATCTCTCGGTGACCAAGGCGGCGGTGTTCTGCGCCATGGATTATCTGGACGAGTACCGCAAGAGCACCGGCAGCGCCGAGAACATGCGCAGCCAGATCCAGGACTACATTGCAGATGCCGCCCGCGCCAAGCTGGCCGAGGACAAGGCCAAGGCAGAGAACGAAGTGCTGCGCCGGGAAGCCGCTGCCCTGCGGGAACAGCTGGCCAAGGAGCGCCGCCGTGAAAGCCGCCGCGAGGAGCGGGCAGAGCAGGCTGCCGCAGAACAGGCTGCCGCCGACGAAAAACAGGGCTGAATACTACCTTATATAAATGGAATGGAGAATTATGTCGAAGATTGAGATCCTTGCCCCTGTGGGCAGTGAAGAAATGCTGCGTGCCGCCGTGTTCAGCGGGGCGGATGCGGTCTACCTGGGCTTTTCGGGCTTCAATGCCCGCACCGGAGCCGGCAATTTTGACGCCGACAGCCTGAAAGAGGCGGTGCGGTTCTGCCATGCCCGCGGCGTGGCGGTGCATGTGGCGCTGAACACCACCGTGTACGGCACCGAGCTGCCGGCGCTGGAACAGGCCATCCGGTCGGTGGCTGCCAGCGGAGCCGATGCCGTGATCTGCCAGGATCTGGCGGTGGCCACCCTGATCGGGAAGATCGCCCCGCAGCTGCCGCGCCACGGCTCCACCCAGATGAGCGTGCACACCCTGCAGGGTGCACTGGAGCTGAAGGAGCTGGGCTTTACCCGTGTGGTGCTGGCCCGTGAACTGAGCCTGCCCGAGGTGGAACACATCACGAAGCACTGCGGCATCGAGACCGAGTGCTTCGTGCACGGTGCGCTGTGCATGAGCATGAGCGGCCAGTGTTATATGTCGGCCTTTCTGGGCGGGCGCAGCGGCAACCGTGGCTCCTGCGCCGGGCCCTGCCGCCTGCCTTTTGAGGCCAACACCCTGCCGGAAGGCAAGCCGGGCCGCCTGCATCACCTGTCGCTGAAGGACAACTCGGTCATCGACCAGTTGGACAAGCTGCAGGCGCTGGGGGTGGCCTCGGCCAAGATCGAGGGCCGTCTGCGCACGCCGGAATATGTGGCAGCGGCGGTCAGCGCCTGTCTGGCGGGCCGCGAGGGCCGCGCCTACGACCGCGACCTGCTGAAGAACGCCTTCAGCCGCTCCGGCTTCACTTCCGGCTACCTGAACGGAAAAATCGACGGCACCATGTTCGGCGTGCGCAGCGAAGCGGACGCCGAGCTGACCAAAAAGACCCTGCCCATGCTGCGGGAGCTCTACCGCCGGGAGCGCTCCCGGGTGCCGGTGACCATGCGGCTGGAGATCGAAGAGGGCGGCGAAAAGCTCACCGTGACCGATGCGGACGGCAATAAAGCGTTTGTCTACGGCGATTTTGAGCCGCAGCCCGCCCGCACCGACCCCACCGAGAGCCTGCGCCGCAGTCTGGCCAAGACCGGCGGCACCCCCTTTGAAGCGGCGGACATCGCCGTGGAGATGGACGGCGGGCCGTGGTTCGTGCCCGGCAGCACGGTGAATGAGCTGCGCCGGGAAGCACTGGACGCCCTGCTGAAAAAGCGGGAAGTGCTGCGCCCCTGGCCCACCACCGAGGAGCATGTGCCTGCCCTGCCGCAGCGCACCCTGCCGCCGCACCGCACCCTGCGTGCCCGGTTCGAGCGCTGGGATCAGGTGCCGGAACAGGCCCTGAGCGGAGTGGAGTATCTCATCCTGCCCATTGCACAGGCCGACCGGGTGCCCCGCGAGTGGCGCAGCAAGACCATTCTGGAGCTGCCCCGGGCCATGTTCGGCGCACTGGAGCAGGACACCGCCCGCCGCATTGCGGCCACCCAGGATGCCGGCTTTGCCGGGTACGAGGCAAGCAACATCGCCCACCTGCGGCTGTGCCGGGGCCTGCCGCTGTCCGGCGGTTTTGGCCTGAACATCACAAACAACGCAGCAGCGCAGTTCTATGCGGAGCAGGGACTGAACAGCCTGCTCATCCTGCCCGAGGTCAAGGACAGTGACATCGCGTCCATTGCCCCGGTGCGGGACGGCAAGCCGGTGCCCACGGGCGTGATGGTCTACGGCCACATGCCGCTGATGCTCACCCGAGCCTGCCCGCTGCAGAACATCCACGACTGCGCCCACTGCGACAAGACCGGCACGCTGACCGACCGCAAGGCCAAAAAGTTCCCGGTGCGGTGCAGCCTGGGCATGCGCACCATCTACAACCCGGTGCCCATCTACATGGGCGACAAGCCCGGTGCGCTGGCCGTGGACTACGGCGTGGCCTATTTCACGCTGGAGACTCGCGAGGAAGCCGCCGCAATTCTGGATAGGATCCGTACCCATGCGCCTTTTGAAGGCGATTTCACCCGCGGACTGTATTTCAAGGGAACCAATTGACCCTCTCACCGGCCTTGTCCGCCTGCGGCGGTGCAATGTCGGGGCTCTCCCGAAGGGTGAGCTGGATCGAGGAATGACAAAATAAACGAGGTATACTATGGAACCGATCACCGTAAACTATAAAGTTCTGGATGCGCGGGCAAAGGTGCCCGCCTATGCGACCCCCGGCTCTGCCGCCGCCGACCTGTGCGCCGTGCTGGATGAGCCGCTGACCGTTCAGCCCATGGAGCGGGTGCTGGTGCCCACCGGCCTTGCCATTGAGCTGCCCGGTGCCCACAGTGTGGCGCTGGTGTATGCCCGCAGCGGCCTGTCCATCAAGCACGGCCTGTGCATGGCCAACGGTGTGGGCGTGGTGGACAGTGACTACCGCGGCGAGCTGAAGGTGCCCATGATCAACCTGGGCAAGGAGGCCTACACCATCCAGCCCGGGGAGCGGGTGGCACAGCTGTGCATCGCCCCGGTGTACACGGCAGCCTTTGTGCCGGTGCAGGAGCTGGGCGACACCACCCGCGGCGCGGACGGCTTTGGCTCCACCGGCAAATGAGAGAAAAGGAACGCGATATGGAACTGATCTTAGCCTCCGGCAGCCCGCGCCGCCGGGAACTGCTTTCCCTGTATACGACCGACTTCACGGTATGTGTCAGCGACTTTGACGAGAGCACCGTGACCGCCGACACCCCGGCCCATCTGGTGGAACAGCTGGCCCGGGGCAAGTGCCTGGCGGTGGCAAAGGACCACCCGGACGCCGTGGTCATCGGCTGCGACACGGTGGTGGACGTGAACGGGGAAGTGTTCGGCAAGCCCCACGGCGTGGAGGACGCAAAACGGATGCTGCATGCCCTGTCCGGTGCCGCCCATCAGGTGCACACCGGCGTGTGCGTGAGCCGCGGCGGCCGCACCGAGAGCTTTGTGGACAGCTGCAAGGTGACCTTCTTCCCGCTGAGCGAGGAGGAGATCGACTTCTATGCTTCCACAAAGGAGCCCTACGACAAGGCCGGTGCCTACGCCATCCAGGGCCGGGCAGCCCTCTGGCTGGACCGCATCGAGGGCGATTATTACACCATTATGGGCCTGCCGGTCAGCCGTACTGTACAGCTGGTAGAGCGTTTTGTGTGAGAAAAATGGAAAAATGTAAGAAAACGAACGGAAACGCTTGAGAAAACAGCGGCTTGGGGCTATAATATAACCGTGTTATTCTGCGAAGGACGGCGCAAAACGGCCGTCAGACGCTATGGGATAGATCTACTGGAAACGATGAAGGAGAGACTTTACAATGGGTTTTCTGTCGAAGGACGTTGGCATTGATCTGGGTACCGCCAATACTCTGGTCTATATGAAGGGCAAGGGCATCATCATGCGGGAGCCGTCGGTGGTGGCTGTGGACACCAAGACCGACGAGGTGCGCTGTGTGGGCGGCGAGGCAAAGGCCGTCATCGGCCGTACCCCCGGCAGCATCGTGGCAGTGCGCCCCCTGAAGGACGGCGTCATTGCCGATTTTGACATCACCACCAATATGCTGGAGAACTTCCTGAAGAAGGCCTGCGGCAACAGCATGTTCTCCCGCCCCCGCGTGGTCATCTGCATTCCCTCCGGCGTGACCGAGGTGGAGCGCCGCGCCGTGCGGGAAGCTACCCTGAAGGCTGGTGCCCGTCAGGTGTCGGTGATCGAGGAGCCCATGGCCGCTGCCATCGGTGCGGGCCTGCCCATCAGCGAGCCCACCGGCAGCATGATCGTGGACATCGGCGGCGGCACGGCCGAGATCGCCGTGATCTCGCTGGGCGGCATCGTGGCCTCCCGCAGCGTGCGCATGGCCGGTGACATGTTCGATCAGGCCATCATCGCCTTTATCAAGCGCAAGTACAACCTGCTCATCGGTGAGCGTACCGCCGAGCAGATCAAGATCGAGATCGGTTCCGCCTACGTTCTGGACCCGGAGCTGACCATGGAGATCAAGGGCCGCAACCTGGTGGACGGCCTGCCCAAGAACATCGTGGTGCACTCTGAGGACGTGCGTGCCGCCCTGCTGGAGTGCCTGGAGAAGATCACCAGCGCCATCAAGGAGACGCTGGAGCGTACCCCGCCGGAACTGAGCGCCGATATCATCGACCGCGGCATCACCCTGACCGGCGGCGGCGCCCTGCTGCGCGGTCTGGATCAGCTGATCCAGAGTGAGACCGGCATTGACGTGCATGTTGCCGAGGACCCGCTGGACTGTGTGGCCAAGGGTGCCGGTGCAGTGCTGGATCATGTGGATGTGCTGCACGACGTGCTGGACACCGACGGCGGTCATATGTAATCAGCGGCCCGGAAGCGGGCTGCCGGATCTCTTGCGGAAAAGCTATTGACGTTGCACCTGCGCTGTTTTCCGCTGCAAACAGGACCCTTGCGCGGATGGCACGGCTGTCCGCGCTTTTTTTGTGAACGCGCAGGTTTGCTCCGAATGGGAGGACAGACCCCTTGAAAGATTTTTTTGACACCTGGAAATTCAAGATCCTGGTCATCGTGGCGGTGTTCCTGGTGGGCATCATGGCCTATGCCGGTGCCAACGGCCGCCTGACGGCAGCCCCGCAGGAGCTGCTGAGCGTGGTGCTCACCCCCCTCCAGAAGGTCACGTCGGCCCTCAGCGGCGGTGCGGCCTCGGTGTGGGAAAAATACACCAGCATCGACGATGTGATGGACCGGAACGAGCAGCTGGAAGCCGAAAATGCAGAGCTGCGCCAGCAGATGGTGGACTACGACCGCATCAAGGCCGAGAACGACGCCTACAAGGCACTGGCACGCATCCAGGACACAAATTCGGAGGCGAGCTATGTGTCGGCCTTTGTCATCGGCCGTGACCCGCTGGATGAATTTGGCGGTTTTACGCTGGATCAGGGCAGCACGGACGGCGTGGCGGTGAACGATGCCATCATCAGTGACCGGGGCTATCTGCTGGGCGTGGTGGTGGAAGTGGACGCCACCAGCTGCAAGGTGATGACCATCCTGCACCCCAGCTTCAACGCAGCGGGCGTGATCTCCCGCACGCGGGAAAACGGCATCATCACCGGCAGCGCCGACTATGCCGCCGACGGTCAGTGCGTGCTGACCAATCTGGACCGCGCCACCGAGGCCCGCAAGGGCGATCAGGTGATCACCACCGGTCTGGGCGGGGTGTTCCCGGCAAACCTGCTGGTGGGCACTGTGCAGGAAGTGGTGCCGGAGCAGAGCGGCAAGTCCTCCAGTGCGGTCATCCTGCCGGGTGCCGACCCGCGCACGGTCAAGCATGTGTTCATCATTACCGAATATTAAGGAGGCAGATGTATGGAATCTCGCCGCAAGCGCAGCCGCAGCCAGATCCTGAAGTGGTGCTGCTATGTGCTGGGCCTGTTTGTGTGTGCGGCGCTGCAGACCACGCCGGGGCTGTTCCAGCTGGGGCAGGCAAAGCCGCTGCTGCTGCTGCCGCTCTGTCTGGCCGTGTCGGTGTGTGAGGGCGAATTTGCCGGAGCACTGTTCGGCATGGTATGCGGCCTGCTGTGGGATTACACCGCCGGGCGCACCGTGGGCATGCTGGCACTGGAAATGATGCTGCTCTGCTTTGCCGTGGGCGTGCTGGTGCAGCTGTACCTGCAGAGCGCTCCGGGCAACTTTGCGGTCATCTCGGCCGCAGCGGCTTTGCTGGTGCTCTCCTGCGACTGGCTGTTCTTTTACCGGATGCCCGGCTACAGCGGCTCGGCACAGCGCTACCTGTGGTTCGTGCTGCCCTCGGCGGCCCTTACCATTCCGGCGTCGCTGGTGGAGTTTGCCATCGTGCGGCACATTTACAACAAGTTCAAGATCGACAACGGCGTGGTCTGACCGCCGGAGGAACTACGGATGAACCAAAACGAACGCAAGACCGTCATGCGGCGCATGGTGCTGCTGATCGCTGTGGCGGCACTGGTCATGGGCCTGTACGCCCTGCGGCTGATCTTTCTGCAGTTGGTCAACAGCGACGAGTACAAGTCCAGGGCCACCAACACGACGGACTATAACTTTACGGTCACCGCTGCCCGCGGCGACATCGTGGACAGCACCGGCAAGCGCATTGCCACCACGACCACCAGCTACAACGTGGTGCTCAACAAGCTGCAGATGGGTGACGAGGATCTGGACAGCCTGCTGCAGCGGGTGGTGGAGCTGTTTGAGAAAAACGGCGAAAGCTGGACCGATACCCTGCTCATCAGCCAGCCGGACGCGGCGGGCAACTATACCTTTACAGCCCGGGATGACAGCAGCAGCGACCAGCGGCAGCTGACCACGATGAAGGAGAACCTGGGCCTGCAGCAGTATGCCACCGCCAACGACGTGATGGAAATGCTGGTGGAGAAAAACAACCTGCAGGATCTGCCGCTGCGCTGGCAGCGCACCCTGGCCGGCATCCACTATGAGATGGAACTGCAGGCATTTTCCAACGTGAACAACTTTGTGATGGCGGAAAACGTCAGCGACGTGACCGTGGCCACCATCAAGGAGAACAGCCTGTCGCTGCCCGGCGTGGAGATCGTGCAGACCAGCACCCGCAGCTACGAGCAGGGCGATATCGTCCCGGCGGTGCTGGGCCGCGTGGGCAAGATCACCGCCGAAAAGTGGAAGGTGACCGATGAGAACGGCCAGGTGACCTACCCCCTGCGGGACAAGGGCTACAACATGAACGATGTGCTGGGCATCTCGGGCCTGGAATCGGCCTATGAGGATGAACTGCGCGGCAAGGACGGTGTGGAGACCATCACCCGCAATTCCGACGGTGTGATCGTGAACACGCAGCTCACCACTGTGCCGGAACCGGGCCACACGGTGCAGCTGACCATCAACAGCGACTTCCAGCGGGCGGTGAACAAGGCACTGGCCAACAACATTGACATGATCAACCGCACCTACAACACCGGCAACATGAAAGCGGCAGCCTGTGCGGCGGTGGTCATTGATGTGAAGAATGGCGGCGTGCTGGCGGCCTCCAACTACCCCAGCTTTGACCAGAACCTGTATGCCACTCAGTACGACGAATACAGTGCCGACCCCAGCCTGCCGCTGTTCAACCGCAGCCTGCAGGGTCTGTACACGCCCGGCTCCACCTTTAAGCCGGCCGTGGCCGTGGCCGCACTGGACAGCGGCCTGATCAACCAGTATTCCACCGTGAACTGCACGGGCGTGTATACCTATTACAAGGACTACCGTCCCCGCTGCACCCAGCACGGCCACAGCGGCAACATCAGCGTGGTGGATGCCATCAAGTGGAGCTGCAACATCTTCTTCTACGATGTGGGCCGCCGCCTGACCAGTGACGTCTACGACGCCTATGCCTACAAGCTGGGTCTGGCTCAGCGCACCGGCGTGGAGGTGAGCGAGAGCCTGGGCCGTCTGACCACCAAGAACGACAGCAACTACAAAACCTCGCTGGACATTCAGGCGGCCATCGGTCAGGGCAATACGGTGGTCACCCCCATTCAGCTGGCCACTTATGCGGCTACGCTGGCCAACAACGGTGTGCGCTACCGCACCCACTTCGTCAAGGCCATCCTCGACACGAATACCGGCGAGGTGATCCATGAGACCCAGCCCGAAGTGATGGATGTGGTGGAGGACAACGGCACCACCTTTGCACTGGTGCGGCAGGGCATGAAACTGGTGCCCAGTACCATCACCGGCAAGATCTCCAGCTACCCGATCGCCATTGCCTGCAAGACCGGTACCCCCCAGCGCAGTGAGACCTACGCCCCCGGCAAGCACTACCTGAACGCGATGATGATCGCCTACCTGCCGGCCGACGACCCGGAGATCGCTATTGGCATCACGGTGGAGTACGGCGGCTACGGTGCCCGCACCGGTGATCTGGTGGTGGACATCGCCAATGCCTACTTTGCCATGAAGGATGGCACGCTGGAGGTGGATCCCTATGTGAACCCTGCGCTGAGCGCGGATCCTTCGGAGGACACGACCGGCGCGGCCGATACCACGGACACTGCCGGTGCCGCACAGGATGAGACACAGCCGGAGCAGGGAAGTGCAGACTAACGTCGTTTTGCGGTGCACACTCTGAAAATTTAAGACAAAATTGAATATTCTGTATAAAAACTGGTTGTAAATGATTGGATTTTGTGATATCATTTTGTACAAAGGGAAATTTCCGCAAATGACACGACAGAGGAGAGATAACAGATGACGATTGCACTGATTGCGCATGACTCCAAAAAGGAGTTGATGGTTCAGTTTTGTACGGCGTACTGCCGCATCCTGAGCCAGCATAAGTTGGTGGCGACCGGCACAACCGGCAAGCTCATCGCCGAGGCGACGGGCCTGCAGGTGCAGCGTTTTCTGGCCGGTGTGCAGGGCGGCGACCAGCAGATCGCGTCCCGCATTGCCTGCAATGAGATCGACCTGCTGTTGTTTTTCCGCGACCCCATCAATGCAAAGCCCAGCGAGCCAAACGAGATGACTCTGCTGCGCCTGTGCGATGTGCACAACATCCCCATGGCCACCAACATCGCCACCGCCGAGGTGCTGATCCACGGCCTGGAGCGCGGCGATCTGGACTGGCGCGACATCGTGCACCCCCAGAACGACTGAGGCACGAAACCTTTATCCACAACAAAAGGCACCGCAGAAGCGGTGCCTTTTTTGCGTCCCGGAACGGGGAACTATGAAAAAGTTGTCTTACAACTGGAGCTCCTGCGCCAGCTCAGCCAGATCTCCGGCGTCGAATTCGCCCAGAGGCAGCAGCAGACGGGCCAGCGTCTCCTGCGGCAGGGCAGCCAGTGCGGTGCTGTCATCGCGGGCAGCGTCCACCGGGGGCAGCACGGTGTGCACGCCGTCGGTGCCCACCTCCAGCCGGGCGCGGCTGCTGCTGCCGATGTACTGGATGCCCAGCTTGTCGGCGGCGGTGAGCAGGGCGGCGAACTGCGGCCAGGCCCCGGTGGCTTCCGGCTGCTGGGCCAGCGCTTCGGCGTTCAGCAGGATGCACTCGATCCCCAGCGCCTCGGCGGCTTTTTTGGCTCTCTGAGCGGCTTCGGCCTGCTCCGGGGCAAGGCGCACCACGGCACCCACCACGGCAAACCCCTGCTGCTGCAGGATGCGCACCGCCACGGCTGCCTCGGTGCTGCCGTCCATCTGCATCAGGACCTTGTCCTGGCTCTCGTAGGTGTCAAACCCGCTGCCGGGCAAAAATGTGTCGTTCATGTTCCCTGCCTCCCGCCGTGTGCTTTGCTTTGGGCTACGGCCAGCTGGTCGCAGCGTTCGTTTTCCGGATGGCCTGCGTGGCCCTTGACCCAGACGTATGTGATGGTGTGCCGGGCTTCCTGCTCCAGCGCCTGCGCCCAGAGGTCCGGGTTCAGGGCAGGAGAGCCGTCCGATTTCTTCCAGCCGCGGCGCTTCCAGCCTTTGGCCCAGCCCTTCTGCAGCCCGTTGATGACATATTGGCTGTCGGAGCAGTAGCGCACCTCGCAGGGCTCCTTGAGCTGGCGCAGGGCCTCGATGAAAGCAGTGAGCTCCATGCGGTTGTTGGTGGTGCTGGCGTCGCCGCCGCTCAATTCCTTTTCGTAAACTTTGCCGTTGAAACGGTAGCGCAGCACAGCGCCCCAGCCGCCCGGGCCGGGGTTGCCGCTGCAGGCACCGTCGGTGTATACTTCGACCTGCTTCATGCGGGTTCTCCTTTATAAAGTAGTATCTCTATTTAGCGCTATTTTGGCCGGGATGTCAAGGGGCAATGCATAAAGACGGCACCCTTTGCCAAACCTTGGAATTGACAAAACCGGTGCGAAATACTATACTAAGCGTAACAAAATGCGTATAGGGGCGCACCGAAGGCGTGCGCTCAGACGTTCCTGCAGAAAAGCCGCGGTCGCATCGAACAGATGGACTGTACGGGCTGAGGGATTCTTGTGGAACGACCAGCGGTGCCAAAAGCACGCTGACAGGACAATTCTATACGGTGCATCCAACGGAAGCCGATGCAAAGATCCGGTGCTTCCCCATGCAGCGCACGGCTGTCTCCCTTGTGGAGACGGTCCGCGCCGCCATTATTTTTGGAGGTCAAGAATGGCTCAGACGAAAGAAAAAGAAAACACGGTCCCGGCTGCCCGCGCAAAGCAGAACGCAGCCGCAGCCCCGGCAGCGGCCGGGGAAAAGCGCCCCCGCACCACCCGGCGGCCCTACTACAACCGCCGCCCCCGCCGCCCGCAGCAGCCCAAGGAGGCTGCAACGCCCATCCACATCTACCCGCTGGGCGGTCTGGGCGAAGTGGGCAAGAACATGACCGTGTATGAGTGCAACGGGGACATGATCATCGTGGACTGCGGTCTGGTGTTCCCGGACAGCGAGATGTACGGCGTGGACATGGTGATCCCGGACTTTACCTTTGTGGTGCAGAACAAGGACCGCATCAAGGGCCTGCTCATCACCCACGGCCACGAGGACCACATCGGCAGCATCCCGTATCTGCTGCAGAAGTTCGACCTGCCCATCTACGGCACCCGCCTGACCTGCGGCCTGATCCGGAACAAGCTGGAAGAGTTCGGCCTGGCCGGCAAGACCAAGTTCGTGGAGATCGTCCCCCGGCAGAAGATCAAGCTGGGCTGCTTTACCGTGGAGCCCATCCATGTGAACCACTCCATCCCGGATGCCGTGGCCTTTGCCATCGACAGCCCCGCCGGCACCATCATCCAGACCGGCGACTTCAAGATCGACTACACCCCGCTGGCCTGCGGTGTGACCGACCTGTCCACTCTGGCCGAGTATGGCCAGCGCGGTGTGCTGGCCTTGCTGAGCGACTCCACCAACGCGGAGCGCCCGGGCTTTACCGCCACCGAACAGAAGGTGGCCGCCGGTGTGCGCAGTTTGTTTGCCCGCGCCCGCAACAAGCGCATCATCATTGCGACCTTTGCGTCCAACATCTACCGCGTGCAGCAGATCATTGATCTGGCCGTGGAGGATGGCCGCAAGGTGGCCTTCAGCGGCCGCAGCATGGTCAACAACACCGCCATGGCCCAGGAGCTGGGCTATATGCACATCCCGGAGGGGACGCTGATCGGCGTGGACGAGCTGAACCAGTACCCGCCGGAGCAGGTGGTGCTGATCACCACCGGCAGCCAGGGCGAACCCCTGAGCGCACTGAGCCGCATGGCCTCCTGCAGCCACCGTCAGGTGCGTGTGGGCCCCGGCGACTTCATCATCATCTCTGCCAACCCCATCCCCGGCAACGAAAAGAGCGTGACCAAGATCGTCAATGGTCTGCTGCTGCTGGGTGCGGAGGTCATCTACGAGAGCATGTACGACGTGCATGTGTCCGGCCACGCCTGCCAGGAGGAGCAGAAACTGATGCTCACCCTGACCAAGCCCAAATATTTCCTGCCGGTGCACGGCGAGTACAAGCAGCTCAAGAAGCACGCCCTCACGGCGGCCAGTCTGGGCATCCCCACCAGCAACATCCTGATCGCAGAGAATGGTTCCAACGTCATCCTCAGCCAGGACGAGATGAAGCTGGGCGAGCCGGTCACCGCCGGTGCCGTCATGGTGGACGGCCTGGGCGTGGGCGACGTGGGCAACGTGGTCCTGCGGGACCGCAAGCACCTGTCCGAGGACGGCCTGGTGATCATCGTGGCTACGGTGGACAGCAAGACCGGCAAGGTGCTGGCCGGGCCGGACCTGGTGAGCCGCGGCTTCGTGTATGTGCGCGAGAACGAGAGCCTGATGGACGGTGCCCAGAGCATCGTGGAAAACGCACTGGAACGCTGCGTGGACGAGCATGTGCGCGACTGGAACAGCGTCAAGACCCGCGTGCGGGAGGCGTTGAGCAGCTATATTTACCGGCGCACCAAGCGCAGCCCCATGATCCTGCCCATCCTGATGGAGGTATGAGCAGGGCGCGCCGCCGGGCGGCACAGCATATGACCGGGAGGCAGAAAAGCAGATGAAACAGAAACCGAGATGGACCATGGAGATGCTGACCGCAGCGCTGGCGGTGCTTTGCGCCCTGCTCACGCTGGTCCTGCTGATCCAGCGGCCCAGCATCTGGCCGGTGCTGCTGGCACTGGTGGTGGCGTGGGGCATCTGCATGGCGGCGTTCCGCTACCAGCTGCGCCGCTGGCTGTCCCGCTGGGTGCGCGGCGACAACTTTGAAAAATCCAAAACAAAATTCAGTCTGGAGCAGCTCTCACAGCCGACGGCTCTGCTGTCCGGCGAAACGGTGCTGTGGTACAACGAGCAGTTCCGTGCCCGTCTGCTGGGCGGGCAGGATATGCTGACCAGCCGGGTGCAGAAGGTACTGCCCGGGCTGGACCTGCAGCAGTGCCGCACCCAGCAGGGCCAGCTGCTGACGCTGGCGGACGGCTTCTGGAGCGTGCACAGCTCCACGGTGCCCGGCGGGGCCGAGTGCATGACCCTGCTGGTGCTGAACGAGGAGACCGCCCTGCGCAAGATCGAAGCGGAGTACAAGGCCAGCCGCCCGGGCTATCTGGTGTTTCTGGTGGACGGCTACGACGATGTGTTCGGCGACATGCTGGACAGTGAGCGCGCCCGTCTGCTGGAGGGCATCAACCGCATCCTGGAAGATATGATCGGCCGGGGCAGCGGTTTTCTGCGCCGGGTGGCCAGCGGCCGTTACATCGCCGTGGTGGAAGAGCGCCAGATGGAGCAGTTTGCCAAGCGCGGCTATGACGTGCTGGACAAAATCCGTGCGCTGGACCCCAGTGTGAACCTGTCACTGTCCATCGGCATCGGCCGTGGAGCCAAGACCCTGCGGGAAGCGCAGGACATGGCCGTGCAGGCGCTGGACATGGCGCAGGGGCGCGGCGGTGATCAGGCCGCCGAGATGACGCCGGACGGCTTTACCTTTTACGGCGGCGTGAGCCATGGCGTAGAAAAGCGCAGCAAGGTGCGCAGCCGCATCGTGGCCGACCAGCTGGTCAAACTCATCAAGGAAGCGGACCATGTGGTCATCATGGGCCACCGCATGAGCGATCTGGACGCCATTGGTGCCGCCGAGGGCGTATTGCGCATCTGCAAGATCTGCGACGTCCCGGCGGTGATCGCCGTGAAGCGGGACGCCACGCTGGCGGGCAGCCTGATCGACGCGCTGTGCAGGGCGGGCCAGAAGGATGACTTCATCGACCCGAAGGACGCACTGCCCATCATCTCCAAGCGCACCCTGTGCGTGGTGGTGGATACATACCAGGTGGGCCTTGTGGAAAGCAAGGAGATCCTGGAAAAATGCGGCAAGGTGGCTGTCATCGACCACCACCGCAAGGGCGTGGGCTACATCCAGAACCCGGATCTGGTCTGCCACGAGCCCTATTCCTCCTCGGCCAGTGAGCTGGTCACCGAGCTTTTGCAGTATGTGGGCGACCGCGACGACAAGCCCAACCGGGTGGAAGCCGAGGGCCTGCTCTCCGGCATCCTGCTGGACACGCAGGACTTTACCCTGCACACCGGCGTGCGTACCTTTGAAGCCGCTGCGGCCCTGCGCCGTTACGGTGCCGAGACGGAGCGGGTGCGTCAGCTGTTTGACGTGACCATGGTGGAATATGCGGCCAAGGCCGAACTGGTGGAGCGGGCACGGATGTACAGGAACTGCGCCATCTCGGTGGGCGGCGAGATTGCCCCGGAGGCCCGTGTGGCCATTGCACAGGCCGCCAACGACCTGCTGCGCATCCAGGGCGTGGACGCCAGCTTTGTGGCGGTGCAGGTGGGCACCGGGGTGAACATCTCGGCCCGCAGCCTGGGTGCCGTGAACGTGCAGGTGATCATGGAAGCACTGGGCGGCGGCGGCCACCAGACCATGGCAGCGGCACAGCTCAAGCACATCACCCCGGAGGCGGCCCGCTCCCGCATCGAGACGGCCATTGACAACTACTGGGCATCCCAGAAAAAGAGCGGTGCCGAAGAAAAATGAGAGTGAGAGGTTCTTCCCATGAAACAGTATGATTACCTGATCGTCGGTGCGGGCCTGTATGGTGCCGTGTTTGCCCACGAGGCAAAAAAGGCCGGCAAGAAGTGCCTTGTCATCGACAAGCGCAGCCACATTGCGGGCAACATCTACACCGAGCCGGTGGAGGGCATCAATGTGCACCGCTACGGTGCCCACATCTTCCACACCAACAACAAGACCGTGTGGCAGTATGTGAACCAGTTTGCGGAGTTCAACCGCTACACCAACAGCCCGGTGGCCAACTACCATGGCGAGATCTACAATCTGCCCTTCAACATGAACACCTTCAACAAGATGTGGGGTGTGGTGACCCCCGCCGAGGCAAAGGCCAGGATCGAGCAGCAGAAGGCGGAGGCAGGCATCACCGACCCGCAGAATCTGGAAGAGCAGGCCATCAGTCTGGTGGGCACCGACATCTACGAAAAGCTCATCAAGGGCTACACCGGCAAGCAGTGGGGCCGCCCCTGCACCGAGCTGCCGGCCTTTATCATCAAGCGTCTGCCGGTGCGTTTTACCTACGACAACAACTATTTCAACGCTCTGTATCAGGGCATCCCCAACGGCGGCTACACTGCCATGGTGGAAAACATGCTGGAGGGCACCGAGGTGCGCCTGAATGTGGACTATCTGGCTGACCGTGAGGCGCTGAACGCGCTGGCCGACAAGGTGGTGTACACCGGCCCGGTGGATGCCTATTTTGACTACCGTCTGGGTGCTTTGCAGTACCGCAGCGTCCGCTTTGAGACCGAGGTGCTGGACACCGACAACTATCAGGGCAACGCCGTGGTGAACTACACCGATGCCGAGACCCCCTACACCCGCATCATCGAGCACAAGCACTTCGAGTTCGGCACCCAGCCCAAAACGGTCATCAGCCGGGAGTACAGCGCCGAGTGGAACAAGGGCGACGAGCCGTACTACCCGGTCAACGACGCCAAGAACGGTGCTCTGTACGCCGAATACAAGCAGCTGGCCGACGCCGAGCCGGGCGTAATCTTCGGCGGCCGCCTGGGCGAGTATAAGTACTATGATATGGACAAGGTCATCGAGGCGGCACTCGATGTGGTGCAGAAGGAACTGGCGTAAAAGCCTGACCGTTTAGAATGGCCGCCGCGTGTGCTCTGGCCAGAAATAGCGGAAATAAATTGGATTTTTGCACTTCCGGAACGCCTGCGGGCGTTCCGGAAGTGCATTTTTCACAAGAGGGGCCGGAGAGAAAACATTCTGCACAACTTTTTGCAGGGAGAAGTTATCAACGGCAGCAGCTCCTTGCGTGAAAGGGTGTTTGGAGCAGCCCGCAGGCTGCGACAAACACGAAATAAATCATAAACTTCCGATGAATATGGTCAGAGCGAAGCGGAGACCATTTTAAATGGTTGGCTGCCCCTCTTGCTCAAAGCCGACAAATGCGCTATACTATAAACACAAGAACGGCACCGGGGTTCCGGTGAAAAGTGAGGGATAAACATGAAAGTGATTCTCAAGCAGGATATCAAGGGCATTGGCAAAAAGGACGAGATCCATGAGGTGTCCGACGGCTACGCCCGCAACTACCTGTTCCCGCGCAAGCTGGCGGCTGTGGCCGATGCCAGCGCTGTGAACGTGGCCCGCGGCAAGGAAGCCGCAGCCGATTTCCATGAAGCTGAGAATGTGGCCGCTGCCAAGGCACTGGCCGCCAAGATCGAAGGCAAGACCGTGACCATCAAGGCCAAGGGCGGTGCCTCCGGCCGTCTGCACGGCAAGGTCACCGGCAAGGAAGTGGCCGAGGCTCTGGCACAGCTGGCCGGTGCTCCCATCGACAAGAAGAAGATCGAGATGGAGACCCGCGACATCAAAGATGCCGGTGTGTTCAACGGCAAGGTGCGCCTGCATGTGGGCGTTGTGGCTTCCTTCAAGATCCAGGTGGAAGTGGAACAGGCCTGATCTGTCTGCTGTCTGCGCCCCCTCAAAGCAGGGGGCGCTTTTTGGCTTTTCCGGGAGGAACGGAAAATGAAGCAAGTACAAAAGAAGCATTCCGCGTGGCTGCAGACCCTGCTGACCGTGGTGCTGTCGGTACTGATCGCGTCAGCGGTCTGGATCGGCCGGTATGGAGTGCCGCTGCTGGGGCTGCCCAAGGCGGAGGATGTGCAGAGCGTCACCCTGGTGAGCCTGGACAGCGGTTCCGTTACGGTCACGGACACTGAGAATGTTGAGCTGCTGGTCAAAGCGGCCAACCTGCTGAACTATAAGCTGGGGGCGCCGGACACCACAGACCCGGAACTGACCGTGACCTATACCCTGAAAAACGGGGAAGTCCGGGTGCTTTCCGCCAGCCGCACGACCATGTGGTGGAAGGGCAGAGCACATCCGCTCAGGCAGCCGGAGGTGTTCTGCAATATTGTGGACGGCCTGTTTCTGGACGGATACGACAACAATGCAAAAGGATAAAGGACCATGCCGAACGAACGACATTATAACAACGAACTGAATCTGGAGAGCGTGGGCATCAACCAGCCGTTCAACATGCAGGCGGAGCAGAGCGTGCTGGGCGCGGTGCTGCTCAAGCCCGACACCCTGACCGACCTGGTGGAGATCATCAAGCCGGAAATGTTCTATACCCGGCAGAACGCGCAGATCTGGAGCGAGATGCTGCGGCTGTTCACCAACGACCAGACCATTGACTTTGTGACCCTGCTGGATGCGGTCATCTCGGACGGAGTGTTCCCCAGTGCGGACGAAGCCAAGGTGTACCTGACCGGTCTGGCCGAGACGGTGCCCAGCATCTCCAACGTGAAGGCCTACGCCCAGATCGTGCAGGAAAAGTATCTGGTGCGCCAGCTGATGGACGTGGCCAAGGATATCCTGCAGGACGCCGGGGACGAGCCGGACGCCGACCTGCTGCTGGAAAATGCCGAGCAGCGCATCTACGAGATCCGCTCCGGCCGGGATTCCAGCGCCCTGACCCCGCTTTCCTCCAGCATGGTGGAGACCCTGACCAACCTACAGAAGATCAGCGGCCCGGATGCCGACAAGTACAAGGGCATCCCCACCGGGTTCCGCCTGCTGGACACGGTGCTCACCGGCCTTGGCCGTGGTGACCTGATCATCCTGGCCGCCCGCCCCGGCATGGGCAAGACCAGTTTTGCGCTGAACATCGCCACCCGCGTGGCCATGCAGCAGAAGGTGCCGGTGGCCATCTTCAGCCTGGAAATGACCAAGGAGCAGCTCACCAACCGCATCCTGTCCGCCGAGGCCGGCATCGACAGCCAGGCTTTCCGCACCGGTGCCCTGCGCGCCGAGGACTGGGAGTATCTGGCGCTGGCTACTGAAAAACTCCACGATGCACCGATCTATATGGACGATACCTCCGGCATCACCATCACCGAGATGAAGGCCAAGATCCGCCGGGTGAACCAGGACCCCACCCGCCCCAACGTAGGTCTGATCGTCATCGACTATCTGCAGCTGATGACCACCGGCCAGCGCACCGAGAACCGCGTGCAGGAAATCAGTTCTATCACCCGGAACCTCAAGATCATGGCCAAGGAAATGAACGTGCCCATCATCGCGCTGAGCCAGCTGTCCCGTGCGGTGGAAAAGCAGGGCAACAACTCCAGCCACCGGCCCCAGCTGTCCGACCTGCGTGATTCCGGTTCCATCGAGCAGGACGCCGACTGCGTCCTGTTCTTGTACCGCGATTCCTATTACGCCAGCCAGAACCCGGACGGTGCCGAGGTGGATGCCGACACGGCCGAGTGCATCGTGGCCAAGAACCGCCATGGTGAGACCAGTACCGTGCCGCTGGGCTGGGACGGTGCCCACACCCGCTTCATGGATGTGGATTTCAAGCGCTGAACCGATGAAAAACGAGAAAGACTGCCGGGCTGCGGTGCGGGATTTCTGCCTGCAGAACCGGCTTTTGTGTCCGGGGCAGCCGCTGCGGCTGGCGGCGGCGGTTTCCGGCGGGGCCGACAGCATGGCGCTGCTGCTCCTGTTGCGGGCGCTGCAGCCGGAGTTCGGCTACACCCTCTCAGCCTGCCATGTGAACCACGGCCTGCGCGGCGCCGCCGCCGACCGGGACGAAGCCTTTGTGCGGCAGGCCTGCGGGGCACTGGGGGTGTCGCTGCGGGTGTTCCACGCGGCAGAACTGGCCGACACGGTGGATGCGCCGCCGCCCCACGCCGGGGAGGACTGGGCCCGCCGCCTGCGCTATGCCTGCTTTGAACGCCTGTGCGAAGAGGGGATAGATGCCGTGGCAACGGCCCATACTGCAAATGACCAGGCCGAAACGCTGCTGCTGCGGCTGGCCCGAGGCACCGGGCTGCACGGCGCGGCAGGCATCCGGCCCCGGCGCGGGTGTTATCTGCGGCCGCTGCTCTGCCTGAACCGGGCCGACACCGAGGCGGTCTGCCGGGCGGCCGGGCAGACATGGGTCACCGATGAGACGAACGAGACGGACGCCTACGCCCGCAACCGGCTGCGCCGGGCGGCACTGCCTGCTTTGCGGAGCACGAACGAGGCAGCCGTGGAAAATCTGGCCCGCTTTTGCGAGAAGGCGGCGCAGGCCGATGCCTACTTTGCCCAAAAGGCCGAAGCGCTGCTGATGGATGCCCGCCTGTCGGACACGGACCCCGTGTGCTGGCGGCTGGAGCCGCTGGCGGCAGCGGATGCGCCCATTCTGGAAACGGCCCTGCACCGTCTGGCGGCCCCGGTGCGGGACCCGGAAGAAAAATATATCCGGCTGTTGGCGCAGCTGGTGCAGCAGGGCAGCGGAGCCGTGCAGCTGACCGGGAAGGTCCGCTTCTGCGCGGCAGATGGGGTGCTCCGGCAGGAAACACAGGCCGAATCCGCCGGCTGGGACGCCGATGCGGCGGCCGCATTTACCGCAGCCCTGCAGGCCGGAAAACCGGCCCGGATGCCTCTGCCGGGGGGCAAAACCCTGACTGCACGGGTGTTCCCGGCGGATTTTGAAGAAAAAATACAAGTCGTTCATAAAAAAGACTTAAAAAATCGGGCGGATTATGCTAGAATAACTACGTTGTATGCTGGTCTTGTTCTGCGCATCCGCCAGCCGGGGGATGTTTACCGCCCCGCCGGGCGAGCGGTGCACAACCGCCTGCGCAAATGGATGAACGAAGCGGACATCCCGGCGCAGCAGCGGGACACGCTGCCGCTGCTGGCAGCAGGCAGCGAGGTGCTTTGGGTGTGCGGCAGCGGCTTTGCCGAGGGCCTTGCACCGGATGAGACCACGACGCAGATCCTGCAGATGGAACAGGAAACTTGAAGGGATAAAAAGGAGAAACATCATGAGCATGAATGATGACATCAAGACCGTTCTGGTCTCGGAAGAACAGCTGAAAGCCAAGGTTGCGGAGCTGGGTGCACGCATCAGCAAGGACTACGAGGGCAAAAACCTCGTGCTGGTGTCCATCCTGAAGGGATCGGTGGTCTTTATGGCCGACCTGATGCGGGCAGTGACCATCCCCTGCAGCATCGACTTCATGGTGGTGTCCAGCTACGGCGGCAGCAACACCGTGACCAGCGGTCTGGTCAAGATCATCAAGGATCTGGACGGTGATCTGTCCGGCAAGGATGTGCTGATCGTGGAGGACATCCTCGACACCGGTGTCACCCTGTCCAAGCTGGTGCCAATGCTCAAGATGCGCAACCCCAACTCGGTCAAGATCTGCACCATCCTCGACAAGCCCAGCCGCCGCAAGGCCGACATTCAGCCCGATTACGAGGGCTTCCAGGTGCCGGACGAGTTCGTGGTGGGCTATGGCCTGGACTACGACGAAAAGTACCGCAACCTGCCCTATGTGGGCGTGCTCAAGCCCGAGATCTACACGAAGTAAGTCCCGGATCAAATTCACCCTGAACTGGAGTTGATTTTTTTGCAACCGAAGAAACCTCGTTTCAACCCGCTGATCCTGGCACTGGCACTGGCTGCCGTGCTCATGGTATGGAGCGTGCTGGGCGGCGGCAGCAGCAGCGGCGGCTCGTCCTCCATGGTTTACTCCACGGCGGTGCAGTATTTTGAAAACCTGCAGGTCACCAAGTTCACGCTGGACCTGAACACCGGTGTGCTCACCATGACCCTCAAGGAGGGCAAGCTGGCCCTGCCCGACCCGTCGTCCGTGAGCACGGTGCAGTCCACCGGCGGGCTGCTGTCCGGTATACTGTCCTCTTCCTCCTCCGGCTCCACCGGGGCCGAGAAGAACAGCGACGGCACCGTGACCGTGCGCTACAAGCTGCCCTATGCCTCCATGTTCGTCAAGAATGTGGACAGCTACATTGCAGCCTACGACGAAGCAAACCCCGATGCCCCGATGGAGTATGATTATACCCCGCTCAAGGAGAGCATCCCCTGGATGGAGATCCTGTTCTATCTGGCCATGCTGGGCTGCACCGGTTTCCTGCTGTTCTCCATGATGCGCGGCGGCGGTGCCGGCGGCGGCATCATGAACGTGGGCAAGGCCCGCGTGAAGGATGAGCGCGAGAACAAAAAGACCGCTACCTTTGCCGACGTTGCCGGTGAGGACGAAGAAAAAGAGGAACTCAAGGAAGTGGTGGAGTTCCTCAAGAGCCCGGACAAGTTCAATACGCTGGGTGCCCGCATCCCCCACGGCGTGCTGCTGGTGGGCCCTCCGGGTACCGGCAAGACCCTGCTGGCCCGTGCCTGTGCCGGTGAGGCAGGGGTGCCGTTCTATTCCATTTCCGGCTCCGACTTTGTGGAAATGTACGTCGGCGTGGGCGCATCCCGCGTGCGTGACCTGTTCGACAAGGCAAAAAAGACGATGCCATGCATCATTTTCATTGATGAGATCGACGCAGTGGGCCGTCAGCGCGGTGCCGGTCTGGGCGGCGGCCACGACGAGCGCGAGCAGACTTTGAACCAGCTGCTGGTGGAGATGGACGGCTTTGAGGCCAACGACGGCATCATCGTGATGGCTGCCACCAACCGTGCCGACATTCTGGACAAGGCGCTGCTGCGTCCCGGCCGTTTTGACCGTCAGGTCTTTGTGGGCCTGCCGGACGTCAAGGGCCGCGAAGAGATCCTGAAGGTGCACACCAAGAATAAGCCGCTGGCTCCGGATGTGTCGCTGAAGGTCATCGCTCAGCGCACCGCCGGTTTTGCCGGTGCAGACCTGGAGAACCTGGTCAATGAGGCTGCCCTGCTGGCAGCCCGCCGCAACCGCAAGGCCATTACCATGGAGGACATCGAAGAGGCTTCCATGAAGGTCATGGCCGGCCCGGAGAAGAAGAGCCGTGTGGTGACCCCCGAGGAAAAAAAGCTCACCGCTTACCACGAGGCAGGCCACGCTGTGGCAGGCTTCTACTGCAAGCATCACCCCCGCGTGCATGAGATCACCATCATCCCCCGCGGTCAGGCCGGCGGCTACACCATGTACCTGCCCGAAAAGGATCGCAGCTATGTGACCAAGGGCGAGATGTTCGAGGACATCGTGTCCAGCCTGGGCGGCCGCGTGGCCGAGCAGCTGATCCTGGATGACATCTCCACCGGTGCCTCCAACGATCTGCAGCAGGCCACCAACATCGCCCGCCAGATGATCACCCGCTACGGCTTCTCGGAGCGCCTGGGCCCCGTGGTCTATGGCACCTCGCAGGAGGAGACTTTCCTGGGCCGTGATCTGGGCCAGGGCAAGGGCTACAGCGAGACCACCGCAGCCGAGATCGACGGCGAGATGCGGGACATCATCGACGAGGCCTATGAGAACTGCCGCCGCACCCTGACCGAGCACATCGACCAGCTGCATGCACTGGCCAAGGCCCTGATGGAGCGTGAAAAGCTCAACGAGCAGCAGTTCAACACCATTATGGCTGGGGGCACCCTGCCTCCCCTGGAGGACCCGGATGCCAAGCAGCCGGAGCAGACCGTGCAGCCTGCCCAGCCTGTGGAGACCGCCGAGAAGGCAGAGACCGCAGAGCATGCCGAGCAGGCCGAGACGGCAGAACAGACGACCGGTCGGCAGCCGGAGCAGGCCCCCGCACCGGAGCAGGATGCCCCGGAAGCAAACGACTGATCCCGGAAAGGAGCGAGTGTCGTGGAGGAAAACTTCAACCCGGTCGCACGGACCCGTGCGAACTATTACACCCCGGGCAGCCCGGTGCAGTTTGTCTGCGTGGAGCTGCTGCGGGGGGATGTCAGCGGCGAGAATGCCGTCTGCCTGACCTTCAAGAACATTTCCCGCGTGACCCTGACCGCTCTGGAAGTGCACTTCAAGTGCAAGGGCGTGGACGGCGTGATCCTGTGTGAGGATCAGTTTGAGTACCGGGACATCGAAGTGAAGCCCGGCGAGCTGTTCGGCATGGACGATGCCGTGTTCATTACGTCCAAGGCCATCACCAGTGTGGACGTCTCGCTGGTCAACGTGTACAACGGTAAGCGCGTGGTGCACCTCAAGGACATCAAGCGGGTGCGCCTGTCGGCACCCCGCCGCCTGAGCCCGGAGCTGCAGAAGGCGCTGGAAAGCCGCATGAACCGCACCGGCCTGAAGTATCAGCCCCAGGTGTTTGAGAACGGCTGGTACTGCGCCTGCGGTGCATTCCATCCCAAAGAGGAAGATACGGTCTACTGCACCGAGTGCCGGTGTGACCGCATCCTGCTGCAGAATGCGCTGAACACGCTGCTGCAGCCGGAGCAGCCTGCCCGGCCCGCGGCCGAAGTTCCGGCGCAGCCCGCCGCAGCGGAAGAGCCTACCCGCATCGTGGGGGCTGCACCCGCTGGCGAGGAGCCCACCCGCGTGGTGAGCGCACCCCGCAGCCCGGCCGAGGAGGTGGAACCCTTTGAGCTCCGCCGCGAGCCGCTGGAGGATGCCGAGGAGCACACCCGTGTGCTGGATGCATCCACCCGGGCGGCGTTCCCGGGCAGCAGTGCCGACGAGGGCACCCGGGTGATCCCCGCGCCCTCCCGCCGCGCCGAACCGGTGCAGGAAGTACCGGATGACGATCTGGACGAGGACGAGGAAGATGACCGCGACAGCGTGGCCGAAGCGCTGATCCGCTGGGTGCCGCCCATCACGGCCATCGTCTGTGCGGCAGTGGCCCTGTGCGGCTTTGTGTATTATCAATTCATGCTGTAAAAGAATGCAGAAAGAAGGCGGAGGAAGGCGCGTGCCACCTCCGCCTTTTCTGCACAAGAAGGAAAAAGGAGGCCATTATGCAGGACGAAGCATTGCAGGCTGCATTTGAGATCAAGACCGAATGCGACGAGATCAGCCGCCGCCTGCTGCGCTGGCACTGGGAGCAGAAGCCGGGCAGCCACAGTCTGGACGCGCTGCTGCGGCACATTGCCCAGCGCCAGAAGGAAAGCCCGGACTATTACGACCGGATGCCGGACCTGAGCGGCAAGACCAGCTGGCAGCAGCTGGACACCACCCTGTGCATGCGGGTGCTGCTGGACCCGGAGAAGGACGCCGCCAAACCGCTGGACCTGCTGGGCAATACCCGGCACCCCGGCGCAGCCCGCCGGGCCTGCAACGCGGTGCGCACCGCCCGCAACGAGGCAGCCCACGCCGCCGACGCACAGGATGCAGCGCAGGCCGCACTGCTGTTCCATGAGGCCATCGAGAGCCTGGAAGAAGGGTATGCGGACACCGCCTTCCGGGAAAACGAGCTGGCCCAGTATTACCGGGAGGCCGAGAGCTTTCTGGAGCAGTGCGGTGCCCGGAAAGCGGCCCGCCCGGCCGACAACACCCGCGGGCAGAGCAAAGCGGCGAAGCCTGCGGCCCGTACCGGCAGCAGAGCGTCGGGCGGGAAAGCGTCGAACAACAGCCGCACGGCTGCCCGCAAGCGCAGCGCTCCGGCACGCCGCAGCTCCAAAAAGAAGCGCACCGGGAACAGGACCATCCTGACCCTGCTGCTGGTGGTGCTGGTGCTGGGCCTGCTGCTGCGGGCACTGCACATGGGTGTCCTGTAAGGGCTGCCCGCCGGAATAGCAAAAAAGAGTTGGATCCTGCTTGCCAGATGCAAGCGGATTTGTGCAGGACTGCCAAAAACTGGGGATGCCGCTGCAACAAAACAGGCCATTGCACCCCTTGCGGGACGGTGCAGGCCGGTTTATAATAGAAAGTGAAAACGTTTACAATCTGCGGAATGCAGAGCGTGTGAGAGGAACTTGCCCCATGACCATCAGTGACATTGCAAAAATGGCTGGCGTGTCCAGCGCGGCAGTCAGCCGATATCTCAACGGCGGGCCGCTCAGTGAACAGAAGCGGGAAGCCATCCGGGAAGTGGTGGAAAAAACAGGCTACCGCCCGGACGCCGCCGCCCAGACTCTGCGCACCGGCCGGGTGAACCAGATCGGGGTCATTGCCCCCAGCATCAGCTCCCAGTCGGTGGGGCAGATCACCGCCGGCATCGCCAGCGAACTGGATCAACAGAACTACCTGATCCTGCTGGGCAACACCGAGTTGGACGAGCAGCGGGAGCTGGGCTACCTGACCGCCATGCAGCGCAACCATGTGGCGGGCATCATCCTGCTGGGGTGCTACTACAGCCCTCAGCTGGCCCGGGCCTTCAAGGCCTGCCGGGTGCCGCTGGTGGTCACCGGGCAGCGCTTCCCGGAGGTGCCCTGCGTGTACAACGATGATCGCAGCGCCGCGCGGGAGCTGGCCCAGCGGATGCTGGCCTGCGGGCACCGCAGGCTGGCGTACATCGGCGGCACCGAGAAGGATCAGGCCGTCGGGCTTGCGCGCCGTCAGGGTGTGCAGGACGCCCTGAACGCTGCCGGGCTGGACGGCGACAAGCTGCCCCGGCTGTGCTGCTCTGCCTTTACCATGGAAGAGGGCGAGCGCTGCATGAACGAGCTGCTGGCCTGCTGCCCGGATCTGGACGGCGTGGTGTGCGTGACCGACACGGTGGCGCTGGGGGCCATGCGGGCACTCAGGGCGGCAGGCCGCGCCATCGGCACCCAGGTCAGTCTGGCCGGCATTGGCGACAGCTGGGTGGGCGGCGTTGTGGAGCCGGGTCTGACCACCGTGCGCTTTTACCAGAAACAGGTGGGTGTGGAAGCCGCCCGGATGCTGCTGCAGATGCTGGAGCACCCGGAAAACGGCGGCCCCGTCCGCCAGACCACCCTGGGGTACAGCGTGGTGGACCGTGGTTCGATCCGGATAAAGGAGGACGCATGAACCGTAAGCTGATCTTTTTGGACATTGACGGCACCCTGCTGCCGCCGGGGGATATGCTCATCCCGGACAGCACCCTGCAGGCGCTGCGGGCGGCCCGGGCCAACGGGCACAAGCTGTTTCTGTGCACCGGACGCAACCTGCGCATGACCGCGCCGCTGCTGGAGTACGGCTGTTTTGACGGTGCCATCTGCAGCGCGGGCGGCTATGTGCTCTGCGACGGGCAGGTGCTGGTGGACCTGCCCATGGAGCCGGAACAGTGCAGCGGGCTGAGCGCCGTGCTGGAGCAGCACGGCGTGGACTACACGCTGGAATCCCGTGACGAGACCTTTGCCGGGCCGAAGATGACCGCGCGCTGGAAGTTTACCGCCGACGCACCGGACAAGCCGCTGAACAGCGAGGCAGCCCGCTGGCGCAAGGCCATGCAGGACGGCATGAGCCTGACCCCGCTGAGCCGGTACGACGGCCAGCCGATCTACAAGATCGTGTACATTGCTGAGCACCTGCACGATCTGGACGAAGCCAAGCGGCTGTATCAGGACCAGTTCGTGTTCTGCGAGAGCAATCTGGACACCATGGATGACGGCATGGTGAACGGGGAACTCATCAACCGCAAATTCGACAAGGGCACCGGCATCCGGGCCATCTGCCGACATCTGGGCCACCCGCAGGAAGATACCATTGGCTTTGGCGACAGCGATAACGACCTGCAGATGACCCAGGCCGCCGGGATCAGTGTGTGCATGGGCAACGGCTCGGAGCGGCTGAAGCAGCTGTGCGACCGCATCGCCCCCACCGTGTACGAGGACGGCCTTGCAAGAGAGTTTGCAGCCCTGGGCCTGACAGAATGAAAAACAACAGCAGGAAGCTCCTTTTTACGGGAACTGCCTGCTGTTTTGCTATGTGAGGTAAAAAGCGTGGTAAATAATAAGAAAAGCACGCTGATTCCAGACGAATCAGCGTGCCTTTTTCGTGGAGCGGGCAATGGGAATCGAACCCACCTCCTCAGCTTGGAAGGCTGATATACTAGCCGATGTACGATGCCCGCATTTGCGAAGAATAGTATAGCATGTCTGCCGGAAAATGTCTAGCCCCAATTTTGCCGAGGGCCTGTTCATAAAACGTTCCATATTTTCTGGGCAGATTTCCTGTTTACTTTATGCGTGTTTTATTGTAAAATACACTTGAATAACAATGCCGGGCACACAGCCCGGCGGAATATAAACAGGTGGTGTTTGGATTATGGCATTGAAATATCAGCGTATCCTGCTCAAGATCAGCGGCGAAGCATTGGGCGGCGAAAAAGGCATGGGCTTTGACGAGCCGACCATGGATGCGATCTGCGGCGGTGTGAAAAGGGCCCACGATCTGGGGGTTCAGATCGGCATCGTGGTGGGCGGCGGCAACTTCTGGCGCGGCCGTTCCAGCGGCAAGATGGAGCGCACCCTGGCCGACAAGATCGGCATGCTGGCTACGGTGATGAACGCTCTGGCCGTCTCCGACAAGCTGGAGCAGCTGGGCGTGCCCACCGAGGTGTTCACCTCCATTACCATGCCCCAGGTGGCACAGCCCTTTACCCGCAAAGACGCCCTGCGCGCCATGGACGAGGGCAAGATCGCCGTGTTTGGCGGCGGCACCGGCAACCCCTTCTTCTCCACCGACACGGCAACGGCCCTGCGCGCCGTGGAAGTGAGCGCCGATGTGATGTTCAAGGCCACCATGGTGGACGGCGTGTACGACAAGGACCCCCACAAGTACCCCGACGCCAAGAAGTACGATACCCTCACCTTCACCAAGGTGCTGGAGGACCAGCTGGCCGTCATGGATGGCACCGCTGCCACCCTGTGCCGCGACAACAAGCTGCCCATCCTGGTGTTTGATCTGGCCGACCCGGACAACATCGCAAAGGCTGTGCAGGGCGAGAACGTGGGCACGCTGGTGTATGAGGGCTGAACGCGTATAGCCTTCTGCGCAGAAACATACAATGAAGGGCGGGGCTGCCCGGTGCACTCTGCCCACCGAATATATCAACAGGAACAGGAGACTACAACAATGAGCAGCAACACCAAGGTTTACGAAGAAAAGATGAAGAGCTCGGTGGAGCACCTGGGCCGCGAGCTGGCCGCTGTGCGTGCAGGCCGTGCAAACCCCGCTGTGCTGGACAAGGTGACCGTGGACTACTACGGTGCGCCCACCCCCATCCAGCAGGTGGCATCCGTGGCTGTCAGCGAGGCCCGCACCCTGACCATCACCCCCTGGGACCGCACCCTGCTGCGTGCCATCAGCAAGGCCATCATGGCCAGCGACGTGGGCATCAACCCCATCGACGACGGCCAGACCATCCGCCTGAACTTCCCGGCTCCCACCGAGGAGCGCCGCAAGCAGCTGGCCAAGGAAGTCTCCAAGCTGGGCGAGGAGGCCAAGGTGGCTGTGCGCAACATCCGCCGCGACGCCATGGACAAGGCCAAGGTCATGAAGAAGGCCGGTGAGCTGACCGAGGACAGCCAGAAGACCATGGAAGAGGATGTCCAGAAGCTGACCGACAAGTATATCAAGAACATCGACGCTGCCGTGGAAGAAAAGCAGAAGGAGATCATGTCCGTCTGATCCGGCTGCGCTGAGCAGAACAACAATGTAAGGTGTCGTGCGCTGGTGGGGGAGCCGCTTTTCAAAAAAGCAGCGCCTGTGGTGCGCGGCACTTTTTTCAGGGCAGCAATGCTGCCGGGAGGAGCAAATGGCACATCCCAGAGAGTTTGCGGAAGGGCTGTCCATCGGCATCATCATGGACGGCAACGGCCGCTGGGCCAATAACCGGGGCCTGCCCCGCACCGCCGGGCACAAAAAAGGCGCCGAGGTGTTCAGCGATATCGCGGACTACTGCGACGAGCTGGGCGTTTCGTCGGTGTACTTCTATGCCTTTTCCACCGAGAACTGGAAGCGCCCGCTGGAAGAAGTGAACGCCATCATGCGGCTGTTCGGCGAATACCTGCTGAAGGGGTTTGACTACAAGAACCGCAACATCCGCATCAAATTCATGGGCGACCGCACCGTGCTGGACGAGAAGCTGCAGCGGCTGATGAACAAGCTGGAAGGGGAGTCGGCAGTCAAGACGGGCATGACCCTGAACATTGCCATCAACTACGGCGGCCGCCCGGAGATCGTGCGGGCCGCGCAGCAGTTGGCGGAAAAGGCCGCAGCCGGGCAGCTGAAGCCGGAAGAGATCACCGAGCAGATGCTCAGCGATGCTATGTACACCGCCGGGCAGAAGGACCCGGACTTTATCCTGCGGCCCAGCGGAGAAAAGCGTCTGTCCAACTTCATGCTGTGGCAGGCCGCTTATGCAGAGCTGGTGGAAATGGACGTTCTGTGGCCGGACTTTACCCGTGCCGACCTGGACGCCGCTATTGAGGAGTATAACCACCGGTCCCGCCGTTTTGGCGGGCTGTAAGGCAGCAACGACACCCAAAATATCCTGTGCACGGCGCAGGGACCGGAATACCCGACCGTTCCTCGGGTTGTGCGGCATCCGCAAGAGGGGAGTGCCTTCCGGCAGAACAAAGGAGAGCCAACCTATGAAAACACGCATTATCACAGCCATTGTGGGCATCATCGTCCTCATTGGCGTCATGTTCACCTTCAACACGCTGATCTTCAATCTGGTCATTGCAGCCATCACGCTCATTGCCATCCACGAGATCTACAATGCGCTGGGCTTTACCAAAAAGGACTGGCTGATGTACGCGGCACTGGTGCCGTATACCCTGCTGGTGATGACCTCCAACTATATGGTCATGCGCCGCCTGGTCATGCCGGTGTCCTTTGTGCTGGTCACCTTTTACGCCATCTATCTGGTGGTGCGCAACGGCACCATCAGCTACCAGAAGGCCAGCGGTCTGCTCGTGTTTTCGGGCATCGTGATCTTCTGCTTCTACTCCTTTATCCGGCTCAAGGAACTGCTGCCGGTGGAGCAGTTCGGCTACGATGCGGTGTTCTTCATCCTGCTCATCCTCTGCTTTGCCTGGGGCGGCGACACCTGCGCCTACTTTGCGGGCCGTGCCTTCGGCAAGCATAAGCTGTGCCCGGTGGTCAGCCCCAAAAAGACCGTGGAGGGTGCCATCGGCGGCGTGCTGGGTACCATGGTGTTCGGCGTGGTGGCGACCCTGATCTACTCGGTGGCCGCCGACCGCATGGAAGCCTTTACCCGCTCCAACATCGGCGTGTCGATGTACGTCATCATTGCCCTGCTGGGCTGTGTGGCGGCGGTGCTGGGCATTTATGGTGACCTGTTTGCCAGTGTGGTCAAGCGCCAGTGCGGCATCAAGGATTACGGCACCATTTTCCCGGGCCACGGCGGCATTCTGGATCGTTTTGACAGCGTGATGTTCATTGCGCCCTTTGTGACCATGGTCATCACGGCGGTGTTCTACAAGTAAAAAAGGGGGAACGTGCCATGTCGAAAAAAATTACGCTGCTGGGCTCCACCGGCTCCATCGGCACCCAGAGCCTGGATGTGATCCGGGCACAGGGGTATGAGGTGTTCGGCCTGTCGGCCCACAGCCATGTGGATAAGATCCTGCAGCAGATCGAGGAATTCCACCCGAAATACGTCTGCATGACCGACCCGGACGCCGCCGCAAAGCTGGACGCCGCGCTGTCCGGCCGGGCGGGTGCGCCCAAATTGCTCACCGGCCCGGAGGGCCTGCGGCAGCTGGCCGCGCTGGACGGCCCGGACGTGGTGCTGAACAGTGTGGTGGGCATTGCGGGCCTGGGTGCCAGCCTGACTGCCATCGAGAGCGGCCACGACCTGGCCCTGGCCAACAAGGAGAGCCTTGTCACCGGCGGCCATCTGGTCACCCGGGCGGTGGCACAGCACGGCGTGAAGCTGCTGCCCGTGGACAGTGAGCATTCGGCCATCTTCCAGTGCCTGCAGGACAAGGAGAGCGCCCCCAGCCTGACCAAGATCCTGCTCACGGCGTCCGGCGGGCCGTTCTTCGGCATGAAAACCGAGGAACTGCGCACCAAGACCAAGGCGGATGCCCTCAAGCACCCCAACTGGAACATGGGGGCCAAGATCACCATTGACTCCGCCACCCTCATGAATAAGGGTCTGGAACTCATTGAGGCGGTGTGGCTGTTCGGCCTGCCGCCGGAGAAGATCCAGATCGTGGTGCAGCGCCAAAGCATCGTGCACTCGGCGGTGCAGTTCAGCGATCATTCGGTCATTGCCCAGCTGGGCGTGCCGGATATGCGCATCCCCATCCAGTACGCCCTGACCTACCCCAAGCGGGTGCCGGGCGTGGTGCCGGAGCTGGACTTTGCGGCCCTGAAGGTGCTGACCTTTGATGTGGCCGACGAAGAGACCTTCCGCTGCCTTGCGGCCTGCAAAAAGGCCATCAAGAAGGGCGGCCTTGGCCCCTGCGCGGCCAACGGTGCCAACGAGGAAGCCGTGAAGCTGTTCCTGGAGGACAAGATCGGCTTTTTGGACATCGGCCGTCTGGTGGAAGCCGTCGTGGACAGCGACCGCTTCGGCGGCGACTACACCCTCAGCGATGTGTACGAGTGCGACCGCATGGCACGGGAGTTCGTGCGGGCACATCTTTGATTTTTAGGAGTACGAATGTCAGTTTTTATCACGCTGCTTGCAGCGCTGTTCGTGTTCAGCGCCGTGATCGCCATCCATGAGTTCGGCCACTTTGCGGTGGCAAAGCTCTGCGGCATCCGGGTCAATGAGTTTTCCATCGGCATGGGCCCGGCCCTCTGGAAAACCGTCCGCAAGGGCACCCAATACACCCTGCGGGCCCTGCCGGTGGGCGGCTATGTGGCGCTGGAAGGGGAGGAAAGCCCCGAGAGCCAGCAGGCCGAAGCCGCCCGTGACCGGCGGGAGGAAGCGGCACCCGCCCCGGTGCCGCCGGAAGAAGGCACCGGAATCCCCCTGAACGAGGCCCCGGTCTGGCAGCGGATGCTGGTGATGGTGGCCGGTGCGGTCATGAACTTTGTGCTGGGGTTCGTGGTGCTGCTGATCCTGCTCACGGCCCAGAGCTCCCCGCTGACCAGCAAGGTGATCTATGCCGTGGAGGACGGTGCCCTCTGCGGCCAGACCGGCCTGCAGGCGGGGGACGAGATCGTTGCGGTGAACGGCCGCCGCTGCTTCGTGGCCAACGATATCATCTATGAGCTGGTGCGCACCGAGCAGTACCGGGCTGACTTTACCGTACTGCGGGACGGCCAGACCGTGGAGCTGCCGGATGTGCAGTTCGACACCTGGACGGACGAAGCCGGGCAGGTGCACATGAGCCTGGGCTTTACCGTGTACGGGCTGGCCAAGACGCCCCGCAATGTGCTGCGGGAGGCCGGCAACAGTATGCTGTACTACGGGCGCATCATTTTTACCTCCCTCGCGGACCTGCTCCGCGGGCGGGAGAGCATCAACAATCTTTCCGGGCCGGTGGGCATCGTGACGGCCATCGGGCAGGCGGCCAGCTACGGTTGGCAGGATCTGCTGCAGCTGCTGGCCCTCATCACCATCAACCTGGGCATCTTCAACCTGCTGCCCTTCCCGGCGCTGGACGGCGGCAAGGTGGTGTTCCTGGCCATTGAGGGCATCACCGGCCATGCTGTGCCGGAAAAGCTGCAGGGCAGCCTGACCGTTGCGGCCTTTGCACTGCTGTTCGGGCTGATGATCTTTGCAACCTACAACGATATCATCCGGCTCATCACCGGAGCTGTATAACAGAAAGGGGAACCACAGGATGCGGCAGTTGAAACGAGAAGTGAAGATCGGCAATGTGACCATTGGCGGCAACCATCCCATTGCGGTGCAGACCATGCTGAATGTGCCGGTGGAGGACATTGCCGGCAACGTGGCACAGGCAAAGCGGTGCGAAGCCGCCGGCTGCCAGATCCTGCGGGTGACCTGCCCCAGCGCAGCCGACGCCAAGTGCATCGAGGCCGTGAAGAACGCGGTGAGCATCCCCATCGTGGCGGATATCCACTTTGACTACCGCGCTGCGCTGGCCTGCGCCGACGTGGGCGTGGACAAGATCCGCATCAACCCCGGCAACATCGGCGACGACGACCGGGTGAAGGCGGTGGTGGACGCCTGCCAGCAGAAGAACATCCCCATCCGCATCGGCGTCAACGGCGGCAGCCTGGAAAAGCACATCCTTGCCAAGTACGGTGCCCCTACCCCGGAAGCCATGGTGGAGAGCGCCCTGTACCATGTGCGCCTGCTGGAAAAGTTCGACTTCAACAACATCGTCATTTCCATCAAGAACTCCAACGTGCCCCGCATGATGGAGGCTTACCGCCAGCTGAGTGCCGTCACCGACTATCCACTGCATGTGGGCGTGACCGAGGCCGGCACCTACCAGATGGGTCTGCTCAAGAGCGGCATGGGCATCGGCGGCATGCTGCTGGAGGGCATCGGCGATACCATTCGCGTTTCGCTGGCCGCCGAGCCGGAAAAGGAAGTGGAAGCCGGTTACAACATCCTGCGGGCCGTGGGCTTCCCGGTGGCAGGACCGGAGGTCATCACCTGCCCCACCTGCGGCCGCACCCAGTACCCCTGCACCGAGATCGCCAACGAGGTGGAAAAGCGGCTGCAGGGCTACAAAAAATCCATCAAGGTGGCCGTGATGGGCTGCGTGGTCAACGGCCCCGGTGAGGCCCGGGAGGCCGACATCGGCATTGCCGGCGGCAAGGGCGAAGCCGTGCTGTTCCTCCACGGCAAGCCGGTGAAAAAGCTCACCGGTGACAACATTCTGGACCAGTTCATGGACGAGATCTATAAACTGTAAACACTGTATTTTCTCTGCTGCCACGCCTGCGGACACAGGCGCGGCAGTTTGTGCTGTATAAAAAGGAGTATCACCCGTGACACCACTCGTTTCCCAGCTCTGGCCGCAGTTCATGGCGGACCCGGCGTTTGCGTCCTGCTTCGGGCAGGTGATCGTGGAACATGCCCGCATGCTGCGGCAGAGCCAGCAGGTCATTTTTACCCTGCGCAGCGCCGCCCCGCTGGACAAGGGCTTGTGCGCCCGGCTGCTGGCTTCGCTGCAGCCGGATTATGAGGGCTTTGAACTGAAGATCGAGAACCACTTCGGGTATGCCATGCTGGACGAAACGGCCTTGCGGGACCTGCTGGAGGAAATGAAGGCGGACGGCGTGCCCATCAACGGCTTTCTGGACCGGTGCAGCATCACCATCCTGGGGCAGAGCATCACCGTCGGGGTGCGCCACGGCACGAAGTTTTTGCAGGAGATGGGCTTTGAAAAGCTGCTGGCAGACTGCATCGCCCGCCACACCGGGGTGACGCCCAAAGTCAGCCTGATCAGCGCTGTAAGCGAGGCCGAGCAGCACCAGATGGAGGAAAAGCTGGAGCGCAAGATCGCTCCGCCGGTGGTCAAGTTCGAGAAAAAGAATACCGCTCCGTCCATCAAGGTGGAGGGGCTGGACCTGACCGACAAGCCGGTGACCATCTTCCACGGCAAAATGTTCACCCCCAAAAACCTCACCCCCCTCAAGGATCTGGGCGGCGAGGGCGGCAAGTGCACCATCTGGGGCGATGTGTTCTTTACCGAGGTCAAGGGCAACTATCGCAAGATCTACACCGTGTCCATCACCGACTACACCGGCTCCATCAACCTCAAGATCCGCGCGCAGGAAGGCGAGGACTGCTCCAAGTGGGAGAGCATCGGCAAGGGTACCACGGTCATCGTGCGCGGCGACTGCTCCTATGATAAGTACGAGCATGACTACATCGTGTACCCCTACGATGTGCTGTTCGTGGAGCGCAAAAAGCGGGAGGACAGCGCCCCGGTCAAGCGAGTGGAGCTGCACCTGCACACCAAACTGTCCAGCATGGACGGCTTCTGCGACCCCGGCGGCATCGTGCGGCTGGCCCACCGCATGGGGCACCCGGCCATTGCCATCACCGACCACGGCGTGTGTCAGGGCTACCCGGAAGCCATGCTGGCGGCCGATGACATCCACAAGAAAGACCCGGACTTCAAGCTCATCTACGGCTGTGAGGCCTACTTTGTGGATGATATGATCCCCTGCGTGTACGGCGTGCAGGAGCAGCCCCTGACCGGGGAATTTTGCGTGTTCGACACCGAGACCACCGGCCTGGACCCCGGCGTGGAGTATATGACCGAGATCGGCGGCGTCATCGTGCGCAACGGCGAGGTGATGGAGGAATTTGACACCTTTGTCAAGCCCGGCAAGCCCATCACCCCCAAGATCACCGAGATCACCGGCATCACCAACGAGATGGTGGCCGATGCTCCCAGCGAGAAGGAAGCGCTGGAAGCCTTCCTCAAGTTTGCAGGGGGCCGCATTCTGGTGGGCCACAATGTGCACTCCTTCGATATGCGCTTTCTGCGGGCCGCCGCCAAGCGCAGCGGCATCTCGCTGGAAAATGTGACCTATATCGACACCCTGACCATGGCGCAGGCGATGTACCCCGGCCTGCACAACTACAAGCAGGGCACCATCAACAAGCATCTGGAGCTGCCCGCCTACGAGGCACACCGCGCCTGCGAGGACTCCGCCGCACTGGGCCGCATCTTCTGTGTGATGCTGAAGGACCTGGAAGAAAAACAGGTGACGAGGGTCAGCGAGATCAACACCGGCCTGGGCGGCAACCGCGAGGTGCTGAAAAAGAAGTATTACCACCTGATCATCCTGGTCAAGAACCAGATGGGCCTGAAGAATCTGTACAAGATCGTGAGCGAGGCCCACGTCAACTACTTCTTCAAAAAGCCCCGGGTGCCCCGCAGCCTGCTGAATAAGTACCGTGACGGCCTGCTGCTCACCAGTGCCTGCGAGGCCGGTGAGCTGTACCGTGCCATCGTGGACGGCACCCCCTACGAGGAACTGAAAAAGATCGCCTCCTACTACGACATTCTGGAGATCCAGCCCCTGGGCAACAATGCCTACATGGTGCGGGAAGGCAAGGTGGACAGCGAGGAGAAGATCAAGGACTTCAACCGCACGGTCATAAAGCTGGGCGAGGACCTGCACAAACCGGTGATCGCCACCGGCGACGTGCACTTCACCGAGCCGGAAGATGCCGTGTACCGTGCGGTGCTGCAGGCGGGCAACGGCTTCAAGGATGCCGACAACCAGCCGCCGCTGTTCTTCCGCACCACCCAGGATATGCTGGATCAGTTCTACTACCTGCCCAAGGAAAAGGCCTATGAGGTAGTGGTGAAGAACCCGCGCAAGATCGCGGCCATGATCGACAACACCGTGCGGGCCATCCCGCGGGGCACCTACCCGCCCAGCATCGAGGGCGCGGAACAGCAGCTGCGCGACGCCACCTGGGAGCACGCCAAGCGGGACTACGGCGACCCGCTGCCGGAGATCGTGGAAAAGCGGCTGCAGAAGGAGCTGGACTCCATCTGCGGCCACGGCTACGCGGTGCTGTATGTCATCGCGGTCAAGCTGGTGGCCTACTCCAACGCGGGCGGCTATCAGGTGGGCAGCCGTGGTTCGGTCGGCTCGTCGGCTGTAGCCCACTTCTCCGGCATCTCGGAGGTGAACAGCCTGCCGCCCCATTACCGCTGCCCCAAGTGCAAGTACAGCGAGTTCATCACGGACGGCAGCGTGGACGACGGCTTTGACCTGCCGGACAAGAACTGTCCCCACTGCGGCACCCGGATGCTGGTGGACGGCCACGATATCCCCTTCGAGACCTTCCTGGGCTTCTACGGCGACAAGGAACCCGATATCGACCTGAACTTCTCCGGTGAGTATCAGTCCAACGTGCACCGCTACACCGAGGAGCTGTTCGGCAAGGCCAACGTGTTCAAGGCCGGTACGGTGTCCGGTATCCAGGACAAGACCGCCTACGGCTATGTCAAGAAGTATCTGGAAGAGCGGGGCCGCACCGTGAACCATGCGGAGGAAAACCGCCTGACGCTGGGCTGCACCGGCGTCAAGCGTACCACGGGCCAGCACCCCGGCGGCATGGTCGTTGTGCCGGACACCTATGAAATTTACGATTTCTGCCCCATCCAGCACCCGGCAGATGACGTGGCAGGCGGCCTGCTGACCACTCACTTCGAGTTCAAGTATCTGCACGATACCCTGCTCAAGCTGGACGAGCTGGGCCACGATATGCCCACCTTCTACAAATATTTTGAAGAGTACACCGGCATCCCGGTGGACAGCATCCCCATGAACGACCCCAAGGTGTACAGTCTGCTCACCAGCCCGGAAGCGCTGGGCGTGACTCCGGAACAGATCGACAGCCAGACCGGTACCTTCGGCATCCCGGAAATGGGCACCAACTTTGTGCGCGGCATGCTGGTGGAGGCCCGGCCCAAGAACTTCTCGGAGCTGATCCAGATCTCGGGCCTGTCCCACGGCACCGACGTGTGGACCGGCAACGCCGATGAGCTGATCCGCAGCGGCACCTGCACCATCGCAGAGGTCATCGGCTGCCGTGACAGCATCATGCTGTACCTGCTGCGCAAGGGGTTGGAACCCAAGATGGCCTTTGACATCATGGAGGCCGTGCGTAAGGGCAAGGTGGCCAAGGGCGGTTTCAAGGACGGCTGGGAGGAAGCCATGCGGGAGCACGATGTGCCGGACTGGTACATTGAGAGCTGCCGCAAGATCAAGTATATGTTCCCCAAGGCCCACGCGGTGGCCTACCTGATGAGTGCCATCCGTCTGATGTGGTTCAAAATCTACAAGCCGCAGGCTTTCTATGCGGTGTACTTCACCGTGCGCGGCGACGACATCGACTATGAGGCCGCCATCGGCGGGGCTGCTGTGGCCCGTGCTCACATGGAAGAGGTCAAGCGCCGCCTGAAGGAGGAAAAGAACGCCAAGGACGAGGACGTTCTGGTGAGCCTGCAGCTGGTGAACGAAATGCTGGTGCGCGGGTACGAATTCTTGCCCATCGAGCTGGGCAAGAGCCGCGGTTCCAAATATGTGGTGGAGGACGGCAAGGTGCGCCTGCCCTTCAGTTCTCTGAAGGGTCTGGGCGGTGCTGCTGCCGACGCGCTGGAGCGGGTGACCATCCACGGAGAGGAATATATCTCGGTGGAAGAGCTGCAGCAGGCCTCCGGCGTCGGTCAGGGCATCCTGGACCGTCTGCGTCAGGTGGGCGCCCTGGGCGACCTGCCGGAGAGCAGCCAGGTGAGCTTCTTCTGAACACAACAAAAACTCCCCCTGCGGTGGGCATTTGCTCACGGCAGGGGGAGTTGCTGTTTTTCAGGGAACAGGTCAGCCGGAGGAATTGCTTACTCCACGCTGATCATATAATAATACACGGGCTGGCCGCCGCGGATGTGGCTGACCTCCACATGGTTCGGGCACTTGGCCTTGACCATCTCGGTGACCTTCTCGGCGTCCTCATCGCTGACGTCGCAGCCGGAAATGATGGTGACGAAGCTGGAGTCCTTCTTGCACATACCCCGGGCCAGACGGTAGGTGGCCTTGGTGATATCGGTGGAGGTGGAAACGATCTTGCCGTTCTCCAACGCCATGATCTCACCCTTCTTGATGCGCTTGCCGTCGTACTCGCTGTCGCGGGCGGCGTAGGTGATCAGGCCGGTGGACACCTTGTCGGCAGCCGCCATCATGTTGATGGTGTTGGTCTCGGCGTTCACAGAGGGGTCGAAGTTCAGCATGGCGGTGATGCCCATGGGCACGGTGCGGGTGGGCAGAACCACGACCTGACGGTCGGCCAGTTTCTCGGCCTGCTCGGCGGCCATGATGATGTTCTTGTTGTTGGGCAGAACGAACACGGTCTTGGCCGGCACGCTCTGGATGGCTGCCAGAATGTCCTCGGTGGAGGGGTTCATGGTCTGGCCGCCGGAGACCACGGCGTCCGCAGCCAGGTCGGTGAACACGGACTTCAGGCCCTCACCGGCAGCCACGGCCACAAAGCCGTAGTCACGGCTGGGGTCCACAGCAGCGTAGACGAACTCGCTGGCCTGAGAGGGAGCCTTCTCGGCAGAGGCCTGCTTCTCCAGGCTCTTGCCCTGCTTCTGGCGGGCCAGGAACTGCTCGTGCATGTTCTCGATCTTGAAGTTGGTCAGGTAGCCGTACTTGATGGCCTCGCTCAGGATCTTGCCGGGGTCGGCGGTGTGGACATGCAGGTTGATCACATCATCGTCCTCGATGCACACCACGCTGTCGCCGTTGGACTCGGCAAAGGCACGCATCTTGGCGGCGCTGGCACCCTCGTACTTGTTGATGAGGAACTGGGTGCAGTAGCCGTTCTTGATGTCCTCCACCTTCATCAGGTCATCGGTGAACACGCCCTTGCCGGCGTTCTCGGTGGAGAGCTTTGCCTTGTTGGGGGCAGCCTCGCCGCCAGCCACGATGGGCTCGCCGTGGAACACCTTGCCCATGCCCTCAAAGATGATCAGGATGCCCTGACCGCCTGCGTCCACGACGCCGGCCTTCTTCAGGACGGGCAGCAGGTTGGGGGTGTCGTCCAGGGCTTCCTGACCGGCAGCCATCACAACGTCCCACAGGGCGGGCACGTCGGCGGCATCGCTGGCGGCAGCCTTTTCGCTGGCCACGCGGGCCACGGTGAGAATGGTGCCCTCGGTGGGCTTCATCACGGCCTTGTAGGCACCCTCGACGCCCTTCTGCAGGGCAGCCACGATGTCGGCCACGTCGGCTTCCTTCTTGCCTTCCAGCGCCTTGGAGAAGCCGCGGAACAGCAGGCTGGTGATGACGCCGGAGTTGCCGCGGGCACCGCGCAGCATGGCGGAAGCAGCGGTCTTGGCGGCTTCGGCCACGGTGCAGCTGTCATCCAGGGCTTCCAGTTCGCGCACGGAAGCGCCCACGGTCATGCCCATGTTGGTGCCGGTGTCGCCGTCCGGGACGGGGAAGACGTTCAGCTCATCCACGCGGGAGCGCTGATTGTTGATGTTGTTGGCGCCGGAAATGATGGCGTCGCGCAGGATCTTACCAGAAATCATTGTTTTAAACTCCTTATCAGGCCGGAAAAATTCCGGCAGCCGGGGATACAGACGGACATCAGGCGATCACATCGTCCACCGAGACCACCACGCGGGCGACCTTCAGGCCGGTGGCCTGCTCGACTTCGTCCTTGACGCGGTGCGAGATGCTGCGGGCAGCGGTGGAAATGTTCAGCCCATAGCTGACAGCGATGTGCAGCTCGATCACGAGACGTCCATTCTCCTGCGTGACGCGGACACCCTTTTCGGAATAATCGGAACCATGGACCAGGCTGCGCACAGCGTCGGTCATATCACGGGGTGCCATTGCGGCAACGCCGTAGCAGTGTTTGGTCGCCTCACCCACGAGGGTCGAAAAATACCCGGCGGTAAAGCTGACATCTCCCAGCGGGAAACGGGAAGTGATCATAATCGCTCTGCTCCTTTATGTTATTTTTCAGAAAACACATTCAGGGTCTGGGGCCGTGCAGGCGGGCCAAAACCGCAGACTGCACCGAGAAACACCCACTCTATTATACAACTTCGATGCGCGGTTGTACAGTTCAAATTGCTGGCAGCGGGGCTTTTTTGGCTGTTTTGCGTCCTTTGCCCACAAATTTGCGGGCAAAACTGTACGGCTGGGCAGAGCAGTGCGTTCGTTCGACAGGGCATGACCGTCCGGGTGTGATATGCTGTCCGGTGCACAGCGGCCGCGCTGCGGCAGAAGTATGACGGATGCCTGCAAACAATCTGTAAAAAAATTATAAAAACTCCCTCCGGATGCTTTATCCCTCTATGAAAAAGTGCTAAAATGAAAGCAGAGAGAGGGGATGCGCACCGGGCGGTGTGTGTCCCCTGTAAAACGAGCAGACCCAAATCATCCATCCGGCCGCACACGCCGTGCATAAAATACCGATTTAGGAGTTGTTGGCATGAACATTCTGTTTTTCCTCTCCCCCAAGCAGGATCTGATGTACGTTTACGACGATTTTACCCTCCGGCAGACGCTGGAAAAATGGGAGAACAACCGCTACGCCTCCATTCCGGTGCTCAACCGCCGGGGCGAGTATGTGGGCACCCTGACCGAGGGGGACATCCTCTGGGGGCTGAAAAAATACCACGGGCTGGATCTGGAAGCTGCAGAGGACGTGCCCATCTCGGCCTTTCCCCACAAGCGGGATTACAAGGCGGTGACCGTGACCACCAGCATGGACCAGCTGATCGAAGCCGCCATGAACCAGAACTTTGTGCCCGTGGTGGATGACCGGGGCATCTTCATTGGCATCGTGCGCCGGCAGGCCATCATCCGCTACTGCTACGAAAAGTCCCGCGCGGAGGAAGCGCCGCAGCCCGGCCGTGTGGTGCCGGAATACGCCGCCGCCCACTGAGCGCCGGAAAACAACCGGACCTGCAATGCTCCACCTTCCCATTTTTGGGAGGGTGGAGCATTTTTTGTGCAAAAATCCCCGGAAAAGCCTTGAAAGTCCGATTTATGGGATGCCGCATGTGCGATAATACGGCCACAGGGAGCCACCGGCAGCGGGAACCGCCCGGTGCAGGCAGGCTCCCGACAGAACAAAACAGGAGGGGAACACGATGAAGGATTTTGAGATGCGTTATGTGGGCAGCCATGTGGAGGTGTACACCGGCAGCGGGGTGTTCCTCTTTTCGGCCGATACCGTGCGCGAGGCGATGGAGGAGCTGGCCGAGTGACATGGTTTGAAATAACTAATGTAAAATCTGCGTAAAATGTTTGAAAAGGAACCGTAACGAAACGATTGAAAACCAGCAAAATGTGTGGAAAAAGTGATTTTCTTGTAAAATAAACCTTGTTGTGGCAGGGGGATTGATGGTATAATAAGCATAGTGTGAGCGCTGAAACGGAGCCGTGCGCGTGGACGCATGGGGGCGCTGCATGACAAAGGAAAAACGGCTGCCGGGGTACGGGTCCCGCCAAAGGCGGGGCAGGGCCCGGCGGCTGTGTGCTGTTATTGGAAGAAACAGGAAGATCGTATTTAGGAGTATCGCTATGGATATCACACACATTACCTCTCTGCTGGGCGGCATTGCGTTGTTTTTGTATGGCATGTCGATCATGGGCGCGGGCCTGGAAAAGCTGGCCGGCGGCAAAATGCAGGGGGTGCTGCAAAAACTGACCTCCTCCACCATCAAAGGTGTCATTTTTGGCACCCTGATCACGGGCGTGATCCAGTCGTCGGCTGGCACGGTGGTGATCTGTGTGGGCCTGGTCAACTCCGGTATCATGACGCTGACGCAGTCGGTGGGCGTGATCATGGGTGCAAACATTGGTACGACCGTGACCGGTCAGCTGATCCGCATGGCGGATATCTCAGGCGACAGCCTGTGGCTGACCCTCATGCAGCCCAAGACGTTTGCGCCCGTGGTGGCGTTTATCGGCTGCATTTTTTATGTGTTCCTGCGCAACGCCAAAAAGAAGAACATCGGCCAGATCATGCTGGGCTTCGGCATCCTGTTCACCGGCATGAGCCTGATGGACACCGGCGTGTCCCCCCTGCGGGAAAGCGCCGCGTTCCAGAACCTGTTCGTCACCATGACCAACCCCATCCTGGGCGTGCTGGTGGGCCTGGTGGTCACGGTGCTCATCCAGTCCTCTTCGGCATCGGTGGGCATCCTGCAGGCACTGTCCAGTACGGGTCTGGTCACCTTCAGTTCGGCCATCCCCATCATTCTGGGTGCCCACATCGGCACGGCCTTCACCCCGCTGCTCACCATCGGCGGTTCCTCCAAGGACGGCAAGCGCGCCGCCCTCATCCACCTGTACTTCAACGTGATCGGCAGCATCGTACTGCTGGCCCTGATCTATGCGGTGCAGTTCACCTTCGGCATCCCCATGTGGCATGACGTGATGAACAAGAGCTCCATCGCAAACATCCACACCCTGTCCAGTGTGTGTGCCATGCTGCTGTTCCTGCCGTGCAGCGGGGTGCTGTCCAAGCTGGCCATGCTCACGGTGCCGGACAACGCTGAGGAAGCGCAGGAACTGAGCATGCCGGTGCTGGACGAGCGTCTGTTCAAGAGCCCGGCCGTGGCCCTGCAGCAAGCCAAGAACGCGGTGGTCAAAATGTCCCGCCGTGCCGCCCGCAACGTCAATCTGGCTGCGCCGCTGCTGCTGAAGATGGACGAGGACACCGTGAGCGCCATCAAGGTGCGGGAGAACCTCATCGACCGCATGGAGGTGGCCATCTCCAATTACCTTATTAAGATGACCGATCAGGAGCTGGGCGATGACGAGAGCCATGCCGTGACCGAGCTGCTGAACTTTGTCACCGAGTTCGAGCGCATCGGCGACTATGCCGTGAACATCATGGAAAAGGCCGAGGAGCTGAACGAGAAGGAGGCCTCCTTCTCCGAGAGCGCCCAGAAGGAACTCATCCTGCTGGAAAAGGCCGTGGAGCGCATCCTGACCGTGACCGGCGAGGCCTTTGAGGGCGACGACACCCAGAAGGCCATGCAGGTGGAGCCGCTGGAAGAGGTGATCGACGTGATGGTGGAGCGCCTGCGCGACCAGCACATCCGCCGCCTGAAGGACGGCGTGTGCTCCATCGACACCGGCGTGGTGTTCCTGGACGTGCTGAACAACGTGGAGCGCATCTCCGACCACTGCTCCAATGTGGCCGTGCGTATGATCGGCATGGAGGGCGGCGAGGATTACGATTCCCACACCCTCAAGAGCATCATGCACCACAACCCCACCAAGGACTACATGCTGGAGTACGAGCAGTGCCGCAAGGAGTACCTTGTGCCGCTGGAGCAGATGGAAGCCTGACCCCCCAAAAACAACAGCCCCGGACCATTCGGTCCGGGGCTGTTGTGCGCAGATGGATGCCGGAAATGAGGTGCGGGCTCAGTGCGGCACGGCTACCCACTTGTGCGGGCCATGCCAGCCCTTGCCGTCCTCCGGTGCCTTGAGGCAGACGCCGGGGTTGGGCGGGCCGGAGCGCAGGCTCTTGTTCTGCTGATTGCCGCAGAACTTGCACTTGTAACTGATGCTGACCGGTTCAGACATTTGGATGCACTCCTTCCCTCCGGAAGCCCGGAACTAAGAATCTTTGCTTCGATACTCTGATTATATAATTCTAATGCATCAATGTCAATAAAAATTGGAAGAAACTGAGAAAAATCACCCGCCCAGGTCCTCCAGCAGGGCCTGCAGCTCCGGCAGGCTGTGCACCCGGATGCCGCGCCGGATGCGCAGTACGTCGTTTTCGGGCAGAAGGTTCACATAGATGCCGGTGAGCTGCTGCAGGGCACCGGGGGTGCCGTCGGCATTGCAGGCATACACGGCCACCCGGCCGCCGGTGTCGCACAGGTAGTAGCCCGCCGCCGTGGGAGCTGCCGCCTGCACCAGGGAACTGACGCTGCCGGAAATGGGCGGAGTTTCGTCTGCCGGGGCCTCCGGCAGAGGGAGGCGGGGCAGCGCCATCCAGAACAGACTGAACGCGATGGTGAACACACAGAGCCCGTAGAACAGGCACAGACCGAATTTGCGCATGGGCAGGGAACACCCCTTTCGTGGTTTTACCGGAAGTATGGCCCGGAAGTGCGCCGGAAAATCATTTTTTGCGGTGGAATGCTGTACTTTGCCGGGCCGGATGTGGTATACTGACCATGATTGAATGGGACATCGGCCCCGCGGCAGAAGATTGGTCCTTGCCCGCGTCCGGCCGGCGTGCTATAATATGGTATCGTATGCTGGGTGACCAGCGGTTTTTTGAAAGGAAGATCACAGCGCCGCGTGCGCTGCAGTTTACCAGTATGGGTCAGGAGGCGATCCCTATCTCCAGCAATGAGATGAGAAAGATCCACCGGGGCGGCGAAGGCAGTTCTTCGCAGTCTGCGGCGGGACGTAAGGTAAATGTGAGCCAGAGCCGCCGGGAGCAGCCGGTCAGGGAACCCGGGAAGCCCGGAAAGGCTCCGAAGGAACCGAAGGAAAAGGCAAAGCACCCGATCCTGCGGTTCATCGGCCGCACCATTGCCACCCTGCTGTGCCTGGGCATCATGGCCGGCAGCCTGCTGGCCGTGGGTATGGTGTTCTATGTGGTGCAGGCCACGGCCAACGACGGCGACCTGCTGGACCTGGACAACATCCAGCTGAGCCAGTCCAGCGTGGTCATGGCCAACGATCCGGACACCGGTGCACAGGTGGAGTATGCCACCCTGCGCTCCTCCAACAGCCACCGCGTGTGGGCCGACCTGGAGCAGATCCCCACCAACCTGCAGTATGCATTCATCTGCACCGAGGACAAGGATTTCTACAACGAGCCGGGCGTCAACTTCAAACGCACCATTGGTGCCATGGTCAATGAGTATCTGCTGCCCATCTACAGCTCCAAGCAGGGTGCTTCCACGCTGGAGCAGCAGCTCATCAAGAACCTGACCGATGACAACAGCGCCAGCGGCATCGAGGGCGCTCTGCGTAAGCTGCGTGAGATCTACCGTGCGCTCTGCCTGAGCCGCAGTTACTCCAAGGAGACCATCCTGGAGGCGTACCTGAACACCATCAGCTTCACCGGCACCATCCAGGGCGTTCAGACGGCGGCCAACGAGTACTTCAACAAGGACGTCAGCGAGCTGACCCTGTGGGAGTGTGCCACCATCGCTTCCATCACCAAGAACCCCACCAACTACAACCCCTACACCAACCCTGAGAACCTGATCAACCGCCGAAACTTCATCATGTACAACATGTGGCAGCAGGGTGTGATCAGCGAGGAGGACTACCGCAACGCCGCCGCCCAGCCCCTGACGCTGGCGGAGGACGACAGCGACAAGAAGAACACCTCCGTGACCTCCTACTTCACCGATGCACTGTTCCAGGAAGTGGTGGAGGACATCATGGCCAAGGAGGGCATCTCGGAGGCAGACGCCCAGAAGATGCTGTACACCGGCGGCTTTACCATCGAGGCTACGGTGAACACCAAGCTGCAGTCCCAGATGGAAAACCTGATGCTGAACACGAACGACGCTTACTTCCCGGCCGGCTGGCATGAGGAAGAGGTGACCTCCATTTCGGACGACGACGTGCAGGTGATGAACGAGGACGGCACCCCCAAGACCCGCGTTGCCGAGGACGGCACCGTGTATTATTACCGCAACGTGCGCACCCAGGCGGCCATGGTCACGCTGGACTACGACGGCAACGTGCTGGCCATCGCGGGCGGTCTGGGCGAAAAGACCAAGAGCCTCTCGCTGAACCGCGCCTACAGCGTGGAGCGGCAGACCGGCTCCACCATCAAGCCCATCGGCGCCTATGCACTGGGCGTGGAGTACGGGCTGGTGAACTGGTCCACCATGCTCAACAATTCGCCCCTGTACCAGAAGCAGGACATGGTCATCCGGGATGAGGACTACTGCCGCAAGAACGGCCTGATGGGCCTTTCCGACAAGCAGCTCCGTGCCTACCCCAACGCCTGGCGCAGCTGGCCCCGCAACTACGGCGGCAACTACGGCGACAACAGCGATGTGCCGCTGTGGAACGGCCTGGCCCGCTCCCTGAACACCATTGCGGTGCGTGTGGGCGACCTTGTGGGCGCAAGCAACATCTTCAACTTCCTGTACAACACCCTGCAGCTGACCACGCTGGACCCCGCCAATGACGTGGGTCTGGCCCAGATGGTCATGGGCAGCCAGACCAAGGGCGTGACCCCCATGGCACTGGCGTCGGCCTTCCAGATCTTCTACGACGGTGAGTATACCACCCCGCACCTGTACACCCGTGTGCTGGACCGGGACGGCAACATCTACCTGGAAAACAACGCCACCAGCTATCAGGCCCTGACCAGCGACACTGCGTATGTCATGAACCGCCTGCTGAAGAACGTGCTGTACTCCAGCGTGGGCACCGCCAGCGGCCGCTACCCCAAATCCAACGGCATGGAAGCCTTTGGCAAGACCGGTACGGCCAGTGACGAAAAGGATCTGTGGTTCGTGGGCGGCACCCCCTACTACGTCACGGCCGTGTGGTGGGGCTACGATGCGCCCTATGACATGACCAAGACCCTGACCAAGCAGCAGGCCAAGACCAGCACCTGCGTCATGGCCTGGAAGGCCCTGATGGAACAGGCTCAGGCAGACCTGCCGTACAAGGCCTTCCCGGCCTCGTCCGGGGTGGTGGAGCGCCGCTACTGCACCCAGAGCGGCCTGCTGGCCGGCAGCTCCTGCCCCAGCACGGCAGTGGGCTACTACCGTGCCGACGACCTGCCCGACACCTGCACCTACTCGCACGGTGCTTCCACGCAGGCAGCGGATCCGGCGGCCCCGGCAGAGGAAGCTCCCCAGCAGACTGTCATCCCCACAGATACAAGCAACCTCGATACCGACTGATCTGTGCGCCGGGCGTGGACGAAGGACAGCAAAAGTCGCACTTCTGCGCCCCCGGAGCCGCAATACCGGCAAGGAAAAACGGTACTTCACGAGTCAAAACTGGATAATCTGCCAAAATCACATCCGGCCTCTTGCATTGCAGGGGGTCGGATGTTATTATATTTTCTGCAAGAACACTTGTGTTTGTGAGGTGAACAAGTTGGAACGCCGCTTTTATCTGGTGGACGCACAGGTCCTGCCGGAGGTATTTCTCAAGGTGGTCCGCGCCAAGGAGCTTCTGGCCAGCGGGGAAGCGCGCAGCATTTCGGCTGCGACCCGCGCCGTGGACCTGTCGCGCAGCGCTTTTTATAAGTATAAAGATTGCATCTTTGATTCCGAGAACGACCGCGAGGTGGTCACCGTGATGGCCACCCTGCGGGACGAGACCGGTGCACTGCAGAGCCTGCTGGCCGGCATCAGTGCCGCCGGGGCTAGCATCGTGACCATCAACCAGTCCACGCCGGAAAACGGGGCTGCCCTTGTGGCGGTGACCATCCGCACCGATACCATGCAGATGACGCCGGAGGAGCTGACCGAGAAGCTCTCCCGCCAGCGCATGGTGGTGGGCGTGCACTGTGGGTACAATCTGTAACAGAGGGAGAGGGAACGCAAATGGCTAAAATTGCAATTCTGGGCTTTGGCACGGTGGGCAGCGGCGTGTACGAGGTGCTGTGCCGCAACGCTGCGGGCGTGTCGCGCCGCGCTGGGGAGCCGGTGGAGGTCAAGTACATCCTGGACCCGAAGGATTTTTCGGGTCACCCGGCTGCAAACCTGTTCGTCAAGAGCATCGACACCATCCTGCAGGACCCGGAGGTCCGGGTGGTGGTGGAGACCATCGGCGGCACCCGTTTTGCCTACCCATACGTTAAGGCCTGCCTGGAGAGCGGCCGCAGCGTGTGCACCTCCAACAAGGAGATGGTGGCCACCTACGGTGCCGAGCTGCTGGGTCTGGCCAAGGCCCACGACTGTGCCTTCCTGTTTGAGGCATCCGTGGGCGGCGGCACCCCCATCATCACCCCCATGCACCAGTGCCTGGCCGCCAACGTTATCAGCCAGGTCCAGGGCATCGTGAACGGCACCACCAACTTCATGCTCACCAAGATGGTGCAGGAGAGCCTGAGCTTTGACGATGCGCTGCGGATCGCCCAGGAGCTGGGCTACGCCGAGACCAAGGACCCCAGCGATGACGTGGACGGCCGCGACGCCTGCCGCAAGATCGCCATCCTGTCCTCCATGGTCTGCGGCCACCAGATCTACCCCCAGAACATCCCCACCCGGGGCATCCGGGCCATTACCATCGGGGATGTCAAGGCTGCCCAGCGGATGGGCTGTGTCATCAAGCTCATTGCCTGGATGAAGCTGGGCAAGGACGGCAGCGTGGCTGCCGGCGTGGAGCCCTGCCTGGTGCCCCGGGCCAACCAGCTGGCCAGCGTGGACGACGTGTTCAACGCGGTGCTGGTCAAGGGCGATATGCTGGGCGACGTGGTGTTCTACGGCAAGGGCGCGGGCAAGCTGCCCACCGCTAGCGCCGTGGTGGCTGACGTGGTGGACGCCCTGAAGCACGGCTCCAAGGTCCACGACAGCCTGTTCTGGCAGCCTGCCGAGCCGGTGGACGGCATGCTCACCGACCCGACCCCTGCCGCATATTATGTGCGTGTGGCGGGCATTGCTCCTGCTGTGGCGGAAGCCATCTACGGCTACGGCAAGGTGGTGGATGAGCGCTACGACGGCTGCTCCTACTTTGTGGAGCGTGCCGACGAAAAGGCACTGGCCGAGGCAGCACGCAAGGTGGAGGCCATGGGCGGCAGCGTGAAGCTGGTGCTCAAGCGCCTGCCCGAGGAAGCATAAGAAAGGGGCACCGGCAATGAAGATCAAGGTTTCGGTCCCGGCCACCAGCGCGAACATCGGCTCCGGCTTCGATGCGCTGGGCCTGGCGGTCACCCTGTACAACACGGTGACCTTTGAAGAAAGCGAAGTGCTGGACATCTCGTCCGCAGACGGCACCCGCATCCCCCGCGGCGAGAGCAACCTGGTGTACCGCTCGGCCAAGGGACTGTTCGAGAAGGTGGGCAAGCAGATCCCGCCCCTCAAGATCACCCAGACCAACCCCATCCCCATGGCGCGGGGCCTGGGCTCTTCGTCGGCCTGCATCATCGCGGGCCTGCTGGGTGCCAACCGGATGCTGGGCGATGTGCTCAACACCCAGGAGCTGCTGACGCTGGCCACCTCCATCGAGGGGCATCCGGACAACGTGGCCCCGGCTTTGCTGGGCGGCCTGACCAGCAGCGTGTTCGAGGACGGCAAGGTGTACTCGGTCAAGCGGAACGTGGACGAAACGCTCTGCTTTGCCGCCATCGTGCCGGACTACAAGCTGCTGACCGAAGCGGCCCGCGCGGCACTGCCCAAGGAAGTGTCTCACAAGGATGCGGTGTATAACCTGTCCCGCGCGGCACTGGTGCCGGCGGCCTTCTGTGAGGGACGGCACGACCTGCTGGCCATTGCCACCGAGGATAAGCTGCACCAGCCCTACCGCATGCCCCTGATGCCCGGCTCCAAAGAAGTGTTCGACATGGCACGTCTGTGCGGGGCAAAGGCTGTGTATGTGTCCGGCGCGGGCAGCACCGTGATGGCGGTGGCCGAAAAAGCCGATGCCGAAAAGTTCTATACCAAGCTGGAAAAGGGTCTGGAGCTGCTGGAAGGTCTGGACGGATGTGAAGCATTTACACTGCTGCGACTGGATGCCGATAACACCGGCGCAACCGTGGAATGATAAATGGGGAAAGGAAGTGCAAGGAGACTGCCTGCTGCTTCCGCCCGGCGTACCCCCTCGCAGTTCCGAGGGGCAAAAAGAGGAGAGTGACAAGATATGGCGTTGATCGTACAGAAGTTTGGCGGTTCTTCGGTGAAGGACCGGGACCGTATCTTCAACGTAGCACGCATTGTGGCCAACACCCACAACGCGGGCAATGATGTAGTGGTGGTGGTGTCCGCACAGGGCGACACCACCGATGACCTGATCACCAAGGCAGGGGAGATCACCCACAACCCCTCGGCGCGTGAGATGGATATGCTGCTGGCCACCGGCGAGCAGATCAGCATTTCGCTGCTGGCTATGGCCCTGAACGAGCTGGGCTGCCATGCCATCAGCCTGACCGGCTGGCAGGCGGGCTTCCGCACCGACCGTGCCTATACCAAGGCCCGCATCAGCCGCCTGGAGACCGAGCGCATCTCCTCCGAGCTGGAGCGCAACCGCGTGGTGGTGGTGGCAGGCTTCCAGGGCCTGAACAAGCTGGATGACATCACCACCCTGGGCCGCGGCGGCTCCGACACCAGTGCCGTTGCCATTGCAGCAGCCCTGCACGCAGACCGCTGCCAGATCTTTACCGACGTGGAAGGCGTTTACACCGCCGACCCCCGCAAGGTGCGCAACACCCGCAAGCTGGAGGAGATCACCTTTGACGAGATGCTGGAACTGGCATCCCTGGGCGCACAGGTGCTGAACAACCGCAGTGTTGAGCTGGCAAAGAAGTATAACGTGGAGCTGGAGGTGCTCTCCAGCCTGAATCCCGTTCCCGGTACGGTAGTCAAGGAGGTTACAAAGGACATGGAAGGTATGCTGATCAAGGGCGTCGCAAAGGACACCGATGTTGCCGTTATTACGATTCTGAACGTTCCCGACGAGCCGGGCATGAGCTTCAAGATCTTTGGGCTGCTGGCTCAGAAGAACATCAACGTGGACATCATCCTGCAGTCCACCGGCCGCGACGGCAAGAAGGACATCAGCTTTACCTGCGCTGAGGGCGAAGCCGACCTGGCCATGCGCGTGCTGAAGGAGAGCGCACACTTCCACGACGTGAGCGTGGACACCACCTGCGCCAAGGTCTCCATCGTGGGTGCCGGCATGCAGAGCCACAGCGGCGTTGCCTCCAAGATGTTCGAGGCACTGTCCAACAACAACATCAACATCAAGATGATCTCCACCAGCGAGATCAAGATCTCCTGCATCATCAACCGTGACGACGCCGACAAGGCTGTCAGCGCGATCCACGATATGCTGTTTGATTGATCTGTAAAAAAATGAAATTTGTGCGCTGTACAGTTTTTTCGGGAACTGTGCGGCGCTCTTTTTGTTAATGGCCTCGCCCTCTCAGTCGCTTACGCGACAGCTCTCCCAAAGGGCGAGCCTCTGGCGAAGAGAAAAACTTTCTGGTTCTGCCAAGGCCTCTCACTTTGGGAGAGGTGGACGCGAACAGCGTGAGCGGACGGAGAGGGCAAGGCCGTGGACGGGGGCGGTCATACTTATTTTACACTTCCGGCGTTTACACAAAATGCAAAGGGGTGTATAATAAATGCTGTATCTGTGCGGCGCTGTGCGCTGCAAATCGGACCGAAAAGGAGCAACGCCGCAGGATGGAACAAAAACGCACCGCGCCCCGGGCGCAAAAGACCCAGCCCCTGACCTACCGTGAATGGAAGCGCCGCAAACAGCTGCGCCTGGCCCGCAACTGGGTGCTGTTTCTGGCCGGGTGCGCCCTGGTGGTGTTCCTGCTGACCAAGGGCATCCTCTGGCTGCTGCCCCACCTGCACGGTGCCGACGGGCCCCAGACCTTTGCCGCCAGCGCCTACGACAGCACCGGCTACTTCTTTGATGCCGACGATGCGCGCCTTGTGCTGGTGAACGCCAATCTGCCCTTTGACGAGGAACCTTCTCCCACGCTGGATGCCGCCGACGAGGCGGGCACCCAGCTGGAAGCGGAGGCCGCGCAGCAGTACCGCAGCATGGCCGCGGCAGCACAGGCCGACGGCATCACCCTGACGCTGGTCACCGGCTATCAGGATGCCGACACCCGCACCGCAGCCTATGAGGCGCAGAAACAGACCTACCTTGCCCGGCACAAGTCGGAAGAGGAAGCATCTGCCCGGGCCGCCGCCATCCTGCCCGAGGCCGCCGCCAACGAGCACGGCACCGGCTATGCGGCCGACATCCTCAGCACGGACTACACCGCCCAGGACACCGGCTTTGCCGATACCCGCGCCTACCAGTGGCTCACGGCCTACGCCGCCGAGTACGGCTTTATCCTGCGCTACCCGGAGGACCGGCAGGCCATCACCGGGGTGGTGTTCGAGCCGTGGCACTGGCGGTATGTGGGGGTGGAAAACGCCCTGGCCATCCGTGCCAGCGGCCTGAGCCTGGAGGAATTCCTGGCCGAACAGAAGGCCCTGTGACCTTTGCAAATAAAACGTTCCGCGCCCTGGCGCGGAGACGGAGGAACTGAAATTGGAACGTACTCTCATTGCGCCGGGCGTGCATCTTTCCTGCGACCCGGCGGAAAAATTCAACCGCTGCCGCATCAGCATCCATTTTGCCTTCCCGGCACAGCGGGCCACGGCCACCGCCCACGCCCTGCTGCCGCTGGTGCTGGAGCGCGGCTATGCGGACTGCCCGGACATGACTCTGCTGACCAAGAAGCTGGCAAAGCTGTACGGCGCAGACCTGACCGTGGACGCCCGCCCCATGGGCTGCAACCACAACCTGTGCGTCAGCGTGACCGGCATCAAGGATCGGTTTGCGCTGGAAGGGGAGCCCCTGACCCGTGAATATGCCTCCATTGCGCTGGGGGCGGCTTTCCACCCGGCCTTCGTGGGCGGCGTGTTCGACCCGCAGGCCGTGGAAATCGAAAAGCAGATGCTGAAAAAGGCACTGGAAGATGAACTGAACGACAAGCGCATCTACTGCCTGCGGCAGGCCAACCGGGAATTCTTCGGCGACAGCCCCGCCGCCGTGCGGCAGGAGGGCTATCTGGAAGAGGTGGACGGCCTGACCCCGGAGCAGCTGACCGCGGCTTACCGCGAAATGCTGCGCACCGCCAGCATCGAGCTCATCGTGCTGGGTTGCGACGATGCCCAGACGGCGGCCATCCGGGATGCGCTGCGGACCGAGCTGACCGCCATCGACCGGGCCCCCCTGCCGCTGGTGGAAAATATGGCCACCCCCCGGCAGGAGCCGGTGCACAGGACCGAGACCTTTGACATGGTGCAGGCCAAGCTGTGCATGCTGTTTACGCTGGGGCAGCCCATGCAGCCCCAGCAGCTGGCCGCTGTGCGCCTTGCCATGGCCCTGTACGGCGGCAGCGTGACCAGCCGCCTGTTCCTCAATGTGCGGGAGCGGGACCACCTGTGCTACTACTGCTCGGCCTCCTTTCAGAGCTTTACCGGCAGCATGGCCGTGAACAGCGGCGTGGAGCACGCCGACGCGGCCCGCGCCGAACAGGCCATCCTCAAGGAGCTGGCCGACCTGTGCGACGGGCCCATCACCGACGAGGAGCTGGAGGACTGCCGCCGGGGCCTGCTCAGCGGCATGAACGGCGTGGAGGACAGCCTGGGCGGCATGGAGACCTGGTATTACATCGAGGTGCTGCGGGCCGGTGCCAACAGTGCGGCCCCCATCCAGACCCCGGCCCAGGCCCGCGCGGCCCTGCAGGCGGTGACCAAGGAGGACGTGCGCAGCATCCTGCGCCAGCTGACCCTGTCGGTCAGCTATCTGCTCACAAAGGAGGAACCGACCCATGCCTGATACCAAACAGACCGTGCTGGAACAGGCCGTGGCCGACCAGTGGAAGGTGCTGCCCTCCGGCCTGACCGTGCTGGTGCGGCCCATGCCGGGCTACTCCAGCACCCACGTCATCTTTGCTACCAAATTCGGCTCCATCGACCGGGATTTCCGGCTGGACGGCAAAGAGGTGCATCTGCCCGCCGGTGTGGCGCATTTTCTGGAACACAAGATGTTCGAGGACCAGGACGGCGACGCCTTTGCCAAGTACGCCAAGACCGGTGCCAACGCCAACGCCTTTACCAGCTTTGACCGCACCTGCTACCTGTTCACCGCCACCCAGCAGCTGGACGAAAGTCTGGATGTGCTGCTGGGCATGGTGACCCACCCCTACTTCACCGAGCAGACCATTGCCAAGGAGCAGGGCATCATCGGGCAGGAGATCAAAATGTACGACGACAGCCCGGACTGGCGGCTCATCACCGGCCTGTTCGAGTGCCTGTATCACAGCCACCCCATCCGCAGCGACATTGCGGGCACGGTGGAAAGCATTGCCCAGATCACCCCGGAGATGCTCTACGACAGCTGCCGGGCCTTTTATGCCCCGGACAACATGGTGCTGGCCGCCGCCGGTGACACCACCATGGAACGGGTGCTGGCCGCCTGCGCGCGCCACGGCCTGATGGAGCCCCGCAGCACCGAGCGGGTGCAGCGGCTGTGGACGCCGGAGCCCATGACCCTTGTCACCACCGAAACGACCCTGAAAATGCCGGTGTCCAAGCCCTGCTTCGGCCTCGGTTTCAAGGAAGAGCCGCTGCCGGAGGGCGACCTGCGCACCGAGGCGCTGTATGACCTCATCCTCTGCTGCATCGTGGGCGGCATGTCGCCGCTGTACCGCCGCCTGTACGATGAGGGCCTCGTGAACCCCGGTTTCGGCGGGGAGGTGCTGCGGGTGGACGGCTGCTGCTGCATCCTGTTCACCGGCGAGAGCGACGAGCCGGACACCGTGCGGCAGCTGCTGCTGGACGAGGTCGCCCGCATCCGCGCCGAGGGCGTGGACCGCGAGATCTTTACCCTGTGCAAGAACGAAAAATACGGCCAGCTGATCGAAAATCTGGAAAACGTGGAGGACTCGGCCAGCCAGATGGCAGACTTTGCCCTCAGCGGACAGACCGTGGCCCAGCAGATCACCATGCTGGCAGGCCTGACGGCAGAGGACGCGGATGCGGCCCTGCAGCACATCCTGTGCACCGACCGCATGGCCACCATGTACATCCAGCCCGACGGCACCGCCCCCGGGGAGGATGACGAGGAGGAAGAAGAATGACGCAATTGACAAATCTGGTGCAGTTCCCGGGCCTGGGCCTCAGCTTTCATCTGAACCGGGTGGCCTTTTCCATCGGTGGGGTCCATATCTATTGGTACGGCGTGTGCATCGCAGTGGGCCTGTGCCTGGCCTTGGTGTTCGCCTTCCGCCACAGCATCGAGTTCGGCGTGGACCCGGACAGCATGGTGGACGTGATCCTCATCGGCGTGGTGCTGGGCATTGTCAGCGCCCGGGCCTACTATGTGGCCATGGCACCGTTCAAATACCAGAGCATCTGGGAGATGATCGCCATCCGCGACGGCGGCCTTGCCATCTACGGCGGCATCATCGGCGGTTTTCTGTTCGGCGGGCTGGCCTGCAAGTGGCGCAAGGTGCCGGTTCTGCCCATGTTCGACCTGACCGCCATGGGCTTTCTCGTCGGGCAGTGCTGCGGCCGCTGGGGCAACTTCTTCAATCAGGAGGCCTTTGGCTGCAACACCACCCTGCCCTGGGGCATGTACAGCGAAGGCACCCGCTCTTACCTGATGGGCAGCACGGTCACCGTGCAGAACGGTGTGACCATCGACCCCAACCTGCCGGTGCACCCCACCTTCCTGTATGAAAGCATCTGGTGCCTGGTGGGTTTCATCCTGCTGTTCCGGTACATCAAAAAGCGGAAATTCAACGGCGACATCACCTTGCGGTACCTCATCTGGTACGGCGCAGGCCGCTTCTGGATCGAAGCGCTGCGCACCGACAGCCTGATGCTGGTGCCCTCCATCGGGCTCCGGGCCTCCCAGCTGGTGGCAGGCATCGCCGTGGTGGCCGGTGTGGCGGCAGAAATTTACTTCACCCGCAAATTCAAGGACAAACCACTGATGGTGCCGCTGGCCATGACGGCAGAGAACAAGGCCGCCATGAAGAAGCTGGACGGCCCCATCGCATTTGCGGGTGCCGGCACCCAGCTGCCGGCCAGCGCCTCCCGCAAGGAGTTCGTGGAAAAGACCGAGCGCTACAACGCAGAGGTGAAACAGAAGCTGGAAGAACAGCAGAAGAACCACTGAACGTGAAATCTTATGAGCCGCAGAGCAGGCAGGTGCTTGCTCTGTGGCTCTTTTTGGTGTATAATATAGCCACAGGCGAAGTGAGGTGAACTGTATGCAGATCATTCCGATGCGTGAACTGAAAAATACCGTGGAGATCGAGCGCCGCTGCGCCGAGGAAAACGGCCCGGTGTTCATCACCAAAAACGGCTATGGCCGCCTTGTGGTCATGGATATCGACTACTATGACCGGACCATGAAAGAGATGGAAGAGGCAAAACTTATCGTGGAGGGCCTGCGGGATGTGGAACAGGGCCGTACCGTGGACGGTGAAACGTTCATGAAAGAATTGGGAGCAAAGTATGGGCTTTGAGTACGGCTATCGCTTTGCCCGGCAGGCCGCAGCAGATGTGACAGGGATCGTAGATTATCTGGCAGGAGATCTGGCAAACCCGACGGCAGCGGCTTCCTTTAAAAAGAGCCTGATGGAATGTCTGGATACACTGCGGATGTTCCCGCAGAGCGGCAGCCTGGTGCAGAATGGTTATGTTCCGCAGACAGGGATCCGGGAAAAACTGGTTGGAAATTATATCCTGTTTTACCAGACGGATGCGGAAACCCGGACGGTCTACATCCTTCGGGTGGTGCATGGAAGCCGGGATTTGGATCGTGTCGTAAAAAATCTCACATAAAGCGGAAATTTCCTCTTGCAATCCGGGCGCTTTTTTGCTATAATATTCTAGCCGCGTGGTGTGGGCGCCTGAAATGACCCCCGTAGGGGCCTGCCTTTACGACCAGCGAGTACAACGAAAAGGAATGAACAAAATGTACGC
>OOBR01000022.1_pt1 | contig 188980 bp, 156 predicted proteins | sample 1671281 | NCBI WGS metagenome assembly OOBR01 (sample SAMN06348140, study PRJEB24527) | human gut metagenome | biome: human gut; feature: ankylosing spondylitis patient; material: feces | host: Homo sapiens | place: China | collected 2015-10
TGTGGTCCATGCCGGACTTGTGGTTGATGGTGTGGCAGATGGCCATGCTGAAGGGAATGTAGGTGCCGTACAGTTCATAATCCTGCTGGGTCATGTCCTTCTGGCTGGCAGAGCCCACTTCCAGGGTGCGGTCGTAGGCGGTGCGCAGGTTCTGCACCTCATAGTCGGTCAGCAGCAGCTTGCCGGCGTTGGCGGCATCCGGGTCGGTGGGCAGGGTCAGGCCGAAGGCTGCCTTCACATCCTGCATGGCCGTCTCAAAGGGGGTCTTGTTGGCGATGTAGTTCTGCACATAGTCGGTGTCGAACTTGGCGTAGGACATTTTCTGGTGGGTCAGGTTGGTGAGGAAGGTGTCGTAGTTGGTGGTCTTGTAGCCGATGGCCAGGCCGCCGGTCTCGTGGTCGGCGGTGACCAGGATCAGGGTCTCGTTGGGGTGGGCGTTGTAGAAGTCCACAGCAGCCTGCACGGCGTTGCTCATCTCCAGCACATCGTGGATGGAAGCGGCGGCATCGTTGGCGTGGCAGGCCCAGTCGATCTTGCCGGACTCGGTCATCAGGAAGAAGCCCTTGCGGTTGTCCAGCAGCTCGATGCCCTTCTTCACATAGTCGGTCAGCTGCCACTCGCCGCCAGCGGCGTCCATGGCGTAGTTCATGGCCTTGCCGTCGGCCAGATTCTCGGCAATGATCAGGGTCTTGTCGGCACCGGCGGTCAGGGCAGCGGCAGCAGCCTGGGTGGTGACCACGTTATAACCGGCCTGAGCAGCCACTTCGTGGTTGTTGGGAACATTGCCGCTGCCGTTCACCTTCTGGAACTCGCCGCCGGCAAAGTACTCAAAGCCGGAGTTTGCCAGCTCCACGCCGATCTCGTAGTAGTTGCGGCGGCTGTTCTGGTGTGCATAGAAGGCAGCAGGGGTGGCGTGGTCGATGTTCACGGTGGACACCACGCCCACCTTGTAGCCTTTCTGGGCGTGCAGCTTCTCGGCAATGGTCTCATAGGGTACATCGCGGGTCCAGGGGCACATGTTGATGACACCGCTCTCGGTCTTGTGGCCGGTGGCGATGGAAGTGGCCGTGGAAGCGGAGTCCGGGCAGAAGGAGGTGCTGTCGTAGGTGGTCACGCTGCCCACATGGGGGAAGCTGGTGAAGCTCAGGTCGGCCTCGGTCACAGCGCCGTTGTTGTCCACGGTGCCCTTGTAGAAGCGGGCGGACTGGATCTGGGCGGTGCCCATGCCGTCGCCGATGAACAGGAAGATGTATTTGGGCTTCTTCAGCAGGCAGTTCTCTTCCTCGATCTGAGCGGCAGCCTCGTCGGCACCGGCAGCGTGGGCGGCAGGTGCAGCGGCCATGACACCCAGGGCAGAAGCCACAGCGCTGGCCTTCAGAAAGCTGCGGCGGGAGATCTTTTCGTTCTTCATTGCAATATCCTCTCTCTTGATCCGGCCTGACCTCAGGCCTTTGTTTTTTATCATCCGGGAACGGCTTTATTGTAGCGCGTTTCTGCCCCGGGCCGAAACCAGCCCCGTGCAAAGCTTTGGTAAAACCTGTGGGGCGGGGCCGCCCGGACGGTAAAAAAGCCGCAAAATCCGGTAAAATCCGCGCGTTCCGGCCGCGGAGGACCGGTTTTTCCACAAACATTTGCGCAAGGGTTGAAAGAAGAGGGCGTTTCATTGTACAATAAGGGGGTGAAATGCGATCACCTTTGAACAGAAAGAGGATAACAATATGGCTGAGATCAAAGTGCTGGCCCTGGATCTGGACGGGACCCTGACCAACGACCAGAAGGAAGTGACACCCCGCACCCGCGCCGCGCTGGATGCGGCCATTGAACGCGGCGTGACCGTGGTGCTGGCCTCCGGCCGGCCCACTGCCGGCATCACCCCGCTGGCCAAAGACCTGGGGCTGGACAAAAAGGGCGGCTGCATCCTGTCCTACAACGGCGGCAAGATCGTGGACTGCCGCACCGGCGAAACGCTGGTGGAAAAAACGCTGGACCCCGCGCTGGTCCCGGAGCTGTGCGCCTTTGCCGCCGCGCAGGATGTGGCCATCCTGACCTACAGCAGTGAGGGCATCGTCTGCGAGCGGGAGACGGACCCCTGGGCCGCCAAGGAGACCTTTACCACCAAGCTGCCCATGATCCATGTGGATGACCTGGCTTCTTATGTGGACTACCCCGTCTGCAAGCTGCTCATCCCGCTGGACCCCGCCCGCCGCGACGCCGTGTGTGCCGCAGGCCGGGAGCAGTTTGCGGGCCGGGCCGACCTGTACCCCTCCAGCCCGTTCTTCATCGAGGCCGTGCCCCTGGGCGTGGCCAAGGACAGCAGCCTGGCCGCCCTGCTGGAGCGCATGGGCCTGACCCGCGATAACCTGATGGCCTGCGGCGACGGCCTGAACGACTGCTCCATGATCGCCTATGCGGGCGTGGGCGTGGCCATGCAGAACGCCGAGCAGCCGGTCAAGGACGCCGCCGTCTATGTGACCGCCGCCGACAACAACCACGACGGCGTGGCCGAAGCTGTGGAGAAGTTTATTTTACGAGAGGAATAAAAAACAATGCCGCGCAATCTGGTTTTATTTGATCTGGAATGGAACATCGGCTACCAGCCCTACACCTTTAATTATCACGGGGTGCAGCAGACCTTCCGGGGCGAGATCGTGGAGATCGGTGCCGTGAAGATCGACGAGGATGCCAACGTGCTGGACACCTTTTCCATCCATCTGCGTCCCCGCATCTTCCGCAAGCTGCAGCACCACATCGCCAAGGTCACCGGCCTGACCCAGGCCGACCTGGACAAGGGCGAACCCATCGTGCAGGGCCTGCGCCGCTTCATGCAGTGGTGCGGCCCGGATGCCGAGTTTGCCGAGTGGGGCATGGATGACGTGCCGGTGCTCAAGCAGAACCTGTTTCTGTGCAATATCGACGAGAGCCGCCCCACCGTGTGGTACGACCTGCAGCAGGTGTTCCTGCGGGAGCACCCCCGCAAGGAGGGCGAGGGCATGACGCTGGAAAGCGTCGTGACCCGGATGGGCATCCCCATGGAACGGCAGTTCCACGATGCACTGTCCGACACGCTGTACACCGCCGATGTCTGCCGTCTGCTGGACCTGCGGGCAGGTCTTGCCGCTTACCCCACCGAGGACGAGAGCCTGCAGGCCAGCCTGTGCCCGGCCCCCGGCGAATACCGTGATTTTGAGGTGTTCCACGGCTATGTGGAGCAGTACGCCTGGCGCACCGACCCCAAGATCTACACGATGAACTGCCCGGAGTGCGGCACCGCCCTGACCCCGGACGATGTCTGGCTGAAAAAGGGCAGCAACAGCTGGTACACCCTGAGCCAGTGCCCGCACTGTGCCGGTTCCGGCAATGCCGTGAGCGGCGGCGTGTTCCAGCGCTACAAGCTGGCCCGCCGCGACGGGCTGCACTGGAGCTTTGCCCGCTGCCTGCAGCTGCCGGATGAGGCCCTGCTTGCCCGCTGGAACAAGCAGCGCGCGGCCCAGCTGGAGCGGCTGAAGAACCGCGCCGAAAAGTCCGCGGAGAACTGACAAGAATACAGAATTCTTTTTCTTTTGCAGGAAGTTCCTGTTCTGTTTCGTTTTATAGGGCAGAGGGTCGTGCATACAGAACTGCTACGGTCTGTTCATGGCTCTGTCATACAAATGGGATATACTATCAGCAGGCGGCTGTGCGGCCGCCGCTTGGAACAGAAGGGACTGGGAAAACGCAAATGGAACATACGTTGCTGCAGTGGGCCCATCAGCTGGGCACGCTGGAATACTGGCAGACACTGCTGGACCGCTTTGGTGATCTGGGGCCGCTGGCCCCCATCACGCTGGCCGTGGTGGAGTCGTTCTTTCCGCCGCTGCCGCTCATTGCCATCGTGGCCCTGAACGTGGGAGCCCACGGCGGCATCCTGGGCTTTTTGTACAGCTGGATCGGGGTGGCGCTGGGCGGAACCCTCATGTTCCTGCTCTGGCGGCGCATCGTCAAGCGCTGTTTCTGGAAGATCGCCGGCCGCTGGCCCAAGCTGGAAAAAGCCCAGCAGTGGGTCAACCACTTCGACACGTCGTCACTGTTCATGCTCATGCTGCTGCCCTTTGCGCCCAGCTCCTTCATGCATCTGGCCTTCGGCATCTCGGACTTTGACGAGAAGCGTTATCTCATCACGATGCTGCTGGGCAAGGGCGTGATGGTGGCCATGATGGCGGTGTTCGGTCAGTCGCTGGTGAGCTCCATGAAGAATCCGCTCTATCTTGTGCTGGCCGTGGGCCTGTGGGTGGCCATGTACGCCGTGAGCAAGCGCTTCTGCAAGCGGCACCATCTGGATTGACTGCTGATTGGAATAAAAAAGAGACAGGCTTCCTTTCGAGGAAGCCTGTCTCGCGTTTCAGGATGCTTACAGTTCCAGTCCCTGATCAAAGAAGGCCAGACCAAAGGCACCGGGACCGGCGTGGGTGCCGATGACGCAGCCGATCTGCCGCACCAGCGGCTCGGCACACTGCAGGTTGTCCTGCAGGTAGGTCTGGATGGGCTGCACCTCGCGGGCAGACAGCGTATAACCGGCCAGCGCAGGCACGGCGGCGCTGATGCCGCCCAGCTCTTCTACCTTTTTGAACAGCGCAACGTAGGCACCGGGCAGGCCGCGTGCCTTGCCGGCCATGGCTACCTTGCCTTCCTTGATGGTGATGAGCGGCTTGATGCCCAGCATGCCGCCGGCCACTGCCACAGCGGCGGGCAGGCGGCCGCCCTTGCGCAGGTACTTCAGGTCGTCGATGGCGGCAACCAGATGCAGGTGCTCCTTGGCGTGCTCCAGGTCGGTGGCGATCTGCACCAGCGTCCTACCGGCGGCGCGCAGCTGCACAGCCAGCCGTACCAGCAGCCCTTCGCCCAGGCAGACGTTGGCGCTGTCCACGAACAGCACGTTGTCCACGTTGACAAGGTCAGCGGCCAGTCTGGCGCACTGCCAGGTGCCGGACAGCTCATGGGACAGGAAGATGCCCAGCACCTCGTCCCCGGCAGCGGCGGCGTCCTGATAGAACCGCTCGAACAGCTCCGGGCTGGGCTGGCTGGTGGTGGGCAGCTTGTGACACTCCTTTAAAAGGGCGTAGTATTCGCTGGGGGTCTTGTCGATGCCGTCACGCAGCACGGTGCCGTCCTCCAGCGTCACGTTCAGGGGGATCACGGTCACGCCCAGCTGTTCTGCCTCGGCGGGCAGGATGTCGGACGCAGAATCGGTGAGAATGCGGATCATAAAATACCTCCGGATTTCCGGTAAAATCTGTTAGACAACGTTTTCAACAAAAACGTCGGAAAGCATTATACCAGAACCCGACGGGCAAAGTCAATTGGTTGGGCAACATTTGGTGCGGCAGAACGCAAAATACTTGCGCGTTCGACCGCTGCTGTGATAAGATAGGCCAGACAGAAGGGAGGCAGAGCCATGCGCAGACCACAAAATCGGACGGCAGCCCTGCTGGCAGCCTTTGGCTGTGCGCTGGCGTACCTGCCGGCGGGACGGGCGCTGGCGGCCGTCTGTGCCGCCCTGCCGTTGAGTGCAGCCGGGCAGAGCTTTGCGCTGCACTGCGCGGCGGCTCCGCTGACTGAGGAACTGGTGTTCCGGGGCGCGGTGCAGGGGCTGCTGCAGCCGCTGGGACCCCGGGCGGCAGTGTGCGTGCAGGCGGCGCTGTTTGCGGTGCAGCACGGCGGAGCGGCCGGAATTGCCTATGCGCTGGTGCTGGGGGTGCTGTTGGGAACCATCCGGCAGCGCACCGGCCGCGTATGGCCGGGCTGGGTACTGCATACAGTGAATAATCTGCTGGTATTTGCCGCAGGATAAAAGGAGAACGCATGACCGATTTTGAACTGATGGGTGCCGCGCTGGACGAGGCGCGCAAGGCGGCCGCACTGGGCGAAGTGCCGGTGGGGGCTGTGGTGGCCCGCAACGGGCAGATCGTGGCGGCGGCCCACAACACCCGCGAGACGGAAAAGAACGCCCTGCATCATGCCGAGCTGCTGGCCATCGACGCGGCCTGCAAGGCGTTGGGCGGCTGGCGGCTGTGGGAGTGTGAGCTGTTCGTCACGCTGGAGCCCTGCCCCATGTGCGCGGGGGCCATCCTGAACAGCCGCATCCGGCGGGTGGTGTACGGCGCGGCCGATGCCAAGGCCGGGTGCTGCGGCAGTGTGACGGACCTGTTTGCCCTGCCGTTCAACCACCACCCGATGGTGGAGCAGGGCCTGCGGGCCGAGGAAGCCGGAGCACTGCTGCAGGCGTTTTTCAAGGATCTGCGGGTGCGGCTGGCCGCTCGGCCGAAGTGGAAACGGCCCGCACCGCCCGCCGAGAATATGAAGAAACCGTAAAAAAGTGGAAGCTGCGTGGAAAAGTGAGCAGCTTCCACTTTCTTTTTTCCGCAAATTGTGCTATATTATTCAATGGTATTTTGTCGAAACCCATCTGAATACCCCGGCGGGCACGCCGCAGGACCGGACTTGACCGGAGAAATGAGACAGAGCGCTGCTCTGCCGGGCGATGGGCCGCGGATCCTTCCTGCAGGGTGCAAATGGCACGCTGCAGAGAACACGACAGGAGGGCAGTACTCTTGTACGAAGACGAGTTTGAACTGACCTTTGACACACCGGAGGAAGAGCCGGTGTATGAACCGGAAAAAGCGTCGGCTGCTCCGGCCCCGGTGCCGGAAACCACACCGGCAGAGATCGTTCCGGACGAACCCACCCGGGTTCTGGAACCCCGCAGAGCAGCTCCGGCAGAACCGGCAGAGCCGACCCCGGTTTCGGAACCGGAACCGGCAGAAGAGCCGCAGCCCCAGAGCGCGGCGGTGCCCGCAAACGGGCGCACGGTGCTGATCTCCGGCGGCGACCGGGGCATCGGTGCGGCGGCGGCCCGGGCCTTTTATGCGGCGGGCTACCGCGTGGCGGTGCTGTACCACAGCAATGCCGAGGCGGCGGCCGCGCTGGAAGCGGAGCTGCCGGGCATCACGGCGGTGCAGTGCGATGTGGCCAGCCGGGCCAGCTGCGAGCTGGCGTTTCGTGCGGCGGAACAGGCGCTGGGTCGGGTGGATGTGCTGGTGAGCAATGCCGGCATCGCACAGCAGAAGCTGTTCACCGACATCACCCCGGAAGAATGGCAGCACATGCTGGACGTGAACCTGACCGGTGCGTTCCACCTGTGCCAGCTGGCGCTGCCGGGCATGATCCGCCGCAAGGCGGGCCGTATCCTGACGGTGAGCAGCATGTGGGGCCAGACCGGCGGCAGCTGCGAAGTGCATTATTCTGCCGCCAAAGCGGGCCTCATCGGCCTGACCAAGGCACTGGCCAAAGAAGAAGGCCCCAGCGGCATCACGGTGAACTGTGTGGCACCCGGGGTCATTGAAACCGATATGATGGCAGCCTTTACCGCTGAGGACAAGGCGGCGCTGGCCGAGGAGACCCCGGTGGGCCGCCTTGGCACCGCCGACGAAGTGGCAAAGCTGCTGGTTTTCCTGGCAGGCGAGGACGCCGGCTACATCACCGGGCAGGTGTTCGGTGTCAACGGGGGTCTTGTGATCTGATGTGCAGGAACAACAACCAAAATTTTCCCCGCAGCAAGAAGGAGAGAGCGAAATGGGCATGACTTTAAAGGAACTGTTGACAAAAGGCGAAGGCACCCTGTCGGCGCAGGAGGCAAAGGCGCTGGCTGCGCAGTGCAGAATGGATCTGGACACGCTCTATACGCTTCTGGAAGAACGCGGGATCAAGATCCAGGAAGAAGAGACCGAGCCCGGCCTGGATGTGGAAGGCATCATGGCTGAGGTGGAGAGCGCTGAGAACAACAACGATGATCTGGGCATCGGTGCCGATGAGGACGAGGACCAGAGCGAGGAGAACCCGGCCGACCTGAAGGCCGCCATGGATGAGCTGCTGGATGACCCGGTGAAGAACTACCTGAAGCAGATCGGCCAGATCCCGCTGCTGAGCGCAGAACAGGAAGTGGAGCTGAGCCGCCGTATCCACGCCGGTGCCGAGGCTGCCCACATCCTGCAGGCCGACCGCCAGAAGTACGGCGCGCCCGAGTACATCAAGAAGAACAGCGCCCGCTTCTCGTTTGAAGAGGACGAGAACAGCCGCAGCTACACCGAGGATCTGGACGACGACGGCAACGAGAAGTCCAGCGAGGACGCCGAGGAGAAGGCCGCCGAGGAAGAGGCTATGGAGGCCGTGGAAAACGGTCCTCTGACCGAGGAAAAGCGGCAGGAGCTGCTCAAGACCCGCCGCGACGGCCTGAATGCCCGCCGCAGCCTGAGCGAGGCAAACCTGCGTCTGGTGGTCTCCATCGCCAAGAAGCATGTGGGCCACAATCTGGCCTTCCTGGACCTGATCCAGGAGGGCAACATCGGCCTGATCAAGGCTGCCGAGAAGTTCGACTGTGACCGCGGCTTCCGCTTCTCCACCTACGCCACCTGGTGGATCCGTCAGGCCATCACCCGTGCCATCGCGGACCAGGCCCGCACCATCCGCATCCCGGTGCACATGGTGGAGACCATCAACCGCATGCGGCAGGCCACCAACCAGCTGGTGTACCAGAACGGCCATGAGCCCACCCCGGAAGAGCTGGCAAAGGCCATGGACATGAGCGTGGAGCGTGTGCGCGAGATCCAGCGCATGGCACAGGAACCGGCAAGTCTGGAAAGCCCCGTGGGTGAGGAAGAGGATTCCTCTCTGGGCGATTTCGTGGCCGACGAGAACGCCGAGGCACCCGGCAAGGCCGCTGACCGCGCCATGGTGGCCCAGCAGATCAATCTGGCCCTGAAGAGCCTGACTCCCCGTGAGGAAAAGGTCATCCGCCTGCGCTTCGGCCTGGACGACGGCCGCCCCCGCACCCTGGAAGAAGTGGGCCGCGACTTCGGTGTCACCCGTGAACGTGTGCGCCAGATCGAGGCAAAGGCCATCCGCAAGCTGCACAGCCGCAAGTGCCTGTCGCTGCTGAACGGCCTGATCGAGTGATCGGAACAAGCATCCCGGAACGCCCGGCAGCCGAACGCTGCCGGGCGTTTTTTGGGATCAGAACGTCTTTTGCAAAAAAATCCGGATTTTTTTGCAAAAACCCCTTGCCAAACGACAAAACCTGTGGTATCATAATTGAGCTGTGATTGTGCTGCTATAGCTCAGTTGGTAGAGCGCATCCTTGGTAAGGATGAGGTCTCCAGTTCGAATCTGGATAGCAGCTCCAGCTCAAACGCCCTGAAGCAGAAATGCTTCAGGGTGTTTTTTTGTCAGTGTTGTAACAGATCAAAAACAGCCTCCCGCTGCCCGGTACAAGGGCAAAGGGAGGCTGTTGTGTTTTATATGCTTTTGTTATCCGCGGAAGCCGTAGCGCGGGCCGAAGCCCCAGCCGAAGCCCCAGCCGCCGCAGCAGCAGTTGCACAGCAGGTTGAGCAGGATCATGCTCCAGCACCAGCGCATGATGCCGCCCGGCTGGGCGTAGGTGGTCTGGGTGCGGTAGGTGCGGCCGGGGTTCTGCAGCCGCTGCAGGTGCATCCGGTACTCGGTGTTGTTGGGGTCCAGCTGCACGGCGCGGCGGGCATCCTGCAGCGCGTCGATGCTGTTGCCCAGGCCCTGATTGGCCAGCGAGGAAAGATAGTACCACCGGGCATTGCGGGCGGTCATGCCGTCCAGCACGCGGCGTGCCTCGGCGTAGCGGCCATTCACCACAAAGTTGCGGGCTGCCTGCATCTCGGGCGAATCACTGCCGCTGTAGCTGGCACCGCTCTGCTGGCTGTAGCCGTTGAACCCAAAGCCGAACCCGAAGGGGTCAAAACCATCGAAGCCGTCAAACCCGTAGTTCTGCTGGCTGTAGCCCTGCTGGGAGCCGCCATAGCTCTGCTGACGGTAGCCGCCATAGGGATTGCCGCCCATCTGGGGGCCGGTCTCGCCCTTGGTGATGGCATCGTAGGCGGCCTGCACCTCCTTGAAGTGCTCCTCGGCGGTGGGGTCGTTGGGATTCAGATCGGGGTGCCAGCGCTTGCATTTGGCACGGTATGCTTTTTTGATCTCTTCGTCGCTTGCGCCGCGCTGAATGCCCAGCACCTCATACGGATCTCTCATGGATATACTTCCTCACGTCTCATTTCGCGCGGCCGCAATGCCGCACAATACTCTATAGTCTACCGTATCGTCGTGGAAAAATCAAGTGGATGCTTCGGCATCCCGGCCGGAGCGCTTTGCATTGTTGCAGTTGTACTTCAGCCATACGCCGGAATACAGGATGTTGCGCAGCAGGTCGGCGTCCTCCACGCAGGGCAGGCGCTCAAAACGTTTGGCACAGCGTGCCAGCAGCAACTCAAAAATTTCCCGCATCTCTTCCTCGTAGCCGGGCTGCTCGCTCATGGTTTTGAGGGGATTGTAGGCGCCCTTCCGCTTGTCGCGGGCCAGATCGTCGTAGGCGTCCATCAGATAGATGAACTTGCCCAGATGGAAGCCCAGGCTGCGCAGCTCCGGCGACCAGTGGTCCTGCTTGTAGTCGAACAATTCGGCCATCAGCTCGCCAAAGCAGCCGGACACGGCGTCCAGGTCCTCGCTGCCGGCGGCTTCGTATTCTGCAAGCCGGGCCAGACAGCTGCGGATGGCGGCACACTGCCGGGGCCAGCGGGCTTCGGCGTCGGTGCGGCAGCCGGACAGCAGCTTTTCATAGCCGAGGCCCAGCAGGTTGTGGTCATCCTTCCATTTGTCCTCGGCATTGTAGTAATGCAGCGCCACGCTCAGGTCGGCACAGTAGTCGGTGGGGCCGCTGGACCGCCAGTTCACGCCGTGCAGCGGGTGCACCGGGCAGCGGCTGCATCCGGTGGAAAGTTCGCTCTCACCCTCATACAGGCTGCACAGCAGCAGGTCCAGAAAGGTGAGATCGTAGCTCAGCGTAAACCGCCCCCGCAGCCCGTGCAGCGCGTCGATGCGGCGGCACAGCCCGCAGTAGGCGGTGCGGTAGCGCGCCTGCGCCTCCGGGGAGAGGGCGGTGTGGTTCGGGATCACATATCCAAACATGGCTCAGCTCTTTTTGATGAACTGGGTGCCGCAGCGGGGGCAGGAGATCTGGATGCGGCCCCGGCCCCGGGGCACCCGCAGCTTCTGGCGGCACTTGGGGCAGCGGTAGTAGTGGTAGAGCTTGCGGTTGGCCCACTGATCTTTCAGACCGCGGAACTTGCCCTCCACCCGATCTTTCAGGGTGTAGTAGCGGTAGTTCTCCTCCGTGCGCTTGGAGATATTGCGGCTCAGGGATCGGTAATAGCAGAGGATCAGCAGCACCAGACCCAGCCAGGTGAACAGGCTGATGCGGGTGAGCAGGGAGATGAGCAGCATCACGATGGAGGCGATGCTCAGAGCCTGATTCAACCCATCGGTGCCGTAGCGGCCGACCATAAACTGACGGAATTTTTCTCTCATACGATCATGTCCTTTTCGTTGTCAAAACAGCGGCTGAGCGCTGCTGTGGTGTTCCTTGTTTTTAGCATACCAGTCATCCATGATAAAACTTTGAACAGACTGCAAATCTATCATGAAAGGGACCGGATTTTACTCCCGACAGCGGATGGTCAGATAGGCTTCGGTGTCCAGCGCGCCCTCCATGCGGCAGTGCAGCACGGCCCGCCCGGCCTCGCCGGTGGTGGCCAGATAAGTGCCGCCCATGCCGCCCCGCAGCGGTACGACGGCAGGCCCCAGGATCTTCACGGGGCCCTCGGTGCGCAGCTGCACGGCCTCGCCGCAGTAGGGCAGCAGGTTGCCGTTCTGGTCGATGGCGCGCAGGCTCACGGCAGCGCAGTCCCAGGTGGGGCCGTCGGTCAGGATGGGGTTGTGCACCACGCATTCCAGCCGGACGCTCTGCACCGGCTCCCGCACCACGGTGCGCACCGCCCGACCGTGCCAGACGGCCTCAAAGCGGTATTCGGCGGCAGGGCTGCCCAGCACGCCGATGTACTTGTAGTACATCCGCAGCACATCGTTCCAGCCCAGCCGCAGCGAGAGCATCCGTGCCCGGGACAGGGGCGAAGGCTCCATGGCGTCCCGGCGCAGCTCGTTCAGGATGGCAGCTACCTGCAAGGCAGAAGCATGGTCCATCCCCTCATACTTTTCCAGCAGGGAGCCCACAAAGTCGTTGATCTCAATGGGCGGGTGCGGCAGCGCCGCAAACCGGCCGCGCCGGTCGGGGGCAAATTCGGCCACGAAGTCATTGCCGCGGTACAGACGCACGCTCTCGGCATTGGTGAACACCCAGCAGGCCCCCGGTACCCCGCCAGGCAGGTCCCCCAGTGCCATGGCGGAAGAGACTTCCAGCACGATGTCCGAAGGAGCGCGGGGCGTTTTCTGGCTGGCGTACACGGCGGCGGAGAGTTTCGGGTTGCGGAACAGATCCATCACGCCGTGGTAGCAGATGCGGTCGCCGCTGCCGAATTCCCGGTGGGTGTTGTAGTCGGCCAGGCACCAGCCAAAGCTGCCGGCCACGCCCTGCTGGGCAATGGAATCGTTGAGCACGGCGGCAAAATGCAGGGCCTGCACCAGCCGGTGGGCCTCATCGTCAAAGGGCTTGGCCGGGAAGTTCTGCCCGCCGAACTCGCTGATGAGGTAGCCCTTGCGGGTGTCCGGGGTGACGGAGGCGCGGGCCTCACAGGCGGGGCCTCGGCCCCGGTAGGAATAATCGTTGTAGGCGTACACATCCTCCAGCAGCTGCTCGCGGCGGCGGATATGGGCACCCGCCGTGGGGCGGGTGGGGTCCAGCCGATGGATGGCCTCGTTGGTGCGCTTGTAAAAGGCTTCATCATCGGGGCTGCCGTTGACCCGTGCACCCCACAAAAACACACTGGGATGGTTGCGGCACTGGCACACCATCTCCCGGCAGTTCTGCAGGGCCTGCGCCTTCCAGGCTTCGTCGCCGATGTGCTGCCAGCCGGGCATTTCGGTGAACACCAGCAGGCCCAGCTCGTCGCAGGCATCCAGGAAGGCCGGGCTCTGGGGGTAGTGGCTGGTGCGCACGGCATTGCAGCCCAGGTCCTTTTTGATGAACTGGGCATCCAGCCGCTGCAGGCTGTCCGGCATGGCGTAGCCCTGATAGGCGTAGCTCTGGTGCCGGTTGATGCCCCGCAGCACCACCCGCTGGCCGTTCAGGTACAGGCCACCGGCCACGAACTGGACCGTGCGGAAGCCGAACCGGACCGTCTTTTCGTCCAGCACCCGGTCGGGCAGACCGCTGGTGCCGGGACGGATGAGCTTTACGGTAAGAGTGTACAGGGTGGGGTGCTCAATGCTCCACGGATGCACCCCGTTCAGGGTGCCGGTGATGGGCAGGGCAAGTTCCCCACGGTAGACGGCCCGGCTTCCGGCGGGGCTGCGGATCTCGGCCTGCAGGGTGCAGCCCACCGTCTCGCCCACCGTGGCGGTGTAAATGCGAAAGTCGCCTTCGGCCCGGGCCTCCACGAACACATCCCGCAGGTAGGCGGGCTCCTTGATGTCCAGACTTACGGCACGGTAGATGCCGCCGTAGGTCAGGTAGTCAATGGAACCGCCGAAAGGCGGGATGTTCAGGTCCTCGCGGCTGTCGCAGCGCACAGCCACGACATTCTTCTTGCCCAGATGCAGGGCGCTGGTCAGGTCCACCGTAAAGGCGGTGTAGCCGCAGCCGTGGTGGAACAGCCGCCGCCCGTTGCAGAACACGGTGGCGTCGTGGGCGATGGCTCCGAAGGTGAGCAGGACGGTGCGGCCTGCCCACTCGGCAGGGGCAAAGAACTCCCGGCGGTAGCCGCACAGGCGCTGGTGGTCGTTCTCGTTGCAATAGTTGTAGGGCAGGGCCTTGACCGTGTGCGGGATGCGCACCGACTCCAGCTCCAGTCCGGTGCATTCCGGGCGCACCAGCGCGGGGTCGAAGGTGGGGCAAAACAGCCAGCCGTCGTTCCAGTCGTAGTGTTCCATAGTCGGGTCTCCGTCCATAGCAAAGTTACTTTACTTCTTATAGTAGCACAAAGTTATGAACGAAAAAAGCATCTCCCGCCCTTTTTGTACACCTTTTGGGCAGCAGAAGGGGAAGAGCGCTGCCCAAAACAACAAATGCTCCCCCGGAATGGGGGAGCATACTGCTCAGTGGATGAAGTTCGTCATGGGGCGGGGCGGGTTCTGCGGGTGGTCGAATCCGGCAGCCTTGCCGGCCTCGATGCAGTGCAGCAGCCAGGCCATGTTGCGGCCCAGCTCCTGCATCACGGCGCAGCCCTCGGCGTCCTGCAGCACCTGCTCGGCATTGGAGCCGTGCACCATGGCCCAGTAGGAGCCGTTGACCAGCGGCATGTGGAAGAACTGCGGGTACTTGACCAGCTGGTCCAGTGTGGTGGTGGTGCCGGCGCGGCGGGCCGAGCAGCAGATGGCGGCGGGCTTGTAGGCCAGATATTTGCCGCCTGCATAGGACAGCCGGTCCATGAAGCTGGTCATGTTGCCGGAAGCCGAGGCGTAGTGCACCGGGCTGCCAAACACGAAGCCGTCGGCGGTCTTTGCCTTTTCAATGGCCTCGTTGACCACGCCGCCGAACACGCAGCCATTGCCGCTGCGGCAGCCGCCGCAGCCGATGCAGCCGCCCACCGGCTTGCCGCCGACGTGCAGGATCTCGGTGTCGATACCGGCCTTGTTCAGCTCCCCGGCGATCAGGGACAGGGCGGTGTAGGTGCAGCCCTTTTCGTGGGGGCTGCCGTTGATGAGCAGGACGTTCATAAAAATACTCTCCTTTGGTCCAAAATGCGCCGCAAAATGCCCGGCGCCTGTGCGATACTCTGATTGTAGCACAAAGCCTCCGGGCGTGCAATGCGCCCCGGTACTTGACAAGAATGCACGGTTTGATGATAATAAGAAGAACCAGAAGAGGATATGCAGCGCCGGGCAAGGCTATGCGAGCGCGCCCGGCCGACCAGAAGGAGGTCAAATCATGCGCGTGATCGCAGGAGAAGCCCGGGGACGGCGTCTGGAAGCCCTGCCCGGGACGGACGTGACCCGGCCCACCCTTTCGCAGGTGAAGGAGGCCATGTTCAGCATTGTACAGTTCGACCTGCCGGGCGCGCGGGTGCTGGACCTGTATGCCGGCAGCGGACAGCTGGGCATCGAGGCGCTGAGCCGCGGCGCGGCCCGGTGCGTGTTCCTGGATGAGAACCGCGAGGCGGTGAACATCGTGATGCGCAACTGCAAGACCTGCGGTGTGTTCGACCGCAGCCGGGTCAATGTGGGCGAGGCTGCCCGGTATCTGTCGGCCTGCCGGGAGCAGTTCGACGTGGTGCTGCTGGATCCGCCGTTCCGGGGCGGTACGCTGGAAAAGATCCTGCCGGCGGTGGACAAGTGCACCGCACCCGGCGGCACTGTGCTGTGCGAGAGCGAAACGGGCCTTGTGCTGCCGGCACAGGTGGGCGGCCTGACCCTGCAGAAGCAGTATAAGTATGGCAAGGTGCTGCTGTGGAAATATACGAAGCCCATGCAGCAGGAGGGGGAAGCACGATGAACGTGAACGAGCTTTTGGACACCATTGAAGATACGCTGGAAGAGAGCACCAGCATGCCGCTGTCCGGCGGCAAGCGTCTGGTGGACGTGGAAAAGGTCCGGGATTATCTGGATGATATCCGCGCAAACCTGCCCGGCGAGCTGCGGCAGGCCCAGCAGATCGTGAACGACCGTGCCCAGATCGTGGACACGGCCAATGCACAGGCTCAGGCCATCGTGAAGAAGGCCGAAGAGCGCGCCCGCATCCTGGTGAGCGATGCCGAGATCGTGAAAGCCGCCCAGCAGCGCGCCGCCGAGATCACCGCCGCTGCCCAGAGCGAGTCGCGCACGCTGCGTCAGACCGTGACCGACTACTGCGACAACATGCTCAAGACCACGGAAGAGGCGATGGTGGAGAATGCCGCACAGGTAAAGAACGTGCGCGCCAACCTGCGCCAGAACGCCAAGAAAAACGGCTGATTTCCACACAAATTCCACATCCTGAAAAATGATGCGTCCCTGCAGGCAAAAATGACGGCCCGCAGGGACTTTTTTTGTGACATTTTGCCGCAAAAACAGGGACAAAAAACCTTGCAATCGGGGGCTTGATTTGCTACAATAAATGTGTGTCAGTGGGGTAAAGTGGGTGAAAGTAGGGCAAAGGCCCTCTCCACAGCCCCGAAAGGGGGCAGGCAGCATGTTCTTTGGCCGGTATGACTATACCATCGACGCCAAAGGGCGGCTGAACTTCCCCGCAAAGTTCCGCGACGCCATGGGCGAGAGCTTCGTGGTGCTGGAATGGGTGGACAACTGCCTGTTCGTGCTGCCGCTGCCTGAGGTGGAAAAGTTGGCGGAAAAGCTGGAGGCCGACGAGCTGATGGACAGCTGGGAGGTGTCCGGTGATCTGTTCAGCACCGCCTGCGAGGTGGTGCCGGACAAGCAGGGACGCATCCTTCTGCCGGCAGAGCTGCGCAGCTATGCCGGACTGGAAAAGGATGTGACCATCATCGGCAACCGCAACCACGCCGAGATCTGGGCCACCGACGTCTGGAACGCCCGCCGCGCGGCGGTGAGCAATGAGCAGCGCGCAGCCCGGCTGCGCAGCCTGCACATCTGACATAAGAATTCTGCAAGAGAGAAAGGAGGCCGTGCCAATGGCTTCAGAAGAAAACGTGCCCTTTGACCCGACCTCATTTGAGCATATCCCGGTTCTGTTGAACGAATGCCTGGAAGGGCTGGCCATCGACCCGGCGGGCACCTATCTGGACGGCACCGCGGGCGGTGCGGGCCACTCCCGCCAGATCGCCCTGCGGCTGGATGCTGCAAAGGGCGGGCGGCTGATCTCGCTGGATCAGGACCCCGACGCTGTGCAGACGGCCCGGGCCCGTCTGGCCGGGCTGCCGGCCACCGTGGTGCAGATCAACTTCCGCTACGCCGGGCAGGCGCTGGAAGAGCTGGGCATCGACAAGATCAACGGTGCACTGCTGGATCTGGGCGTTTCCAGCCACCAGCTGGACGATGCGGCCCGGGGCTTTTCCTACCGGGCAGATGCACCGCTGGACATGCGGATGAGCCAGCAGGGCGAGACGGCGGCAGATCTGGTGAACACCCTCAGCCGTGAGGACCTGGCCCGCATCCTGCGGGACTACGGCGAAGAACCCTTTGCCTGGCAGATCGCCGGCAAGATCGAGGAAGCGCGGGAGAACGCGCCCATCGAGACCACTTTGCAGCTGGCCGACATTGTGGCCAGCGCCATGCCGCCGGCGGAGCGGCGCAAGAACAAGAACCCGTCCCGACGCACCTTTCAGGCGCTGCGCATTGCCGTGAACCATGAGCTGGATGCGCTGGAAGAGGGGCTGGACACCATTTTCGAGCATCTTGCGCCCGGCGGGCGGCTGTGCGTGATCACCTTCCACTCGCTGGAGGACCGGCTGGTGAAAAACAAGTTCCGCCGCTGGGCCACGGCCTGCACCTGCCCGCCGGAGTTCCCGGTGTGTGTGTGCGGCGGCAAGGCCAAGGCAAAGCTCATTACCCGCAAACCCATTGAAGCCAACACGCAGGAGCTGGAAGAAAACCGGCGCAGCCGGTCGGCTCATCTGCGTGTGTTGGAAAAGTGCTGAGGGATGCCGCAGGCGTCCTGTGAGGAGGAGAGGAAACCATGGGTCAGGCAGCATACGATTACAACACCGCGCGGCGCAGAAAAGCGCCGCAGACACAGCGCAAGACCGCATTGCGCGTGGAAAAGGGCGGCAAGCGCCGTCTTTCGCCGCTGCAGGCAGCGCTGCGCAATGCCATGCATCTGGTGGCGGCAGCCCTGCTCACCGGGTTTGCCATCAGCCTGCTGATGAGCGAGGCCCAGCTGGTGGAGCTGAATGATCAGATCCAGGACGCCAAGGCCCAGCTGGTGAGCGCCCAGAGCCAGTACACCTACTACAACAGCACCCTGAACAGCAAGACCAACATCACCAGCGTGGAAGAAGCGGCCAGCCGTCTGGGTCTGATGAAGATCGACCCCAGCCAGATCACCTACATCCGGCTGAACGAGTCCGGTGCGTTGGAGCGTCAGCAGTCCCCTGTGCGGCAGTGGACCAGCTTCATCTACAACGGTGCTGTGACCATTCTGGGCACCGTAAAATAACATCAAAACGGGAAAGCGTGCGGCAGCGCACGCTTTTTCGGTTTTTAGCCGGTCCGGGGCAGCCGCCGCGCGGGCCGATATCCTGAAGAAAACAGCAGGCAGAACGGGGGCTCCGCCCTGTCTGCGGGAGAACAGCATGCAACAAGATTCCAACAAGAAAAAGGGCAAAGGCTACCGGGTGCGCCCGGCCTTTGCGCGGGAACGGCTCAACGGACGCACCCGGCGCGTGTGCAGCATTCTGGGGCTGGCGGCGGTCGTGCTGGCATCGGCCGTGGTCGTCCACAGCCTGTATGTCATCCAGATCCGGGACGGTGCCAAGTACCGACAGTATGCCGCCCAGCAGCAGCTGCTGGACACCACGGTCAAGGCCACCCGCGGCGAGATCTACGACGCCAACGGCATCACGCTGGCTTCCACCAGCGTGGTGTGGAACATCTGGGCTGACCCCAGCTACAGCAGCATCCTGTACACCACCAGCACCAACGACGATAAAACGACGGTGCGCACATTTGACCCGACCATGTGCGCCGAGGTCAGCCAGGGCATCACCCTGCGGCTGCTCTCCGGCGACGGCGAGAGTCTGGACGCGGTGGACACTTCCTCGGAGGAATACACCCAGCAATACCAGACCGTGTACGATGCACTGTCCAAAATTGATTCCTCCTATGTGGTGCTGGCCACCAAGGTGAACAACGCCGTCAAGCTGTCCATTGAGGATTATGTGTCCGGTTTCAACAAGGCGCACAAAAAGGGCTCCGGCGCAGACCGCATCGGGCGGGTGTCCGTCTCGACGGAAAAGAGCTCTCAGCGCAACTACCCCTACGGAGCCTTTGCGGCTGCCGTGCTGGGCTTTACCGACGGCGAGGGCGTGGGCACCTACGGCCTGGAAAAATCCTACCAGTCCACGTTGGCCGGTGTGGACGGCCGCACCATCACCCGGCGCAACGCGGTGGGCAACGCCATTGCCGACCAGAACGCCACCACCTTTGCCGCCAAGGACGGCTCCAATCTGGTGCTGTCGCTGGACGTGAACGTGCAGGAGATCGCGGAACGCTACCTGACGGAGGCCGTTGCGGCCAACAACGTCGAGAACCGCGGCTGTGCCATCGTGATGAACGTCAAGACCGGTGCGATCCTGGCCATGGCCTCCAAACCGGACTTTGACCCCAACACGCCGCTGGATTACAGCGCCAACCTGGCCTACCTGCAGGAGCAGGTGGCCGCAGAGCCGGAACTGTACACCATCTACCTCCGGGACGAAAATGACTCGAAGAAGTTCAAGCTGGACGAAAACGGCAACAAGATCGTGGACCCGGACCCGGATTATACCGGCACCTACCGCGATATCCTGTGGAAGAACAAGGCCATCACCGAGCTGTACTACCCCGGCAGTGTGTTCAAGGTCATCACCTCGGCCATGGGTCTGGACTCCGGCGTGGCGACCATGAACACCACCTTTACCTGTGCCGGTGCCTACGGCGTGGCCAAGGAGACCTACCACTGCGCAGGCCACAAGGCCCACGGCACCATCAACATGGCCGACGCTCTGCGCCAGAGCTGCAACCTCTACTACATCCAGCTGGGCCAGCGCGTGGGCTCCCAGCAGTTCTACAATTATTTTGACGCCTTTGGCTTTACCGAGCGCACCGGCGTGGACCTGCCCAGCGAGACCGGCCTGATGAAGTATTATTCGGCCAATCAGCTGGGTGAGGTGCAGCTGGCCTCCTCGGCATTCGGCCAGGCCATGGCCATCACGCCGCTGCAGATGTGCACTGCCGTGGCGGCAGCCGTCAACGGCGGCTATCTGGTCACCCCCCATGTGGTGGATAAGATCACCGACACCAACGGCAACGTGGTGGAGGAGATCGGCACCAACATTCGCCGTCAGGTCATCAGCGAGTCCACCAGCGATGTCATCCGCCAGATGATGGAGTACGAGGTGGGCAGCGGCACCGGCGGCGGCAAGAACGCCTACGTTTCCGGCTACCGCATCGGCGGCAAGTCCGGCACGTCGGAACAGCTGAACATGCACCGCCGCGCCGACGGTGACTACAAGAAGGTCGCCTCCTTTGCGGCCGTCCTGCCCGCCGACGACCCGGAGATCCTGGTCTATGTGATGCTGGATGACCCCAACAACGCCCGCACCGACTATTCGTCCATTCTGGCCGCTCCTGTGGCCGGCAACATCATCAGCGAGGTGGCCCCCTATCTGGGCATCGCCACCGACGGCGAGGACCGCAGCCAGACCACCGTCACGGTGCCCAACCTGATCAGCACCGAGTGGAGCAATGCGCAGGTGCAGCTGAACATCAAGGGCCTCAAGCACCAGCTGATGGAGTCGGCATCCGACCAGACGGCGGCGCTGGTGACCTGCCAGTACCCCCATGCCGGGGCTAAGGTGCCCTACGGCACCACCGTGTATCTGTATACCGACACCTACGACGGCAGCCTGACCGAGGTGCCGGACGTGTCCGGCAAGAGTGCGGACTTTGCCCGCCAGATGCTGGCGGCCGCCGGGCTGAACTGCGTGGTGGAGGGTGACGCCAACGGCGTGGTCCAGAGCCAGAGCAGTGAGGTGGGGGCCAGCGTCCAGCGCGGTACCATCGTTACCATTACCTGTGGATAAAGGAACCAGAAAAACGAGAGGGGAACGAACTATGGAAAAGATCCATGCAAGCAAGCTGCTGGCAGGGCTTGTGCCTGCCGGCTTCCTCACCAGCGACCCGGAAGTGGAGCTGGTCACCACCGACAGCCGTGAGGTGCGGCCGGGCTGCATCTTTGTGGCCTTTCCCGGCGAGCGGTTCGACGGCCACGACTTTGCGGCCAAAGCACTGGAAGAGGGCGCAGCCTTTGTGGTGGTGAACCACCCGGTGGAGGGCGTCCCGGCCGAAAAAGCCATCCTCTGCCCGGACAGCTACCACGCCATGATGGTGATGGGTGCCAACTACCGCAGCCAGTACCACCCCAAGGTGGTGGGCGTGACCGGCAGCGTGGGCAAGACCACCACCAAGCAGATGACCTACGCGGCCTTGTGCGGCTTTGGTGAGACCATCAAGACCGAGGGCAACCAGAACAACGAGCTGGGCATGCCCCGCACCCTGATGCGCATCGGCGCTTCCACCGAATACGCTGTGATCGAGATGGGCATGAGCCACGCTGGCGAGATCGACCGTCTGGCCCGCGCTGCCCGCCCGGATGTGGGCATCATCACCTGCATCGGCGTGTCCCACATCGGCAATCTGGGCAGTCAGGAGAACATCTGCAAGGCCAAGCTGGAGATCTGCAACGGCCTGCCGGAGGGCGCCCCGCTGGTGCTGAACTACGACGACAAGTTCCTGCGGGCGGCAAAGCTGCCCGCCCATGTGCGGCCGGTGTGGTTCAGCATGGCCGATGAGAGCGCCGATGTGTGCGCACTGTCCATCCAACAGGAGAAGGACGGCATGAGCTTTGTGCTGGAGGATCAGGAGGAAGGCACTTTTGTGGTCAAGATCCCGGCGATGGGCAAGCACAATGTGGCCAATGCGCTGGCGGCCTACTGCGCCGCCACCCGTCTGGGCTGTGATCCCCGCAAGGTGATCCAGGGCCTGGCCGCCTTTGAGCAGACCGGCCGCCGCCAGAAGGTGGTGGACAGCAAGGGCGTGACTGTCATTGAGGACTGCTACAACGCCAACCCCGACAGCATGAAGGCCGCTCTGGCCATGTTCAAGGAGTTTCCCTGCAAGCGCCGCTTTGCTCTGCTGGGCGATATGCTGGAGCTGGGCGACCTGAGCCGCGAGGCCCACGAGGAGCTGGGCCGTCTGGCCGCCGAGAGCGACCTGTACTGTCTGGTGACCTATGGCGAACAGGCCAAGCGCACCGCCGTGGTGGCCGCCGCCAAGGGGCAGAAGACCCTGCACGCCAACAACTACCGCGAGGCAGCGGATGCCCTGCTCAACCGCATCCAGCCCGGTGACGCCCTGCTGGTGAAAGCCAGCCGCGGCATGGCGCTGGAAAAGGCACTGGAAATTTTCTACACAGAGCAGAAAGATGCCAGAGAATAACATTCTGGCGAAAATTGGAGACTGAGAAATGATTCGTTTCGCCTTGATCGTCGCGTCAACACTGGGCTTTGTGCTGACGGCGGCGCTCGGCAATTTTATGGCACCGCTGCTGCAGGAGCTGGAACGCTTCCGGCCGCAGGAACAGCAGGAGCCGCAGACCCCGGTGCAGAGCCGGGTGCCCGCGCTGGGCGGCCTGTGCCTGATGGTGAGCACACTGGCTGCCGTAGGCGTGGGCTGGACGGCGGCCTGCATCGCACAGCCCACGCTGCTGGGCAGCGAGAGCCAGCTGATGACCCGGCTGCTGATCGCGCTGTTCGGTGCACAGGCTTTCGGGGCCATCGGGCTGGCGGATGACGCCGCCCGCCTGCGCAGCCGCGCACAGCTTGGCCTGCGGCGTCTGCCCCGCCTTGCACTGGAAGCCGCCGTTGCGGCAGCGGTGCTGGTGCTGCTGGCAGTGAACGGCTGCCTGCCCACCGGCCTGCAGCTGCCCGGTGCGGGCTATGTGGAGCTGGGCGGCGCAGCCCCGGTGCTGTGGGGACTTGTGCTGGTGGCGCTGGTAGAATGTGCCCGTACTGCCGACGGAGCCGACGGCACCGTGTGCGGCACGGCCTTTGCGGCCATGCTGGGCCTCATGATGCTGGAAACACGGCTGGGCTGGTTCCCGCTGGCGGTGCTGCCGGCAGCACTGGCCGGGGCACTGCTGGCCTTTCTGCTGTGGAATTTTCCGCCCGCAAAGCTGCGGCCGGGCAGCTGCGGCTGCCTGTATCTGGCCGGGGTGCTGGGCTGCGTGCCGCTGTGCATCGGGTATGCAGAGTTGAGCATCCCGCTGGCTCTGCCCTTCTGGGCAGAGGGCGGCATGGTGCTTTTGCAGATCCTGTACCACCGCATCACCGGGCGGCCGCTGTTCCGGGCGGCTCCGCTGCACCGCTGGCTGGAAGCCCGGGGCGCGGGCCCGGTCACGGTATTTTACTGGCTGTGTGCGCTCGGCGTATGCGGCCTGGCGCTTGCCCTGGCCTTTGTGCGCTGAGGGCACAGGGCCGGATATTGGACAAAAAGGGGAGAAAACGAGCTGATGGCAACCATCCGCAAAAAAAGAAAAGAACCAGTCTCGGTGTTCCAGCGGGACCCGGGGCCGTGGTCGCGGCTGCTGATCAACTGGCTGGCCACGCTGGCGGTGATCATGGTGTTTGGTCTGGTTATGCTGTTCAGCGCCAGCTACACCACCGGTTATCTGCGCATGGGCGACAGCTTCCATTACATCAAGCAGCAGGCGCTGTGCATGCTCATTGGTCTGGGCTGCATGTTCGCCATGAGCTATGTGGACCACCGCTTCCTGCGCAGGATGGTGGTGCCGGGCTACCTCATCGTGCTGGCCATGCTGGCGGTCACCCTGGCCATGGCCCCGCTGAACGGGTGCCGCCGCTGGATCCGCTTTGGCGGGTTCACGCTGCAGTCCTCGGAGGTGGCAAAATTTGAGATGATCCTGCTGTGCTCCAGCCTCGCGGCCAAGGCACCGCAGGTGGAAAAGCTGAGCCCCGGTAAGATGGTGATCATGAACTTCCGGGAGTGGCTGCATGTCCGGGTGTGGAAGCAGCTGGTGATCCCGGTGCTGCCGCTGATCCCGGTGATCGCGCTGCTGGCGCTGGAACCACACATGTCCGGCATCGTGCTGACGGTGGCCGTGGTGGGCACCATCCTGCTGCTGTCCGGCAGCGGCGGCATCCTGACCTGGGTGGGGGCCGGTACGGCGGGCCTCATGCTGGAAACGCTGCTGTCCCATGTGGACTCCATCCCGTATCTGCAGGACCGTCTGGACGGCTGGACCCAGGACCTGAGCAAGATGACCGACCAGACCGTGCAGAGCCTGTACGCCATCGGTTCCGGCGGGCTGACCGGCCTGGGGCTGGGCAACAGCGTGGAAAAACAGCTCTGGCTGCCCGAGAGCACCAACGACTTCATCTTCAGCGTGGTGTGTGAGGAGCTGGGCTTTGTGGGCGCGGTGCTCATCATCGTGCTGTTTGTGCTGTTCATCGTGCAGGGACTGTGGATCGCCTACCGGGCCGAAAACCTCTACTGCACGATGGTGGGCATCGGCATCATGGCACAGATCGCCTGGCAGGTGTTCTGCAACATCGCAGTGGTCACCAACACCCTGCCCAACACCGGCATCAGCCTGCCCTTCTTCTCGTCGGGCGGCACCAGCCTGATCCTGCTGCTGGCCGAGATGGGCGTGATGGTGAACATCGGCCGCAACGGCGAGCGGGCGGCCCAGCAGCGGGAAGCGCTGCGCGCCCAGCACGAGGCCGCAAAGGCCGAGCAGGAGGCTGCACGCAGAGAAAAGACCATCGTTCTGGCCGACGCACGGGCGGCCCGGGCAGAACAGTAACGACAAACAGGAGGAATCACCATGCGTGTTCTGATCGCTGCCGGCGGTACGGCCGGCCATATCAACCCCGCACTTGCCATTGCAGGTGCCCTGAAAAAAGCAGACCCCACCGCCGAGATCCACTTTGCCGGCCGCAAGGAGGGCATGGAGTACCGTCTGGTGACCCAGGCGGGCTACCCCTTCCACCACATCGAGATCACCGGCTTTCAGCGCAAGCTGTCGCTGCACAACATCAAACGAAACATCGTCACCCTGTGGAATCTGGCCCTCTCCGGCCCCAAGGCCAAGGCCATCATGAAGGAGGTCCAGCCGGACCTGGTCATTGGCTGCGGCGGCTATGTGTCCGGCCCGGTGGTGCGCTGCGCCGCAAAGATGGGCATCCACACCGCGCTGCATGAGCAGAACGCCTTCCCCGGTGTGACCAACAAGCTGTTGGCCCCGGATGTGGACATCGTGTTTGCCGCGGTGCCCGCCGCTGTGGAAAAGCTGGGTGCGCCGCAAAAGACCATCGTGGTGGGCAACCCGGTGCGCCCGGAGGTGTTCACCCAGGCAAAGAACCGCGACGCCATCCGCGCCCAGCTGGGGGCAGGGGACCGCACGGTCATCCTTTCCTTCGGCGGCAGCCTGGGTGCCCGCCGGGTCAATGAAGTGGTGGGTGACCTGTGCGCCTGGGAGCAGCACGAGCACAAGCCGGTGCTGCATCTGCACGCCACCGGCCAGTACGGTGTGCAGCTGTTCAAGGACCTGGAACAGCAGAAGGGCTTTGCTGAGGGCGACAGCCTTGTGGTGAAGGAATACATCAACAACATGCCGGAGCTGCTGGCAGCAGCAGACCTGGTCATCAGCCGTGCCGGTGCCCTGACGCTGGCTGAGCTGGAGGCTGTGGGCCGTGCCGCCGTGCTCATCCCCAGCCCCAATGTGGCCGAGAACCACCAGTACTACAACGCCATGGAGCTGCAGAAGGCCGGGGCCGCTGTGGTCATCGAAGAAAAGGACCTGACCGGCGAAAAGCTGGTGCAGACCGTCTCGGAGATGCTGACCCAGCCCGGCAAGCTGGCCGAGATGGGCCGCAATGCCCGCAGCCTGTCGGTGGACGACAGCCTGGACCGCATTGCAGCAGCCCTGCTGGAGCTTGTGAAGAAGGCCTGAACGTAGAAAGAAACCGGAAAGAAGGTGCAGACAATGCAGCAATACGGCAATAACGGGCGTCCCTATGACCAGAACCGGGATTCGCTGCGTTCCTCTGGGTCTTCGCAGAGAACCACGCCCCCGAACGACGGGGCAAGCGATACCAGCCGCTATGGCTTCAACGGGGAGCCGCTGAGCCGCCCGCCGGCCCGCACGGCCAACGGTACGGTGCGGCGCACCCGGACCGACAACAGCATCGAGTTCCCCACCCAGCCGCGCCCGGTGCGGGACACCGGCAGCACCGCCCGCCGCCCTGCCGGGCAGAGGAGCACCGCGCAGCGGCCCCGCAGCAGCGGCGGGCAGAACCGCCGCCCGGCCCAGCGTCCTGCGAACCGGAACGGCCGGCCTGCGCAGAACAGCCGGTCTGCCGCCCGCCTGCAGCAGCAGGGACAGGGGTACAACAAAAACCAGAAGCTGCGCCCCGCTCCGCAGCGGGACGCACAGCGCCGGGAAGGCCGCAAAAAGCGCCGCCTGACCCGTGCCGCCATCCGTCGGCGGCGGAGGCTCCGCCGTCTGGCAACATTTGGGCTGCTGCTGTGCGTCATCGGGATCGGCATGTATCTCACGGTGACCATGCTGTTCCGCATCAGCGCCATTCAGGTGCAGACGGCGGATGGCACCCAGGTGACCGAGATCGCCGGGTACTCCGCCGACAGCATCCTGCAGACACTGGGGGTGCAGGTGGAGGAAAACATCTTCAGCTTTGACTCCGGTGCGAAGGCTGCAGAGCTGGAACGCCAGTATCCGCTGCTGGAATCCATCCGCGTGGTGCGCGACTACCCCAACACCGTGGTGGTACAGGTGACCGAAGCCACCCCCACCTATGCAGTGCAGGCGGGCAGCAGCTGGCTGACCCTTTCGGACAAGTTCAAGATCCTGTCCGCAGACTCCGCGCAGCCGGACGGGCTGTGCACCCTGTACGGCGGTGAAGCGACCACCGCCGCCCCGGGCGAGCAGCTGAGCTTTGCCGCACCGGAGGCCGACAGCACGGCCAGCACCAGTGCCGCATCCGACAGCAGTGCATCCGGCGTGGTGGACGAGGCCGACGCAAAGATGAGCGCGCTGGCGACCCTGCAGACCAAGCTGGACGAGTACGGCATGCTGGGCGACGTGACCCGCATTGAATTTGCGGATACCGAGCAGATCGCCTTTTTGTATCAGGACCGCATCAGTGTGCTGCTGGGGACGCTGAACGATCTGGATTATAAGCTGGACCGCGCCCGCTACATGCTGAACAACGAGGACGGCAAGGGCTGCGCGGCCACCGACACCGGGCGGCTGGACTTCAGCCATGTCAGTGCCGGCAGCACCCGCAAGATCTATTTTGCACAGGGCGACCCGGTCCTGCCCTCCGGCTATGTAGTGCCGGAAAAGGTGGAGCCGGAAACGCCGGAGGAGACTGCGGACAGCAGCCTGACCGACGAAGAGACCCCGCAGGCCGCCCCGGCGGAGGACACCGCCCAGGAGGAGCCTGCATTGACCGACCCCGCCCGCATGACCGCCAACGAGGACGAGAACCCCATGTGACCCCACATCAATGTTTTGGAGGAGCGTAGACTGTATGAAATTGGAACAACTGATGGAGGGCGTGCCTTACACGCTGGTGCAGGGCAGCCCGGAGACCGAGATCAACGACATCATCTATGACAGCCGCAAGGCGGCCCCGGGCCTGCTGTTCGTGTGCATCGTGGGCACCCAGCGCGACAGCCACGAGTTTGCCGCAGACTGTGCCGCCAAGGGCGTCAGCGCACTGGTCATCCAGCACGACATCGACCTGACCGCCGTGCCGGGCGTGACTGTGGTGAAGGTGGAAAGCAGCCGCTATGCCATGGCTCTGATGAGCGCCAACCTCTTTGGCAACCCCTCCCGCAAGATGACCATGATCGGCGTGACCGGCACCAAGGGCAAGACCACCACCACCCACATGATCAAGAGCGTGCTGGAAGCTGCCGGCCGCAAGGTGGGCATGATCGGCACCAACGGCATCTACTACATGGGCCGCCACAAGGACACCGCCAACACCACCCCGGAGAGCTACGAGCTGCAAAAGACCTTCCGGGAGTTCCTGGATGCCGGCTGCGACACGGCCCTGATGGAGGTGTCCAGCCAGGGCCTGATGATGGACCGCGTGGCCGGTGTGCACTACGATGTGGGCGTGTTCACCAACCTTTCGCCGGACCACATCGGCCCCGGTGAGCACAAGACCTTTGAGGAATACCGCAGCTGGAAGGGTCAGCTGTTCCAGCGCTGTGATGTGGGTGTGGTGAACATCGACGACGAGAACACCGAAGCCCTGCTGGAGGGACACACCTGCAAGCTGGTGACCTATGGCCGCAGCGAGCAGGCCGATTACCGCGCCAGCGGCTACGAGCTGCTGCGCACCCACGATTTCCTGGGTGTGAAGTTTCACGTCACCGGCAAGGACGAGATGGACGTGAAGGTGAATATGCCCGGCGAGTTCAGCGTGTACAACGCACTGGCTGCGCTGGCCGTGGGCAAGGTGCTGGGCCTGCCGGATCAGGCCATCCACGACGGTCTGGGCAAGTGCGTGGTCAAGGGCCGCGTGGAGCTGGTGCCCATCAGCAAAAAGTTCACCATCCTGCTGGACTACGCCCACAACGAGGTGTCCACCGAGAGCCTGCTCACCACCCTGCGGGCCTACAACCCCCACCGTCTGGTGGTGGTGTTCGGCTGCGGCGGCAACCGCTCCAAGCTGCGCCGCTACGGCATGGGCGAGATCTGCGCCAAGATGGCCGATTTCTCCATCCTCACCGAGGACAACAACCGCTTTGAGAAGGTGGAGGACATCCTTGCGGATATCTGCGTGGGCATGAACAAGGGCAACCCGGATGCCAAGTTCGTGGAGATCCCGGACCGTCTGGATGCTCTGCACTATGCCGTGGACCATGCCCAGGAGGGGGACCTGATCGCTGTCATTGGCAAGGGCCACGAGACCTACCGGGACCGCGAGGGCGTCAAGACCCCCTTCCTGGAACGGGAACTGCTGGAGGAATACGCCCAGCAGAAGGGCCTGGAATAAGCGCTCTCCTTTTAGAACAAACAAAAAAGAAGGCTGCTGCACAGTGTGTGCAGCAGCCTTCTTGCGTTGTGTCAGGGTGCCGGAAGGGGAGATCAGATCTCCTTCTTCAGGGTCTCGCCCATGATGTAGCCGTAGGTCAGAGCGGCGTCAAAGCCCATGCCGTACTGCTTGGCGTCCTTCTCCTCGATGGAGCCGCAGACGTCGCCGGCAGCGTACAGGCCGGGGATCGCCTTCTTCTCCTCGTTCAGCACATGGCAATCGGTGTCGATGGCCAGACCAGCGGTGGTCAGGTAGAAGGTGGGGTCCACGCGGATAGCCCACAGGCCGTCACGGGTCTCGATGTAGGGGCAGTTGCGGCGGCCGAACTCGTCGGGCTCACCAGCCAGAGCGGCGGCGTTGTTGGCCTCGATGGAGTCTGCCAGGTTGGGCAGGTTCAGCTCCTCAGCAGCCTTCTCCACGCTGTCGTAGTGGACAGCCTCGCCCTTCTCGAACATAGCCACATAGCCGTTGAAGCCGTAGGACTCGCTGTCGCGGAGCTTCACAGCAGAAGCCTCGTCGAACACATAGTAGAAGGTGTCGCCGTTGTCCTTGTTCAGCTTAGCCTTAGCCATGGTGTAGTGGTTGTCGGAGATGATGTTGCCGATGTTGTCACCACGGACGTTGACCATGATGCCAGGGGCAGACTGGTGGATGAAGGCCAGCTCGAACTTGCTCTTGTAGCTGGACAGGAAGGCGGGCAGAGCGCGGTTTTCGCACTCCACATAGCCGCCTGCGTCGATACCCATCTGGATGCCCTCGCCAGTCATGCTGGAAGCGCAGTTGAAGAAGAAGTCGGCGTAGTCGGGGTTGTACTTCTTCAGCATCTCGGGGTTCTTGGCAAAGCCGCCGGATGCCAGGCACACAGCCTTACCACGGAGGGTGTAGCTTGCGCCGTTGTCGCCCTTAGCGTGGAAGCCCACCACACGGCCGCTTTCGTCCTTGATCAGGTCGGTGACGCTGGTGGAGTAGATGATCTTGCCCTTCTCGTACTTCTCCACACGCTGTGCCATGAACATCATAGCGTAGCCTGCGCCGCCCTCGTAGCAGCCGGGAGCCAGGTAGGGGGTAGAAGCGCCGTACTGGGTAGCACTCTCGTAGTTGCCCATGGTGTTGAAGCCGATGCCGATGCTGGACATCCAGTCCACCAGATCGCCAGCAACAGTGTACTGCTTGGTCATGTAGGGCATCTCACCGTTGAAGAACTCGGTGCGGTGGTACTGCTCCATGGTCTGCCAGAAGTTCATCATGCCTTCCAGGGTGCCCATGGCAGAGCTGCGGAAGCTGCCGTCCACGTCGTAGTTGTACTGCAGCTGGGAGCCTGCGGTGGCCACGCCGCCGTAGGTCATGGACATGGAGCCGCCGGGGATATCCCGCTTCTCCACCAGGATGACGCTGTAGCCAGCCTCCAGCAGGCGGCAGGCGCAGGTCAGGCCGGAGGTGCCGGCACCCATGATGACCACATCAGCCTCTTCCTCGATGACCTCGTTGGAGGTCTCCAGGGTGACTTCCTTGGAGAAGTCGTCCACGTTGTAGCCAGCCAGCTCGATGGCCTCCTTCACGGCAGCCTTCACAGCCATGGAGGTGATGGAGGAACCACGCAGGTTGGGCACGTTGATGCTCTGGTGCTCGACGATGGCGGCGGGGATGCGGGAGCAGGCATAGTTGCCGATGCCGATGGTCTCCTCGTGGGACAGCACCTCACAAGCGGTGATCTTGCCCTCAAAGAAGGTGGTGGCCACATGGACCCAGCTCTCGTGGCCCATAGCCTTGGTGACGTACTTGCCGTCCACGGGGGTGGAGGGCTTGGTAACAACAGAAGCAGCCTCAGAGGATGCTGCGCTGGAAGCGGGAGCACTGGTGGTGCTGGAAGCGGTGTTGCCGCAAGCGGTCAGCAGACCGGCAGCAGCTGCGCCCATGGTGCCCATAGCGGCACCGCGCATAAAGTTGCGGCGAGAGATCTTAGCCATAGCAGTTTACCTTTCTTTCTTCTTGTTCTTCTAATAGGTTCTTCTTCGTTTTCTTCTGTTCCATCGTATGTTTTGAACATTGACATGATTATAGCAAAGTTTCGCTCTGCTGTAAAATTGAAAAAAATCCCGGATTTATCAAAAACGTTTATAAATCCATGGCCACTTTACCACAGAAAAGAAATCCGCTATAATAAAAGAAGTACAAGTTTTGCAGGGAGGGGAGCTGTTTCTATGACCATTTACCAGTTGGAGTGCTTTATTGCCGTAGCAGAGGAGCTGAATTTCAGCGCAGCGGCCCAGCGGCTGTTCACCACCCAGCCTGCCGTCACCTACCAGATCAACACCCTGGAAAAGGAGACGGGGCTCCACCTGTTCGACCGCACCACCCGGCGCACCAAGCTCACCGCCGCCGGCCAGTCCTTTTACCTGGACATGGTGCAGATGACCAGTTTTGGCCGCCAGGCCCTGAAAAAGGCCCAGGATATCCAGGCTGCAGACCGGTCCCATCTGGTGGTGGGGCTGCGGCAGCTCTTTGATTACGGCACCTTTGCCAGCATCCTGGCAGAGTACCAGCGGCAGTACCCCAACGCCCAGGTGGAAGTGGTCCCCCAGAGCAACCGCCGCCCTCTGGAGGAACTGCGGTCCGGCCAGTTGGATATCGGCTTTTTTTACGCTACTGAGCATTCCAGCGACCGGGATGTCTCCTTTACGCCCCTGTTCTCCCTGGCCTATTATGTGCTCATGAACCCCAACTGCCCCCTGGCAGACCGCAAGGCCCTGCACCTGGCGGACCTGAAGGGCCAGAGCGTGGTGTCCTCCGGAGCCTTTGACAGCTTCCTTTCTGCCTGCCAGGGCCCCTCCCTGGAGGAGCTGGCCCAGGTGGGGGTGGATTGCAGCAAGATCACCCCCAGCTTTGAGGGGGCTTTGATCATGATCACCATGGGCACCGCCATGTCCATCGTGCCCTGTCTGGACGATGCAGTGATCCCGGGCATCACCAAGGTGCCTTTGCTGGATTACCCCCCGGTGACGGTGGAGATCGCTGCCATGCGCCACACGCCCCGGCTGGAGGTGCAGTCTTTTATCGAGATCGCCAAGCGGAAATACAGCCGCTCCTTCCCGGAGCAATCCCAGATGGACGGCATCATGCTGTGAAAAAGGAGCCGCCGTGCAGCTGCACGGCGGCTCCTTTGGCAGGGGAGGATTTACAGGATCCGGACCCGGATCACGGCGGGGATTGCGCTCAGCTTTTCGCTCAGGCGGGCATCCACGGCACCGGTGGCGTCCAGCATGGTGTAGGCCATATTCTTTTTGCTCTTGTTCACCATGTTTTCGATGTTCAGGCCGGCCTCGGTGGTCAGGGCGGTGATCTGGCTGATCATGCCGGGCTCGTTTTTGTGGATGATGCAGATGCGCTTGCCGCCGGCACGGGGCTGGTGCACCTCCGGCATGTTCACCGAGTGGGTGATGTTGCCGTTTTTCAGGTAGTCACTGATCTCCTGCGCGGCCATCACGGCGCAGTTGTCCTCGGCTTCCGGGGTGGAAGCGCCCAGGTGAGGGGTGCACACGATGCCGGGCTTGCCCAGGATGGCTTCCGACGGGAAGTCGGTCATGTAGCCGGACACCTTGCCGGTATCCATGGCCTCCAACAGGGCGGCAGTGTTCACCAGCTCACCGCGGGCATAGTTCAGGATCTTGACCCCGTCCTTGCACAGGGCCAGGGTCTGGGCATTGATGGTGTCCTTGGTGGTGGGCAGGTAGGGCACATGGATGGTGATGTAGTCGCACAAGGGCAGCATGTCGTTCAGGTTCACACAGTGGTGTACCTGGCTGCTCAGGTTCCAGGCTGCCTCAATGGAGATGTAGGGGTCGTAGCCGTAGACCTCCATGCCCAGCTCGATGGCGCAGTTGGCCACGCGGGAGCCGATGGCGCCCAGACCGATGACGCCCAGCGTCTTGCCCTTGATCTCGTTGCCCACGAACTTCTTCTTGCCCTTTTCCACGGTCTTGGCCATGGCCGGGTCTCCGGCAAGGCCCTGGCACCACTGGGCGGCGTCGGCCACATTGCGGCTGCCGGCGATCAGCATCCCGATCACCAGTTCAGCCACGGCGTTGGCGTTGGCACCGGGGGTGTTGAACACCACGATGCCCTGCTCGCTGCAGCGGTCCAGCGGGATGTTGTTCACCCCGGCACCGGCGCGGGCGATGGCCAGCAGATTGTCGTGGAAGGTGGTGTTCAGCAGGTCGGCGCTGCGCACCAGAATGCCGTCCGGGGCATCGGCGTCCACCGCCACGTCAAACAGGTTCTTGTTCAGCTTTGCCAGGCCCACCGGGCTGATGGCGTTCAAAGTCTTGATGGTATACATATCTTGAATCCCCTCTGTTATGCGTTCTCCTTGCGGAACTTCTCCATGAAGTCCACCAGCTTGTCCACACCCTCGGCTGGCATGGCGTTGTAGATGGAAGCGCGCATGCCGCCCACCAGGCGGTGGCCCTTCAGGTTCACAAAGCCTGCCTCGGCGGCCTCGGCGCAGAACTTCTTGTCCAGGTCGGGGTTGGGGCTGGTGAAGGTCACGTTCATGGTACTGCGGTAACGGTGCTCCACGGGGTTCGTGAAGAATTCCTGCCCGTCCAGATAATCATACAGCACCTTGGCCTTGGCTTCGTTGATCTTCTGCATGTTGGCCAGACCGCCGATGTCGTTTTCCAGATACTTGAGCACCAGACCGGTCATGTAGATGCACCAGCACGGCGGGGTGTTGTACATGCTGTCCTTGTTCAGCAGGGTGGTGTAATTCATCATGGTGGGCACATTGTCGGCGGCATGGCCCAGCAGGTCGTCCCGGACGATGGCAATGGCCATGCCGGCGGGGGCCACGTTCTTCTGCACACCGAAGTAGATGCAGCCGTACTTGGTCACATCCACGGGCTTCGAGAGGATCATGGAGCTCATGTCCGCCACCAGCGGCACGCCCTCCACCTGGGGCACCTCGACGTACTGGGTGCCGAAGATGGTGTTGTTCTGGCAGATGTGGATATAGCTGGCATCCTTATTGTAAGGGATGGCGTTCACATCCGGGATGTAGGTGAAGTTCTTGTCCTTGCTGGAGGCCACGATGTTGGCCTCGCCGAACTTGGCGGCTTCCTTGGCGGCCAGGTTGGAGAAGTTGCCGGTGACGATGTAGTCCGCCTTGCCGGTGGTCATGAAGTTCAGCGGCACCATGGCAAACTGCTGGGTGGCACCGCCCTGGAAGAAGCCCACCTTGTAGTTGTCGGGGATGTTCATCACGCGGCGCAGGGTGGCCTCAGTGTCCTTAATGATGGCGTCGAACCACTTGCTGCGGTGGCTCATCTCCATCACGCTCTGGCCGCTGTCACCGTATTCCAACAACTCTGCCTGTGCCTGCCGGAGGACCTTCTCGGGCAGCATGCTGGGGCCTGCGCTGAAGTTGTATACTCGTGCCATAATGAACTCTCCCTTTCCTGTATCACGAAGCATCGACTGTTTTGCGATGCCTTCTGGATCATTTCCGTAGCCGTAGTATACCGGTTTTGCGGGCACGAAAACAAGAGCATCTTTGCACAAAGATACTGCCGGAAAAGCCCCTGTGCAGGCACAAAGCACACAAATGTACGCCGAGCAAAGACAAAAACGGAGACAACTGTAAAAACAGGCTGAAATAGCCTGATTTCATCGGGATTTCTGCCTCTTGCCTTTTCTGACAAAACCCGGTATAATGGAACAACAGAGACAAATGTAAAAGAAAAACGCGAAAGGAGGGGCTGCGCAGATGTACGGACTCCCGGACCGGCTGCGGCCGCTGTCGGCGGCCGAGGAGCAGGTCATGCTGGCGGTATGGGCCTGCCGGGAACCCGCCACCCGGCGGGATATTGACGAAAAACTCCGCAGTAAGGGCTGGGCCCCGGCCACGGTGCTCAATTTTCTGTACCGGCTGGAAGAAAAAGGCTGGGTGAAGAGCGGAAAGCAGGGCAACCACAACATTTATGCGGCTACGGTCACCCAGCGTGCCTACGGTGTGTGGAGCATGCGCCAGCGGCTGGACACCCTCTTTGGCGGGGACCTTGCAGCAGCCGTGCGGGCGCTGGTCAGCGAGAGCGGCTGCGGGCAGAGCGAACTGGAACAGGCCATGAAGGTGCTGGAGGAAAAGCACCTGGAAGCGGAAGAATACGATCTGTATGACCCCTACGGGTAAAAGGAGAGAGAAACATGGATTGCAAGCTGAGAGCCAAGAACTGCGGCGGCTGCCCGCTGCTGGGGCTGGACTATGCCGAGCAGCTGAAGCAGAAGGAAGCCACCGTGAAAAAGCTGCTGGGCAAATACGGCCCGGTGAACACCATCCGGGGCATGGAAAACCCTTACCACTACCGCAACAAGGTGATCTCCACCTTCACCACCGGCTGGGGTGGAAAACTCACCTCCGGCATCTACGCAGCGAACAGTCACAAGGTGCTGCCGGTGGAACGCTGCCTGCTGCAGGACGAAGTGCTGGACAAGACGATGGAGGCCGTGCGGGCGGCGGCCATTGCCTGCCGCTACCAGCCCTATAACGAAGACAAGGGTACCGGGCTTGTGCGCCACTGTCTGCTGCGCCGGGGCGTGGCCACCGGGCAGGTGATGGTAGTACTGGTGACGGCCCAGCCGGTGCTGCCCGGAGCCAAGAACTTTGTGCGGGCCCTGCTGGCAGAAGCCGAGAAGCGGGGCGTGACCGTGACCACCGTGGTGCAGAACGTGAACCCCCGCAAGACCAGCGTCGTGCTGGGTGATGCGGAAAAGGTGCTGTATGGCAAGGGTTATATTCTGGATACCCTCTGCGGCAAGACCTATGCCCTCAGCCCCCGCAGCTTTTACCAGATCAACCACAGCCAGACCGAGGTGCTGTACGGTCTGGCTGTGGAAGCGGCGCATCTCACCGGGAAAGAAGTGGTGCTGGACGCCTACTGCGGCATCGGTACGATCGGCCTGACGGCTGCCGACCACGCAAAGCAGGTGGTGGGTGTGGAGCTGAACCGCGACGCTGTGCAGGATGCCATCGGCAACGCAAAGCACAACGGCGTGAAGAATGCCCGCTTCTTTGCCGCCGACGCTACCCGCTGGATCAGCGAAGCCGCCGCAGCCGGGGAGCGTGCGGACGTGATCTTCATGGATCCGCCGCGGGAAGGTTCCACCCCGCAGTTCATCGAGAGCGTGGCCCGCATGGCCCCGAAGCGGGTGGTCTACGTCAGCTGCAACCCGGAAACGCTGGCCCGTGACCTCGCCCTGCTGACGAAAAAGGGTTACCGCGTGGAGAGCAGCACCCCGGTGGATATGTTCCCGCAGACGGAGCACATTGAGGTGGTATGTCAGTTGGTTCTGAGAAACCGGTAACACATAGCAACATCGATGTGGACGTAGAGGAACTGGTGCAGGATAAACGAGGAATGGCAACCTAGCATAGTTGCAGGATGCAGTTTGCGGATGTTGCTTTTGCATTAAAAATGCAAACTGCCAGAAAAAACGAAAATACGCAGTTTCCGGTTGAGAAAAGTGCTGCGGAGTGATACAATGATATAGTATCTGCCCCGTCCGGGGCGTCAGTTCACAGAACGGTATCGATTGCAATGGATAGCTATTTTTTTATTTTAACGACCATTGATCTTTTTGTGCTTGGCTTTATGAGCCTTCTTACAAAGCTGAGCGAATCTTTGAACAAAAAGCAGAAGCGCGGGTTCCTTCTGGCTTTTGCGCTCATTGCGTGCATCTCGGTGCTGGAAGTCATCACCATCGTGGTGGACGGCGCACCGACGGGCTGCCGCTGGCTGAACATTTTGTCCAACTATCTGGGCTTTGGGCTGACACCGGCGGTGGCACTGTGTCTGGTATATGTGCTGGACAAAAAATCCATTATCCGGCGCGGGTTCAAGGCGGCGGTCTGCTGCGAGGGTGCGTATCTGCTTTTTCTGGCGGCAACACTGCCCTATGGGCTGGTATTCTCGGTGAGCAGGGAGAACCTCTACGCCCGGGGAGAATACTTCTATATTTATGTGGCGATGTACTATGCCGCCATGTTGTACCTTATGGTGGCTACGGTGCACACGGCAGCGGCTTTTCAGAACCGCAGCCGCACGCTGATCTGCCCGCTGACCCTGTTTCTGGGGGCGGCGACCGTGATCCAGATCGCGCTGCCATCGCTGCACGTCACATGGCTGTGCGTCACCCTGCTGTCGGTGTTGTATTATATCTATTGCAGCGAGATGTGGAACCAGCTGGACGCCCTGACCGGACTGTTGAACCAGAACAGCTACCTGAACCGCACCGCCGAGATGCGCCGCAGCGGCGGGGTGCTGGTGGTGTTCGATGTGGACAGCTTCAAACAGATCAACGACCGCTACGGCCATTTGCAGGGAGATGTCTGCCTTGCCGAGATCGCAGACTGCATCAAAAAAGCCTATGCCCGCTGCGGGTACTGTTACCGTATCGGCGGCGATGAGTTCTGCGTGCTGCTGAGGGATGCGGCAGATGAAGCCCGCTGCGCAGCGGCGCTGCAATCTCTGCTGGCAGAGCGGCGTAAAGAGATCACCCTTTTGCCGACGGTCTCCTTTGGCTCTGCTGTTTTTTCCGGGGAGGACGTGGTTACGGTGAAAGACCGCGCCGACCGTGCGCTCTACTGTGCCAAAAACGAGCTGAAAGCTCGCGCCGCAGCGGCAATGCCCGCAGGCGGCAGTGGGGAAAAGGATTGAACGGATCGTTCGGCGGGAAAAAACGCCCGCACACGTTATAAATGGAGGAACACCGATGATCACCGATTGGAACAGCCCGCAGGGCGATTTTGACCCCACCGAAAAGCAGGGGGAGCTGCTGATGCTGCTGAGCGGCCAGCAGGTGACCGTGCACACCAGCGCGGAAGATGATTTTGACTATATGGAAAACGAGGATGTCGCTTTTGTGGTGAAGAACCCGCACAGCGAGGAGGATCTGCTCATTGAACTGTGCGGCGAGTTTTCCGTCTTTTTTGAAAAGTGGCATGGGGAGTACCCGGCCACCGAGGAGGGTTATGCGCAGATGACCCGGGACGTGCAGGCTGTTCTGGCAGGCAGCGCCGGGGCACTGAGCCTGTACACCGAGGACGGCTGGCAGGGCACGGCCCTCTGCACGGAAAAGCCCGGCCCGGATGCCGACGCAGCCGGTCTGCTGGAGCGCTGCTGGAGCGCCGAAAAGCCCCACAAGCCTCTGGAGAAGGGCAGCCGGGTGGAGCTGGTGTACTGGGACCCGGCACAGGACCGGACCCTGACCGTATAAACCGCCGGACGGCAGAAACAAAGAACGTCCCCGTACTCTTCGGAGCACGGGGACGTTCTGTATAACAGGGCGGGGACTTATAGCTGGTACAGGGCCACCATCAGCGGCATGGTGAAGATACACAGCAGGGTGGTCACCACATTGATGGCGCTGGCGTAGTCGGCATCCTTGCCGTAGATCTGCGCCATCTGGGTGATGGTGGAAGCCGAGGGGGTGCAGGTGGCCAGCAGGCTCACCAGCAGGATGGTCTGGCCGCCCGGCACCAGATGGGCCAGGCCGCTGAGCTTGAGCAGGGCCACAGCTGCCAGCGGGATGCCCACCAGCCGCAGGGCCGTGACCAGCCACAGCCGACGGTAGCCCAGGATCTTTTTGAAGTTCATGCCCGCCATCAGCATGCCCAGGATGATCATGGAGATGGGGCCGATGGCACTGCCCACCATGTCCAGCGAATCCTCGATGACGGCCGGCAGCTGGATGTGCAGCAGAAACAGGGCGGCACCCGCCAGAATGGCGATCATGTTGATGTTGGTGAGCACCTTTTTCAACTCAAAGCTCTTTTCGCCGCAGAGCATGCTCTTGGCGTGGCTCCACAGCAAAAACAGCTGTACCGACAGAAAGGCACTGGAGTAGATCACCCATTCCTTGCCCAGCACCGCCGTCACGATGGGAATGATCAGGTTGCCGGCATTGGAGTAGATCATGGAGGCTTTTTCCACGGCGTCCAGATGCAGTGCGTGACCCAGCAGGTTCACCACCACGATGATGCCGACGTGCAGCAGAACTGCCGCCGCCAGCGCCAGCAGCAGCCCGTGCAGCACATCCGGGGTGTACTGTACCTGAAAGGCCGAGATGATCACACAGGGCGAGATCAGGTACAGCGAGATCAGCGAGAGGGTCTTGCTGTCCTCGGCGTGCAGCAGGCCCCAGTGCACCACCGCATAGCCCATAAACATCATCAGAAAAAGCGAGAAGATCTTTTCTGCAAGGATCAGACTGATCATACGAGTCACGTTCCGTTTCTGCTGCTGCAAATTTCGCCCGCCGGGGCCGTTCTGCAGACCACTATAATACGCAGGCTGCGAAAAAGCAAGAGAAAATGCGGTTTCCTAAATGATATATATAAACCACAAAATACTGCTTGTTGATAAAAATGCTGCGTCTGCCTGCTCATTCATAAAATGTTCAAAATAAATTCATATTCAGTCCACCAAATTTCGGTATAAGTGTGGCAGCAAAGGCGCAAACGGCGCCGAACCCACGCAGGTCTGGGCAAAAAAGGCAGCGGGCAAAAAGGCTGCGGCACATTTTTGCACCAAGCAGGGCTGCACACCCACACCGGCACAGGAAAGGAATTGGATCATTATGAAAATTGGTTTTTGGGAACTCGTCGTGATCGTCATCGTGGCGTTCGTGTTCATCGGCCCGGATCAGCTGCCCGTCTACGCAAAGAAGATCGGCAAGATGCTGCGTGAACTGAAGAAGTACACCGGCGCTGCATCCGAAGAGATCCAGAAGAACGTGGTGGAGCCGCTGAACGAGATCCAGGCTCCCCTCAAGGAGGCTGTCGCTCCGCTGACCGATATCAAGAAGGACATCGACAACAGCGTGAAGGACGTGACCAAGGGCTTTGCCGGCATCGGCAAGACCAGCAAGGAAGAAGCCGCCAAGAAGGCTGCGGAGGAAGAGGTCACCGACCTGACTGCCGAAGAGCCGGTGGAGGAGCTGCCGGAAGAGAATGCAGCCCCCGCCGCCGAGGCTGCCGCCGAAAAGGCTGAGGCCCCGGCCGAAGAGAAGCCCGAGACTGCCCCTGTGCAGGAAGAAACCGCCCCCGCCCCCGCACCCGAAGCTCCGGCTGCGGAAGCAGCCCCGGAAGCTGCCGAGGCTGCCCCGGCAGAGGAAACCACTGTTTAAGTTTGGATACACCGCGCCCGCGGTTGTCATACATCAAGCAATAAGCCCGCCACGCGGCGCGGCAAAGTAAAAAGGAGATTTTTATTATGCGTATTGGTACCAACGAACTGCTGATCATCCTGGCTGTTGCCCTGCTGATCTTTGGACCCAAGAACCTGCCGAAGCTGGGCAAGATGTTCGGCAAGACCATCAACGGCTTCAAGAAGGGCATGGAGGAGTCGGAGGATTCTGACGATTCCGAGGAGAAGGCCGAGAAGAAGGCCGCTAAGAAGGACGAAGACGAGGAGTAATTGTGGCTACGAACATGAAGCGCAAAAAGAAAGCCGAGGTCATGGAAGATGACGGCAGCATGACGCTGACCGGCCATCTGAAGGAACTGCGGAACCGGCTCATCATCTGCGCAGTGGTGTTTGTGGTGGGTGTTGTGGTCTCGCTGGCTTATGCAGACCGCCTGATCGACCTGCTCACTGCCATGGGCCGCGATTACTATCAGTTCGTGTCCATTGCACCGCAGGAAAAGCTGATGCAGTACTTCCGCGTGTCCATTCTGGCTGGCGTGGTGGTCACGGTACCGGTGGCATTCTACCACATCTACGCCTTTGCAAAGCCGGGCCTGAAAAAGAGCGAGAGCTTTTTCTTCAAGATGGTCATGCTGCTGGGCCTGGCATTGTTCTGCGTGGGCGTGCTGTTTGCTTACAAGCTCATGATGCCCTTTATGCTGCGGTTCCTCAGCACGGGCATCGAGGGCGCTGAGTACATCCAGACCACCACCAGCATTGAGAGCTACGTCAACCTCTGCCTGACGATGTTCATCATCTTCGGCTGTGTGTTTGAAATGCCCCTGATCACGATCATCCTGTCCAAGATGGGCATCATCAACCCCACGCTCCTCAAGCAGGTGCGCGGTGTGGCCATCGTGATCATCTTCTTCATCGCGGCTGTTGTCACCCCGCCGGACATCGTGTCCCAGTGCATGGTGGCAGGCCCCATGGTGCTGCTGTACTTCATCAGCATCTTCCTGAGCGGCATCTTCTACAAGCCGAAGTCGGACGATGATGATGAGGACGAAGAAGAGGACGAGGACGACGAGTAATTCTGGGTCCCCGGTTTTCGGATTCTTGCAAAATAAGGCTGCTGTGCCGCAGGGCATGGCAGCCTTTTTGCGTATGCGGCGCGGCGGCCTCGATTTTAAATCATCCCGGCTATACAAACCACCCGCCCTGTGCTAGAATGGAGCCAACAAACAAAAGGCGGTGAGCGGATGCATCCTCTTGCAGAATATCCCCGCCCGGCCATGCGCCGGGACAGCTGTGAGATCCTGAACGGCCCGTGGCAGTATGCCATCACCCAGACGGCCGAATACCCTGCGGCCTGGCAGGGCAGCATTCTGGTGCCCTATTCGCCGGAGGCCCCGGCCTCCGGGGTGGGGCGCACCCTGCAGCCGGGGCAGTGGCTGCACTACCACCGCCTGTTCGCTCCGCCGGCGGGGGAGGGCGGCCGGGTGCTGCTGCACTTCGGGGCCGTGGATTATGCCTGCGCCGTGCAGGTCAATGGGCATCTGGCAGGCGGCCACCGGGGCGGCTACTGGCCCTTCACACTGGACATTACCGACCTGCTCAACGGTACCGGCCGCAACAGCCTGTGGGTGGCCGTGCAGGACCCCACCGGCCACGGCACCCAGGCCCGGGGCAAACAGACGTTGAAACCCGGCGGGATGTTCTACCCGGCCCAGAGCGGCATCTGGCAGACCGTCTGGCTGGAGCGGGTGCCGGACAACTACATCCAGACCCTGACCGTCACCCCGGACTACGACGCCCGCACGGTGACGGTGCGGGTGCACACGGCAAAGCCCGGCGGTGCGGTCAACCTGTGGGCCATGGTGCGGGCTGGGGGCGTGACCATCGCCGAGGACTGGGGCAGCGACGAGGCCGACCAGGACGGCGAAGTGACCCTGAACATCCCGGAAGAGCATTTCTTCCCATGGAGCCCGGACACGCCCTTCCTTTACGACCTGACGGTGGGCACCAACCAGGGGGAGGAAGCCGAGTTCGACACGGTGCACAGTTACTTTGCCCTGCGCAAGTGGAGCTGTGCACCGGACGCCCACGGGGTGCTGCGCTTCTGCCTGAACGACAAGCCCATCCTGCTCAACGGCCTGCTGGATCAGGGCTACTGGCCGGAGGGCCTGTACACCCCGCCCTCGGACGCAGCCGTGGAGCGGGAGCTCAGCGAGGTGAAAGCGCTGGGCTTCAACCTGCTGCGCAAGCACGCCAAGATCGAGCCGCAGCGCTGGTATTACCACTGCGACCGTCTGGGCCTGATCGTCTGGCAGGACATCGTCAACGGCGGCAGCGCCTATAATTTGTGGTTCGTCACCTACCTGACCAATGTGCTGCAGCCGCTGCTGCGCCGCTTCCCGGACGGCAAAGCCTGCCGCCGCCTGCTGAGCCGGGCAAAACCGGCCAGCCGGGAGGAGTACGCCCACGAGCTGGCCGACACGGTACAGGCGCTGCGGTGCCACCCCTGCATTGCCTGCTGGGTGCCCTTCAACGAAGGGTGGGGGCAGTTCGATGCCGGAAAAGCCGTGCAGGCCCTCCGGACGCTGGACGGCACCCGTCTGGTGGACGAGGCCAGCGGCTGGTTCGACCAGGGCGGGGGCGATGTGCACTCCCTGCACAATTATTTCTATCCGCTGCGCATCCGCCCGCAGAAGCGCACGGTGGCCCTCAGCGAATACGGCGGCATTGCCTGGCCCATGCCCGGCCACGAGCCGCCCCACAAGACCTACGGCTACGGCACGGCCAAAGACCGGCAGGAGCTGACTGCCCGCTACAAGAAGCTGCAGCTGAAAACTGTGCTGCCCCAGCTGGAAAAAGGCCTTTCGGCGCTGGTGTACACCCAGCTCACCGATGTGGAGGACGAGGTGAATGGGCTGTTCACCTACGACCGTGCCGCCGTCAAGCCGGACGCCAACGCGGTGCGCTCGGTGAATGCGGCACTGGCCGCCGAGTTTGCAAGAGTGACAAATCCCGCGAAAAAATGAGCAAAATCCCCGGTGCAGGAAACAGAGAACTGCACCGGGGATTTTTTGCCGGACAAGATTTTGTTTTTTGTTTACAAATAGTTGCTTGACATGGAAATGTCCATTTTGTAATCTGAAAGGGTATTCAATTTACATGAAATGCCGCTGGAAACGCGGGCCGGTGCACCGGCTGCGTCTGCCAGCCTCCGGGGAAAGGAGCAACACACCATGGACTACCTGCAGAACGTGATGGGATATTTTAACCAGCAGCAGCCGCTGTGTGCACAGCATGATAAGATCAGCAAGGATCTGTATCAGGAATATGGCGTCAAGGCCGGTCTGCGCGACGAGAACGGAAAGGGCGTGCTGGCGGGCCTGACCAACATTTCGGACATCCGCGCCTTTGAGTATGTGGACGGCGTCAAGCGCCCCGCCGACGGCCAGCTGCTCTACCGCGGCTACGACGTCAAAGATCTGATCAATGGCAGCCGGGGCGGCCGCTTTGCCTTTGAGGAAGCGGGCTACCTGCTGCTGTTCGGTGAGCTGCCCACCCCGGAAAAGCTGGAAGAATTCTGCCGGGTGCTGGGCGAGTGCCGTACCATGCCCACCAATTTTACCCGTGACGTGATCATGAAGGCCCCCAGCCACGATATCATGAACGCCATGGCCCGCAGTGTGCTGACCCTGGCCTCCTATGACCCCAAGGCCGGGGACCTGGACACCTCCAACGTGCTGCGCCAGAGCATCCAGCTGGCCAGCATCTTCCCCATGCTGGCGGTGTACGCCTACCACGCCTACAACCACTACGAAAAGGACGGCAGCATGTACATCCATCGGCCCGACCCGCAGCTGTCCACCGCCGAGAATTTCCTGCGGATGCTGCGGCCGGACATGCAGTACACCCCGCTGGAAGCCCGTGTGCTGGATGTGGCACTGCTGCTGCACGCCGAGCACGGCGGCGGCAACAACTCCACCTTTACCACCCGCGTGGTCACCTCCTCCGGCACCGATACCTACTCGGCCATGGCGGCGGCGTTGTGCTCCCTCAAGGGCCCGCGCCACGGCGGTGCCAACCTGATGGTGATGCAGATGATGCAGAACATCCGCGAGAATCTGCACGACCAGGAGGACGAAGAAGAGCTGGAAACCTACCTGAAAAAACTGCTGCACGGCGAAGCCTTTGACCGCAAGGGCCTGATCTACGGCATGGGCCACGCGGTCTACTCCCTCAGCGACCCCCGTGAGGTGGTGTTCAAGGGCTATGTGGAACAGCTGGCCCACGAGAAGGGCCGGGACAAGGACCTGGCCCTGTACGCCAAGATCGAACGCATGGCCCCGCAGCTCATCGCCGAGGAACGGAAGATCTTCAAGGGCGTCAGCCCCAACGTGGATTTCTACAGCGGCTTTGTGTACGATATGCTGGGCATCCCCATGGAGCTGTACACCCCGCTGTTTGCCGTGGCCCGCATCATGGGCTGGAGCGCCCACCGCATCGAAGAGCTGCTCAGCGCCAACAAGATCATCCGTCCGGCCTACAAGAGCCTGGGCGGCACCCACGACTACATCCCGCGGGATGCACGATAACAGGAGGGCTGTGCCATGAAACAGGAAGCCATGCAGAAGCACCCGGAAGAGTGGTTCTTCTTGCACAATTTTGACGTGGACCGGGTGTTCAGCACCATCCGGCGCACGGATTATCTGGTGCTGTTCTACATCAAGATGCGGCAGGAGAGCCACCCGGACGAGAAACTCTATCTGGCCGACCTTGCCGCCGAGATGGGCGTGAAGGTGACCGAGCTGTCCAAAGGCATCGAGAAGCTGCAGGACCAGGGCTATGTGCGCTGGCTCACCGACCGGGAAGCCGGCCGCACCTATGTGGAGCTGACCAGCAAGGCCGTGGAGCTGATGGCCGAGGAACGCGATTTCATGAAGCGCTGCTATGCCCGCCTGCGCACCGAGCTGGGGGACGAAGAGCTGCGCCGCACCGTGGACACCCTGCAGCACATGCGGGATATCCTGAAGGACGAGCGGGAGCGCGGCGCGTAAGCTCCGCCCCAAAATACAACGCCGAAAAAGGCCCCGCTTCCGGGTGTGGAAGCGGGGCCTTTGTGCGTTTGGGGGCAGATCAGCTGTTGCTGGAAGAGGACGGGTTCACGATCTTGCTGGCGGGCATCTTGTTCATGGCAGAGGTGCTGAGGTTATTCTCCAGCGTGCTGCCGTAGGCGGTGAGGGCATCTTCCAGCTCGTCGCCCTTCATGTCGCTCAGGATCTGGGTGCGCAGGGCGTCCAGCGTGGACACCTGCAGCGGGTCAATGCGCATCATCAGGATGATGGAAGCGGCATTGTACTGCACGGCAGCGGCCTCGCCGTACACAAGGCCGCGCACGGCGTCGGCGGCACCGTCCTGGGTAAAGGCACCGGTCAGGTCGCTTTCGGTCAGCAGTTCGGTCTGCACGCTGGCAGCATCCTCGGCGGGGGTGGAGTCCAGCACGGCGTAGATGTCCGGCAGGGCGGCAGAAGCGGCAGAATGCAGGGCGCTGACCTGCTCGGACACCGAGCCGTCCTGCGTTTCACTGCAGCTTGCGGCGGCCGCCTGTGCCAGCTGCAGCATCTGGGCCTTCTGGTCATCGGAGGCGAACACAAAGGTGCTGGTGTTGTACAGCGGGATGTTCACATAGGCCAGCTCGTACATCTGGCTGTCCAGATGCTCGGTCAGGTCGCTGTCGTCCACGGGGCTTTCGCCGTCCGGACCGTACACCAGCGTCAGCAGCAGGGTGTGCTTGAGCTGGATGCGCTCAAAGGCCTTGAGGGTCTCCAGGCCGATGCCGTTGGCGGTGTAGGTGCTGCCGTACTGGTCCATCAGCTGCTGGGCGTAGTTGTCGGCCACCTGGGTCTGTTCGGCGGTCAGCTCACCGCCCAGCTCGGCAAAGCGGGCGTCGATGGCGGCAAAGGTGCGCAGGGTCTCCAGCGTCTTGTCGGCCACATAGTCCTGGACCACGGCGGTCTCGCCGCTGTCGGCATCGGTGGTGATGGTGGCCTTCAAAAAGGCCTTGACGTCAGTGGTGTCCTGGTCCTTGCCAGCCAGCTGGGCAGCCTGCTGGTAGGCGCTGAACTGGGCCAGCAGATACAGGCCGGAGGACACTTCAAAGTCGCCGACCTTGCCCACGGTGTCCGGGGTGGACAGGCCGCAGCTTGCCAGACTGAAGATCATGACGAGTGCGCATACCAGCGCAAGCAGTTTCTTTTTCATGTGTAATGCTCCTGTTGTTGTGAAATTGTAGATGGCTCGCCCTCTCAGGCGCTGACGCGCCAGCTCTCCCAAAGGGAGAGCCTCTGGCGAAGAGATAACGTCTCCCGGTTTGCCAATGGCTCTCCCTTTGGGAGAGCTGGCATCGAGCGGATGCGAGAGGACTGAGAGGGCGAGGATGCTATCGGTTACTTGCTTTCCTGCGGTTTGTCCTTGCCATTCAGGATTTCCGCCATCGCCTTAAGGATGCTCTGCAGCAGTTCCAGCGGCTTTTCGTCGGGGTGCAGGGTGACCGAAAGGTAAGGCTTTGAGCCTGCCCCGGCGGTGACGCGGCCGTTGAAGGCCACCAGCAGACCCCGGATCATGGGCACATCCAGGTGTTCCAGATTCAGCACGATGGTGTCCTTCTTCTGGGTCACCTCGTACACGCCCACGGCGGTGGCCTGCACCCGCACCAGCGAAACGTTCACCAGGTCGCTCACCGAGGGCGGCGGGTCACCGTAGCGGTCGATGAGCTCGTCCAGCACGTCGGCGGCGTCCTCCGGGGTCTGGATGGCGGCAATGCGCTTGTAGGCTTCGATGCGGCCCGGCCCGTCGGCGATGTATTTCTCCGGGATGTAGGCGTCCACCCGCAGGTCCACCAGGCATTCGCTCTTGTCGCGCTGCACCGGCTCGCCTTTGGCGCGGGCGATGGCCTGCCCCAGCATCTTGACGTAGAGGTCGTAGCCCACGGCCTCCATGTGGCCGTGCTGGCTGTGGCCCAGCAGGCTGCCGGCACCGCGGATCTGCAGGTCCCGCATGGCGATGCGGAAGCCGGAACCAAAGGCCGTGAACTCCCGGATGGCCGACAGCCGCTTCTGGGCAATGTCTGAGAGGGTCTTGTCTCGCCGGAAGGTGAAGTAGGCGTAGGCCTTGCGGCCGCTGCGGCCCACCCGGCCCCGGATCTGGTACAGCTGGGCCAGACCCATGCGGTCGGCGTCCTCAATGATGAGGGTATTGCAGTTGCGCACGTCGATGCCGGTCTCGATCAGGGTGGTGCATACCAGGATGTCGATCTCGCCGTTCAGCAGGTGCTGCCACACGGGGTTCAGCTCCTCCTCGGTCATCTTGCCGTGGGCAATGCCCACCCGGGCACCGGGCACCATCTGGCGCACATGGGCGGCACAGGCCTCGATGTTGTCCACCCGGTTGTGCAGGTAATACACCTGCCCGCCGCGGGCCAGCTCCTTTTTCATGGCCTCGGCCAGGATCACGTCGTTGTACTCCAGCACAAAGGTCTCCACGGGCTGGCGCTCAATGGGCGGCTGCTCGATGGTGGAAAGGTCCCGGATGCCGCTCATGGCCATGTTCAGGGTGCGGGGGATGGGGGTGGCCGACAGGGTGAGCATGTCCACCCCGATGAAGTTCTCCTTGAACTTTTCCTTGTGCTTGACGCCGAAGCGCTGTTCCTCGTCGATGATCACAAGGCCCAGATCGTGGAACCGCACATCCTTGGACAGCAGCCGATGGGTGCCCACCACGATATCCACGCTGCCGGACTGCAGGCCCCGCAGGGTCTCCTTCTGCTGCTTGGCGGTGCGGAAGCGGGACATCATCTCCACCTTCACGGGGAAGGCCTCCATGCGGGAAAGGATGGTGTTGTAGTGCTGCCAGGCCAGCAGGGTCGTGGGGGCCAGAATGGCGCACTGCTTACCGCCCATCACGCACTTGAAGGCGGCCCGCAGGGCTACTTCGGTCTTGCCCACGCCCACGTCGCCGCAGAGCAGCCGGTCCATGGGGTACCCCTTTTCCATGTCCTGTTTGATCTCGGCGGTGGCGTTGAGCTGATCGTCCGTTTCGTCGTAGTCAAAGCGGGTCTCAAAGTCCCGCTGCCAGTCGCCGTCGGGCGGGAAGGCGTAGCCGGTGGCCTGCCGACGGCGGGCATACAGCTCAATGAGCTCCTGCGCCATCTCCTCGGTGGCCTTTTTGACCTTGGCACGGGTGCGCTGCCACTCGGCACCGCCCAGCTTGGCCAGCTTGACCTTTTCTTCATCGCCGGGGGCGGTGTAGCGGCTCAGCAGGTCCAGCTGGGTGACGGGCACATACAGCACGTCCGAGCCGGAATACTGCACCTTGAGGTAATCCTTGATGGCACCCTGCACTTCCAGCCGCTGGATGCCCGCATACATGCCGATGCCGTGGCTCTGGTGCACCACATAGTCGCCGGGCTTGATATCGGAAAGGCTGGACAGGGCGTTCTTGTTCTTTTTGCGCTTTTTGGTTTCGGCGGCGGTCTCTTCGTCCAGACCATGCCGACGGGACGAGAGCACGGCCGCGTGAGCGAACGGGAAGGTGCACCCGGCGGTCAGATGGCCCGGCAGCACCTGTACGATGCCCTTGGCGGGGCGCACATCCCGGCTCATGCTCACCGAGTAGCCCTTGTCGGCCAGGTCACGGGTGAGGGCAGCGGCACCCTTGGGGGTGCCGGAAAACAGGGTGATGGCGTACCCCTGGGCAAGGAGCGGGTCCAGGTCCTCCCGCAGGGAGGCAAGGTCGCCGTTCCAATTGGGGGCCGCAAAGGCCTCGGCGTTGATGAGGTCTTTCAGTTTGAACTCGTTCATGCCGCGCAGGAAGTTCTCGCACAGCAGGGTGCTCTGCTTCTGGGCGGCGATGACCAGATCGTCTATGGTCTGGTACAGCACATCCAGCCCGGGGCAGAGCACGCCCTCTTCCAGCAGGCCGGTCAGCTCCTCGCTGCGGCGGAATTCGGTGGCCTTCTGGGCATCGCGGATGCCGCCCACCTCGTCCAGAATGAACAGCGGCGCGTCCAGATGATCCAGCAGGGTGGCCGGTTCCGGGTAGCGGATGCCGTAATACTTGTCCATGGCTTCCGGCATCAGGCCGGAGTCCAGCTGGGACAGGTCGGCCTCGGTGGCCTTTTCCAGCGCGGTGCGGTGTTTGCCGCGGGCCTTTTTCACAGCGGCACGCAGGGCCTCGGCAGTCTCTTCGGTGCTGCCGAACAGCACTTCGCGGGCAGGGGAAAGGTAGATCTTTTCCAGTGCGCCGTCCCGCCGCTGGGTCAGCAGGTCAAAGGAGGCCATGGAGTCGATCTCATCGTCCCAGTATTCCACACGGGCAGGCTGGCGCATATCCGGGGCATAGATGTCCACGATATCGCCGCGCACGCTGAACTGGCCGGGGCCGTCCACCTGACTGCGGCGCACATACCCGGCGGCAAACAGCCGGGCCACCAGCGCTTCGAGGTTGTACACCATGCCGGGCTTGAGGGTGAGGGTGTTTTTCAGGAATTCATCGCGGGGCACCGTGTACTGCAACAGGGCTTCGGCAGGGACGCACACGGCCTGCAGACGCCCGCCCGCCAATGCACCCAGCACCGAAAGGCGGCGATACTCGTATTCGCGCCCGGCACCCTCCACCGGGCGCAGCATGAAGTCCCGGGGCGGGAACACCGCCGCGGCAAGGCCCAGCGCCTTGAGGTCATCCGCAAAGTGGGTGGCCTCGGCTTCGCCCGGGGTCACGATGCAGAGCACCCGGCCCAGATCCTTCTGCAAAGCGGCATACAGCAGGGCCCGGCCTGCCGGGGGCAGACCGAACAGCGCTGCCGGGCCGGGCTTTGCAAAGCTGGCCGCGATCTTCTGGTATTCCTGGGTCGCTTTCAACAGGGCTTCGTACATGGAAAACCTCCTTTCCTGTTGGGATGACCATTTGAAATTGCCGCCGCATTCGCTTTGGCAATGGCAGAGGAATGATTATTTTTATTTGCAGCAGAGAAAAGCCTGCGGGCTTTTCTCTGCTGCTTTTTCACGAGAGGGGTCGTGACATCAAAATGCATCAAAGAACATAAATGCAGTTCGCCAGTGCTGCCCCACTCGGTGAAAATGTGTTTGGAGCGGCCCGCAGGCCGCGACAAACACGAACAATAAAAATAAAATTCCGCTGAAAATGCCCAGAGCGCAAGCGGAGGGCAGTTTAAATGAAGTTCTTACCCGTTATACTTGCTCTGTGCCAGACTTAGCTTACCGTCCATGATGAGCTTGGCGGCGGCTTCAAGGTCGGCGTAGCGATCGGTGATGGCCTTGGCGTCCTCGGCCGGGAACTTGCCCAGCACCCAATCCGCCAGGTCGTAGTCCGGGCGGGGCTTGGCTCCCACACCGATGCGGATGCGGGGAAAGCCGTCGCCGCCCAGCCGGGCGATGATGCTCTTCAGGCCATTGTGGCCGCCTGCCGAGCCGGAAGGCCGGATGCGCAGCTTGCCGGGGTTCTGGGTGATGTCGTCGCACAGGACGATGACATGGTCGGCCGGGATCTTGAAAAAGCCCGCCAGCGGCGCGATGGAATCGCCGGAAAGGTTCATGTAGGTCAGGGGCTTGAGCAGCACCACCTTGTGGCCGTCCACTTCACCCTGGCCCCACAGGCCCTGGAATTTGGTCTTGCTCACGCTGATGCCCCATTTGCCGGACAGGTAGTCCAGCGCGGCAAAGCCCGCGTTGTGGCGTGTGCCGTCGTATTTGGCCTCGGGGTTGCCCAGGCCGGCGATCAGCCAGATATCGTTTGTGTTCATGTTGTTTGTTTAACCTTTTCTCTGAAAAATAGAATGGGATGCAGCTATTCAGTATAACATACGCGCGCGAAAAAAGAAACGGATTCCGGGTGAAAGAACCGAAAATGCCCCCGACCATACAGAGGCCGGAGGCAGAAAATGCTTATTTCAGGTTCAGCGTGAGGTCAGAGGCCTTCCACGCGCCATCCTCTTTTACCATGGTGATGGTGCCGGTGACGCTGGCCGTGTTGGTTCCGTCGGCGGCCTGCAGGTCTGCGGAAAAATCATAGCAGTGGTCGGCACCGGAGCGCTTTTGCAGGGTGAGCCCCGCGGGCTGGCCGGAAAGCGAGGCAATGCGGGTGGGCAGACGGTTCGCAAGGAGCTTTTCCAGACAGGTCTGTGTCATGCAGTCCCCGAACTGTGCCTGATAGAAAGCCGCAAAGCCGCCGTCATCCACCTGTACAAGGCCCGGCTCGCTGGCGGTGTAGGAATCGTCCGCCGCCGGTTCCACGGCATCGGAGCTGGAAAGCAGCTGGGTCAAGATGGTCTGCGCCTGCTTCCCGGCGGGGTCGCTGCGCAGGCGGGTGAGCGCGAATACCGCCGCAATGGCCACGAAAAAGACGATCAGGCTCAGGGCCTGCTTACGGAACGTCTCAGACTTCATACAATGTACCCTCCCGGAAGGAAATCACTTGTTCTGGTCGGCTTCCAGCTTCTGCTTCTTGGCGATGTAGGCTTCCATCTTCGGTTCAGCCCAGCCCTCCAGATTGGTCTGGCGCTCCCGGGCGATGCCCAGCGCCTGTGCGGGCACATCCTGAGTGATGGTGCTGCCGGCGGCGGTGTAGGCACCGTCGCCCACCTTGACCGGGGCCACAAGGTTGGTGTTGCAGCCGATGAAGCAGTAGTCCCCGATGGTGGTGCGGAACTTGTCCTTGCCGTCGTAGTTGCAGGTGACGGTGCCGCAGCCGAAGTTGCAGTACTTGCCCACGTCGCTGTCGCCGATGTAGGTCAGGTGGCTCACCGTGTTGCCGCGGGCAAAGTTGGAATTCTTGGTCTCCACATAGGCACCCAGATGCACACCGTAATCGGTGACCGTGTTCACCCGCACATGGGTGAAGGGGCCGATGTTGTTGTGAGGGCCCAGGTGGCTGCCGTAGACCTGGCTGGCGTTGACGGTGGTGCCCTCGTCCACGATGCTGTCCTCGATGAGGGTGTTGGGGCCGATGATGCAGCCTGCCCCAATGATGGAATGGCCCCGCAGGATGGTGCCGGCCAGGATGACAGCCCCCGGTGCGATCTGCACGTCGGGTGCGATCTGCACGGTGCGGCTGTCGATGATCACGCCGTTGGCGATGTGCTGCAGCAGAATCGTTTCACGGGCGGCCTCGGCGGCGTCCAGACGGGTACGCGCTGCATCCAGTGCAGCGGAAGAAATACAATTTTCCATGGGTCAGGAGCTCCCTTCCGGTACGGCTCCCGCGGGACGATGCGGCCCGGTGCACCCGGATGTGGATGCAGCAGGGGCTTTGTACCGACAAAAAGAATGTTTGAAGTTTCAGGGATGGAAAGTTGTATCCAACAGACGAAGAAATCGCGTCAGAAAAAGAAAAACCTCTCGAACTTTCTCCCATTTTATATTACCGGAAAACTTGGTAAAATTCAAGTGATTTGCATAAAAAATATCAAACAAATTCGGGATTTTGCATGGTGGAAAGCAGTGAGATTTCTGGTATAATAGTTTAGCATTCACGAAACAATGTTCATCGCCTATTGAGACAAAGGTAAACGATGAGACGGACGGGCCCTTCCGGCACGGCCGTGAACTATGGGAGGTAAACAACGCATGAGCAAAAAGTATCTGTATTACTTCAGCGAAGGCAACGATGCTTTCGGTGGCGACAAAGTCACCATGAAGAACACTCTGGGCGGCAAGGGCGCCGGCCTGGCTGAGATGACCGCCGCCGGTATGCCGGTGCCTCAGGGCTTTACCATTACTACTGACGCCTGCACCCAGTATTATGCAGACGGCCGTCAGATCAATGACGCCATCACTGCTGACATCTTTGAGCACCTCAAGGGTCTGGAAGAGATCACCGGCAAGAAGTTCGGTGACAACACCAACCCCCTGCTGGTCTCCGTCCGTTCCGGCGCACGTCAGTCCATGCCCGGCATGATGGACACCATCCTGAACCTGGGCCTGAACGACGAGGCAGTTGAGGGCCTGGCCAAGAAGACCGGCAACGCCCGCTTTGCTTACGACTGCTACCGCCGTTTCGTCCAGATGTTCGCCGACGTCGTTATGATGGTCCCGAAGAGCCTGTTCGAGGTCGAGATCGACAAGATGAAGGAAGCCAAGGGCGTCAAGAACGACGTGGACCTGACTGCTGACGACCTGAAGGAACTGGTCGGCACCTTCAAGAAGATCTACGAGGAGAACGAAGGCCGTCCCTTCCCCCAGGATCCCCGTGATCAGCTGATCGAGGCTGTCAAGGCCGTGTTCCGCAGCTGGGACAACCCCCGTGCTAACGTCTACCGTAAGATGAACGAGATCCCCTACGAGTGGGGCACCGCTGTCAACGTGCAGCAGATGGCCTTTGGTAACTCCGGCGACCGTTCCGGCACCGGCGTTGCATTCACCCGTGACCCCGCCACCGGCGCTAAGAAGCTGATGGGCGAGTACCTGATCAATGCACAGGGCGAGGACGTTGTCGCCGGCGTGCGCACTCCTTCTCCCATCAGCCACCTGAAGGATCAGATGCCGGAGGTGTACGATCAGTTCGTTGAGATCGCAACCCGTCTGGAGAACTACTTCCGCGACATGCAGGATATGGAGTTCACCATCGAGGATGGCCACCTGTACATGCTGCAGACCCGTAACGGCAAGCGTACCGCTCAGGCTGCTCTGCAGATCGCATGCGACCTGGTGGACGAGGGCATGATCACCGAGCAGGAGGCTGTCCTGCGCGTGGAGCCCAAACAGCTGGACACCCTGCTGCATCCCCAGTTCGACGCCGCTGCCCTGAAGGCTGCCGAAGTCGTCGGCAAGGGCCTGGCAGCTTCTCCCGGTTCCGCCTGCGGCCAGATCGTCTTTACTGCTGAGGAAGCAGAGGAGATGGTCAAGTCCGGCAAGATGAAGAAGGTCGTTCTGGTGCGTCTGGAGACCAGCCCCGAGGATATCGTGGGCATGCAGGTGTCTCAGGGCATCCTGACCGTCCGTGGCGGCATGACCAGCCACGCAGCCGTTGTTGCTCGCGGCATGGGCACCTGCTGTGTCTCCGGCTGCGGCAACGACAATGACGTGAAGATCGACGAAGAGGCAAAGACCTTCGAGATCAACGGCCACAAGTTCGCTGAGGGCGACTGGATCTCCATCGACGGTTCTACCGGCAACATCTACGGCGAGCAGGTCGCTACTGTGGCTGCCACCGGCAACAAGAACTTCAACCGCTTCATGGGCTGGGCTGACGCCGCTCGTCAGCTGCTGGTCATGACCAACGCCGACAACCCGCGCGACGCACAGCAGGCCGTTGACCTGGGTGCTGAGGGCATCGGCCTGTGCCGTACCGAGCACATGTTCTTCGCTGAGGACCGCATCAAGGCTGTCCGTGAGATGATCTGCGCACGCACCGTGGAAGAGCGCGAGGCTGCTCTGGCCAAGGTCGAGCCGTTCCAGCAGGGTGACTTCGAGGCCATGTACCGCATCATGGGTGAGCGCCCGATGACCATCCGTTACCTGGATCCGCCGCTGCACGAGTTCCTGCCCACCAAGGATGAGGATATCAAGGAGTTGGCTGCCGACATGGGCATGACCTTCGAGGACCTGAAGAATGTGGTTGCTTCTCTGCACGAGTTCAACCCCATGATGGGTCACCGTGGCTGCCGTCTGGCTGTTACCTATCCCGAGATCGCTGCTATGCAGACCCGCGCTGTGATCAAGGCTGCCCTGAACGTCTCCGCTGAGACCGGTTATATGATCACCCCGCACATCATGATCCCGCTGGTTGGCGAGGTCAAGGAGCTGAAGTTCGTCAAGGACGTTGTCGTCAAGGTTGCTGACGAGCTGATTGCTGCTGCAGGCGTCGATATGAAGTACCAGGTCGGTACCATGATCGAGATCCCGCGCGCTGCCCTGACCGCAGGCGAGATCGCCAAGGAAGCTGAGTTCTTCAGCTTCGGCACCAACGACCTGACCCAGATGACCTTCGGCTTCAGCCGTGATGACGCTGCCAAGTTCCTGGGCGCATACTACGAGAACAAGATCTACGAGAGCGATCCGTTCCAGCACCTGGATCAGATCGGCGTCGGCAAGCTGGTCAAGATGGCTGCACATGACGGCCGTGAGACCCGCCCCGATCTGGGCCTGGGCATCTGCGGCGAGCACGGCGGCGACCCCACGAGCGTGGAGTTCTGCCACAACGTCGGCCTGGACTACGTCAGCTGCTCTCCCTTCCGTGTGCCCATCGCACGTCTGGCCGCCGCTCAGGCTGCTATCAAGAACCCCCGCAAGTAATTGCGTGAGCGCTTGAAAAAGCACAAATAATACAAACGACCACCCCGGTTTCCGTAACAGGAAGCCGGGGTGGTTTTTTGTACTCACGGAGGGGCGGATGAAAAACGAAGTATGAATATATACCATATAAAAATGAATATATGCTAAAATTTCGGGGAAATACTTGCATTTTCATTAAAATGGGTGTATTATAACACCTGCCGACGAAATGCCGACAATCAACAAGAGAGGGATCGATACTATTATGTCTTTGAAGAAGAAAATTGCTGCGGCTTTCATCGTCTGTGCGATGACGCTTGCCGTGGTTCCTTCCGCCTTCGCCTGCACGGCACTCTATGTCGGCAGCGACCTCACCGAGGATGGCACCACCATGTTTGGCCGGATCGAGGATCTGGGCACCAACGATTACAACAAGCTGTTCAACATCAGCCCCGCCGGGAAGCACACCGCAGGCGAGGTGTACGAGGGCTGCTACGGCTTTACCTACACCTTCACCCACGACAGCTACCGCTACACCGCCCGCCGGGACGACAACGGTCTGGGTGTCTGCCCGGACTGTGACAGCACCCACGAGCACACCCCCTATGAGGAGGCTGGCACCAACGAGAAGGGCGTCATGGTCTCTGCCACCGAGTCTCTCTACGGCACCGACGCTGTGCTGAGCGTAGACCCCTATGTGGACAACGGCATTGAGGAAGCTGAGATCACCACGGTGCTGCTGAGCGAAGCTTCCACGGCCCGCGAGGGTGTTGCCCTGCTGACCTCCATCTACGACAACGCCGGTGCAGCCGGCGGCTCCGGCGTGTTCATTGCCGACCAGAACGAGACCTGGTTCGTGGAGAACCTGACGGGCCACACCTACCTTGCCCTGAAGCTCTCCTCCAGCGTGGTCTTCATGCAGCCCAACATCGCCGCTATGGGCAAGATCGATCTGGATGACACCGACCATGTGGTGGCCTCTGCCAACCTGATCTCCGTGGCCCAGAAAGCCGGTACCTTTGTGGGCGATGCCGCTGCCAACGTCATCGACCTGGATGCCTCCTACAACGGCGACATCGCATCGGACCGCATGGCAGCTGGCCTGAACTACCTGTACGGCACCGACACCTTTACGAAGGACAACTACAGCGAGACCGACTTTGCTATCAGCAACGTCGGCGAGAACGGTGCTATCGTCCCGGTCTACTCCAACATCCAGCTGACCAAGAAGTTCTCGGTGGAGGATTCCATCCACTTCTTTCAGACCGAGCCCATCGGCAAGACGGGCAATGTGGAGACTCATCTGTTCCAGGTGAGCGCCACCGGCGATCTGAACACCGCCATTACCGAGTGGACCGCTTTTGACGACGACGTGTACAACGCCTTCGTCCCTTACTATCCGATGCTGACCACCGACACCGCAGATGTCTACAAGGTCTCGGTCCATAAGGTCACCCGTTCCGACGAGCAGCCCACCGAGGGCGTCTGGTATCAGGATGCCAAGGGCCGCTACTGCACCTACCCGGACGACTGGACCGACTCCTTCTACGGCGTGCGTGACGCCCTCTCCAACCTGCTGACCTACGGCAGCAATGGCAATCAGGTCACCGCAAAGGATCAGGCTGCAGCCAAGGCCAGCTACGCCGCGCTCCAGCAGGAGATCATGGCCGACTACGCCGATATGAAGGCCGCCGTTGCCGCTGCCGACACGCTGGAGGCCAAGCAGGCTGCCGCCACCAACGCCAGCAATGCCATGAGCCAGAAGGTGTACAACACCACCCTGAAGATGTACAATAAGCTCCAGGCCAAGACGGCCGCCCGGGCATGGGTCAGCTCCCTGCTGCACTGAGGCTTTGCAGCGCCTGAGGCGTTTCCCATAAAACCGCAGCGCCCCCGGTTTCCATGACAGGAAGCCGGGGGCGTTTTGTGCATGACTGCTCCTTGCAAACGCCACCCATTCGTTCTATATGACAAGGCAAAACTGCCGGAATTCTATTTGCAGGAAGAAAATTTGGAGAAGATCATTGCGGAGATGGGGTAAAACACACTGGAAATTCACAAATAACGTATCATCGTTACTCCGAACGCTCTGTAATTTTGGCACCCGCTCAGGCTGCTATTAAAAACCCGAGAGCATAAGATTTTTATAGCGAGTTATCGTTAAAAATCTGGCATAAAATAAGGCTCACCGTCAATTTTGAAATGAACCCCAAAAGTTAGACAAAAATCAAATTAAGCGGCCCCAACGGTCTGAATCCTGTACTGCACAGGGCTCAGGCCGTTTAGTTTTAATTTGATTTGGCGATTGTTGTAATAGTCGATGTACTCAACAATGGCCTTTTCCAGCTGGTCAAGGGAATCAAATTTTTCTAAATAGAACAGTTCAGTCTTGAGCAGTCCAAAGAAGTTCTCGGCAACCGCATTGTCCAGACAAGTGGCTTTCCGAGACATGCTTTGTGTAATGCCCTTTGCCTTCCGTAGATTCTGGTATCAGTGCAACTCCGGCCAGAAAGCCTTGTTGGCAACGATCCTATCGTCCGGAAATCTGTTCTTGACGTTTACATGAATAAGCGGTACGATACCATTAAGACCGCAGAAAAAGAGCTGGCGAACGATGCAGGATAAACCGGCACAGGGGGTGCTTTTTTGAACATCGAAAAAATCACGCAGGGAAAAAATCTGACCGACACGGAGCGCACCGTGCTGGAATATATCCTGGACCACCTGGACACGGTGCAGACCGAGGGTGTGCGCGGGGTGGCGCGGGCGAACTATACCTCCACCTCCACCATTATGCGGCTGGCGCGCAAGATGAATTACAGTGGCTTTGTGGATATGTGCTACAAGCTGCGCTCCTTTACCGAGACACCGCATCAGACCATGCAGGAGGAGGAAGACTTCCTCAACGGCTTCAGCACCCAGTCTCTGCTGAATTACAATACCTACACCCAGCTGAAGGTCTGCGCCGAAAAGCTGCTGGAGCAGCGGGACAAGATGACCTTTATCTATGGTACCGGATTTTCCGGCACGGTGGCCACCTACCTGACCCAGAAGCTGGTGAACATGGGCATCCTGTGCTTCAGTGCCACCGGCGGCGACTCGGTGGGCATTTTTGAAAACACCCTGGACCGGATGGGGCTGTTTTTTGGCATCTCAAAATCCGGTGAGACCACTATGGTCCGGGACAAGATCCGCACAGCCCGGGAAAACGGGGTGTTTACCGTGGCCATTACCGGGGAGCAGGAGAACAGCGTGGGCCGGTACGCCGACCTATGGTTCCGGGTGGAGAACCAGTGGAAGCTGGACGACCAGAACACCATGCCCAACACCTTTTTTCCGCAGGTGATGATGCTCATCGAGCTGATCGCCTACGAGTACCGCCGCCTGTGCATGGAAAACGGCATCAAGTAAGAGCACTTGTGCGTTTTGCACAAAAAAATCATGAGTTCTTAAACAAAAGTAATAGAAACGCGTTACTGTTTTGGGTAACGCGTTTTCAATTGTTCAAAAATTGTTTACACTTGCGTTGGTTTGTGGGATAGTAGCATCACAGACCCGGCCGGGTCCCAGGGGATGGACGCATCCCAGGAGAATGGTTTTTGGAATTGTAAATGAAAAGGAGTCAACCCATGAAGGATAAGGTAATGGATGCATTGCAGCGGTTCTCCAAAGCAATGTTCATCCCCGTTCTGATCCTGCCCATTGCCGGTATTCTCATCGCTGTGGGCAATCTGTTCACCAACGTCCGGCTGCAGGCAGTGTTGCCGTTCCTGAACAACCCGGTCACCATCGGCTTCGGCACGCTGCTGTCCGGTTCGCTCAACGCCATCCTGGGCAATCTGGGCGTTATCTTCTGCGTGGGCCTCAGCGTGGGCCTGGCCAACAAGAAAAAGTCTGAGGCAGGCTTTATCTCTCTGCTGGCTTTCCTGGTGTTCCTCAACGCCATGAACAAGTTTATGAATATGCGTGGTATGCTGGTGGAGGGCAGCCTTTCCGGCACCGGCCAGGCCATGGTCCTGGGTGTCCAGGTGCTGGATATGGGCGTGTTCATCGGCCTGCTGCTGGGCATTGTGGTGGCCTATGTACACAACCGCTTCTGCGAGACTGAGTTCAACAACGCCTTCCAGATCTACGGCGGCACCCGTTTCGTGTTCATCGTGCTGATTCCGGTCATGGTGGTCATGGCTGTGCTGTTCACCTTTGTGTGGCCGTATGCACAGGCTGGCATCAATGCGCTGGGCGGCTTTATCCGCAGCGCAGGCAACTTTGGCCTGTTCATCTACGGCACGCTGGAGCGTCTGCTGATCCCCACCGGTCTGCATCACCTGGTCTACACCCCCTTCCTGTACACCTCTCTGGGCGGCACTGCCACCGTGGGCGGCCAGGTGCTGGAGGGTGCCCGGAACATCTACTACGCTGAGATCGCTGATCCTTCCGTTGCCGTGCTGAGCCAGTCCGTCATCTGGGATGCCCGCGGCATCTCCAAGATGTTCGGCCTCATCGGTGCCTGCCTGGCCATGTACCAGACCGCTCGCCCCGAGAACCGCGAAAAGATCAAGCCTGTCCTGATCACCGCCGCCGTCACTTCCTTCATTGCCGGCGTTACCGAGCCCATCGAGTTCAGCTTCCTGTTCGTGGCTCCCATCCTGTTTGTGGTCCATGCTGTTCTGGCTGGTTCCAGCTTTGTGGTCCTGAACCTGCTGGGCTGCCGTGCCATCGGCCCCAACGGCTTCATCGACTTCCTGCTGTACAACCTGCCCCTGGGCGTTGGCAAGACCCGTTGGCCCATCTACATCGCTGTGGGCGTGCTGTACTTCTTCCTGTACTATGTGATCTTCCGCGTGCTGATCGTCAAGATGAACCTCCACACCCTGGGCCGTGAGGCAGAGGGCATGGAGATGAAGCTCCACTCCAAGTCCGAGTACAAGGCCAAGGTGGCTGCTGAGAACGGCACCGCTGCTGCCCCTGCTGCTGACAACACCGTGGACGCTGCTGTCATCGTGGAGGCTCTGGGCGGCAAGGACAACATCCTGAAGGTCACCAACTGCTACACTCGTCTGCGCACCGAGCTGGCAGACCCCGACAAGGTCCAGGATGATGTGCTGAAAAACCAGACCGGTGCTTCTGCTGTCATCCACAAGGGCAAAAATGTCCAGGTGGTGTACGGCCTGAAGGTCAACGCCGTGCGCAAGGCCGTGGATGCAGAGCTGGGTCTGAGCGGCGAAGATTAACCAATTGTATTCCCTGAATCGATTTATAGAAAACATCCAGTAAGAGGGAGGGTAATATTCCATGAAAAAGTTTTCTATTGTGATCGCCGGCGGCGGCAGTACCTATACGCCGGGTATCGTTATGATGCTGATGCACAGTCTGGATCGGTTCCCGATCCGCAGCTTGAAGCTGTACGACAATAACCCCGAGCGTCAGAAGGTCATTGCCGATGCTGTGGCGCTGGCCATGAAGAAAGTTGCTCCGGATGTGGCCTTCAGCTATACCACCGATCCCGAAGAGGCCTTTACCGATGTGGATTTCTGCATGGCACACATCCGCAGCGGCGGCTATCCCATGCGTGAGCAGGACGAAAAGATCCCCCTGCGCCACGGCGTAGTGGGTCAGGAGACCTGCGGCCCCGGCGGCATGGCCTATGGCATGCGCAGCATTCCCGACATCATGCAGCTGATCGACTACATGGAAAAGTACAGCCCCAACTGCTGGATGCTCAACTATTCCAACCCTGCCTCCATCGTGGCAGAGGCCTGCCGTGTGCTGCGGCCCAACTCCAAGATCATCAACATCTGCGATATGCCGGTGGGCACCCTGCGCCGCATGAGCTACATCGTGGGCAAGACCCCCAAGGACCTGGACGTGAAGTACTACGGCCTGAACCACTTTGGCTGGTGGACCAGCGTGAAGGACAAGGACGGCACCGACTACACCCCCCAGCTCATTGACTATGTCAGCAAAAACGGCTATCTGACCCAGAAGGCCATTGAGACCCAGCACATGGATGCCAGCTGGCAGGAGACCCACCGCAAGGCGGCAGACCTGCAGGCTGTTACCCCGGATTGCCTGCCCAACACTTACCTGAAGTACTATCTGTTCCCGGACTATGTGGTGGAGCACAGCGATCCCAACTACACCCGTGCCAACGAGGTCATCGACGGCCGTGAAAAGACCGTGTTTGGTGCTGCCCGTGCCATTACTGCCTCCGGGGAGTTCCACGGTGACGAGTTCAGCATCGACAACCACGCCAGCTTCATCGTAGACCTGGCCCGTGCCATTGCCTACAACACCCACGAGCGGATGCTCTGCATTGTGGAGAACAAGGGTGCTATCAGCAACTTTGATCCCCATGCCATGGTGGAGGTGCCCTGTCTGGTGGGCAACGATGGTCCGGAGCCTCTGTGTCAGGGTGAGATCCCGACCTTCCAGCTGGGCATGATGAACCAGCAGGTCGCCGTGGAAAAGCTGGTGGTCGAGGCCTACTGCGAGCACAGCTACCAGAAGATGTGGCAGGCATTGACCCTGAGCAAGACCGTGCCCAGCGCCAAGGTAGCCAAGGAGATTCTGGATGACCTGATCGTTGCCAATAAGGACTACTGGCCCGAACTGCACTAATGACAGCGTTTCTGAAGCGCTGCCCCGGATATTCTCTGTCCCCATGAAGTAAGCCGAAGGGGCTGCTGCATAAATACCGTGCAGCAGCCCTTTTTCTTGCGTTCACGGTGCAAAGATGTGGAAAACCAGCGTCAAACGAGCAAAACGTTGAAAACTTAGTCAGCAAAAACAGACCCTTCCGACTTTACGAAGTCATTGGAAGAGTCTGTTTTTCGATTTTCAGAAAATCAGAATTTCAAGTAGGCCTTGGGCTGGATGAGATGCTGTTTCTGTAAACCTCCGTTGCACTTGGAAATGAAATGTACAATCATCGGCAGCCCGGTCTTGGGCAAGATTCCACCGACTGCTTTGTCTGGTGGTGTAAAGACCCTGATTTGGGTAAAGTTTGAGCCAGAGAAAGTGTTCAATGTATCGACTTGTGGCGACAACTGCGCAAAGTGGCTACACTGGATCAGCTCTGCATGGTGATTTTGAGCGCATTTGATTTTACGGCAGAGCATCTGTATGAATTTTGCATGGATAACAAGATGTACAGCGAAGACTGCTATTATCTGCTGGCCAATGCCGGAATCATTGGCATCCCCTGCGTGTCTCTGCAGGTCATGTGCATCCCTGCACCGATCGCCGGCTTCCTGCTGGGCGGCGGCGTCCACAATCAGCTGGTGGCCTCGGCAAAGGTGGTGCAGCTGGCTCATCAGATCGACCCGGACAACAAAGTCGGCTGCATGTGTGCAGGATTCTTTGCCTATCCGTATACCTGCGATCCCAACGACTTCCTGAAGCTGCAGCAGGAGGCGCAGGCGGGATTCTATCTGTTCTCGGATGTCTTTGTGCGCGGTTACTACCCCAGCTATGCAAAGTCGATCTTCGACAAGGAAGGCGTCGTGATGAATGTCTCCGAGGAAGATAAAGCAGACCTTGCGGCCGGTAAGGTGGACTACATGGCGTTCTCTTACTACAATTCCAGCTGCATCACGACCCATGAAGTGGATGCGACCGTAAAGGGCAACATGATGGGCAGCATCAAAAACCCCTATCTGGATGCCAGCGAATGGGGCTGGCAGATCGACCCGGTGGGCTTCAAGCGTGCCCTGCATGAACTGTACGACCGCTATCAGCTGCCGCTGCTTGTGATCGAAAACGGTCTGGGCGCACAGGACACGCTGGAAACAGACGGCACCATCCACGACCCGTATCGTGTGGACTACATGAAACGCCACATTGCTGCCATGAAGGAAGCCGTGGAGGAAGGTGTTGACCTGATGGGCTACACTATGTGGTCCTGCATCGACTTGGTCAGCGCCAGCAGCGGTGAGCTGCGCAAGCGCTATGGCTTTGTCTATGTGGACGCCCACGATGACGGCACCGGCACCTTCAAACGTTACCGCAAGGACAGCTTCTGGTGGTACAAAAAGGTCATCGAGAGCAACGGCGAGGACCTGGGCTGAGCGCCCCAGCGGATATCCTGAAATCCACGCAGGGTTCTGCGTGAGCGCCTGAAAAAGCACCAAGAAAGCATCAACTCCCGCTGGTTTCTGTAACAGGAAGCCAGCGGCTTTTGTGTATTCGGAGAATGGAATCACTCGGCGTATGTGCTGGCCTTCTGCGTCATCACCTGCATCGCCTTTGTGGGAATGTTGTTTCTCTTTCGACCGGTTGCTTGTCGATGTAATTCAATGCATTTCTTTTTGCGCTCGCATCTCTATTTCATGAAAATGCCCCCATTCCGGTTGTCCGGAATGGGGGCATATATCAGAGCAGACGGGGGTGCTTTAAGCGTTACGGCTTTTTGTGCTCCGGGTTTTCGCAGCGGCTGTGGCAGGACGCACAGTTGCCGCCGCAGCCCTCACCCTTCCAGCCGCCGTTCTTGGAGATCCACACAACGGCCAGTGCAAACAGGACGGCCAGCACCAGCAGGGTGATAATTCCACGCAGTGTCAACATTTTAAAAACCTCTTTTCCTGCGGAACGTTTCCGCCCTCAGTATACACGATTTTGCCCCGGAGCGCAACCGGAATGCCGCGCGAAAAAAATTGAAATTTTTTGAAAATAGGGCTTGCAATTTGCCCGGGACCGTGCTATAATAATCATGTTCCAATTCGGAACGCCAAACAAAACAACAGAATATGGAGGATTAGCTCAGCTGGTTAGAGCACCTGCATCACACGCAGGGGGTCTGGGGTTCGAGTCCCTAATTCTCCACCAAACGTAAGGTCGTTTACCTGAAAAGGTAAGCGGCTTTTTCTTGTATCTGCGTGCTTTTTGGCCTGCAAAGGTGAAACGGATTCACTTTTGTGTATTGATAATGAAACGTGTAGGAGGCCCCCTTTTCAGTCGTTTGTAGCAAGTTTGTAGCAGATCTGTAGCAAAATTCGGATAGGAACGGCAAGATGGCTCCGAAAACCCGATTTTTGCAGATTTTGTGGTATAAAATTTTATCCTTGAATTTTGTGCAGAATGACGACGGTGCTTTTCATCCGGATTCTGATGCCGTACAATAAAGGAAAAGATCATGGATGAAAGGAAAAATCGCTGTGCGCTACACCATCCGGCATTTTGATTTGCCACTGCTAACCTTTGAAGCAAACATGGACAGTGCAGATACTGACCTCCATATTATAAAGGTCTACGAAGAAAACCGTTCCTTTTTACCTTTGAACCTGACTGTATCAGAAGATGGTGTAGAACGCTGGCTGCGGCATCGCACAATTCCGAAGAACCGAGCGTATGTAGATGCTCTGCTCTCTAAGGTGGGGCTTTCTTTGAATCGACCGCTTGGAATTATTGCAGCCAATAAAGGTCTTTCACTCAATGATTGCTTTTGGGTAGATGCAGAGGGCTCCGGTGACAACTTTGAAAAAGTAAATCTTTACGATAACCGATTCAGTCAGGTGCTGGCAGCAATCGCCTTTACAGGATATGGCAGCAGCATACGAACTTCGCTTGCGTCCTGCCCGGAGTTCTCGACCAACGGGATGCTGCCAAAATGCTGGCGCAGACAAAACGGAAAAATCTATCTTTATAAAGGTGGCACGTCAGGGTTCATCAATTTTGGATTTGAACCGTACTCGGAACTGTATGCTTATCAAGTTGCACAGGTGATGGGCGTGAATGCGATTCGCTACACCCTGACAAAAGATCTGAAAAAGACGCTTTGTTCCAAGTGTGAGCTGTTCACCAGCAAAGAGCATTCTTATATTCCCATCGGACAGCTTGTGTCCAAAGGTGGAATGAAAGCAATTTTTGCGTATTATCAGACGTTAGGTCAGAACTTTGTGGATGCGCTGGAAGATATGCTGGTCTTTGATGCAATCATCTGCAATACAGACCGCCACTATGGAAATTTTGGTGTGCTGGTAGACAATAAAACCAACACGATTGCGGCACCTGCACCGCTGTTTGACCACGGAAACTCGCTGTTCAGTCTGGGCGGAACGGATCTTTGGGACAACCAGAAAGCATTTGATGAATATGCCCGCACACTGCTTCCGCTTGCATACGATGATTTCTTTGCAGCTGCAAAGAGTGCAATGAAACCTCGTCACCGTACAATGCTCCATAAGCTGCTGGATTTCCATTTTGACCGCAGAGCGACACGTTATAATCTGCCGCCAAATCGCTTGAAGATGATCGAAAAAGAGGTACAGCGCAGAGCAAGAGTGCTTTTAGGGTAAAAAGGAAATCGCCAAACGTGAGAGATTTTTCTCTCATGCATTGGCGATTTTTTGTATATCTGAAGCCGTCACACCGTGCCAGTTCATCGTGCTGAGGGCATTGACATATTCCTGCGAGACTTCCTTGTTGGGAATCCTGAAAATATCATTGTATTCATTATACTCTAATCCATCAGGAAGCACAAGAACGGGTTGATCAAAGCGAAAAGAAAACATCTTGTGTTGTGCATAGCGTAATTCTCATATAAAGCCCTTGAGAATATACTCCTGCGGGAGTATAATTAGAGCGAGGAGGTGGTTCTGTGGAAAAAACAATTTATCACGGTTCGGATCATATTATTGAAAAGCCAAAGTTCGGCTATGGCAAGCCCTACAATGACTATGGCATCGGTTTTTACTGCACTCAGAACCCCAACATGGCCAAAGAGTGGGGTGTTGGCATCGACCACAATGGCTACGCTAACCGGTATAAAATCGAATGCGACGGTTTGACCATTCTGGATTTGAACGCTCCCGGTTACACGATGCTGCATTGGCTGACGATTCTTTTGGAGAACCGCGAATTCGATACTTCTGCCCCGCTGGCCGCAGAAGCCAAAGAATACCTGATGAACACTTTTCACCTCGACTATAAGTCTGCTGATATCATCATTGGCTACAGGGCAGATGACAGCTATTTTTCCTTTGCATCCGATTTTATCAACGGTGCAATCTCTTACCGCCAGTTGTGCAATGCCATGTGCTTGGGCAAGCTGGGGCAGCAGTTCGTGCTGAAAAGCAAAGCGGCCTTTGAACAGCTGGAATTTCTCGGCTATGAGACCGCAGACTCTAAAGAATGGTACAAGAAAAAGGCCTTCCGTGACCAGACAGCCCGCCGCCAATATTTTGACGTGGAGCGCAACCGCCGTCAGAGAGGAGACCTTTATATTACCACGATTCTCGACGAGGAGATGAAGCCCAATGATCCACGCTTACGATAAAAGCTATCTTTCTGCTGCACAGAAAAATCTTGCCCGGATGTTGGATTATCTTGTCAACGATCTGCATTATCCGTTGGAGACGGCATGGCAGTGGTTTGTGACCAGTGAACTGTCTGCCCGGTTCGAGCAGGGGGATTGTTCTGTGTTGGTGGGCTTGTCCGGTGTAGAACTTGCCCGCGCTGTATTGGAGCAGGCGGGCGAAGTCGTGGCCATGCAGAAACCCTCGTATGCCTACGACCGCAGCCCGGAATACTGGACAGGCTGGGCTCTTGCCTATTACCAGTGGCTGACCGGTCTGCGTTTTGCGGAGATTGAACAGGCAGTGTCTATCACGAAAGTGCGGCTGCTGTATACGCCCTACCACGAGATGGATGTACGGCAGTTTGCAGACAAGATGAACGAGTTGTACCGTGCGGCAAAGCCGGAAACAAACCTGAAAGCCATGCGCACATTGGCCGGATTGAGCCAATCGGAACTGGCAGGACAGGCCGATGTGCCTGTGCGTACCATCCAGCAGTACGAACAGCGACAGAAGGACATCAACAAAGCACAAGCAGAAACGCTGCTTCGCCTTGCGCGTGCGCTGAATTGCAACGTAGAGGATCTGATGGAGAAAGTTCCACCGCTGAATTTTAAATAAGAATGAAGCGATGAGACCTGACACAGATTGTGCAAACAAAAAAGAAAGCTGCCATCCATGAGAGAAAAATTCTCACGGATCGGCAGCTTTTCTCTTTGAAGTTGTTATGCCTTCGTTGTGGTCAGAACTTCATCATTGACCAGCTGATTGGCCTTATCAAATGCTTCGATCATCTGGGTCGCTTTCGGATGGAGATAGACTTCATCTAACGTTTTGGATTTGGGCGTGTGCCCGACAGCGCGTTTCAGGATATCCTTGTTGACGCCTGCGCGGTCACAAAGGCTGGCGTAGGTATGGCGGGTGGTGTAGGGCGTATAGGTGGCAAGCTTCCCGGCAAACTCCGGTTTGCGCTTACCATTTTCGTCGTAAGGATTCGGCTGGATGCCGATTTCCTCCAAGAAAGGATAGAATTTGCGGTTACGCCAGTTCTTCTCATTCCAGAAACCGCCTTTTCCATTGGGAAAGAGCGGACCATTTTCCACAGAGGTGGCATACGCATGTTCAAAAACCGGAATGCCAAAGTCGAGAATGGGAATGATGCGGTTGCGTCCGGCCTCGGTCTTGCAGCCGCCGATCAGATAAGCACCGGATTCCGTGCGGTGAAAATCTTCGTGTTTGAAGTGCAGCAGCTCATAGATACGCACTCCGCAGGCCAGAAGAGCAATTACCATCTGCCCGGTGGGCGTGTTCTTCTGGCTCAGGATCAGCGTCACCTGTTCGTCTGTGAAAATCTCGCGTTCCGGAGATTTGCGTCCTTCGACTTTCAGGACAGATGCAAGGTTGGCATCCACGACACGCCAGCCAATGGCTGTGCGATACAGCTTACTGATAAGAGTACGCTCTTTTTCCAACATACTTTGAGACAGGCCGTTATCGGCCATCTTGTCTAAGATGTTTTGAAAGTCCTGCGCATAGAGGGCGGCAATTTTGAAGTGCCACAGCGGACGGAGATATTTCCACGCAATGTCATAGAGCTCGCGAGCCTTATCGGACCGGCCCTTATATTCACGGGACTCTTTAAACATCCGGAAGCAGTCCTGCAGGGTAGAGTCTTGATAGGGTGTGGCCGGACGCTTCATCATCTCTGCGCGGACAGCTTCTGCTTCTTCACGGGTGACATAGGTGCCAACAGCCTTCATGACTGTAATTCCGGTGTGAGGATCAGGGATTGGCATTCGGAGTAGCCATGGCTTCCGGCGTGTTCCGGACATTCGTGTGATGCTGCCATTGCCAGACGAGGCTTTCAGCCGGGGCGATTCTCGTTTGGCTGGAACGGCAGGTGGAGCTACTGCACCGGGGGATGGCGCTGTGCCAACGGGATGACCGCAGGCAGAGCAGAATTTAGCGGTATCTGAGATTTGATGACCGCAATTTTCACAGAACATAGAATTGAACCTCCTATTGTTTTGAACTTGCTTCAAAAATGCCCCCGGCATCTGGAGGATGCCGAGGGCGGATGGTCGAATTAGTTGCGGGTGCGGGAGAGCTGGTACTCCAGGCTCTGTTCAGCCGTGAGCCCCTTCTGGATAAAATGTACCAAATTCGGGTAAAAGATGTAGATACGTGATCCGTTCGGTACGTGACTTATGTAACCGGCGGCTACGAGGTTGCGGAGACTGTGGTATGTTATATCATAACCTTCGCTCCGTGCACGACGTGCGGCACCTGTTAGTGTAAGAAAATCCTGTTGCTTATCAATCATAATTTTTCTCTCCTTTCGTAAACTGATGGAAAGCACAGGCGGCTTTTCATAATAAGCATATCTTTTTGAGATATAGGACTCTTAAAGGGCGATTAAGGGTACCAGGAAAGATCTGGCTCCTTTGAGAAGTCATAACGCTCCAAAGAATGCAAATCGGGTTGTACTTCCTCATATTGGGCGTTTAAAGGGGGAACGACATAGCCACAGTTAAAAAATTGACTCTGGTCACGCAGCGTGATAGCACTACAATCGATGTATCCACAATCGCCGGAAGTGTGACATGGAGGCGCTGTAAAGAAAATTGGGGCGCCCATAGTGTTTTCCTCCTGAAATTAAAATTGAATGCGAAGCGGATTGCTTCATGATAAGCATATCTGCTTGAATTAGCGTACATTTTGCCTTATGGTGTGATAAGCGCTTGAAAGGAAATCTGCGCATCATCCTGTTGAATCAGTGAACTGAAATCCATGTTCGGGTAAGAAAAGGTTGCCGGTTGCACTTGTGCTGGTGGCCAAGAACAGTTATAATTACCGTAATATGAGTTCATAGGAACGGATGTAAAAACTGCAGATCGAAGCAGCTGCATTTGCTGGGATTGACTTTGCTCTTGTGGAGCAGAAGATTCATCACGAAGATGCAGCGGTTCAATGGAAGGCTCCGAAGGCGAATCCGGCAGCAGAGGACAGGCGTTCTCCGTTACGGTTTCCGGTTTGCTGGGAGCGGCTTCTTCATCGTCACAGTCATCAAGAGCGTCCAACGGCAGAAGAAGGTCAATCTGCGCTGGGGGCAGGATCGGTTCTGTATCGGAAGGTACCGGAATCGCCAGCGGGCCATTGGCAGGAACGACATCCTCTGGTGACTTACTATGGACGACCAGTGGCTTGGTAGTCGGCGTATCAGAATCACCTACATAAACTGGGCCGGAGACCATGAACTCACCAACCTGAAGACTCTTTAGTATGGAAGTCAACTTGGTTCCACCTGACGAACTAATTAAACGGGCGCACATACGAACCTCTTCATCCGCTGGCTGGAAATACATTATATATTTGCATTGCTGAAGCAAAATCCGTTGCTCAGCCTTGAAATTACGGATGCTCTGAGCAACCAGCAAGCAGTACAAACCATATTTGCGACCCTCGTTGAGAATTTTTCCCAGTGCACTTGTTTGGTGCAATGGGAAGTTACTCAATTCATCCAAGTACAGGAAAGTGGGTGGGAAATCCTCGTGAGTGGCTTCTCGTAACAGTGCTGCAAAAACCACCTCTTCAACGATGTGTTGCGTGGATGGCGGAAACGAACCTAATTCCAGCAAGGTGATGCCGGAGAAAATCTCGAAATCGCCATTCTCGAAAAACTTCTGTCCCCACAAAGGAGTCAAGGCTTTTTCCAAACCGGGTGCAGCGAGTGACCGGGAATTCTGGACTTCTAGGTGTAATCGTTCCAATGCTTCATCCGAGGCAGGTGAATTACGGAGAACCTTTTCTAGTAGGGATAGCAGTAACGGCTTTTGCCCATCTGATAGCCCGATAACGGATGCAACCGTATCAACGAAAGATGCAGCGGCATCTGCTGGATTTGCTGATGTTCCAAACAAATGCAGCTTGATTGGCTTTTGAAACACATCCTGACGATGTACATAAGGCTCTAAGTCTGCTGGCAGGGATACGGCGTGACGGTGATCTATGACTACGATCCGAACACCTGCTTCTAGCAGGTTCCTTATGATATTGGAGGAACGGGTGGTCTTGCCTGTTCCACTTTTTCCACAGATAAAAATGGAAGCGTTTCCCTCTTTGAGTTTTTCGATGATTGTAACAGCCGTTTGGTAAGTAGAGCCTATTTTTAACCTCATGGTTCCGTCCCTCCTGTTTTAATCAGAATCTTCATATTCGGTCAAGCAACTGCGCTTCAAGGTCAGAAGTCGAGCATCTACATAGGTTCCGTTGTCAATACGAATCTTTTTGGCGATGCTGAACTCAGAGAGCAAATGCTCACTTTGCAAATGCGAAATAATGGCAGATGCACTATAGCCCTGTGCATATTCGCAAATCAGATATTTTAGTAAGGAGCCTTTCAACAGAAAGTCACCTCCTTTTTGTACGATATCCCGGTCAGGATCATAGCTAGAATCGACCTCTCCATAGCGGAGAAGACGAATGTCCCCGGCTTCGCTTGCCGAAAAGAGTGCCTTGTGTAAAATTTCCTTTGCGTTGCAGTCCAGCGAGCTGTCCCACTCGGATAAGCAATTATTGATGTATGCCTGACAGACCTCGTGTGTTGTTTGCGCAGAATCCGGCTGCTTAAGGAGTTTTAATGCCCAGCAAAGAACAGCGGATGAAACGCTTAGAAGCGCGATTTCATTCCGAAAGGCGCATTCTTCATCCAAGGAACCTAAAGCAGTTGTGTAGGATCGCTCAACGATGCGCTCAAAGGCATCTGGGTTGTGCTCAACAAGGGTACACAGCTTGCTAACAATTTCTGTCAGAGGCAGCGCGGCTGCATGGCCTTCCTCATGAGGCAAGAACAGACAGTGCTTCTGCTGCAACTCAGTAATGCCGTTCGTAGATACGATAAGGCACAGCGGAAAACGAGGCTCTGTTTTAGTCCGCGTAATCAGCGTTGCAAAATTCGTCTTTGAACGGTAGTTGCCAATGGTGGCTGTGAGCATCGGATCGTCACCGGATATTGGAAGCAGGACATCGGGGCCGTGCTGATCGAGCATTTCATTGAAGTGCTTCGGTATATCGTCAGCGGTTATCCATGTTGGAACAACAGCATCATCGTCCCCAAAAGCAAAGAAACGATGAACGCCCTTAAATTTGTCAGGAATTCTGGTTTTGATAATCCCTAAAATTCCGGCTAAAACCAAGGAAAGCCGATTTGAGCGGGTGGTATCTACTGCTGGAGTAGCTAAAGCTTCTTTCAGCTGCGGCGTATAGATCCAGCGGCCATCCGCTGATTGATACCATCCAACAGGAGGCAGCAAGTACGGATGTTCAGTGTCCAAAATTGAACTAATGAAAGCCGCCAATAAATCTGCCCATTGTTTGCTATCGGCGGTATAGTAGAGGACACCACCAGCAGACATGAATTTCTTCAGCAGCTTCTTGGGACTAAAATCGTCTTTTTCCAGCCAGAGTTCACCGGGTGGCTTGTATGGAATGCGAAATGACACATAAATCCATTCGGTTATTTTGTCGCGCTCTATCTTCCTTACAACAATAGCCTTGAAATCATAGCAAGATGTGAATGACCGCCGGATTGGTCGAGAGTCGTTCGGAGCCCGCTTCTTAATGATCCAAGGGCGTTTGTAAATATCTACATCGAATCCAAAATTATCGAAGTGATAAAACTCGGCCAAGAACGCTTTTAGTTCAGCTTTTTGGGCAGGATCACTCTGTTGCCGAACTAGTTGATTGTGTACTTCTTGTCGGTAGGCCGCATCTCTGGCATCTATATCCATTTGATGCGTTTCCATGTCAATGAACTCCTGACCACTGCTGTCGATATAGGTACAGGCAGGTACGGCTGATATAGAAGGAAGACCTCCGGCTGGGTCGTGTGTACAATCTGAAGCTACAAATAGATTATTACTCATGGTAAGACCTCCTTATATTCATTGCATAATATGCGATTGCAGGCAGTCTGGCCGTTCCATTGGTGTGTGCTGCCCGCTATGAAATTATCAAGGTGCGGTACAGTAGGCGGTTATTCGTAAGCGGCATCCGTTACTGTGGTGAAAAATATAGCAAAACTTAGGGGCTAATGAAAAGAAAAAAACTGTCACACAAAGCTAATTTTGTGACAGCGATTAAAAATGACATAATAATGCAAAAAAGGAGAAGATATGGAAAATCAAGAGGGATTTGAACGGCTTGTGCCGTATAGAACGGAAAAGGAACTTAAGGAGGCTACAAAGTGGTATAATACAGTGGATTGTAAAAAGATCATAGATAGAGAGACCATAGAAATGATACTTTATAATGCATTAAATAAATATGCGCCGTGGGAAGACTTCTGTATGGATAAAAGAGACGTTAAGGGCTTTTTCTATATTAATGCATTGGCATATGCACTGTTGACATTTAAGTATTTATCTTCGCCATACATGACACTTGAAAATATAATGTGCGATTCCAAGCAAGGTGAAGCTGTGGAAGGGAATATAGGATTAAAAAGTAAAATAAAAGAATTTCAAGAAAAATGTAGAGGAATTTGTAATAATAATGAACGATGGAAAGAGAGAATCAGAGAAAAGGTGGGGGCGGAAAATAGAAGTGAAGATCAAAAAATAAAAATAGAACACTATGTAAATTTGATAAAATTACCGTGCACATATATCTTTTTTTCACAAGATAAGATAAAAGATTTCTTGGCTCCGATTGTAAGAGAAATCGTATGGAATATTACGGAGAAAAAACGAACTGAAAGTATCGACTATAAAATGATGAGGGTACTGCAATTATATACAGAGTATATAGATGGAAGACCACCAGTAGAAGAATGGGATGAGTGGATGGATGATGAAAACGAGATGGCTACGCAAAGAAAGCGCAAAGAGAGATTGATGAAACAATACGATGAGTTTTGTGAAGAGTTGGTTGAAATTGGAAATAAAAGGGACGAAAACGAGAGTTGCAGTGAATATATGATAAATGAGTTTGCAAAGGAGATGATTTATCATAGTAGAGCAATCATAGAATTTGAAAATTTTCTGACCACATTAAAAGATGTTTCAGTTGATATGAATGTGGATATTAAAGATGCAATAAAAAGCGAGGTTGATAGATGGGTATTGAATTTGGATTATAAATGTGATATTCCGGTGGTTTTTTGTACGGAGGGGTTGACTTTCTTTAAAAAATTTTTTTCTCGAAATAGATATGTTTCTTTTTTATGTGAGGTAGTTAGGTCAATTTATGTGCTTGCGGGAAGGAACAGTCAAAAAGCGTACGATATACTGAAAAAATATGTGGATGAAGGCAGATCGGGAAATCGGCCGGCATTAAAGACCTTGAAATTATGGGAGAAACCGAGTAAACAAAACAAATGTAGAGCATTTGCAATACGAACGGTCTTGGAAGCAATTACACCGCAAGACCCATATAGGGAAGACATTGATATGATAAGCGTTCTGGCAGGAGCAATATGAAGGGATTTTCGACATATTCAGAAAAATTTAAACTCAAAGTGCGCTAAAGTGCTGGGTAAAGGTGAAACTTCAGAGCAAAATTTTTTCTAATTGTCGAAAATGCTTCTGTTGAAAGTAAATAGGAGATAACTAACTAAAGGGGCGATCACGCGAGTGGTCGCCCTTTCTCTGTATCTGGTATGATTTGACCTTCGGCAACATTATAGTAACCCACCAAAGGAGGATTTGCCGATATGTTTGATTGCTATGACACTCTGATCACTCCAGAAGAAGTTGCCGATATGCTGGGATGTGGTATGAACACCACCTATAAGCTATTGAAGTCAGGAAAGATAAAGGCCATGAGAATCGGCCGATCCTGGAAGATCCCCAAGAGAGCAGTGCAGGAATATATTATACAAGAATCCCACCTGAAATCAGTTGGGTGGTAACATGAAAAAGCCCACATGGATGATGTTCCATGTGGGTTTTCTAATGCCTGAAAGTAGTGCTTGATGGAGTGATGTACATACGGGTAATCCAATGTTAATGCTAAATAATGTATAGAGCAGAAGGAAGGTAGAAGTTGATCTTTATTAAAGGCACTAACATTAGAATAAAGCGGCCGAATGGAATAGTTGTAGTACAAACAGTCGCACAAGAGCAGCCGAATGTGTAGTGTATATACATTTGGCTATTCTTGCTAGGGGGGAGGCGGATGCCGTCATAAATAATATTTTATCCTAAAGATTCTAGTTTATATTTAATTTTCTGAATTTGTTCTCATGAAATTCTATGGATAGAAAGAAGGGAATTATAATGGGAAATACCTTTAATATACGATTGACAGCTGAAGATAAAGTTCATCTACAACAGAGAATGGATGAAACTGGTAAAAGTGAAACAGAAGTATTTAAGAGTGCAATCTACTTTACTGAAATAGATGTAGACCTTGTTGATGAAATCATATCTAATATTGGATATTATGCGAGTGAAAAAAATTGGGAAGGAGTAAAAGAGGAGGTTCATAGATATGTGTTATATCGAACTCAAAAATGAGAAGTATGAAACTTTGGAAGATTTAAAACGGTTACTGCATTATATTCTTAGATTAGATAAAACAGCAGAAGATAGTCAAAGAGCGAATACTATAACAAATACCTTAGCAGGTTGTCAGCCAGCGATGATTCCCAATGAATATTTGTGTGATCCGAGTTCAGTTTATCATCTGATGCTTTTTGAAGTCAGGAGAAGACATAAAGGTATTCCGCAGTTTGCAAAACACCGCATTGTTTCCTTCGCAGCAACAGATTGTATTTTGCCACAGGATGTAGTATCTCTAGCAGAAAGAATAGCAAGTATCTATGCGAAGAAAGGTTATATTACAGCCTATGGAATTCATGCGGATAGATTTAATGTACATATTCATTTTGTAGTTTGTGCAGTATCGTTTCAAACACAGAATATGTTTCATATTCAATGGGAATCTGAGTGGAATATGCTTGTAACGGTAACAAATCAATGGAAATCTGAGTTTGACGAGATGCTTCAAAATAATATCCAAATGAGACAGTCAAGAGAAGCTGCATTGTATGGCGATGATATCGTTCGATACGGAAGCATTCCTCGGACAGCAAAAGGTCAAATGATTCAGAACAGAAAATCAAAGCGCAAATAAGAAGGGAGAATACAATGGATAAGTTTGATGAAAAAGTTATCGGCTACGAATCTACGAAAGAGATTCTGCGTCAGATTCTGGATATTCTAAAAAGACCGGAGGTTTATAAAAGAAAGGGCATTTCTATTCCAAGAGGACTGCTGATGGAATCTGATCCTGGTCTTGGAAAAAGTCTGCTGGCATCTATCCTGATGGAAGAGTCCGAACGGAAGCCCTTTGTTTTTCGTAAAACCAGTCAGGAAAACAGTTTTCTGGATGAATTAAGGGCTGTATTTGCTATGGCAAAGGAGGAAGTGCCTAGTATACTGCTCCTAGAAGATTTGAACCTCTATGTAGAATCCACCTCTCCCTATGCGCCGGAATGGGCTTGTCTGCAAGCCTGTATTGATGATGCAAAGGATACAGATCTTTTTGTGATTGCTACTACTAACGATACAAGGTATATGCCACCATCCCTGTTGAGACCGGGTAGATTTGATTATGTAATCTATCTGCAACCTCCGATTGGAGAGAATGCAGAGAACATTGTCAGCTACTATCTCAGGGATAAAGATTTGGCAGAGGATGTGCTGATCTCGGATATCGTCAAGGCTATGCCCAAGGTAAGCTGTGCTACACTGGAAACGGTAATGAACCTTGCTGCGCTGAATAGTGTCTATCAAGGTCATGAGCACATCCAGAAGGAAGATATCACAGAAGCTCTTCTCCAGGTGGTATATAAACTCCAAAAGACGGATAAGGAAACCGACTCCACAGAGTTGCAGAAGATTGCAGTACATGAAGCAGCCCATGCAGTGGTCGGAGAAGTTCTTCACCCCGGAAGCATTGGAATTGTCACGGTTCGCGGAAACCAAGGTGTAATCGGTGGTATGGCAAATGGCTGTGCTACTTATGCACAAAATGAGGAGGAATTTCTGGATGAAGTGACCAAAACATTGGCAGGCAGAGCGGGTGTGTCTCTGATCTATGGTGTTATGGATATTCAGGCATCGGCCGATATAGAGCAAGCGGATAAGCTCATGGATATTTGGCAGTGTCACTTTGCAGGTGGTGGCTTCGTAGGAATTGAATCAGGGGACAACAGAATGTCCGAGCAGAGACTTTCTTATAATGAAGCCATCAAATCAGCAAAACTGGAAGAACTTTACCGCAGAGCATATAAGATTCTCCATGACAACAGGGATTTCCTCCTTGCTGTCCAGAAAGAGCTTCTGGAACATGAAACGCTTTTGAACAGCGACCTTGCAAAAATCTGGGAATCCTGTACCTAAACACTATTATTCAAAATGATAAAACGGTCAAGTCCTTCAGGGGCTTGACCGTATTTTGCTGCGGAATAGTTGTATTTTATCTTATATAAGAAGCTACAAAAACATAGTCCGTGAGTGAGACGCGCGTGTCGAAAGTGAATTTTTGCAAGCGCCCCTATAGCACACCCATTCTGAAAATGGGTGTGCCGTGAGAGGGTGCTCGCGGAAATTCGCTTTTGACACAAGCGGCTCACGAGCGGAAAAAATTTTATACCTCTTCCTTTATATATAGGAAGGAACGCAGCATTTGAGAGACCGCAGTTCTTTGAGCAGGAGAGAGTTTAGCCCAGAGATCAAGAAGTTCCTTCTGGTCGGAGGTTAAGTAAACAGAGTCTTCCTCCTGAAAGAACTGGGAAAGCGAGATACCAAGACCAGAGCAGATTTTCTCAAGAGAAGCTACATTGGGTTGAAGATTCCGTCTGCGCCAGGTAGAAATGGTAGATTGTGTCAGACCTGAATTCTCTGCGAGGGCATACTCAGACCAGCCACGGGAAAGGCGTTCCCGCTCAATACGGCCTAGGATATCAAATGTGGGCTTCTCTCGTTCCATGGTTCAGCCTCCTTAGATAAATCGTAGTGTGTACTTACGATTTTATTGTGATGAGACTTGACCGATAATTATATAAGTCGTATACTTTTGACAGTATATATCGAAACAAAGGCGAGCATTTTGGAAAATCGACACAGGAATTTCAAAGAAAAAAGAAGATGGACAGATTCTGTCTAACACCCTTGCTATAATGAGAACAAAGGAAGAGCGACCTTCCGTAAAGGATGTAAAGCATTCCGATGAAGTGGAAAGGGAGAATTTTGTAATGGAGAAAACAGAGTTCCTTCCGAATGTTTAGACCGAAGAGAAAAAGGAAAACGCAGAATCTGTCCAGAGCGGCACAGCAGACCCAGATGGACAAGTTTCAGGCAGCGCAGGGACATGGATTTGCCGCAGAGCAGGCGAATAACCTCCATGATATCCTGACCGGTAAGGATGCAAAGATCGTGGGCGGCGATAACGCCAAGGATGGCCCCGACCGCATGGTAAATGGTGTCAACATCCAGACCAAGTATTGCCACGATGCCGCTTCTTCTGTGCAGGCGGCATTTGAGAACGGCTAGTGTCGTTATGTCAATGCTGCCCGGCAGATGAACACGGCCCAGACGCAGGCGGAGAATCGGCTCCGCAAAATGGCTGACGATGAACGCCAGTATCAGCAGAAGATAACATCCATCCGGCAGGAACGTGCCGGGATGAAAAATGAACTTGCAGAACTTATGGGAGGTATTGAATCATGAGCACTGAATTGACTGTAATTCCTTCTTCCGCATTGACAGAGCAGGAACAGGCAGATTTGAACGCCAGCATTGATTCTATCATTGCGGCGCACAAGAACAACCGGCAGGAAATCAACCGCCTTGTTTTTGAGAGCGTTTCCGCCATGACGGACAGCGAGGGCTATGAGCAGGAGCTTTCTAATCGGAAGGGACTTCGCCGCTTTTGGGGTGCGATCACCGGCAGCAACAAGCGCTTGCAGGATAAGATCAACAGCAGCCGTGCAGCAGCACAGTTTGCTGCTCAGACTACCTTGCAGCGCCTTTCGGAGCAGAACTTGCTGACCTTTGACCTGATTACTGCTGTCAATAATAGGCTGAACGCCTCCATGACGGCTGTGGAGGGAGAAGTCGACCAGATCTATGCGGCGCTGATCCAGTTCTTTAAACAGAATCGCAGTGATATGATCCAGCTGGAAAACCGTGTAGCAAAATTGGAACAAAATGTCAATCTGCTCAACTGGCAGAATTCCATTGAGTACCAGATGCTGGATGGCGTAGAATATGTTGATCTGGACGATGCTTCCAAAATCGTCTGCATGGTGCGTGATTTCTACGATATCACCGGCGGTGAATGGCGCACCTCTGACCTGCTTTTGCTGAAAACAGTCATGAGTACCATTGATATTTCTCCGCGTGGAAACATCCGCTACTATGATTTCATCGTCCGTGTGGCTGGGGATGAAAAGCTGCTGACCAAATTGCTGGGAGGCAAGCACATCCAGCGTTTGCCTGAAACCTATCTGGTGCCGTTGTTGGGCATCAAGAAACTGGAACTGCTGGATACCGACGAAGCCTACATTGTGGAAACAGTGGAAAATTTGCTCCAGAGCGCAGGCGTTGTCGCAGACCGTCACAAGCTGGAAAATAATCTGGTGCAGAACTATGTGGCGCAGGAATCGCAGGTGAATCTCGATACCGAGGTCAACAATTATGACCTGACGATGGAAATGCTGTTCAACCTCCGCTTCGCCGAGGACTCCGGACTGTTCTTGGAAGAAGTTGTGCCCGAAGTGCAGGAAGTGGAACCCGCAGAGCAGGCAGAGGAAGGCAAGGCCGCAGAAGAAGAGTTCCTGAAGGCAAACTTTGAAGATAGCGTTCCGCAGCTGGAAGACCTGTCCGAAAAAGGCTATGCCCGCGCCAATGCAATGCTTTTCTGGGCGTATTATTTTGGGTATGAAGATTACCCCGGCGACCCGCAAAAGGCGTTGAAATATGCGAAAAAAGGTTCTGATGCAGCAGACCCGATCTGTGGCCTGCTGTATGCGGCCTATTCGGATATCTCGCAAGCGGAAAAGCTTGAGCAGTTCCGCAAGCTCCGACCGCAGGTGCGCAAGATGGCAGATGCAAAGGACAATCTGGCAATCCTGGCATTCGGTGCATGTTATTTCCATGATCAGCAGTATGAGGATGCACAGAAGTATCTTGACCAATATGAAAAGGCTGGTGGTGTACTGGCCTATGAAATGCTTGGACTGATGCAGCAGTATATACAGAAGAATGGAAAGGCCGCCTTGACATATTACGAAAAAGCGGCAAAAAATAAGTTTTATCATGCATATATTCTGATCGGTGATATGTATTTGAAAGGCTGCACGAACATCGCTGATCTGTTCAAAAACCGTTCTTCTGCAATTGAGCAGGATAAATCAAAAGCGCGAGAATACTATAAAAAGGCAGCGGAACATAATCAGGCAGAAGGAGCCCATAAGATGGTGGAAACTACCGCTGGAACTGTTGAGAGGGCTTATTGGACAAACGTGGCAGAAAAACAGGGCTACAAAAATGGTATGAAGTCATGGACAAGTGATATTGAAGAATTTAATCAGTAAACAGTAGAAGATAGTCCATCATTGTCCATCTTCGTTGTTATAATGGGAACAAACAAAGAGGAGGACAAGCCAATGACAGCAGATATCTTAAAAACCACCCGCGTGTTGGAGCTTTATCAAGCCTTTCTTTCCGGTAAGCTCATCAACAAACAGGAAGCCGCAGAGCAGTACCATGTGAATGCTCGCTCCATCCAGAGAGATATTGACAGTATCCGGGATTTTCTGGCGGAACAGTGCGCCAAAGAAGGCATCGTACGAAAAATCGAGTACGACAAAAAGGAAAACGGCTACCGTCTGGTCACGCAGGAGGTTGAGCAACTTTCCAAAGGTGAAGTTCTGGCTCTGTGCAAGATTCTGCTGGAAAGCCGAGCTTTCACCAAAGAGCAGGTTGAGAAGCAGTTGCAGATCATCCTGAACCTCTGTGTGTCCCAGAAGGAAAAGGCAGAGGTCGAATGGTTTATCAGCAATGAGCTGTTCAACTATCACGACCCGGCTCATGCAGCCATTGACCCGGACAATCTGTGGATGGCGGCGCAGGCCATCCGCAATCAGTCGGTGTTGGAAATCGAGTATCAGAAGCTGAAAGACCATCAGATCGTAAAACGGACGGTTGAGCCGGTGGGGCTGATGTTCTCAGAGTATTATTTCTACCTCATGGGTATCATCACAGACCACTCCACCAGAGAGGCTTTCCATAAAAAGAACGATCCTTATCCCACCATTTACCGGCTTGATAGGATACATTCCATCAAGGAAACAGGTGAAAAGTTCTCTGTTCCTTATAAAGACCGCTTCAAAGAGGGCGAGTACAAGAACCGCACACAGTTCATGTTCGGCGGTGAGCCGCAGACCATCCGCTTCAACTGCTATGGGCCATCGGTGGAGGCTGTGCTGGACAAGTTCCCCATGGCAAAAGTTGTGGATAAACAGGATGGTGTCTGCTCCATTGAAGCCGAAGTCTTTGGAACAGGCGTGAAAATGTGGCTGCTCAGTCAAGGTAGCAAAGTCAAGGTGACTGCACCGGAAACGCTGGTGCAGGAGATGAAACAGGAAATTGAAAAGATGGACGATCGGTATTAAGGAGGCTGTCTTACGAACAAGGAGAGCGAATAAAACTAAACTGCGAAATGTACTGAAAGGAACACACTTAGAAATCAGGAGGTAAAAGAAAATGGCTAAAACTATCAAGTTCAATCTGATCTGTGACAACACACCGGTACGCACGATTGAAGACCTTCAGAATAATTTCTCCATTGAGGATGTGCTGGACTATTACCGCAATGGTCTGCTCTGCCGCTGGCTGAAGGTGCGTGGCTACGAAAAAGAGCTGAAAAAGGTGGAAGAAATCCGTTCGGAAGATTCCATGGGTATCATCAAGGAGCTGATTCGGATCTTTGAGATTCCCTGCGACCCGGCAGAAGTAGAAAAGAGCATTTACATCCTGAAATATAAGGTGGAAAGCGAGAGCGAGAACGAGCAGTACAAACAGGAAGGTTATAAGGTAGAAGGCATCATTGAAGACTATCAGCAGGGATATCGGAGCCTGCTCAATACCATTTTCGAAAACCAAAATGATGCTGCGCAGATCAAGGCGGCTATTCAGGAGATCGTAGAGAAATACAAGTGGGTGCTGCAATATGATTACCGCAGGGTTTTAAGGGAATTGATTGACCAGAAGATGCTTCTGGCTGTCATGTGCTTCCTGATGAATGAGCAGGCGCGTGAAGTTTGCTTTGCACCCGACCCGGAGAATCTGACCTTCCCGGCAGGCTCTGACAACTATGTGCTCTATGAAAAAATTAAAACGATGCTGGGACAAAAAGAAATTATGGAAACACTGGGTGACAACCTGAAATCCTTTTCTGGTGTTACGGACGGTTATTGGAAGGACCTGAAGCCGAATGGACAGAAATATATGCTGCTCAGCATTGGAGTCGGCGACTTTGCCCGTTCTGCTGGTGTGATCGGCGGAGATCTTGGCAGTGCTCAGATCAATGGCAAATTTCCCATTGTGGACGGCATTGACTATAAGAGCAACTCTTCCATGCGCACCATGCTTTACATGGAGGTGTAAGGATGAAACGCAGTGCAGAAAATATTCTGGCTTCCTACATTGACGCGCTGCACCCAATCATTTACATTAACCACTTTGATTTCAAGGTGATCGATGCGGCAATTGCGCACGTTGGGCAGGGTGCAAAATGTGTGGAGTTCAACAATGCGCTTGGACTTGTGGACTTTAAGACCAAAAGCCCTATGAAGGGCTGCTCTCTGGAAGAATTTTTGAAGCTGACCATGGATGATGGTTTTGAGCAGCAGACCTTCCTGATTCTGAAGGATGTCCACCGGGAACTGGATAATCCCAAAGTAATTGCGTACCTGAAACGCATTGCGGAAAACAACCTCTATAACGAGAATTACAGTGCTACGATTTTTATTATCTCTGAAGTGACGGTCATTCCGCGTGAGCTGGAAAATTACATTACGATTTTTGATATCCCGCTGCCGACCATTGATGAGATTCGGGGCATTATTCGTGCGTTCATCACAGATATGGAAATTGAGGTGGATGCTGACACCATTGACGAAATTGCCCTTTCGTTCAAGGGACTGAACGAGTTCCAGATCCGGCAGATTCTGACGTTGGCGTATCAGGACGGTGGCTGTATCACACGAGGAGATAAGGCTCTGATCCTGAAGGAAAAGGAGCAGTTCATCAAGAAATCCGGCATGTTGGAGATCGTTAACTTCAGTGAAAGCATTGAGGACATCGGTGGTCTGGAAAATCTGAAAGACTGGCTGTACCGCAAGGCGTTTATCTTCCGGGAACTGGACAAGGCCATCAAGTTCGGTGTGGATGTGCCAAAAGGCATTATGATCATCGGTATGCCGGGCTGTGGTAAGAGCCTGACTGCCAAGGCAACGGCAAGTCTGTTTGAGATTCCGCTGGTGCGTCTGGACGTGGGACGGCTGCTGGGCAAGTATGTGGGTGAATCCGAAGAGAATATGCGGAACGCGCTCAAGCTTTCGGAGGCCATCAGCCCGTGTGTGCTCTGGATCGATGAAATTGAAAAAGCCTTTGCCGGTGTCGGCGGCGAGGGCGGCGGCAACGATGTGACTACACGGTTATTTGGTCAGTTCCTGACTTGGATGCAGGAAAAAGAGAACACGGTCTTTATTGTGGCGACCGCAAATGATATCTCCCGTCTGCCGCCGGAATTTCTGCGTAAAGGCCGCTTTGATGAGCTGTTTTTTGTGGATCTGCCCAATGGAACCGAGCGCCGGAAGATTTTGGAAATTCACTTGAAAAAGCGCAAAAAGTGGAATGAGAACATTGATTCCATTGCACTTATCAAAGAAACAGAAGGCTACAATGGCGCAGACCTGGAAGCTGTGGTCAAGGATACCATTGAACGTGCCTTTATCGAGGGCAGAACGACCATTACCACGGCCGATTTGGTCCGCTCCATCAAGGACACCAAGTCCATTTCCTGCACACTGAAAGATAAGATCGCCAGCATCCAGAAAACTGTGGAGAAGATCGACATCAAACCTGCCAGTCTGGATGACAAGAAGGAAAAAGAACCGGACCCCTCACAGGCGTATGTGAAGGCTGCAAAAGCAAAAGCGGAACCGGGATTGAAAACGGTTACATATACAGTGGATGCTATAGAGAAATGTTTTGGTCTTAGGGGGCTGAAATAATGGAATGGCTGGCATGACAGAATGAAATGACTCTATTGCTGGAAGAGCAGAAAGGAAAGCAGCAATGAAAACAGTTGTGCAGCCCTATGATGAAGAAGTGGATGTGACTGTTCTGGAAGTAGATATGCCGGAGCCGGAACTGCTGGAACAGAAAACCGGTTCACCGGAGGTCACGCCGGAGGACTGGGAAAAGGTCAAGCCAATCTACACGGATTTTATGCAGAGCTATACCAGCCACCCGGAACAGCCGGTGGAGCAATGGCTGGGTGGAAAGCTGCAGGAATATCTGCCGGAGGAACCTTCGGAAGAGATCCATAAGATGACGGACGAGATCGTTACCACTCTGCACCGGAACGAAGCGATGCACCAGTCCCTGCAAGAAGCTGTTGCCAATGGCCGCAGCAGGGAGAGCTGGTTTGCCGCGCAGACTCAGAAATCAATTTCGGCAATGTCGGCGCAGGAAGCCTCGGTCTATTTGGCTGGGTTGGATAAGGCGCTGGATACAGCTAACGAGCAGCTTTACCACACTATTAACACCAAGGCTGGTGTGCCCAGCCAGAACCCGAATCTGGACGGGTATATTGCGGAACAGTACCATGCACAGACTTTTAACCTGAATGCCGAAGCAACAGGAAGCGAATATCGTGCTAAGGTGCTGGAACCGGATGGTGCTTACGGAAAAAATTCGGTGGATGTCGTCATTGTAGATGGCGAAGGCAAAATCGTCAAGCGGTATCAGTGCAAGTACGGGCAGGATTCCCACGCAACGGGGGAGATGTTTGAAAAAGGGGACTACCGTGGCCAAGGAAAACTGATCCCGGACGGACAGGAAATCGAAAAGAAATCGTCCAATGTCATTGAAGCGCCGGATGGAACTACCAGCAAGCCTCTGAGTAAGGAAAAAGCCAAGCAGATGCAGGAAGAGGCCCAGAGCGGCAATTGGAGTGAACTGAACTGGAACGAGTATCAGGTCAAGGATCTTGCCATGGGCATCGGCAAACAGGCGGGTACAGCAGCACTGCAAGGGGCTGTGATCGGTGCAGGTATGACTGTGGCACAGAAGGTCTGGAACGGAGAAGAAATCGACGGGCAGGAAGTGGTGGAGGCTGCTCTGACCGGCGGTGCCGACTTTGGCGTAAAGGCAGCAACGGCAGGTGCGCTGAAAGTGGCTTCAGAAAAAGAGATCCTCTCCGTGATTCCGAAGGGCACGCCCGCAGGCACTTTTGCAAATATCGCATACGTTGCGGTGGAAAATGTAAAGGTGCTGGGCAAGGTTGCCACTGGGGAGCTTACCCTCCGGGAGGGTCTTGAAAAAATGCAGGAAACCACAGCGTCAACCGTGGCGGGCTTGGCCTCCATGAGCAAAGGTGCAGCGATAGGCGGCGCTGTCGGTCTGGCATTTGGTCCAGTCGGTGCGGCAGTCGGCGGTTTTGTCGGAGGAACCGTTGCCTATATGGCTGGCTCCAAAGTGGGCGAGCTTGCGGTAAAAGGAGCACGGAAGGTTTTTGAAGTCGGAAAAACCGTTGTGAAAAAAGTTGCACAGAAGGCTGCCGATATAGGGTCCCGAGTGCTGGAGCATGTTGGCAATTTAGTCAGTAATTTCGCTGGATTTTTGGGATTTTAAAAAGTTCGTTTTTGGGGTGTAAATAAAAAATAAACAGTGCGGGGTGACATGATGCCACTCCGCACTGTTTTGCTTAGGTAAAGGACTTGAGCACTTCTTTCAGTGCTTCACGCTGTTCAGGGGACAGACGAGCCAGAAGTTTCAAAAACTCCTGCTTTTCCTCTGGGGTGAGCCGGTTCTCCGGCTCAGAATGATTTTGGCGGTTCATAAAAGATACTTGCTCCTTTCGGCAAATCCTGTTCAGCTATCAGTTCAGCACGAATCTGACGTTTGTACTTATAATAGGTATTCCGGGCAAGACCGGTGAGCTTCATGCACTCAGCATCGTCAAGTGTGCCGCCAAAGGTCTTGCAGTGAGTGCGGATAATCTGCTTGGCTTCTCTGGCTTTTTTCGTTTCAAAGCCAACACCTTTTTTGCGGCCAACCTGCTTGCCGTTCAGCCGGGCGGTCAAAAGGCCCTCACGGGTGCGCTGGTGCAGATCGGCAACTTCTTTTTCGGACTGCTCAAAGGCCAGCTTGATCTGTTCTTTTGCTAAAGCCATCAGATACTCGTTGATGCCCTTCAAGATGAAGTCCACATTTGTCCCTGTCATGGCAATGCTGCCGGACAAAGCCTTTTTGTAGGTTTCGGTGTCGATGTGGTGCTCTTTCAAAAACACCAGCCGGATGCCCTTATGGTAGAGATCTTCGTACAAAGCAAAACCTTCCTCTGCATTTCTGGACATCCGGGACACCGAATCGAACACCACCGTATCTCCTGCTTTCAGAACTCGGTAGAGCTTCAGCCACTCTGGGCGAAAAATCGAAGTTCCGGTGTAGGCTTCCTGCACGATATGGGCAGCCGGGTATTCGGCCTTGATGTTGCGGATCTGACGGCCAATGCTCTGCTTTGCCGTAGAGATGCGGCAATAGCCATAGATGTTCATGCTTCTCCTTTCTGGCTCAAAGATAACGAGCGACATTTTTAAGACTGTGTTTTGTACCTTGAAATGGTCTGAAAACGGCTGATTTTAATACAAAACAGAATATACGGTATTTTTAATACAGTTTTAGTGGGCATAGGCAGTCATAAAATCAGAAATGGTAGTGAACGGTTTGTGATTGGCGGTGTCCTCGCCATCCAAAGGAGCGTAGTTCCAGTCGGTGTCCTCGTCAATATATCGTCGCCCATCGTCCGGCAGGTCCAGCGGTTCCGCAAGGATGATGGTGCCCCAATGGTTGACCATCACAAAGGGTGCGATTTCGCAAGGGATGCCCCGGCACTCATCATCATGCCGGACATCGTAGGCATACAGGCCATCCGGGACAGTATCCCTCTTGATGCGGATGCTGGTGAACAACGCAGGCTTTCCGCAAACCGTAATCTCTTCGTAGTGTTCGGTCATTGCATGAAAGGTCATAAAGCGTTCCTCCTTAGATTTCAATGATAAAAGCTCTGAATTTCTCTTTGTAGAAATCCATTGTACTCTGCGGCAGAGAAGTCAGATTCCCTTCGCTGTCGCATCCGGCCAGAAATCCCGGCCCGGCAAGAACATCGGCTCCATCCCACAGCGGACGATTGAGCGGCAGGCCAAGCAGCTTGCCTTCATCATTGCAGACCAGTGTGACCGCTGAACCGGTGTCACTTAAGGTGATGCATTCAATCAGCCCGCCTACAAATTTCTGCATGGCTTCAAGGGTGTTGTCCAGCTCGATCTCCTTTGGCAGCTTCATTGGCAGGAGCGCAAGGACTTTGATTTTTTCTTCTTTCATTGTGTGCCTCCAAATAAAAACAGGACAGCCCACACGGACTGTCCTGCAAAAAGTAAAGGGGAGCATCCGAAGATACTCCCCTAAGTGAATAATTATTTTTTCCTTACCATACAGCGTTTCTTGAAGAATGCGATGCCATAGCAGAGGATGTCATCATAGTCATCCCGGAAGTCCGCCGCATACATCCGGTCATTGATCTGCTGAATAGCAGTATCACAGGCATCCGGCAGAGCATCCAGAGTTTTTGCATACTTGGCTTCAAAAATCGCCACACGGCCATTGCGGATATCCTTTACAATGACATCGCTGCGACCCTCGCCATGCTCTTTGTTGGATTCCACCACATAGCCAGCACCAGTAAAGATGCCCGCAAGGAAAGCGTGGTAAAAATCCTCCCGGTAGTCGTGGTAGCTGATGGTCATGCGTAGCAGCTTGGTCATTTCTTTTGTCAGAGCTTCGCTGTTTCCGCTCCAGACTGCATCAAACAAAGGGCTGCGGTTCCATGCCTTTGCACTGTCGTCAAACCATTTGCTTACAGTGGTTTCAAAAATTTCCCGAATCTCTGCATTGGGAATCATCAACGCAGAGCAGCCATCCGGCAGCGAATCCGGCAAATCTTTATCACGCACTTTGGTCAGATAGCCTGTCAGATACAGCACACTCCAAAGATTTTCCTCAGAGGAGTGTAGATAATCGTAGGTCAGGTTTTCTTCAATATGCTGAACAATAGAGCCGCCAGCCATCAGAGTTTCAAGCTTTGTGGTGATATTGTCGCCTGCATAGTCGATGAAAGAACGGATGATGGCGTTATCACTGGTGTTTTTCCAATAGCTTTTCGGCTTCTGTGCTACACCATACTGGAAATCCCGCAGATAACTGATTACGTCCCACGGACAATAAATGTCTGCATCGCCAAAATGATAACCGTCGTACCATGCCTTGATTTCAGCAGACTGCGATTCAAGATCAGCATCTTTCAGCATTTGATCTACATCTGCCTGTGTAAAACCAAAGGATTCGCTCAACCGGGGAGAAAGAATCGTATCCGAAACAAAATTGTTCGTCCCGGTAAAGATGCTTTCTTTTGCAATTTTCAGGCAGCCGGTAATAACAGCAAAGTCAAGCGAAGTATTGTCTTTGAGCGTGGTGCTCATCATAGCCCGCATCACGTCCAGCATCTGCGAATAATATCCGTTGCTGCTGGCTTTTGCAATGGGAACATCATACTCATCCAGAATGACGACCGCCGATTTTTTGAAGTGGATTTCCAGCATCCGGGTCAATAGCAAAAAGCAGCTTTTGGTTTCATCTATGGATGCAGTGCGTCCCAGAATTCGCTTAAAGATGCCTTTGTCATCGTCAGAAATAGCATCGTCATCCAAAAGAAACTGATAATCCTGAAACGCAAATGCCAGTTTCATGCACAGCATTCCATAGGCACTTTCAAAGGTCAGACCGTCCGTGTCCTTGAAAGAGAAAAATACCACAGGACACTGGTTCATCCATTTTTTGCAAAGCTCTGTATTTTTGGAGATTGCCAATCCCTCAAACAGTTGCTTGCTGTCTTTGCGGATATCCAGAAAATTTGCGAGAGTGCTCATACCAAGGGATTTTCCGAAGCGACGAGGGCGAGTAATCAATGTTACTTCAGCGATACCTCCGCTAAGAAGTTCAGAAATCAGATTGGTCTTGTCGATATAATAATACCCGCCTTCTCGAATCTTCTCAAAATTCGAGATTCCGACAGGAAACTGCAAATCTTTCATGCAATGCTCCTTTCCGCTCACAGAGGAGAGCTTTCAGAACTCACTACTGTAAGTGTACCATGAAATATAGAATCATACAAGAATCAAGTGACATCGAAATAGAGCAGTTTTATTATGCTACGTTCAATCTGGTGGCTTTGTAGCAGTCGGCGCACATTCCCTCATGGGTAGCGGCAAACTCTGCGGCCTGCATGATGGAGCCATCCTTCAGCTTGACCCTCTTGATGGGCTGGTTGCAGCGAGCGCAGATGCAGGGCACAGGCGGCTGTTCCTGCTTCGGGCTAGCGGATCTCGGTTTCGGCTGCTTTTGAGGCTCTGCCTCCGGCTGTGGTGCAGCATCTTCCGGCAAATCCTCTCCGGCATAAACGTACAGGCCCAGACCAAACATAGCGAGGTTCTTTACCAAGCATCGCATGATGGCCTTATTCACATCGAACATGGATGCTGCTTCTACAGTGCGCTCTTCCATGCCGATCTTTTCACGGCGGCGGGTCTGCGGGTTGTAGTCCCATTTCGGGGTGGTATAGGTGTAAGGCACAGCTTTCATGGCTTTGTTTGCGCTATCCAGTACAGGCAGCCACATTTCATGCGAAACGCCCTCAATCGTGACCGAGGTATACACCATGAAGCCGGTTATGGGGTCATAAACATAGGGCAGGCCGTTGAATTTCTTGACCTCGTAGCTGGCAGCGGGATACAGCTTCTTCACCTCTGCCCAAGCATACGCCCAGCTTACATATTTCAGTTCCGTGCTGCCGGACTTTTTGACTTCCAGATGATCTTTGAAGTCAATAGCAAATAATTTTACGAATGGATTTTCCATGATAGCATCCTTTCTGATAAAAACCCGGCGCAACAAATGAATTGCTGCGCCGGGTTTTGTATTGCTGTACTAAACAAAGTTAGAGAAACGGGCAATTTTGTATTGCCGTACTAAACAAAATTGGAAAAACAGGCAATTTTGTATGCCAGCAGACATACAAAAATTATGCTGCATGGATAATGGTAAACCTGCGGCTGCTTACATTCTTGCTGTACCGATTGAAAATATCGGGCTGTTCTTTCTTCAAACGCTGGGAGTCTACCCGTTTACTTTCGGAGGATACCCAGGACACCTTGTAGCCCGGTGCTGTACCATAGGCGGCGTCCTGCATCTCCAACTTCACCTGCTGTTCAATAGAGGCTTTTTCCTGCTCCAGCTGTTCGATCTGATCAGAAAGCTCCTGCCGCTTATCCAACAGGTCGCGGATGGGATTCAGATCGGCAGTTTTGTTTCGATCATCTATAGAGTACAGCTGATTGATCTGCTGTGTATCCCCCTCGCTTCCGGTAGGTACAGGCGGAATTTCGGGCATCACGTTGTATTTCCAGAAGTGCTCTTCCTTGGCAATGAGGTTGTTCAGAACTTCTTTGTCGGTTGTGATCTTGTGAATCACCAGCTCTTTTCCGAAAATAAGAGCAGCAATGTACCAGCAGTCAAAACCGCTGACAGCCAGATAGTGATTGACCTGAGCCATGTAATGTGCAGGGATTTTGCCATCTGCCCACTTATCTGCGGAGAAGGGCGAGACGGTCTTGCATTCCAGTCCTGCTTTTTGCCCGACAATCAAACGGTCAAAGTCCGCCAGAAGCAGTGGATGTTCCTCACTCTGGTAGATGGCATTTGCACGGCGTACCTTCAGACCGGTTGCTTCGGTGAAGCGTTGTGCGACATAATCTTCCAGATCGCGTCCCTGGCGCATAGCCTCATTATCGATGTTCTCAATAGTTTCGCTGTTTTTGTCGCAGTAAACCTGAAAAGCAGAACGATAGGGATTTACACCCAGAATGGCACCTGCATCGGTGCCGGTAATACCGCACTTGCGGTAGCGGAGCCAATCCTCTTTGGACAGGTTCAAAGTTGAAATCAATCTTTTCATGCACTTTGCATCCTTTCTCTCATAATTGATTCGGTAATGATGAAGTCGTATTCCACCAAGCCTTTCATGATGGTGGAAAAGTCGCTGGCCAATGAATGGCAAGAACCAACCCACAGGGCATAAAGAAAATCCAGAATATTATTTTGCACCCTGAGATGGTTCCAGTAGCGCTCCTCCAGTCTGCCCTCGGATTCCAAAACAATAATGGCGGTGCTGATGGTACTTTTCATCGTGATCTCATAAGCCATGGTAACGCTGATTTCAGAAGCACTCTTCTCAACGTTGTCAAAAAATTCCGTGAATTCCTTGAAAATGCGGTTATTTACATCATTCATGGCTTGCTCCTTTATGCTGCTGCCAGCACCATCTTGTAAGCCTTGTCGATCATGGGGTTGCCCTCTGTGGTGCGCAGGAACAGGTTTTCGTTGTAGTTTTTGGTCTTGCGGAGAGGGTCTGCGTGGGTGGCAAAATCGGAGACTGCGTTGATAAAGCGCCAACCGTTCTTGCCGACCCATTCCAGATCCGGTGCGTTGTAGTAGCGAGTCTTCAGATCTTCCTGCAGGCGCAGATTATTCTTCCGCTGGCAATCGGACAGGTCCTCAGAAATCGGGAAAAACTCATTGATGAATTCCTGCACCTTGTGATCGGATAAATCAATACGAGCCAGCTCTTCGCCACGGTTGCCGAGTTCAACCATATAGTTGCTGGCCAGCTGCAGGGTCTCACGGGCATCCTGCACCCGCAGCAGAACATTTTCGGTGTGGCGTGCAGTCCAGCTGCGCTTTGCGGTATTCAGCGCAAGGTTCAGCGTGTTCTGGCAGACCACACGGATCGGAGTCATGGCCACTTTCACACCAGAACTTCCGTCATGACTGTTGAAGATCACAAGATATGGTACTACTTGATCTCCAGCGATAAGATATTTCCTCGGAAGCCTTGCCAGCATCCAGACCTTCTTGCCGCCCTGCAGGGAACCGGCAGTTTCATAAGTGACACCTTCACCCAGCAGGTCATCGGTGAACTGAAATGCTTCTTCGTTCTGCACAATGCGGTAGCGGTCGGATACCACACCCAGAACAGCATCATCGGTGCTGCGGACGTTAGCCCGATAGCCGGGGATCATAGCACCCGTGCCGGAATAGATATTACGGCTCTCCACCTGCCAATCCAGACCGGCCAGTTCCAAGGCTTCACGGCTTGCAGGGGCATCCATGATGATTCGGCCAAGGCCGTGCCAAGGGGTCTCACGGACAGAGAACATCGTTTCAACATTTGCGGGCATAGTAAAATCTCCTTTTCAGTGTATTTTGCTCAATCGTTGTTTTCCATTTCTTCAGCGATGCGGACGAGGACTTCCACCAGGACGGTGCCAACCTCTTTGACGATTTCGGACCAAAAGTTCATAAGGCTTTCTCCTTTCTGCGCAGCTGCGCTTTAAAATACGATGGTAATAATGATAGTGATGGTGCGGAATAACAAAGTGCTCACCTCCAGACATAAAAAAGCCCCTGAGTCTTTCGACTCAGAGGCTTTGGATCATGATTATTATATCTGGGTGAAAAAATCAAATTGCAAAAGGCCAGATTGGTCTTTGACTACGGGAATGTATGACAACTTAGAGGAGTTTTTTCTTCAGAATCATCTGAATCTGTACAAGGTGTGTTTGAGTAAAAGTGATAGTGTCATTCCCAATGGGTACTTTTACAGGACCCGGAATGGAACCGTTAGTAGCCAAAATGGCTCGTTCGAATTTCTGGCTCCAAATAGTACCACTACGAAGAGCTTCAAATTTTTTACTGCATTCTAGGCAAAGAACAAGCCGCATTTCAGGCCAGTAGAACTTCGGTTTGCTTTGCAGATTGTTGACTTCCATCAAATTATCTGGTTTCCCTGTTAAGCACATTTGGCAGATGCAGTAGGGTTTCCCGGGAGGCGTATAGCGACGCAAAATTTCCCGGCGAGCATAATTTTTATCGAAAAGCTCGGTGGTTCCGTTCTCCTGCTGTATGCAGTCAACGGTTCTTGTCCGTTCCTCTTTGATGATTCTTTGAAGAGGGGCATTATTTATAGAGTTCTGCAGAGCATTTAGATTGCGAATCGGCTCATTCGGAAACTCATCGGGTTCAATGAAATATTCTTGTTTCTGAAGTGCACCGAGATGGTATCTTTCCATTAGATCATTAGAAATCAATTGATGCTCCACACAGCTTTCGAGAATGTTTGCCCCATGCTTAAAATAATCGTCTTGGAGACTTTCGATATCATCTTCTGTTAATCGAGCGGTAATCTTCAAATCATCAAAGTAGACATCACAAAGTTCCTTGGTTCTGACAAATTGAGCAAAACGGCTGCACTCACCTGAACAGCGGCATGAAGGTACTATGCTGCCTGCAAAGTAGTTTTCTGCTTCATTGCATAGATAAATTTGCCCGATACGGATTTCACCGAGTTCGTTTTTAAGTGGAATGAGGCCTTTGTTTTTATCTTGACAAAGTACTTTCTCGCCCCACTTTTTGAAGTCGTTGTTCGATCGATACTCTTTGAGCAAATAAGTGTATAATGCAGATGGAGAATCGAATTGTAAATGTTTCTCCAAATTTTCGCAAAACAGTGATTCTCGGTAGCGCTCATCCATTTGATTCACAGAAATCTGAAATACTTTGAAAATTTCTTCAATATCCCGTCTGGAAATGATTTTCTCGCTCAACACGTAATACTGCGCTGGAGAAATTTCAGCTGTTGGATCGGTATAAATGTTTTTCTCGTCAAATCTTACGTATTGAATTTCGCCGGGAATATCTCCTAGTACAGGGGTGACCGCAGAATTCCGAACTAAAGAGAGAAAGCTTTTTGAAAGAAAAGCTCTCTGCTCATAAAGATAATGCCAGAATTTAATTGCAAAGTCATCATCCATTTGAAATGCAGCGTGGCTCAGTAGAAACGAGGCAATTTCTTCTACAGATGCTTCCTTGCACCCGAGAGCTTTGAGCTTTGAATCATACTTGACGGTTCGACTTGTATCAATAATCTGGTGTAGAGGCCGTTTCAAAAATGCACTTTTAGAAATGAGATCATACGCTTCTAAAGGGTAAAGGACAACAATATCTTTGGCAGAAACCAGAGGATGAACAGAAGATAACGTCGGGATAATCTTTGATGAAGAGAAAAAAAGAACTGGTTCAGGAAGTTTTTGGTTGTATTCGTTTCTTTCAAATAATTTGAAACTGGTGGTTTCTGCAAATCTGTTTGAGGTCCATTCAAGGCCGAGGTACTGCAGAGTACGTATCTTTAAATCCGGCGCAATTGTTTCCAATAGCTTGCGGTAACCTAAGAAGAGTTGCTGCCAGATTAACGTATTCCACTTGCTTGTCAAAATATCGTCACGAGAGGTTGTTAACTCGAATGGCGCATCAATATAGAGCGGAATATTTAGTTTGACGGTTGTGGGAAGACCACTGTAGATGCAACCTTCCGTATCTTTGGTGGGAAGATAGAAAACGATGTTCTGCTCACGGTCAATGATGCGCTGATGATTAGCACGTTCTAAAAGAAGGTTTTCATCTGTGACGCAAAATTGATAGCGGACCATGCGATAAACATATTTTATGTCATTGAGAAAAATGAGTCGCTGGTTTGGTTCATCTTCAATTCGAATATGAGTTTTTCCAATTCTGATATCTTTTAGTTTTCGAAGGCACAAGCACAGATGCAAAATATTGGACGGCATAAGAAGTTGTGCAGGCAATTCTTTTTCCAAATGAAGGATCATCGTGGTTCCGGTATCGGAGGAATCTCGACCATGAATGATATTGGGAACGGTCGGGTGACCTTTGGTAAGCAAAAAGTGAAAATCACCACTGTGAATTTCTACCTCAGAAGCTATAGAGAACACAGATTTAAAGCCAACGCCTTTTTCGCCGATAGTACACTCACCAGCAAGCTTCTTTTTGGTTGACTCACCAATGGCGGTGATAGCTCGTACGTTAGATTTAGTAAAGCCTTGCTCATTGTATTGGGTTGTGACGGATGTACCTTTGATATCAAGAGAAAATGTTGGAATAACTTGATCAGAGTAAAGACAGTCATCTGCATTTTGAAGAAGCTCGTTCAAAAAGCGATCATTGGAGTTGGTACTTGCATTTTTTAAAAGATCGATATAGTTTTGATATTGTTCTTTTCCGAGCGCAACGCGTTGGGATTCGCGAAGACCCCGAAGTAAACTCAAAAACTCAATATCCGGAAGTTCATTGTTGACATCGTTCAATGTACGAGAAACTTGCCGGTATTTCAGCTGCAGTCCAAAGAAACTTTGCTTCTGAGCATGACTGCACAGATCTGAAAGCGCCTCGAGAACATCACCTGATAGAATCAATACATTATCGGCAATTAAAAAATCAGTTGTTTCTAGATTCAGTATAATGCAGCGAAATTGAATTCTATTAAGGTATTCCTGTAAGCTGGATGGAAAACTTTCCAGTTCAAATTCTTCACCGGAAGGATCAATATGCAAAATATTAGCAGTATCAGATGGATTAAATTGAACACGAAGTCCCGCAGGAAAGATTTGGTTTTTCTGGTTTGTACTTTTTCGCTGAAATGCTGCCATGCAGTTTGTATGCTGGAACAGAGTGCACACTTGCGGAACGGATATTACCGCATCTGAAAGGGTAGAAACAAGCGTCTGCCAAGCATTGTCTTTCATCATAAGGTGATCTTCCAGATAGCAGAAGATTTCTTCTGTTGATGCATTTAAATTGAACGCTTGTGAAAAGAGCATGTCACGAACGCGAACGATTTTCTTCATACCGAAGTCTTTGCTTTCGCCCAGGGGATATTGGAAAACTTCAAGTGGAGAATTCAGAAGTCTTGCTGCCAGAAGCGGCTTAGCTACAGGCATTTCTGTCTCAAAAAAGCAAAGCTCTCCTGCAGACTTAAAATTTCCCTGAAGAGATGGAAAAATCTTTTGATGAACAAAGCTCTGACCGGAAAGATCCTGACGATTCAAAGCGTGGGCCTTCTCATTATTCTGGACAAAGAAAGGCTCATTCCTTGCAGGTACATAGTAGGCAATACTACTGCCATAACGAGTGGAGTAATGCTGATATGCGCGATTCAGAAAGTCAGACAGAGAACTACAGCAGTGGACAAACCACTTGTTTTCTCCCTGTGGATCAATATGCTCCCGCGAAGCATCCAGTTTAAATGGAACATGACAGACAAGTGGAACACTCAAACGCATCCCGGTTGGCAGATAGGAGTAAAATGCACCCTGTTTGTTAAGCTTTGGCAGATCTTCCGGATCCGGAAACAGAAGCTGCATATTCAGAAACCGCTCTTCAAACTCAGTTTCCTCGCCATAGCGGGAAACACATTGCTGCCGATTGAATTTTATGGGCATCGTATAGCGGACGCATCGGATGGAATTGTTTAAATTGTATCCTTTCCTAGAAACAATATCTGCGCTGACAACAACCTCTTTTTCAAAGTGAAGATCATGCAGATCGTGCGCCTCTTCTTTTTCGAGGGACTCTCTTTGGGAAACATAAAATTCCAGCGAATCAAATTCATCGGTGAAAAAGCGAAGCTTTGTAAGCTTATTCAGAAAGAGAATAGGATTATTCTGTAAGACAGCATTTGGCCTGCCATACATTCTGGCAATTTTCTGATAGGTGTCCCGAATAACCGCTGGGTCAGCAAATAATGTCAGCTTTGTACCGTCAATTTCTTCATAGCGTTCATCATAAATCGGAATGGGCACGCAGAAGGCATCTCTATCAAGTGCAAACGAAAACTTTCCGCTTTGAATCCATACGCGGTGGGCCACGCCAAAAACGGATTTAAAACCAATTCCTTTTTCACCAATCTGTACTTTTCCAGCTTGAATATTTTTTGCTGCTTCCGCAATTCCGGTAACTGCAAAAATATTAAGCGGTGTAAAACCTGTTTCGTTGTATTTTAGAATGATTCGACCGCTATTCTCACTGAATTTGATCTGTAGCGAGGCGTTGAGAGGGTCTTGATAATCACAGTCATCTACATTCTGAATCAACTCGAAAATATAACGCAGACTGTTATCATAAACACCATCCTCACCTGTCGATAGCATAGACGTGAGTTGCTTTATGAAGTTTTTTCCATGTAATCTGTCGTTTGCCGCAATAGAAGAACGGAAACTATTAAGTAACTGCAAATAATCCTCGTGGTCTTCACGAGTCTGCAATTCGCTGACCGCAGTGTTTTTCAGGCCATCCTGTAGATTTATCAGTATCTTATTGGTAAAGTCTTCATAGTCAAGATGAAGATATGCCGCTTTAAGCTCCTGAAAAGTCATTTTTACCTCCGCACTTCAACGATGCCGTTTGCAAGAAGTTTCACATGCAGATCTGTCTGCCGAACGGCATCTTCAATTTTCTGAATCTTTTTTTCGCACAATTCCTGTGCGGCTTCCAACTGTGCAATTCTCATTGTTTTAATGCTTGCATCTGTTGTTGCCGCTATTTTTTCATTGATAGCGTGCTGCTGAACGTTGAGACTGCTCTGCAGGCTCTCGATCCGATAATCTGCAATGCTCTGTGTATCCTGAATCTGTTTCTTCCGTGCTTCCGTCCAATACTGCATTTGCTTCTGCTCCAGTGCTTTCCAGCGCGCTGAGAAATCACCTGAAGCGGAGGCATCAGAAGATGCGTTCTGGAAAATATCAGTCAGCTCTCTTTCTATCGTTTCGTTCTCACAGACCTGGATGATCCTCATTTTGGGAGAAATGCCAACATATTGCCATGCATAAACAGCAAATGGGTAAGTGCCGGCAGGTAATTCATCCGACTGATACCGCAGGGAGAGATAAGCGCATTTTCTGGATGCAAAAAATTCTGCTGCCTGCCGGACAAGCGGATGCACAGCAGAAATCAGTGTAACATTCTCATTCTTTTCAGCAGAGAGCTTTGCCGCATCTGCACTGAATGTAATGGAGAGATTGGGCTTTGTACCTTTCAAATAACTGTCCCAGTGCCGTTTTAACGCAGAAGTCTGACCAGCAATCCGTTTGTAGTCTTCACGGATCGTCATTCTTGCGGCCGCAGACAGACGAAGATTCTTGATTTCACCATCGCCGAAAATGCAGGCCTTTCCGACACGTGCCGTCAAGTACTGCTGGACCAGCGAATAAATATTTTCAGCAGACAACCAGGGCGACTCTGCGTCCTGAATCTCCTGAGAAATGGTATAATTCGTCAGGTCAAAACCAAACAGATCTCGTTGTTCTTCTTCTAACTGTGTAAGATACTGCGCTTTTCGGACTTCATTATCAGCGATATCTTCCAGTTTTTGTTTGCGCTCTTCATCCGTCAGCAGGGAATCAAGAGCTATCTTTTCGATTTTGCTACCAATGTCGCCCAGAATCTCCTCGCAATCACCCACGCTGCGTTCAAATACGCCGATACGCAACAGGCAGCGGGAGTAGATCTCGGCGTCAACAGTTTCTTCTGTTATAAGGTTGCAGATATTTACAACCTCGCTCTGCTGGCCGCGACGGTCGATTCGACCAATGCGCTGTTCGATCTTCATAGGGTTCCAAGGAAGATCGTAGTTGATCATCATGTTACAGAACTGGTAGTCCAAACCTTCTGCACCGACCTCAGTAAAAAGCAGAATATCAAGAGCATCCGGATCTTCGCGAGGAAGTTCAAAACGGGCGCGCAACAGAACGCGCTCCTCGTCTTTAATACTGCCATTGATTTGTGCGGTACGAAGTCCCGCTCCGGTAAGCTTTCGCTCTACGTAATCTAAGGTGTACCGGAACGTACTGAATACCAGGATCTTGTTGTTTTGCTCCTGTTGTTTTTCCAGTACAAGATCCAGCATTGCGTCAAATTTCGGGTCTTCGTCCGGCAGATTTTCTGCTAGAGCAAGAACGTTCTGCGACATATTTCGCAGTGCATCCACAGAAGAATTGTCCAGATTCAACGATTCAACATCAACTTCAGGATCATCGCACAGCTGCGCCAGACGCCGGTTCAGGATGTCTTTGATGTGAGGAGCAAGACCAAAAATACAACTGCTTGCCTGACGTTTTATGGTACTCATCATAAACGGCACGGAGGACACATTGTGCAGCATGGAAAGTGCGATCTGTTCAAAGCGCAGAAGCTCGTGATAAAGCATTTTCTGCGGCTCTGTAAAGGATGTTGAAAAAGTATTCGTATGACGGACACAGAAATCCTGAATATCTTTTCTGCGGGTACGGTTCAACATCGTCCCAAAAGAGTGAAGCGATTCTACGTCGGAAATCAGTTGGACACGTTCTTCGCGGGTGAATTTTTTTTTCTCCAACCGCTTCAGAATATCCTGATACAGCGGATTTTTGGAGACGACATTTTCTCCCCAACGCGTGCTTGCAAGATCGATCAACTCAGAGCTGGCATTTTCCTGCCAATGTGGCGCTGCAGAACGGATAAGTCTTGAGCACTTGGAGATATACGCATTTGGCTCAGACATAGCCCGGAATGTCGCCTTATCAATTACAACATCCGGACGAAGGAGATTCAGCAGCGTAAACAAATCATTGTCGCTGGTCTGAAGTGGTGTTGCGGTCAGCATAACAACCGCAGAAGCATGATCGCAGAAGTATTTGACGCATTTATACGCAAATGCCTTATCTTTCTCCATACTGCCGTTTCGGATATGATGCGCTTCATCAACGATCACAAGATCGAAATGCGGTGCTGGGTCAAGATCTTTCAGACCGATATTGCTTGCAAGACGCTGTTTTGTACCGTTATAGGTGCGATCGTCCAGAATGGAATAAGGAACAATGATTTTTTTGCTTCTTAGTGGCCATTCTCCATCCCGATTACAGTCGTTTAATGTTTCGCGCAATGCATCGCCATCCAATGCGGTAAATTCTTCATCAAAACGCTTCATTTCTGTTTCCCACTTGCGCTCTGTTACAAGCGGCTTCGGGCAGATAATCAGGATGCTTTCCAACTCGTTGCGGGCTTCCAACTCTTTGATGATAAGTCCCGCTTCGATCGTTTTACCGACACCAACGCTGTCTGCAATCAAAATACGTGGTTCATCCGATTTTATCAGCTTAAGAGCAGGGCGGAATTGGTATGGGACAAAGTCGATTTTGGCGGAATTAAGAGAATACAGATTGCTTGTACTGGGATTATTGATCTCGTAAGCGGTAAGGCTGTTCCGGAAATCTTCGATTTTTTCCCACTGGACCTCGGAAGAATCCTCAATGAGCTGAATCTGTCCATCATAAAATGTATTGATCCCGCCGTCTATAAATACTTCGTATTTATGTGTAGGACCAAATGTTTCAACAGAAAACACCATTCCGATTTTACTCGGATCGCTGGTAAGGCGAACTTTGCTCTTTTCACGAATCGTTCCTTTGCTGTCAGTCGGCAGAGAGGAAGCATCCTCTATGGAGAGCTCTGAGGCATCAAGATCATCAAGTGAATTCAAAAGCGCCTCAACAGCTTCAAGCTGCTGGCGAGAAGCCTGAATGAAATAGAAAAAAGCCTCAACGACCTGAAGATCTTCCTGAATGTTTGTTGATGAGGGCAATGTACCGGAAATGTGTGCCCATGTATTCCGGACGCGCATCATACGACGAACTGTTTCACGGTCTTTTGTTGGAAGATATGCAAAATTTCTCATGGCATACCAGTTTTTGTCGATGACGCGAAGCAGCGCAGCCAGATCGAGCTGCTTTAATTCTGTGTATCCTTTTTCCTGAGCCAGCTGATTCTGGTTGAAGCTCAGGCTGTCGAGAACACAGTTGGTCCACCAGTTATCAGAGATACGGGGGAGCATTTTATTAAGCCACCCACAGCATAGATCTGTGGCAGTATAAAGAAGCTCATTGATCTTACCTATGATTTTTATCTCGTTCATTATAAACAGTCCTCATTTTTGGTAGTGATTCAAACGTAAAAGATGGACGGATTTTGTTAAAATTATATCACTTGTGGCGTTGGCATTCAACAAAAAACTGTTTATCATAACCAATTCCTTGAGAAGCAAGCCCCGCTTTAAAAAAAGCTATATTCTATTATCGACTTTTTGCATACCATAAACAGTACTTTTCAAAAAACGCAAAAAAGTTCCGGTGCAGGCTGCACCGGAACTTTTTTATCAAATCCGTCTCCATGATAGCAACGATGTTAGCTGCAAAGCTTTTCTAAAAGGATCCGGTCCGCCGGAAGCCACGGAACAGAATCAAGCTCCTTTTTAGTCAGCCAGCGTGCAGCCTCGGCTTCTTTCAGCACCAGTTCGCCGGAAACCACCTCGCACCAGAAACAGTCCATGGAAAGGTGGAAGGCGGGATAATCGTATTCAATGGTGCCAATCAAATCGCCTACCGCGATCTCGGTATCCAGTTCTTCCCGGATCTCTCGTTTCAGTGCCTGCTGCGGGGTTTCGCCCGGCTCGATTTTGCCGCCCGGGAACTCCCATCTGCCCTTATACTCGCCGTAGCCGCGGGCGGTGGCATAAATTTTATGTTTCGTCTGAATATCGTCGCAGATCACGGCTGCAACAACGCGAATCATTTTCATGAAAATCTCCTGAAGTATTTTTCATAATAGAGTGGACAACCCAGTTTTCTCAATTTGGATTCGATTGCTCCTGTAGAACGTTTTAGAATCAAAGAAATTCGTTTGACGCTGTTCCCCTGCTGGTAGAGCCGCAATAATTCACGTTCTTCTTTTTGTGACCATGCTGTTCCAGCGCGAGAATAACGCTCTGCCTTTTTGTTTCGAGGAAGAGACTTCAGATATTCAGCGGTAGATTCAATGGAGCAATGTTCCAATACGATTTTTAATGCTTCTTGAATTTCTTTCTGAGCACAACTATCATTTTCAGACAGAATCCAACCGGTTAAAGGATTAATACCTTTTGCAAGAGTTTCAATTATGGTGCGAGCCAGCATATCGTCCATAGTATGTTACCCCACGATTAATTTGTTGGTCTTTTTGAGGAACTTTGCAGGGATCGGGCGGTCCAGCCGCCATGTGATGTTCATGGGGCGGGAACCCTCGTGCTTCACATAGTTCACCGTGCCCAGATAGGTATACGCTCCTGCACCGCCAAAACGGGCCTCTGCCTTGAACTCGCGCACGAACAGCAGCACCCGGCTTCCTTTTTCTCGGTGATGGATGTAGCGCTGCCCGGTGGCAGAGTTTTCGGCGGTGGTGCTCTGGCTCTGCCAGTGGAACAGGCTTTCGTTAATGGAATAATCCTTGTACATGGTGGTGGGAGAGTAATCCTTGTCCGCTTTGTTCAGGGTCACAAAGAATACGTCCAGCTGCTTTTCCGGCAGCCACTTCACGCCCTCGCGGACAGTGGCAGGCTTCAAAAAGTCCAGCGCCACCAGCAGTTGGTCGCGGGTATAGGTGCAGTGTAGGTCCAGCGGACAATCAAAGCCCACATCCACAGGTTCGTCGATAAAATCAATACGGTCATATTGATACTGCAAAAGCGCCTGAAGTTCCCCCAGCAAAACGGGACTGTCCGAAAGGGAATACAGGTCTGCAAGGACCTCCTCATCGTCCCAGCTTTCTGCAGTTTTGCCCCAGAGGGTTACATAGAACATTTGCAGCATCCGCTGCTCTACCGGTGGCAGGGCTGCAAAATTGGTGTTGTCCAATTTCGGCAGAAGCTCCAGCAAAAAACGGATCCACCTGCGGGAATCGATGACCGCAAAGCGTGCAAGGGTTTTGGTCATAGTTTCTTCCAAAGGCTCTGCAAAATCGGATGCTGCCCCTGCGCGGACGCACAGTCTGCTGAAGCAGACCTTTTTGCTGTAGATGGCCCGGGGGTCGAGATGGTAGTAGTCGAGGAAGTTCCCAAGTGTCAGGGGCAGACCGGTATCCTCCGTGAAGGCAGCCGCCCGCGCCACAAGCCCGGAGGTGCGGTCATAGGAAGCGCTGATATTATCCAGCACATACTTTGCTGCAATTTTCTCCAACTGAATGTAGCAGCCCTTAGGCGCAGAGACAAAGCCTTCTTTAAGCTCCCGGCTGATGCTGCGGGTGGTGTTCGAGAGCAGTGCTGCGAATTTCTCCTCAAAATTATACTTTTTGTTGGCCTGTCCGATGAAATCCAGAACGGTCAGGCAATCCTTGTTTTCTGCCAGACGTAAGCCGCGCCCCAGCTGCTGCAAAAACACGGTCAGCGACTCGGTGGGGCGCAGGAACAGCACAGTGTTCACCTCGGGGATATCCACGCCTTCGTTGTAAATGTCCACCACGAAGAGGAATCGGAGCTCCCCGGAAACCAGCCGCTGTTTGGCGGCGTTGCGCTCCTCGTCAGGAGAATCGCCGGTCAGTGCCATAGACGGGATGCCATGGGTATTAAAGTAGCGCGCCATAAATTGGGCATGAGCGATGGAAACGCAGAAGCCCAAACCCTTTACCTCGTCGATATCGGTGACATATTTCAGGATGGAGTTCACCACAAGGTCAGCGCGGCGCTCCGCCACCATGCCGCTGAGGGTGTACAGGTTGGACAGCTCGTTTTTATCGTAGCCGCCGGTACGCCATTTCAGGCTGCTCAGATCTGCGGTGTCGGTGACGCCGAAATATTGGAAGGGACAAAGTAGTTTCCGGTCAATGGCCTCCGGCAGACGGATCTCGGCGGCAATGCGTCCGCCGAAATAGTCCAGAACGCTTTTGCCGTCCATGCGTTCCGGGGTGGCGGTCAGTCCAAGCAGGATCTTCGGTTGATAATATTCCAGCAGCTTCTGATAGGTGGGTGCAGCCGCATGGTGGAATTCGTCTACAATGATGTAATCGTAAAAATCTGCTGCCGTTTTGGCGGCAAGCTCCTGAGAATTGAAGGTCTGGATAGAAACAAATAGATGGTCGATGCTGTCGGCTTTGTAGCTGCCCACATACAGCTCGCCGAAATTGGCATCCTTCAGTACCGCCCGGAAGGTGTACAGGCTCTGCTTCAGGATTTCCTCCCGGTGTGCTACAAACAGCAGCCGGCAGGGCTGCCCCGGATGCTGCCTGCAGAAGCGCTTGTAATCCAGTGCGGAGATCACGGTTTTGCCGGTGCCGGTAGCGGCGACCACTAAGTTGCGGTTATACCCCCGAACGGTGCGCTCGGCATCCAGGCGGTCCAGAATTTCCTGCTGGTAGGAATAGGGCAGAATATCCAGGGTGTAGATTCCGCTGTGGTCGGCCTCGCTGTATTTTTCGGCTTTCAGGGCGCGGGTCAGCCTTTCCAGCTGCCCTTCATCGTAATATTCAAACTCGCTGGAGTTCCAGTAGCTTTCAAAGGTGGCTGCGATCTTTTCGATGGTCTCCGGCAGGTCCTTTCGGGTCACCTTGACGTTCCATTCCAGACCGCTGGAAATTGCCGCATTAGACAGGTTGGAGGAGCCAACATACGCTGTGGTAAAGCCGGTGTCCCGGTAAAACACATAGGTTTTTGCGTGCAGGCGGGTACGCTTGGTGTCATAACTGACCTTGATCTTTGTATTGGGCAGCGCGCGCAGCTCCTCGATGGCTTTTACGTCCGTAGCGCCCATATAAGAGGTGGTGATGATGCGCAACTCACCGCCGCTTTGCACAAACTGCCGTAGCTCGCCCATGATGAGGCGCAAGCCGCTCCACTTGATAAAGGAGACCAACATATCAATGCGGTCGGCGGAAACGATCTCCTTTTTCAGCTCCGTGTACATCTGCGGCTCATGGATAGCGCCGGTAAACAAGGAACTTTGCGAAATGGAGGTCTCCGGGCGGTCAAGGTCCTTTGCGCTTTTTCCTGTAGCAAGGCGCGGGTCATTCTGCTGCAAAAGCGCAAGAAGCTGCTCTGCCCGCTGGTCAACACCGAGCGCGGCAAAGTCAGCTTCCTGTGTGGTGTTCTGGATGGTAGTCACGATCTGGTTTGCCAGCTGGATCTGAGCCTCGATGCCGCCGCCGTTATCCTGCACATTTTCAAGACCCTTCTGCACCACATCGGTCAGATACTGCGCCAGCACCTTGGCAGCCTCCGCCATGTCGATGGGCGCAGTGGACTTGCGGGCTTCCGGAATCTCTGCAAGCTCGCGGTTCAGCGCGTTGTTGATGACCTGTTCGTACAGTCCGGGGTAGAGCATAGATGCACTTCCTTGCCGTTTTCTTTTATTATAGCGCCCGGTAGAAGAATATTCAATGATCGAGGGTATGAGATATGCTTTGCGATTCTCTACCACTTAGATCAGAGTGACGACTCGCATGATGTTAGCCTTGCGCAGTTTGCCACAACAATGCATCCTTTCAGTCCGTATTCAGCCAATTTTAGCTCTAGTTAAACATGAGCGTTATCGGGAAGAAAATAACAGTATTTATATTTCGAACAATAGGAGCGGAACCTTGAAAAGAGACTCCACGCTTATTGTTGAACGAGTGGGAACGGTGTATTTGATATACAAAAACCATTCCGAGATTTGTAAGACCTTTGCATTGATTTCATTCGTTTGTTGGAGTAAAATAAAAATGGTTTATTATAGACCGCCACCATCCGTGAATGAACGATGTTGAGGGTTACTATGGAATACGTATCAATTAAACAAATCTCTGAAAAATGGGGCATTTGTGCAAGACGAGTGCAGACCTTGTGTACAGAAGGCCGCATCGAAGGAGCACAGCGTGTTGGGCACCAGTGGATCATTCCTGCAGATGCTCCAAAACCAAAAGATGCTAGAGTAAAGAGCGGAAAATACATTAAATCGAAGAATGAAAATGGAGAAGATATAGATGAACAGAAAACCATATAGTGCAGGAGCCGTGAAATTTTCATTCTGGTTTATTGAGTTTCGGAAAACGGTCCAGTTGCTGGCAGAGGGCAAGAGCTTTTCGGATATTAAGCTCCTGAACGAGCAGGAAAACATTTATAGTGCATCCACAAAGGCACGGGCACAGATGATCTACTCTACCGTCACGGCACGCATAAAGATGCTAGACCCCAGCTTTTACCCGGTTTTCCTGAGCAGCGATATTGCAACGCAGAAGATGTTTGCGCTGGTAGCAGCACTTGCACACGATACGCTTTTCTTTGACTTTGTGTACGAAGTAGTGCGGGAAAAGATGATCCTTGGAGTGGACGAATTGACCGATGCGGACATCCGGGTGTTCTTCAAGAATAAGCAGGCGCAAAGCGAGAAAGTAGCTGCCTTTCAGGACTACACGCTGCATCGGCTGGGAGCGGCATACAAAACGCAGCTCTATGAGGCAGGAATGCTGGACGGAAACAAGGGCAGCTCGCGTAAGATCCTGCGCCCGATTTTGGACATTGCGCTGGAACGCTGGCTGCAAGACAATGGATATGCCAGTATGGTCAATGCGCTTACGGGGGTAAGATAAGATGGAAACTGTGAATGGATGCCTGAGCGACCGGCTGGATGAGATGGAAGCGGCAATCCGGAAAACGTCCTTCCGCAAGGGAACCGGCAGAGCCAACGAGGTGAACTACTGGGTTTTCGACTATCCACCGGAAAAAGAGCTGGAAGTTCGTGCTCGAATCGAGTATATGAAAGGCAAAAATGCCCGTGGCGATGATGACTTTGATCTGGTGGTATTTGATCTCTACGATGTCATCATTGATTTTCTGGAGAAGAAGCACTTTTTGGAAAAGTGCTATGACTTTGAAAAGAAAAACGGGATAGAACGGATCACCAAAGCGGTTACCAACGCCATGAAGATCAATGACAACGACAGCCTCATCGTGCAGTATATCAAGGAACATACGCCGGAGAACGCCATCGTGTTTTTGACGGGTATCGGAAAGTGCTATCCGATCTTGCGCTCCCATAAGGTTTTGAACAACCTGCATCAGGCATTTGTCCGCTGCCCGGTCGTAATGTTCTTTCCGGGCACCTACAACGAACAGGAACTGATCTTGTTCAACGAGATTAAGGACGATAACTATTACCGGGCATTCCGGCTGGTGAAATAAAGGGAGGATACAGTAGCTATGCAGATCAAGGAGATGTTCCGTAAGGAGATCGACCGTGAACTTCAGGGTGTTATCGTGGTCGGTCAGGGCGCAGAGACCAATGTTGCACAAGAACTGGAAGAGTATGTGGTGACCCGTGAATTGCAGCGGCACTTTGCGGATTTTTTTGCGGCTTATAAAAAAGGTATTCTGGGCACCACGCCGAAAATGGGCGTATGGATCTCTGGCTTCTTTGGAAGCGGTAAATCTCACTTTCTGAAGATCCTGTCCTACCTGTTGGAAAACAAGCAGGTGGGCGACAAGCACGCACTGGATTTCTTCATCGACGATAAAAAAATCACAGACCAGATGGTTCTGGCAGATATGAAGTTGGCAGCAGACACGCCAACGGATGTGATCCTGTTCAATATCGACTCCAAAAGCGAATCCAACAGCAAGGAGAACAAGGATGCCATCGTGAACGTGTTCCTGAAGGTGTTCAATGAAATGCAGGGGTTCTGCGGCTCCATGCCCTACCTTGCGGATTTGGAACGCCACCTTGCTGAGGCGAACCAGCTTGCTGCGTTCAAGGAAAAATTTGAGGATGCCTATGGCGATGCGTGGGAGGATTCCCGGCAGGACTTTGATTTTATTCAGGACACCGTTGTGGAGGTTCTGGTGGAAATGGGCTTTATGAGCGAGCCCGCCGCCCGCAACTGGTGTGAAAAGGCAACGGAGCCCTACCAGATCAGCATCGAAGACTTTGCCAAGCGTGTGAAGGCTTATCTGGATAAGAAGGGCAGCAACCATCATGTTGTCTTTTTGGTGGATGAGATCGGTCAGTATATCGGCGATGACTCCAAGCTGATGCTGAACCTCCAGACTGTGACCGAGGAACTGGGCAAGGAATGTCAGGGCAAGGCGTGGGTCATTGTGACCTCTCAGCAGGATATCGACTCCATCACTAAGGTGAAGGGCAACGATTTCTCTAAGATCCAAGGTCGCTTTGATACCCGTCTGTCCCTGTCCTCTGCAAACGTGGATGCCGTTATCAAAAAGCGTATTCTGGAAAAGACCGACACCGCAGCCCAGAGCCTGCGGCTGATCTACGACCAGAAGGGCACCATCATCAAGAACCTCATTGTTTTCAACGACGGTGTGGAGAAAAAGCTGTATGCCAATGCGGAGGATTTTGCAGAGGTGTACCCCTTTGTGCCCTATCAGTTCAACCTTCTGGCAAGTGTGCTGACCAGCATCCGTACCCACGGTGCATCCGGTAAGCATCTGTCCGAGGGCGAGCGCTCCATGCTGGCACTGTTCAAAGAATCTGCCATGCAGCTGATGAACGAAGAAACCGGTGCCATTGTGCCGTTCCATAAGTTCTACGATGCGCTGGAAAACTTCCTTGACCACAGCCACAGCAGCGTGATCATTCGTGCCTACGATAACAGCTACATCAACCCGGAAAAGAAGGAAAGAGATGTCTTTGCCATCAACGTGCTGAAAACCCTGTTCCTGATCAAATATGTGGTGGAGATCGAGGCAAATGTGGACAACATCACCAGCCTGATGATCTCCAACATCGACGATGATCGCCTTGCCCTGAAAGCAGAGGTGGAGGAAGCCCTGAAGGTGCTGATGCGCCAGATGCTGATCCAGAAAAACGGCAGCGTCTATGTGTTCCTGACCGATGAGGAGCAGGAGATCAATAACGAAATCGAAAAAGAAAACGTGGAGATGCCGGAAGTCCTCACGAAGATCGCTGAGATGATCTTTGAGGACATCTTCCCCAGCAAAAAGTACCAGTATCCGGCATTCGGCGGACGGTACACCTTCCCGTTCAACCAGACGGTGGATGACCGCCCCTACAAGGCAAATCAAAGCTACGATATCGGGCTGCGTGTGCTGACCCCGTGGTATGAGGGTGGTGTGGAGGACTCTACCCTGCGGATGATCTCCGGGCAGGGCAAGGAAGTGCTGGTAGCACTGCCCAACGATGACTCCTTCCTGACCGAAATGCGCGCCTACCTGAAGATCGAGCGCTTCCTGCGTAAGAATACCTCGGTACAGCTTGCAAAGTACGAGGCCATCAAGGAAGCAAAGCGGGTGGAGATGCGAGAACGCAACAGCAACGCCAAGCTCTACCTGACTGAGGCACTGAAGGATGCCACCATCTATGTAAACGGCGATGTGCTGCGTACCTCCGGCAAGGAAGTGAACAGCCGCATCAACGAGGCAATCGGTCGTCTGGTGCAGACGGTCTACCATAAACTGTCCTACATTACCGCCCCCATGGGCGAGACCGACATCCGCAAGCTGTTCCGCAGCAGCAACCAGCTCTCCCTCACCTTGGAGGATAGCTCTGAGGCAAACGTCCATGCGTTGGACGATGTGCTGCAATTTATCGGCGGCAACTCCCGGATGCACATGAAGACCTCCATGAAAACCATCAAGGATCGGTTCATGAAAGCTCCCTACGGTTTTGTGGAGGACGATGTGCAGTGGCTGGTGGCACGGCTGTTCAAACGGGGCGACCTTGCCTTTACTGTGAACGGCGAAAGTGTGAACGCCAATAATCGCACCGAGGAAGAGCTTGTGGGATACATCACCAAAAAGCAGTTTGTGGACAAGCTGCTGATGGAGGTCCGTGTCCGGGTGCCGGAAAAGCAGAAAAAGGCTGTCCGCACCATTATGAAGGAGCTGTTCAACGTGCTGCCCACGGCAGAGGACGAGGACACCATGATGAGCGAGTTCCGGCGTTACTGCGAGCGCACCATCACCTCCATCGACCGTCTGGAGCCCCAGTATCAGCTTTACGCCTACCCCGGCAGGCAGGTCCTTGCTGAGGGCAAAAAGCTGATGAGCAGCCTGCTGCAGATCAATGCTCCGCTGGAATTTTTCAAGGAAGTCAGCGATGGGCAGGACGAGCTGCTGGATTTTGGCGAGGACTTTGAGCCGGTGCAGAAATTTTTCAGCCCAAACAGCGAGCAGGAGCAGATCTTCCGCCGTGCACTGGATATGCTGGGCATTTACGATGACAGCAAGACCTATATCGTGAACACCGCACTGGAAGATGTTGTCCGGCAGATGCGCAGCATCGTGGGCATGAAAACACCCTACCGTGAGATCCCCAAGCTGCCGGAGCTGCGGGAAAAGTTCATGTCCCTGTACAACGAGATTCTGGAGGAGCAGTCGGCACCGGTGGTAAAAGCCATCAAGGACGACCGCAACCGTGTGCTGGAGGTGCTGAACGACAAGCCCTACAAGGACGCAAAGCACAGTGGTTACATGGAGCGGTTCGAGGAGCTGCTGGACGGTGCTGTGCACTGCAACAATGTGTCGGTGCTGCGCAGCTATCAGGATAAGTCCGATGCGCTGAAGATCCGTCTGCTGAACGAGATGGTAGACGAGGACAACCGCTTGGCACAGCAGGCACTTGCACAGGCAGAAGCGGAACAGAAGCGTTTGGAAGAGGAAGCCCGCAAGCGTGGCGAGACCGTCACCGTGCCGCAGCCGAAGGTCCAGCAGCCTGCCGTCAAGGTGCGTACCACCAAAAATCTCTCTATCAAAACGGTGGCCAAGGCGGCATCGTGGCGGCTGGAAAATGCAGCCGATGTGGACAAGTACCTGTCTGCCCTGCGGGAAAACCTGCTGAAAGAGATCGCGGATGATTCCATCGTGAATGTGGAACTGTGAGGTGTATATGTCAGAAATTTCATTTGATATAACTATGGAAGGTGACAGAGAGGGATATGTCACCTTTGAGTGCCCATTTTGTGGTTCATCGTTTGGCTTGAGAGCTGATGAAGTAAAGAATGACGAAGGAACATTGGACAAAATCTATTGCCCATACTGTGGACTGAACAGTGACTCTGATGAATTCCTACCGCAGGAGGTAATAGAACAGGCAGAGAAAATTGTGCACAACTATGCAGTAGAGCAATTTAATCAGGCTTTTGGAAAAATGGCCAAATCGATGAATGGGCATCATGGCATAATCAAAATGACGTATAAGCCTCTGAAGAAAAAGGAACTTTCAGAACTGTATAGCCATGAGGGGACGGAAGAAGCCTTTGAATGTAAGAGCTGCAAGCATCATGTAAAGGTACTTTATGTTACTGGCAATACACTGGTATATTGCCCATATTGTGGGGTGAACACATGACGGAATATCAAGAACTTCAACTAACAAGCAAAGATTTTCGAGATTATTCGAGCAATCTGATGAATAGCAATCGAGAGAACGCAAGTGTCAACCTTGTACGGTTGATGAAGTACATCGAGGAAAATCCTACGATTCATGAAATTGTGCATACTGCGATCGATAATGTGGATTACGATTTTAATGAGTGCTTTACTTCGGGAATAGGATGGATGAAAGTTAAGATTCCAGAAGATCGTAACCAGCACATGAAAGCCATATATGATTATATGTGGTATATCATTAACGAAGAAAACAGAGATGTTGAGAGGCAAGCACTTGGTTACTATTGTAGGAGCAACAAAATAGAAGATTATATCCGGAATTTCTGTAGAAACGTTGTTGAACCGTTGGTGGATTACGTCGTAGGAGAACTTGAAAAGAGGATGATTATTATGCAGGGAACGCCGCAGCCAACAATTGTTGTGAATAACACTATCACTAATTCAACAGGTTCTTTCTACCAGCAGGGTCAGGGCACGATGGCGATAAGCAATCAGAATGGTGTCTCCGGTGAAGATTTGAACGGGTTGATTGAAAAAATTATCTCATCTCTGTCTGGAATCAAGGATGCGGATGCTGACGAAATTGACAGCGTGAAGGATGACTTGGAATCTTTGCAGGAGCAGGCAAAATCTCCGACGCCCAAAAAGACAAGAATGCAGAAAGCATTGGATGGTGTCCAGAAATTCTTTAGTGATTTCGGTATGAAAGTAGCGGTTACTGTGGCAGCCAAAACGGTTACTGCACAGGATTGGACTGCACTGATTCAGCAGGCAGGACTGTTTATCAGTAAGTTATAATATTGAGGGTGCGATGATGAACAAAACAGCCATTAAAAACTTTGCCATCTGGGCACGGAACAAGCTGATTGCAGATATCTGTTACCGTGCCGGACTGATGGGCATTACTGAAAAGGGCATTGCAGACCCTCTGCCCCAGAGCACGCTGGATGCCCAGTTCTACGATATTGGTGCAACGAAGCCGTATCTGGTGGCAGGCGAGGCCATCAAGCAGAGGCGGCAGCTGGTTGAGGTGATCCGGGATAAGGAAAAAAACTCTGACTACCGGACTGCCTATCAGTATGTTATGGAGGAGGTTGCCTATACATGGTTCAACCGCCTGATCGCTGTGCGGTTCATGGAGGTCAACGACTATCTGCCCTCCCACCTGCGGGTGCTTTCCTCCGAGAGCGGCAAGGTGGAGCCGGATCTGGTCACCACTCCCTTTGATGCCGACCTGCCCTTTACCGCCGAGGAAGAAGCCCAGATCATCCAGTGGAAGCAGGACAACAAACTGGACGAGCTGTTCCGCTTTTTGTTCATCAAGCGGTGCAATGCGCTGAATGAGATCCTGCCCGGTCTGTTTGAAAAGACTACCGACTACACCGAAGTCCTGCTGAACCTTTCGGTGGTGGATCAGGAGGGCGTGGTGTACAAGCTGACCCACGATATCCCGGAAAAGGACTTCAACATCGAGCAGGGCGGTCAGGTGGAGATCATCGGCTGGCTGTACCAGTACTACAACACCGAGCCCAAGGCCGCCGCCTTTGCCAAAAACGGCAAGATCACCAAAGAGGAGATCCCGGCGGTGACTCAGTTGTTCACACCGGATTGGATCGTCCGCTACATGGTGGAAAACAGCCTTGGCCGCCTGTGGGTGGAGGGTCACCCGGACAGCGACCTGCGGAAAAACTGGAAGTATTATCTGGACGAAGCCCCGCAGGAGCCGCAGGTGCAGGCAAAGCTTGCAGAAATTCGTAAAGAGTACGCCGCCCTGAATCCGGAGGACCTGACCCTCATCGACCCCTGCATGGGTTCCGGGCATATTCTGGTGTACGCCTTTGATGTGCTGATGCAAATTTACACCAGCGTGGGCTACTCCGAGCGGGATGCCGCCAAGAGCATCCTCGAACACAATCTCTATGGTCTGGATATTGACGACCGTGCCTATCAGTTGGCATACTTTGCCGTGATGATGAAGGCACGGCAGTATAACCGCCGCGTCCTCAACGGCGAAAACACCTGCCACGTCTACGCCATTCAGGAGAGCAACCCCATCAACCGGGCTCACCTCAAGTTTTTTGGGGCGGGCCTTTCGGACTTGGAAAAGAACACCGCCAAAATACAGTTGGAGGGTCTGCTGGACATCCTGACCGATGCCAAGGAGTACGGCTCCATCCTCAATGTACCGGAGTATAACTGGGCATTGCTGCGCCGGTTTGTGGGCGGCATTGACGATGAGGTACAGATTTCGCTGGAAAGTGCCGGTGTGGAGCAGACCGCTGAGGAACTGCAAAAGCTCATCGACCTTGGTGAGACCATGGCACGGAGGTATTGGGTCACCTGCACCAATCCCCCCTATGCTGGAACCAGCAACCTCAGCGCCAATGTCAACAACTTTGTCAAAAAGAACTACCCCGACAGCAAGGCAGACCTGTTTGCTGTCTTTATTGAGCGCTGCCGTGCCATGACTGCTGACAATGGTTTTCAAGCAATGATCACCCAGCATAGCTGGATGTTCCTGTCCAGCTTTGAAAAGCTCCGGGAAAAGATGATGCTGACCGAAACCGTCAACATGGCACATCTGGGCGCACGAGCCTTTGAGGAAATTGGCGGCGAAGTGGTGCAGACCACCGCCTTTGTGCGCTGTGCAAACCATGTGGAGGGCTATAAAGGCACCTATTGCCGCCTGATCGAGCCGACCTCTCAGCAGGGCAAGGAGGAGATGTTCCTTGCAGGGCAAAACCGCTATACCGCAAATCAGGATGATTTTGCAAAGATTCCGGGCATGCCAGTAGCGTATTGGGCAAGTGATGCAATTCTAAATTGCTTTTTAGACAAAAAGCCCCTCGATTCGCAGTATAAAATGAGAGAAGGAATACATACAGCGGATAATGAACGTTTTTTGCGACTTTGGTATGAGGTAAATTGGAACACTGTTGTATATGAAGCATCTTCGTATGAGGATATTGATAATCATGGGCGGTGGGTGCCATATAATAAGGGTGGTTCATATAGAAAGTGGTACGGCAATAATGATTGGGTTATAGGATTTGATTCGGTATATAGAAACGCAATGGCACAGTTAAAAGGTCATGTTCGTCCAAGTGAGGGGATTTATTTTCAAGAGGGCGGAACATGGACAGCAGTGACAATGGGGGGATTTGGAATTAGATACTATCCAGCTGGATATTTGTTTGACGCGGGCGGACAAGTTGCAGTTGGAGCAAATATTATTACATGTATAGCATATCTTAATTCGGTTGTGTTTGGTGAAATAGCAAAGTTGACTATGCCAACCATAAATTATAAATGTGGCGTGATTAAGACCTTACCTAATCTTTGTGTTAATGATGAGAATGTTGCTGAACATGCAAAAATAAATATTGCATTGTCACGAGATGACTGGGACTCCTTTGAAACTTCTTGGGACTTTACCACCCACCCCCTTGTGTACTTGAGCAAGGGACTGTGGGAGCGAACCAATGTAGCTTGCATGATGGAGCATTACTATGGTGAACTGCCCAAAGTAAGTTGCCCGCTGGAGATTTGCTATTTGCTGTGGCAGGGCCAGTGTAATGAACGCTTTAACAAACTGAAAGCCAACGAGGAAGAGCTGAACCGCATTTTTATTGACATTTACGGCTTGCAGGATGAACTGACCCCGGAAGTGGAAGATAAAGATGTGACCGTGCGCAAAGCCGACTTGCAGCGGGACATCAAGAGCCTGCTCAGCTATGCGGTGGGCTGTATGTTTGGCCGCTACTCGCTGGATGTGCCCGGCCTTGTGCTGGCTGGCCAGCCTTTTGAAGAAAAATTTGTCTATGCAAGCGCACCGTTGACCGGTACGGGCTTTGCAGGTTCATCGGATTTCAGTTATGCAAGGGGAGATGCATACATCCGCACGGAGGATGGTGTAAAAAGATGCACCTTTGCCCCGGATGTGGATAACGTCATCCCCATTACGGATGAGGAGTATCTGGAGGACGACATCATTGCACGCCTGTGCGACTGGCTGAAGGCGGTGTACGGTGCGGACACGCTGGAAGCAAACCTTGATTACATTGCCAAGGCACTGGGTAACAAGGGTAGCACCAGCCGAGAGGTCATCCGCAATTACTTTGTGAACGACTTTTTCAAGGATCACTGCCAGACCTACTCGGTCACAGGCTCCGGCAAGCGCCCCATCTACTGGCTGTTCGACAGCGGCAAGCAGAACGGCTTTAAGGCACTGGTCTACCTCCACCGCTACACCCCGGATACCATCGGCACCCTGCGTGTGGACTATCTGCACAAGATGCAGCGTGTGTACGAATCCGAGATCAACCGGATGCAAGATATGATGGACCACACCACCAACGCCCGGGAAGCCGCTGCCGCCTCCAAGCGCAAGGACAAGCTGACCAAGCAGTTGAAGGAGTGCCGGGACTACGACGAAAAGATCAGCCATCTGGCACTTTCCCGCATTGCGCTGGACCTCGACGACGGCGTGAAGGTGAACTACCGCAAACTCCAGACCGCCGCCGATGGCAAGTTCTACGAGGTGCTGGCCGATAGCAAGAACATCATGGTGAAAGAAAAGAAATAATCGGTTATTGGCGAGGCAGTAATTGAAGGTGAACCAATGAATAAAAAAGCAATCTTAAAAAAGTTGAGAGAAGAACTATCTACATATGATGATTTTTCGACTATAAAGTATAAGGCGAAATACGTTGAAGCGTTTCGGAAGGTATTTGGACCTGACAGCCATTTTACAAAGGAAGCTAATAATACTTCAACGGGTTTTAATGTCAAGGGTGCTGCAGAATCAATGTATGGAGAGATTAGCCATGAAGAATTCATGAAAAATATTCATATAGCACTGGTAAATCTCTTGGATGAAGCTATTGATTTCCTAGATATGAGTGCAGATGATGAAGAAGCGGCGGAGGGTAGTGTTGTGAAGAATAAGGTTTTTATCGTTCATGGACATGATGCGGCATTGAAGTACCAGCTTTCTGATTGGCTGAGATCGATTGAAGTAGAACCGATTATTCTTCACGAGCAGGCGAACGAAGGAGTTACGTCTATACTGGGAAAATTAGAGAGATATTCTGATGTAGACTGTGCAATCGTTCTTTTTACAGCGGACGACGAAGGATATGAAAAAGGAAAGCCGGAAGCACTAAAATCACGAGCAAGGCAAAATGTTGTATTTGAAGCAGGTTTGTTTGTTGGACTGCTTAGTGCAAAGCGAGTTATTATGCTGTATGATAATGGCGTTGAACTGCCGGGTGATTTGGGCGGTTGTATCTATACTGAAGCTGACAAATATGGTGGCTGGAAAGAACAACTGCGGAAGGAATTTAATGCTATGGGTATCGAATATAAACATTAAACCGTGCCGCATATTTGCCAATTGATCTAATATACACAATTAAGCGGAGTGAATAAAAAAGCCAATGGCTGAGTTGAACTTAAAACAAATCATTGACCGCCTGAATGCGGAATTTGTGGGGGACACCCGCAAACTGGTGTTCTGGTACGATGACAAGGCAGACTTTGCCGAGGATCTGGAAAACGTGGAGCTGGAAAATGCAAAGATTTACCGCCTCCAGCCCGATAACCAGTTCTATACCAAATACTTTCTGGAACGGGTGGACACCACCACCAATTACCTTGTCTACGCCCCGTTCCCCAAGCCCGATGTGCGGGAAAACCACTTGGAGGACACCCTGCTGTACTCCCGGCGGTTCTTTGCCGACCGTGCCTCACTGCTGTCGGTAGACCTTGGCATTGAGGAAAAGTATAAGCCTATCCTCGAAAAGCACATCAAGTTCTTTGCCGATAAAAAGCGCACCCAGCGGTTCTACGATCTGGAGATCGAGAACTTCAACGAGGAAAACATCCTCACCGGGTTGCTCAGCTCCATCTGCAAAGCACGCACCTGCTCCTTTGAGGAGGTGGTGCGTGTCGTGCTCACCGAGGGTAGTCTTGCGGAGAATGCCTACTTGCAGCAGTTTGAACAGTACGACCTGCTGCCGTCCTTCTGGCGGCTGTGCGAGCAGCATTTCGGCTATACGGACGTAAAACCTACGCTGGAACGGCTGCTGGTGACCCTTTTCGTCACCTATACCGCTCGCTATGTGCAGGCGGAGCTGCCTGCGGCATGGAAGTCCTTTGTGTCCTACAAGGCAGGCAACATCATTGCCTTCCTCGACAGCCTGATGAACAGCGTCCTCTACCGGGATAAGTACGATGAACTTTCGGATCATGTGGCAAAGGGGCTGAACGTCTATCAGGCGTTCTCCGGCTGCCGTGCCGATGATCTGGTGGAGTGCGATACCTTCCTTGCAGTGGATCAGGTGCTGGTCAAGTGGCTGATGGGGCGGCTCCTTGCCGAAGATACCGGGGCGAAGCTCAACGAGCTGACCATCCCGGAGGTGTGCGAAAAGCGTGCCAAGATGCACTTTGGCAGAAAGACCGACAAGACCTACCAGTTGCTGCAAAGTGCCTACTGCATGGTGCAGGCGGCAAACTACCGCAGCGCCGAGGGCTTCAAAGCCATTGTGGACCGGTATCTGTCCGCAGATCATCAGATAGACCAGCAGTACCGGAAGTTCTACTTCTATTACGACAAGCTGGAAAACACCGAAGCCTTTGAACCGCTGCGGGAACTGGTGGAGAACATCTACACCAACGAATATCTTGCCACCCTTCTCCCGGCATGGAACGAGGGGCTCCGGCAGGAGGAAGCTTTGGCAGTGCTGCCCTTGCAGCGGGATTTCTACAACGCCAACCTGCGCTACGCCAAGGAGCGTACCGTGGTCATCATCTCCGATGCTATGCGGTATGAGGTAGGGCAGGAGCTTTTTGCCCGGATGCAGGATGACCCCAAGTGCTCGGCGCAGTTGAACGCGCAGTTGGGCGTGCTGCCCTCCTACACCCGGCTGGGCATGGCTGCGCTTCTCCCGCACCGCACGCTGGAAATGACCGATGACTTTCAGGTTCTGGTGGATGGCACCCTCTGCGATACGCTGGCAGGGCGTCAGCAGGTGCTGCAAAGCTATGTGCCGGACAGCGTCTGCATCCAGTTTGACGAGATCAAGAGCATGAAGGTGGCAGACCTGCGGGATGTCCTTACCAAGCGGCAGGTCATCTATGTGTACCACAACCAGATCGATGCCCGTGGCGACAAGCCCAACACCGAGGATGAGGTGTTCAACGCCTGTGAGGAAGCCGTGCAGGAGATCATGGATCTGATCTGCCGCATCAATGGCAGCGGAAACACCCATCACTTTATCGTAACGGCAGACCACGGCTTTATCTATAAGCGAGATAAGCTGTCCGAGAGCGAGAAAATCGCAGGCAAGAGCATGGAAAATGCTTTTGTCAACCGCCGCTTTGTGGTGTCCGCTGCTCCGCTTCAGGATGACGGCATCGGGCACATGAGCATGGGCGCAGTACTGGGCAATCAGGATGCCAAGGTGGTTTCCTACCCGGTCAGCAGCAACGTGTTCAAGGTTGCTGGCGGCGGTGCCAACTACGTCCACGGCGGCTCCTCGCCGCAGGAGATGCTGGTGCCAGTGCTGGATATCAAAATGGAGCGTGGACATCAGGAGACCAAGAATGCAGAGATCGCACTGGTCAGCATTCTCCACAAGATCACGAATCTGATCACCTCCATGGATTTTGTCCAGTCGGAAGCCGTCAGCGATACTGTGAAACCGGCAAAGTACCGGGTGTTCTTTATCTCGGGGGACAACGAGAAGATCTCCAACGAAAACACCTATGTGGCAGACAACCGGGAGCTCAGCGCACAAAAGCGCATTTTCCGGCTGCGTTTTACCTTTAAGAACAAGAAGTACGACAAGGATAAGCAGTATTATCTTGTGGTCTATGATGAGGATACAGGTCTGGAACAGTGGCGACATCCGGTGATGATGGATATTGCTTTTGCAGACGATTTTGGTTTTGGATTCTAACAAAAAGGAAGGCGGGTACACCGTATGCTAATGATGGATCAGGCAGCAGAGGGAAACCGGGAAGAACTGCGCCGGAAACTGCGGGAAAACTTTGATGGTCGTATCGTCCGTAAGGATCTGACCAAAAAGATCAAGGAAGGTGCCAACGTACCGGTCTATGTGCTGGAGTTTCTGCTGGGGCAGTATTGCAGCTCGGACGATGAGGAAATCATCGAGCAGGGTGTGCAGAACGTAAAGCATATTCTGGCGGACAACTTTGTGCGCCCGGATGAGGCGCAGAAGGTGCTTTCTCAGTTGCGCCGGAACGGCAGCCACACCATTATTGATATGGTGACCGTGCATCTGGATATCAAGAAAGACTGCTTCTTTGCAGAGTTTTCCAATCTGGGACTCTCCAATGTGCCCATTACGGACGACTACCCGGAAAAATATGACCGTTTGCTCTGCGGCGGCATCTGGTGCATCGTTCAACTGGAATATGAATCCGAAGGTGACAGCAGCTTTGGTATGGAGGACTTTGATAGCGAACCCCGGCAGAAAAAACAGAAGGATGTTTCGCCTATCAGCATCCGCAAGCTGACCCCCATCCAGATGCCCCATATCGACATTGAGGAAGTGCGCGCTGGACGTAAAGCCTTCACGCAGGACGAGTGGATGGATGTCATGCTGCGCTCTTGCGGTTATGAGCCGGAGCAGTTGAACCAGCGGGAGAAATGGCTCCTGTTGGCACGTATGCTGCCGCTGGTGGAGAACAACTTCAACCTCTGTGAGCTTGGTCCTCGCAGCACCGGTAAATCCCATATCTATAAGGAGATCAGCCCCAACAGCATTCTGGTGTCCGGTGGACAAACGACTGTGGCAAACCTGTTCTACAACATGGGACGAAAGACCGTTGGTCTGGTGGGACTTTGGGACTGTGTGGCTTTTGATGAGGTTGCTGGTATCAAGTTCAAGGACAAAGACGGCATCCAGATCATGAAGGACTATATGGCATCCGGTTCCTTTGCCCGTGGCAAAGAGGAAAAAGCAGCCTCGGCCTCGATGGTCTTTGTGGGCAACATCAACCAGAGCGTAGATGTGCTGCTGAAAACCTCCAGCCTGTTTGACCCATTCCCGCCTGAAATGGGAACAGACACTGCATTTTTGGATCGCTTGCATTGTTACATTCCCGGCTGGGAGATCCCAAAATTCCGCCCGGAGCATTTCACCAACGACTACGGCTTCATCACGGATTATCTTGCTGAGTTTATCCGGGAACTGCGTAAGGAGCAGTACGGCGATGCACTAGATAAGTATTTCCGCCTTGGTAAAAATCTGAATCAGCGTGATACGATCGCAGTGCGTAAGATCGTAGGCGGCTATGTAAAGCTGCTGTACCCGGATGGTGAGTTTACCAAAGAGCAACTGGAGGAGATCCTTGTCTTTGCGCTGGAAATGCGCCGTCGTGTGAAAGAGCAACTGAAAAAGCTGGGTGGCATGGAGTTCTATGATGTGAATTTCAGCTACATTGATCTGGATACCTTTGAAGAAAAGTTCGTATCGGTTCCCGAACAGGGCGGCGGAAAGCTTATCCCAGATGGAATGTGCAATCCGGGACAGGTCTATACCGTTTCTCGTGGAAAAAGTGGCATGATCGGTGTGTTCCGGTTGGAAAGCCAGATGTTGCCGGGTAGTGGAAAGTTTGAGCGCACCGGCCTTGGCAGTGATCGCGACTGCAGAGAATCCACCAACACGGCTTTTAACTTCCTGAAAGCCAACGGAAACCGCATTAGCGGCGGCATCAGCACGGCATCTAAGGACTACATCATCAACTATCAGGATCTTCAGGGCATTGGTATGACAGGAAAGCTGGCACTGCCCACCTTGATTGCATTGTGCAGCATTGCTCTTGGTCGTCCTACGGTCAGCACTCTTGCAGTTCTGGGCGAGATCAGCATCAGTGGAACGATCTTGAAGGTAGATGAGCTTGCAAACAGCCTGCAGGTCTGCCTCGATAGCGGTGCAAAGAAAGTATTGCTGCCGATTTCAAGTGCCGTTGATCTGGGGACTGTTCCACCGGAACTGGTGGGGAGCTTCAATTTGATCTTCTATAGCAGCGCAGAGGATGCGGTGTTTAAAGCACTTGGTGTGGAGTGAAGAAAGGCGTGTTCTATGAAAACGAATGATAGAAAAATCACAGACCTGATGGCCACAATTCATACAGGAAAAACGCAACTTCCTGATTTTCAAAGAGGCTGGGTATGGGATGATGGTAGGATAAAAGCACTGATTGCAAGTATTACAAATGGTTATCCTATCGGTGCAGCAATGTTTCTGGAATACGGTAATGAGAGTATTCACTTCAAATCACGAGTTGTTGAAGGGGTGCCTTCTGCAGACAAGGCGATACCTGATGAACTTATTCTGGATGGACAACAAAGACTGACATCTGTCTATTCTTCACTTTTTAGCGAGAAAGCAGTTAGAACAAGAACAGACAAAGGGCAAGAAATAGAACGCTTTTACTATATTGATATGGTCAAAGCTGTTAACAGCACGGTTGACCGGGTGGATTCGATTATTTCGGTTCCTAAGGATCGGAAAATAACTTCAGATTTTGGTCGAAAGGTTGAGCTGGATCTTTCATCGGCATCTCAGGAATACGCTCAGAACGTGTTCCCGCTAAACATTATTCTTGATCCGAGCAAATACAGCAAGTGGCAAATGGACTATATGCAATATCATCAGTACGATTCAAATGCTGCAAAATTGTATATGGACTTTCTCTCCAAAGTAATTGTTCCGTTGGGGCAGTATACGATTCCAGTGATTACATTGGACAAGGATACCCCCAAGGAGGCGGTTTGTCAGGTCTTCGAAAATGTCAATACAGGTGGGGTGTCACTTACTGTATTTGAGCTGGTTACGGCCATTTTTGCAATGGATAATTTTGAACTACGCAAGGATTGGGAAGAAAGACAGAAAAAATATTTCAGTGACGACATTCTTTCAGTGACCTCTGCAACGGATTTCCTGACGGCTTGTACTCTGTTATCTTCGTATAAAAAAGGCGGGACCGTGAGTTGCAAAAAGAAAGATGTGCTGAATCTGACGCTGGCGGAATACCAGCGCTATGCAGATGATTTGACAGAAGGCTTTGTGGAAGCGGAAAAAATATTACAGGAAGAACGGATCTTTTCTAGTAAAGACCTGCCATATACGACGCAGTTGATTCCACTTGCAGTTCTTTGCACGTTGCTGGCAGACCATAACCGCATCAAAACAACGAGCGTAAAAGATAAAATAAAACAATGGTATTGGTGCGGTGTCTTTGGCGAAATGTATGGAAGCGCAAATGAAACACGCTATGTGTACGATGTGGTGGGAGTAATGGCGTGGTTGGGAGATGCGTGTAAAACTCCTAAAACGGTGCAGGAATTTTATTTTAATCCGGTGCGCTTGCTATCCTTGCAATCAAGATTGAGTGCCGCCTATAAAGGCATTATGGCACGGATCTTGAAGAATCAGTGCAAAGATTTTATCAGTGGTCGTGAAATGGACTTTACGGTTTATAAAGCAGAGAGCATAGATATTCACCATATATTTCCACGAGATTATTGTGAGAAAAAAGGTCTGCCGCGTGCAAAATGGAATTCTGTTGTGAATAAGACACCTATTACATATTCTACAAACCGTAAAATTGGCGGAGTAGCACCAAGCCAATATCTGACCAAGATTGAGAAGAAAGGTCAAGTAGAGCCAGATATACTGGATGGCTATCTTAAGACACATTTGATCGATACGGGCGATATCCGCGCGGATCGGTTTGATGATTTCTTCATCAAGCGTGCAACTGCTATTTTGAATGAGATTGAAAAAGCGACTGGCAAATCGATTTCCGGCCGTGACAGTGATCTCGTAATTCAGGACTTTGGTGGAGCACTACTATAATCTGTGAGAATAAAGCATGTCTGAATTTAGGAGGCCATCATGGAGCCAATGAAAGCAACCAGTGTCAACAGCCGTGCGGAGGAGCTGTTTGTGCAGCTCTTCTGTGAGGCTTTTGGACCTGAGAAAAGCGAAAATCTGCAGGTCCAGTACCCCTGCGTGGACATCTATGGTCGGCACCGCTATATCGACTTTGCGCTGGAATCTCCTGAATCCAAAATTGCAATCGAAATTGACGGTGAGACCTACCACAACCCCAGCAAGGTGTCCGAAAACAAATACGCTGATGACCTCCTGAAACAGAACAGCCTGATCTATGACAACTGGAAGGTCTACCGTTGGATCTACAGCCAGCTGGAAAAGCAGCCGGAAAAGGTCAAGGATGAGCTGATCACGTCTCTGGGCACCAGCCCCATGTTCAAGGCGTTTGAAGCGGACCTGCCAGTTCAGATGGGGCAGACCATCGAGCTTCGGGATTACCAGCAGGAGGCTACCGAGAACCTGCAGAAAATGCGAGAGGACGGCAAGACCATTGCGCTGCTGTACCATGCGACCGGCGTTGGAAAAACCATCACGGCAGCAACGGATGCCAAGGCCGTGGGCGGACGCACGCTGTTTCTGGTCAATGCCCTGAAACTGGCATCTCAGGCAAAAGAAACCTTTGCTAAGGTCTGGCCGGAAGCGACTTTGGGAGAGTACACCGGAAGTCAGAAGGATATGAGCCAGACGGTCATTTTTGCAACGGTGCAGAGTATCTCCAAGGATCTGGAAAAGTTCTCGTCTACAGATTTTGACTACCTGATCGTGGACGAATGTCACCATGCGGCAGCCAACACCTACCAGAAGATTTTCACCTACTTCCACCCGAAGTTCATTCTGGGTCTGACCGCCACTCCGGAACGCAGCGATGGCGAGGATATGCTTGAGCTGTTCCAGAATGTCGCTCACAAAATGGATCTGAAAACTGCTGTGGAGCGTGGCATACTGGTGCCGATTCGCTGCGTCCGGGTCAAGACTAACATCGACCTGACCGATGTGCGGATCAACGGCATCAAATACAATTCGCAGGATCTGGAAAGCAAGCTGTTCATCCCGGAACGCAATCAGTTGATCGTTGACACCTATTAAAGTACGTCAACGGCAAAAAGACAGTAATCTTCTGTGCCAGCGTAGACCATGCAGCCGAAATTGCAAAGTTGCTGCGGGACAACGGTGTGAAGGCGGAAGCAGTTTCCGGGCGGGATCGTGTTGAGGTTCGGGAAAAAATCCTGAAGGACTATGAAACCGGCTCGACCAATGTTCTTTGTGCCTGCGATCTTCTGAATGAAGGCTGGGACAGCCCGCATACCACGGTGCTGTTCATGGCGCACCCGACCATGTCCAAAACAATCTATTTGCAGCAGCTTGGCCGTGGCACACGCCGCTGTCCGGGCAAAGAGGATCTGCTGGTGGTTGACTTTGTGGACAACGCTAATATGTTCAATATGCCCTACAGCCTGCACCGGGTACTGGACATTGCAAAATACCAGCCCATGGCGTATGTGCTGGCACCGGAGAACAAGCGCAAGCTGGATCAGGATATGCTGTTTCAGAGCGAAAAGCCGGAGGCATGGCTGGATGTGCCAATCGACGTGTCCGACTATGAGATCATTGACCTTTTCAACTGGCAGAACAGCGTCAAGGATATGATCTCGCAGATCGAGTTCGTCCGGATGGTGGATGTACAGTCCGAGACGGTGGAGCGCTACATTAAGGACGGAAAAGTCAAACCGGACCTTTCGATTCCCTTTGGTGATAAGCGGATGTTCCACTATTTCCGGGAGGAAAGCATCCGCAACATTGCGAAACAGTATGGCGGGGATCTCATTACGCCGCAGAATATGGCGGACAAGTTCATGAAATTTATCGAAACGATGGACATGAGCTATTCCTACAAGCCGGTGCTGCTCAAAGCAATCTATGAGTACATGGACAGCAGCGGCAGAGTTGCCCTGCCGGATGTGGTGGACTACTTCATCGACTTCTACGAGGACCGCAAGGCGCACGGGATGATCGCAGAGAAATCCACCAGCATTTATCAGAAGGGTGGCTATACCCGGAAAGATGTGGAGAAGAACATCCTCTCCAATCCCTTCAAGCGCTTTGAGGATATGCGATTCCTGATGCGCTGCAAAGACGTGGAGACTATCGAGGTGAACCCGATCATCTTCCGCAAGCTCACACGGGAAGATTGGCTGCATATTGTGGATGTCTGCGATAAGAGCCTTGAAAAATATTATTTGCGACTCAAAAAATGATATGAACGCCGATGATTGACTGCGGGTGACGTGCATGATGAAAATAGTGAGAAATATGATCCGGTGTAAAAAGTGCAGGGATGTTATTGAAAGTTGCACTGTACATGATTTCAAATTTTGTTCTTGCGGATCGTGTGCAGTCGATGGCGGGCATGAATATCTCCGTAGGTGTGGAAACCCGGAAGACTGGGAAGAATTATCTGAAACGCAAAGTGTAGATGATTGAAAATTAAGCTGAACACGATCTTTGAAGCAGAAGTTCAGCGGCAAGCAAAAAGCTCTTGACCTTTAATAAAGAGGCCAAGAGCTTTTTACATCTTGTTTTGAAACATGAAAGAAGGTACAATGGTAGAAAAGAAAACGTGCATCAGTCAAATAAGGCGGTGGAGACGATGGACGAAGCGTGTGCTGATAAATACACGGAGTATCTTTCTATCATCAAAAGCGAGATCAAGGAGATAACACAGGACTTAAGGAGAAAAATCTTATGGCGGTCGAAGTCAATTGGGAAAATTTTGCATCAAATAATAATGATCCCGAGAGCATCCAACATAAATTTGAAAATCTGTGCCGACAACTTTTTACCAATGATTATCTAAAAGAAAATAAAAAATCAAGGAATTTGCATTCCAATCCTAATAACCCGGGCATTGAAGCAGAACCTATACTTGATGAACGCACCAACCAATACATTGGCTTTCAGGTAAAATTCTTTGACACTAGCGTGGATTATAGCCAAATATTGCATTCTATGAAAAAAGCGTTGCAATATTATGCAGGAAAGCTAAGCCACATTGTATTGTACTGCAATAAGGCCATAACAAGCACCAGTAAGAGTTATATTAATATTGTGGAACTTCTTAAGAAAAACAATATCACGATAGAACTTGTAACGGATACGGCCATTTTGGATGCTGTAAGAAAATATCCATATCTTGCAAATTACTATTTTGGTGTCAACACCATTTCTTTTGAGTGGGTTGTCGCGCATAATGAAAAATCTTTTTGCGATTTAGGAGAACGCTTCAATCGTGACTTTAATGTTGAAACCGAAACTTCTAAAAGACTATCTCTTTTCGCAAGAGATCAAAGTGCGGTTCAATATATTAATGAAAAGAAAGAAAATTTGATTCGAAAAATCAATCATTTAAAAGATGATACGAAACAACACTTTGATTATCTTGAAAAAGTTAGGTCTACTGTTTCGGCTTTTGAAGATGTCGAGAGCGAAACTATTGGAAGTGCACTCGAATGGTATCAATATTTGCAATCTTTTGTGGTTGACGATTTAGCGAAAATAAATTCCGAGATAAGTCAAAAGCGTGAATTCCTCGAAAAAATACAGCTAACAATCAAAAAGGAACGGAGCAGAGCTGAACGTAAAGATAATCTAGAGAAATACTATTCCATTCAAAGCGAAATTGAGATACTTTATGAATTACTTGACTTGCCGGAAATATTATCTTTGACTGCCGATGAGAACCGCCTTATTACAGCTAAAGAACTTTTTGTTACAGGCAATGCAGGCATTGGAAAATCACATTTGCTAGCGGCAGAGTGCCAATCATTAATGAATAATCAGCAATTTGCTGTTTTGCTACTAGCGGGGAATTGTTATTCTGATCTGCCTATCCTCGACCAATTATCACAAGACTGTGAGTTAAAGTATTCTTTCGATGAGTTTATTAGCATATTAGAAATGATAGGCGTAGAGCATCATACCTGTGTTTTGTTATGTATAGATGCATTAAACGAAACAGCAAATTATCGGCTTTGGAAAACGGGATTACTTTCACTTTCTCAGAAGATAAAAAAATGCACGCACGTAAAGTTGGCTGTTACTTATCGAATGGAGTATGAAAAATCTGTAGTCCAAGATGCGCTTTTATCGGAAGATGAAGACGTTTACAGGATTGTACATACAGGTTTTGCATCTAATGGTTTAAAAGCATCAAAACAATTTTTTGACTATTATAGAATTCCATTTACCTTGTATGAGTATTTTGAATCTGAAATGGAAAATCCGCTGTTTTTAACATTGTATTGTAAAACCTATAGAAATGATGAAGCAAGTCTCCCTACTTTGTATGATAGACTAGTAGAAAGTGCAAACAAGAACATTTTCCCGATACTAGAAAAGAGGTATAAACTCATTGGATTTACGGAAGATGACAATATTGTACAGTCGCTCGTTGATGAAATTTCAACTTTGGTTTTTGATAAAAAGGAAAAAAATATTTTGGAATCTGATCTCGCAAGCATACCGTTCTGGACTGCGAATGCTCTTCCATTAAGGCCGTTTATGTCATTATTAGCAAAAGAAAATCTCGTGCATACAAATTTGATTGCGGGCAATGAACGCTACTTTTTTGCGTATGATCAAATGAACGACTATTTCTTTGCAAGGAGCTTATTTTCTCATGACATGTCCGACATGTCCATCCGTAAGACTTTATACGAAGATATCTTACAAGTAAATGATAATAATATTGTGAATTTGAGCAATAGCGATGTCTTTGTTATATGCTGTGCTATCTACGCTCAGAAATTCGGCAAAGAGTGCATTGATTTAATTGATGAGCTACCTGAAGGTTTTGAGAAAGGTTATATTGTAAAATCGTACATACGGTCGTTTATTTGGAGGGATAAAGAATATATCTCCAGCAATGCGTTTTTAGCTGTTGCACAGAAGTATAAAGTATCTCGTGAGGATTTTTGGAATGTCCTTATCGGTAATAGTATAAAACATAATCATCCCCTGAACTCGGATTTTTTACATACACTTCTAATGAGCTTTCGGCTTAGTGAGCGTGATTATTATTGGACAAAATACATTAATCGGATTTTTTATGACGAGTCTGATCGGCTCATGCAGCTTATAAAAATGTACAGTTCAGGACAAAGCATTCAAATGAGTAAAGAGCAGGCTCATCAGTTGCTTATTCTTTGTGGATGGCTGTTGAGTTCATCAAATCGCATGCTTCGTGACTATACTTCAGAGGCTATGATTGAAATTCTGCGGAATGAATTTGATCTGTGCATTGTGATTCTGAAAGCTTTCGAAAAGGTAAACGATCCTTATATTATAGAGCGTTTATATGGTGTTGTATTTGGAGCATGCTGTAAACGTCAAAAAAAAGATGATTCCGTATACATAAACTTAGCAGAATATGTCTACTCAACAATTTTTGATCAGGAACTTATTTATCCTGATATTTTACTTCGTGATTATGCAAGACTGATAATTGAACGATTTTTGTGGGAGAATCCTTCCTATGGTGGTTGTATTCTCCATGAAAAAATTGTACCTCCTTATAAATCATTACCGATTATGCTAGTCGATGAAGATTATGCTAATAAAGAGGTCGATAATGGTATTCGGCAAATAAGAAGTTCAATGTCATTTGAGGGCTCTGGTATGTACGGAGACTTTGGACGTTATGTTTTTCAGAGTGCGTTGAAAAACTTTGATGTGGACGAAGGTAAAATATTCAATTACGCTATGTCTTTTATTGTCAATGAATTGGGATATTCTAATCGGCTTGATGAGCATAGCGTTTATTGGGGATACGATAGGAGCGAAACAAAAAAGCTGGAGCGTATTGGAAAAAAGTATCAATGGATTGCAATGCATAACATTTTGGCAAGAGTTTCTGATCATTGCAGTGTTGACACGGATTCTTTTGAAACGCCAACTTTTGAAGGACCTTGGGAACCATTTGTTCGCGATTTTGACCCGACTTTGAATTTTGAACGTATGAAATCTAAGGCTGTTCCGCTATTTGATGAAATCGATGAGCTAAAAAGAATCACTCGTGACGAACATTTGAAAGTTGATGTTTCAGATGCGGCAAGCGTGTCGGAATGGTTGGATTCAAATGGTGTATATTTCGATGAAATGCCGAAAGCACTCATTCTTTCAGGTCCTAATGGGAATCAATGGGTTAGATTGAGTAATTATTCGTGCGCAGGAAGAGAACAGTTGAAAACGGAAAGACTACTAACTTGGAGCTGGCTGTATGCTTACTTCGTTACGGAAGAGCAGTTTGAGCTGTTTCAAACCGCAGCCGCAGACAAAATTGACTTTAGTAGTTCAAATGGTATAGGTCTCGACCCAGAAACCTATTCTACTTTCAATCGAGAATACCCATGGTCACCTAGCTGTTATTCCGTTAATCAGAACATCACAAAAAAATCAGGTGTATCAATCAAAATATCAGAGGAAGAAGTGGAACAGGAGGTTGTCGATACCAAGTTTTTAGAACAGTACATTAAATTAACTGAAGCAGATCCTACTCAAGTACTTTCCGCTCAGGAGTTAAACAAAAAGCTCTATAAAACGGAGATTGTAAGAAAGCCCGTTCAGAAGCAAGTTGGAAAAATTATGCACGCAAGTACCAATCTTGTGTGGGGATGTGAATACGATGCCTCAAAGGATAATACACTTTCCATGAATGTGCCCTGCCCAATGCTTATTGAACAGCTTCATCTTCATCAGGCAGACATTGATGGTTTGTACTACGATTCAAATGAAAAAATTGCAGCGTTTGATCTGAACATCTCACAGAAAGAATCAGGAGTAGTCCTTCGAAAAGACCTATTAGATGCTTTTCTGAAAAAAAACAATTTGAATTTAATTTGGTTTGTACGAGCATCTAAAGAACTTCATAGCGGTGAAGATTTAGGGATACTTCGCTATGGTGATAGAAGTGGCGCATATTTTTACAATGGAACAGAAATAACATCAAATATTTATATTGTGGAACAACGGTAAATCATTAATGATATAAGAGGAGCGTGATGCCTAGCACGACTTACAGGCCTTTAACTGGACGGTTTAGCAACATGACACATTGGATGGTGCAAACTGCCTGACCGTTGGAAAACGGCATTTGAGCCAGAGAGAAGCAGCGATGGAGGCAGTACAAGCGATTGGCCTAAACCAGATTTGCGATGTAGAGAGTTCTGTATTTGTTGGATATGAGCAATATGGCGAAATGTTCAGCAGCAGATTGGAAGAAATGACCTCTGAATTTGTGCGAGATTGCGGTAAATGAAAACTGCTGTTTGTAGCAGATCTGTAGCAAATTTCATCTATTTGACGAATTAACGCTCTAAAAATCGAAAAGTCATCATGCATCACACGCAGGGACTCGAACAGGGCGGCGGTGCGAAGCACCGTAAGCAATCAGCCCAGTGGGCTGTTGCTTAGCCCGCGGGTCCCAACCCGTAGGAATGTCTACCGGGGATGCTGTCGATTTCTGAAAGGATTGAAAGAATCAAGATGATTCAAAAACACGAACTGCCGATCTTGGAGTACGATTCCGGCTCGGAAGAGGTCATAAAACCAAATCATGGTGCAGAACAGCTGAAGCTTCCCGAAAAATGCGTCTATGCCTTTCTTGGAGAAGCAGCGGATGCTTACGCTTTCGAGGCAAATGCCGCGGTTGCAGAAACGTTTGAAACAATCACCCGGAATTATCCTGTTTATATCATAAAGCAGGATGGCATGGAATTCTGTCTTTGTGCTGCCCCTTTGGGCGCACCTGCGGCGGCACAACTGATGGACTTTCTCATCTCCTGCGGCTGTAGGAAAATCATTTCGACTGGTTCCTGCGGCGTCCTGACCAATTTGGCCGAAAACGAATTTCTCATTCCGGTAAAAGCATTACGGGACGAGGGGACCTCTTATCATTATCTTCCCGCGTCCCGCTCTATTGAGCTTGACAAAAATATCCGGGATGCTATCGAGCGGACTTTTCTTGCGCAGAAAATTCCGTTCCGGGAGTGTATTACATGGACAACGGATGGCTTCTTCCGGGAAACGCAGGACATGGTGAAGTATCGCAGGGCGGAAGGATGCACAACGGTCGAGATGGAGTGCGCCGCATTGGCTGCCTGCGCCCGGAAGCGAGGTGCTTCTTTCGGGCAGATCCTCTATACGGCAGATTCTCTTGCGAATGTTCTGGAACACGATGAACGTGATTGGGGAAAGGACTCCTTACGGAAAGCACTGGCACTCTGCATCGCAGTGCTGCAAGCGATCTGAAGGTTCAAGTGCCGTTGAGAATGCTCTGCCACACAGCTCGTACCGGAATCCGTCTCTCTAAGAGAGAGGGTTCGGGTACGTTTTTTGTTTGCGGGAAGTCCTACGGCGAGAGTACGCAGAACGGGAAACAGGAGCAAGTAAAGGCAGGGTATCACCGTGGCGGTGGTATCCTGCCTTTTGTGCAATACCATCTCCGAAACCTTTTTCTTCACGTTTTCTCCTTCATGCAGAATCCCCCTGTCCATCCCGGCAGATGCCGGAACGGGCAGGGGGATTCTGGCTTGTTGAGAGGTTGTGTTAAATCAGGACGAGGTGGACAAAGGCGTTGTACAGGCCGTCTTTGTCCACATCGTCGGTCACATCGTCGTCGGCGGCTTTGGCTTCCGGGCCGCCGCTGCCCAGAGCCACGCTGTACCATAATCATAGAGGTTTTTGGGCTCCGGAACAAGGGTGGAATCTGCCGAAAAACAACGGCTGAGGTTGGTACAGTTGCACAAAGGCGCGCGGCCCTGCAAAGAAGCTGTAAAATTTGCGGGGCGGGGTTGACGAACGGCTCCGGCCGTGGTAAAGTAATGGGCGGAAAAGGCCAAAGTGCCTTTTTACGACAGAAAAACGAGGTGGTCGTCATGGAACCTGCTGGAAGCAGCGGCAGTTTATATCCCCGATCAAAGAACCAGACGGCAGCCTTTTTGCATGCCGGAGAACGGCCCGGCTGTGCGTGAGAACGCACGGTGTGTTTGCCTTCCCCGGAAATGAAAGTGTCCGCTGCCGCCTGGTAAAAAAGGAGGCAGCTTTTTTATGTCTGAAATTTCGATCAATACCCTCAAGACCATGCTGGCGAATCTGGATGACGCCAAAAAATACCAGAGCCTGCGGGATGTGATGGAGACCCTGCCGGCTCCCGACCTGGCCGCCGTGTTCGAGGACCTGCCGGCCGAAAAGCTCCCGGTGCTGTTCCGTCTGTGCCCCAAGGATCTGGCGGCGGATGTATTCACCGAGCTGACCCCTGCCACCCAGCAGAAGCTGATCGACGGCCTGACCGATACCGAGCTGAAGGCCGTGGTAGACGAGCTGTGCGTGGACGATGCGACCGACCTTGTGGAGGAGATGCCGGCCAATGTGGTCAAGCGCATTCTGAGCCAGGCCGACCCCGCCACCCGCCGCATGATCAACGAACTGCTCCAGTACCCGGAGGACTCTGCCGGCGGCGTGATGACCACCGAGCTGATGGAGCTGCGCCCGGACATGACGGTGGCGCAGGCCATGGAGGCCATCCGCCAGAACGGCTTTGACAAGGAGACCATCAACAACTGCTATGTGACCGACGGCAGCCGCAAGCTGGTGGGTGTGGTGTCGCTGCGGGCGCTGGTGCTGGCCAAGGACACCGCAGAACCCATCCGGGACCTGATGGACACCAATGTGGTCAGTGTGACCACCACCACCGACCAGGAGGATGTTTCCCACCTGTTTGAAAAATACGGTTTTCTGGCCATTCCGGTGGTGGACGCCGAAAACCGGCTGGTGGGCATCGTGACCATTGACGATGCCATCAGCATCCTGCAGGACGAGGCCAGCGAGGATATCGCCAAGATGAACGCCATCGGCCCGTCCGACAAGCCTTACTTCAAGCAGAGCATGTGGGACCTGTACAAGAGCCGTGCGCCCTGGCTGCTGTTTTTGATGATCAGCGCCACCTTCTCCAGTCTGGTCATCCGGGGGTATGAGGACGCACTGGCCGCCGTGACCGTGCTGACGGCGTACATCCCCATGCTGACCGATGCCGGCGGCAACGCGGGCAGTCAGAGCACCTCCACCATCATCCGCGGCATGGCGGTGGGCGAGATCCAGCCCCACGACCTGCCCAGCATCCTGTGGAGGGAGAGCCGGGTGGCCCTGCTGTGCGGCGCAACGCTGGCGGTGTGCAACTTTGCAAAACTGCTGCTGTTCGACAAGGTGACCGCTCCGGTGGCACTGGTGGTGTGCCTGACCCTGATCTGCACCATCCTGCTGTCGCAGCTCATCGGCGGCATTCTGCCCGTGGCGGCAGAAAAACTGCATGTGGACCCGGCCGTGATGGCATCGCCGCTGATCACCACCATCGTGGATGCCACCACACTGCTGATCTACTTCAATGTTGCAAAGATCGTGCTGCATCTGTAAGCGCAGAGCAGAACGTTACGACCCCCGGAAGCTGTACGCTGCCGGGGGTCATGTTGTTTTTAAAAACAGGAAAAACGTCCTCTTTGCATGGAGAATTGTTGCACAGCACAACTTATAAAGTCGTACTCTTTCGACAAAAACTTCCCAAAACGCATTATTTTGTTTCTGAGCTGTGGACATTCTGTGACGATTCGTGCTAAAATGAAACCTGTTCCTCTTCTGCCGCCGCAACCGGCAGAAGCAACCAAAGAACGGAGGTTTTTTCATGTTAGAAAATGTCTTTCATCTGAAGGAAAACCACACCGATGCAAAGACCGAGATCATGGCAGGTATCACCACCTTCATGACCATGGCCTACATCCTTGCGGTCAACCCCAACATCCTGTCGGCTTCCGGCATGGACTCGGAGGCTGTGCTGATCGCCACCGCACTGGCATCCTTTGTGGGCACGGCCCTGATGGCTCTGCTGGCCAACTACCCGTTTGCTCTGGCCCCCGGCATGGGCCTGAACGCCTATTTCTCCTACACGGTTGTGCTGACCATGGGCTACAGCTGGCAGCTGGCCCTGATGGCCGTGTTTGTGGAAGGCGTCATCTTCATCGTGCTGTCCCTGACCAATGTGCGTGAGGGCATCTTCAACGCCATCCCCATGACCCTTAAGAGCGCGGTCAGCGTGGGCATCGGCCTGTTCGTGGCCTTTGTCGGCCTGCAGAACGCCAAGCTGATCGTGAACAGCGACTCTACGCTGGTCACCTACCAGCACTTCAAAGGCGAGACCTTCCACAGCGTGGGCGTGGGTGCCATCCTGGCCCTCATCGGCGTGGCCATCACCGCCATCCTGCTGGTGAAGCGTGTGAAGGGCGGCATCCTGTACGGCATCCTGATCACCTGGGTGCTGGGCATCCTCTGCGAGGTTACCGGCATCTATGTGCCCAATGCGGATGCGGGCATGTACAGCGTGATCCCCACCGCTTTTGTCAGCTTTGACTTCTCGGCCCTGGGCAAGACCTTTGGTCAGGTGTTCAAGACGGATTTCTCCGGCGTCGGCATCCTCAACTTCTTTGCCGTCATGTTCTCCTTCCTGTTCGTGGACCTGTTTGACACCCTGGGCACCCTGATCGGCGTGGCATCCAAGGCCGACATGCTGGACGAGGACGGCAAGCTGCCTCACATCAAGGGTGCTCTGATGGCAGACTCCATCGCCACCTGCGCCGGTGCTGTGCTGGGTACTTCCACCACCACCACCTTTGTGGAGAGCGCTTCCGGCGTGACCGAGGGCGGCCGCACCGGCCTGACCAGCATGACCACCGGTGTGCTGTTCCTGCTGGCTACCATCTTCAGCCCGCTGTTCCTGACCATCCCCAGCTTTGCAACGGCTCCGGCTCTGATCATCGTGGGCTTCTACATGATGGGCTCCGCAGTCAAGATCGACTTCAACGACCCCAGCGAGGGCATCCCCGCCTTCCTGACCATCCTGGCCATGCCCACTGCATACAGCATCTCTGAGGGCATTGCCATTGGTGTGATCTCCTGGACCATCATCAATGTGGTCACCGGCAAGGCCAAGGAAAAGAAGATCAGCCCGCTGATGTATGTGCTGACCGTGCTGTTCATCCTGAAGTACATCTGCCTGTAAGGTTCCATACAAACACAAAGCAAAAAGCTGCTGCCTTCCCGCAAAGGGAGGGCAGCAGCTTTTTTGTCTGCGGAGCTTATTGGTGCCGACGGGGGCGGATGTGCACCTCGGGAATGGCCACGTTGTCGTAATGGATGGGGTCCTCGGCGTGAGGATGCTCCCCGGTGGCATGAGAGGTGTCTTCTGCGGGGTGGTGTACCTTGCCGGTATGGACCTCCGGCAGAGCCACCGTTTCCTCCGAATGAGACTTGTCCGGCTTGCTCCAGATCTTTTGTTGGAACCACATCTTCAGGTGGTGTTTCAGCGACATGATGATGCTCCTTTCCCGGTGTGCGGGGCACACCGAAAGTTCAAGACAGGATCAGATAAAGTTGATGAATACCGTAATGACAAGGCTGTTGATGAAATCCGCGAACAGACTGCCCACCAGCGGGATGAGCAGATAGGCCTTGACGGAAGGGGAATACTTGTCGCACACGGCCTGCATGTTGGCCATGGCGTTGGGGGTGGCACCCATGCCGAAGCCGCAGGTGCCGGAAACGATGACGGCCGCGTCGTAGTCGCGGCCCATGACGTTGTACACGATCGCAAAAGAATACAGGATCATGAACAGGGTCTGACCGGCCAGCAGCACCACCAGCGGCAGAGCCAGCTCGGCCAGCTGCCAGATCTTCAGGGTGATCATGGCCATGCCAAGGAAGAGCGACAGGCAGATGCCGCCGATGTCGTTGATCTCGCCCATATATACCGTGAACTTGCCGCCGTATTCGCCCAGATTGCGGATGCAGGCGGCGGCGATCATGGCACCGATGTAGATGGGAAAGGTCATACCGGTCAGACTGAGCAGCTTGCTCAGCACCGTGCCGATGCCCATGGCGATGATCAGCTGGAAGCTGGCGGCGGGGTACATGCTGCTGTGACGCTCGTGCTTGATCTCTTCTTCCACCAGCAGGCTGTCGTCCTCGGGCACGATGGTGTCCAGCAGGTGGTGACGCTCAATGAGCATCTTGCCGAGCGGGCCGCCCATCATGCTGCCGGCGATCAGGCCGTAGGTGGCGGCGGCGGTGCACAGGGTGGTGGCACCCTTGATGCCAAAGTCCTCCAGCACCGGGCCAAAGGCACCGGCGGTGCCGTGGCCGCCCACCATGGGGATGGAGCCGGTGCAAAGGCCCACCAGCGGGTCCACATCCAACAGGTTGGCCAGCCCAACGGCCAGGAAGTTCTGGCTGATGATCAGCACGATGACGACGCCCAGGAACACGATCATGGCCTTGCCGCCGCTTTTCAACACCTTGAGGTTGGCCTGAAAGCCCACCGAGGTGAAGAACATGACCATGCACACCTCTTTGAGGGTGTCGTCAAAGGCGAACTCTGCCACGCCGGTCACATAGCAGATGCAGGTGAAAATGGCAAACAGCACGCCGCCGATGACCGGCGCGGGGATGCAGAATTTATCCAGCAGGCGTACCCGTTCCCGCAGAAACTTGCCCAGCATCAGCACCAGCACCGCAAGGGCCAGGGTCTGATACATATCCAATTCGATCTTCATTGCTTTCCCTCGATTTCCCGGCAGACTCAGTCCACCGTAATTCCGGCCTGCTTATACCAGGCCGCTGCGCCTGCGTGGAAGGGGATGCCAACGCCCTCTACTGCGTCGGTCTCCGGGTCCAGTGCAAGGCCAAGCTGCTCTTCCAGCGCTTCCCGGCTGGAGAACAGCAGTTCGGTGAGCTGCTGCACCTGCTTTGCGGGCAGAGAATCGCTGGCAAGCAGAACGGCTTTGACGCCCACGGTCTGCACGTCGGCGTCCTGGCCGGGATAAGTGCCGGCCGGGATGGTGACCTCACGGTAGGCGTTGTAGCTGCTCAGCAGGCGCTGCGCCGCGGTGCCGTCCACATTCAGCAGGCGGATGCCGTATTCGCCTGCCAGCTCGGTGACCACCGGGTTGGGGATGCCGACTGTGATGACGATGGCGTCGATCTTACCGGCCTTGAGCTGGTCGGCAGCGTCGGTATAGTTCAGGTTGATGGTGTCCACCAGGCGGTCGTTCAGGCCGTAGGCAGACAGGATCTGAAGGGCATTCTGCTCGGAGCCGGATTCCTCCGCGCCGATGCTCACGGTTTTGCCCTGCAGGTCCTCGATGGACTGGATGTCCGAGTCGGCCTGCACGATGACCTGACAGGCCTCGGTGTACAGGGCTGCTACCGCGCCGAAGCCGCGGATGTCCTCCTCCTCTGCAAAAATGCCGGTCTGGTTGCAGGCGTCCTGTGCAAGGTCGGCCTGCGCAATGGCCAGCTGCAGGTATTCGCCGGTGAGCAGGCGCAGGTTGGCGGCCGAACCGGCGGTGGTCCGGAGCTCGATGGTGCCGTTGGAAGTCTCGTTTTCCAGCGCGGCAAACTGCTCACCAAAATTGTGGTAGACACCACCCTCGCCGGCAACGCCAAAGCGCAGACGCTTGACCGTCTCGGCGGCAGAGCAGCCGGTGAGCAACAGTGCGGCCAACATACAACCGGCCAGCAGTGCCGCGATCCATTTGCGTTTCATACTTTTATACACCCCTTTTTCCGCTGCCGCAAACCCGGCAGCTTCTTAGTATCGCAAGGCTGGAAATTAGCGCAACAGTAGCAGCATATCTGCGATATGCAAACCAACGTTGTTGCTGTTGCATTAAAAAGTTGGTTTGCTATAAATTATAGTCATATTTCGGATGAAATGCAATCATTTTTGTAAAAGGATGCAGCGAAGAGGCGTTGGGCAGGGCATCAAAAAAGGCTCCTCCGTTTCCGGAGGAGCCGGACAGATTCAGCCGCCGAACAGGCCAAAGAAGCTGGTGTGGGTCACGCCCAGGATCAGAAACAGGGCGATGAGCGCAAACAGCACCCCGATGATGATGTCCATCTGATGGACGGTGAGGGGAAAATGATCGTAGAGCTTTTCCTTGGGATTGACAAAGTTCTTGTCGCCGTTGTCAAGCAGGGACTTTTTGCCTTGTTCAAAGTCGGCCCGCTGATCGGCAAGCTCGGCCTGCTCTTGTGCCAGCTGTGCTTCGCGAGCAGCCAGAACGGCTTCGCGCCGGGCAAGCTCTGCCTCGCGCTCGGCAGGGGTGAGGTCTTTTTGTGCCATACTGCACCTCCTGATGGTTGTTGTTTTTATGATAGCACACAAACATGAACAAAAAAAGGGGCCGCCCGCCCAAAAGGCAGACGGCCCACAGAAGAGAGGGCTTACTTCTTAGCCAGGTACTTGCGGATATCAATGGCCACAGCCACGATGATGACAAGGCCCTGAACGATGTAGGTGTAAGAGGAGTTGACGTTCATGAACTGCAGAGCGACCTTCATCAGCTCAAAGACCAGAACGCCGACCAGAACGCCGGGCACGGTGCCGACGCCGCCGGTGGTGGAAACACCGCCGATGGTGCAGGCTGCGATGGCGTCCAGCTCATAGCCCATTGCGGTGTTGACGGATGCGCCGCCGGACTTTGCAGCCAGCAGGCAGCCTGCCAGACCGAACATGCAGGAAGCCAGGATGTAGATGCGGATCTTGGTAGCGTGCACGTTGACACCGGCCACCTCAGCAGCAGCCTCGTTGCCGCCGATGGCGTACATGTATTTGCCGTGACGGGTCTTGTTGTACAGGAACCAGAAGCACGCGGCCACGACCAGAGCGATCCAGATCAGCACGGGGATGCCGATGATGGTGTTGGAGGCCAGGGAGGTGAAGTTCTTGTTCAGGGAGCCAATGGGGGTACCGCCGGTGTACACCAGGCAGATACCGTAGACCACCTGCTGCATGCCCAGGGTTGCGATGAAGGGCTGCACCTTCAGGTAGCTGACCACCAGACCGTTGCACAGGCCGATGATGGCGCAGATGGCGATGACCAGGATGAACACCACCGGGGTGGGCAGGGTGTGCATGTTGGGGTAGAACTTACCGGATGCGCCCTCGGTCTGCGCAAAGATGCAGGCCAGGCAGGCGGCAAAACCAGCCAGACGACCGGCCGACAGGTCGTTGCCGGTGGTGATCAGGCAGCCGGAAATACCCAGTGCGATGATGTAGCGGATGGACACGTTCTTGAACAGGTTGATCATGTTCGTGCCCGAGAAGAAGTTGGGATGCATGATGCCGACGATCAGGGACACGGCCAGCATCATCACGATAATGGCGTTGTTGCTGAGCCATTTGGTCACAGCCTTGCCATTCAATTTTTTGGTAGCTTCCACGATAGACAGCCTCCTTATTTACTGATTCGCCGCAGCGGTGGGTGCGGTCTCGAACTGGGTGGCCAGAGCCATGATGTTTTCCTGGGTGGCGTCCTTGCCGTCGATGAAGCCGGTGATGCGGCCATCGCACATGACCATGACACGGTTGGACATACCAATGATCTCGCTCATTTCGGAGGAAATCATGATGATGCTCTTGCCCTGCTTGGCCAGCTCGGCAATGATGCAGTAGATCTCGTACTTGGCACCGACGTCGATGCCGCGGGTGGGCTCGTCCAGGATCAGCACATCGGGGTTGTTGGCCAGCCAGCGGGCGATCAGCACCTTCTGCTGGTTGCCGCCGGACAGGCTCTTGATCTGGGTCTTGGGGCTGGGCACCTTGATGGCCATCTTCTCTTTGTTGGTGGCCACCAGATCCAGGATCTTCTTGTTGTCCAGCATGATGGGGCCCTTGCGCAGGGCGTCCAGCGAAGCGATGGAGATGTTGTCGGCCACGCTCAGCACACCCATGATGCCGGTGGCGCGGCGGTCCTCGGTCAGCAGAGCCACACTCTTCCGGATGGCGTCGCGGGGCTGCTTGATGGTGACCTCTTCGCCCTTGATCCACACCTTGCCGGAGGTGTGGGCACGCAGGCCGAAGATGCCTTCCATCAGTTCGGTACGCTGGGCACCCACCAGACCGGCCACGCCCAGGATCTCGCCCTTTTTCAGCTCAAAGCTGCAGTGGCGGAAGGAACGGGGATGGATGGAGGTGAAGTCCTCCACCTTCATCATCACTTCGTCGGAGGGATGATTCTCCAGCGGGGGGAACAGGTTGGACAGCTCACGGCCGACCATCTTGGCGATGATCTGCTCCTTGGTCATGTCCGCCACTTCCCACTTGCCGATGTACTGGCCATCGCGCATGATGGTGACTTCGTCGGCGATGACCTTGATCTCGTCCATCTTATGGCTGATGTAGACCAGTGCGACGCCCAGAGCCTTCAGCTCCCGCATGATGCGGAACAGGGATTCCACTTCGTTTGCGGTCAGGGAGGAAGTGGGCTCGTCCAGGATCAGCACCTTGCAGTTTGCGGAAACGGCCTTGGCGATTTCCACCATCTGCATCTGAGCGATGCTCAGGGAGCCGAGCTTTGCATGGGGGTTGATGTCCAGCTTCAGCTTCTTGAGCAGCTCCTCGGTGTCCTTGTACATTTTGGGGTGATCCACCACGGTGATGGGGCCATAGCTCTTGGTGGGGTAGCGCCCCAGCCAGATGTTCTCGGCCACGGTACGGGCCGGGATGGGCTGCAGCTCCTGATGCACCATGGCAATGCCGCGGTTCAGTGCATCCAACGGGGTGGGGATGGTGACTTTTTCGCCTTCGTATTCGATCTCGCCCTCGTCCATCTTGTAAATGCCGAACATGCATTTCATCAATGTGGACTTACCGGCGCCGTTTTCACCCATCAGCGCCATGACCTTGCCCGGGCGAAGCTCCAGCTGTGCGTGATCCAGCGCTTTGACGCCGGGGAAGGTCTTGACCACGCCTTTCATTACCAGACGGTATTCTGACATTCCGCAGAAGCCTCCTTTTCTTTTTTCAGGCCGCAGAAAAACCTTTTTTCAAAACAAGGCGCGTGCGCGGAGAAGGATTTCTCGAACGCACGCGCTTTATAGCTTTTGTCAAGCCGTCAAGGTCCACTGCGTACCTTGCATTTGCAATCGGGGAACTTTGGTCTTACTTCACATACTGAGATGCGTTGTCCTTGGTGACCTTGACATAGTCGACCCAGTAGTACTGCTCGACAGCGGAGCCTTCGACGTACAGCTTGGTAGCCTCGGCAGCTGCGGTGGCCTGGCCCACGTCATCGTTCAGCACGGTACCGGTCATGTTGCCGTCCAGAACGTCCTGAACAGCCTCGGCCAGTGCATCGACGCCGACCAGATAGATGTCCTTGCCGACGGTGCGGCCGGCCTGCTGGATGGACTGCAGAGCGCCCAGTGCCATTGCGTCGTTGTTGCAGAACACGACTTCGATCTTATCGCCGTACTGAGACAGAGCGTTTGCAACGTCCTGCTGAGCAGTGGTCTGATCCCAGTTGTCCAGGTACTCGTACAGGCACTCGACTTCCTTGCCGGCATCGGTCAGAGCCTTGATGGAGTACTCGGTGCGGTACTGAGCGTCGATGTTCTCGGGGTCGCCCTTGCACATGATGTAAGTAATCTTGCCGTCGCCGTTGATATCGCCCTGGGTCTCGGTCTCCAGGATCAGCTGGCCCTGGTAAGTACCGGACTGACGTGCGTCAGCACCGACGTAGCAGCACTTGCCTGCGTAAGAATCCAGAACGCTCTTGTCGGGCTCACGGTTGATGAACACGATGGGAGTGCCGGAGGGAGAAACGGTGTCCACGATGGTCTGTGCGGAAGTGGTCTGCACGGGGTTGATGATCAGGACATCGACACCCTGCTGCAGGAAGGTGTTGATCTGCTCGGTCTGGGTGTTCTGGTCGTTCTTGCCGTCCATGATGGTGACGGAGTAGCCCATGTCCTTCAGGTACTCTTCCAGATCGGTGCGGTACAGGGTCATGAAGTTATCAGCGAACTGATAGATGCAGACACCGATGTTGGCAGAGCCGGCAGCAGAAGCAGCGGTGCTGGAAGCAGCAGCGGAAGAAGCAGTGGAAGCAGCAGTAGAGCTGGAGGAACCGCCACATGCGGTCATGGCAGCGGTTGCGCCCACGACAGCAGAAGCCTTCAGGAAGTCACGACGAGAAATCATTTTCATAATTGTGTTCTCCTTCATTCGTATCATAGCAATTTCACAGGCGCATTTATTGCACACACCTGGATTTCCTGCTTGTATTATAACCGCCTGCGAAGCGGTCTGCAAGAGAACAAGTCCACAAGAATCTGAGATTTCTTTTGTGCTGTTTCAACAAAAGGAATTTTCAAAGGACAAAATAATTTCCGTAACAAGCACAATTTTTCATAAACGTGCAACTTCTGGATAAATCGGTCGGAGCAGGGTCGGATTTCTTTCAAAAAGATTACAAAATGTTGCATGACACGGTTCGACCCTTCCGGACAGAAACCGTGCAGCTCCCGGAAATTACCGGGAGAACTGAAAAAACTTTTCAACTGTGGGGACTTTCCGGCAAACCGCTGCCGGGCAGCGCGCCCCGCATTTTTTTTGCGCTCCGGACGGAATTACTGCAAACGGATTTCTGGAAGAAAAAACAGCTTTTTCTGAAAGATGCGATAGAACGGAGCTTTTTGAGACTCGAAATTATACGATTTGAAAAAATCGTGTTTAAAAATACGAAATGGCCCTGAAAAAGCACACACTGTTGCGGCAGCACGAGGCGTGGTAAGCTGTTGCCATAGCCCGGAGCCGCCGGGCAGAAAGGAGGAACCAACACGAACCATGGGGCAGAGGAAAACGTCCAAGGGGCTGGACAGCCTGAGCCGGGCCACCGACATCCTGAGCACGCTTCTGGCACAGCAGGTGCGGGAACTGAATGCCCGGCAGCGGGAGAACCGCCGCAGCGGGGCAGAGGACCCCGGGACGATGAAGGGCCTGAAGGAGGCCACGGCGGTGCTGAAGGATCTGGCTGCGGTGGCGCGGTCGCTGAACGACCAGGGCGTGCAGGCGGAAGGAACGGAGAGCGGTGTGGTGCTGCTGCCGCGGGTGGAGGAGGAAGAGCCATGAACACAGAGGAACACCGGACCCCGGTGGTGTGGCGGCCCCAGCCCCGGCAGGCCGAGTTCATGCGAAGGCCGGAGCCGGAAGCACTGTACGGCGGCGCGGCCGGCGGCGGAAAAAGCGATGCATTGGTCATCGAGGCACTGCGTCAGGTGGATATTCCGCATTACAGAGCGTTGATCCTGCGCAAAACATACCCGCAGTTGTCGGATCTGGTGGACAAAAGCCAGATGTACTATCGCCGGGCCTTTCCGCAGGCGCAGTACAACGCCACGGCCCATGTGTGGAACTTCCCCAGCGGGGCCAAGATCTACTTTGGCTCCATGCAGTATACCAAGGACCGCACCAATTACCAGGGCAAGGCCTACGACTTCATCGGCTTTGATGAGCTGACCCATTTTGAATGGGAAGAGTACAGCTACATGATGAGCCGCAACCGCCCCACCGGGCCGGGCACCCGGGTGTACATGCGGGCCACCACCAACCCCGGCGGCATCGGCCACGGGTGGGTGAAGGCGCGGTTCATCACCCCGGCCCCACCCGGCACGCCCATCGTGGAGGAATACACGGTGCGGCGGCCGGACGGCACCGAACAGAAGCTGCAGCGGGCAAGGGTGTTCATCCCTTCCAGCATTTTCGACAACCCGGCTCTGCTGCAGAACGATCCCGGTTATCTGGCCAGCCTGGCTGCCATGCCGGAAGCGGAAAAGCAGGCGCTGCTCTATGGCAGCTGGGACAGCTTTTCCGGCCAGGTGTTCACCGAGTGGCGCAACGACCCGGCCCACTATCAGGATCAGCGCTGGACCCACGTCATTGCCCCGTTTGCCATCCCGAAGCACTGGCAGATCTACCGGGGGTTCGACTTCGGGTTTTCCAAGCCGTTCTCGGTGGGGTGGTATGCGGCCGATGAAGAGGGGCGGCTCTACCGCATCAAAGAGCTGTACGGCTGCACCGGCCGCCCCAACGAGGGCCTGCGCATCGACCCGGTGGAACAGGCCCGGCGCATCCGGGAGGCGGAGCAGAACGACCCCGTGCTGCGGGGGCGGGTGATCCATGGCGTTGCCGACCCGGCCATCTTTGATGAGAGCCGGGGCGAGAGCATCGCGGCCATGATGGAGCGGAGCCCCAACTTCCTGCACTGGAAGCCCGGCGACCACACCCGCCTTGCGGGAAAGATGCAGTTCCACTACCGGCTCAACTTTGACGCCGACGGCCGCCCGATGCTGCAGGTGTTCAATACCTGCAAACACTTCATCCGCACGCTGCCGAACCTCGTGTACGACGAGAGCAACGTGGAGGATATCGACACCCGGCAGGAGGACCACATTTATGATGAGTGCCGGTATGTGCTGATGGAGAACCCCATCAGCCCGCCGGCCCGGCGCACGGCCCTGCCGCCGCCGGATGACCCGCTGGACCTGCACCGGCAGGCAAGATTTTACAGGATCTGAAGGAGAAGAACGATGGACGATTATCAGAACGAAGCGATGCCGGTGGGTGCGGCGGAGGTGGCTGCGGCCACACAGACCCTGCAGCGTTACAAGGCCGGCAAGGCGGCACTGGACAGGCGCCTGGTGGACAACGAACTGTGGTTCCGCATGGGGCACTGGAAGAACTACCAGAACCCCATGATGCCCGGCAAGGCGCAGCCCAGCAGTGGATGGCTGTTCAACAGCATCGCCAACAAGCACGCCGATGCCATGGACAACTACCCGGAACCCAATGTGCTGCCCCGTGCAGCGGACGATGAGGCAACCGCGCGGGCACTTTCCAGCGTGCTGCCGGTGGTGCTGGAACAGGCAGATTACGAGCAGGTGTACAGCGACTGCTGGTGGCGCAAGCTCAAGCAGGGCACCGGGGTCACCGGTGTGTTCTGGGACCCGGCAGCCCGGGGCGGCGTGGGGGATATTGCGGTGCGGGCCATGAACTTGCTGATGCTCTACTGGGAGCCGGGCGTAGCGGACATTCAGGACTCACCGGATTTTTTCAGCCTGAGCCTGGAGGACACCGCACAGCTCACGGCCCGCTACCCGCAGCTGGCAGGCCACACCGCCGGGGTGCTGGATGTGCCCCGCTACATCCACGAGGACGGCGCGGACACCGCTTCCCGCAGTGTGGTGGTGGACTGGTACTATAAGCGCCCGGACGAAAGCGGCCGCATGGTGCTGCACTACTGCAAGTTCTGCAACGGGGTGGTGCTGTACGCCAGCCAGAACGACCCGGCACTGGCACAGCGGGGCCTGTACGACCACGGGCAGTACCCCTTCGTATTCGATCCGCTGTTCATGGAAGAGGACAGCCCGGCGGGTTTTGGCTACATCGACGTGATGAAGGATTGCCAGACCGCCATCGACCAGATGAACCATGCCATGGACGAGAACGTGCTGCTGTCGGCCCGGCAGCGCTATGTGCTCAGCGACACCGCCGGGGTCAACGAAGAAGAGCTGGCCGACCTGAGCCGGGACATCGTGCATGTGGTGGGCCGTCTGAACGACGACAGCTTCCGCCCGCTGCAGACGGCCGGTCTGCAGGGCAGCAGTCTGAGCTACCGTCAGAGCCGCATCGAGGAGCTGAAGGAGATCAGCGGCAACCGCGACATGACCCAGGGCGGCACCACCGGCGGTGTGACGGCAGCCAGTGCCATTGCGGCCCTGCAGGAAGCCGGAAGCAAACTGAGCCGTGATATGCTCAAGAGCGCCTACCGGGCCTTCTCCCGCCAGTGCTACCTGATGATCGAGCTGATGCGGCAGTTCTATGATGAACAGCGCATCTTCCGCATCGTGGGGCCCAGCGGTGAGAACCAGTTTTTGCCCTTCTCGGCGGCAGCTCTGCGCCCGCAGCCGGTGCGCGAGGTGGGCGGCGTGGAGCTGGGCAGCCGAGAGCCTATTTTTGACATCGTGGTCAGCGCGGCCAAGAAGAGCACCTTCAGCCGCCTGAGCCAGAACGAGACGGCAAAGGAGTGCTATCAGCTGGGCTTTTTCGACCCCGCCAATGCCGACGCGGCCTTGGCGGCGCTGGAAATGATGGACTTTGAGGGCATCGAGAAGGTGCGCCAGCGGGTACGGCAGAACGGCACACTGGCCCAGAAGCTGGTGCAGCTGCAGCAGGCGGTCCCGCCGCAGACCGGCACCGGTGGTGCGGTGCTGCCCGGCAGTCTGCCGGTGGCCGCTGCGGCCCGCGCCATGAACGTGAAACTGTAAGGAGGTGAAACAAGAATGATGAAAGTATGTTACAGCGAGCTGGATGGCCCCGAGGGCCTGAGCTGCCGACTGGAGGCTGCCGGACATGCAGGCTTTGCCCCTGCCGGGCAGGACATCGTGTGCGCCGGGGCAAGCACCCTGATGCAGGCACTGGTGTACCTGCTGGCCGGGGAAGAAAATGCCCATGCCGACGCCTGGGAGGAACCGGACGGGCCGCGTCTGGCCGTGCAGGCCGACGCACCCTGTGCCGCATGGGTGCAGGGTGCCTTTGAGCTGGCCAAGGCGGGGTTCACCCTGCTGGCCGAGCGCTACCCGGACAATATCCGCTTTGCGGATGTGAGCCGCCGGGGCGAACAGAGCATGATGGACCTGCAGATGTTTGCAGAAGAGGCAGCGCCTGCGGCCCCGGCCCTGAGCCCGGCACAGGCCCGGCAGGCCGTTGCCTCCGGGACGATGGAACCGGGGGAGAAAACTGCGCAGCCGGTGTCGGAAGCAAAACCGGATCCGGAGCCGACCGAACCGGAGACGCCCCAGCCGGAGCTGCCCCGCCCGGCGGTGCCGCCCCTGCCGCTGCAGGCCCGAAACGCGGTGCGGGAGCTGCATGCCCGCTGGGCGGCTGAGGAAGCCGACCTGCGCCGCAGCCAGCCGGAGTTCCGCCTGCAGGAGGAGCTGAAGAACCCGGAGATGCGCCGCCTGATGCAGCTGCCCGGCATGCGGATGCGGGACGCCTACCGTCTGGCCCACTACGACGAGAGCCTGCACCGTGCGGCACAGGCCGTGGAGCAGGGCGTGGTGCAGCGCATCCAGCAGCGGGCCGCCCGCCCCGCAGAAAACGGCATCCGCCCCGGTGGTGCGGCCACGGTGCACCCGGATGTGGCCAGCATGACCCGCGCCCAGCGCGAAGCCTTGGAGCGCCGTGTGCTGCACGGTGCTCAGATCGAACTGTAAACCCGACAAGAGAAAGGAAAAACGTATGATGAACTTCAACATCCAGCTGTTTGCCGACAACCTGCAGAACACCACGGCCACCATGTCCAAGGAGATGAAGACCTTCTATGAGAAGCGTCTCATCGACCAGGCAGAGCCGCGTCTGGTGCATGACCAGTTCGCGGATTACTACCCGGTGCCCCAGAACGGCGGCAAGACCATCGAGTTCCGCAAGTACGACAGCCTGCCCAAGGCCACCACGCCCCTGACCGAGGGCGTGACCCCCAACGGTCAGGCCCTGAACGTGACCACCATCACCAGCGACCTGCACCAGTACGGCGGCTGGACCCCGCTGACCGACGTGCTGCAGATGACCGCCATTGACAACAACGTGGTGCAGGCCACCCGTGTGCTGGCCAGCCAGGCGGGCCGCACCATGGACAGCATCACCCGCGATGTGCTGGCCGGCGGCACCAATGTAATCTATGCACCCAAGCAGGCCGCCGACGGCACCGAGACCGCCGTGACCAGCCGCAAGACGCTGGACAAGAGCTGTACCCTGACCCCCAAGCTGTTCTTCCAGGCAGCGGCCCAGCTGGGTGCCATGAACGCCGACCCCATCGGCGACAGCTATATTGCCATCATCCACCCCTATGCGGCCTACGACCTCAAGACCTGCAAGGAGTTCATTGAGGTGCATAAGTACGCCGACCCGGACACCATGTTCCGCGGCGAGATCGGTAAGCTGGGCAACATCCGCTTCATCGAGACCAGCGAGGCCAAGATCTGGAAGGATGAGACCTGCCCCACCGGCTTGGCGGTGTTCGGCACCCTGGTGCTGGGTGCCCATGCCTACGGTGTGACCGAGCTGGAGGGCGGCGGCCTGGAGCACATCGTCAAGCAGCTGGGCTACGGCGACGACCCGCTGAACCAGCGCGCTTCGGTGGGCTGGAAGGGCATGCGTGCTGCCGAACGTCTGGTGGAGCAGTACATGGTGCGCATCGAGAGCGTGTCCAGCTACTCGGCCAACGCCGCCGCAAACTGAGGAGGTGTGCAGGATGACAGAAAAGAACGTGCGCATCCGGCTGTTCAAGGACAACAGCCGCTATAAGGGCGACCTGTTCGTCAGCGTGAACGGCGTGAACTACAAGATCCGCCGCGGTGTGGAAGTGGAGGTGCCGCCCGAAGTGGCGGAGGTGCTGGAACACAGCCAGATGCAGGACGAGCGCACCGCTGCCCGCATTGCGGCAGCGGAGAACGCGGCACAGTAAGCAACAGGACCGGAGCCCGGCAGGGAGATGCCCCGCCGGGCTTTTTTGAAAAGGAGCGTGGAACGATGACAGTAGGACAGGCGCTGGAACGCGCCGAGGAACTGCGGCCCGGCAGCCGTGTGTCCGTGCACACCCGGCAGGAGTGGCTGCAGGAAGCAGACGGTATGCTGCGGGAACGCTTTTTCAAGGCCAGTGATACGGATGCTTTTGACACCGTGGGAGCGGACCGGGCCTGGGACGATGGCCTGCAGGACGAGGATGTGCTGCTGGCCCCGGCCCCCTTTGATGCCCTGTACCCGCATTACCTGTGCGCCATGACCGATGCCGCACTGGGCGAGACCGACCGTTACGCCGGGGAGCAGGCACAGTACAATGGCATTCTGGCAGAGCTTGCGGCCTGGCTGCGCCGGACCTATCCGCCGCGGGCCTGCACCCGCTGGCAGTGGTGAAAGGAGGGATAAGATGGTTCTGGCGAACCGGACCAGAGTCCAGAACAGCCGCACCCTGCTGCGGGCCTTCGGGGGCCTGAACGAGGGCTACGGCTGCTCCGAGGCAGAGTACAGTGCGGGGATCAATTTTTCGTCCCGGGATTTCCCGGCGCTGAGCACCCGCAAGCCCCGCCGGAAGCTGCGGACCCTCACCGGCCTGAATGGGATGTACCACCTGAACGGGCTGCTGACCGTCTGCGGGAAAGACCTGGTGTACACTCCGGACGACGGCGGAGAGACCGTGACCTGCACCGATGCGGTGGCCGACAGCAAAAAGGCGCTGGTGGGTCTTGGCACGAAAATTTTGATCTTTCCGGACAAGGTCGCCTTTGATACGGCAGACGGCAGCGTTTCGGCGCTGGGAGCCTGCTGGAAAGCAGAGGGCCAGAGCGTGGAGTTTGCTCCCTGCGATGCGGAGGGCAGGACCTACACGCCCACAGGCGTGGGCCGGGAAGAGCCGGAAAGCCCGGCGGACGGGCAGATCTTCCTGAAGGTGGAGGACGAAGAGCACCCCTGGCGGTACGATGGAACATTGGAAGTGTACAGCGCGGCGTCCGGCAACTGGACGGCGCTGCCGCTGGACTATTGCCGCATCACGGCGGCCGGTGCACAGGAAAAATTCTGCCAGTGGGACACGGTGACCGTGCAGGGCACGGCGGCAAAGCAGGCCGGACAGTGGGAAGCACTGGACGGGGACTGCGTGGTGTATGCCGTTACGGAGAACAGCCTGTGCGTGCGTGCCGACCCGGCGGGCGACTATTTTTACGGCACACTGGTGCAGGGGACCGATGCGGCCCAGTGGACCAGCCTGGACGGCAGCCAGACCCGCAGCATCGCGGCGGAACAGACTGTGCAGCTGGAACGCCGGGTGCCGGACCTGGACTTCGTGACCGAATGCGACAACCGGGTGTGGGGCTGCAGCAGCCGGGAAAATGTGATCTACGCCTGCAAGTTGGGCGACCCCACCAACTGGTTTTCCTATCGGGGCATTGCGGCGGACAGCTATGCGGTGACGGTGGGCAGCGACGGAGCCTTTACCGGCGCGGCCACCTGCATGGGCTATGCGTTGTTCTTCAAGGAGAACACGCTGCACAAGCTGTGCGGCACAAAGCCCTCGGATTTTCAGCTCACCTCCCTGCGCTGCCGGGGTGTGGCCAAGAATGCGGCCCGCAGCCTGTGCGTGCTGAACGAGACGCTGTATTACCTCTCGCCGGATGGGGTCATGGCGTGGGACGGCAGCATCCCCACCAAGGTGTCGGCGGTGTTGGACGCCAGCCGGCTGGCCAACGTGCAGAGCGCTGTGGGCGGTGCGCTGGACGGCCGGTATTATCTGCACATCTCCCGCACGGCCGGGACCCAGGGGCAGACCCGGCTGCTGGTGTATGACACCGAACGCGGGCTCTGGCACGAAGAGGATGTATGCTCCTGCGACATGGCCAGCACCGGCGGCCAGCTGTATCTGTGGGACGGGCAGGCCCTGTGGGCGGCGGATCCCAGCCGGGAGAGCGACTGGCAGAGCACCGAAGGTGTAGAACAGCAGGTGTCGTTTGAGCTGGTGACCGGTGACATCGGGCAGGACGGGGCGGAACAACGGTATCTGTCGCGGCTGACGCTGCGGCTGGACGCGGCCTGTGCCAGCACGGTGGAGGTAGCGCTGAGCTATGACGGCGGCCCATGGGAGACAGTGGCAAGCCTGACCGCCCGGGAGGCCCGCCGCAGCTATGACCTGCCGCTGGTGCCCCGGCGGCACAGCACCCTGCGGCTGCGCCTGCGGGGCAAAGGGCAGATCACCCTGCGCAGTCTGGCGAAGAATCTGGCCACGGCCAAAGGCGGCCTTGTGGAAGAACAGGAGGAAGCAACATGGCAAGTGTGAACGGTCTGAACCGGCTGGGCCTGCCGAAGCTGAGCGAAAACATGGACCCGGAGGACGCAAGAGCGCTGCGCAGCTACCTGTACCAGATGCAGGAACAGCTGCAGTATGTACTGACCAATCTGGACGTGGAAAACCTGTCGGAAGAGCTGCGCACCCGATTGAATTCGTTGTAAAAGAAAGGAGAAGAGCATGGCGACCAAAAAGAAAGAGGAAGAGCTGGCAGCGCCGGAGGCGCAGAGCGGCTATGACACCAGCGGCCTGGAAAACCGACAGCAGGTGGAAGAGGCCATGGCAGGGGCCGGTTACCGCCCCGGCCAGAGCGTGACCAACGCCGCAAACGCGCTGAAGGAGTGGCAGGACAAGCGCCCGGAAGCGTACCAGAGCAGCTACCAGAACCGCATCAATGAGGTGCTGGACCGTCTGCTGGCACGGGAGAATTTTGCCTACAGCTATACGCAGGACCCGCTGTACCGGCAGTACGCCCAGCAGTACACCCAGAACGCCCACAACGCCAGTGCCGATGCCGCTGCACAGGCGGCAGCCCTGACCGGCGGTTACGGCTCCAGCTATGCGGCCAGTGCGGCACAACAGGCCTACCAGCAGCAGATCGGTGCGCTGAACGAGGCCATCCCCAGCCTGTACAGTCTGGCACTGGACACCTACACCAGCGGCGGCGATGAGCTGGTATCGCGGCTGGACCAGCTGAACGCCCAGGAACAGAGTGCGCAGGAACAGTACGACCGGCAGCTCTCAGATTACTACACCCAGCTGCAGCAGAAAGGGGAGGATTACAACAACGCCTACGCGCAGGATTACGGGCAGTATCAGGACTATCTGAGCCGTCTGGACACCCTGCACGGCTACTATACTGCGCAGGAACAGGCACAGGCCAGCCGCCGCCAGCAGACCTTCAACGGCATCATGACCGTGCTGGGGGTCATCGGGGATGCGATCCAGCTGGCCATCAGCGGCACCACCGGCATCGGCTCGCTGGCGGGCAGCCTGCTGAACACCGGGTACAACATCGTGTCTGGCACCCGCGCCTACGAGGCCGACCGTGCCGACACGGCATGGAACCAGCAGATGCAGGAAAAGCAGCGGCAGGACAGCCTGACCCAGCAGCGCTATGAGAATGAAGCCAGCGAGCGCGCCTATCAGGATGCGCTGAAGCAGCAGGCCTTCAACAACAGCGTTACCTCGGAAAAGCTGAACATTGCCAAGGGCGAGTGGGCGCTCAAGCAGTCCAATGCGCAGGCCAAAGCCAGCCGTGCGGCGGGCAATGCGGCCGCAAAAAGCAGTGGCAGCGGCAAGGCATCGGGGAGCGCTGCGGGAACGAATGCGCTGAAGGGCAGCAGCGTGGTGCCCTTTACGGCGGCACTGCTGCGCAGCCGTGGCAAGAGTGACACGTCCATTGCCAATGCCCTGCAGAAAGAGGGCTACACCACCAGCGAGATCGCAAAGATCCTGCAGCAGATGAACCAGTAAGAGAAAAAGCGGAGGCGTCCATCATTTGATGGACGCCTCCGCTGCTGTATCTGTGATTTTGGGTTCGAGCCAACTGGGTACCCCACACAAAAAAGTCCACTGTTAAAAACAGCTGGAGTGTGGGACCCCGATAGACATTCCGAATGGTTGGGACCCGCGGGCTAAGCAACAGCCCACTGGGCTGATTGCTTACGGTGCTGTGCACCGCCGCCCTGTTCTCGTCCCACTGGGCACCCCACCAAAGAAAAAATCCGCCGTTGCAAAGCAACAGCGGATTTTTGGTGGGGTGCCCAGTGGGACTCGAACCCACGGTCTCCAGATCCACAATCTGGCGCGTTAACCGACTACGCTATGGGCACCACATAGATGCGCCCGAAGGGACTCGAACCCCCGGCCCACTGCTTAGAAGGCAGTTGCTCTATCCACCTGAGCTACGGGCGCACGTTGTTATCCCATTGGGTTCCTTTATGGCGGCAGTCGTGTGTCGGCACACGCTGCGAGAAATATAATACCATACGGAACCCGGTCTGTCAAGAACAATTTGAAAAAAGTTTCGGATTTTTATGCGGCGCAGTTACAGCAGCCACATGCCGACAAAGCCGCAGGCAAACCCGAGGGCAAGCCCGGCGGCCACATCCCGGATATGGTGCACGCCGGTGAGCACCCGCACCACGGCAATGAGCAGGGCGATGACGATCATGCACCAGCCGACAGCCGGGTAAAAATACAGCCACACCATGGCCAGCACAGCGGCGCTGAGCGCATGCCGGGACGGGAAGGACCGGCCGTGGGTGTCCTTCTGGACCAGCGGAGTGAAACCCGGCTGGTCGTAGGGGCGGGGGCGGTCGAGCCGGGCACGGAGCGCGGTGCCAACCCAGAAGGTGATGCCCGGCACCAGAATGGAACGGGCGATCTCCGACATCAAATCAGGAGCGGCGCTTTGCCGGGTCAGGAACAGCTGCACCAGCCGGACATTGAGCAGGCACAGCAGCACCGGGTAGCAGACAAACGGCACCAGCGGGAGCCAGCGGTCCAGCGCGACCACGAAGCGCCGGGCGGCCGGGTGCGCGTCAAACCACCGGTACAGGGCATGATAGTGTTCTGCGGTCAAAAAAGGTCCCTCCGCATCGGGTCAGAATGAGATCAGAAACAGGTGTCCAGATAGTTTTCCACATCGAAGGGCTCCGGTGTGGAATCTTTGCGCAGGTACAGCGGGTGGTGCGGGTGGCCTTTTTTGCTGCGCTTGCCAAAGGTCACCCAGGGAATGTTCTTTTCCCGGGTCAGGGCCACCATCTCCCGCATGAGGCCGGGCAGGTAATCCCGCTTTTCGATCAGGGTGCCCCAGGCGGCCCACATGGTGGGTTCGGTCTGGGCCAGCACGGCCTGCAGCCAGCGCAGGTTCTCGTCGCACAGGGCGCGGTCCGGCACACGGTCCATGTCGTTGGGGTCGGTGGCACGCTGAGGGTACACGTTGAACATGATCCAGCTGTCAAAATCGTTGGCGTTGGCCAGACGCTCCACACTTTTCAGGGTGGGGTCCAGCGCACCGGGCTGAGCGGTGCTGGGGTTGATGCCGATGCACACCAGCGGGTGCCGGCCCACCCGGCCCAGCACATAGCGATAAGGCTGGTATGTATGGGGCTCGTAATACCACAGACCGCCGGGGTATTCGTCGGCTTTCAGCAGGGGAAGTGCGTCGGTGTGCATGGGTGTGCTCCTATCCTTCGATCAATTTCTTTTATCGTACCCGAAATGGGGGGAGAAATCAACACTTTTGTGCGACAAAGTCTCCCATAAAACTGATTTTCATGGTATACTGAGCTGAACAGTGCAGCGCAGCTGCACAGCGACCCACCGGAGACGAAAGGAGCAGGTTATGCTGGAAGATTACAAAAACGCGCTGAAGTCCGGACAGCGCGCCTATCGTGCCTGCGTGGCACGCGGCCAGTCGCCCTATCTTGCGGTGCTGGACGATATTCTGGTCAATGTGAACATCGTATCACAGGAGCCGCTGGGTCTGGTGGAGATCCCGGCCGAGAGCATCGTGGGCACCAAGACCAGCGGACGGCACACAGCCTTTGCACCCAACTTCATGCCTCTGCTGGAGGCAGACACCGAGTTTGCCGCCAAGTGGTCCAACCTCTGCGAGGCCCACCTGGAAGAGGGCATCCACACGCCCATCATTGCCTTTGAGTTCATGAACCGGTTCTATGTGCAGGAGGGCAACAAGCGGGTCTCGGTGCTCAAGTATTACGGCGCGGTCAAGATCGCGGGCACGGTCACCCGGCTGATCCCGGAGCGCAACGACAGCCTGGAAAACCGCATCTATTACGAGTTCCTGGACTTCTATCGGCTGTCCAGGGTCAATGATGTGCACTTCAGCAAACCGGGCAGCTATGCCAAGCTGCAGACGCTGGTGTGCAAGGCGTCGGGCGAGAGCTGGACGGACGATGACCGGATGAACTTTGCGGCCTTTTACACCATGTTCTGCCAGCAGTTCCAGCAGCTGGGCGGCGACCGGCTCAACATCACCGCCGGGGATGCCATGCTGGTGTATCTGAGCGTTTACCGCTACTCGGACGCCTGCGACTCCACCCCGGCACAGATGAAGGCAAACATGGAAAAGCTGTGGAACGAGGTGCGGGTACTCACCGAGCCACAGGCCGTGCATCTTTCACTGGAGCCGACCCAGAGCACCGGCGAGCCGCTGCTGGCCAAGCTGAACATTTTCAGCTCCCGGCCCAGTGAGCTCAAGGTGGTGTTCCTGCATGAGCACAATGCCGAGAACAGCGCCTGGGTGCGCAACCACGACAAGGGCCGTGCGGCGCTGGAAAAGGAATTTCCGGACCGGCTGTCTGTTACCTGCCGGGAGAATGTGAACCCGGAGGTGGACGCGGAGCAGATCCTGGAGGATGTGGCTCATGACAACGCGGATGTGATCTTCACCACCAGTGCCCGGATGCACACGGCCTGCCTGAAGGTGGCGGCCCAGCACCCCAAGACCCGCATCCTGAACTGCTCGCTGAACGCGCCGCATCCGCTGGTGCGCACCTACTATCCCCGCACCTATGAGGTGACCTACCTGCTGGGCCTGCTGGCCGGTGCGCTTACCCGCACCGATCGGGTGGGCTATGTGGCGGCCAACCCGGTGTACGGCATCCCGGCGGCGGTCAACGCCTTCGCACTGGGCCTCAAGACGGTGCGCCCCTGCGCGCGGGTGCTGCTGCGCTGGGCCTGCCTGCCCGACCCGGCCCACCCGCTGGATTTCGCGGACTGTCCGGACGTGGACATTTTCTATGCCCACAGCAGGAAGGAGCCGGAAGGTACCTACCGGGATTACGGTCTGTGCCGCCGTCGGCCGGACGGCACGCTGGAGCCGCTGGGCCTGCCGGTGTGGAAATGGGAAACCTTCTATATTGAGATCATCCGCTCCATTTTTGACGGCACCTGGAACAACGACGGCAGCGGTGCCCGGGCGGTGAATTACTGGTGGGGCATGCGCAGCGGTGCCGAAGAGATCAACTACAGCGCCGACCTGCCGGCAGGCACTCTGCAGCTGCTGGACCTGATGGAAAAGCTGCTGAGCGAGGATGAACTGCGCATCTTCCATGGCGAGCTGTACGCAGCAGGCCATGTGCTGCATGCACCGGAAAAGCTGATCTATTCGCCCAAGGAGCTCATGGAGATGGACTGGCTGGACGAGTGCGTGGACGGTGCACTGCCGCATTACGACGATCTGGACGTCAAGACCCGGACGCTGGTGGCCATCAACGGCCTGGCGAACCTGAAGAAGCTGGAGTAAGGACCGGACGACCGGTACAAAAAACGGAGCAAACCAGACGTGAAAATACTTGCGATTTCGGATGTGCCCTCCAAAGCCTTGTGGGACTACGGCACCCGGGAACATCTGCAGGGGATCGACCTGATCCTTTCCTGCGGGGACCTGCCAAAGAAGTATCTGGAGTATCTGACCAATTTCACGACCGTGCCCATTTTGTATGTCCACGGCAACCACGACGGAAGCTACCGGGGCGATGAGCCGGGCGGCTGCATCTGTGTGGATGATCAGGTGTTCGTGTGGAACGGGCTGCGCATCATGGGGCTGGGCGGGTGTTTCCGCTACAACCAGGAAGATACCTACCAGTACACCGAGGCGGCCATGCGCCGCCGGGCACGCAAACTCTGGCTGCAGGCGCACAAGGTGGGCGGCATCGACATCCTGCTCACGCATGCCCCGGCCAGCGGCCTGAACGACGGCACCGACCGCGCCCACAAGGGCTTTGCGTGCTTCAATGAGCTGCTGGACGAATACCAGCCTGCCTGGTTCGTGCACGGGCATGTGCACCTGAACTATGACGCAAAGCTGCCCCGGGTGTGCACCTGCGGAAACACCACGGTGATCAATGCCACGGAGCGCTATGTGTTTGAGATCCCGGATCCGGACCCGCTGCAAAAGCGGAAATTCCTCTGGGGCAGCGCAAAGAAATAACAGGGCATCAAGGTACAAAAAAACGCTTCTGCAGGAGTTCTGCAGAAGCGTTTTTTGCGTGTTTTGTTTGTGCTCCGTCGTGCGGTGCGCGGCACCCGGAACGCAGAAAAATTACAGGTCCAGTTTGCCGGAGACCTTGTTGATGACGTAGTAGGCAGTGCCCTCTTCCGGCTTGACGTATACCTTGCAGGACTGCACGCCCACCTTGTGGGTGGCGCGGTAGTCGGCCTTGGCACGGTCGATGACATCGGTAATGTTGTACTGTTTGCCGTTCAGTTCCACATACAGCTCCGGAGCCAGCGGCGGACGGCCGCGGCGGGCAGGTGCCTTTGCGGCAGTTTTGCGGGTCTTGGGGTCCGCAGCAGATTCCGTTGCGGGGGAAACTGCAGGAGTCTTTTTCTCAGCCATAATAAAACCTTCTTTCTGGATTCTGAGCACAGCGGTGCGTGAAGGTCCGCCGTGCAGGTTCCGACTTAAACAAATTACTTATATAATAATTTTTTGCGGTTCGTTTGTAAAGCCTTTTTCCAAAAAAATCTCGCAAAACCGGCAGGAAACAGGATCTGCAATGCAAAGAAACGTTCCGGCAGCCGTCCGGGGACCGGAAATTCCGGTTTCCCGGCAGAAATCAGGGATTTCCGATCGGAGACGGTTTTGTACTTCGGAGAGAAACAAATCGGGTAAATGCGGCGTGTGCGGCGTGCAGATTTTACCGGCGGCAAAGCTTTTCGGTCTGTGCGATCACCGGGTCCAGAAGTTCTTCGTCCCAGTCCTCGGAAAAGGCGAACAGGCCCCGGTAAATGGCCAGCTGCACGTCGGCATCCGGGTGCTGTGCGGCCAGGCGGAACACGGCCTGCAGCAGCCGCAGCTTGCGCCGCCGGACGGCGGGCGCTGCACTGCGCAGCCGGGTAAGGTCATAGTCCTTTGTGTTGCCGCAGGGCATGGCGCAGGTGGCACAGTTGGGGGCTACCGCGTGCTTTTCGGCGCGGGTGATGTCCAGCATGCGCTGCAGCGTTTCGGACGGGGCATCCGGCTGCGCAGCCAGACGCAGCCCGGCGTTGAGCACGGCGTCGGTGTTTTCGGTCTTGGGTTCGCTGGAAGTGGAGCGCGCAAGGCCCACAAGGGCACCCAGCAGGGTGTCCCGCAAGGTGTCTGCCGGGGTGTCCGGCGTGCGGAGATAGTCGGTCATGGCAGTGTCCTTTCAAGTGTAAAAATCTGCAAAGAGTATAGCCCATTTATCCGCGCAATACAAGCCGCAGAAAAAAGCCCCCTCACAGCGGAGGGGGCCGGAAATGAGAAAATCAGAGCAATGCAGGAACTTCTTTTGCCAGCATCTCAGCCAGCTGAGCATGACCTTTGCAGGTCAGGTGCATGAAATCCACCTGGTTGAACGCGCAGTCCTTTGCATCCAGGAAGTGCACGTTCTGGCGCGCGCAGATGATGCGGAACTGCTCGGCCACACCGGCGGATTTCTCCACACAGCCGTCGCCCATGACCGCGTCATGGAACCCGGCCCCGATGGGCGGCGGTGCCACCACCAGAATGTTGGGCTGTTTGGTGCCCCAGCAGTCCACGCTCTTGGCCTTGAGGATCAGGCGCTCCATACCGGCTGCAATGCAGGCGGCGTTGGCACCAAAGCGCTCTTTCACGTCGTTGGTGCCCAGCATGATGATGAGCAGGTCAATGACCTCATGGCTCTTGAGCAGGGAATAGATCACGCTCAGGGCGTCCATGGACTCGTGGATGGGGTCCACGAACACGGTGGTGCGGCCGGAAAGACCCTCCTCGGTCACCAGATATTCGTCGCCCAGCGCCTTTTGCAGGCGGCAGGTCCAGCGCTCGTCCTCGTTGAAGCGGATGCCGTGGTCGGCACAGTCATTGGGGTCAGCACAATAGCCGTGGGTGTTGGAATCGCCCAGGCAGAGGATATGCGTTTTCATGGGAAATCACTCCTTTTCCATCGTCTGGCGGAAGTAATACACAGCGCCCACCATACCGGCGTCGTTGTGCAGCTGTGCGGCACAGATCTCCAGCCCCTCGGCAAAGGCGGGCATCACCGATGCCTTTACTTTGGCGGCAATGGGGTCGATGAGCAGCTTCTGCTGGGCGCTCACGCCGCCGCCGATCAGGATCAGCTGCGGGTTGAAGATGTGCACCATGCCGGCAAGGCCCTGCGCGATCTCGTCGGTCCAGGCGTCCAGCAGGGCCAGCACCTCCGGGTTTCCGGCTTCTGCTGCGGCAAAGATGGCGCGGCCGTCTGTCCAGGCAGGGGCCTTCTCCTTTGCGGCACGCACAAGGGCAGTGGTGGCGGCGTAGCGCTCCCAGCAGCCGGTGGCCCCACAGGTGCAGGGTACGCCGTCCAGTGCGTGGGTACGGTAGTGGCCCAGCTCACCGCCAAGGCCGCGGGCTCCCTCCAGCAGGCGGCCGCCGGTCAGGATGCCGCCGCCCACGCCGGTGCCCAGCGTGACACCGATGACGTCGGTATAGCCCTGCGCCCCGCCGACCCACACTTCCCCGAGGGTCATGCAGTTGGCGTCGTTGGCCACCGTGACGGGCAGGCCGAAGTCCTGCTCCAGCGCGGCCTTGATGGGGCTGCCGATGTAGTTGGGGAAATTGCCGCAGGTACCGGCCACGATGCCCTTGCGGCTGTCGATCTGGCCGGTGGCGGACACGCCAATGCCGGAAAGGTTTTCCACCGGGATGGCCTGTGCTGTTAAAAATTCCTTTGCGGCCTTGCGCACGGTGTCCAGCACGGGGGTCTGGTAGCCGTCAAAGTTCACGCTCTGCTCGCCCTTGCACAGCACTTTGCCGGTCTCGTCCACGATGCCCAGCTTGACGGCGGTGCCGCCGATGTCAATGCCAAAATACTGTTTCATGCAGCGTCTCCATTTACTTGTTCATGGCGTTGATGGCACCGGTGAAGCGTGCCGTGATCTCAGCCGGGCGGGTGATGGCACCGCCCACCACCAGGGCAAAGGCCCCGGCTTCCAGTGCCTTGACGGCCTGCTCCGGGTAGTGGATGTGGCCCTCGGCAATGATCTTGGCCGGGCACTCGGCGGCCAGCTTGTGCACAAACTCAAAGTCGATGTCGTTGATGCCCTGGGTCTCCGGGGTGTAGCCCCGCATGGTGGTGCCCACAAAGTCGGCACCGGCTTCGGCGCAGAGCATGGCGTTCTCAAAGTTGTCGCAGTCGGCCATGAGCAGCTGATCCGGGTACTTGGCCTTGATGGCACGGATGAACTCGGCGGAGGTGGAGCCGTCAGGCCGCAGGGCCCCGGTGCCCTGGACTGCCAGGATATCCACACCGCAGGCCACCAGCTCGTCCACTTCCTTCATGGTGACAGTGATGTACATGGGGGTGCCGGGGTAATCCTTTTTGATGATGCCGATGACCGGCAGGTCCACCACCTGCTTGATCTGGGTGATGTCGCGCACGGTGTTGGCACGGATGCCCACGGCACCGCTCATGGCGGCAGCCTTGGCCATCAGGGGCATCACGCCGCCCTCCTTGGTGTACAGCGGTTCGGTCTCCAGTGCCTGACAAGAGACGATCAGACCGCCCTTGATCTGAGCAAACAGTTTTTCCTTATCCATTGTTTCAGCCCTCCATTTTGATTTTGACAACGGCCTTGCGCACATTGGCACAGCCATCCTGTACCAGGCCGGGTTTGTGCAGCTCCGTGGGGAAGAACAGGACGAACCGCCCCTCGCCCAGGGCACCGCTCACAACGCTGGCGCTGTCCTGGAAGCCGCAGTCGCCGCTGAACTGGCCCACCTCCGGGCCGGCGGCGTTGGTGTAGCCCCAGCCCTCGCCGCCGGTGATGTCGATCTGCAGGTCGGCATACAATTTGTGATATTCGGGGTGGTAGCCTGCATCCGGGTGCAGGGCGGCGTCCATCACGTTGATGAATACCTCGTCACCGTCCACCTCAGTGCGGCCGTTCGGCAGGGCCGAAAGGTCGTGGGTGAGCAGGTAGTCGATGGCGGTGTCCAGATTGGGATGCAGCCCTTTGTAGCGGGCCAGATGCTCCAGAGTATCGCAGATCATGGTGCATTCCTCCAAAAAAAGAAGCGCCCGCCTCCCCTCTGAAAAGAGACGGAGAGGGGGCGCTGTTCGGTTTTACAGTTTTGCGATGGCAGCTTCGATCATGGCCTGTGCTTCGGCCACGATGGGCTCATCCTCCGGGATCAGGCTGGGCATGGGCTCGCGCACGCCGCCCAGCTCCAGACCATACATCCGGCGCAGGATCTCCTTCTGCACGGCGTACAGGTTGCCGTGGGCTTCGCACATCTTGTAGATGATGCGGTCGGCGTCGTACTGGATGGCCTGTGCTTCTTTGATCTCGCCCTTGTTGATGTGGTCGTTCATGGCCAGGTACAGCTCCGGCATCACGGCGTAGGTGCCGCCGATGCCGCCGTCGGCACCGATCACACGGCCGGAAACGAACTGCTCATCGGGGCCGTTGAACACCACGAAGTTGCCCTCGCCGCGGGCGGCGATGCCGGCATCCTTGAACATCTGGATATCCTGGGTGGGCATGGAGCTGTTCTTCACGGCCACCACGTTGGGGTTCTTCAACATCTCCTTCAGCAGGCTCATGGTCAGGGCTGTGCCAGCCAGCTGGGGGATGTTGTAGATGACGAACTCGGTGTTGGGAGCAGCCGCGGACATGTCGTTCCAGTACTTGGCAATGGCGTACTCCGGCAGGTGGAAGTAGATGGGGGGGATGGAGGCGATGGCGTCCACGCCCACGCTCTCGGCATGGCGGGCCAGCTCCACGCTGTCGGCGGTGTTGTTGCAGCCAACATGAGCAATGACGGTGATCTTGCCCTTGGCCTCGCTCATCACGGCTTCCAGAACGGTCTTGCGCTCGTCCACATGCTGGTAGATGCACTCGCCGGAGGAGCCGCCCACATACACGCCCTTGACGCCCTTGGCGATCAGGTGGCGGGTGAGGGCCTTGACGCCCTCCACCGAGATGTTGCCCTCTGTGTCATAGCAGGCGTAAAAGGCAGGGAACACACCCTGATATTTGGTGATATCTTTCATGGGTCAATATCCTTCTTTCTGTAGTATAGAAATAAACGTTATCCTTTGACCGCACCCATTGCGATGCCCTTGGTGAAGTACTTCTGGAAAATGAGGAAGATGATGATGATAGGCACGGCGGCCAGTGCGGCACCGGCCATGATCAGACCGAAGTCGGTGCTGTTCTCGGCCTGCAGCTTTGCAATGCCCAGCGAGATGGTCAGGTTGCTGGTGCTGGACAGCATGATCAACTGCATGAAGTAGTCGTTCCAGCTGTTGATGAAGGTGAAGATGGCCAGTGCGCCGATGCCGGGCTTGACCATGGGCAGCACGATCTTGACAAAGGTGCGTGCCTCGCTGGCACCGTCGATGCGGGCCGCCTCCAGCATTTCGGTGGGGATGCCCTCACTGAACTGCTTCATCAGGAACACGCCGAAGGGCCAGCCCACGATGGGGAAGATGACGGCCCAGATGGTGTTGTACAGGTTCAGGGCGCTCATCTCGCGCAGCAGGGGGATCAGGATGACCTGCTTGGGCAGAGCCATGGCGCACACGATGAGGGTGAACAGCAGCTTGCGGCCCACAAAGCGCTTCTTGGCCAGCGCATAACCGGCCATGGCGGCGGTGATGCAGGTGAAGATCATGGACATGACGGCCATGAACACGGTATTGATCATCCAGCGGATGGCAGCGGGTGCCATGGGACCCACCGAGAAGTAGATGGGCTCACCATCGGCGCTGAACTTGCTGCCGAAGGGCACGGCCAGCTGCCACAGCGGGGCACTCTTGCCGGCAAACAGCTTCTGGTAGTTGGTCAGCACCCACTGGCTGGGCCACCACTCCGGGGTAGTGGCGTTGATGGCGGCACCGGTCTTGAAGGAGCCGGTGATGATCCAGTACAGCGGGAAAGCAAACAGCACAGCCACGATGCTGATGAGGATGATGGCCAGGATCGTGTAGGCACTTGCCTGCTTGAGCTTACTGGGATGACGTTTCAGCGGTTTTTGCTTTTTGGTTGCAGCAGTTGCACTCATTGCTCGGCACCTCCCTTAATTATCCTGGTTGCCCAGCTTGAACTGGACAGCCGACAGGATGGCGATGATGACCGCCAGCACAACGCCCATGGCATTGCCGTAGCCGTAGCGGTACAGCTTGAACGCGGTGTAGTAGATGTAGTACATAATGGTGTCGGTGCTGTGGTTGGGGCCGCCGGAAGTCAACAGCTGGATCAGCGCAAAGCACTGGAAGGAGTTGATGGTGGTGATGACCAGAATGTACAGGGTGGTGGGCATGATGGCGGGCCACTTGATCTTCCAGAAGCACTGGAAATCGGTAGCGCCGTCCACCTCGGCAGCCTCCACGATGGACTGATCCACATTGCCCAGTGCCGAAACATACAGCACGATGGGCTGGCCCACCGAGGTGGTGAGCAGGATCAGGATGATGCAGCCCAGTGCAAACCGCTCGTCACCCAGCCAGTTGATGTTTTTGTCGATGAGGCCCAGGCTCTTGCCCAGATAGTTGAAGATGCCGTAGTAGTTGTTGTACATCCACTTCCACACCACGGTGACGGCAACGGAGCCGGTGACCACGGGCAGGTAGAACACGCAGCGGAAAAGGCTGGTGGCCCACTCCGGCAGGTCTACGATGGCCGAGGAGACCCACAGCGAAAAGACGCAGGTCACGGGCACCGAGACGATCACGATGATGAAGGTGTTCTTCAGAGCACCCAGGAAGATGGGGTCGGTAAACAGTTCTTTGTAGTTTGCCAGACCTACAAACACGTCGGCACGGTTCATGGTGGAATCAAAGAAGCTGGTCACCACGCAGAGGATCATGGGGTAGATGACGAAGCCCAGGAAGAAGATCAGGCTGGGCAGCAGGAAGCAGTAGGAGGCGAATGTTTCACGCCGGACCAGGGCGCTGCTGCGCTTTGGCTCCTTGATCGCTGTTTTTGCAGCCAAGAAAATCACCAATCCTTTCGGTTACAGCGTTTTTTTACAAACAAAGCCCCTCCCTCGCCGGGATCTTCGAGGAAGGGGCTCGTTCCGTTCAAATAATGGAAATTCGGGGTGCCGGGTGCTTATGCCTCAGCGGCAGCGTTGGCGTTCTCCACGAAGGTGGCAACAGCGGTCTCGACGGCCTCGCCGGTGCCCACGCGCTGCAGCATGTTCCACCATTCGGTACGGGCAGTTGCCCAGCCCGGAGTGATCTGGTAGTAGTCGCCCAGGTAGTTCATGAACTTGCTGTACTCGCTCATGATGTCGTTGCCGGCGTAGATGTCGCCCACGCTGGAACGGACCGGGAAGTAGGTGGAAGCCAGAACGCTTGCGCCCACCTGATCGGGGTCGGCAGCGATGAAGTCGATGAAGGTCTTGGCAGCCTCGATTTTGGAAGCATCGCCGTTGTCAAAGATGCCGAAGCCCCAGATACCGCCGCACAGCTTCGGGTCGCCGCTGGCGGTGGGGAATGCCATGGGCATGATCTCGTCACCGTCGTTGGTCAGGCCGGCGTCGTTGTTGTCGGTGTTCAGCTGCTGAGCGATGTTCCAGCAGAAAGCCATCTGCAGAGTGCCGTTGCGGAACAGGGTGATCTCGTCGCCGCCCACGATGGAAGCGTCGAAGTTGATGCCGTTGGTATCGTACAGGGTCTGGATGGCCTTGATGTTCTCGGCAGAATCCGCGGTGTACTTGGTATGAGCTGCATCGGTGAAGGTGCCGCCGTACATGTTGTTGATGATGGCGCGGGTGCCCTGGTCGCCGCCCTGGCCGCCGCAGTAGACAGCTGCCACGTTCTCGTAGCCACCGTTGTACAGAGCGTCCACGGTGTTCAGGAAGTCCTCGGTGCTCCAGGTGTGCTTGTCGGTGTTGATGTACTTGTCAGCGCCCACTTCCTTGACCTTGGTCATGTTCACGGCCATGCAGTGTGCGGTCATGCACAGGGGGTACTCGTAGTAGTCACCGGCGTCGTTCTTGCAGGCGGACTCCACAGACTCGTAGATGTCCTTCTTGGCGTCGTCGGTCCACAGGTCGTTCAGCGGAGCCATAACGCCCTTGGCACCCCAGTTGGCGACCAGACGCTCGGGACCTTCCATGATCAGGTCGGGTGCGCTGCCGCCCTCGATGGCGGTGTTGACCTGGTCATCGCCGTTGGTGTAGTCCAGGTACTCCACGGTGACCTTGATGTCGGGGTACTTGGCATTGAAGCTGGAGATCAGCTCCTGCACGGTCTCATCCTTGCCCCAGCCGCCGATGGGGTAGGTCCACAGCTTGATGCTTGCACCGGAGCTGGCGGTGCCGGAAGCGGCAGCAGAGCTGGCTGCGCTGGAGGCGGGAGCAGTGCTGGAAGAAGAACCGCCGCAAGCGGCCAGTGCACCGGCAGCGCCCAGCATACCGGCAGCCTTCAGGAACGAACGGCGGGAAATGCAGTTTTTCATGATAGTTTCTCCTTGCTCTCATCAATTCACGTTGTGGCAGCGGCTTGTGCGGGCGGCTGCCTTTGATGATTCCATTATAGAAAAATATTTTCATTCTGTCCATACTTCCTTTTCATAAATTTTTCATTTTGCAACTGTGCAGGTTGTACAAGATTGTGGGATATCAGAAAAAACACAAAAGAAAAGTGAAAATTGCTCGTTAAAAAAGTTACAAAACGGTACAAAATCGGAAAAATGAATGAAAAGACTTTTCGGACTGAAAATCTTAAAAAGAAAGAGATTTTCAGAAAATGGGCCGTTTTTCCTCACTTTCTGTGCCGTCTGCACAGAAACCGGACCAAAAATGTGGGCAATGCGCCTCTTGCACACCCGGTTTGTTTCTTTTATACTTTTTGATGTAAGAAGGTGTAGGAAATAAGTCGGCGGTTGCCCTTTGTGCAGCGGTCGGGTAAGGAGAAGGAAATGTCTACAAATTTTTGGGAGCTGCTGCAGCAGCACCAGAATGACCTGACAAAATCGGGTCACATGGTGGCCGACTATCTGGTGCAGCACGCAGCAGAGGCACAGTATCTGTCCATCTCATCCCTGGCAAGGGAATGCAAGGTGGCAGAGGCTACGGTGTTCCGGTTCTGCCGGGCGCTGGGGTTTGAAGGCTACCATGAAATGCGCATTGCACTGGCACAGGCCAATGCTACCGGCGCACTGGTCAACCAGCGTGCGCCGGAGCCGGATGCCGACACGGCCACCCTGTGTGAGCACGCCGGTGCGCTGTTCATGACAGCCATCAACGGCACACAGAATGCCCTCTCACCGGAGGCGGTGGACAAGGCTGTGGCCCTGCTGCACAGCGCACGGCAGGTGTTCTGCCTGGGGCAGGGCGGCAGCATGCTGGTGGCCAACGACATCTGCGCCCGGTTTGCGGGCATCACCAACAAGTTCCGCACGGCGGGCGACAGCCACATGCAGGTGATGGCGGCCAGCCTGATGACGGAAGAGGATGTCGTGTTGTTCGTGTCCTACTCCGGTGCCACGCGGGATATGATCGAGACGCTGCGCACCGCCAAGGCCGCCGGGGCAAAGATCATCCTCATCACCCACTACGAGGACTCGCCGGGCGCAAAGCTGGCCGACATCGTGCTGCTGTGCGGCGCGCAGGAAAACCCGCTGGATTCCGGCAGCATCCCCATCAAGGTGGCGGTGCTGTATGTGGCAGAGGTGCTTCTGCTGCGTTATATGCTGGATGACCAGCAGCAGACCAACGAGGCACAGGACCGCACCACCGAGGCCTTGGCCGTGAAGATGCTGTAATTTCTCTGATCGAAAACACAGATGCCGCTCTGCGGCCGGGCATTCCGGCAGCCGGGCGGCGTTTTTTTGCAGCTGTACAGAAACAGAAAACAGACGTTCCGGAGCAATTTTTCTAAAAATGCAATCTTTTTGCAAATTGGCCTTGCAATCGGGCAGGATATCGTGTATAATCATCCCTGCACGAAAATGCAAACTGATTGCAATTTATTGAAATGAAGAAACCCGCGGTGGTTTTTGGGAGCGATATTTATGGAACTGTTTCTGGATGTTCTGGGCGAATCTCTGGTGGATACCGCCAAGATGCTGCCCTTTCTGTTTCTGGCCTATCTGCTGATCGAATACATCGAGCACCGCCACGGCGAGCGCATCGAAGCGCTGCTGGCCGGCGGCGGGCGCTGGGGCGCAGTGCCCGGTGCCCTGCTGGGCTGTGTGCCGCAGTGCGGCTTCTCGGCCATTGCGTCCAACTTCTATGCGTCCCGCGTCATTACGCTGGGCACCCTGATGGCCGTGTATCTGGCCACCAGCGATGAAGCCATCCCGCTGCTGGTGTCCATGCCGGCCTACTGGGACAAGCTGGTCGTGCTGATGGTCATCAAGGTGGTGTACGCTGTCATCGTTGGTTTCGTGCTGGACTTTGTGCTGCGCGGCATCCTGCCCAAGGGGCTGCGGGGCGGCTACACCGGCCATGCCGACGAGGTGGACTGCCACGAGGAGCACAACGATGAAGAGGGCAACGAGCGCCCCATCTGGCAGGCGGCTCTGCGCCACACGCTGGAGATCTTCGTGTTCATCTTTGCATTCAGTCTGGTGTTCGGCCTCATCGTGGAAGGCGTGGGCGAGGACGTGTTCGCCGACCTGTTGGGTAGCATGGGCTTCTTCCAGCCGGTGGTGGCGGCCCTGGTGGGCCTGATCCCCAACTGCGCCGCCAGCGTGTTGCTCACCCAGCTGTATGTGGAGGGTGCTCTGCGCTTTTCCAGCCTGGTGGCCGGTCTGTGCACCGGTGCCGGTGTAGGCCTGGCCGTGCTGTGGCGCGCCAACCCCTCCTGGAAGCAGAACTTGTTCATCACCGGCCTCACCTGGGCCGCCGGTGCCTTTGTGGGCGTGGCCATGCAGGTGATCGTGGCATTGTTTGCCTGATTCTGATGTAAAAGGGGCTGTTGCAAAATAGTTCTCTGAAAAAATATGCACAAAACCCGGAACCTCTTCAGGGCCAAAACGGCTCAAAAAGGGTTCCGGGTTTCTGCTTTTGCACTGCTTTTTGTGCAAGTTGCTATCGCATTCTTATTTTGCAACAGCTCCTTTTGGCGTTCTCGGCGGCCGGGGGCGCACCAGCTCCTGCCTCCTATTGACAAGGCTTTATGCCTGTGCTATTTTTACAATAGGAAATGATGGCCTGCACGGCAGGAAAACATAGAATGTCTATAAAATTCTATAAGATAAGGAGCGTATCTGTATGAAACTGGCAATCGGCAACGACCACAGCGCGGTCGAAATGAAGAAGGAGATCAAGAAGTATCTGGAGGACAAGGGCATCGAGGTCATCGACGTCGGTACCAACAGCACCGAGAGCTTCAACTACCCCATCAGCGGTTACAAGGTGGGCAAGATGGTCGCCTCCGGCGAAGTGGACGGCGGTGTGCTGATCTGCGGCACCGGCGTGGGCATCAGCCTGGCCGCCAACAAGGTCAAGGGCGTGCGTGCCTGCGTGTGCAGCGAGCCCTATTCCGCCCGCATGAGCAAGCAGCACAACAACTCCAACATCATCGCTTTCGGCGCACGGGTCATCGGCGTGGAGACCGCCAAGATGATCGTGGACGAGTGGCTGAACGCCAAGTATGAGGGCGGCCGCCATCAGGTGCGTGTGGATATGCTGACAGAGATCGAGCAGACCCAGGGCCTGAAGGTCGTGGACGAGCAGGGTCAGTGAGTTTTCAGGCCGGGACTGCATTGCAAAGCGCAGTGTGGTTCTGGTTTTTTGTTTCCGGCAGACAGAAAGAGCCGCCCCATCCGGGGCGGCTCTTTGCTGTTTTTACAGGGAAAATGAGATTTACACCCACTCGCCGTTGAATATGTATTTGTCCAGCCGGGCAAAGGCTTCCTGCACGCGGGAGAGCGGCAGGGCCAGATTCATGCGGATGGCGCAGGGGCCGTGGAACATCCGGCCGTCCTGCCAGGCGACGCCCACGTTCCAGCCGGCCTTTTCCAGCTGGCCGATGGTCTTGCCGTGGGCCTTGCACCAGCCGGTGCAGTCCTGGAACAGCATAAATGTGATGTGCCGGGGCTTCACAGGCGGCCGTCTGCCACGGCGCGCCGGTGTTCGGCCAGGGTCAGCTGCCGCAGCACCTGCAGGCAGGGGCGGGTGTCGTCCTTGCGGGTGAACAGGCAGGTGGGTGCCGGCGGAAAGGGGAAGCTCAGCGGGTGGAACCACTCGGGCGGGTAGCCGTGGCTCCGCACCGGGCTCAGGAACAGGCATTTTCCGGCCAGCATCCGGACGTATTCCTTTTCAAAGTCGGGCACCATGAGCCACCGCAGGGGAATGTCCTCCATGCAGCGCCGTAACATGGACACGAATACGGCGTCACAGCTTTCAAAGCAGATGGTCTGCCCGGCCAGCTGGTCGGGGGTCAGGGTGCCGCAGGCACTCAGCGGGCTGCCGGGGCTTGCCAGCAGATGGCATTTGGTGTCGAACAGGGGCAGGCAGTCGATGGCGTCGCTCACCGGTTCCAGCAGCATCTGGATCAGGGCGTCCACGCCGCTCTGCAGAACCTCTTCCGGGGAGGTACAGGAGGTATCGGTGCGCACCTCCAGGTCACAGTCCGGCAGCTCCTGGCTCAGCGCCATCAGCAGGTCGTGGTACACAAGATCCCGCGACGCCATGGTCAGCGGCACCTGCAGCACCAGCTTTTCGCGCCGGGCGGGCCCGGCGGCCAGTGCATGCTGGAACGCCTGATAGCTCTGCCGGACGTTCTGGGCAAAGGCGGCAAACAGCTGCCCGGCTTCGGTGGGCTCCACCCGGCAGGTGGTGCGGGTGAACAACGGGGTGCCCAGTTCTTCTTCCAGTGTGCGGATCTGATAGCTCAGGGTGGGCTGGGTGAGAAACAGCTGCCGCGCGGCAGCCGAAAAATTCAGTGTTTCATAAAGAGCCAGAAAACAGCGGATCTGACGGTCGGTCATACGGGGGCCTCCTTTCCGGCATTTCCTTCATTGTAACAAAACCGCTGGGGAAGGTCAATGAACTTATAGAAAAAATACATAACTGAAAACCGGAAATTGAATTTCTCTTTTGGTGAAAATTTCACTATAATAATATCGTCAAAAAAGCGTCAAACTGCGCAAGGCAGAAACGCTTTGGAAGAAAAAGAAGAAAGAAACAGAAAGGGTTCCGCACTATGAACAAGATCTCGCGCAGAAACTTCATCCGTGCATCGGCTCTCAGCGCTCTGGGCGCTGCCGCTGCAGGCGCACTGTCCGGCTGCTCCAACAACGCAGCCAGCAGCGCCGCCGCTTCCTCCGTGGCAAGCTCTGCCGCTGCCTCCGAGCAGCCCGCAGCCGCTGCTTCCGCCATCACCTGGGATGACATCTTTGCCACCAGCTACTCGCAGGCTAACCGCGGCTCCAACCCGGACGCCAAGGCTCCTGAGACCCCGGAAGAGTACATCGAGCAGAAGGGCAACGGCGACATCATGGGCTCCATGATGGTCGGTATGGTCGATTCCCTGAACATCCCGGAAGAGCAGTTCATGAACAACAAGCCCGCCTGGCTGGGCGATGAGCCCCAGCTGGCCGACAAGGTCGAGTACACCAAGGACTGCGAAGTTCTGGTCATCGGTTCCGGTCAGGCCGGTACTGCCGCCGCCCTGCGCTGCGCTGAAGAGGGCCTGAACACCATCTGCTGCGAAGTGCAGACCTGGGAAGAGTACGACAACTATGCCTGCGACCTGACCACCTACAACTCCAAGTTCTTCCTGGACAAGGGTGCCGAGAAGTACGACCCCATGGACATCTTCACCGAGTACATGGTCAAGGCTCTGGGCCACGCCAACCAGAAGATCGTCAAGGACTACGCCACCCGCTCTGGTGAGGCACTGGACTGGATGCTGGCTGAGCTGGACCCCGACTATGTTGCCAAGTACGCACACGCCGTGAACTACAAGGGCAACAAGCACTTCCAGAACCCCTGCAGCCACAGCTACTACTACGTTGGCATGACCCAGTGGCGTGATACCGGCACCGAGACCAACACCAACAACAACATGTGGCCGTACACCGTCCGTCTGCTGCAGCAGAAGGCCGTGGAGAAGGGCTGCGAGTACATCTACGGCGCACAGGGTCTGACCCTGGTGCACGAGAACGGCAAGGTCACCGGTGCCATCTTCACCGACATCGACGGCAAGTACTTCCAGGTCAATGCCGATGCTGTCATCGTGGCAGCCGGCGACTTCGGCGGCAACCCGGACATGCGTCTGGACCTGTGCGACACCCTGCGCAACCTGGCATGGTCCTACGGCAAGGACCGCACCGACGTGAACAACATTTCTTCCATGGGCCGTGACGGTTCCGGCATCCGCATGATGCTGTGGGCAGGCGCTACCATGGAGGCAGGCCCCCGTGCAGGTCAGGCAGCCGGCATCAACAGCCGCCCGTCCTTCCCCTTCGGCGGCATCTGGCCCATCTTCGGCAATGACGGCAAGCGTTTCTTCAACGAGACCATCACCCGCCACGGCTCCGTGGGCTACCTGGATATGATGCCGGAAGGCCAGAAGATGGTCTGCGTCACCGACTCCAACTGGGATGCTTACTGCGAGTATCAGGCCTACGACCATCAGGCCATGGACCGCAGCAACGACTACATGCTGGAAAAGGTCCGCAAGGATATGGCCAACTACAAGACCGGCCCCGACGGCTTCTCCGTGCAGGCCTTTGCCCGCTACGGCAACGACCCCACCACCCTGTATGCTGCCGACACGCTGGAAGAGCTGGCCGACATCATGGGCTATGAGGGCGACGCAAAGCAGGGCTTCCTGGACGAGGTCAAGCACTGGAACGAGATGTGCGATGCCGGTTACGACTCCGACTGGGGCGCAGACGCATCCATGATGCACTTCAAGATCCAGGATCCTCCGTTCTTCGCAGCTTCCTCCGTCACCGGCGGCAACCCCTCCGGCGGCCTGTGCCAGCACGCTGCAGTCTGCACCGATGGTGAGTACCGCGTCCTGACCGGTGCCAAGGCTCCCATCCCCGGCCTGTACGCGGTCGGCAACTGCTGCGGCCAGCGCTACGGTGTGCAGTACCACACCCCCACCGCAGGCAACAGCTGCGGCAGCGCTTTCGTGACCGGTTACCTGGCTGCCGAGTACGTCAAGAACGATCTGGACAACGGCATCGGCGGCGGTGAGAACGGCTCTGAGGAGCGCACCACCAACGGCCAGTACTATGCCGGCACCTACACCGCTTCCAAGAACTCCGGCTACAGCACCGTGACCGTCACCATGACCTTCAGCGAGGACGCCATCACCGACTGCAAGATCACCTCTTCCGGCAACGATGACCTGATGAAGGACGACCTGCGCAGCAGCATGGCCGCTGCCGTGGTGGACAGCCAGGGCGACACCAGCGTGGATGCCATCACCTCTTCCACCCTGAGCTTCTCGGTCAAGGCTGTGCAGGAGGCTGTGGCCGACTGCATCGCACAGGCAAAGGCCTGATCTTTTACTTGCCAAAACCGCACGCGCCCGGTAGAATAAGACCAGAACAGGGTTTGCTCTGACGGCACCGTGTGCGTTCCACACAATCGGTTTTCTTTTTTCTTCTCGGTGCCGCGCCGGGGCCGGGCATCTGCCTGCCCCGGCGCGGCGTTGCTGTTATGCGGAGGTTTGAAACAAACATGGAGACGACAACGCTGCATCCGGTCGTGATGAAGCTCAATTTTCCCTTTATCACCCGCAAGCCTTCCTTCTGCGGGCGCACCCTCATCGAGGGCCACAACACCGAACTGCTGCACCGGTATGTGCTGGCCATGGCGCTGGAGCTCAAGGCCAACGCCGCCGACCTGGCCGACTGCGAGGTGCAGGCCATCCGTCTGGGCGGCGGTTCTGCCTCCATCATCAATGGCAGTGATCTGGACCACCTGCTGCGGCTCATCCGCAGCTGCTATCATGTGGCAGAGAACGCCCCGGTGACCATGCGCACCTGCCCGGCGGACATCAACGGCGCCAACATGCCCTTCTACAACCGCTCCCACTTCACCCGCTACGATCTGGAGTTGTACTCGCTGGAGCCGCTGGATTTCTGCACGCTGGACACCCTCAACTATTCCGAGCAGATGCCCTACATCACCCACGGTTTCCTGCGGGCCGACCGCCGCGACAGCATGGGCTTTGTGCTGCTGTACGGCAAAAAGACGGTGTCCCGTTGGGGCTTCCGCCACTCGGTGCTGGAGGTGACGCGCCGGCCGGTGTGTCATGTGCTGCTGCAGCGCTGCGCCGGAGCGGATATGCTGGACGACGCGGCAGCCCAGGCCCAGCTGGACGAGGCAGCCCAGCTGCTTACCGAGGCGGGCTTTGTGCAGTACCTGCCCCGGCGTTGGGCAAAGCCCGGCTGTGAGGACAAATTCTGGCAGGGCGCGGCCAACGGTATGGATGTGCTGGCCTTCGGCCTGTCGGCCTACACCCGGCTGGACGGCATGATCACCACCAATACCTCCGACCTGAACACCTATCTGGCCCACAGCGCAGACTACGAACAGATCACCGTGTCCACGGTGCCGGTGCAGACGGCAGAATGAACAAAGGCAGCCCTTCCCGTGCGGAGGGGCTGCCTTTGTTTTTGATTCGCGGATCCTGTCTGGATAAAATGTGCAGGGACCCTTACAGTTTCTGCCGTGCGGCGATCTGGCTGGCCGTGGGGGGCGTGTCGCCCTGGGCGGCGTTTTCCAGCACACCGATGCGGCGGTCGAGGTCGCGGATGCGCTGGGCCACCACATCCGGCAGATCCTGCTGGTCCAGGTCGTCGGCGGGGTTCACGGCCTTGTTGTTGATGCGCACCACCTCGGCGGGCACGCCCACAGCCGTACAGTTGGCGGGCAGGTTGCACAGCACCACGCTGCCCGCGCCGATGCGGGCGTTGTCGCCGATGTACACCGGGCCCAGCACCTTGGTGCCCGCGCCGATGAGCACGTTGTTGCCCAGGGTGGGGTGGCGCTTGCCGGTGTCCTTGCCGGTGCCGCCCAGTGTCACGCCGTGGTAGATGGTGCAGTTGTCGCCGATCTCGCAGGTCTCGCCGAACACGATGCCCATGCCGTGGTCGATGAACAGGCACCTGCCGATGGTGGCACCGGGGTGGATCTCGATGCCGGTGCGGCGGCGTCCGTGCTGGCTGACCCACCGGGCCAGAAAGAACCGCTTGTGCTGGTACAGCCAGTGCGCAATGCGGTGATAGACCAGAATATGAAAACCGGGGTACAGCAGAATGACCTCCAGCACGCTGCGTGCGGCGGGGTCCTTGCGCTGGATGTTCCGTGCATCTTCCAACAAACCCATGAGGAGTCCTCTCTTTCCTGTGTTCACGTCGTGCCTATTATAATAGCACAGCCGGGCTGGAATGTACAGTGATATGCTAGGAATTGTTGCCGCTAACCCGCCCGCCGGGCACAAAAACCGTCTTTTGGGTAGAGTAGCTAAAAAATGCAGAGAGAAGCGCCAAACCTTTTTACAAACAAACCCGGCCGCAGGCATTGACACATTTCGCGTTTCTATGCTAAAATATTAAGAAGAAATTGCAAATGCCAAAAAGGAGACAATGCCATGGAGTGCAACGTGATGCGCCGGAAACTGAAAAAACTGTCCGCGTCCGGTTTTGCCGTGGGTTCGTTGTTTCCTTTTTTTGTGAAGTGAGCTTTTCCCTTTGCGGGGAAAAGTTTTTTTTTGCCCGTTTGCGGCTTTTGGCTGCAGACCGTGCCGGACAGGAGAGGAGACCGCCATGCTGCTTGTAAACGCTGTGAACACCGAAGGACGACCGCTGGAGATCTTTGTGAAGGACGGCAGGATCGCCGCCGTGGGCCAGGAGCTGGAGGCTCTGGCCGGGGACAACGAGACGGTGGTGGATGCCGGGGGGCTGACCGTGCTGCCCGCCTTTGTGGACCTGCACTGCCACTGGCGCACCCCGGGCTTTGAGTACAAGGAGGACGTGGAGACCGGCAGCCGTGCCGCAGCCGCCGGCGGCTACACCTTCGTGAACCTGATGCCCAACACCAAGCCCGTCTGTTCCTCGGCCGCGCAGGCCATGCAGGTGGAGCAGAAGGCCGCCGAAGTGGGTCTGTGTGACGTGAACCAGACCGTTTCCATCACCGAAAACTTTGACGGCGTGAGCATCGACCACCTCAAGACCCTGCCCGCCAGCGTGAAGTTCATCACCGAGGACGGCCACGGCGTGCAGGACAACGCCACCATGGCCAAGGCTTTTGCCATCTGCACCCAGAAGGACATCACCGTGATGAGCCACGCCGAGGACATGGAGATCAGCCCCTGGGACTACCGCCTGGCCGAGGACATCGAGACGGTGCGCAACTGCTGGCTGAGCGAGTATTACCAGACCCGCCTGCACATGTGCCATGTGTCCACCCGCGGCGCACTGGATGCCATCCAGATGGCAAAGCTCCGGGGCGCACCGGTCACCTGCGAGGTGACTCCGCACCACCTGTGGTTCACCAATGATACCTGCGATTACCGGGTCAACCCGCCCATCCGCACCGCCGACGACGTGCAGGCACTGGTGGACGGCATCCGCAGCGGCATCGTGGACGCCATTGCCACCGACCACGCGCCCCACTCGGAGGAGGACAAGCTGAAGGGCATGGCTGGCATGGTGGGCAGCGAGACCGCCTTTGGGGTCTGCTACACCAAGCTGTGCAAGCAGGAGGGCCTGCCCCTGGAGGTGCTGGTGCACCTGATGAGCACCCGCCCGGCGGAGATCCTGGGCCTTGCCAAGGGCCAGCTGGAGCCGGGCTACGACGCCGACTTTGTGCTGGTGGACCTGGACACCCCCTATACCGTGGACAAGGACAAGCTCCACTCCAAGAGCCACAACACCCCCTTCGACGGCGTGGAGCTTTACGGCAAGGTGTGCGCCACCATCAAGGGCGGCAAGATCACCTATCAGGCAGAGGCCTAATGCTCACGGGCAGCAGGCTTGCCCTCTCAGCCTCACTTCGTTCGGCAGCTCTCCCAAAGGGAGAGCCCTTGGCAAAACGGGAAACTTTGCCGTACTGCCAAAGCCTCTCCCTTTGAGGAAAGACTTCCCCCGGCCGGGGGAAGATGTCGCACAGCGACAAAAGGGGGAGTGTGGCATTGCATAAGCAATGACGGAGAGGGCGAGGACGCTTGCCGCTATGATAGTTACAATACATTTTCTATAAATACGACATACAGGAGGACACCCAAATGACAAACATGGACAAACTGTACGAAGCAGTGGAAGCACGCGGCCCGGTCTGCGTGGGTCTGGACACCGACTTCAGCTACCTGCCCGCCGATTTTGTGGACAGCACCCTGACCAGGGGCGAGAACATCGTGCGCTTCAACCAGAAGCTCATCGACGCCACCAAGGCCGTGGCGGGCTGCTACAAGGTGCAGATCGCTTACTATGAGTCGCTGGGTCTGGAGGGCATGAAGGCCTACGCCGACACCCTGAAGGCCGTGCGCGAGGCCGGTGTGCCGGTGATCGCGGATATCAAGCGCGGCGACATTGCCAAGACCGCCGAGATGTATGCCATGGGCCACTTCACCGGCGACTTCGAGGCCGACTTTGTGACGCTGGCTCCCTACATGGGCCTGGACTCCATCAGCCCCTATCTGCCCTACGCCGAAAAGCAGGGCAAGGGCCTGTTCGTGCTCTGCCGCACCTCCAACGGCGGTGCCAAGGACTTTGAGTACGAGAAGCTGGCCGACGGCCGCCACGTCTACGACCTGGTGGGCGACAAGCTGAACGCTCTGGGCAAGGACTACATGGGCCAGCACGGCTACTCCTCCATCGGCCTGGTCATCGGCGGCACCCACATCGAGGAGGCCACCGAGATCCGCGCCAAGTACAAGGACAGCTTCTTCCTCATCCCCGGCTACGGCGCCCAGGGCGGCAAGGCCGAGGACATCGCCCAGTACCTCACCAAGGGCAACGGCGGCGTGGTCAACTCCAGCCGCGGCATCCTGCTGGCCTACAAGAAGCAGCCCGGCACCGCCTTTGACGAGGCCGCTTACAACGAGTGCGTGAACATGAAGGAGGCCATTGCCCATGCGTGCAGCCTGCTGTGAAGCCACCGTCCTGCGCAATGAGGTCATTGCTCCGGACATCCGTCTGCTGACCGTGGTCTGGCCCGACCGCGACCACGCCCCCCACGCAGGCCAGTTCTTCACCCTGCGTGCCTGGGGTGCCGACGAAGCCCCCTTCCTGTCCCGGCCCATCAGCGTGCACCGCTGGAACCCGGACAGCAGCACCATTGAGTTTTTGTATCAGGTGGTGGGCGAGGGCACCGAGAAGCTGGCACAGCTCAAGCAGCAGGATGCCTTCCAGCTCACCGGTCCCATGGGCAACGGCTTTGATGTGCCGGAGATTGTGAGCAAGTACAAAAAAATCGCTGTGGTGGGCGGCGGCATCGGCACCGCGCCCATGTACCAGCTCACCCGCGAGCTGGCCGCTGCCGGGGTAAAGCCGGATGTGTTCTTCGGCTTCCGGGATGCCCCCTACTGCATGGAGGAGTACCGGGAGATCGCCAACCTGGTGAAGGTGTCCACCGACACCGGCGCGGTGGGCTTCCACGGCTTTGTCACCCAGCTGTACGACCCGGCGGACTACGACGTGGTGCTGGTGTGCGGCCCCACCGTCATGATGCGCAATGCCGCCCGCCTGTGTGCCGAAAAAGGCACCCCCTGCTTTGTGAGCATGGAAAAGAAGATGGCCTGCGGCATCGGTGCCTGCCTGGGCTGCACCTGCGAGACGAAGAGCGGGGAAGGCAAGAGCGTGTGCAAGAACGGCCCGGTCTTTGATGCAACGGAGGTGTTCTTCTGATGGCTGACCTGAAAACGAACCTGCTGGGCTTTGCGATGAACAGCCCCATCATCGGCGCATCCGGCACCGTGGGCTACGGTGTGGAGTACGAGGAACTGGCCGACTTTACCAAGATCGGCGGCATCTCCGGCAAGGGCCTGACCCTGCACGGCCAGTACGGCAACAAGGGCGAGCGCCTGTGGGAGACCCCCTCCGGCCTCATCAACAGCATCGGCCTGCAGAACCCCGGCGTGCAGCACTTCATCGACGTGGAACTGAACGAGATGCTGGAGCTGAAGCAGAAATACGGCACGGTGGCCATCGCGAACCTGGGCGGCCACAGTGAGGAAGAGTATGTGGAAGGTGCCGCGCTGCTGAGCGACAGCGCCGTGGACATCGTGGAGCTGAACATCTCCTGCCCCAACGTCAAGGTGGGCGGCATGGCCTACGGCGTCAAGGCCGAGGCTGCCGGTGCGGTGGTGCGCATGGTGCGCGACGCCTGCAAAAAGCCCCTGATGGTCAAGCTGAGCCCCCAGGCCGAGAACATCCCGGAGATGTGCAGGGCTGTGGAGGCCGCCGGTGCGGACGCCATCAGCCTGACCAACACCTTCCAGGCCTGCGCCATTGATCTGGAAAAGCGCCGCCCGGTGTTCAACAACATCTTTGCGGGCCTGTCCGGCCCGGCGGTGCGGCCCATCGCCCTGCGCATGGTGTGGCAGGCCGTGGGTGCCGTGAACATCCCGGTGGTGGGCCTGGGCGGCATTGCCACCGGCCGGGACGCCCTGGAGTTCATCATGGCAGGTGCCGCGGCTGTGCAGGTGGGTGCGGCAAACTTCGCCAACCCCCGCGCCATGGAGACCATCGCCGACGAGATGGCCGCCTGGATGGACGCAAACGGCGTGAAAACGCTGGACGAGATCCGTGGCTGCGCCCGTCATGCAGAATAAAACCTGCAAATATTCGTCTATGACTTGCTGTTATGCACATAAAATAAAAAATAGTGCATAAATTTGCAAATATCGTAAAAGCGTGGTACAATACCACCCAAAGAGAATATACACCACTTAAAAAGAGAGGGAGAAGTACAATGAGTGAAGCACTTGAGATCCTGAAGAGCTGTGACGCATTCCTGGAGGGCCATTTCCTGCTGTCCTCCGGCCGCCATTCCAGCGCTTACTGCCAGATGGCCTACCTGCAGCAGTACCCCGACCGCTGCGCCGAGGTGATGAAGGCTGTGGCCGACAAGGTCAAGGAGATGGACGTGGATGTCATCGTCGGCCCGGCCATGGGCGGCATCGTGTACGCTTACGAGCTGGCCCGCCAGACCGGCAAGCGCGCCATCTTCACCGAGCGCGTGGACAACGTGATGACCCTGAAGCGCTTTGCCATCCATCCGGGTGAAAAGTGCCTCATCGCAGAGGACGTGGTGACCACCGGCATCTCCTCTCTGGAGACCAAGCGGGTCATCGAGGAGAACGGCGGCATCTGCCTGGGCATCACCTGCGTGGTGGACCGCACCAAGCCCGAGGCTCCGTCGCCCATTCCCATCGTGGCCAGCGCCCTCAAACTGGACCTGCCCAACTATGCCCCGGAAGAGTGCCCCATCTGCAAGGAGGGCAAGCTGCCGCTGGTGCACCTGGGCAGCCGCAAGATGAAGCAGGAAGCAAAGCAGACCCTGTAATGGTTGAAACGAGGAAAACTATGAACGCATATCTTCTTTTGGCAAACGGCATGGTGTTTGCCGGGCAGTCTGTGGGTGCCGAGGGCGTGACCGTGGGCGAGGTGGTGTTCGCCACCGGCATGGTGGGCTTTCAGGAGACCCTGACCGACCCCAGCTACTACGGCCAGATCATCACCCAGACCTACCCCCTCATCGGCAACTACGGCATGAACAAGGACGACATGGAGTCCGACAAGATCTGGGCAAAGGGCTACATCGTGCGCGAAGCCTGCAAGACGCCCTCCAACTGGCGCTGTGAGGAAACGCTGGACAGCTTCCTGAAAAAGAACAACACCATCGGCATCGAGGGCATCGACACCCGCCACCTCACCCGCATCATCCGGGAGAGCGGCGTCATGAACGGTGCCATCCTGACCACCTTCGACCCCGCCGACCCCGCCAACAAGGAAAAGACCGACGCCCTGCTGGACGAGATCCGTGCCTACGCCGTCACCGACGCGGTCAAGAACGTCACCTGCGCTGAGCCCGAGGTGTTCAACCCGGCAGGCGAGACCCACATCGTGCTGATGCACTACGGCTGCAAGCGCAACATCGTGCGCTGCCTGGTCAAGCGCGGCTGCAAGGTCACGGTCATGCCTGCCTTTGCCACGGCAGAGGAAGTGGCCGCCCAGAACCCGGACGGCATCATGCTGTCCAACGGCCCCGGCGACCCCGCCGAGCCGGTGGAGGTCATCGAGAACCTGAAGCAGATCTTTGCGCTGAACATCCCCACCTTCGGCATCTGCCTGGGCCACCAGCTGAGCGCACTGGCTGCCGGTGCCAAGACCATGAAGCTCAAGTACGGCCACCGCGGTGCCAACCAGCCCGTCACCGACTTCGAGTCCGGCCGCACCTTCATCACCAGCCAGAACCACGGCTATGCGGTCGTGGGTGAGGAGCTGCCCGCCGAGATGGGCGAGGTGGCACAGGTGAACGCCAACGACGGCACCTGCGAGGGCATCAAGTACAAGAAGTGGAACTGCTTTACCGTGCAGTTCCACCCGGAAGCAAACGGCGGCCCCAAGGATACCGAGTTCCTGTTCGACCGCTTCCTGAAGAACGTCAAAGCAGCAAAGGAGGCACGCTGAAATGCCGAAGGACCCCAGAATCAAAAAAGTGCTGGTCATTGGCTCCGGCCCCATCATCATCGGTCAGGCCGCGGAGTTCGACTACTCCGGCACCCAGGCCTGCCGCGCCCTGAAAGCAGAGGGCATTGAGACCGTTCTGCTCAACTCCAACCCCGCAACCATCATGACCGACCCGGACGTGGCCGACCATGTTTACATCGAGCCCATGACGCTGGAAGTCGTGGAGCGCATCCTGGACATCGAAAAGCCGGACTCCGTGCTGCCCAACCTGGGCGGCCAGATGGGCCTGAACCTGTCCATGGAGCTGGCCCGTTCCGGTTATCTGGACCGCACCGGCATCCGCCTGCTGGCCTGCAAGCCGGAGACCATCGACCGCGCCGAGGACCGTGAGCTGTTCAAGGAGACGATGGAAAAGCTGCACCAGCCCATCATCCCGTCCGAGGTCGTGGAGACTTTGCAGGACGCGCTGGCCTGCGCCGACCGCATCGGCTACCCGGTCATCGTGCGCCCGGCCTTCACCATGGGCGGCACCGGCGGCGGCATCTGCGAGACCCGCGAAAAGCTCATCGAGATCGGCACCAACGGCCTGCGTCTTTCCCCCATCCATCAGATCCTGGTGGAAAAGTGCATCGCCGGCTGGAAAGAGATCGAGTACGAGGTCATGCGCGACCACAAGGGCAACGTGATCACCGTCTGTAATATGGAGAACCTGGACCCCGTGGGCATCCACACCGGCGACTCGGTGGTCGTGGCCCCCTCCCAGACCCTGACCGACCACGAGTACCAGATGCTGCGCACCGCCGCCCTGGACATCATCACCGAGCTGGGCATCGAAGGCGGCTGCAACTGCCAGTTCGCCCTCAAGCCGGACAGCTTTGACTATGCGGTCATCGAGGTCAACCCCCGTGTGTCCCGCTCTTCCGCCCTGGCCTCCAAGGCCACCGGTTACCCCATCGCCAAGGTGGCCACCAAGATCGCCATCGGCTACACGCTGGACGAGATCACCAACGACGTCACCGGCAAGACCTGCGCCTGCTTTGAGCCGGCCCTGGACTACATCGTGGTCAAATACCCGAAGTGGCCCTTTGATAAGTTCGTCTACGCCGACAAGTCTCTGGGCACCCAGATGATGGCCACCGGCGAGGTGATGAGCATCGGCAACAGCTTCGAGGCTGCCATGATGAAGGCCGTTTCCTCCATCGAGCTGGGCATGGACACCCTGACCCACAAGCCCTTTGAGGAGCTGACCGATGACGAGATCGTGGCCCACATGCATGTGCAGGACGCCGAGCGCGTGTTCTGCGTGTACGAGGCCCTGAAGCGCGGCATCGACCACGAGACCATTTATAAGATCACCAAGATCGACTGGTGGTTCCTGGACAAGATGCAGCATCTGGCCGACCTGGAGAACGGTCTGGCCAAGTGCAGCGGCGTCCTGACCGAGGAACAGTACAAGACCGCCAAGAAGTACGGCTTCCAGGATAAGACCATCAAGCGTCTGGCCCAGGTGGACAAGCTCCCCGTGGAGAACTACCGCGCCGGCTTCAAGATGGTGGACACCTGCGCCGCCGAGTTCTCGGCCAACACCCCCTACTTCTACTCCACCTACGACGGCGACAACGAAGCCGCGGAGTTCATTGCCGAGAAGGAAGCCGCAGCCGCCGCCGAGGGCAAGCCCAAAAAGAAAAAGGTGCTGGTCTTTGGTTCCGGCCCCATCCGCATCGGTCAGGGCATCGAGTTCGACTACTGCTCGGTGCACTGCGTGTGGACCCTGAAAAAGCACGGCTGTGAGGCCATCCTGGTCAACAACAACCCAGAGACCGTCTCCACCGACTTTGACACCGGCGACCGCCTGTACTTCGACCCGCTGAACCCGGAGAGCGTGGACAACATCATCGCCACCGAAAAGCCGGACGCCTGCGTGGTACAGTTCGGCGGCCAGACCGCCATCAAGCTGGCCAAGCACATGGACGAGATCGGCCTGCCCATCCTGGGCACCCCGGCGGACGCCATCGACGAGGCCGAGGACCGCGAGCGCTTCGACGAGCTGCTGGAGCGCTGCAAGATCCCCCGTGCCCCCGGCCGCACCGTGTTCAACCTGGACGAGGCCCTGGCCGCTGCCGACGAGATCGGCCTGCCGGTGCTGATGCGCCCCTCCTACGTCCTGGGCGGCCAGAACATGATCGTGGCCTACACCAAGGCGGACGTCATCGAGTACATGGGCGTCATCACCGAGCATGTGGACATGGACCACCCCGTCCTGCTGGACAAGTACATCATGGGTACCGAGTGCGAGGTGGACGCCATCTGCGACGGCGAGAACTTCCTCATCCCCGGCATCATGGAGCAGGTGGAGCGCACCGGCGTGCACTCCGGCGACTCCGTCTGTGTCTACCCGGCCCAGCACCTGACCCAGGCCGAGATCGACACCATGGTGGACTACACCGGCCGCTTTGCCCGCGAGCTGCATGTCAACGGTCTGGTCAACGTGCAGTACGCCGTGTCCAACGGCAAGGTGTACGTCATCGAGGTGAACCCCCGTTCCTCCCGTACCGTGCCTTACATCTCCAAAGTCACCGGTGTGCCCATGGTGGATCTGGCCGTGCGCTGCTGCCTGGGCGAGAAGCTCGTCGATATGGGCTACGGCACCGGCCTGCACCCCAACGCCCCCTATGTGGCCGTCAAGGTGCCTGTGTTCAGCTTTGAAAAGCTGCACGGCGTGGACACCCAGTTCGGCCCGGAGATGAAGTCCACCGGCGAGGTGTTGGGCATTGCCCCCAACTACCACGACGCCCTGCTCAAGGGCCTGATCGGCGCGGGCTATACCTTCAAGACCCCCGGCCCCGCTTCCTGCTGCATCTTCACCGTGAAGGACAGCGACAAGCCGGAGTTCGTGGACATCGCCTGGAAGCTCAAGAGCATGGGCTACAAGCTGTACGGCACCTCCGGCACCTGTGCATGGCTCAACAAGCACATGGTGCCCTGCAACGAGGTGCGCCCCATGTCCGGCGAGTCGCCCAACATCGTGGACCTGCTTCAGAGCGGTCTGGTGGACTATGTGTTCTCCACCAGCGCCAAGGGCCGCGATCCCAAGCGCGACTCGGTGCGCCTGCGCCGCAAGGCCGTGGAGCTGAGCATCCCCTGCATCACCGCCGTGGACACCGCCAACGCACTGGTCAACTGCCTGCGCAGTGATCACAGCCTGGAGAACATCCCGCTGGTGGACATTGCCACCCTGTATCACCGCAAGTAATTGCCCACAGAGTTGCCTGTGAAATTACCCGCGCAGTTTCCCCATAGAACGACTTTTGACAGCGCCCGCCAAAACAGCGGGCGCTGTATTTGTGAAAGCTCGCCAGCAAATGCGAAGGTCCGTGCGCAAAACGGGACGTTTTGTGCGCAATCTGTCGCAAACAGTGTGGGAAGTATGTTATACTCATCAACGCAAAATTTGCCAAAAGGACGTTACTTTTGGACATTCCAGGAGGATACCGATACATGACCCGTTCCCAGATGATCGAAACCGTCGCCCGCAAGACCGGCTTTACCGAAGCTCAGGTCGAGACCACGATGGATGCTATGTTTGACCAGATCGCCGACTGCCTGCGTGCGGACGAAAAGGTGACCATTGCCGGCTTTGGCCGCTTTGAGATGCGTCCCCGCAAGCCCAAGGCCTACACCAACCCCAAGACCAAGGTCTCCAGCCGCCTGGAGTCCACCTCCATCCCCGGCTTCAAGGCCAGCGGCCGCTTCAAGCAGAAGCTGGAGGCCGGCAAGGCCAAGGCTGCCGAAGAGAACGCCTGATCCCACCTGCATAGCACAGAGCTGCACCCCGCCAACAGGGTGCGGCTCTTTTTTGTGCTGACAAGGCCGCTGTTTCGTGATATACTGATTTCAACAGAAAAAGAACGGAGTTGTCTGAATGCTTTACAGTGAACTGCAGTGCAGCGAAGCCATCCGCAAGGCGGTGGAGCGCATGGGCTTTGCCGAAATGACCGAGATCCAGGAAAAGACCATCCCCGTCATGCTGGCCGGGCATGACGTGATCGCCAAGGCCCCCACCGGCACCGGCAAGACCTGCGCCTTCGGCATCCCGGTGGCGGAGCACATCCAGCCGGAAAACAAGTACCCCCAGGCCGTCATCATGGCCCCCACCCGGGAGCTGGCCCAGCAGATCGCCGAGGAACTGAGCAATCTGACCTATTTCATGCCGGAGGTGCAGGTGGCCTGCGTCTACGGCGGTGCCAACATGGAAAAGCAGGCAAAGCGCCTGGCCGAAGGCTGCCAGATCGTGGTGGCCACCCCGGGCCGCCTGATGGACCACTACAAGCACCACTCCATCGACATCTCCCATGTCACCCAGATCGTGCTGGATGAGGCCGACGAGATGCTGAACATGGGCTTCTACAGGGACGTGCGGCACATCATTGAGATGATGAAGGCCCGCAAGGCCCTCTCCATGTTCTCGGCCACCATCAGCCGCGAGGTGATGGACATCGGCTGGCTGTACCAGCACAACGCCGAGGAGATCACCGTGCAGCCCAGGGAGGAGAGCCAGCCCAAGATCACCCAGTACATGCTGGAGACCTCCGGCCGCAACAAGCTGTCGGACCTGGCCCAGATCATCATCGGGGAGGGCTACAAGCGGGTGATGGTGTTCTGCGACACCAAGTTCAACACCGCCACCCTGGCGAACCAATTGGCTCGCTTGGGCTTCTCGGTGGACTGCCTCCACGGCGACCTCTCCCAGAAGGAGCGCAACCAGATCATGCAGAACTTCCGGGACGGCAAGCTGGCCATTCTGGTGGCCACCGACGTGGCGGCCCGCGGCATTGATGTTTCGGACGTGGACGCTGTCATCAACTACGACGTGCCCAGCGACAACGAACATTACACCCACCGCATCGGCCGCACCGGCCGCGCCAAAAAGGAGGGCGTGAGCTACCTGTTCTATGTGCCGGAGGAGAAAAAGCGGGTGCAGGAGCTGCTGCGACTGACCCGCAACACCGACCTGTGCACCCCGGTGCATTTTGACTTCAATCACGAGCACATCGTGGTGGAGGAAAAGAAGGATAGCGCCGACCGGTTCCAGATCAAATGCTATTTTTGAGATAAAAAAGAGCTCCCTCAGTCTCGCATCCAAAAGGCCCCATCTCTGAGGGGGCTGTCTGCGAAGCAGACTGGGGGAGTTTTTGCAATCGTTTTGCAAAAAACGCTTGACCTTCCCCTTTCTGGAAGGTGTAAGATGGGCCTGTAAGGAGGCAGCCGGACCATGAAGATCAACGAAGTGGAAGCCGCCGTCGGCGTGACCAAAAAGAACATCCGCTTTTACGAGGAAGAGGGGCTCATCACCCCGGGCCGGGAGCCGGGCAACGGCTACCGCAGCTACTCCCAGACGGACGTGGAACGCCTGCGCCGCATCAAACTGCTGCGCAAGCTGGACGTGCCGCTGGCCGAGATCCGGGAGATGCTGGAAGGGCAGAGCACGCTGGCAGAGGGTATGAACCGCCAGCTGGAGCGCCTGAGCACCCGCCGCAAGGATCTGGAGGAAGCCATCGGCTTCTGCACGCTGCTCCGGCAGGAGCCCGGCAGCCTGGAACAACTGGATGTGGAGCAGACGCTTGCGCGCCTGACCGCACGGGAAGAACAGGGGGTGACCTTTGTGAACATTGAACGTACCGACCAAAAGACCCGCCGCATCCGGGGCGCCTGCATTGGTGCTGCCCTTTTTGTGGCCATGATGGCCTTTGTAATGGCTATCATGGGCTGGGCAGTTTACACCGACCCGCAGGATGCCCCGCCGCTGCCGCTGCTTGTGGTGATGTTCGGCATCCCGGCGGGGTGCATCGTGGGCACATTGAAAGTTCTCATCGACCGCATTGAAGAGATTGGAAAGGGAGAAGAAGATGCTTATCGTAACTATTAACGAGATCCCCGGCAAAAAGCTGGAAGCGCTGGGCGTGGTGCGCGGCAGCACCGTGCAGAGCCGCAACTTCGGTCACGACCTGATGGCCGGTTTCCGCACCCTGGTGGGCGGCGAGGTGACCGACTACGCTGACATGCTCACCGAGGCCCGGCAGATCGCCACCGGCCGCATGGTAAAGGATGCTGAGGCCCTGGGGGCGGATGCCATTGTGGGCATGCGCTATGCCTCTGCCAGCGTCATGCAGGGCGCAGCAGAGGTCATTGCTTATGGAACGGCGGTGAAGTTTGTATGACGGCAAAAGAAAAACAGGGCTTCGGCCTATACTTTCTGCTCGCCTTCGGCCTGGCGTGGCTGCTGCAGGTCTATGCCAGCCTGCTGCTTCTCCGGGACGGAAACGCCGCGGCCTACCAGCTGCTGCTGGCGGTGAGCATGTTCTGCCCGCTGGTGTCCGTGCTGCTGGTGCAAAAGTTCTGGCTGCATCAGCCCACCGGCATCAGCTGGCGGCCCCGCCTGAAAGGCAACGGCAGGTATCTGCTGGCGGCATGGTTCGGCCCGGCGGTATTCACCGTGCTGGCAGCGGTGCTGTACTTTGCGGTGTTCCCGTCCCGGCTGGACACCTCCGGCAGCTGGCTGGCCACGGCCTATGGCGGGCAGTGGACACCGGAAGCCCTGAAAACCGAGCTGGGAGTGACCACGACCAGTTACCTGATCCAGTACGGTCTGCTGGCGGTCACGCTGGCACCGCTTGCCAATATGATCCCCGCTGTGGGCGAGGAAGCGGGTTGGCGCGGTTACATGATGCCCCGCCTGAAGGAGCGGCTGGGCCTGCTCAACGGCCGTCTGCTGGGCGGCGTGATCTGGGGCGTCTGGCATTGGCCGCTGATGCTGCTGGTGGGCTACGAGTATGGCACCAACTATCTGGGCGCACCCCTGCTGGGGCTGGTGGTATGGTGCGTGGTCTGCTTTGCCCTCAACACTCTGCTGGATATCCTTTACGAGAAAACGGAATGCATCTGGGTACCTGCTGTTGCGCATGGAGCGTTCAACGCCATTGCGGCACTGCCGCAGGTGCTGACGAACCCGGCAGATACCTATTACAATGTGCTGGGTCCCATGCCCATAGGCCTGATCGGCATGCTGCCGATGCTGGCAGTGGCGGTCTGGCTGACCCTGCAGCAGATGAAGCGGGAAGAAAAGAACTGAACCAAAGGGGCTGTTGTGCATCCTTCTGCACGGCGGCCCCTTTATTACTATATAAATAAGAAGAAACCGGGCAAACCTGCCCGAAAAACCCGGAAGTTTGGAGCAAAAAACTGGCTCCTGTATACAAATGCGAAAAAAAGCGCAAAAAACTTTGAAAAAAGGCTTGCCAAACCCCCTTGAATGTGGTACTATATGTGAGCGCCAAGCGCTGAGACAAAAGAATGACTTCTGAAACCTCAGCACGAAGCCTTTGAAAAGAACCAATAGACGTTCAAAAACACCAGCTGACACTGAGATGTTGAGAATGATCCAAGTTCAGAATGTTCAAAAGCCTCGAAAAAATAAAGCTTGACAAAAAACCACTTCTGTGGTAAAATAATCAAGCTGTCAGCCGCAAGGCTGAGGCGCACAGGACCTTGAAAATTGAACAATATCGAAAAACTTGTAACGGAACCTATTTTCGTGTTGGAAAAACACGTTAAACAATTCCAAACAAAGTAATTCACACAGGACGCAAGCGATTGCGTGCTGAGCGAACAAGATTTAACACTTTTAAGTGATAAATATCATTTATAAAGAGTTTGATCCTGGCTCAGGACGAACGCTGGCGGCGCGCCTAACACATGCAAGTCGAACGAGAGAGAGGGAGCTTGCTTTCTTGATCGAGTGGCGAACGGGTGAGTAACGCGTGAGGAACCTGCCTCAAAGAGGGGGACAACAGTTGGAAACGACTGCTAATACCGCATAAGCCCACGGGTCGGCATCGACCAGAGGGAAAAGGAGCAATCCGCTTTGAGATGGCCTCGCGTCCGATTAGCTAGTTGGTGAGGTAACGGCCCACCAAGGCGACGATCGGTAGCCGGACTGAGAGGTTGAACGGCCACATTGGGACTGAGACACGGCCCAGACTCCTACGGGAGGCAGCAGTGGGGAATATTGCACAATGGGGGAAACCCTGATGCAGCGACGCCGCGTGGAGGAAGAAGGTCTTCGGATTGTAAACTCCTGTTGTTGAGGAAGATAATGACGGTACTCAACAAGGAAGTGACGGCTAACTACGTGCCAGCAGCCGCGGTAAAACGTAGGTCACAAGCGTTGTCCGGAATTACTGGGTGTAAAGGGAGCGCAGGCGGGAAGACAAGTTGGAAGTGAAATCCATGGGCTCAACCCATGAACTGCTTTCAAAACTGTTTTTCTTGAGTAGTGCAGAGGTAGGCGGAATTCCCGGTGTAGCGGTGGAATGCGTAGATATCGGGAGGAACACCAGTGGCGAAGGCGGCCTACTGGGCACCAACTGACGCTGAGGCTCGAAAGTGTGGGTAGCAAACAGGATTAGATACCCTGGTAGTCCACACCGTAAACGATGATTACTAGGTGTTGGAGGATTGACCCCTTCAGTGCCGCAGTTAACACAATAAGTAATCCACCTGGGGAGTACGACCGCAAGGTTGAAACTCAAAGGAATTGACGGGGGCCCGCACAAGC